>Ga0247831_1000001_pt1 | contig 653645 bp, 607 predicted proteins | sample LaCruzMarch2015__9_FD_192406 | JGI IMG/M metagenome (GOLD analysis project Ga0247831, IMG submission 192406) | Freshwater microbial communities from meromictic Lake La Cruz, Castile-La Mancha, Spain - LaCruzMarch2015_1m | ecosystem: Environmental > Aquatic > Freshwater > Lake | place: Spain... | reverse complement strand
TCAACGGGCGAAACGGTCCTCGAAGGTCGGTGTCCTGCCCGCTAACGACGGGCGAAAGGCACGGGCAGTACGCTGATCGAGGCGGCCTTATAGACGGGATGGTTGCGGTTGTCGTGGGGGTGGGTGGATCGGCGATAACGGGCTCGGGTGGACGGCTGGACCTGCACCAGATCCAGCCCCTTGCTCAAGCCTCGTCTACGGCTAACGCAATATCAGCCATGCTAGCCCCTGCCGTCGAACCCTAGGTTAGGTAAACAGCGGAGCACGGCCTCTAGCAGACTATGCCGACGGGACACGGGTGTCGCCGGGCAAGGAAATCGCCCGAGCATGTGAGGACCAGCGGTGTCGGAACGCGAATGCGCTGCGAACGCGGCGGACTGACTTCACACCGGTTTGCACTCGAGCTTGCCGTTCTTCATCAAGCAATGCTCGGTCGTGGGCTTGCTACGCTGGCGCTCGTCCTGCATCTTTTTCAACACCTTGGCCTCGGCATCCATCTCGCGTTGCATACGCGCGGCCCGAGCCGCGTCGGCTTGCGCCTTTTGTTGAGTGCTGGCGGCGCGAGCGGCATCGGCATCCACCTTTTGTTTGGCGCGAGCCGCGTTGGCAACCTGCGCATCTTTTTCAGACTTGCTGCAACCATAGACCGCTTTACCGCCGGGCTGCGTGCACGTGTGCTCCCAGCGGGCGGCCGCATTTTTGTCGGCGGCCCGCTTCAAGCAATCCGACCGAACGGTGACCCCGTGATGGCGAGTCTCCTTTTCGAATTCCCGCGCCATCTTGAGGCAAGCAGCCTTCTGGGCCTCTGTCACGCCAGCAGGCGGCCTTTGGGCCGCCGCCGGCTCGATCGCCATGAGCGTGGAGCCGAGCAGGACAGCAACGGCAAGTCGTTTGAGCATGGCGGTCATGAAATGGTGTTCCGTTCGGTTGTTCGTGCTCGACCCAGTATCGCAATAGATCCAGAGCCGCTATCGACCCAGTGTCGCCATCGATGCAGTGTTGCTGCCATCGACTTCAGTCTACGTTAGGTGCTCCCCCTAATTGCCCTGCAACTGCCATTTGCCGTCGAACGCGGCGCCCATGCCGCAGAATGTGCTGCACGCTTCGGTGGCGGTGACCTTGACGATGTTCGGACCCGGCACGCTGACGACGCGCACGATGCAGTTTTTCGGGTCGTCCATGGTCGCCGTCAGCCGGTCCTTGTCGTCGCGTGACGCGCCGAGTCCGACCGAACAGGTCGGACTGTTGGGCGTTTTCGCCACTGTCGTGATGCCGATTTGCGCCGGTCCGTCGCCGGTCTCGATGATCGTCATGACGCCCGAAAGCCCCTTCTCGACAAATTTGTATTTGCCGGTCAGCGAAAACCCGGGCGCCAGCGCGATGGCCTTGTTCCAGTCGCACGCGAAATCAGTCGGCTCCTTGGCCTTTTCGGCGGCCGCCTGGCAAGCTTCCAAGGCGTTCAGGGACTTAGCCGGTGTCGATTTCGCAGCACCAGCTGAAGGCGCTGGCTTGCGGGCAGGCTCAGCGGCGGCCGGCGTCATGCAGCCAGCGTTGCCCTTGACCGTCGCCCGGAACACCGGCTTGCCCTTCATGATCAGGATGATCGTCCCAGAGAGCACATCGACGCTCTCGCCCTCTTCCTCGGCGAGCTTCAAGTCCATCACCACGAAGTCGCCAGCGCCCGGCATGCGGTAGAGTTGGTATTCATAAAGATCCTAGCCGGTGGTCTTGCCCCCGGTCGCCACCCGCGTCAGCGTCGTGACCGTCTTGCCGATCTTCATGCGCCCCGGCTGGCGGGTATGGTTTTTGCCGACAAGCGTTTCGGCAAACAGATAGGCGAACTTGTCCGTTTCGGGATCGCGGTCATCTTGCAAGAGCACGACCGAGCAGCCCTTGCTGCGGTCGACCTCGGATTTTTCAAACAACTTGAGGTCGATGTCGTTATCGGGTTCAGCCGATAGCGGGGAGGCCAACGTCAACAGCCCCCCGAGCAACGCCAAAGCGCCCGACAGCAAAAGTCCGACGCATCCCATCGATCGCATGCGTCCCCCCGCGCGTGTTGCCTATGGAGTTTTGGCTATACGCATGGCTGTTGAAAGTCCGACGAACAGACGCTCTCCCCGACGCTTTTCCCCGGCATTTTGACACCAGACCGATACCCGGTGGCGACGCTACCCCACCCTCAATCCTCGTGCAGCCAGCGGGCGACGAGGCCGCCGATGACGCCGCCTAGGATGGGGGCGACGAAGAATACCCAGACTTGCGAGATCGCGGTTGCGCCGCCAAACAGAGCCGTGGCGAGGCTGCGGGCCGGGTTGACCGAGCAGTTCGACACCGGGATCGCCATGATGTGGATCGCGCCCAGCGTCAGGCCAATCGCGATCGGCGCGAAGCCGGGCGAGGCCTTGGGGCCGGTTGCGCCGACGATGATGATCAGGAAAAACGCCGTCAGCAACGCCTCGATGCTAATCACCGCCAGCATCGAGTAGACGCCTTTGTAGTCGAACCCGTTGGACGCGAAGTTGCCGAGATTGAAGGTGGCGGCCGGGTTGCCCTTGGCGATGAACCAGACGGCGGCGGCAGCGGCGATGGCGCCCAGGCACTGCGCGATGATGTAGCCGACGCTTTTGCCGGCATCAAAACGGCCGGCGGCGACCAGGCCGAGCGTGACGGCGGGATTGAAGTGCCCGCCGGAGATAGACCCGAGAGCATAGGCCAGCGCCATGACCGTGATGCCGACCGACAATGGCACGGCGAGGTTAGGCCCAGCGGATGCCGGCTGGAGCAACGCGACGACAACAATCGAGAAGACGAGCATGAAGGTGCCGATGAATTCGGCGGATAGGGCTCTGGCGTTCATCGTGTGCTCCGGGCTTAGGTGTCGTCGTCCGGCGGACACGATCACTATCGTGGGTCTAAGAATCGTCCGCCGTCGGTCATTACTAACCTGTCGCGAAGCTAAGATGACAGATTTTGCGAGTTGCGCGCCGCACGCCGTTCAGACTGATGCCGAATTGCCTACCGCCCGTCTCTAACTCTTGGGCGCCACGAGGTAGCCTAGCTGCCCGCCGGAAGCTTTACGGTGTTCATCAAGAAACGCCAGCACTTGGCGCGGGTGCATCGGCCGCCCGGTGCGCTCGAGTTCGGCGCGCTCGAGTTCGGTCAGTTTTTCGAGAATCGGCTCGGCAGTGTGATGCAGCATCGCTATGACCGCGATCGTCTTGCGCCGCATGTTGACCGGAATGCGCGGCAACACGTCGGCGAGCAGTAGCTTGACGCTTTCGAACATGCGCCCCGACAACCGCCCGAGGAACGCGATCAGTTTGATCGTCCAGTCCTCGCGGAAGCGGTAGCCGTGCGTTTCCATCGCGTCGAACAGCATCGTCATGATCAGGTCTTGGTTGCGCAGACCGCCGGTTGCGCGATAGTCGGCCCATTCGGCAACGATCTCGAAGCGCGGGTCGATCTCCAAGTCGGCGGGCGCGAACGTCTCGGTCGCCTTGACCCCGACGCGGTTGAGGAAGTCGCGGTTCTGCATATCGAGATGCGTGGTGTAAGCCGGTAGCACCTCGCGTCCGCCAGATGCCTTGATGAACGCCAGCCGCACCAGCTTCGAGCAATACAGCCACTCGTAGCCTTCGAGCGCCATGCCGAAATCATAAAGAATGCGCGGGCGGTCCGCTCTCGTGACGTGCGCGCGGATCGCGCTCGCGGCAGCGGCGGCGAGCGCCGGGTCCCGGTGGCGGAACAGCACCGCGCGGCCGATGTTGTGGTCGAGCGCCGTCTCCAGCGGACCGACGATAGAGCCGTCCTCGATCAGCGCTTCGACCATCCACGGACGGCCGTCGGCGTCGACATGGACGATGCCGACATGGCTGAACTGGCTATCGACATCGCCGATCCGTGCGATGGCCGCGCTATTGTGGGCCTGTCCGCGCACCAGGATGACATCGCCGGATTGAAACGGCAGATCGGTGCCGGTGGCGAAAGCCGGGTTGACCAGGGTGTTGCGGTCGGCACCGGTGAACCCCCGCCGTGGCGCTTCGCCAGAGCCGAGCCGGCCATGGCCAATGGCGGCCTCGCCAAGCATTTCCGAGGCGTACCGTGTGACGCGAAACACGTCGCGCAAACCGCGCTGGACCGGCCGCGTCATCCACCCGCGGGCAGCCCAGCCGGCAATGCCACTGCGCAAGGCGAGCCGAACTTGAAACAGCCGCTGCATCGTCGCTGCGGCAACGACCGTGAGTTTGGCTGGATTAAACGCGGCAAAATCGGCGAGGAAGAACTCGCGGTAGATCCGCGTCAAGTTGGCTTCGAGTTCGCTTGCCGTCGCCACTGGCTGAGCCACCAGCGCCTCGATGCGGGAAAGCGTATCGTCGAGCGTCCCCTCATCGGGCGTGGCGTCGTTTGTCTGGGCGCGCGCAACTTCGGCGTCGCTGGACGTGCCGTGCTCTGTCGTGCGTTGCATCCCCGTCGTCTCCCGTCGCGATCCCACCGGCGAACAGAGATAGCGCGAAATTGCGACGGCTCAACAGGCCTAAAGGTATGTCGGCGAGAGTAGGCTCAATTCGACAGTTCGTCGAGCTTGGCTTTGGCTACCGGCACAAGGTTGACGCTCTCGCCGCAGCCGCACGCGCTCTTCTGGTTCGGATTGTTGAACACGAACTGCGAGGCGAGCGCGTCGGACTTAAAGTCCATTTCCGTGCCGAGCAGGTAGAGCACGGCCTGCTTGTCGATGATGACCCGCGCGCCCTCGACCTCGACGATCTCATCGAACGGCTGCAGCGTCTCGGCCCACGCCATGGCGTATTCCATGCCGGCGCAACCGCCTTTTTTGACCCCAATCTTGAGGCCGGCCGTCGGCTCAGACCGGGCGGCCATCAAATCCTTGAGGCGCGTGGCAGCCGCTGGCGTCACGGTAAGGACGGCGGGGCGCGGACGGGCCGGGCGGGGCGCGGGTGTTACGGTCATCGGCGGGTCTCCGGGCGGACGGCGGCTCGGAGGGGAGCCTCCGACCAAGTTATTCCGATCGCACTATCGCAACGAATATAATCAATTGGTGGAAATTTGCGAGCGGCCGTTGTGAGGCGTCGCCAACTGCTCACTTTAGAAAGCGGTCGTAGAGCGACATCACGATCTCGAAGGCGATCAACGCGATGATGTACCATTCGAGCTTGTGGGATGTCCGCGTCGAGATCAAATCGCCAATGGTTTCCGACGTTTCGCGGATGATCGCGAGCTTGCGGTCGATCGCGCGCGCCCGCTGCGGCAGGTCGTACTCGTCGACGAGTTTTGCCCAGGCGCGCTCCAACTCGGGGTGGTCCCACAGCACGTCGGGTTTTTCGTCGAGATCGACGCGCGAGGCGAGCCGCTGCTGGATCGAGAGCGCCTCACCGATCTGGCGCAGCAGTTCGCCCTGGGTTTCCGAGGGGAGTTTGCCAGCCTTGAGCTTATCGGCGACGATGGTGATCTGCTCGAAGGCTTTGGCGATCCGCCGCTCGTCGTAGGCAAGTGCGACCGAAACGGCGAGTGCCTCGCCAGCGATCAATAACCGGTCGGAATCAGCCTGTTTGAACTGGATGATACCGGTCGAGCTGACGTTGTCGTCGGCATCGGGGCGCAGAACGATCTGTGCCGCTTCGCTCTCTCGTTCGTCGAGTGCCCCTGCGATGCGGACGCCGAGCCCGGCGATGATCCCCTCTTCCTCGACCGGGGTCAGCCCCGCGAACACGGCAGCCCCGGACTTGAACAGCATGACGGAGCCACCGCTGGCCGTTTTAAAGCCGAGCGGATCGGTCGAGAAGGCGTCCTCACGCTCCAGCCCTTTCAGGTCGAGCCGTTCGCCGACTTGAATGGCGCGAATGGAAATCGTGGTCATGGCACTCTCGACGACGGTCACGGACGCCAGCAGGGCGGAGCTTTGGGATCGGTTCAACATCGCCACCGCATAGCACGCCGATGCCGATGGGTGCTGCTGCGGATCAAGCCGAGACGGTGGGTCGCAGCGGGGGCGATCAGCAGATGGCAGAGACGGAGGCGCCGGGCGGGCCGCCGCTCCAAGTTGTATCACACACGATCACCGGTCGGATCGTGCGCCGCGTGAACCGGACAACTCGTGTGGTACCGAGGCACGGGTGACTGCAGGGGCAGTTGCCTGTTGCAGCACAGCGGAGCCATAGCTATAACCCACCCTCGGCAGTTACTGCCGTCAACGGTCGGGCGGAGCGTAGCGCAGCCTGGTAGCGCACTTGCTTCGGGAGCAAGGGGTCGGGAGTTCGAATCTCCCCGCTCCGACCAATAAAATCGCCGGAAGCAGTGCCACCTTTTCTAGCAATCTATCCGACTTGCGACCACCGTTGCTCCAACGATGAGCAAAAATTTAGCCGCGTGTAGAGGGTCCGCCAGCGCGCTGCTGAGGCCAATAATCGCATGGTGACGCGGCGGTCTGCCTAAAGATCGCAATGGCGCCTTGCTTGGCGAATATTCGTTGCCGTTCGACTGCCCGTCGGGTCGGCCGACCCGAAATAACGTCAACAGTATCAATACTCGAATGCATGGCCGCCGACTGTTGAATTCCAGTGGAAGTTTTGCAAGTTCGGACAACGTTCGACTGTTCGGATCCGGGGACCCAGTTCCTCTGCCAAGCTGGGGCGACGGCTGCCCAGACTAGGGCGACCCAGTTCAAATCTTTGTTTGTGTTCTGATTTTACGCGCGCGTCGGGACCTGGGCCTGGGTTCGAAGCGTTCACTCCGCGACACACGAATACGATCTCATCACGTAGAGCTGACTGCCATTGCCGCCCCGATCCGGTTGAACCGGAAAACCGGATGTAACTTGATGATTTTGCTACCTTCCTATCGGTCACGGAGCAACGCGGCGAAGTCCAAAGCGGCTCTCTCGCCAAGCGTGCGAGGCCGAAGACGGATTACGTCCGTTTAAGAAGTATCGCAAGCTGAAGTGGCTTAGCTTACATTAGAAGTCCGTGCAGCTAAGGTTGGGCCAAGATACATGTCAAACGATCACGTTTTTGACCTCTTCACGCAGACCTACAACCGTCACAAGCATAAGGAGCTGACCCTCAAGCAGTACCTTGAGGGTTGCCGTAATGACCCGATGCATTACGCCAGCGCCGCCGAACGTATGTTGCACGCGATCGGGGAGCCGACGTTGCTCGATACAGCGCGCGATCAGCGGCTCGGGCGCATTTTCATGAACCGGACGCTGAAGGTCTACCCGACCTTCAAAGACTTTTACGGCCTCGAAGAAACCATCGAGCGCATCGTCGGCTACTTCCGGTCGGCGGCGCAGGGCCTCGAGGAGCGCAAACAGATCCTGTATCTGCTCGGGCCTGTCGGTGGCGGCAAGTCATCCTTGGCCGAGCGGCTCAAGGAACTGATGGAGCAGTCACCGATCTACGTGTTGAAGGCCGGTGACGATGTATCGCCCGTGCTCGAAAGCCCACTCGGGCTTTTCGATCCGGCCACCATGGGATCAACGCTGTTTGAAAACTACGGCGTTCCCGTCCGGCGGCTGACGGGAACGCTCAGTCCCTGGGCGGTGAAGCGGCTAGATGAGTTTGGTGGCGACGTCACCAAGTTCTCTGTCGTCAAACTTTATCCGTCGCGGCTACGCCAGACCGGCATCGCCAAAACGGAGCCCGGTGACGACAACAACCAGGATATCTCGTCGCTCGTCGGTAAGGTCGACATCCGCAAGCTCGAGTTCCACAGCCAGAACGACCCGGATGCTTATTCCTATTCGGGCGGGCTCAATCGCACGACGCAGGGGCTCCTCGAGTTCGTCGAGATGTTCAAGGCGCCGATCAAGATGTTGCATCCGTTGCTGACGGCAACACAGGACGGCACATACGTCGGCACCGAAAATGTCGGCGCACTGCCCTACCACGGTACGATCATCGCGCACTCCAACGAAAGCGAATGGTCGAGCTTCAAAGCCAACAAAAATAACGAGGCGTTTCTCGACCGCATTTATGTGGTTGCCGTGCCCTATTGTATGCGGGTGACGGAGGAAAAGCAGATCTACCAGAAGCTGCTGCAGGGCAGCGAACTGGTCGATGCGCCCTGCGCTCCGGGTACGCTCGATATGCTTGCGCAATTCGCCGTGCTGTCTCGGATGAAAGAGCACGAGAACTCGTCGCTGATGTCGAAGATGCGCGTCTATGACGGCGACAGCCTCAAGGAGACCGACCCGCACGCCAAGAGCATTCAAGAATACCACGAGGCTGCCGGAGTCACCGAAGGCATGGACGGTGTGTCGACACGCTTTGCTTATAAAATCCTGTCGGAAACTTTCAACTTCGACACCCAGGAGGTCGGCGCCGACCCGGTCCACCTGATGTACGTCATGGAACAGGCGATCCGTCGCGATCAGATGCCCAAGGAGACCGAGGAACGCTATCTCGAATTCATCAAGGAAGGTCTCGCGCCGAAATACGCCGAGTTCATCGGCAACGAGATCCAAAAGGCCTATCTCGAATCTTACAATGATTTTGGACAGAACCTGTTTGACCGCTACGTATCGTATGCCGATGCCTGGATCGAGGATCACGATTTCAAGGACCCGGATACCGGTCAGCTCATGAGCCGTCAGTTGCTCGACGCCGAGCTGTCGAAGATCGAGAAGCCAGCCGGCATCGCGAACCCGAAGGACTTCCGCTACGAGGTGGTGAAATTCTCACTGCGCGCGCGGGCTAAAAACGGTGGCAAGAACCCGAGCTGGACGTCTTACGAGAAAATCCGTGACGTCATCGAACGCCGGATGTTCTCTCAGGTCGAGGAACTGCTGCCGGTCATCAGCTTTGGCGCCAAGAAGGACGGCGAAACTGACAAGAAGCACGTCGAGTTCGTGACCCGGATGGTCTCGCGTGGGTACACGCCGCGGCAGGTGCGGCGGCTTGTCGAATGGTACATGCGCGTCAAGAAATCAAGCTGAGGCGGGTCACACGCTTCACAATCGCGACCGGTTAGGACAGACATGCAAATCGTCGACCGCCGTTTGAACCCGAAGGCCAAGAGCCTTGGCAACCGCCAACGGTTCATTCGGCGGGCGAAAGCCGAGATCAGGTCTGCGGCGCGCGAAGTCTTGAGGAAGCGGCGGATCGACGAAGTCGATGGTGGAGAGCGGATCTCGATCTCCACCAAAAGTCTGCGGGAGCCGTCGTTCGGTCTGAACGGCGACTCCGGTGCGCGCGATTTCGTGATCCCTGGCAACCAGGATTTCACCGTCGGCGACAGCATCGCGAAGCCGAGCGGTGGTGGCGGCAGCGGGCCGAAGGGTAGTCCTGACGGGTCTGGCGAAGACGAATTCGTCTTCACGCTGACTCGGGATGAATTCCTCGATCTGTTCTTCGAAGATCTGAAACTACCCAACCTCGTAAAGTTGCAGCCCAAATCGCTCAAGTCGGCGAAGCTGGCTCGGGCGGGCTTCTCGACCGATGGGTCGCCGTCCAAACTCAATGCGGCGCGAACCATGCGCAACAGCCTGGGCCGGCGTATGGCGATGCAGCGTCCGAGCCTTGCGCGCATCGAAGCCGTCGAGGCGGAACTTGCCGTCGCGCTCGCCGCTACGCCTCCCGAACCCGAACGCGTCGCGCTGCTGACCGATCAGCTTCACCGCCTCAAGCACTTGCGAAAATCGGTGGCGTTCGTCGATCCGATCGACCTGCGCTACAACCGTCACGAGCGGCGGCCGCGCCCCACGACGCAGGCCGTCATGTTCTGCCTGATGGACGTTTCTGCATCGATGACCGAGCCCCTGAAGGACCTCGCCAAGCGGTTCTTCATGCTGCTCAACGTGTTTCTGAAACGGCATTACGAGGAAGTCGACGTCGTCTTCATCCGCCACACGACGGAGGCTCAGGAGGTCGACGAGGCCACGTTCTTCGAGGCGACTTCGAAGGGTGGTACTGTGATCTCGACCGCGCTCGAAGAGATGCGGCGTGTCATCGCCGACCGCTATCCGCCGTCCGATTGGAATATTTATGCGGCGCAGGCATCAGACGGACACAACGTGACCGAGGACATGGCGCTGTGCATCGATCTGCTGCAACGGCAGCTGCTTCCGGTCTGCCAGTACTTTGCCTACATCGAAGTGCGCGAGCCGAGATCGTCTCTGGTGCCAAACAGTGTCGTGTGGCGCGCCTACTCGGCCCTGGACAAGGCCGCGGCCAATTTCGCCGCGCGGCACGCGTCCGACGCCAGCGACATTTATCCGGTATTTCGTGATCTGTTCGCTTCAGATAAAGCCAGCGCGCAAGAAGGCTCAAAACCGTAATGCCCAGCTCGATCGTAAGTCCGAAGTCAAGCTCAATGCCGGGACAGACCCAAATCGCACCGCCAGTCCAGTCTGGGCGTCCGTTGTTCGAGGGGCACGAGTGGACGTTCGATCTGTTGAAAACGGCTTATGATGCGATCAAGGAGATCGGCGTCGGCGAGATGGGACTGAACATCTCGCCCAACACCATCGAGGTCATCACCGCCGAGCAAATGCTGGACGCCTACGCGTCGATCGGCATGCCGCGCATGTACCGGCACTGGTCGTTTGGTAAGCATTTCGCGCGCGACGAGGCGCAGTATCGCAAAGGTGGACGTTCGCTCGCGTTCGAACTCGTCATCAATTCCGATCCGTGCATCAACTACATCATGGAAGAAAATTCCATGACGATGCAGACCCTCGTGCTGGCGCACGCCGCGATGGGCCACAACCATTTCTTCAAGAACAACTATCTGTTTCGAGAGTGGACGCGCCCAGACGCCATTCTGGATTATCTCGACTTCGCCAAGGACTATGTCGCGCGCTGCGAGGAGCGTCATGGGGCGGAGGCCGTAGAACTGGTGCTCGATGCCGCCCACGCGCTGATGGCGCAGGGCGTGAGCCGTCATCCCGGCTCGAAAGCGGCGCGGTCGTTCGAACGCGAACGGGCGCGCGAACTCGAGCGGCGGACCTATGAGGAGCAATCGTTCAACGACCTGTGGCGGACGGTGCCCAAGGGCTTGCGCAGCGACCTCGACATGGAGGGCGCCCCGCCGTCGCCAGTTCTAACCGGCGACGCCGAAGAGGCGATCGGCCTGCCCGAAGAAAACATTCTCTATTTTCTCGAGAAGCACGCGCCGAAGCTCGAGGGCTGGCAGCGCGAATTGTTGCGTATCGTGCGCATGCTCGCCAACTACTTCTATCCGCAGCGGCAAACCAAACTGATGAACGAGGGCTGCGCCACATGGTGCCATTACCGGATCATGAACCGGCTCTATGAAAAAGGCGCACTGACCGAGGGCTCGATGCTGGAGTTCCTTCACAGCCATTCATCGGTCATCACCCAGCCAGCTTGGAACGATCGGCGGTATTCGGGGATCAACCCTTATGCCCTGGGCTTTGCCATGATGAGCGACATCGAGCGGATGACGCTCGATCCCACGGAGGAGGACCGCGCCTGGTTCCCCGAAATTGCCGGCAGTGGCGATGTCATGGGCGTGCTCAAGGGCGTATGGGCCGATTACCGCGACGACAGCTTCGTGATGCAATTCCTGTCGCCGAAGGTGATCCGGGATTTCCGCTTGTTCGAGGTCCGCGACAAGTCGGATAAGCCGGTGGTCGACGTCCGCTCCATTCACAACGAGCAGGGCTATCGCAATATCCGCCGCGCGCTTTCAAACCATTACACCGTGTCTGCGCAAGATCCGGATCTGCAGATTGTCGAAGCGGATTTGAACGGCTCGCGCCGCTTGCAGATCGTGCACCGGGTCCATAATGGCGTGCTGCTGGACAAACTTGGCTGCGAGCGCGTTTTACTGCACGTCGCCCGGCTGTGGGGCTACCGGGTCAAGCTGCTCGAGATCGACATTGCGACCGGCAAAACGCTCCGTGAACATGAGTCGCTGCCGATGCCATGATCGCCGGGTTGGCCGTGTGCGGATCGTGCGTTCGGTGGATTGATTCTGGATCAATCCTCCAGCTAGGTTTAGGTTGTCCGTCGTTCAACCACATTTGAGTGTCAGCGCCGACCGGCTAACGAACCGGAGACACCTATGCGCATCATGTTTGCTGTTTCGTCCGCTACTTTGCCCGCCCGTGCTGTCGCTGTTGCTCTGGCAATTTCGGGAGTGATTTCAACCTCGAGCCTTGCGCAACAGCCATCGCCGGCCCCGGTAGCTCCCGCTGCGAAAGATCCCGCACCGGTGAAGCCTGCGAATATCCCGAAGGCTGCCGCGCAACCCGCCGTTGCGACGCCTGTCCCGTCCGCCAAATCAGTCACTCCGGGCATCAAGCCAGTGACGATTGCTCCGGCAAAGCCAGCGGTGCCGACCGCAAAGCAACCGGCTCCAGCCCTGAAAGCGGTGGCGCCTGCCGGGACTGCGCCAAAGGCAGCAGCTCCTGCCGCAACCGCCGCAGCGGCAAAACCAGCCGCTCGGCCGGCTACATCGTGTGCCGTCCAGGCCGCAGACAAGCAGCTTGCTGGTGCAGCCAAGGACAGCTTCGTGTCGGCCTGTGCGATCGATGCGGCTGCGGCGTGCCAAAAGTCAGCCGAGGACAAGCGGCTCGCGGGGGCGCCGAAGGCCAACTATATCAAAAAGTGCCAGATCGATACCGTCGGGATGTGATGGTCGAAATGTTGTCATCGACCCTCGATCGCACCGATTGTTGTCGGTGACTAATTGTGTATTTCAAAAATATGGATTGATGCCGCTTAATAGGCAAATCCCACGGGCTGGCCATGCGCTTTGTCAACGATCTCGCCTTGCCACATCACGACCTCGCCGCGTACCACTGTGCCGACCGGCCAGCCGGTGACGGTCACGCCGTCATAGGGCGTCCAGCCGCAGCGGCTCGCCTGCTGGGCGTTGGTAATGGTTTCGCGACGCTTCAAGTCAACAATTGTGAGGTCGGCGTCATAGCCCATCGCAATGCGCCCCTTGCCACGAATGCCGAACAGGCGTTGTGGACCGTGGCTGGTCAAGTCAACGAAGCGTGCTAGCGACAACCGCCCGGCGTTGACATGGTCGAGCATGATCGGCACGAGAGTCTGAACACCCGTCATACCGGAGTGGCTGTCGGGATAGGCGTGATCTTTTTCAGCGCGCGTATGTGGCGCGTGGTCGGAGCCGAGCACGTCGACCGTGCCATCGGCAATGCCGGCCCAGATGCGTGCCCGGTGGGCGGCATCGCGGACGGGTGGGTTCATTTGCGCATACGTCCCGAGCCGCTCGTAGCAATCCGGCGCGACGAGTGTGAGATGGTGCGGCGTGACCTCGACGCTGGCCCAATCCTTGTGTTGGGCCAGGAACGCCATCTCGTCGCCCGTCGAGATGTGGAGGACGTGGACGCGACGGCGATGCGTTTCGGCCAGGCGGACCAGCCGTGTTGTCGCTTCAAGCGCTGCCGTCGCATCGCGCCAGATGGGATGGGTCGCTGGGTTGCCGGGTTCACGCATGGCTTTGCGGGCGTTGAGCCGCGTCTCGTCCTCGGCGTGGAACGCGGCGCGCCGCGACAGGGCAGCGATGATGCGCTCGAGCGAGGCTTCATCGTCGACCAGCAGGTCGCCGGTCGATGAGCCCATGAACACCTTGATACCGGCCGAGCCTTCGAGCCGCTCCAGCGCCGGGATGTCGGCGACGTTTTCCCGCGTGCCACCAACGTAGAACGCGAAATCGCAGAACATACGGTTGCGGGCGGCCGCGACTTTTTCAGCGAGGCGCTCGGCCGAGGTCGTCAGCGGCTTCGTGTTGGGCATCTCGGACACGGCCGTGACGCCGCCAAGAACCGCTGCCCGGCTGCCGGTTTCGAGATCTTCCTTGTGGGTCAGACCCGGCTCGCGGAAATGGACTTGGCTGTCTATCACGCCGGGCAGGATGTGCAGCCCGCTGGCATCGATGATGCGCTCGGCCTTGGCCGAGGAAGAGAGTTGGCCGAGGCCGGCGATGCGGCCGCCACGGATGCCGATGTCGCGCACGCCCTCGCCGTCGTGATTGACGACCGTGGCACCAGTGATGAGGACGTCGAAGGTGTTGGGCATGGTTGGATTTGTGACGGAGTGAACCAGCGCTTAGACGATGTCGCTTTCAGCCTCGGCCTTGTCGGCCGCCTCACGCTCGGCGGCTTTTTTCGCGGCCTGTTTCTGGATGCGCTCGACGGCCCAGATCGAGCCCTCGTAGAGCAGGACCGTCGGCGCCATCATCGCGAGCATGCTGAACGGGTCAGGCGGCGACAGGATCGCGGCGGCGAAGGCAATGCCGACGATGGCGTAGCGGCGGAACTCGCGCAAGGCCTCGGCGGTGACCACGCCAGCGCGCGCCATCAGCGTCAGGACGACCGGCAGCTGGAAGCAGATGCCAAACCCCATGATCATCGTCATGATCAGCGACAGGTATTCAGAGACGCGCGCTTCGAGCGTGATCGTGACTTGGCCCGCAGCGTCGGGCCGCTGCTCCATGGCGAGGAAGAACGACATCGCCATCGGCATGACGAGGAAGTAGACGACCGCCGCTCCGAGGAAAAACAGCACCGGCGTCGCGATAAGATAGGGAATGAAGGCATCCCGCTCGTTCTTGTAGAGGCCGGGGGCGACGAACTTGTAGATTTGCGTCGCGATCACAGGGAACGAGATGCAGAAGGCTGCAAACAGCGCCAGTCGCATTTTGGTGAACAGGTATTCTTGCGGCGCGGTGTAGATCATGCGGATCGGCACGCCTTCACCCCGCGCCCATTGGTAAGGCCAGACCAGGAAATTGTAGATCGCGTCGGCAAAGTAAAAGCAGACGACGAACGCAAGACCCGTCGCGATGAGCGAATAGATCAGCCGCTGGCGCAGTTCGATCAGGTGGTCGAGCAACGGGGCTTTGGAGGCCTCGATGTCGTCGTGACCTTTGTCGCCGCTGCCAGCACCTCCGAGTGCTTCAATTTTCTTCTGCATGGCTCAGGCGCCCCCCGCCTTGGCGGTCGCCAATTCGGCAGGTGGAGGCGAGACAGCTGCGGGCGGGACAGGTAACGGCGAGGCCGGCACGTCGGCTTCGGTCGGCAGCACGGCATACGCGTTGCCAGTGGCCGGTTCGATCGGCATGCCGCGCGCGGTTTCGTGACTATCGCCGTTGAAGTGGCCCGGCGGCGCTGCGTCATCCGACGCGGCGGCAACCTCCGACTTGACGGCGGCCACGTCGGACTTGACCGCTTCGATATCGGACTTCACAGCGTCGATGTCGGCTTCGAGGGCGCGACCGGCACTCGACACGGTCGCTTGAACGTCACGCTTCATGGCGTCGACCTCAGCCTTCAGCGAGGCCAGTTCGTTTTCACGCATGGCCTCATCGAAATACTGACGGAATTCATTGGCTTGGCGACGGACGATGCCGACATATTTGCCGATCGCGCGCAATAGCACCGGCAGGTCCTTGGGACCGACCACGATCAGGGCGATGACGGCCAAGATCAGGAGCTTGCTGGACGTCAGATCGAACATGTCACCTCGGTGGCGGGCCGGCCGTCAATTGCGGACGATCCCGTTAAACTTGGCCAGTAGGGCCTACTTCGCCCATCGGGGCCGTCGTCAAGCCCGGGCCGGTCGGGCTTTGCTTGCGGCTGACAATCGTGACCACGCGGACGCGATCAGCTCGTCTTCGACGTCTCGGAGGTCTTGACCGTTTCCGAAGGCTTCACGTCGATGGTCCGCTGAACGGCATCGGCTTCGGCCTTCTTCTTGGCTTCCTCTTCATCGTCGGCCAGCCCCTTGCGGAAGCTTTTGATGCCCTTGGCCATGTCACCCATGATGGCCGAGATCTTGCCAGAGCCGCCGAACATGAGCAGAACGACAACCAGAAATATCAGCCAGTGCCAAATGCTTAAGCTGCCCATGGGCGGTATGGTCCTCTACGACGGTTGGGGTCAGATTACCCAGAGATGTTAAAGGCCGAGTTATCGCAGAGTTATAGCAGCGCAGCAAGTTTGGCGGTCGTTGGCCCGCCTTATCGTGCGAATGCGCCGGTGGGCTAATGTCGACAAGCCCCGCCGTTGACGTTGGAAACCCGTCACGGCTGTACTAAATTCGACCAACGCGCTACGCCGCCTGCTCGTTCATCCTCGCCTTGCTGGCACCGATCCGCGCCGGCTGCAACGATCAGATCGGCCGTTATTTCGGCCTGCGAGGTCAATCCGGGCCAGCACAAGGAGCTATTTGATGGATTTTGGTACGCTGAAGGCTGGCGCGGGACCCGCTGTCGCCGATAAAGACATCGTGAAGTCGGGCACTGCCGCAAGCTTCATGGCCGATGTGATCGAAGCGTCGCGTGACGCTGTCGTCCTCGTCGACTTCTGGGCGCCTTGGTGCGGGCCGTGCAAGCAGTTGACGCCGGTGATCGAGAAGGTGGTGCGCAGCTACGCTGGTCGCGCAAAGCTGGTGAAGATCAATATCGACGAGCACCCGCAGCTGGCCCAACAGTTGCGCGTGCAATCGATCCCGATGGTGTATGCGTTTCGCGATGGCCGGGCGCTCGATGCGTTCGTCGGCGTGCAGCCCGAAAGCGCGATCCGGCAGATTATCGACCGGCTTGCCGGGCCGGCCGGCGCTGAAGGGGAAGGCGACATCGAGGCGGTCTTGGCGAGCGGCGAGGAAGCCCTGTCCACCGGCGACATGGCCGGGGCAGCGGAGGTGTTTGCCGCAGTGCTCGATGTCGACGGGCAGAACGTGCGGGCCCTGCTTGGACTGGCCACGGTGTATGTCGAGACCGGTGACCTTGTGCAAGCCAGCGCGACGCTTGCGCTGATCCCGCCCGACGGGCGCAAAAGCTCTGCCTATACAGCGTTGGCGGCCCGTATCGAATTGGCCAGCAAGGCCCCCGCCATCGACAACAGCGCCGAACTCGAAACACGCCTGATTGCCAATCCGGCAGACCACGAGGCGCGTTACGAACTTGCCATCGCTCAGGCCGCGCGTGGCGACAACACCGCCGCAGTGGACAACTTACTAGAAATCATCCGTCGCGAGCGCACTTGGAACGAAGAAAGCGCGCGCAAGCAGCTTGTTCTGCTGTTCGAAGCCTGGGGGCCAAAACACGAAGCTACGCTCGATGGCCGACGCAAACTCTCGTCGCTGTTGTTCCGGTGACGTGCTAAAATTTCGGAAAGGTGCGAGATGAGGACGGGAACCGTGGCGTTGACCGAACGATACGAGAAGTTGTCGGATTTGCCATCACGCCTCCCGTTGTTCCCTTTGCGTGGCGCAATACTCCTGCCGCGCGCCACGTTACCGCTCAACATCTTCGAGCCGCGCTATCTCACGATGATCGATGAGGCCATTTCTGGCGCGCGGCTGATCGGCATTATCCAGCCGTCAGGTCGCAGCGACGACAGCGACGAGCCTCAGGAAAGCCCGTTGGGTAAAGGCTTCGGACTGCGCCGCGTTGGCTGCGCGGGCCGTATCACGAGCTTTCAGGAACTCGATGATGGCCGGTTCATCATCACGCTGACCGGGATCGTTCGGTTCGATCTGGTGGAAGAGACCCCATCGCCGAAGCCGTATAAAATCGCTTCTGTCGGTTATGATCGTTTTGTCCAAGACCTCGCGCCGGGGCTCGGTGAGGACGAAGTCGATCGGCCGAAACTGCTGCGCGTGCTCAAGGCCTATCTCGAATCGAACCGGCTCAAGGCCGATTGGAACGCCGTGCTGCGCGCGTCCAACGAGTTCCTGATCAACGTTTTGTCGGTCATGAGCCCATACGGCGCCGAGGAAAAACAAGCACTGCTGGAAGCCGCCGATCTCAAGACCCGCGCCGAGGTTCTCGTGGCGCTCGCCGAGATGGAACTCGCTTCGTCGGGCGGTGAAGGCGGAGGGACGCTTCAGTGACGATGATAGGAGCCGTCGGCTGATGCCGGGTGACCGCAAGAACGGCGTGAGCGTCAATGGCGCGACGGGCGGACATCATCCGGTCGTTTCTCCGGAGGCAAGCGAGCCTGCGACCGACGTAACTCCAATCTTGGCAGAACGGACCGACGCCCGGACGCTCGAAATGCTTGTTTGCCCGGTCTGCAAGTCCACGCTCGAGTATGCGCCCGGCACGCAAGAACTGATCAGCCGCCGCGCCAATCTCGCTTATCCAATTCGTTCGGGTGTGCCGCTGTTGACGCGGGAAGCGGCTCGGACACTCGACTGAAGCACTTTCGGCTAACGGCCGATGGCCGACAGCTAACGACCCACGGCCCGACAACTTTAGCGTACCGTTTTTAGTGTGCCGTTTTCGGGACACCGCTCGGGCAGCCGCCGGCGGTCACGTGCGTTCGTGTTGCATCGATCGCAAGCTTGCCGAGTGCCGCGCGGCCGATCAAGACGCTGTATTCGAGAGCAGCGCGATCCGACAGCGTAAATTCGGTTTCGGCACTGACACCGGCAAGACACATAGGCAGGGTGACAACCAATCGCCGTTCGGTCGGCGCGCCGGCGCGTTTGATCTGGGCACGCCGCACCACCGGCGCCTCGATGATGGCATCGTCAGTTGTCTCGCGCCCCGAACCCCGTGCGATTTTTGCGGGATCGTTTCGACGCGGACCAAGGCGAAACCGCACCCAGGGGCGGCCTTCCCGATCGAAATGCCCGATATCTCGGGCGTCAACGGACGATGTCTGTGCGCCCGTGTCGAGTTTGGCTTCCATCATGCGCCCGGCAACCGTTACCGGCTCGACCCAACCGACGAGCTGTGGGCAGTCAGCAGCCATTGCTATCGGCGGCACGCAAGCCGCCACGACCGTCAGCCCCGAGGCTGACGCACATGCAAGCGCGCGACGTAAAGGTTTGCACAATTCACTGCGTCTCATGACGTATCCTCTTCGCGTGTTCGCCAAATCCGCCAGGGCAACTTGCTAAAAATGCGAATAATCAATAGAGCAATCTATCCGTCCGGGAGGGTCGCTCGCATAGCGCGAGCGCATACTGGGAACGGTCCAGATGGGCTGACGATGTCCGACCGAGCGAAGCGCGTCCGGAGGCTATCGAGCACCTCGAAGCTGAAGCTGAGCAAGCTCCCGATCGGACTGTTGGCGAAAGCGACGCTGTCGCGGGCAATCCCCGATTCGCTTGCCATGCCACGCCGGCGGCCGCGCAAAATCTATGGCCAGATCGGGACGTTACAGGTCCGCCTCGCCGAGACCTACCGCGATGTGCGCCGCGCGCAACGCCTACGCTATCAAGTGTTTTACGAAGAAATGGCGGCCCATCCGTCGATGGCCGCCCGAATGCGCCGCCTTGACCGCGATCCGTTCGACCGCGTCTGCGACCACCTGCTCGTCATCGACCTCGAGCCGGCAGCGTCACCGGTCAATCGCTGGTCGCAAAAACCCAAGGTCGTGGGCACCTATCGATTGCTTCAGCAGAAGTCGGCCGAGCGCGGGGGCGGGTTCTACACCCAAGGCGAGTACGACATCGAACCGATGATCGCGCGCCAGCCACAAGGAACGCGTTTTCTGGAACTCGGGCGGTCGTGCGTGCTGAAGTCATACCGGACCAAGCGCACGGTCGAATTGCTGTGGCACGGGCTGTGGACGTATGTGCGCGAACACAAGATCGACGCGATGATCGGGTGCGCAAGTTTTGAAGGCACCGACCCCGATCAGCACGCCATGGCCCTGTCGCTGCTCTACCATCATAGCGCGGCGCCGCCGGAGTGGTATTGCCGCGCCCACGACCGCGACTATAAGACGATGAACCTCGTGCCGCGCGACAAGTTGGATATCAAAGCGGCGCTCAAAGCCATGCCGCCGTTGATCAAAGGCTATATGCGGCTGGGTGCCTACTTCGGTGACGGAGCTGTCGTCGACCACCAGTTCGGCACGACGGACGTGCTCGTCGTGTTGCCCGTGTCGCGGATCAATCCGAAATATTTCGTGCACTTCGGCGCGCCCGACGAGGTGCGCAGCCGCGTTGCTGTCGACGGGTGAGTTGACTGCGCGCGAAACGGTGCGAGCCGAAACGGTTTCGGGTGCGGCGCAAGTATGGTATGGGCGGTGATGTGTGATGCTGGTGAGGATCTATTTTGACGCCTGCGGCGAGCCCTGAGAACCGGACGATCGTCGAGTTCGACGACAACCGGCATTTGATCAACGTTCTTGGTGAATACGACGCCAATATCGCGTTGCTCGAGACCCGTTTGGGCGTCACCGTCCAACCGCATGGCAACAAACTCATTCTGACCGGTGACGCGGCGTCACGTCAAATTGCTTGCGTTGTCCTGGATCGCGCCTACCAGTGGGTGTCCACTGGGAAAGAGCTGACCACGGCCGATTTCTACGGCCTCATTCGCCATGCCCGCGAGGAACAGGGCGCCGGTGTCGGCGGAAAACCAAGTGTTGGTGGCGGCATCGTGCAAGGGCAGATTTCGACACGCCGGAAGACGATCAAGGCGCGCACGGTCGCACAGAGCGCTTACATCAAAGCGCTGGAGCGGACCGACTTGGTCTTTGGCGTCGGCCCAGCGGGCACCGGCAAGACGTATCTCGCGGTCGCCTATGCGGCGTACCTGTGGGAAAAAAAGAAGGTCGAGAAAATTATTCTGTCGCGCCCGGCCGTCGAGGCTGGCGAACGGCTCGGCTTTCTGCCCGGCGACCTGAAGGACAAGGTCGATCCCTACCTGCGACCGCTGTATGATGCTCTTCACGATTGCCTCGACAAACAGACGGTCGAGAAAGAGATCACCAACGGCACGATCGAGATTGCGCCGCTCGCCTTCATGCGCGGCCGGACGTTGACCAATGCGGCTGTGATCCTCGACGAGGCCCAGAATACGACGACGATGCAGATGAAAATGTTCCTGACCCGCCTCGGCGAGGGCTCGAAGATGTTCGTCAATGGCGATCCGACGCAGATCGACCTGCCGCCGGGCACCAAGTCTGGCCTCGACGAGGCGCTAGCGACGCTCAAGGACATTCGCGGTATCGAGGCTATACGGTTCGTCAATAGCGACATCGTTCGCCGCGATCTGGTCCAGCGGATCGTCGAAGCTTACGACGCGAAAAAATGACCCGAGACCCCAAAACGCCAACCAAAGCGATCGGCGGAGCGGCGTCGAAAAAGGCGGCCGCCAACGCTTCCGGGCGCGACGGCGCGGCTGACGCCGACCCGGACAGTAGCGATCCTAGGCAACTCATCGTCCATATCGTGCGCGGCCAAGACGACGGGGAGGCCGCGTCCCCTCACTGGCTCAGCGCTACGTGGGACCGTGCCGGCTTGATGCTCGAGGCTTTGATCGAACAGGCGGCAGACGCGGTGGCCAACCGGCCAGACATGCGTGCCGATGGCAAGTTTGCCCCGTTGGCGACTGGAACAACGGCGGGCGGTCCGGCATTAACGGGGGCAGCATTACTCGGGGCTGCTGACGCTGGGGACCGAGCGGTGCCACGTCCAAGAGCCGAAGCAGCCATCGCCCTGTCCCATGATGCCGAGGTCGCGGTGCTCAACCACATGTTTCGCGGCATCGACAAGGCAACCAACGTTCTGTCGTTTCCAGCGCCGCCGGTTCGTCGCCCGGCTAGACTGAGCAAGACGGCGCTTCCTCCTGACCAGCGCATTTTCTTGGGCGATATCGCACTCTCTGAGGAGACTATTCTCCGCGAGGCCGCCGAACTCGGAATCCCGCCGCATCACCATCTCCAGCACCTCGTCGTGCACGGGCTTTTGCACTTGCTCCACCTCGACCACGACACCGACGATAATGCCGCCCGCATGGAACGCCTCGAAACGGCAATCCTTGCGACCATCGGCGTGCCCGATCCCTATGCCGGCAGCGATCCGGTTGTGGAGACGGGACGCGATACAACCCCATGACGACGATGGCCAACGACCAAACCAGCACCCGAATAGACACGAACACTTCCACCGCGCTTCCAGCTCCCGTTCCTGACGAGAGTAGATCCGCATCGAACGCCGCCGCCCAACCCACACCCCAGGGCTGGCTGTCGGCAATCCGCCAGCGGCTGGGTATGCCCGGCGCGCCGACGTTGCGCGATACGATCGAAGGCGCGCTACGCCAGGAGGCGGCGAGCCAGTCGGCGTTTTCGGCTGAAGAGCGGCAGATGATGCTGCGCATGCTGCGGTTTGGCGCAAAACGCGTCGTCGACATCATGGTGCCGCGCGCCGATATCATCGCGCTCGACGAGAGCGAGCCACTGTCCGAGCTATTGCGGACGTTCGAGGACGCTGCCATCTCGCGCATCCCGATCTATAACGAAACGCTCGATGACCCGCGCGGCATGGTCCACATCAAGGATCTTCTGCCATGGATCGTCGAAGCGGGCGTAATCGAAGGCGAACGCAATCGAATCGACACCGACGCGCACATCGCCGCCACGGCAACGACCGCGCTCGCTGCCGATGAATTGCCAGAGCGGACGCCGCTCGGTTCGCTGCAGCTCTCCAACGTAGACCTGACGCAGCCAATTTCGGCGCTCAAGATCAAACGGCCGGTCCTTTACGTCCCGCCGTCCATGCCGGCGATGAACCTGCTCATCCGCATGCAGGCGACGCGCAACCATATGGCGCTGGTCGTCGACGAGTACGGTGGAACCGACGGTCTGGTGACGATCGAAGACCTCGTGGAGCAGATCGTCGGCGACATCGAAGACGAATACGACGACGAGGAACACCACATCGTTCGCGATGCAGCCGGTACGCTGAGCGCGTCGGCCCGGGCGACGATCGCGGAACTCGAAGAGTTGCTCGGCCGGACGATCGTCAGCGAAGACGAGGCTGAAGAAGCCGATACGCTGGGTGGACTTGTGTTCCACATTCTCGGCCGGGTGCCGACGCGCGGCGAGATCGTCCGCCATCCGCATTCGGGTCTCGAACTCGAAGTGCTCGACGCCGACGCACGCCGCATCAAGCGACTGAGGATCGACCCTTCCCGGCTTCTTCCAGCGAGCGGCATGGACGCGACGGCAGCGCCCAGGAGCTGACCAACCATGACGGATGCGGCAGGCGGGAACACCGTCGCTGGCGAAAATGCGAGTGCCGAAAGAGCGTCGCGTTTCGCCATGGTGGCATCGACGGTGCGGTCGATGGGACGGTTGCACAAACTGGTTCTGCTGGTCGGTACTGGGGCGATATCGACACTCGCCCACGCACCGTTCTTTGCCTGGCCGGTATTGTTCTTGACGTTCCCGATCTTGTATTGGGCGATCGAGGCGGCGGGTGACAGGGGGTCTGCTGTCAGGCGGTCGGGTGGCAAGTCGCTGGATGATCTGACGCCGCTCAGGCCGATGTGGCACGCGGCCTCTGCCGGCTTCCTGTTCGCGTTCGGATATTTTTTTACCGGGCTCTATTGGATCGGGGAAGCGTTTCTCGTCGAGGCCGAGATATTTGCTTGGATGCTGCCGTTTGCCGTCACATTGCTGCCTGCCGGTATGGCGTTGTATTGGGCTCTTGGGGCTGCTGGCACACTTTGGGCTTGGAACGTTCTGGGGCTGCGTGCCGAGACCGGTGTGCCGGGTACGGTTCGCCGTATTCTGATTCTGGCGGTCGTGTTTTCCGTTGCCGAGTGGGTGCGCGGGCATGCGTTCACAGGGTTCCCGTGGCACAATCCCGGCCTTGTCCTGACGGCGCCGATCGAACTGCTCCAAAGCGCAGCACTGGTCGGGATGTACGGCCTGACCCCCTTGGCGTTCATCGTCACCATGATACCGCTCGCCGTGCTGGCGGCGGCGTCGGCTGCGCGATCTTGCACGGCGCTACTGACGATCGCTGCCTTTACGATTGCGCCGCTGGCTGGCGCTTATGCCTACGGCACGATGCGGCTTGCGGCGCCCGCTCCGCCCGATGTTCCAAACGTCAAGCTGCGCGTCGTGCAGCCGAGTGTTCCACAGCGCGACAAGTGGCGGGGAGAAAAACAGGGGGAGTTCTTCGCGCGCCATCTCGCCCTTTCGCGCCAGGACGCCAATGGCCGGACCGACGGGCTCGAGGGGATCACCCATGTGGTCTGGCCGGAAGCGTCGATGCCGTTCGGCCCGCTGCACAACCAACAGGCGCTCGACGCGATCGCGGCGATGCTGCCCGACGGTGCCCATTTGATTGCGGGCCTACTGCGCCGCGGCGATGAACGCATCGCGCCTGCGCCGGTCCACAATAGCCTCGCTGCGATCGATACCACAGGCAAGCTCGTGGCGCTTTACGACAAGGTTCATCTCGTGCCGTTCGGCGAATACTTGCCGTTCCCGCAGGTGCTGGAGGCGATCGGGTTACAAAACCTTGTGCGGCAACGCGGCGGGTTCGCCCCCGGCCCATTGCCCAAACGCGCAATGTCGGTGCCGGGTCTCCCACCGTTCGCGCCAGTCATCTGCTATGAAGCAATCTTTCCGAGCGAAATCATGGGCGTCGTTGGACCCGACGGCGTACGCCCGCGCTTCATCGTAATCGCCACCAACGATGGCTGGTTTGGTCGCAGCATCGGGCCTGAGCAACATTTCCATCAGGCGCGGGTCAGGGCCGTGGAACTGGGGTTACCCGTCGTTCGTTCGGCAAATAATGGTATTTCGGCGTTGATCGGTCCAGATGGCCGGGTCCGCCACAAACTCGAACTGGACGTGGTCGGAACATTCGACACATCACTGCCATCAGGCTATCACGGAACTGTCGCCACGGGACTCGGTGCCTACGCAGTGTTTTTGGTGAACGCTCTGATACTGCTTTTGTTTGTCGCGTATCGTTTTAACGTCGGTGTAGGTAATGACCGTTTAAAACCCTAGGTTGACGATAAGTGTGACCGACGTTTAGATGCTGCCCATTTCGGGCCCGACAGGATTGCGACAATGGCAGACGACACCGGTGAGAGTGATGTTGGCGGTGAACGCAACGCAAGACGCGCCAACTTGATTGATACCCACGTCGGCCAGCGACTGAGATTGCGTCGCATGCTGCTTGGAATGAGCCAGGAAAAGCTCGGCGAACAGCTTGGCCTTACGTTCCAGCAGGTTCAAAAGTACGAGAAGGGCGTCAGCCGAGTGGGCGCCAGTCGGCTATTCGACCTCGCTCATGTGCTGAGCGTGCCCGTCCAATATTTCTACGATGAAATCGACCCCAGTTCAGTCGATGCCAACGGGCAGGCTCGCGGTTTCGGCGAACGGCCAAGCGAGCCTTACGTTGTCGATTTTCACAGTACCCGCGAACGGCTCGAGCTGAACAAGGCGTTCTCGCGCGTGTCCGACCCTAAGGTTCGCCGCGCCATCACCGACCTGGTACGCTCACTTGCCGAACCGGAGCCTGGGACAAACGGCGCCGAAGACTGATCGTGACGAAAACGGCCGACCGGACACTGTTGCAGCCGCTCAGCTCGCGTTTTTGGCGGGTCGGCGTGCCTCTCCGAAGTGCGGCTCAGCGTTCTGGCGGCTGCGCTGTTTCGTCCGAATGCCGCGATACCCCCTGCCTTGACCCCTCCTTTAAAGACTGACACATACCGACCGTTCTTCAATAACCTGTCGCAAATTCCTTCGACTGTCAGAGGGCCCCGTGGCGCGCAAATCCTATCTCTTCACCAGCGAATCCGTCTCCGAGGGCCACCCCGACAAGGTCTGCGACCGCATCTCCGACGAGATCGTCGACCTGTTCTTTCGCGAGGGACCCAGAGCCGGTCTCGATCCATGGGATATCCGCGCGGCCTGCGAGACACTGGCGACCACAAACCGCGTGGTCATCGCGGGTGAGACACGCGGCCCCAACACCGTGACGAAGGATTTGATCGCTCATACCGCACGGATGGCCATCAAAGATATTGGCTACGAACAGGACGGCTTCCATTGGGACACCGCCCAAATTGAAGTACTGTTGCATCCCCAGTCGGTCGATATCGCAGCTGGCGTCGATGCCAAGCAGCCGACCAACAAGGAAGAAGGTGCCGGCGATCAGGGCATCATGTTCGGTTACGCCTGCCGCGAAACGCCTGAGTTGATGCCGGCGCCGATCTACTACAGCCACAAAATTCTCGAGGATTTGGCGCGCGCGCGGAAAGCCAAGATCGGCGAAGTCGCCAAGCTCGGCCCCGACAGCAAGAGCCAAGTCACGGTGCGTTACGAAGACGGCAAACCGGTCGGCGTGACGCAGATCGTCGTGTCGCACCAACACGTCGTAGAAGACCTGTCGTCGAACGATGTGCGCGCCATCATCGAGCCGTACGTGCGCGCCGCGCTTCCTGAGGGCTGGATCGGCAAGGATTGCGTCTGGCACATCAATCCGACCGGTAAATTCTTCATCGGCGGACCAGACGGGGACTCCGGGCTGACTGGCCGCAAGATCATCGTCGACACCTACGGCGGGGCTGCTCCCCACGGTGGCGGCGCGTTCTCTGGCAAGGACCCGACGAAGGTCGACCGCTCGGCCGCTTACGCCGCGCGCTATCTCGCCAAGAACGTCGTGGCTGCCGGCATCGCCGACCGTTGCACAATCCAGCTGTCGTACGCCATCGGCGTTGCCAAGCCGCTGTCGATCTACGTCGACACCCACGGGACCGGCAAGGTCGACGAAGCCAAGATCGAAGCCGCGCTCGACCAGTGCATGGACCTTTCGCCAACCGGGATCCGACGGCACCTCGACCTCAACAAGCCGATTTACGCGCGCACCTCGGCCTACGGCCACTTTGGCCGCCCTGCCGACGCGGATGGTGGCTTCTCGTGGGAAAAAACCGATCTCGCAGATGCCATCTTGAAGGCGGTCTGAGCGTCGGGATTTAGCGTGAGCACGGCTGTGTCGCCAAAGCCGCAGGATAATGATGATCCTGCGGCGATGATCCCGGAGCGCGTTCGGGCTCAATGCGACGAACTCCGGTCGTTCGGCCGTCGCCGAGGACGGGCAACGCGGGCTCGCCAGATCCGGCTTTATGAAGAATTGCTGCCTCAGTTCGATCTCGACTTGGGGCGTCCGGCTGCAGAGCAACTCGATCTCTCGCGTGAGATCTGGCTCGAAATTGGTTTCGGCGGCGCTGAACATCTGTTGTGGCAGGCGGGCGCCCACCGCGATGTGACAATGATCGGCTGCGAGCCGTTTCAAGACGGCGTCATCAAAGCCTTGGACGGCATCGAAGGTGGCGGACTTCTCAACATTCGCTTGTATCCGGACGATGCCCGGGAGCTCCTGCGCTGGTTGCCGGTAGCATCTCTGTCCCGCGCGTTTGTGCTGTTCCCTGATCCGTGGCCGAAAAAGAAGCAAGCCAAGCGGCGCCTCGTCAACACCAACACGCTCGACCTGCTTGCAGCGGCGCTGAAGCCCGGCGCGGAGTTGCGCGTGGCGACCGATATCGGCGATTATGCGCGCACGATTTTGCGAGCCGTCCATACGCATCCCGACTTCGAATGGCCAGCCTCCGGCCCCGAGGATTGGCGCGTGCGTAGCGCCGACTGGCCGGAGACGCGTTACGAGCAGAAGGCCCACCGCGAAGGCCGTCGCTGCGCCTATTTCAGGTTCCGCCGTCGCGCGTGACCGTTTTGCGCCATGGCTTTGCCAGGAACCCGGCGACGGCCGCTGGTGGACCCGCCAGCGGTAGAAACGCGATCGCGAACACGGCAAACCGTAAGCCCCGCGCGATCAACCATCCCGCGCGGCTGGCATAATCGCTCGGCTTTTCAAGCGGCCACACCCGTCGCCACCACACGCGGGCCGTACGCCATCCGGCGAGCCCGACGATCAGCAAGGCGGCATAGACCCACTGCACGGCAGACGGTACGCCGGGGATGAGCCGACGCGCGAGTTCCCGGCGCCGCTGTTCGGGGACAAGATAGGCGCGCACGGCCCTCGGTTTGAGGCTACCGGCGATTTCCGTGCTGACCGCATCTGCCGCCTCCGACGCTGTGCCGAGCCACTCGTTCAAACGACCTGCGAGACCTGCCGATGGCTGCGGCGGGACAAATGCGTCGAGCCGCGCGGATCCCGACGGGTCGAACGCGGCCTCGATGTCGAACCCGCCTCGGGCTTCGGCTAAGGGGACCAGCATGTCGGCGAAGCTGCGCGCCTTGACGGCTCGATCCGCGTTCGTGATCGATATGCCGCGATAGAGCCAGGTCCGGCCGCCCGGTTGTCTTGGCGGGTCGGTGTCGAGAACCACAAAATCCGCGTCGGCGGAGCGGGCGGCTGCGACGAGGTCTGCCAAGGGTACTGTCCGGACCCGACCGGACGGCGGTTCGATGCTGAGTTCGTCGCCCGCAAGGCCTGCCGCAGAGGCCGGGTCGGCCGCTCGTTTGGCTTCGATCCGCGCCACAAGGAGCAGCGTCCGGCGAGGGTGCGACGTGACTGCCTCGCTGAGCCGGTCGACGTCGGCTGGCACAATCGGCACGCCGCCGGTTCCGGCCGTCGATAGGTCGACGGATTGGGACGACGGGCTGGTTTCGACAGCCGACAGCACACCCAGTCGTCGGCTCGGGATTGCGCGTTTCAGTTGCGCGATGGCTTCGCGAAAGGAGCCAGCATCACTGGCGATCAGCGTGAGGGATTTCGACAATCGCACGGCGAGGCGCGAACCAGGCCGCCGGTCTACGGGATAGGGGCTGCCATCGATGATGACCATTAGCGCTTTGAACGCGGGTAAGCGCTTCAGGGCTTCTGGACCGGCAAACAACGAGCTGGTGGTCAACACGGCAGTGACATCGCTCAGGCTCGCGACTGTCCCAGCCGTTGTTTCTGCGCCGGTTGCTGGGAGCAAGATCGCCGCCGCGCGGGCCAGTTCGGCCGGGGTGCCCGCCGTATAGGTCGCGCCATTTGGGGCAGCGAACTCGAAATGGCCCTCGGGTGTCACGTGCACGGCGACGGCTGGCAGCTTCGAGGTCCCGGCCAGTTGCCGCGCCAGAACCACCGCGGCCTCGAGGCCAGCGTCGGGGGGCGGCGGATCGAGGATCGCCGCGAACCAATCGGCGATTGCGTTGGTCGTCCAATCCGAAACTGCGGCCAGGTTTGACGGGGGCGTTGACGGCGGAGTTGACGGCGCCGCGACGGTGGGGAGGCATGCTGCGGTCAGCATTCATGTTACGGCGTGCAGCGCGACGAACCTCAGCCACATCACCATTGCCCGTTCTCGCCACATCGCCATGCCGGGTCAGCCTATCGCGTGAAAGCCAGGGACGTCAGGCCAGAACACCCGTGCAGCTTCGCTGGTGGCGGCCGGATTACCCGTCGTCAGAAGCGTCAGGCGGGGATGCGGGTTGCCGGTACCGACCGCTGGCAACGCGCCAAGATAGCGGGGATGGCGGCCGACATAGTCTTCGAGACTGTCGGCGACGACAACAGGTTGCGACAGGAACCGCGTGAACGGCGGCAAATGGCGTTGAAACAGATGCTCGACCAACGGGAAATGCGTGCAACCGAGGATTGCCCGGTGCGGCGGCGCCCCGTTTGTCTGCGCCAGCGCTGCGGCCACGCCGTTCGACACCAAGCGGTCGAGTTCGGCTTCGGGGGCGCCAGCTTCGATCGCGCCTGCAAGCTCCGCGCAGACCTGCTGCACGACCTCGACCTTGGGGCAGCGCTTGCGAATTTCTTCGCGGTAGACACCAGAGGAAACCGTGCGCTGCGTACCGAACACGACGATGAGGTCGGTATTGTATTTTTGCGGATACTGAGGCGCGGTGACCGCCCATGGCGTCTGCGTTGCGGCTTCGACGGTCGGGGCCACGATACCAAGAACGTTGCACTCTCCACGCCACTGGCTCGTTGGCAGCCACTCCTGCTGCAGCTTTCGCGCGGCGACCGCCGTCGCCGTGTTGCAGCCGAGCAGAGCCAAACGGCAGCCGCGATGGAACAGCGTCTCGACGCCCGCACGCGTCAGGTCGACAACCTGTTCGGACGGGCGGTTGCCGTATGGAACATTGGCGTGGTCGCCAAGGTAGGTGAAGGCGACGCCGGGGAACCGATCCAGCAGTGCGCGCAGGACGGTCAAGCCGCCGAGCCCACTGTCGAAAACGCCGATCATGGTGCCCCTTGTTCTGTCATTGTCATACTGCGCGGAGCGGCCTGATCGACACTGGCTGCAGCGATGCGGTCGACTTTTGCCACGGTCAATGCCAACAAAAAAGGGCGCAGACCAGTTGGCCTGCACCCTTCCATTCAACGTGTCAGAGCGTCCATCGCACGCTTAGTTGCAGACGGTTTTGCACTGCTTGAACGGTCCGACGTAGTTGCAGCGCTCGACGCAACGAGCCGCACGACCGCTGTAGGGGCGATTGCCGTAGCGGTAGCCGCGGTTCGGGGCGGACAGCGCAACGCGTGCGCAGCGTGGTCCGACGTGGCGATGCCAACCTGCGGGGCCGAGTTCGGCGCTGCGGTGACAGCCGTGGGCGGACGCATCAACGGCGAGAAGCGGAAGCGCGAACATGGCTGCAGCGGCTACGAGTAGTGTTTTCATCTTGTTCTCCTGATTTCGGCGATCTGCCGTAGACCCACGTCGGGTGTCGTATCAGCGCCTGATGTATCAGAGATGAACCAGGGCGCGTTGGCCACCCCAACCGTTCTTTGCCACCGTTACTCCGCAGCCTCAGACGCTGCGCTTCCAGCCGCGGGCGCCGAGTTGCGCTCGATCACTTTGAGACTTTCGAGTGTCGGCATCGAGACTGTCGAATAACCGCAATCGACAAAGTGGACTTCGCCCGTCACGGCGCCGGACAACGGCGACAAGAGATAGAGCCCGGCGCCGCCGACCTCATCGAGTGTCGGCGTCCTGCGCAACGGTGAATGGTCGCGGTTGTAATTAAAGATCAGACGCGCGTCGGAGACGCCTGCCCCGGCCAGTGTCCGCATCGGACCGGCCGACATGGCGTTGACCCGAATGCCCGATGGGCCGAGGTCAGCGGCGAGATAGCGAACCGAGGCTTCAAGCGCGGCTTTGGCCACGCCCATCACGTTGTATGATGGCACCCAGCGTGTCGCGCCGCCGTAGGTCAACGTCAACAGCGACCCGCCATTCGGCATCAGGTCGGCGGCGCGCTTGGCGACCTCCGTGAACGAGAAACACGAGATCACCATCGTGTTCACGAAATTCTCGCGGCTGGTGTCGGCATAGCGGCCGCCGAGCTCACGGCGGTCGGAGAATGCCAGCGCGTGGACCACGAAATCGAGGCTGCCCCACTTCTGTTTGATTTCGGCGAACACGTTGTCGACGCTGGCGATATCTGTGACATCGCACGGCACGATGATCTCGGCGCCGACAGATGTTGCCAGTGGTATCGCACGGCGCCCGAAGGCGTCGCCTTGATAGGTAAACGCCAGCTGTGCGCCCTGGGCGGACAGCACGCGCGCGATACCCCAGGCGATCGAGCGATCGTTGGCAACTCCCATGACGAGCCCGCGTTTGCCCGCCATGATTGGGCCTGGCTTGGCAACGTCGAAGTCTGTCATCGTGGCCTCCGTTGGAACGCGTTTATCGCGTTGGCCCCAGCGCGGGGCGCGTTTACCCCATTGCGGGGCGCAGTCGTCGTGTCAGTAGCGGCGAAAAACCAAAGTCGCATTCGTTCCGCCGAAGCCAAAGCTGTTTGACATCACACAGTTAAGCGTCGCGTTATCGACCCGCTGCCGGACGATCGGAATGTCAGCAAAGGCCGGGTCGAGGTCTTCGATGTTCGCGCTTTCGGCAATAAAACCGTTGTTCATCATCGCGATCGAAAATACCGCCTCCTGGACCCCGATGGCGCCGAGCGAGTGGCCTGTCAGCGATTTCGTGCCGGAAATGGGCGGGATATCCGCTCCAAATACCGTGCGGATCGCCTCGATCTCCTTAAGGTCGCCGATCGGCGTCGATGTCCCGTGCGGGTTGATGTAATCGACGCTGCAGCCGAGGCCTTTGCCGTCCATGCCCTGTAGTGCCAACTTCATACAGCGGACGGCGCCCTCGCCCGACGGGGCGACCATATCGAAACCGTCCGAGGTGGCACCGTACCCGGCGACTTCCGCGTAGATGCGGGCGCCACGAGCCAGGGCATGTTCGAGTTCTTCGAGGACGAGGACACCGGCACCGCCAGCGATGACAAAGCCGTCGCGGTTGAGATCGTACGGACGGCTCGCTTTTGTTGGTGCGTCATTATAGCGCGAACTCATGGCACCCATGCCATCGAACAGCACCGACAGCGTCCAGTCGAGTTCCTCGCAGCCGCCGGCGAACACGACGTCCTGCTTGCCCCATTGGATCAGTTCGGCGCCGTTTCCGATGCAATGGGCCGACGTCGAGCATGCCGACGAAATGGAGTAGTTGACGCCCTTGATCTGGAAGCTGGTGGCGAGCACCGCAGACGGGCCTGAACACATGCCCTTGGTGACCTCGAACGGTCCGACCTGTTTGGGTGATTTCTGCCGGGCGGTATCGGCCGACCACACGATCGATTTCGTCGAGGGGCCGCCTTGACCCATCACGATGCCGGTGCGCTCGTTGGAGACATCCGAGGCCTCGAGCCCGCTATCGCGGATGGCCTGTTCCAAGGCCACGTAATTCCAGGCGACGCCGGCTTCCATGAAGCGCTTCGGCTTGCGCGGTACGGCGGCCTCCCAGTCGAACTGGGGAGCGCCATGCACTTGGCAGCGGAAGCCGAGCTCCGCGTATTTGTCAGCGCGAACAATGCCCGAACGACCCTCGCGCAGGGAGGCGGTTACCTCTTCCACGGAGTTGCCGATCGAGGACACGACGCCCATCCCGGTCACGACCACGCGTCTCATGTCACAGCGATCCCAATTTCAAGTGACCTAGATTTTGCAGGCACTTCTGCGCCCGGCAATGGCGAAGGCGATGTGCTGTGGTGAAGCCTACAACAAGGCGACCTGTCGAACGGCACATGTGGCGGGATGTCAAGCTGCTGCCGCGTCGGGCTTGAGGAGCACGCGTAAGTCTTTTGCCGTGTAGATCACCTCACCATCGGCGATCAGCCGTCCATCGGCCTCGGCGAGCTTGAGCTTACGCGCGATCACGCGCTTGACGTCGATGACATACCGCAGGTTTTGAACCGACGGTGTGACCTCTTTCATGAACTTGACTTCGCCGACGCCGGATGCCCGACCCGCTCCGGTCAATCCAAGCCAGCCGAGATAAAAGCCGGTGAGCTGCCACAACGCATCGAGCCCGAGGCAGCCTGGCATGACAGGATCGCCGTCGAAATGGCAACGAAACAGCCAGTCCAGGCTGGAATTTCCCGACACTCTGAGTTCGGCTTCGATCCGCCCCTTGCCGTATTCGCCGCCGGTGTCCGAAATCGAAGTGATGCGGTCGAACATCAGCATCGGCGGAAGCGGGAGTTGCGCATTGCCCGGCCCGAACAGCCGGCCGTGGCCGCACTCGATGAGGTCGGCATAGTCAAAGCTTGCGCGCCGTTCGGCCATGCGGATTGTCGTCTCCTGTAACGCCTGGCTGTTGCCAAGCCGCGCTTCGGCGGAAAGCCGGTCCGCGACGCGGTGGCCATCTGATGTGTCTTAACTGACTTCAAATGCGAAAGCGACCGACCGTCAAGCGCTGCGGCCAGTTGCGCGAGAGCGTTATGCACGTTCGGGTTGGGGCCGCCGCTGTCGGGGCTTTGGACATGTTCTTGCGGCCCTAGGTCGTTTGGCATATGTTTTGGGCTGGTTTGATTATGGTCCAAACATCGGTTAGTTCGAGAACTTGCCGAATTTTGCACCGGGAGAAAGACGAAGAGTGTCGAACTCTGACATCGAAACTGGTTGCGACGATGGCGCCTTACTGGCTGTCAGGCTGCGAGACGCGGGCCTGCGGCCGACGCGGCAGCGGATGATGCTTGCCAAATTGTTGTTTGGCGCAGGCGACCGCCACATCTCGGCCGAAGCCCTCCATATGGAAGTGGTGGCCGCCGGGGAGCACATCTCACTGGCGACGGTCTATAACTCGCTGCACCAGTTCAAAGCGGCTGGCCTGGTGCGAGAGTTGATCATCGACAGCGCTCGGGCGTATTTCGATACCAACACGTCGAATCACAACCATTTCTTCGTCGAGAGCGAAGGCAAGCTGTTCGATATTCCCGGCGACAACGTCCGGGTGGACGGTTTGCCTCAGCCACCTCCTGGCATGCGCGTGTCCCACATCGACGTCGTCGTTCGATTGGTGCCCGACACCGAATGATCCAGCGTTCGTGCTGGCAACTGCGCGACTATTTGAACCTCTCGTCACCGTAGATACCCCACAGGGATTTCTGCGGCAGGTAACCCTTGAAGTCTTCGACGGCGACTTGGCACCACTTGCCGTCGCACGAAAAGACGCTCGCAATCACGCCGGTCTCGACATCAACCACGGTGCCTGCCGTGTCGTTGTCACTGGCCCTCAGCGCAACGCTGGACGACGCACCGCCCGGCTTTTGCGGGTCCGATTTCAGAGTCGGTGCCACCAGCGCAGTCCGCCGCCCCGACAGCAGGGATTGTGTCACCCAACCGCTGGCGCCTTCGGCATCGCGGATCTCGCGCCAACCCTCATACTCGCGCAGGACTTCGACGGGGAGGCCAGCGCGCTTGAAAACCCAGGCGATCGGATATTCCATGCCCGGACCCTTGCGAACGTTGACGCGGTCGGATTTCAGGCTGACGAAGCGCGGAAGCGGGAGCCCGCTGCCCGTTGCGGCCGGTTGAGCGGTCGCCAATTGCGCCGATGCTGGAAGGGCCAACGTCACGGCCAACATTACGGTAAACATAACGGCGGCGGAAATCAGCACCGTCACTTTGTGGCCAACGGCGGTCGCGATCATCCAACACCCCTTGCTCTCAGCAATCTGCGACCTACTGCTATAATACAGAGTTTGTTTTCGCCGAGGCGTTCGCTAAGACGTTAGGGAGGACGGTCGCGTTTTGTGACTTTAGGACCCGTTCTGCCGGTTATGGTGCGAAACTCGCGGTTGTGCCCGCCGTTTCGGCCCGAACTGGACAGGTTTCAGACCTGGCACGCCGTCCAGCACCCGATACACGACCTCGAGCCCCGCGCGAAAAAGAAAACATGCCGACACCACCCCGAACGCCGATTGTCGTCGTTACTCGCAAGCTGCCTGACGTCGTCGAGACGCGGCTGGCGGAATTGTTCGACGCAAGGCTCAATACCACCGACCAGCCGATGTCCCAGGCTGAATTGATCGAGGCGATGCGGACAGCCGACGTGATCGTGCCGACCGTCACAGACCGGATCGATCGCGCTGTGATCTCGCAGGCGGGACCGAACCTGCGGCTGATCGCGAACTTCGGGACGGGGGTCGACAACATCGACCTCGACACGGCCCGCAACCGCTCGATCATCGTGACAAACACGCCAGGTGTGTTGACCGAGGACACCGCCGATATGGCGATGGCTTTGATCCTGTCCGTTCCCCGCCGCCTTGCCGAGGGGGCACGCTATCTCAAGGACCATCCCGAGGCGTGGGTTGGATGGTCGCCAACGTGGATGCTCGGTCACCGGATCTACGGCAAGAAGCTCGGCATTATCGGTATGGGTCGCATCGGCCAGGCGGTGGCGCGGCGCGCGCGGGCGTTCGGCTTGCAGATCCACTACCACAACCGGCGCCGCGTCAGCCCCGACATCGAGCGCGAGCTCGAGGCGACATACTGGGATACGCTCGACCAGATGCTGCCGCGCGTCGACATCCTGTCGCTCAACTGCCCGCACACTCCAGCGACCTACCACCTGTTGTCAGCGCGGCGGCTGAAGCTGCTGAAACCATCGAGCTACATCGTCAACACGTCACGCGGTGAGGTGATCGACGAGAACGAATTGGTCCGCCTGCTCGAGAGCGGCACGATCGCAGGCGCAGGTCTCGACGTGTTCGAGAAGGAGCCGTTGGTCAACCCGCGGCTGTTGGCAAACCCGCGCGTCGTGGCGCTTCCGCATCTTGGTTCGGCGACGATCGAGGGCCGGGTCGACATGGGCGAGAAGGTGATCATCAACATCAAGGCGTTCGTCGATGGCCACGCGCCGCCTGACCGCGTCCACCCGGCGATGTTCTGATCCGTTTGCGACCGGGCAGGCCGACCTCAGCCGCGATGTCGGCGTGGTAAACGCGGCGTTAACCGTTGTGCCGTAGTCTCGTTTGACCACGGTCAATTTGGGGATTGCCGCCATGGCTAACGAAACGTCGAACCTTGCCGACCTGCTCGACCGATTTACTTGCAGCGTCACCGCGCCTGAGACGCAAACGATCGGAGCGTTTGCCGAGACCGTTCAGGCGCTCCATGCCGAATTTGCTCTGCTTGCGCGCCATTTCGAGGCGGTCGCCGAGCGCGCGATCACGGCGGATCACGACGAGTTCGGGATGGAACACCCGGTCGCGCCGGCTCCAAGCGACGACGCGGGCGAGCACCACGTCTCTGCAGTCGCCCGTCCCGAAGCTTGATCTAATCCGATCCGAGACGGTCGAGATGGCGGCCATACGCGGCAGAATTGCGAATGGCGCCGACCTCGATGCCGCTGGCGGTCCTCAAGACGCTGCGCTTCACGAGGCCGCGCGCTTCTGGCACAAGCCGTTCGATCAGCGGCATAACGGCCGCAGCGCTGGCGCGAGCGGCGCCGTCGTCGATTTTGAGTGCGAACCCGAGACCGAGGTCTGGAAGCGCACCGCAATAGACGCCCTCAGCCCCGGTTTTCATGTAGACGCGGCCGGGCAGCGCCGACATCACCACCGTATCCGTGCGACCAGCGCCGGACACCAGTTCCGGCTCGGCCCAACACGCTGCCAGAACGCGCCGGATCGCCTCGCGCCTTGGCCCGTTTTGAGCCGAACTGTCCGCGATTTGAGCGTAGAGCCGCGCGAGATCGGCCAACGGGAGCGCGAAAGTCGGAACGGCGCAGCCGTCCATGCCAACCGTCATCGCGTCGATGGGGGTTCGCGACATGCAGGCCAGCGCATCGGCGACCGCCAGCTGGACGCCATGGCCGGGTTGCCCATAGCCGTCGGGGTTTTCATCCCTCGCGATCGCCGCCGCTACGAACCCGAGATGTTTGCCCGAGCACGTGTGATGGAGCGTCGTCGCGCTCGCTCCGGATGCTGCCACGGTGCGTGCAGCCGCGTTGCCCGATGGCGCTGCGGCACCGCAGACGAGGCACGATGCATCGATGCCGAGCCGTTCGACCATGCCGCGGGCAACTGCGACGTGCCGAGGCGTGCCGGTGTGGGATCCGCATGCCAGAGCGATTTCGGCATCGCCAAAGCCGAACTTTTCGCACGCCCCGCTTTCGACCATCGGCAGCGCCTGCACGAGCTTTATCGCCGACCGCGCGAACACGGGATGCGAAACGTCGCCGGCCTCTAACCGCAGCGAGCCATCCGCCGACGCAACGGCCACGGCTCCGCGATGGACGCTCTCGACGAGCCGGCCGCGCGTCACTTCCACGAGGACGGGATTCGCCATACGAGCGCTTTAAAGTCCGGGATGAAATAGAATTTTGCACTGCACGCATAACCCGGTTTGCCGCCCCGTCAACCGGCGCGCTTGAACTCGAGCGGCACCGTGAACAGTTCGCGCGTGCCCAGCGCATCGGGCAGCGGCGGAAATACCGCGCGGTCGATCATATCGAGGGCCTGTTTATCGAGGCTCGCATTCCCCGAACTCCGCACGATCTGGCGCGACAGCAGCTTCCCCGAACGGTCGAGTTCGAATTCGAGCGTCACGGTACCGAACGTTTTGAACGCGCCGACACGGACTCGCCCGAGCGCTTTGTTCAAGACTCCAGCGTACTTGTCGCGCGCCTTGGCCCGGCCGCCATCCTGCGCCGCGCCGGAACTTTTCTCGGCAAACAGCTCGGCTTGGGCGGCTTGTTCAACGGTGGCCACCTCTACCGGCACGACGGGTTCGGGCGGCGGTGGTGGCGGCGGCTCTTCGGCGACCTTGGCGACTTCGACAGGGCTCTCGGTAGCGGTGACGACATTCGATAATTCAGGCTCGACGGGCGGCTCGACGTCCGGCGGCGGCGTCGGGGCGGCGACAAGCGGCGCGACCTCGGCCACTTCGACCCGCTCGGCGGCGTCGCCGTAGCTGACGCCTTCGATTGCTAGACCCTGCTCGACCTTGAAGCTGTCTGATCCGCTACCCTCGTCGTAGGCGGTCGCCGACGGCCTTGCCGGATCGAACGTGAGAATGACCGGCGCAAACACGGACAGGTGTGCGGCAAGCGAAACAAGCACGGTAATGGAGAGCAGGCGGCTCACGGCGGCGCTCTCCTGTTCAGCGGGACGGGGTGGCGGCCGGCGTGGACATCGGGCCAGCTGCGGCTCCAGACGCAGGCGCGTCTCGGGGGGCGCCGGCTGGCTGGGCGAGCAGGGAGACCCGCCCATAGCCGGCTTCCCCGACCTTGCCCAGGACGTCCATCACCTCGCCGTAAGCCTGCATTTTATCGGCCCGCACGTAGACGACCGTATCGCCCTCGGCTGCGCGGATCGCCCTCAACCGTTCGACCATCTGCGGACGCGCGATGAACTCGTCGCGGACTTGCAGCGTGCCAGCTGGCGTCAAGGTCACGACCATCGGTTTTTGCGTCTGGCCGAGTTTGACTGCCGACGTCTTTGGCAGGTCGACCGGCACGCCAGCGACCATAAGCGGGGCTGCGACCATGAAAATGATCAACAGCACGAGCATCACATCGACCATCGGCGTGATGTTGATGTCGGTCACGGGGCGATAGGCGCCATCATCGTCATCGTCGCCATACGATGGACCTGAGCCGAGCTGAGCGCCCATTATTTGGCCCCGCCTTTTATCGCCCGGATCTTGTCGGCATCGACGCGCGACAGCCACTTGGCCGTGGTGCCGATCGGTTTGGCGATGCGTTCGCTGGCCTTGGCAAGCTGGGTCGAGATGACGTTGTAGGCGATCACTGCCGGGATTGCGGCGAACAGGCCCAGTGCGGTGACGAACAGCGCTTCGGCGATACCGGGGGCAACGACGGCGAGGCTCGTGTCTTTCGAGGTCGCGATCGCCGAGAATGAATGCATAATGCCCCAGACCGTGCCGAGCAGGCCGACAAATGGCGTCGTCGATCCCACCGTCGCGAGGAACGGCAGGCCGTTTTCGAAGCGCCGGAGTTCGCCCTTCAACGCGCTGCGCATCGCGCGCTCCAGCCGGGCACGAATGTCGGTCCGCGTTTCCCCGGGGCTTGCGCCTTCGGTCAACTCGTGGACGGCGGCCTTGGCGATCGCCGCGCCAACCGTGCGGTTGTCGGAAGCGGGCAAGCGGCCGTCGGCAGCGCTCTCTTCGATGCTGCGTGCGTCGGACGACAGGCGCCGCAACCGGATCATTTTTTCCAGAACGATCGCCCAGGTCATCACTGAAGAAAGAACCAGGATCAATGCGATCGCCTGGACGACCGGGTCGGCATTCTTGATCATGCCGATGAACGACATGTCCGGTACGGCACCTGGAACTGCAACGGCAAGCAAACCTGGGGCCACGCCGATACTCCTCTTAGAGCGAAAACGTCATACGAAGCGCGTCGATGCCTGAAATAGGTCAGCGCGCGGTCTTTGAACGGACGGAAAGCATCGGTTTGGCGCTACCCTCGAACGTGCGGCTGGTCATCTCGTCGTCAACGCGGCGGGCGCTACCGAGGTGAACGCCATCGTCGAGACGCAATCGGCGATCGGCCCGCTGTCGGCCTTGCAGTCGATCACGTCGTTGACGAGCACGCTCGCTACACGATCGCAGGTCATCCCCTCGAGGTCGAACAATTTGACCGTCTTCTTCGACGGCTTCAGCGGCGCGAGATCGACCGCGATGCGTTTGCCGATCACACCATCGGGCTGGAACAGCACGAGATCAAGCTTCACCGACTGATAAGCGACGGTGCTTGGATTGTTGATGACGACGTAGGCACGGCATCCCTTGTCGTAGGTCTCGAGTTTGTTGAGTTCGATCGCGAGGCGAGGCGAGGCTTGTGGCGACCCGGCAGTGCCGACTGTTTGCGCATGCGCGGGCACGCTGCCGCCAATAACGATCGATGGGCCTGCCACTGCCATGAGCCAGACTGCTGCTGCGCAAAGCGAGGCCACCTCAAAACCGGTTGGCGTGCAGGTCGCCAAGGACTTCTGCGGGGACTTCCACAAGAACTGCCTCAAGGGACGTTTTTCGACCGATTTCAATAGAAGTTCCTCGCCGCAGGTAAAGCCTCGGCGTGCCCCAACGCCCAAGTGGCCGGGAGATCACACCACGTGACCTCAATGGTCAAGGCGCGCATATCAGGAAACTTTAACCTTGCGCACAGCGACGTGGACTATCGGCTAGAGCCAGGTCATCTGGCCGTCGCGGATCACGATGACGCGGTCTTGCGGGACCGGCAGGCGAGGCACCTCGCTGCGATCGGTGCCAAGCACCAGATGGCGCAGGGCCCGGCTGACGCCGCCATGGCTCACGGCGATGGTATCGCGGGTGATGGAATTGATCCATGCGCCGACACGGACAGAGAGGTCCTGATAGCTTTCCCCGCCGCGCGGCTGCCAGTTCCAGGTGTCGGCGGCCCGCAGCGCCACGCCTTCGGGATCGACGTGTGGCAGATCGGACAGGAGTTGGCCCTCCCAATGGCCGTAACTCATCTCGCGCAACCGGTCGTCGAACTGGACGCCGTCCATGCCAAGCCCCATCGCGCGGCGGATGATCAGCATGGTCTCATGCGTGCGCTGAAGGGGGCTTGCGATGAAGTCGAGGGCGGTCAGTTCTTCGATTGCGGCTTTGAGCGTCTCGCCATTGCGGAGTGCCTGCTGGCGCCCCCGGTCGTTCAGCGGAATATCGTGCTGGCCCTGGTAACGCTGTTGCGCATTCCAGTCGGTTTCGCCGTGGCGAACGAAATAAAGTGTCAGGCCCGGCCGCATCATTTGCCCTCGCCGTCCGCATTGTGCGTCATCGCGGAATATCTATCGTGGCGCGGCCGTGGCTTGGCTGCGTCATGTTGGCAGGACCTGCCAACCCGAGGTGGTGTTGCCGAGCTGGCGGGCTGTGGTGCCGTCGATGGCAGCGGCGGGTCAGTCCTCGGCGCGGACGACGTTAATGTCGGGGGCATCTTCGTTCTTCATGCCCTGGACATGGTAGCCGCTGTCGACGTGATGCACTTCGCCGGTGACGCCGCGCGACAGGTCAGACAGCAGATAGAGCCCAGCGCCACCGACGTCTTCGATCGTCACCGTCCGGCGCAACGGCGAGTTGTATTCGTTCCATTTCAAGATGTAGCGGAAATCGGAGATGCCCGACGCCGCAAGAGTCTTGATCGGGCCGGCCGAAATGGCGTTGACGCGAATGTTGCCCTTGCCCAGGTCGGCGGCGAGATAACGGACGGACGCTTCCAGTGCCGCCTTCGCCACGCCCATGACGTTGTAGTGCGGCATGACCTTTTCCGCACCGTAGTAGGTCAGCGTCAGCAGCGATCCGCCGTTTGTCATCAGCGGCTCGGCCCGTTTGGCGAGCGCGGTGAAGGAATAGCAAGAGATCAGCAGCGACTGCGTGAAGTTTTTCTCGCTGGTGTCGACGTACCGTCCGTCGAGTTCCGCCTTGTCGGCGTACGCGATGGCATGGACGAGGAAGTCGAGGCGTCCCCACTTCGCGGCGATATCGGCAAATACGGCGTCCATCGACGCGGTGTCGGTTACGTCGCAAGGCAGCACGATGTCGGAGCCGAGCTCTTCGGCCAGAGGGACAACTCGCTTCTTCAGGGCGTCACCCTGATAGGTCAGCGCGATTTCGGCGCCTTGCATGCGGCACGCTTTGGCAATGCCCCAGGCAATCGAGCGATTATTGGCAACGCCGAGGATCAGGCCGCGCTTGCCTGCCATCAGCGTGCCCGTCGTTGCGCCCGCCCCGTCTGCTATCGTCATCGCCTTGCGTCTCCCGAATATGACCCCCGCTGCCGACGTGGCCGCCCGGGGGCGTTTGCCTACGACGAGACGCGCTCGTCACAGCAAAAGCGCCCTCTGGACCTGCACGCTGTGATGGCGGCGATGTCCGGGATACAAGCGGTTCTCGCCGGGAGGGGATGAACTGCCCGCACTCTACACAATGCGGTGTAGCGGTCTAGCGGGACGAGTGTAGCGAGACGGGCGGTGTAGCGGGACGACGAGGCCCCCGGGTGGCCCCAGGGCCAGACGTCAGCGCCTGCCCACCCTTCCAGCCGCCATTGCCCGCTCGGCAGGCGGCAGGCGACGCCCTCGGCGGTCTTGGAGCGCGTTCCCGACGCCAGTGTAATCTGGAGCACCCGGCAGACCTCACCCGTCGCCGTCTTGAACGACGACTGCGGCTGTATAACGCCTGAGATCCGGCCGTTATGGCGGTGCCAGACGTAGCTGGCGCCGTCTCCAACCTCGCTCAATGCGAATTGAACGCTCTCGAGCGCCGCGTATTGGTCGGTTTCGTCGAGTGACAGCCGCTTTACGGGGGCGGCATCAGGGATGGGGGTCGGCCCGAAATTGGGTCTGTGATCTGGCGTCGTGTCTGCCATGGTTCGCGGCTGCTGGGCCGGGACGATGGTTCGGCTTTGGGCAAAGTCCCGCGTGGTCAGTTCGCGATACGGACTTTGCGCCACTTGGGGGCGCTGGACCGGTTGGGGCGGCTTCGCCACAGATTGCCTTTGTTTAGTCTGGGCGCGCGGGGTTTTCACGGCGGGCGCTTTATCTTGCGCAGCTGCGATGCCGGGCATGATCACAACCGCGGCGGCGCAAACGAAGGCGGTCATCATTACGGCCGCGACGGGAAACAGAGACTGCTCACGCATTGGACAAACTCGGACATCACACGGGACAAACGCCAGCCCGAGACAACAGGCTGCTTCTCCACCGTGGCGGATTAGGGTTAAGGACGTGTTACATCGCGCGCATGTTACGCTATGCGCACGCGTTACGCCGTCGACGGGTTACGCAGTACATCTGCGCAACGTGACAGAACAAAGGGACGCTCCGATGGCAGAACTTGTAGCCACACCCGACTATCCGGCGCCGGATTTTTTCGGAGAGCGGGACCCGTTCGCGCTGTTTGCGGCGTGGTTCGAGGAAGCGTCTGCGGCTGAAATCAACGATCCCAACGCCATGGCGCTGGCGACCGTCGACCTATCGGGCCTGCCGAACGTTCGGGTCGTGTTGCTGAAGGGCTTGGACGGGCCCGGCGTTGCCAGCGACGCGCGCGGTTTCGTTTTTTATACCAACATGGAAAGCGCCAAGGGCCGCGAACTGCTCGGCAGTGGCAAAGCCGCGCTCAATTTCCACTGGAAAAGCTTGCGGCGGCAGGTTCGCATCCGCGGCGCGGTCGCGACCGTGCCGGATGCGGAAGCCGATGCGTATTTTGCCACGCGCCCGCGCGGCAGTCAGATCGGGGCTTGGGCCTCGCAGCAGTCGCGCGACCTCGATGCCCGCGCGACGCTCGAAGCCGAAATTGCGCGCCTCGAAGCCGCCTATCCGCCAGAAACGGCGATACCGCGCCCACCGCACTGGACCGGGTTCCGGCTGATGCCGGCCGAGATCGAATTCTGGTGCGAGCGCCGCTTCCGGCTGCACGACCGATCGGTTTTCACCCGCCGTGCGGCGGGCGAGCCATGGTCACGTAACCGGCTTTACCCGTAAAGTTTGCTGGCGGCACATCGTCGTCATCCGTGCCGCGTCGTTGCCTGAAAGCCGACACTTTCAAGCCTTTTCACGACAACATGTAACCCGACAGCATGTACCCGACCCTCACCCTACGTCTGAAACCGACGCCGGCCATTGCCCGGTGGACCACGCGTGCGGCGCTGTTTGCGCTGTCGTTGACGCTGGTAGCGCTGATCGCCCACCGGTTCGGCACAATGCCGACCTTGACCGCGTTCAATCTCATCATTGTTTCTATTCTGACGGCAGCGTTGACGCTGCTACTCGCGGTCGTCTCGAGCGTCATCATCTGGCGACAGGGGCGGACCGGTGCGGGCAGGGCGGCGTTCGGCTTTGTCGTCGCTGGCGGTCTGATTTGCTGGCCGGTTGCGTTTCTGCCGACGTTCAATTCATTGCCACGGCTCAACGACGTAACGACCGATACAGCCTCGCCGCCGAAGTTCATCGAACTCGCCAAGGAACGTCGGCCCGGCATGAACGCCGTCGCCTATCCGGTTCGCTTTGCAGCACTGCAGGCGGCGAACTATCCAGACCTCAAACCGATGACGATCGAGCGGCCGGTCGACGATGCCTTCGAGATCGTGCGCGATGCGTTGTCCCGCCAGAAGCTGACGATCGTCAGCGAGAAGGCGCCCGAGGGCCGGACCAGCAAGTCGGGCCTCATCGAGGCGGTCGACCGGACGTTGATCTTCGGGTTTTACGACGACGTGGCGATCCGCGTCGATGGCGATGGCACGCGCTCGCGCATCGACCTCAGATCGGCATCACGCTTTGGCTTGCACGATCTTGGCCGCAACGCCGAACGGACGCGCCGGCTGATGCGCGAGATCGTCGCGCGATTGGAGGCAACGGTGTCAACCGTGGCGGGTGAACGCTTTCAGCGCGGGCGTTTGATCACGAAGAAAGCGCTAGAGGCTGTTCAGAAGTCACGGGCCCAACGGAAGTCGCAAGACCCTTCTCGATCAGGAGCTCCGCGTGAGCCTGGATCGAGAGGACAGCCGCCGGCCAGATAGCCGGGTCGAGGCCCGCATAGACGATCGCGGCGATTTCCCTTGGCGTGCGAGCTCCCGATCGAAGCGCATCGACGACGGCCTGCTCGCGCATCTGCCGGTGGATCAGATAGGTGCGCGCAGTGCGGCGGCCATCGTCGATTTCCGCGCCATGGCCCGGAAAATAGCGGGTTTCGGGGCGGGCGAGCACGGTCTCGAGCGCGGCGAGATAGCGGCCCATGTGGCCTTCCGGCGGGGCGATCACCGACGTGCTCCAGCCCATGACATGGTCGCCCGAGAACAGAATATCCGTGTCGGCGAGGGCGAAACACAGGTGATCGGGCGCATGGCCCGGCGTGTGGACGGCTTCAAATGTCGCGTCGCCAGCGACAATCGTTTCGCCGCCGTTCAAAGCCCGATCGATCGGAACCGCGAGGTCGACAAAGTCGCCACCTGAGGGAGAGTTCGTGCGATCGCCGCGTTGGCGTGCGTCGGCCTGGTCGCGCGGCATGGCGAACACGGCCGCCCCTGTCGCCCGTTTCAACCGGCTGATGCCATCGCTATGGTCGCGGTGGGCGTGGGTCAGCAGAATGTGTGTGATCGGTCGGCCCGCCGCGGCGGCGACAATCGCATCGATATGGCCGACGTCGTCCGGACCCGGGTCGACCACCGCAAGCTGCTCCCAGCCAACCAGCCACGTGTTGGTGCCGTCACCAGTAAACCGACCCGCGTTCGGGGCAAGGATGCGGCTGATGGGTGGTTTTGACGGCGTGCTGCGAGGGTCGCTCACAAGTCCTCCAGGTTGTCAGGCTGACACGGATCAGGCACCCGATCGGTGCACCGATCTCGATAGCGCTTGCCCGGTCAGCGCACGTCGGATATTGGCTAGACTAGATTAAGCTGGAGCGATCAATGACCACCGTCAATATGCTGGAGGCCAAGTCGAACCTGTCGCGTCTGGTCGAAGCCGTCGAGAGCGGGGCCGAACGCGAAATTATCATCGCCCGCAACGGCAAACCAGCTGCGATGTTGGTGCCGATCAGAGTACGACCTACCGGCCCCCGGATTGGTGCTGCCAAGATCGGCGGGGCTGAAGCTCGGATCGAAACGCCCATGCCCGACCCGGTCTTGGAGGCCGAAGCTGCGGACCTTTTCAACGGGTTGTCCGAGCAACGTGGTGCAACTTGAACGTCCTGCTCGACACGCACATCGCACTCTAGGCGGTGGAGGATAATCCGCGGCTGTCGAAGGCCGCGCGAGACGTGATCCTCGACCCTACGGTCGACCTGTTCGTCGGCATTGTCAGCGTCTGGGAGATCGCGATCAAGCACGCGCTTCAGCGGGGAACCGAAGCGATGCCGATGTCGGCTGCCGACGCGCTTCGGTTCTTTCAGATTGCTGGTTTCGACATTCGACCGGTGACCACCAGCCACATTCTGACGCTGGAGGGCCTGCCCCCACACCATGACGTCCGTTCGACCGGATGTTGGTGGCGATGGCGCTGACCGAACCCTACCGGCTTCTGACCCACGACAAGCGCCTCGGCGTCTACGGGAATACCGTGATGGTCGTTTAGCCATCACCCACGGCTGAGCCCTTTGGCCTCCAATTCGGCAAGGTATTGCGCCCAACGTGCGTCGTGATCCTGGCCGAGCTGCGCGATGTAGGGCCACGCAAAGAGACCCGTATCGTGACCATCGTCGAACGCGATGCGCACCGCGTAATTACCAACAGGACGCAGTTCGCGGATTTTGACCGTGCGCTTTTTGCCGACCGTCACGCGCTGGTCGGGCGAATGGCCCTGAACCTCGGCCGACGGGCTCATCACGCGCAGATACTCAGCCGACAGCTTGAATGTCTCGCCGCCGTCGAACGCCGCCGTCAGCACATCGCCAGCCGAGTTGACGGTGAGCGTCGGCGGCGCCTCGCCCTTGCCCGCGCCTGCGGTAATTCCAGCCCAGACCTTGGCGGCGATCTCGCGGTAGATTTCGGCGTGATGGCTATCGGGCAACGTCGCCGTGATCGGCTGGCCCGAATCCGACCGCACGCGCACGTCGATATGCAGCGGCACCGCGCCCAAGAACGGCACGTCGAGCTTGGACGCCTCGTTCTCCGCGCCGCCGTGGCCGAAGATGTCGGTGCGCTCGCCGCACTTGGGGCAGCAGAAATAGCTCATGTTCTCGATGATGCCGAGCACCGGAATTTGCACCTGGCGGAACATGTTGAGGCCCTTGCGCGCATCGATCAACGCGAGGTCCTGCGGCGTCGAGACGATGACCGCGCCCGACAGCGGCACCTGCTGCGCCATCGTCAGTTGCACGTCGCCCGTGCCCGGCGGCATGTCGATGACCAGCACATCGAGCCCGCCGTCGCCTTCGTCCCAGGCGACATCGCGCAACATCTGGTTGAGCGCTTGGACGATCATCGGACCGCGCCACACGATCGGCGTCGCCTCGTCGACCATGAAGCCCATCGACATGACCTTGAGGCCATAGCCTCGCATCGGCTTGAGCGTCTTACCGCCAGCCACCACCTCGGGTTTGCCCGACAGGCCGAGCAGGCGCGGCTGGGATGGGCCGTAGATGTCGGCGTCCATGATACCGACCTTGAGGCCGAGCGCCTTGAGGCCGAGCGCGAGGTTCGTCGCGGTTGTCGATTTGCCGACGCCGCCTTTGCCCGAGGCTACGGCGACGAGGTGTTTGACGCCCACGACTGCGTTCGATCTTGCTCCGGCTCCAGATCCGGCGCGGGCTGCTGGAGCCGTGGCGGGGGCGGCGGCTGGTCCGTGGTTGTGGTTGTGCCCGTGATTGTGACCTGGGGCGTGATGGTGCCCGTGATCGGCAGCTTTGCCCGGTGCAGCTTCCGCCGTCAGCACGCACGTCACGCCCGAGACGCCCTCGATCTCGGACACGAGCTTTTCGGCCGCCTGCCGCAATGGCTCGAGTTCGCGGGCGCGCTCCGATGGCACCGTGATCGAGAAATAGACCCGCGCGTCCTTGATCAACACTTCCGAGACCAGGCCGAGGTCGACAATGTTGCCCTCGAGGTTGGGGCCTTTGATCCGGCGCAACTTGTCGAGGACGGCGGGCTTGGTGACGGACACGGCGGTAGCGGACATGGAGTCTCCGGGAAAAGGCGCGAGGCGGGCCAGCTCGCGCCGGTCACCGACAAGGATGTGGCTCGCCAGATGTGGAGGCCGAGGGTCGCGTTGTCTAGCAGGGGCGCGACGCGAGGGCTAGGCGGCTATGAGAGTGTCGGGATTGCTTATGAACGGCGTCACGCCGTATCGTAAGGCCAAAGAACATCGAGGGTAAACGTGTGCACCTCAAACGGGGGCGCGGTAACGCTGTCGGCGTCCTTGTATGTGGCAGCGATCAACCATTTGCCGTCCGTCAGCGCGAAAACCTCCAGCGTCCGGGCCAGCGGGTCGACGTACCAGCAATGGCCGACGCCGGACTCGGCATATATCGCCAGCTTATCGGTGCGGTCAAACCGGGCCGTCGACGGCGACAACACCTCGCACACCCAATCGGGCGGCGTTTCGATGTAGGCCGTATCCGGCAGTGTCGGCAATGTCTCACGCCGCCAACCGGCAATGTCTGGCACGATCACATGCGCGCCGAGATGCAATTCAGGCTCGTCGATGAAGATCCACCCGCCTGGACCGCCACGCCCTTTCTGGAAAGGCGACGTGAGTTCATCGGTGAGTGAATTCGCTGCAAACCCGTGCCGTGGTGCCGGCCGGGGATGCGTGTGCAGCACGCCAAACGCAATCTCGCCGACCATGCCAGCAGGCAGCGCCTCGATATCGGCGTAAGTGGCAGCGCGGGGCTTGGCGACGGCCATGAGGTCTCTCGATCCTAAAGGCAGCTTCGGTCTGCGCTCATTGCTGAACAATGCACCATCATGGCCCGCTACGCCACCCAGACCGGCGTCAAGGAGTTACCTTGCCTCTCCCGAAAGGTCGGGGAGAGGCAGCGCGGCGGAGTGAGCATCGCTCGGTCCGATGCGCGGTGAGGGGCGGCAACAGAAGCGGCTGGGGCTCATAATTGAGGCCATAGTGGCAACGACACCGCAAGCGAAGGGGCTGTCCGCCCCTTCACCCCGACCAGGGACTTTGTCCCTGGACCCGTTTCGGTTCGCGGCGGCTCAGCGGCACCCCAGTGCCTCAAGACATAAAGAGGTAAAGGGGTAGGAGGTCAAAAGGTCCTCGCGAAAAACTACCGCAAAACAGACCGAGCTACACGGAAGCCGAATTTGTAGCCCCGGTTGTCGGCTGAGTTCCTGATGCGGTCGGCCGAGCGAAGAACCTCTGGAACGTTGAACCACGATCCGCCGCGCAACACACGGAGCTTATCGTCTGTGCACGCTGTTGTTCGCGCCGAAGCATCCGTCGGTGCGCCCTTGTAACTGTCGATCCAACAGTCCTCCACCCATTCCCAAACGTTGCCGTGCATTTCGTGTAAGCCAAACGCGTTCGGCGCGAAGCTGCCAACCTCCACCGTTTTCCCATGGTACTCGCCCTTGGCGCTGCCGCCGTAGGTAGAGTTGCCGTCAAAGTTCGCTTGCTTCGTCGTGATCGTCGGCCCCGTCGAGAACAGCGTCGTCGTACCAGCCCGAGCCGCATACTCCCACTCCGACTCCGTCAGCAGCCGATAGGTCTGCCCGGTGGTCTTCGACAGCCAGCCGACATACGCCTTCGCATCCTCCCAAGACACGTTGATCACCGGTCGAAGACCCTTGCCCCAGCCCAGATCGCTTGGCGTCTTGTTGCTCTGGCAGCCGCCGCCAGCCACGCACGCATCCCACTCCGCAAACGTCACCTCGAACTTGCCAACGGCGAATGGTTTGGCGATTGTCACGATCCGCTGGGGCCCTTCGTCCGCAGCGCTGCCCTCTTCGTTACCCGGTGAGCCCATCCTGAAACTCCCAACCGGCACGAAGACCATCTGCGGACCGCAGAAACCGTCTCTGCAGTCTTCGAACTCGCGTTCTGTCGACTTGGAAGTGACACATGTCGGTGTCTTGTCGAACTGGTCAAAATAGTTTCCGCTGGGTCGTTTGGCCCCCGAGATCATTATTCCATCGCAACTTTCGGCATTTTTTGTCCTCTCGCTTTCACGCACAGCGACCGACGTAACCGTCGGACTGCCTCGGTTTGCCTTCTCGAACACATCATCGAGCGGTCCCTTCGTCGGCAACCACGGCGCAACGCCCGTCACATGCGCGCCGACGCCAACCGCTGCCAGGGCGAGGGCGGTTGCTGCGGCGAGGCCCGCAATACGCGCCCCACCACCCCCACCCGTGCCGCGTTGCGCCTTGCGCACCTAAACGATCGCGTTCGCCAGATCAGCCACGTCGCGGCCGAAACGCTCGTGCGTCACGTCGTGCTTCTGGTGGGCGACCAGAGCGCGAATGTCTCCGGGCAATTCGCTAGGTCGGGGGAGTGCTGGCAGCGCGCCATCGCGCCCGACCCGCACAGGGATCACCACGATGCCACGTTTGAGCGCCGCCGCGATCTCCTCGCGCACATAATCGCGGTGATCGGGGTCGGCTTGCGCCTCGGCGGTCCGCGCGCTGAGAATGCCGCTCCATTTCACGCCGATGATTGATACCAGCACATCGCAGGCCGACAGCGCCTTGGCCAGTTCGTCGTCGAATTTCTGGCCAGCCAGCAGGTTGTCGACGTCCATGAACAGCGCTGACTTGCCAAAGCGCTTTTCCAGCCCGTCGCGCACCCGTGCCGCCGCCGAAGGATCGTCATCACGGCGGTAGTTCACGAAAACCTTAGCCACCCGCAACGCCCCCGAACCTGATCAAAATCGGTTCCACACTACGTCAGACATGAGACAGATGTCAGCCGCACCGACGACAAACTCAAAGTAACTCGTCACGCCACCCACGCCGTCCCGATGCACGGCTCCCGACGCACGTCCCTATGCGTCCGGCTTGCGACGCGCTATTGCGGTTGCCCCATGATCCGCCTCACCGAAATCCGTCTCCCCATAGACCACCCGCCCGAGGCGCTGCCCGCTGCCGTGCGGCGCAAGCTCGGGCTGAAAAAGACCGCTGCCGTTGAGATCAGCGTCTTCCGTCGCGGGTTCGATGCCCGCAAGCGGTCGGCGATCGTGCTGGTCTACACCGTCGATGTGACGGTTGCGTCGGACGCGGCCCACAGCGAAGCGAAATTGCTCGAGCGGTTCGCGTCGGACCCGCATGTGAGGGCAGCGCCCGACGTCAGCTACAAACCCGTCGCCATGGCGCAAGCGGGATTTGGCGGGCCGAGTGTGCCGGGTGGAACGAGCACGCCGCGCCCGGTGGTGATCGGGGCTGGACCGTGCGGATTGTTCGCGACGTTGATCCTCGCCGAGATGGGTTTTCGCCCGATCCTGATCGAGCGCGGGCGTGCGGTGCGCCAGCGGACAAAGGACACGTGGGGCCTGTGGCGGCGCGGCGTTCTGGAGCCACAATCCAACGTGCAGTTCGGCGAAGGCGGGGCGGGCACGTTCTCCGACGGCAAGCTCTATAGCGGTGTCAAGGACCCGTTCCACCTCGGCCGCAAGGTGCTGACCGAGTTCGTTGCGGCCGGGGCGCCGGAGGAAATCCTCTACGTTTCAAAACCGCATATCGGCACGTTCCGCCTCGTGACGATGGTCGAGAGCATGCGCGCCAAGATCGAAGCGCTCGGCGGGGAATACCTGTTCGAGCGGCAGGTAACGGGCTTCGAGATCGCCAGCGATGGGGCGGGCCAGCGGCAGGTTCGCGGCATCCGTCTCGACACGGGCGAGGAAATCGCCACCGACCGTATCGTGCTGGCGGTTGGCCACAGCGCGCGCGACACGTTCGAGATGCTGCATGCGAGCGGCGTCCACATCGAGGCCAAGCCGTTTTCGATCGGGGTGCGGATCGAGCATCCGCAGTCGGTCATCGACGCGGCCCGGTTCGGCACGGCCGAGCGCCATCCGCTGATCGGGCCGGCCGACTACAAGCTGGTGCACCATGCCTCGAATGGCCGCGCGGTCTATAGCTTCTGCATGTGTCCAGGCGGGAAAGTGGTCGCGGCCGCTTCCGAGCCGGGCCGCCTCGTGACCAACGGGATGAGCCAGTATTCGCGCGCCGAGTTCAACGCCAACGCCGGGTTCGTCGTGGCGATCGACCCTGAGCGCGACTACCCGGGCGACCCGCTGGCGGGCATCGCGTTCCAGCGCAAATACGAGGAACTGGCGTTTGCGGCCGGCGGCGGCACCTACCACGCACCGGCCCAGTTGGTTGGCGATTTCCTGGCGCGGCGGCCGTCGACCGCGATGGGCAGCGTCGAGCCGAGCTATAAGCCGGGCGTCGTGCCGACGGATCTCGCGCTGTGCTTGCCGGACTTTGCCGTGGAGGCGATGCGCGAGGCGCTGCCAGCGTTTGCGCGCGAGATTGCGGGGTACGACATGGCGGATGCGGTGATGACCGGGGTCGAGACCCGCACGTCGTCGCCTATCCGCATCCGGCGCGATGACACCGGGCAATCGCTCAATACGCGCGGGCTGTTTCCGGCCGGTGAGGGTGCCGGCTATGCAGGCGGCATTCTGTCGGCGGCGATCGACGGCATCAAGATTGCCGAGGCCGTCGCGCTATCAATCACGGGCGGGACCGGCCGTGGCCCGCTTGTCCGCATGAGCCGCGATAGCGCCGGGCAAAGCTGGGAGGGGTGAGACGTTGGCTGCTGTGTTCAATTGAGCCGCGTGATGATGCGGTCAAGCTTTCCGTTCATATCGTCGACTTTGGCCTCAACGCTGGTCAGCCGACCTTCGACACCCGTGAGCCGACCTTCGACACCCGTGAGGCGGTCTTCCAAAGCGGTGAAACGCTCATCGTGCCGTGCGAGCCGCTTGTCTTGCTCGACCAGCATGCGAGTGACGCCGCCGCGCATGTCGCGGACGTCACGCATCAGTACGCCGATCTGACGGTCGAGATGGTCGAGCCGTCCGGACGTCTCTCGCTGAGCCGCCACGAGCGTTTCCATGCGCAACGTCACCAGATGGGGGATATCTGCGATGAGATCTTCCATGTCCTTGACGCGCTGTTCGAGTTCACCCTCAGCCATGCATCACCTGTCCAAAACAAAGCGCACCTGTTCTTACTTTGTACACACCTTGTTTCGAATAGCAATCCGAGAAATTTGTCACCAGCGCAGGGCGTAGCGCCCGACCACAGCTCCGAGCGCGGTGACAGCCATAATGCCCGTTACATACCACAGGGCCACAAACAGGGCGCTGTCTTCGGTACAATGGGTGGCGTAAAACGTTGCCGCGAGGGACCCGGCCACGAGGCCAGCGACGGCACCAGCCAATGCCGGACTATCTGGTGCGCCGGCGCGAAATGCAATCATCAACGCCGCGAAGGGTACGATCGAAAACAGCCCGATCAACGCAAGGCACGGAATGCCATAACTGCCGAGCATCGCCGGGGCCCACGCCGCCTGTGGAAACATCGAAAGTTCGATCACGGCAGCACCCGCTAGCATCGCCAACACGGCTGCAAGCGCGTACCGGGCAGGTCCCGTCTCGACACCTGGCCGCGTGATCCGCGTCGCGAGCCACAGGCCGGCCGCGAACAGGCCCAATGTGAAGGCGAATTTCACAATTATCTTCGGCTCAAGCAACATGCCGACCAGGCCCGGTCGCGGGGGGCCACAACCATCAACAACACGGTGATCAGCGGTAGGCTGGCCGCAATCGCGTAAGCAACCGCGCGCAACACCGGTGTTGGCCGGGTCGGCAGGTCTGCGGCGAGCGCGGTGATGAGGTCGTCGGTCTTCATTGGTCTTCAGTCCGGAAAGCCTTGGCGAGTGTGGAGAGACCGCGATGGAGGGCCACTCGGACAGCCCCCTCGGTGACATTGAACTTTGCTGCCGTCTCGCGGATGCTGGCGCCGTTGAGCGAAATCGCTTCTACGATCTCGCGTTGGCGACCTTTGAGTTGGTTGAGCACCTCGGTGGCATCTTTCTCCGACAGGTGTTGCGACGGCTCAGGCGCGGCCAAAACGTTTTCGTAGTCGTCGATCGGGACGTTGATCCGGCGCCCGCCTCGGCGCAGGCTGTCGATGAGTTTGTTGCGCGCAATTGCCCGCACCCACGGGATCAACGGCTCATCGGTCCGCCATGTCTCGCGTTTCAGGTGAATGGCGAGCAGCGTCTCCTGCACGACGTCCTCCGCATCCGCGCCGCCATTGCCATATCTGGCAAAACCACGCCGCACCTCGCCGCGTGGAAATATCGTCAGCGCGGCGAGCACGGCCCGGTAGGCCGCGACATCGCCCAAAAGGCCAGCCCGCATCTGAGCTGCCCATTCGACGTCACGTTCGCTCACGATAACCTCTTGGCATGAGATACGGCACCGGAATTCAAGTTGTTACAATGTCGTCAAGGTCATGCCTCAAACATACTGCTGATCCACACTCTTCCCAACTGCCATGGTTATATCCATGAACCGCTGTTGGATGAAATTCCTTTTACCCGCCCTATATTCCGTCGGATGGAGCGTCTAGCAACGTTCCTAAGTTATCACGGTCGTCAGCGGGGGTAGGCAACCTGCGAGCCTGCCGTCAAGGAAACGAATGATGACCTTCAAGACGATTGTTGCCATCCTTGCTGTCGGCACCGGTGCGGTGTTCGTCGTAAATGCGTTCGTCTTGCCGATACCAGGGCTGGAATGGGCACGGCCACAGTCGGTCGACGGCGGGACCGAGGCCTCGACCGCTGCATCGTCCACCCCTGGAGGGCGTACCGGCGGACGCCGCGCTAACGGCGCCGGATCTGGATCGGCCGCAGGGGCCGGAGCAGGGCCGGGCGGGGGTCGTGGCGGCTTCAATGGTCCCGCCCCGGTGACAGTTGCTACAGCCACTCAGGATGAAGTGCCTGTTTATCTGCGCGGCGTCGGCACGGCCAAGGCGCTTGCCACCGTCACGGTTCGCCCGCAGGTCGACGGCCGCCTGATGAAGGTCCACTTCGCCGAGGGACAGGACGTCAAGCGCGGCGACTTGTTGGCTGAAATCGATCCGGTGACCTACCAAGCGCAACTCGATCAGGCGGTTGCAAAGCGGAAGTTGACGCAGGTCCAGCTGGATAACGCCGAAAGCGACCTCAAACGCCTGACCAGCGTCGGCGCTGGCGTCGTGACGCAGAAGTCGGTCGACACGCAGCGCGCACAGGTCGCCCAATTCGAAGCCCAACTCAAATCCGACCAAGCCGCCATTGCCAATGCGGAGGCCATACTCGGCTATACCCGCATCGTGTCGCCGCTCGACGGCCGGACGGGGCAGCGGCTCGTCGACGAGGGCAATCTGATCCGGGCGGGCGATGCTGGCATCGTCACAATCGCCCAGGTCAAGCCGCTCTCGGTCCAGTTCACTATTCCCCAGCAGCAGCTGCATGACGTACAGGCAGCTCTGGTGCGGGGGCCCGTGCCGGTCGAAGCGCTGGCCGGCGACGATCAATCCGCGATCGATACCGGGTCGCTGACGTTCATCGACAACCAGGTCGACCAAGCGACCGGCACCGTCAAAATGAAGGCCGATCTGCCGAATGCGAACCTGCAGCTATGGCCGGGCCAGTTCGCCAACGTCCGCATTCGGATCGACGTGCTCAAGAACGCGGTTACCGTCCCGACGGCCAGCGTCCAGCGCGGTCCATCCGGCGCGTTCGTCTATGTTGTAGCCGACACGGCGGTCGAAGGGGATGCCGCTCGCGAAGCGGCTGGAGCCGGAAATGGAGCGGGAACGGGGCGCGGTCTGACAGCCGTCGCCCGGCCCGTGACCATCACGCAGCAGACCGAGCGGGTGGCCGTCATCGCGCAAGGGCTCGGGACGGGCGAACGGGTCGTTACGACTGGATTCGGGCGTCTCAAGGATGGCGCCAAGATTGCGATCTCGGACGCGCCTGAATTGCCGGGCGCAAGTAGACCGGGTGCTCAAGGCAGACCGGGCAATGGCGCACGACCGGCTGGCCCGCCCGCCGCCGGTCAGACCCAACCATCGGCGGGCGCAAACCTAGCTCCTTCTGTCGGTGCCCCGGCTGGACCCGCAGCGGTTACCGACGAGGCTGCGGCGCGGCCTGAGGGACGACGGCGCGCCGATGGCGAGGGCCGTCGCGAACGGCCGGTGGTCCAGTGACAAGCCGGCCACCCGACCAAGCGCCATCACCAGTAATCGAGACAGCTGACACTGAGGGTTTCAGCGTCTCGGCTCCGTTCATCGAGCGGCCAGTTGCGACGACGCTGCTCAGCGTTGCCGTACTGCTTGCTGGCCTGCTCGGCTATTTCGGGCTGCCGGTGTCATCGCTGCCACAAGTCGACTTTCCGACGATCCAGGTCACGACCCAGTTGCCGGGTGCAAACCCCGACACGATGACCAATCTCGTCACAGCCCCCTTGGAGCGGCAGTTCGGCCAGACGCCGTCGCTGCAGGCGATGACCTCGTCGTCGTCGTTCGGCTTGTCGCAGATCACGCTGCAGTTCGCGCTCGATCGTGACATCGACGGCGCGGCGCAGGACGTCCAGGCGGCAATCAACGCGGCGAGTTCCACGCTACCGCGCAACCTGCCGTATCCGCCTGTCTATTCGAAGGTCAACCCGGCCGACACGCCGATCCTCACGCTGGCGCTGATGTCGACAACAACATCATTGCGCGGCTTGTCTGATCTCTCAGATACCTTGATTTCCCAACGGCTCTCCGGCGTTTCCGGCGTTGGCCGGGTGTCGGTCGAAGGCGGCGTCAAACCCGCCGTGCGCATCCAAGCCGACCTCGATCGCCTTGCTGCTTACGGCCTTGGCCTCGCCGACCTCAGGACCGCCATCACTACGGCCAATGTCGCCGGTCCCAAGGGCCAGCTCGACGGCGCGTCCCAGAGCTACACGATCGCAACCAACGATCAGCTGACCTCGGCCGCAGCCTACCGCGACATCGTCGTGGCGTTCAAAAATTCGAGCCCGGTTCTGCTGAAGGACGTCGCCGACATCACCGAGGGGCTCGAGAACGCCAAGGTCGGTGGCTGGTATCAGGGGCGGCCGGCCGTCATCATCAACATCAAGCGGCAGCCCGGCGCCAACGTCGTGGAAACCGTCCGGCGCATCCAGGCCGAACTGCCGCGGTTGTCGGCTGCGATGCCGGGCGGCGTCGAATTGGTCACCGTCCAAGACCGTACCCAGATGATCCGCGCCTCGATCCACGAGGTCGAGTTCACACTGGTGCTGTGCGTTGGTCTCGTCGTGCTCGTCGTGTTGCTGTTCCTGCGTTCGATCCGCGCCACGATCATCGCGGGTGTCGCGCTGCCAATGTCGCTCATCGCCACGTTCGGCGTGATGTGGGCGTTCGGGTTCTCGCTCGACAATCTATCGCTGATGGCGCTGACGATCGGGACGGGCTTTGTCATCGACGATGCCATCGTGATGATCGAAAACATCGTTCGCCACATCGAGAAGGGCGAAGACCCCAAAACGGCAGCTTTACGCGGGGCCCGTGAGATCGGCTTTACCGTCATCTCGCTGACGCTCTCACTGCTCGCCGTGTTCATCCCGATGCTGTTTATGACGGGCATTGTCGGGCGGATGTTCCGCGAATTCGCGATGACGCTCTCGATTGCCGTCGTCGTGTCGGCGGTCGTTTCGCTGACGCTGACGCCAATGATGTGCGCGCTATTGTTGCGGCGGCGTGAGCCCGGCACGGCGCGCGACGGCACGGCGCAAGACGACGACGCGGGCGAATCGCACACCGGGGTGCCGATTTCGGGAATGCTCGGTGCCTACGGTCGCAGCGTCGACTTCGTGTTACACCGGCCGGTATCGACGATCCTCGTCACGATCGGCACGCTCGTCGCGACCGTGTGGCTCTACGTCATCGCACCGAAAGGCTTCCTGCCGCAGCAGGATACCGGGCTTGTCACCGGATTAATGGAAGCCGCCCAGGACGTGTCGTTCGACGAAGTGACACGGCTCGCCCGGATCGTCTCCGACCGGATATCCAAAGACGAGGCCGTCGACGGCGTCGTCGTCGTGACCGGCGTCAGCGATGTCAATGCCACGCCGAATGCAGCCCAGCTCAAGATTACGCTGAAACCTCAGTCGACCGGGCGCGCTGCGATCGACGTCGTCATCGAGCGCTTGACGCGGTCCGTTTCTGAAATTCCTGGAGCCACGGTCGCGCTTCTGCCGGTCCAGGACGTGCAGATCGCGACCCGCATCGCGCGTGCGCAATACCAGTACACACTGATCGGCACGGATTCGGCCGAGGTCGCCAACTGGTCGCGACGACTGACCGAACGGCTGAAGCAGATACCCGATTTGGCCGACACGGTGCTGGAAGCGCGCGACGGCGGGCTTCGCGCCCAGATCGATGTCGACCGCGTGACCGCCGGACGGCTTGGCGTGTCGATGCAGGCGATCAACGACGCCTTGAACGATGCCTTCGGCCAGCGACAGATTTCCACGATCTATGCCCAATCGAACCAATATCGCGTCGTGCTCGAGGCGATGCCGCGGTTCCAGCGCGATCCGGCGATCCTCGACCGATTGTTCATATCGACGGCGCTCGGCCAACAGGTGCCGCTTTCGGCGGTGGCGAGCTTCACCCAGGTACCAGCCCAGTTGACGATCCAGCGCGATCAGCAATTTCCGGCTGGCACAATCAGCTTCAATCTTGCCGCCGGTGCCTCGCTGTCGGGTGCCGTCGCTGCGATCGAAGCGGCGTCACGCGAGATCGGCGTGCCGACCTCGATCATCGGCCGCTTCACGGGCGACGCACTGGAGTTCACCAGCGCGTTGGCGTCCCAGCCGGCGCTGATCCTTGCCGCCGTGATTGCGATCTACATCCTGCTCGGTGTGCTCTATGAAAGTTTCATTCACCCGTTCACAATTCTGACGTCGCTGCCATCGGCCGGCATCGGCGCGCTGCTCGCGCTGCAACTGTGGGGGCTCGATCTGTCGCTGGTCGCGCTGATCGGCATCATTCTGCTGATGGGTATCGTCAAGAAAAACGCGATTATGATGATCGACTTTGCAATCGACGCTCAGCGTGAGCGTGGGTTGCATCCCCGCGACGCTATACTCGAAGCTGCGGTTTTGCGCTTCCGGCCGATCATGATGACAACGCTTGCGGCTCTCATCGGCGCGGTCCCGCTCGCAATCGGTTCTGGCGTCGGGGCCGAGTTGCGCGTCCCGCTCGGCGTGTCGATCGTCGGCGGGCTGATGCTATCGCAGCTCATCACGCTCTATACGACGCCGGTCGTCTACCTCGAGATGGAGCGGCTCAAGGCGTGGGTCACCGGTCAGCCGATCCAGCGACCGGCGGCAGTGGCCGGTCCGGCATTTGATCAATTGGCCCCACAACCGACCGCGCCTGCCGAGCTGACTCCGCTCCCGAGGGCTGCCGAATGAACCCCTCAGCGCTGTTCATCGCGCGGCCGATCGGCACCACGCTCCTCGCGATCGGGCTCGTGATCGTCGGCATCGCGGCCTTCTTCTCGATGCCGGTGTCGAGCCTACCAGCGATCGAATTCCCGACGATCCGCGTCCAGGCGTCCCGCCCGGGCGCAGACCCCGAGGTGATGGCAACGACGGTTGCCTCGCCGATCGAGCGCCGGCTTGGCGAGATCGCCGGGGTCACCGAGATGACCTCGACCAGCAACTTCGGCTCGACTGGCATCACGATCCAATTCGACCTGTCGCGACAAATCGATGGCGCGGCCCGCGATGTGCAAGCTGCGCTCAACGCAGCGGCGACCGATCTGCCGGCAGATCTGCCAACGGCGCCGACGTTCCGCAAGCTGAACCCCAGCGCCGCGCCGATCCTCATTCTCGCGATCACGTCTGCGAACCTGCCGCCGAGCGCGATCTATGACAGCGCCGACACCGTGATTGCGCCGCGCATCGCGCAGATTCCCGGCGTGGCCGACGTACAGGTGTCGGGCGCCGACCAGCCAGCAATCCGCATCGCGCTTGACCCGAGCCGGCTGGCGGCCATGGGCTTGTCGATCAACGACGTGCGCACGGCCTGGCTCAACGCGACCGCGATTTCCCCGCTCGGCTCGATCGACGGCGACAACCAAACGCTGACAATCGGCACCAACGAACAGTTGAAAACGCCCGAGCAGTACGGGCCGTTGATCATCAAGGCGTCGGGGGGCAACGTCGTCCGCCTCCAGGATGTGGCGACGATCGAACTGAAATCGCGCAACTCGAAGGCCCTGGCGACGTTCAACCGGACGCCCGCCGTGCTGCTGATCATCACCAAGCAGCCGGACGCGAACGTGCTCGACACCGTCGATGGCATCAAGGCGCTTTTGCCAGAGATCAAGCGGTGGATCCCAGCCGGTCTCGACATCAGCGTGCTGACGGACCGGACGCTGACGCTGCGGGCCAGCGTTCACGAGATGGAATACACGCTGATGATCACGATCATCCTCGTGATGGCGGTCGTGTTCGTTTTCCTACGTCGCGGCACGCCGACACTCGCGGCTGGTATCACCGTCCCGCTGTCGCTGGCAGGCACATTTGCCCTGATGTGGGCGTCGGGATTCTCGATCAACAACATCTCGCTTCTGGCGATCATCGTCGCCGTCGGCTTTGTCGTCGACGATGCCATCGTGATGATCGAGAACGTCACCAGCAAGCTCGAAGACGGCATGGAGCCGATGCAAGCGGCGCTGCAGGGTGCCCGCGAGATCGGCTTTACCGTCGTCTCGATCAGCGTGTCGCTGGCTGCAGCATTCATTCCGCTGCTGCTGCAGGGCGGCGTCATTGGACGCATGCTGCAGGAGTTTTCGTGGACGCTGCTTTACGCAATCCTCGTGTCGACCGTGGTGTCGCTGTCGGTCACACCGATGATCTGTGCGCATCTGATCAAAAGTGCACCCAAACAAGACCATTGGTTCGACCGGGTGTTCGAACGCGCTCTCGGCGCCGTCATCTCGGGTTATTCGGCGACGCTTGGCGGGGCGATCCGGCGGCCGTTCGTGATGCTCGCAGTGCTCGTTGCCTGCGTTTATGCGACCGTGCAATTGTTCATCACGCTACCTAAAGGCCTGTTTCCGCAGGACGACACTGGCTTCGCCTTCGGCCGTACGGAAGCGTCCGCCGACATTTCCTTCGAGGCCATGGTCCGCCGTCAACAAGCTGCGGTCGATGTCGTTTTGTCAGACCCTGCTGTCGAAGGCGTCGGCAGTTCGCTCGGCGGAGCTGGTCCGTTCGGCGGCTCGCAGAACGAAGGGCGGTTGTTCATCAATTTGAAGCCGCTGGCTGAGCGCGACCGCAAGACCACGGATCAGGTGATCGCGCGGCTGCGGCCAAAACTTGCCAAACTCGACGGCATTCAGGTGTTCATGTTCGGCGCGCGGGATGTCCGCGTCGGCGGTCGGCAGACCAAATCGGAATACCAATACACGCTGTGGAGCCAGTCGGTCGATGAACTGAACGATGCGATGACGCGCGTTACGGAGGCGTTGCGGAAACTGCCCCAACTCGCCGACGTATCGAGTGACCGCAACAAGGGCGGCCTGCAGGTCGACATTACCATCGACCGGTTGGCGGCAGCGCGGCTCGGCGTTTCGCTTTCGGCGATCAACGACGTGCTCAACAGTGCGTTCGCCCAACGGCAAATCGCGACGATCTATCAGGCGCGCAACCAATACAAAGTCATTCTGGAGGTCGATGCGCGCTTCCAACGTGAGGTCGACGATATTTTGCGACTGTATGTGCCGGGCACCAACGCCGTCCAGGTTCCGCTCGCAAATCTCGTGTCGATGAAGCGCGGGTTGACGCCGCTTGCGGTCAATCACACTGGGCCGTTCCCGTCAGCGACTTTCAGTTATGGCCTCGCCCCCGATGTGAAATTCGAGGATGCCGCGAAAGCGATTTCGAAAACCATCGCCGAGCTGCGCTTACCGGCCAGTGTGGTTGCGGAACCAGCAGGCGATGCCAAGTCGTTTGCCCAGAGTTCGGCAGCACAGCCGATCCTGATCGCGGCAGCGCTGATCTCGGTCTACATCGTGCTCGGCATTCTGTATGAGAGCTACATTCACCCCCTGACGATTCTGTCGACGCTTCCGTCGGCTGGACTTGGCGCGCTCCTGGCGCTGTGGGCAACGGGGCTCGAAATCTCGGTCATCGCCGTGATCGGGATCATCCTGTTGATCGGCATCGTCAAGAAAAACGGGATCATGCTGGTCGACTTCGCGATCCACGCCGAACGCGAGCGCGGGCTCGCCCCCGAACAGGCCATCCGCGAAGCCGCGATCGAGCGTTTTCGGCCGATTCTCATGACGACGCTGGCAAGCCTGCTTGGCGCGGTACCGCTGGTCGTCGCCGAAGGACCGGGCTCCGAGTTGCGTCGGCCTCTTGGTGTCGCCATTATCGGCGGGCTGATTATCTCGCAGATCCTGACGCTTTACACGACACCGGCGATCTATCTGCTGCTCGACCGCGCCCAGCGCTTTGTCGGCCGGTTGTATGGCCGCCTGTTTCGACGCACAACACGGCCCTTGGCGCCCGCCGAATAAGGGCTCCACCGAACGCGGCGTCCATTGGGGTATACTTTTAACGACTGATGACTTTTATTGTATACTTGTATCTCACGGTCGGCCGCCGTCCAACGTGCCAAGCATTTTGAACCGTCAGACCACGGGCAGTCCATGAGCCTCCAGCCTTCGACCCTCGCCGACTTGTCGATGATGACCGAGCGTGCCGGTGGGTATCGCACCGGCACCGTTGCTGCCTTGCGCGATCTCACGCTGCTAGCCGTCGCCAAAGCTCGCCGTTCGCGCTTGCGCCAAGTCATGGTCGCGCTCGACCATGCGACGATGACGGGCAAAATCCTGCCCGACGATTATCTGATCAGCCGTAAAGTCGACGGGGAGTTCACCTGTCTGGCGTTCCGCAACGGCGAGGTCGTAACCCTCAACCCGTGGGGTACGATCCGGGCCAACGCGCCGTTCCACATCGAAGCTGCAAAGTTATTGACAAAGGCTGGCGTCACGTCGGCCATTCTCGGTGGCGAACTCTATGTCGCGCGGCCCGATGGCAAGCGGGCGCGTGTGCACGATGTGACGCGTATCGCCCGCGCACCCGAGTCGGCCGCCGATGTCGCGTCGCTGCGGTTTGCAGCCTTTGCGATCTACGACATCGACGGCACCGATATGACCGAAACGCCAACTGCCGCCATCGAGAGGCTGCGCGCAGTGCTGGCGGGCGGCACGCTGGTTCATCCGGTCGAGACGGTCGCGGGCAACGAAGCCGAGGTGTTTGCCCGCTATAAAACTTGGGTCGAACACGAGGGCGATGAGGGAATCGTTGCGATCGGCGGCAAGCGCGGCTGGTTCAAAATCAAGCCGCGCCACACGCTCGATCTCGCCGTCGTGGGCTTTTCCGAGGGTACCGAGGACCGCTCCGGCATGCTGCACTCGCTGCTGCTGGCGGCTGTGCGTGAGGACGGCACGTTCCATCTGTGCGGACGGACCGGCGGTGGGTTTTCAGATGTGCAGCGGGTGAGCCTCCTGCGAGAGCTATCGGCCGAAGTCGCCGACAGTGCCTATATCGAGGTCAACTCCGACCGCGTCGCTTACACGATGCTCCGGCCGGGCCGGGTCGCCGAGATCAGCTGTCTCGACGTGATCTCGGTGTCGTCGACCGGTGAGCCGATCGACAAGATGATCCTCGAATGGGACGCCGCAAACGGCCGGTGGAGCGGGGTGCGTCGCCTGCCGCTGGTCAGTATTATTTCGCCGCAATTCGAACGCTTCCGCGATGACAAATCCGCAACCGCAAGTGAGGCGGGGATCGCTCAACTGGCGGCGATCGCCGAGATCCCCGAACCGCGCGGCGGCGCCGATGCGGCGCGTCTGCCAAAATCAGAGGTGTTGCGGCGCGCCGTTGCGACCAAGGACGTCAAGGGCCGGACCATGGTGCGCAAGTTGCTGCTGTGGAAGACGAATAAAGATCAGGTATCGGCGGAATACCCGGCGTATGTGCTGCTGCTGACCGACTACAGCCCCAATCGAAAGACGCCGATCGAGCGCGAGATCCGCGTCTCATCCAGCCTCGAGCAACTCGACGCCTATTGGCAAGTCTGGACGGCCGAAAATTTCGTCAAGGGATGGATGGTGAAAGGCGGGTCGTGACGAGTAGGTCGTGAGATCGTCGGCGGCCTTAAAATTGATCAAGCTGACACGCTTTGTCAGATCAATAGACTTGTCGCGCGATTGGAACCGTCACCCCGATGCTGACTCTCGTCCATTTCCGACTGTGCCCATTTTCGCGATCGATCCGCATCGCGTTGGCCGAACTTGGCCTCGACACCGCGTTCGTCGAGGAGCGGCCGTTCGAGGGACGTCCTGAGTTCCTGGCCCTGAACCCGGCCGGCGAACTGCCCGTGTTGCAGGGACCAGACGGCCTGCTCCTGTGTGGGGCGCTTTCGATCGCCGAATACCTCGATGAGGCCGCGCGCGCCGGCGGCCCGTTCCAGCGTCAATCGACGTCCACGCTGGCATTGCCGCCCGATGCCGCTCAACGTCCGGCTTTCGAATTGTTTCCAGGACGGATCAAGGACCGCGCCGAGGTGCGCCGCCTCGTCGACTGGTTCCATCGCAAGCTCGACCGGGAAGTGACGCGCGATCTTCTCAATGAAAAGGTCTACGCCCGGCTGATGGCGAACGGTGGCCCACATGCGCCGGACGCCGATATCCTTCGCGCGGTTCGCGCCAACATGCGCTACCACTTGCGCTACGTTTCATTCCTGGCCGACCAGCGCCGCTGGCTGGCGGGTGACGACTTCAGCTATGCCGACATCGCCGGCGCCGCCCATCTCTCGGTCGCCGACTATCTTGGTGAGATCGCCTGGGACGACCATCCGCGCGCGAAAACCTGGTACATGCGGGTGAAGTCGCGGCCGTCGATGCGCACCGTTCTTGCCGACCGTCTCGCCGGTTTCCCGGCCGCAGGTCACTATGCCAATCTCGATTTTTGATGTCACCTATGGCTGACATCGGCCCACCGGCGACGCCCGACCAACTCAAGGTCGCGCTGTCGGACATGGCGCGCGAGAGCGGGTTCGATGCGTTTGGCGTCGCGGCCCCCGATGCCTTGCCACGGGAAGCTGGTGAACGCTTAGCCGCGTTTTTGGCCGACGGACGGCACGGCGACATGGCGTGGATGGCGACAACGGCTGACCGCCGCGCCGACCCCCGCGTGCTGTGGCCCGACGTGCGGTCGATCATCATGCTCGGGTTGTCGTATGCGCCAGCCGACGACCCGCTGGCGATCCTAACTCGACGGTCACAGGCTGCCATTTCCGTCTACGCCAAGGGCCGCGATTACCACGACGTGCTGAAGGCCAAGCTTAAGGATATTGGCGGGCGGTTCGCGACGATGTCGGGCGCCGAGGTCAAGGTGTTCGTCGATACCGCACCGCTGATGGAAAAGCCGCTGGCGGCTGCGGCCGGTCTCGGCTGGCAGGGCAAGCATACGAACCTCGTCTCGCGTCCGCACGGGTCATGGCTTTTTCTCGCAGCGATTCTGACGACGGCCGAACTGCCGCCCGATGCGCCCGAGGTCGACCATTGCGGAACGTGCCGCCGCTGCCTCGACGTCTGCCCGACCGCGGCGTTTCCAGCCCCATACCAACTCGATGCGCGGCGCTGCATCGCCTATCTCACGATCGAGCACAAAGGCCACATTCCACGCGACATGCGGGCTGCGATCGGAAATCGCGTGTTCGGCTGCGACGATTGCCTTGCGGTGTGCCCGTGGAACAAGTTTGCAAGCGCCTCGCGCGAGATGCAGTTTGCTATTCGCGAGGCCACCGACAATCCGCCGATCGCCGCGTTACTGGCGCTTGATGATGCCGCGTTCCGGGCGCGTTACGCGGGCACACCTGTCAAGCGCACCGGGCGGGATCGCGTTGTGCGCAATGCGCTGATTGCAGCTGGCAATTCGGCCGATCGCAGCCTGCTGCCGGCTGTCGAGCGGCTGCTCGCGGATGCGTCACCCCTGGTGCGGGCCGCAGCCGTCTGGGCACTATCGCGCTTGGCCGACGACGCGACTTATACGGCCATGCGGGCCCAGCATGCACCGCAAGAGGACGATGCCAGCGTGGCCGCAGAGTGGTTTGCGCCGACCGTCAGAACCTCTTGAGCAGCCGATCGAGATAGTCGAGCTCGACGGGTGGCCGCGTCGCCTCCCCGCTGCGGCGGCGGAGTTCTTCCAGAATCTCGCGCGCGCGCTGCATCTCGAACTCTTTTGGCACCTTGACCGAGGTTCCAGCGTCGGGGCCTTGGGCACGTTGCGGCCGACCTAGCGGATCGCGCGGGGTCTCGCCGTTTTCGCCGTACCGCGAGCGGCCGTTCTTGGCCATTTCCTGCTGCATCTGCTCGGCGCCTTCGCGCATCTTCTCCAGGGCGTCGGCTTGGTGCTGCGTGGCGTCGTCGAGGGAGCCCTGTTCGAGCGAGCGCTCGGCGTCTTCCATCGCCTCGGCGGCGGCGTCCATTTCCTTTTTGCCAGACGAGCCACGCTTCTGGAGTTCGCGTTTCAGCTTTTCCATGCGCTCGGCAAGCTGCTTCTGGCGATCGCGTAAGCCGCCCTCGCCCTGCTGTGAGCCAGCCTCACCCGATTCTGCTGCTTCGCCGTTTTCACCAGCGCCCTGCTGTTGGCCTGATTTACCTTGGCCGCGCTTGCCTTTTTCGCCACGTCCACGGTCGCCCTGCTGGGCCTGACCCTGGCCGCGCTCACCCTGCTTACCTTGCTTACCGGCCTGACCGCGCTGCTTGTTCTGCTGGCCATCGCGGCCTTTGTCGCCTTGCTGTTTCATCTCGCCGAACGTGTCGTCCATCAGCTGCTGCTGCTGCCCGATCATGTTGCCGAGCTCTTCCATATTCTTCTGACCTTCCCGCTGTGCCTCGCGTTCTTCGCGGGTGGAGCGGCGGGCCTGCAAACGATCCATCATGTCGCGCATTTCCGACAGCATCTGCTGGGCCTGATCGCGGGCGCCGGATTTGGCCGCCTGCTCCATCTGGCGCATCATGCGTTCGAGATCGTTCTGGCCGAGTTGCTGCTGCTCGCGGTCTTCGGCGTCCTGGCCGTCGGGCGCTTCCTCGGCCTGCTTGGCGAGTTGCTCGACATAATCGTTCATCGCCTGACGCAACTCTTTCATGAGTTGCTCGAGTTCGGCTTCCGACGCGCCGTCTTCCAGCGCTTTGGCGAGCTTGTCTTGCGCGTCCTTGAGGCGACGCTCGGCATCCGACAAGTTGCCGTCTTCGATCCGCAGCGCGACGTGCCAAAGCTGGTCGATCGTCGATTTCAAGGCGGCGCGTGAGCGGTCGGCCTGCAACCGGGCGTTGGCCGAACGGAGGTTGAGATAGGCCTGGGCGTCGAGGAAGCCCTCCGGTTTCAGCATCAACGCGTTGAGCGCCTTGATGACTTCCGGTCGCCAGCGGGGATCGACGACGAGGCGGCGGCGCTGTTCGACAACGGCACGCGCCAGGAGCTTGGTAAAGCGCCGGGACGGCAAGACCATTTCGACCGCCTCCGAACGGCCGGTCTGACCGCTCGCGTCCTTGGCTTCCAACACCATCTCGACGCGCAAGCCCGACCACGGGTGTGACCCGAGTTCGAGGAACGTCAATGCTTCGCCGACCTTCAACGCAGCGGCATCGGCCGGTTTGGCTGGCGTCTGACTCGACGGTGCGGCCTTTGGTGTTGCTGGGTTCAGCGTGGGGGTTGCCGACCCAGGCGAACCGGCAGTCGTCATCGCTGGCAGGCGGAGCGGATACTTCGGCACGCGTTCTAGCGGCGGGCGGGGGCCCTTCAGAACATCGCGCCGCGCCCAGGCCGTGCGCTCGTCGGCCTTTTCGTCTGGCAGGCGGCGGAACTTGGCTTCGGCAGCTTGAACGCCGTAGTCGTCCTCGAGTTTGTAGGTGAGCTTCATCCCGCCGCGCTGCGTCGGCTCGGGTGGCTTGACCAACGCGATCTTTGGCGGGGTGTCTTTGATGACGGTGAACTGCCACGGCTTGCTCTGCCCAGGCACCGTGATGCTGCCGGACTGACGCAACTCCATCTTCAGTTCGGCGACGCCTTCGAGGCCCTTGAGCGGCTCACTGACAATCCGCTCTGTTGCGCTAGCGCCGTCGGCTTTGAAGTCGACCGCCAGCGTGCCGCCGCCGGTGCCTGTTGCCCGTACGACCAGTTGCGTCCGCTCGGGCACCTCGAAGGCTTTACCCTCTGCCGGGCTCAGCGAAACACCGGGACGCTGGCCGTCGGCGATCAACAGAGGCGCGCGGCCGGTGTATGGGGGCGGCGTTGCCCATGCGTCGAGGCGGGCGTTGTTGGCCAGCGGCGGGGGACCAAAATGGAATGCGGCGAGCACGCGGTCCCGCGAGGCATCGCCCAGCAGCCCGGCCGACAGCACGAGACCCATGACCGCGAGCGTTCGCAAAGCATACGGATCGTAGCGGTGGGTCGCAGGGCGCGGCGGCGACGGCTCGAGCTTGCGAAGTTGGGCGGCCAATCGCTCGCGATGGGCTTGCCACAACAGGCCCGTCGACGTGTCGCCACCAGCCACTGAGACCGGCAACATCGATACCGTGTCTTCGTATGACGACGCTGGCCGGTGGGGCATGCCCGACGCGCGCTCGATGCGGCGGACGGCGTCTTCGCGTGACGGGTAGGCGGCGAACAGCGCATAGGCGATCGTCCCGGCCAAGGCCAACGCGAAGGCGGCCAGCAGCGCGACGTGTGCGATCAGGCCAATTTGCGGCCAGATGCCAGCAAACGAGGCGGCGAGAAAGGCCCCAACTAGTGCGAGCGGGATCCAAAAGCGGACCCAGACCTGTTCGAGCCACATGGAACGGCGTGTGGCTGAAACTTTGCTCTCAAACAGCTTGGTCTCTCTGGACACATCGGCCTCTTAAAGCATGGGCCGCAATGACGACGCGCGGCGGCCTGTCCGGAATGGCAACCGTCAGACACGCCACCACCGCTGAGCGAGGCACTGTCACGGTTGAATGTCGCAGGAGGCTATCACGCGGCGGCCCAAGGACACATGAAAAACCCGACAGGTTAGGCGAGGTTCGACAACGCATGAAACGGTTTCCCAGCGTTCATAATTCGCTCGTTTCGAACTTTATCTGCCGGTCCTCGCTCGAACGGACGGCGGGGTCGATTTGCAAGCCTTTACGCAAAAGTACCCGGTCCTTCAGAGTGGCGCGGTAACCATGGTAACGCATCTTGCAGGATTTCAGGTTTTTTGAGGGGACCTCGAGGTGCTCAAGAATGAGATGGGCAGCTTTCTTTCCGCCTGCCTCGTCGTCGACGCCGACGACTGCCCCGAAATAGTTCATGTTTTCGAGCGTATAGGTCGTTGGAACGACCCACAATTCCGGTTTAAAAATAAGCGGGTGCGCTTTGGCGACCATTTCGGAGATCATATTGTCGAGGTCGTACCAAGCCATATAGACGGGCGACGTCAGCGGCGACTTCGGATCGGCGAGTTCCAGGTCGTCCGGCTGCATCATGCGCCCGAGTTCTTGCAGTTCGAATCGTGGCCGACCCCCGAGTTGCGGTGCCAGTTCGTCGTTGAGCGCCGATAGGTCCTTCGCCACACCCAAATCCTGCGGATAGCCCTCGCCATTATAAATGAAAACGAGCCGCTGCTCGGCTGGGAACAGCTTGTGGAACATCCGCCCGTAATCTGCGCCGCCAGTACCGTACTGAACGCCAGCCGTACAATCGAGGCCGGTCAGGCCAGCGCGCTGCGGCGACGTTACGCCCATATAGATGTGACCGCGCGCCTCCAAGGCGGTGCGAAGTTTTCCGTCGCGCACCGCCTCCGACGCAAACGTGGCGACCGAGACGATGTAGTCGATCCGCTCTCCGTCGTATCCGACCTTGGCCCGCTCGATCAGCCGGTTCCAGACCTCGGTCGCCTTGGGATCGGTGGGAGATGCATACCGGTCCTTCAGCGGCGTATCGATCACTATGATTTTGGGCGTCAAACCGTGTGCCGGTAGCTCCTGCTTGAGTGTGTCTTCTAACCCTTTCACGAGTGCCTTTTCATAGGGCGTATTCTCACCCATGACGACGAGCAGCCTCAGCGGCTTTAGGTCGGTCGCGGGTGGCTGGAGTACGGCATTCGCTTTAAGAGGGCCGCGCTTGTAGACCTTTTCCCACCAGCGCTTATTGGCTCGTTCGTCACTCAGCGCTTTGGCTATGTGACCTACGATCTTTTCCAGATGGACGCCGTAGTCCAACCCAGTGCTCAACGGGTGGGCGGGCACCTTAGCGAGTGGCGCAAGCCCGCGCGCTGTCGTCCAGTCGGGACACTCGGTGCCGTCGAGTAGGATGGGAACGATCTTCTTGTTGTCAGCAAGCGCCGTTTGGACTTCGAACAGAACCCAATCGGGACGATCATCGTCTTCCCGGCGTTCGAAAGAGTCGAACCAGTCGGGTCCGATCAGCAAAATGACGAAATCGGCGGCATGGATTTCTTTCTCAATTTTCTTCGAGAAATCTTTCTCGACGCCGATGCTGCTCAAGTCGACAAAAACGTCCTAGAAGCGGAAATCTCGCTGTAGAGACTCCTTGATCCGGAATGTCGGCTGACGGGCCTCTTTGTCCCCGCGACGGTATGAGATGAATGCTTTCATCATACGCAACCCCCAAACGACCTTCTGCAATAGCTCGGTGTTAGTCGTTCAGCTGTCGGCGGGCAACGGCGTTAGACGTTTCGTGGTGCGGGGCGGCGCCATCGAACGCGTGGCGATGCACAGTGATCACAGCGGCGCGAACATGGTCAAATGCTGATTTCGCGCCGAGCGCTCACAACCCACCGATGAGGGTGTATTTCATCTCAAGGAATTCCTCGACGCCGTGGTGGCTGCCTTCGCGGCCGAGGCCGGATTCCTTGACGCCGCCGAACGGGGCTAATTCCGTCGAGGTCAGCCCCTCGTTGACGCCGATAATGCCAAATTCCAAGGCCTCGGATATGCGGAAGGCGCGGGCGAGGTCGCGAGTGAAGAAATAGGCGGCCAACCCGAACGGCGTATCGTTGGCAATCGCAATTGCCTCTTCCTCGGACGAAAACCGGATCAGCGGGGCGACCGGGCCGAACGTCTCCTCGCGCGTGATCAGCATGCCGGGCGCGACATCGGCCAACACCGTCGGCTGCCAGAAATTTCCGGGGCAGTCATGGCGCTTGCCGCCAGCCAGCACGGTTGCCCCGCGAGTCACGGCATCCGCCACATGAGCCTCGACTTTCTCGATTGCGGCGGCGTTGATCAGCGGGCCGATGGTAACGCCGGCGTCGATCCCGGGGCCGACGGTCAGGTCCGCCACGGCGGCAACCATCCGCGCGGCGAAGGCCTTGTATATTCCGTCCTGCACCAGGATGCGATTGGCGCACACGCAGGTCTGCCCGGCGTTGCGGAATTTCGACGCCATGGCGCCAGCGACCGCGCGGTCGAGGTCGGCGTCGTCGAACACGATGAGGGGCGCGTTGCCGCCGAGTTCCAGCGCGACCTTCTTCACGGTGCCGGAGGCCTGCCGCATCAAGATCTTGCCGACTTCGGTCGAGCCCGTGAACGTAATCAAACGCACGCGCGGGTCGGTTGTCAGCACCTCGCCGACCGCGATTGGGTCCTTTGCCGTAATCACGTTGAACACGCCCGGCGGAAAGCCGGCGCGCAGGGCCAGCTCCGCCAAAGCCAGCGCACACAACGGCGTGTCCTCGGCAGGTTTGACCACCGCCGTACAGCCAGCGGCCAGCGCTGGCGACACCTTGCGGGTGATCATCGCCACAGGGAAATTCCACGGCGTGATCGCGGCGATGACGCCGACCGGCTCCTTGGTCACCATGATCCGCGCGTCGGGCTTATGGCTCGGGATCGTTTCGCCATAGATGCGCCGGGCCTGCTCGGCGTTGAACTCGACGAACGCCGCACCGTAGGTGACCTCGCCGCGGGCCTCGGTGAGCGGCTTGCCTTGCTCCCTTGTCAACAGCAGCGCGAGTTCGTCGGCGTGCGCGAGGATCAGATCGTACCAGCGGCGCAACAGGCGTGCGCGCTCCTTGGCCAACGTTTTCGACCACGGCTTGAATGCGGCCTCGGCCGCCGCCACGGCGGCCCGCGCATCGTTGGCACCCATGTCGGGCACCCGCGCGATGATCTCGCCGGAGGCCTTGTCGACGACAGGAAACGTCGCGCCCGACTTCGCCGCGACCCACGCCCCGCCGATAAAAGCCTGAGACTTCAATAGCGTGGTCAGGGACTGATCCATTTTGGTCCTTGGCAGTGGGGAAGCGGGACACGCGCCAAGCGGGCGTTCGTGTGCTTAACGAATGTGCAGGTACTCTCGTTCCGAAACGTAGAACTTTCACCGCCAGATCGCAACGGCGCGTGCGTCATGGCTGGATCGCTACGCCCGAGCCGGCCGTGGATCGTCGAGCACGCTTTCGATATCGGTGTGGCTGAAGTCGTCACCGAGATAGAGCAACGGCGCGCCAGCAACCTTGGCGGCGGCATAAATCAGGCAGTCGGCGAGGTTCAGCCGCGCCGGTGAGCCGCGTCCCTTTCCGTACCGGGAAAAGGCGATGACAGCGGCCTGCGCCACCCCATCGGTGATCGGCACGACGTCTATGGCGGCTTCCGCGAACGTCGCCGAGATCGCCGCATCCGTCACTGTCGGTTCGAGGTTGAGGCGCGTGGCCAGCACCATGGCCGCCTCCAGGCGCACGATTGCGACCGTCCGGCGAAACTCGGCCCGCTCGATTGCCGCTGCGATGCGCGGATGATCCGGCTCGCGGGCGAGCAGCGCAACGAGGGCGGAGCTGTCGATGAACACAGCGAACTCAGTCCTGCCAAAGCGCGTCGATTTCGTCGCGCGTCATCGTCCGGCCGCCAGGGCGAGCCTGCGCATTAAGATCATCGGCGATGGCGCCTAGCCGGGCGGACAACGGCGTGCCCGCGCGCTCCCGCTCGATCTCGGCTTCGAGCGCGGTGATGATCGCTTCCGTCATTGTCGTGCCGCGCCGCCGCGCCAGATCTCGGGCAAGCTCGGCAGCGCGCGGATCGCGGATATTGAGGGGCATGGGTGGATCCTGTCTTGCGTTGACCGCATACACAAAAATACGACAACTGTAAATACAGCTGCCCCATCCTCCCGGCCGTCACCCACCCTCAGCCCACACAACGGGCGACACCGCGGAGACTCGCCTCTCCCCGTTCTTCACGGAGGCGGCGGACGGGTCGGCGCGAAGCGCGAGCCGGACCGCGGTGAGGGGCGGCGGCCAGCTCCGGCGCGGCAGCGTGGCCGCCCCTCACCGCCGACCTCTCGCGATGCGATCGGTCGTCTGCCTCTCCCCGCACGCGGGGAGAGGTGAAGAATTTGCCTCTACCCGCTCAACCCGCAAGCCCGCGCCACCCGCTCCAACAGTTCCGCATCAGGCTCCTGCCCGGCCTCCTCAGACGCCTCGATGTGCTCATGGTGGAGCATCAACGCAAGGTCGCGATGGATCGCCGGGCGCGCCGTCAGGACTGGCAGCACCGCGATCAGCCCCTCGCGGGTCGCCGCGGCACCCTCGCTGGATCGGCGGAGCGCCCGCAAAGCATCGGACATGACACTGAGGCTATTCGCCAAGACCTCAGCGAAGACGTCGGGTTTCTGTTTGTAGAGGTGTCTCAGGATCGTGACGGCTTCCTCGGAGGCTTTGAGCGCGTCGTCGAGCCGCTTCAGGTTGGAGTAGTCGACACTGATGTTGTTGAGGCTTGAGGCCAAGACCTCAGCGAAGACGTCGGGTTTCTGTCGATAGAGGTCTCTTCGGATCGTGACGGCTTCCTCGGAGGCTTCGAGCGCGTCGTCGAGCCGCTTCAGGTTGGAGTACCGGATGCCGAGCGTATCGAAGGCATTCGCCAACTTGTATTGAAGCGCCATACCCGCCTCTGGTGGCGCCGACGCGTCAGCGGAGGCGACCAAATTTTGTGCCAGGTCGAGCCGCCGCCGCGCCACAACAAGCGAAAACTCCAGCAGCGAAATCGCATACGGCGGCAGCGCGCCGTTGATCGCCTCCAGCGTCGCGCCATCGGCGAGGTCAATCCACCGGCTCGGCGTCTTCGCCGCTGCCGCGATCAGCTCCGGCAACAGCCCCGCGTGGGCCCGCTCGATATGCGCCAACAGCCCCACGGCCCGCTCGGCCGCCGCTCCGTGCTCGGCCCGCGTTGCGCGCAGCAGGACCGTGAAGATGTTTTCGCGCAATTCAGGGCTCTGGCTCGCGACCGCCAGACACGCATCGACGATCGCCACGTCTGACGTCTCGGCGACATGATGCTCGCCGAGCAGGTCCGGCTCCAGTTGCGCGATGCCGCCGTCCTCGCGCGGGTAGAGCAACCGCATCATGCCGAGCACACGCGGCGGGTCGATGTCCTTCATTTCTGCGATCCGTGGATCGCTAGCGATCAGGCCTCGGGCCTTGTCTTCGCCTGGAACGCCGAGGCACAGCGTCGCCTTCGCCGTCACGCGGCCGATCGCCTGCTTTGGATTCTGGTGACCATCGCCGAGCTTGAGCGCGCGGTTCCAGTGGTCGCGTTCGAGGCCGAGCACATTGCCGAGCAGGTTGGACATGTCGGCGACGCCGGCTGCCGGGTCGTAGCCGTAGGCATAGAGCAGGGCGGCCATCTGGATCGCCAGCGGGCGGGCATAGCGCGTGTCGCTCTCGATCAACGCGACGAGCGCGTCCGACACCGGCGGCACGTCGGCCACGAGCGCCCTGGTCCGCGTCCGGAACGCCTCGAACGCCTTCTCGAACAAGTCCACCCGCTCCGAACCCGGGAAGCTGTCGGACAACCGCACGACGTCGACAGCCGCCGCGACGCCCGGCCGCGCCGGCGTGACGGTGACCAGCCGTTGCAGGGCGGGCGTCTCGTCGAGCCACGTCTGCCACCATTCGCCGGCCCCGCGCGCCAGCATAACGAGCCGTGCCGGGCGGCGGCCCTCCTCGACGCTGCGCTGAGCAAGCCGCTCGGCGATCCACGTCGCCTCGGCCTGCCGCTGCTCGACATAATCGACGACCAGCAGCAGACCGGCCGCATCGCGACCGTCGTCCATCAAGCGACGCAATACGGCCTCGCGCGGACCGCCGACGAGCCCGCGCGGCACGAAGCCGACGAGCCAGCCGTCCTTTTCGAGCTGAAGCGCGAGCTCGATCAGCAGCCGCGTCTTGCCGAAGCCGCCGGCTCCATGGATGAACTTGGCCAACGCCGTCCGGCCGTATGCCTGTGCAGCGGGCAAGCGCGACCAGTCGAGCAGCGCCGCCAAGTGCCCGTTCGCGTCGATGAAGTCGATGAAGCCGGTCTGGTTGCGGGCTTTGAGGAAATCGCCGGGGCCGAGCAGCACGTCGGCCGGCATCGGGTCTCGCTTGAGTTCCAGCACGTCCTGGTCGAGGTCGGCGCGGTTGCGACCCGCCGCGATCGGCAGCGGCGCTCTCGCGATCCGCGCTTCGATGGCGCGGACGATCTCTGGCATCGCAGCGGGAATGTCGGCGAGGGCCGGCGTATGCAGCACGTCGAACGGCATCGGCGGCGGGCCGTTGAGCCGCCCGGCGATCGACAGGGCGACGATCTTGCGCGAGCCCTTGCCGCGGCAGGCCTCCGAATAGACCCAGTCGGACACGATCGAATTGTCCGACCACAGCACGATGACCGCTTGGGCCCGCTCCAGCGCCTCGGCGATCTTGCGCCAGTAGGCATCGCCGGCCTGGAGGCCGTCGTCATGCCGGTCCCACCACACGGTGACCTTGCCACCATTGACCGAGGTCCGCTCGAGTGCGTCGGCCAGCGAACGGGTGATGTCGCGATCGCGCGACGAATAACTGATAAAAACGTGCGCCATGAAAATCCCCCGCGACTTGGATCGACCCTATCCTTGACCGGTGCGGCAGGCTAGCGCGCCGGTGACACAAGACCGCTGCGTTCCGTATGCTTCGCCGCAGGCCAAATCGCGGGCTCGCGCGTAAGGTAACGTGCCAACTTGCCAGGAGCCCGCCCCACCGTGTCCGTGTCCGTCCAAACCGCCGCCCGTCCCCCTGTTCGCACCATTGTGTTCGATCTCGACGGGACGTTGATCGACACGGCGCCCGACCTGATCGCAGCGACCAACCACACGCTGGCCTCGCTCGGGCGGGCCCCGGCCGAGTCCGCCGCGCTGCGTAACGCTGTCAGCCATGGCGCGCTGGCGATGATCCGCGCCGGCATTGGCGACGATGCGCGGGATTGGCCCGAGGAGCAGCTCTACCCGCTGCTGCCGACGTTCCTCGCCCACTACGAAGACAACATCGCCGCCACCAGCCGCCCGTTCGACGGGCTGATCGACACCCTCGATGCGCTGGACGACGCCGGCTACCGGCTGGCGGTGTGCACGAACAAGCAGGAGCGGCTGGCCCGGCGCTTGCTCGACGCGCTTGGCCTCTCGGCACGGTTTGTCGTGATTGCCGGTCGCGATACGTTTCCCGTCTACAAGCCCGATCCGGGACACTTGACAATGACGGTCGATAAAGCGGGCGGGTCCGTCGCCCATGCCGTCATGATCGGCGATAGCGGGGTCGACGTCGCCACCGCCAAGAACGCCGGCGTGGCTGTTATCGCCGTCTCATTTGGTTACAGCGATCCGCCCGTTGCGACCTTCGCGCCGGACGCGGTCATCGACCATTACGACGCGCTGCCGCTGGCGCTGCTGCGGCTCAAGGGCAATTGGTTGTGACAGTGTCGGAGTAAGGCAAAGCCGGCCACCGCCTTAGGGAAAGCGCCCATCCATGTCGGCTTATCACTGGACGCTGATCGTGGCGGTTTCGACGCTATGGGGCGCATCCTTCTTCTTCAATGCCGTGGCGCTCAAGGAATTGCCGCCGCTGACGATCGTGTGGGTGCGCATCGCTGGCGGTGCACTGGTGCTCGCGCTGGTCATGCTGGCGATCGGCCAACGCGTGCCACTGGGGACCCGCTGGCGCGACTTCGCGGTGATGGGCCTGCTCGCCAACGCGCTGCCGTTCGCGTTGATCGTCTCGGCGCAGACGCAGATCACCAGCGGGCTCGCGTCGGTGCTGAATGCCTCAACGCCGGTGTGGACCGTGCTCGTCGCGCACGCCGCTGGAGCCGAAACGGCAACGCCGGCCCGGCTGCTCGGCGTTGCGGTCGGCATCGCCGGTGTCACTGTGCTGATCGGGCCGACCGCGTTCGCGGGCGAGACGACGACGGTATTCGGCATGGCCGCGATTATCGCCGGTACAGTCAGCTACGCGTTCGCCTCGCTGTGGGGGCGGCGGTTCCGCGAAGTGCCCTCGCTGGTGACATCGACGCTGCAGCTGGGGTTCTCTGCCGCCATGCTCTTGCCAGTGATGCTGATCGCCGAGCGGCCGTGGACACTGCCCGCGCCCGGTGCCGCCACGATCGCCGCGCTGACCGGTGCCGCCGTGCTGTCGACGGCCTTGGCGTTCGTGATCTTTTTCAAGGTGATGGCCGAGGCCGGTGCGATCAACGCGATGCTCGTCACGCTGCTGGTTCCGGTTTCTGCGATTGCGCTCGGAACGATGGTACTCGACGAGCCTCTGACAGCGCAGAAACTGCTCGGCGCGGCGATCATCACGGCTGGTCTCGTGATCCTCGATGGCCGCGCTTGGCGGTGGTGGCGGGGGGCGTGAGGCGTCCCGGCGCGTGGCGAACCGGTCGAGTGATACTCGTTGCCGTCCTCAGCCCATCAGCGGACTTTCAGCGGGCACGCCTCACTCGGCCGCCTGCTGCCCGGGTGGATGGCCGAGGCTCGAGGCGAGGCGGGTGACGAGGTCGACGGCGGCGTCGGGGATATTGGTGCCGGGGCCGAAGATGGCGGCGGCGCCTGCGGCGTAGAGTTCGTCGTAGTCGCCCGGCGGGATGACACCACCAACGACGACCATGATGTCCGGGCGGCCTTCGGTGGCGAGGGCTGCTTTCAATTCCGGCACCAGCGTCAAGTGGCCTGCTGCGAGCGAGGACACGCCGACGACATGGACGTCGTTCTCGACGGCCTGGCGGGCAACCTCACCCGGCGTTGCGAACAGCGGCCCGATGTCGACGTCGAAGCCGAGGTCGGCGAAGGCGGTCGCGATCACCTTCTGGCCGCGGTCGTGCCCGTCCTGGCCCATCTTGGCGATCAGAATGCGTGGCCTGCGGCCTTCGTTGCGGTCGAACGCTTCGACGAGGGCGAGGACGCGATTGATCGTGGTGTTCATTGGTCCAGCCTCCACACGGTAGACGTTTGAAATCGCGCGGATTTCGGCCCTGTGGCGGTCGAACACGATCTCGAGCGCGGACGAGATCTCGCCGACAGTGGCTTTGGCGCGGGCGGCGGCGACCGACAGCTCGAGCAAGTTGCCGTTACCGCGTGCACCGTTTGTCAATGCAGTGAGGGCAGATTGCACGTCGGCCTCTTTGCGCTCGGCACGCAGGCGGGCGAGCTTGGCCAGCTGCTGGTCGCGGACGCTGCGATTGTCGACTTTCAAGATATCGATCTTGGCTTGCCCGTCGACCTTGAACTTGTTGATTCCGACAATCGTCTGGCGTGCGCTGTCGATGCGGGCCTGGGTGCGGGCGGCGGCCTCCTCGATGCGCAGTTTCGGTATGCCCTCGGCAATCGCCTTGGCCATACCACCGAGGTCTTCGACCTCGCGAATGTGGGCAAACGCTTTCTCGGCCAGCTCGTGCGTCAGGCGCTCGAGAAAAAAGCTGCCGCCCCATGGGTCGATGACGCGGCAGGTGCCGGTTTCCTGCTGGAGCAGGAGCTGCGTATTGCGCGCGATGCGGGCGGAGAAATCGGTCGGCAGCGCGATGGCTTCATCGAGCGCGTTGGTGTGCAGCGACTGCGTCGCGCCTTGCGTTGCCGCCATGGCTTCGAGGCACGTGCGCGTGACGTTGTTGAACACGTCCTGAGCGGTCAGGCTCCAACCTGAGGTTTGCGAATGTGTCCGCAGGGCCAGTGACTTGTCCGACTTCGGTGCGAACTCGCGCTTGATCAGGGCCGCCCACATCAGGCGGGCGGCGCGCATCTTGGCGATTTCCATATAGGTGTTCATGCCGATCGCCCAAAAGAACGACAGGCGCGGCGCGAACGCGTCGATATCCAGGCCGCAGGCGACGCCGGCACGTGCGTATTCGATGCCGTCGGCTAGCGTGTAGGCGAGCTCCAGGTCGGCGGTCGCGCCGGCCTCTTGCATGTGGTAACCCGATATCGAAATCGAATTGAACTTCGGCATCCGCTGCGCCGTGTAGGCGAAGATGTCGGAAATGATCCGCATCGATGGCCCGGGCGGGTAGATGTAGGTGTTGCGGACCATGAACTCTTTCAGAATGTCGTTCTGAATGGTCCCGGCGAGCTTTTCAGGTGGCACGCCCTGCTCTTCGCCCGCGACAATGAACAGTGCGAGCACGGGTAGTACCGCGCCGTTCATGGTCATCGACACGGTCATTTCAGACAGGTCGATCCCTGAAAACAGGGTGCGCATGTCGTAGATGCTGTCGATCGCCACGCCCGCCATGCCGACATCGCCGCGCACACGCGGATGGTCGCTATCGTAGCCGCGGTGCGTGGCGAGATCGAAGGCAACCGAGAGGCCTTTTTGGCCAGCGGCTATGTTGCGGCGGTAGAATGCGTTACTGTCCTCGGCTGTCGAGAAGCCGGCGTATTGCCGGATCGTCCACGGCTGGAGTGCATACATGGCAGGGTATGGGCCGCGCACGAATGGGGCGATGCCGGGCATGCCGTCAAGGTGGTCGAGGGCAGCCGTATCGGCGGCGGTATAAACCTGTTTGAGCGGAATACCCTCTGGCGTCACAATGCTGTCGACATTGCTGGAGGCGGCGAGGACTGCGGCGGTCGACGGGCCCGACCCCGCCGGTTGATCGAGGTGGATCGTCGTGAAATCTGGAATTTGGGTCATCTCGCCTCGCGTGGCCAGCCGGTCTCTTTAACAATCATACACCGGTGGCGGCGGCAATTCGGCCAAATTCTGAAGAGTGCCGTCTTGAACCGTTTGCCAGAAGGAAAACCCGACTACCTTGCAGACAATGCCACTTGAACAACTTCCTGTTGTATGCATGCGATCCGCAGGCTGATATTTTGGCTTTTCCATGACGTCTCGCCAAAAAACGATGTGGAAACGAGCATTTAAACCGTAAACTCAGCGTGCGACTCAGGTATTGTTAATGGAGTTGGGCCTACGCTGTAGCGAAGGCGTGTAACGTCAATCCAGGCCGTGCGGACATGCGCGCCGCAGACCACTACTGGTGAGATCATGAGAAACGTTTCAAACACCCAGTCTTTTTTCGGCCTGAAGGCCGTTGCCGCTGTCTTGACGGTTTCGCTGCTGCTCGGCGCTGGCGCTAGCCATGCCATCGTCACGACGGGCAACCGGATCGTGGCCAAGAATGCCTCGACTGGCCAATCTATCGTGTTCAGCGATGCGCGCCGCCTGCCGCATTTGGACGACGCTGGCGCCCCGGTTCAGCCGCTTTATGGCTTTGCGAGATCCGCGCAACCCGTGCTGGTGTCGACGCGCTGATCGATACGCACCTTCCTGACAAATACCGGACGGCCGCCCTTGACACCTCGGGCGGCCGTTTTTCTTTCTGTCAGCTCAGGTCTTCCACGACTTCGCCGGTGTCGCCTTTGATTTTCTTGGCGAGCGAGGCTTCGATAAACAGGTCGAGTGCGCCATCGAGCACCGCGTCGGGATCGGTGCTCGACACGCCGGTCCGCAGGTCCTTCACCAGCTGATATGGCTGGAGCACGTAAGACCGGATCTGGTGACCCCAGCCGATCTCCTTTTTGTTGGCGTTTTCGGCGTTGACTTTGTCTTCGCGGATTTTCAATTCGCGTTCGTAGAGGCGCGATTTGAGCATCGCCCAACAGATCGCGCGATTCTTGATCTGCGAGCGATCCTGCTGGGAGGCGACCACGATGCCGGTCGGGATGTGGGTGATGCGGACCGCGGAGTCGGTCCGGTTGACGTGCTGGCCGCCGGCGCCCGACGCACGATAGGTGTCGATGCGGCAGTCGCTCTCGTTGATGTCGATTTCGATGTCGTCATCGATCACGGGGAACACCCAGACAGACGCGAACGACGTGTGCCGCCGCGCGTTGCTGTCGTAGGGCGATATCCGTACGAGACGGTGCACGCCTGACTCCGTCTTGAGCCAGCCGTAGGCATTCTCGCCCTTGATTTCGAGCGTTGCGGATTTGACGCCAGCTTCTTCGCCCGGGCTCTCCTCGACCAGCGAGACTTTGTAGCCGCGCTTTTCGGCAAACCGCATGTACATGCGCGTCAGCTTTTCGGCCCAATCCTGGCTTTCGGTGCCGCCGGCGCCTGCGTGGACCTCGACGTAGGTGTCGTTGCCGTCGGCCTCGCCCGACAGCAGCGCCTCGACCATTTTCTTTTGGGCGGCGCCTTCGAGCGTCCGCAAGGTCGCCTCACCTTCGGTGACCGTCGCCTCGTCGCCCTCGGCCTCGCCCATCTCGATCAACGTGATCCCGTCGTCGCGGTCGCGTTCGAGACGCAAATAGAGCGCGATCGCGCTTTCGAGCATCTGACGCTGGCGCATGAGCTTTTGCGCCTTCTTGGGATCATTCCAAAGGCTCGGGTCTTCTGCCTTCGCGTTAAGCTCGGCGAGGCGCATCTGGGCGTTGTCCCAGTCAAAGATGCCTCCGCAGGAGCGCCAAGGATTCGTTGATGGAATCGACGAGTTTTTGCGGTTCGGCGCGCATGGCAGGCTCCGGAATTTCGGGGATCGACGTCAGATATAGGCGCGTCGTGGGGAGGTGTAAATGGCGGTAGATGTCGTGGCCGCGCCCGTGTCAACGAGCGCGGCTTTGTGCTGCGATTAGCCTGTAATGGCAAGGCGAGGGGCAAGGGCGGGAGCCGCAGGGAAGTCGACAGGAACCTTCGTCGTGGCGTGAAGGTAATTTGTGACGGTTTTGTCGCCGATCACGACAATTGCGTCGACGAGGTTCTCCGTTGTCCAACCGGCAGCAAAGAAGGCGTCAACGAGTTCCTGGTCGGCATGGCCACGGTTGATGGCAATGTTGCGCGTCAGCCGTGCCAGCGCGTCGAGTTTGGCGTCCCAGGACGCATGACCGGCGCGGAGTTCGAGGATTTGCTCTGGCTTTAAACCGACCATGCCACCGATGACCGTATGCGCGGCCAAGCAATAGTCACAGGTGTTCACTTCGCTGACCACAAGGTTGACGGCTTCGCGCGCCTTGCCCGTGATCGATGACTTGGCATTCTGGAATGCAAGGTAGTTGCCGAGTGCCTGCCCGGAAAGGGCGAGCGTCGCATACAGGTTCGGCACAAAGCCGAGTTTGCTTTGCAACTGGTCGAAGATTGCTTGGTTGGCAGCGCTAACATCGGCGCGGGTTGGGACATTGATCGTGGTCATGATCGTCTCCTGCTTGGGTTGCCAGGGCCACGGCTGGTGCCGTGTTCTCCCCGTGACCGGAGACATGCCGGAAACAATCAGATGTTGGAACGACCACATATTCTATATCGTTGATACGCTTTGCGTATGATTCCGAGATCGGTGGGCCCATGGACATTCTTGGATTAATCCGGACCTTCGTGCGCGTGGTGGAAGCTGGCAGTTTTACCGCCGTCGCCGGCGAACGAAACATCAGTCAGCCGACGATCAGCCGCCAAGTCGCGGCGCTGGAGGACCATCTGGGGGCACGGCTGTTCACGCGTTCGACGCGGTCATTGGCGCTGACCGATGACGGCCGAGCCTTCTACGACCAAGCGCTCCGGGCGCTCGAATCCGTGCGGGAGGCCGAAAATGCGGTGGGTCGCCGTCGCGCGGGGCCGACCGGCACGTTGCGGCTGGCGACATCAGTCGTCTTCGGCCGGCTGCACATCGTGCCGCGCCTCCCGCGGTTCCTGGAGCGCTACCCAGATATTTCGATTGATCTCGTGCTCAATGACGGCACGACCGACCTCGTGGAGGAGGGGATCGACCTTGCGATCCGGGTCGGTGCAATCAGCGATCCCTCGCTGATCGCGAGGCGGATTGGCATCAGCCACCGCGTAGCCGTTGCCGCTCCAGCGTATATCAAGGCCCGCAGCGCGCCGAGAACGCTTGATGATCTCAAAGATCACGACTGCATTATCTACACACGGCTGGCCAGTGGGAGCGCCTGGACATTCATTGTTGGCGGCGGTCCGATAACCGTGCCGGTGAGGGGCCGCTACCGCGTGAACAATACAGAAGGAGTTCGCGCCGGCGTGTTTGCCGGGCTTGGCATTGGCTTAATCCCGACGTTCCATTTCGGAGACGAAATCGAGACGGGCCAGATCATGGTCGTATTGGAGGATCACGAACCCGAAGCGATGCCCATCGTTGCGGTATATCCGTCCCGGCGGTTCGTGCCGCTCAAAGTGCGCGCGATGATCGACTATCTCGTCGAGGAGTTCCGGCTCGATCCTCGCTTGTCGGATCAGGTGGTGTAGCGGGCAATCGCATTCTTGCACAGTTGGCCATCCCGGCCGATCGATTTGCGCAGTGGTCACGGCAGTCGTCGAGCGACGTTGGTCGCCCTGGGTCAACGCCACGTTACAAAGCGCATTTTGCCGACCGGTATCCAAGAGAACAGGGCACGACCGCGTCCTACCTTGATAAATCCAAGCACCGCCAACTAAAACACGCCGCTTCGGCCGATCTGGGTCGGGGTGGCCGGGCCGCCAGCGGCGCCGGATTGGGCTGCAGAGACGCCCATGGCTGACGAGGGGTCGTCGGGCTCCTCGCCGGGCTTGAAGCCCTCTTGCATGGTCTGCTGCGCGCCTTCGCCGGGGGTGACGCGCAGGCCGGTCTTGAGATCGACGCGCACGAATTTCAGTCCCGGCGGCACGCGGAACGGCACGGGCGGCTTATCGGCCAGCGCTTGCTTGACGAAATCGCCAAAAATCGGAGCGGCCAGGGCTCCGCCTGTCATGCCTTTGCCCATAGGACGGGGCGTGTCGTAACCGATATAGACGCCGACGACGAGGTCGGGCGTATAGCCGATGAACCAGGCGTCTTTCTCATCATTCGTGGTGCCGGTTTTGCCCGCGACCGGTACGTTAGGCAGGAACTTCTCACGGATCACGGTTGCCGTGCCGCGCTGGACGACACCCTCCATGATCGACGTGACCTGGTAAGCGGTATGGGGGTCGAGGACCTGCTTGCGCTCGTCGGGGATTTCCGGCTCGGGCTGATTATCCCAGGCCACAGCTTTGCAGTCGCGGCATTCGCGGTCGTCGTGGCGCCAGATCGAACGGCCCCAGCGGTCCTGGATTCGATCGATCAACGTGGCGCGGACGTGTTTGCCACCGTTGGCGATCATCGCATAAGCGGTCGTCATGCGCAGGAGCGTGGTCTCGCCGGCACCGAGCGACATCGACAACACCGGCAAGAGGTCATCGTAGACCCCGAACCGGCGCGAATATTCTGTAATCAGCGGCATGCCCATGTCTTGGGCGAGGCGCACGGTCATCTGGTTGCGCGATTTCTCGATGCCGATGCGCAGGGTCGATGGCCCGCCGAACTTGCCTTCCTCGTAGTTCTTCGGGTTCCACGCCTCTTTACCCGGCCCTTGATCGATCTCGATCGGTGCGTCGAGGACAATCGAGGTCGGCTTGTAGCCATTATCGATTGCGGCGGCATAAACCAGTGGCTTGAACGATGACCCCGGCTGGCGACGGGCCTGGGTCGCGCGGTCGAATTGGCTGATGGCAAACGAGAAACCGCCGACGACGGCCAGTACGCGACCGGTATGGGGATCCATCGCAACGAGCCCGCCGCCGACCTCGGGGATTTGCATCAAGGACCAGACCCCAGCGAGATTAGCGCGGTCCTTCGGCGCGACGTAGACCACGTCTCCGACAGCGAGAACTTCGGTTACGGCTTTGATATCGACTTTCTTGGCAGGGTTTTTGGCCCACTTCACCTCATCAAGGCCAATCTCGACGGCCTCGCGCGCCTCCACCAACTTGCCGTCCGGCAACTTAGCCGGCCGCAGCCCGATAACCGCTTTGTTGCGTTCGACCGACAGTGCGACGCCCATCCGCCATGGCTGGATGTCGTTGGGTACATCGATGGCTGCAAGCGGCACGCCCCAGTCGCCAGCCACATCGATGCGGCTGACGGGGCCACGCCACCCATGCTGCCGGTCGAAGCGGACAAGGCCGTCGATGAGGACCTGTTTCCCGATCGACTGGAGGCGCGGCTCCAGCGTGGTGCGGACGGACATCCCCCCGGTATAGAGCTTGTCTTCTCCGTATTGGCCAAGCAACGAGCGGCGCACTTCTTCGGCGAAGAACTCGGCGGTCGAGATGAATGTACCGAACTGGCGCGGATTGACGCCGAGGTCCTTCTTTTTCGAGGCCTCGGCGACGGCTTTTTCCAGCTGACCGTTGGAGACCATCTGATCGAGGATCCAATTGCGCCGCTCGAGGGCGCGCTTGGTGTAGCGGAAGGGGTGGTAGTTATTCGGCGCCTTGGGAAGCGCTGCAAGATAGGCCGCCTCGTGCGGCTCCAAATCGCGCAACTCTTTGTTGAAATAGTTCAACGCGGCGGCGGCCACGCCGTAGGAGTTGAGGCCGAAGAAAATCTCGTTGAGATAAAGTTCGAGAATGCGATCCTTGGTGTAGGCGCGCTCGATGCGCACGGCCAGGATCGCCTCTTTGATCTTGCGCTCGAGCTTTTGCTCGCTCGAGAGCAGGAAGTTCTTGGCGACCTGCTGGGTGATCGTCGACGCGCCTTGGAGGCCGCCCCGGAAGCCCTTCGCGGCGTTGTTGACGACAGCGCGGATCATACCGGTGAAATCAAGCCCGCCGTGTTCGTAGAACCGCCGATCCTCGGCCGAGAGGAAGGCGTTGATGACGGATTTCGGAATGGTGTTGATCGGTACGAAGATCCGCCGTTCCCGCGCGTATTCCGAGATCAGCAGCCCGTCGTGGGCGTGAATGCGCGTCATCACCGGCGGCTCGTACTTCGCCAGGCTCTCGTAGTCGGGGAGGTCGCGCGAATTGGTGTAGAGCAGGTAGCCAACGGCTGCCGAGCCAACGATGAACAGGGCCTTCATGGCGACGACGCCGTAGCCCAAGACACTCAACAACAGGCTGCGGCTTCGGCGCTTTTTGCGCTTGACCTTAGGCTGCAGGACGGATGGTGGAAGGCCGGGCGGTCGCATCGTGAGGTCAGCAGGTCCTTAGGCGAATGACGGCGGGCTGTGACACGGCGGCGGCAGGACGTCGGCAGACGAACGGCTCGTATTTTGTGGCGCTACCCTTGCGTGGTTTTGCAGTGCGATAGGCGGCCGTAATATCGCTTGCAACACTGTGGCCACGCCTGCAACCCCGAACGGCCAAGTCGCGTTCCATACACACCACTTTAATGCGGATTATGGCGGCAGTCCGCCAGCCGTTGGCAGGCCCGGACCCGAATTTGCACTCAGTTTCCGGCGTTCGAAATAAGTCTCGACGGCATTTGCAACGGATCCGGCTATCTGTTTCTGCCACGCGGGTGAAGCGAGCTTGGCCTCTTCGAGGGGATTTGACAAAAATCCAAGCTCGATCAGGACGGCGGGAGCATGCGATTGGCGGAGGACACGGAACGCGGCGGAGCGCTCTGGCGTACGGCCCAGCGCCTTCATCCGCGCAAGAGATCCGACCAGCGATTTTTGCAACAAATGGGCGAAGGCCGAGTTTTCCCGCGCCCACAGGTCCGACAGGATGCCGCGAACTTCATCGGGCGGCTCGGTATTGCGGCGGCCGATGCCGGCGACGAGGTCGGCTGCGTTCTCTTTCTCGGCCATTTTGCGGGCTTGCTCGTCGGAAGCTTTGTCGGACAACGTGTAGATGCTCGCACCCGTCACGCCTCGAGCCGAGTTGTCGTCTATCGCGTCGGCATGCAGCGATATGAACAGGTCGGGTCGGGCCTCGTCGGAAATCTGAACGCGTTTATCGAGCGGGATGAAGATGTCGGTCGAACGCGTCAGGCGGGTCTCGAAGCGGCCCGTGCCGTCAAGCACGCGTTTCAGCTGCCAGGCGACGGCCAGAACGACGGATTTCTCGGTGGTTTTGTTGGCCACGCCAATTGCGCCAGGGTCGACGCCACCATGGCCCGGATCGATCATGATCAGCGGCTTGGTGCGAACTGGCGATTGGCCCGGCAAGGAGCTGGTTTCGACCGCCTTGTTGGTGGCGTCGCGGGGCTGGGGACCTGGAAACAACGCGTTCGGCAGGCCATTCGTCGGATTGTCCGAACGCCCCTCGGGCTGGCGCGCTGTGCGGGTAGCGCCGGTTCCAGCTCCAAATGACTGCGCATCGATTTCCTTCAGCGCAAACTGGAGTTGAACGCCAGTTCCCGATTTGCGAAATGTTGCATCCAATACCGCCACCGGCACCGGGGTGTCGAACACAATGCGGGAGCGGCCATCGGCGAACGCGCCGTAGCGGAACGCCTGAACATGATGATTTGAGCCGCCGCTGGCGGATCCGGCCTCTTTCGCGATGGACTTCGTTTCACCGGTTCCAGCGGGCAACTCGAAGGTCACGCCGGGGAGTTCGATGACAACGCGGTACGGATCGGCAAGCGTGAAAATTTCAGCCGGCACCCCCGCCGTCATGTTGATTTTAACGACCGACCGGTCGCCATCGGCAACTACGGCCGAGGCGGTGACTTTGACTTCCGCCGAGGCCCCCGCTCCATATGCCGGTCCAGGTGTGGCGGCTGCTACGGACAGCGTCAGGCACGTCGTCAGCAACAACGTCAACCGCGCGACGGCGCGTCGGAACCGCTGCAAGCCATCACGTCGCGTGGCAATCCCCACCATGTCCCTGTCCGCGCGGCTCGTTAGAACTTGCGCCACCCCACGGCCTACGGGTGCCCCAAACAGCCCCCCGGCGCAACCGGCTATCGCCCGCAAACGGTTGATGGCTCAACACGACAGCCCGATCAGCGAGCCTTCAGCGCAACACAGGTCGAAACCCGCCCCCGTGCTTCATCCGGCACTCATCCCCGTGAGTCGCTCCGTGCTTAATTTCTTGCTTCGTAAGGCAACACAGCGTACTGTGACAGTTATGCAGTGATCAGCCCGTGCCCTTTTTTATGGTGCGGTACCACGGCTTGATGTTCGCGCGTGACAACGCGCAGAGCCGAGCTTTCGGCGGGTGCTCTCATCCGGCTGGTCAATACGTAAGTACGCCTCCCCCGTGACGCCGTGATGCCAAGCATTGTTTGGCGGCATGGACGGATGGCGGACGACCGGTCAGGGCCGTGTCGACGGAACCGCGCGAAATTGGGTCCACCCCGGTTTGGCAGCATTCCTCAGCCGCCGTGTCCCGACCGCGACGAACCGATCAACGCAGAGGTATCTGCGCTGCCCGGCCTCGCCATGGCGCGTCTGGCCAATACCGGCCGAAGCGCCCGCGCGAGATGCCACCGGCGGCCTGACGCTCCTGGAACTCCCATCGCGTGTGGGACGGGTACGCTCTAGGCCAAGTTCTCGGCCGCTTTCGGGGCACTTCTCGTCGCCAACGATACAGAACGACCATGATGCCGAACGACGCCCGCCCATTCGCCAACATGATCCTCCCGGCCGCACAGGCACGGGCATCATGCGCGCGTACGGCTGGCTCGACCACGGTACGCCCGCTTCTTGCGGCGGACCCGGCAGCTCGCACTCCTTTACCTCACAACCCGCGCGCCGGACGGCTGTCCGGCACCGCCAGCGGCCGAACTATCGGCACTGGCGCGGCTGCCTCGTGGCGCGCCCAGGAATTGAACCCATGTCTAAATCCAACAAAATGCTTATCGATGCCTCCCACCCCGAGGAAACGCGGGTGGTCGTCGTCCGCGATGGCCGCGTAGAGGAATTCGATTTCGAAAGCGCTTCGCGCAAACCGCTGCGCGGCAATATCTATCTCGCCAAGATCACGCGCGTCGAGCCTTCGCTCCAGGCCGCGTTCGTCGAGTACGGCGGGAACCGTCATGGCTTCCTCGCATTCAACGAGATCCATCCGGATTATTACCAGATCCCGATGGCCGATCGCGTGGCGCTACTCGAGGAAGAGGCCGCGCAGGAAGCTGCCGAGGAGGCCGAAGCGGACGCCCATGCCGAACGGCTGGCGCGCCGCCGCAATGGTCGGCCTGCCGGGGAGGCAGCCGAGGGCCGCGATGCGGACGGTAGCTCGCGTGATGGCGGCTCCCGTGACGGGGCCACTCGTGATGGGCGACAAGCGGGCGGACGGGACGGCGGCGGGCGTGATGGTGACAATCGTAACGGCGGCCGGGATGGCCGGCGCAATGGCCGCCGTCAGCGCGGCGATCGTGGCGGTCGCGCACGCGGCCCTAGAAATTCCAACGACGGTGTTGCCGAAGACAACGCCAATCCGATCGCGACGGGTGCAATCGATGGGCGCAACCTTGAAGCGTCGGTCATGGAGACCAGTGTTTCCGAGCGGCCGATCATGGAAGCTGGCGGCATAGGTGCTGGCGCCGATGATGGCGGTATCGATACCGGCGAGCATTCGTCCGGCGTCGACCTGACGTCGCACGCCGATCAATCGGCTACAGAGGCCTCCCATCCCATCGACGGTGAGCTGTCAGCATCGCAGGCCGATAGCCAGCCCGACCAGCTGGGCGAAACGGCCGGTGGCGCCGATCCCGCCGGCTCAGCCCCACCTCGGGGATCGCGCGCGGCGCGCATCGAGCGTCACGAGGATGCCATACGCGAAGACGCACCGGATCGGGATGCAGGCGGCACCGCTGGTGCCAACGATCAATCCGAGGCACCCCACTCGGCTTTGGATGCGACAGCACATGCGGCCGATCTCAGCGACGGGCACGGTCAAATGTCGGCCCGCGACGACGACATGCGCGATGACCGCAGCGACGCACGGGCGGACAGTGAGCAGGATCTCGACGACGACGACAGCGACGAGGACGACGAGGCTGATGACGCCGAAGACGAGGCGCAGAATGACGGTGATGGCCTTGTCCAGGTGAGGTCCGAGCCGGTTGAAATCGACGTAATCGAGCCAGAAGGGGCGGAAGATCTCGTCGAAGAAGTGGCGCAGCGTCCGCGCCGCCGGATGCGCAGCTACAAAATCCAAGAGGTCATCAAGCGCCGTCAGGTTGTCCTGGTGCAGGTCGTGAAAGAAGAGCGCGGCAACAAAGGCGCGGCGCTGACCACCTACCTGTCGCTCGCTGGCCGCTACACCGTGCTGATGCCCAACACGGCACGCGGTGGCGGCATCTCACGCAAGATCACCAACACTGCCGACCGCAAGCGCCTGAAGAGCGCGACGCAAGAGCTCGATGTGCCGGAAGGCATGGGGCTGATCGTGCGCACGGCGGGTGCGGCGCGCGAAGGTCAAGAGATCAAGCGCGACTTCGAATACCTGCTGCGGCTGTGGGAAAGCGTTCGCGAGCTGACGTTGCAATCGACCGCGCCGACGCTCGTCTACGAGGAGGGCAACCTCGTCAAGCGATCGATCCGCGATCTTTACAACAAGGACATCGAGGACATCATCGTCGCTGGCGAAGCGGGGTATCGCGAAGCCCACGACTTCATGCGGATGCTGTCGCCCAGCCAAGCCAAGAGCGTGGTCCATTATCAGGGCCATGAACCACTGCTTGCCCGTTACCGGGTCGAACAGCAACTCGCCGCGCTGTTCTCGCCGCAAGTGACTCTGAAATCTGGCGGCTACCTCGTCATCAACCAGACCGAGGCGCTGGTCGCGATCGACGTGAACTCGGGCAAGTCTACCCGCGAATATTCGATCGAAGATACCGCGCTCAACACGAACCTCGAAGCGGCCGAGGAAGTTGCCCGTCAAGTCAAGCTGCGCGATCTCGCCGGTTTGATCGTGATCGACTTCATCGACATGGAGGAGAAGCGCAACAACCGCGCGGTCGAGCGTCGGCTGAAGGACAGCTTGCGCCACGATCGCGCGCGCATCCAGCTCGGCCGGATCTCGCATTTCGGCCTGATGGAAATGAGCCGCCAGCGTCTGCGCACCGGCGTGGTCGAGGGCTCGACCTCGCAGTGCCCGCATTGTCAGGGTAGCGGCATCATCCGCTCGATCGAAAGCATCGCACTCGCCGTGCTGCGTGGGATCGAAGACGCGCTGATGGCTGGGACGCGGATGGCGCTGATCGCCCATGCGACGCCGCAGGTCGCTCTATACATTTTGAACTCCAAGCGCGGCTACATCATCGACATGGAGGCGCGCCACGGCCTGCCTATCGCGGTGCAGGGTAGCGACAAGCTGCAGGGTGCGAACTTCACCATCGAAAAAGTCGCCGCCGCCATCGAGCCGGTCCGTCGCCGGACGACGGCAACGCCGATCAACATGGAGTGGGGCTTCGACGATAGCGAGGAAGATGCCGCTGCGATCGATGTCTCGCCGCGCAATGCCGCACCCGACGATGAGGACCGCGAGGTCCGTCGCGACGGAAGCCGGGACGGGACCAGAGATGCTGGCGGTGGGGCGCGGGTTGCAAGTTCGCGCGGCGAAGCCGAAAGCGGCGACGAGGAGCAATCTGCCGATGGCAGCCGCCGTCGGCGCCGCCGTCGCGGACGCCGCGGCCGCCGTGACGAGCGCGGCACAGAGGGCGAAATGCAAGCCGTTGCCGGTGAGGACGATTACGGCACGCAGCCGGTCGGCGGCTACGACGGCGAGGAACAGACCGGCGGCATCATCGAAGTCGGTGGTGTCGACGATGTGGACGGTGACGGAGACGACGAAGGCGATCTCGACGGCGCGGCGATCAAAGACACGGACGGCGACGGTCGCTCGCGTCGCGGACGGCGCAGGGGCCGTCGCGGCGGACGACGCGGTCAGGGCAGTGAGCGCGGTGAGCGCGATGCTGGCTCGGCAATGGAGGCTGCCGACGCCGCGGCCAACGGCACCGTGCTCGCGTATCTGGAGGATGGCTCGTTAGCGCCAGCCTCGGCGGGCGACAGGCATGTTGCGGTTGATGCCGGCGCGGAGCCTTCGGGCGACGAGGCCGGTTCTGGCAGCGATCGCCGCGAGGGAGCCGGTCGCCGTGATCATCGCGAGCCTCGCAAGCACCGCGAAAACGCTTCCGCCGCCAGGGCGGATGCCGAACCGGTCAGCAATGATCGAGCTTTCGTGGTGAACGGGCCGTTGCCGCCTGACGCTATCGTAGGACATTCGGTCAGCGGTGCTGGCCCATCAGCCCCTGACGCGATGGTCGAGGCCGTTCACGTCGCGGCTGCTCACGTCGAGCCGATCATTATGGAACCGGTCATCGTCGAACCGGTCCATATCGAGCCGCCAAAACCACGGCGCACGACCGTTTCATCCGAGCCCGTCATCGAGCGCGTGGTGGTCGGTACCAGCGAGGCGGTGGCAGCCGCCGAACCGCCAGCGCCACGCCGTGGGTGGTGGCAGCAGCGGAAGGCCTGACAGGCGCAAGGTAAACTCCAGCGGCGGCACATCCGTGCCGTCGCATCTCTGCTTTAACCTCGGGTGACCAAACTACAGTGAGGCATTCGCCTCGCTGGGCTCAAGTCCGAGCCAATTTACTGTTCCAGGGAATGCCAAGCCGACGGGGTTGTCTGGCGAATGGCGGAGGCCATATCAAGGGCGTCGTGTAACAAAGGTTGATCCCAAGGAGGCCCAGACAGGTGCGATCAGACTGGTCAACCATAGCGCCACGTTTCTGTTTTAGAACACGATTTACGTCTATGTGGTTCCACAGATCAGTTGCGGGTCATGATCCGATCGCGTTACCGCCGTCTCATGCAGGTTCACAATGACATTTGTCCAAGCCATCACGATCTGGGGCATTACGGCGCTGTTAGCGGCCACAATCGCTGGCGTGCTGTCGTCCCTGAAAAATCGGGATTATTCGTTCTGGATGGGCTGGTCGTTCCTGCTCCCGCCCATGGTCATCATACTCGCGTTTCTACCGAGGCTGAGCGGCCGCCGCCCGCGCCAACCGACGATCGACGAACTCGATCGCCGTCAGGAGCGGGAGTGGTGAACCGCATCGAGCGCGAATTCCCTGTAAAATCATCCCGGCACTGGCCAAAAAAGGCCACCGCTCCACACGCCTAAGGCGGGCTGCCCCGATTGAAGCGCCGGCGTTGGCGCGACAGCTCCAGCGGCGGCGGATAACGCGACCTGCATCAGCTCGTGTGTCATCGCGCGAGTCAGCCGGGCTTCGAGGCGGCCCCGGATCAGCACGTAGGGTTTTAGTCCGCCCGTCCCGGCTTCTGTTTCAAAGCGCAGTGGATGTTCGCTCCCGATCGCGACGCTGTCGCCAAGGTTTGTCGAGAGGGTCAACGTCTGGCTCTCGCCGCACCCTGCGGCCGTCAGGTCGATCCCGAGGAACGGCGCATCCGCCACTTGCACCCGAATCTTCTCGACGGGCGTGACTAGATAGGTTTGCCCGTCAGCGTCCTTGCGCAGGACGGAGGCAAACAAGCCGACCATCGCCGGCCGACCGATGATGCTGCCCCGATACCACCACGAGCCGTCGATGCGGATTTCGAGACCGATGTCGCCGCAGTACGGCGGATCCCACAGGTGCACCGGAGCTGGACTGCGTATCCCGCTGCCCAATTGGGGTGCGCTGGCGGCCTGTCCGGCTGCGTGCGCGATGGCATCGAGCGCTGACGGTGTGCCGCTGGCGGATAATTTCGGCTTGCCCTGCTTGGGTTCGGCCAAAGGTGTATCGGCAGGCTTCGGATTGTCGGGGTTTTCCGTCATGTTCTGCGTGTCCGCATTGGCCGCCACATGTCGTCCGCTTTATCGCAATCGAGCGGCAGCCCGCTGCCGTTTCGCCTGTGGCACTTACGTAACATTCACTTGACCCACCGGGGCTCCACCCGGATCGTCCCACCGATCACGACGTCAGGCAACGCAGCAACGGAACCGCTCCCCATGACGAACCTCGCCGAAACCGAGGCCAACATTGTTAACCGTCTCGAAGCAGCGAGCGAGCGGGTGCAGCGCGCGCACAAAGCGGCGTCAGCCGTGATTTTCGGCCAGGACCAAGTGATCGAACGTGCGTTGATCACGATTTTATCTGGTGGCCATGGCCTTCTGATCGGCGTGCCCGGACTTGCGAAAACGCTGCTCGTCGAGACGCTGGGTCGTGTGCTCGGCCTCGATGCCAAGCGCATTCAATTCACGCCGGACTTGATGCCGTCCGACATCATCGGCTCGGAAGTGCTCGAAGACAACCCTGGCCAGCGGCGTTCGTTCCGGTTCATCCCCGGCCCGATTTTCACTCAGCTGCTGATGGCCGACGAGATCAACCGCGCTAGCCCGAAAACGCAGTCGGCGTTGCTGCAGGCGATGCAGGAGCACCACGTGACGGTGGCGGGGCAACGCCACGACACGCCAGCGCCTTTCCATGTTCTCGCGACGCAGAACCCGCTCGAGCAGGAAGGCACTTACCCGCTTCCCGAAGCCCAGCTCGACCGGTTTTTGTTGCAGATCGAAGTGACGTATCCCGATCTCGTTGCCGAACGCCGCATGCTTTACGCCACCACCGGTACTGATCGGAGCGCGGTCGAGACGGTGTTCACAGCCCAAGAGCTGATGGCGACGCAGCGTCTGGTGCGCCAGATCCCGGTGCCCGACAAAGTCGTCGAGGCGATTTTGAAGCTCGTCCGCTCGGCCCGGCCTGGGACGGGTGCCAACGTCGAGACCGACCGGTATGTCTCGTGGGGACCAGGACCACGCGCCAGTCAATCCTTGATGCTTGCGGTTCGCGCCAAGGCGTTGATCGACGGCCGCCTCGCGCCGTCGGTGGACGATGTCGTGGCCTTGGCAGATCCGATCCTGCGCCACCGCATGGCGCTGAATTTTGCCGCCCGCGCAGAGGGTCGCGATCTCGGCCAGATCATCACCCGGCTGTCCGGGCAGTTGGAGTAGCACTGCATATGGCGGATGCTTCCTCTCACGCACGCCCCGTCAACGCGGCCGCAGCGGCGGCGTTACGGTGCGAAATCGGCACGGTCGAAACCGACGCCCATGGCTTGGCCGATAGATTGCCGGACCTGATGCTGGAGGCGGAGCGCATCGCTGCGACGGTCTCCCACGGCATCCACGGCCGGCGCCGTGCCGGTCCAGGGGAGACATTCTGGCAGTTCCGGCAATACGGCCAGAACGATCCCGCACAGATGATCGATTGGCGCCGTTCGGCGAGTTCAGACCAACTCTATGTGCGCGAACGCGAATGGGAGGCGGCTCATACCATCTGGTTGTGGCCTGACCTTTCGGCGTCGATGCGGTTCAAAAGCCATCTCTCGTCGACGACCAAGCGTGACCGTGTGCTGGTATTGACCCTCGCGGCTGCCGAGTTGCTGGTCCGTGGCGGCGAACGCGTGGCGCTGATCGGCCTGTCGCAGCCGACAGCCACCCGCCATGCTGCCAGAAAACTTGCCGAAGCGATCGCGCGTGCTGCGGGCACTCCCGCACTGGAAGCAAGTCTGCCACCGTCAGCACAGCTGTCGCGGTTCTGTGGCACGATTTTGATCTCTGACTTCCTCGATCCGATCGACGAAATTCGCGCGCGCCTTGAGGCGCTGGCTGGCCACGGAATCCAGGGCCACATCCTACAGGTGCTCGACCCCGCCGAAGAGACGTTACCGTATTCTGGCCGGACCGAGTTCGTTGGGCTCGAAGGCGGCGAACGCTGGATTGCGGAGCGCGCGGAAACGCTGCGCGAGGCCTACATCGAGAAACTCCAAGCCCATCGTGCGCAGTTGCGCGAGATCGCGACCCGCCTCGGCTGGTCGTTCCTGCTTCATCACACCGACCGTCCGGCCGCCGAGCCATTGTTGTCGCTCGTCGTCCACATGCAGGGCAAGGAACTCGGCGCTGGATTGGCACCGAGCCCGGACCAAATGGAGTCGCGCGCATGAGTATCGCCGCGCTGACGTTCTTATCACCCTGGCTGCTGACGGCGCTGATCGCCTTGCCGGCGATTTACTGGCTGCTGCGCACGGTTCCGCCACGGCCTAAGGAGGTCGCGTTCCCGGCAACGCGTATCCTCGTCGGCCTGGAAAGCACGGAGCGCACGCCGGCCCGTACGCCGTGGTGGCTGCTGCTGCTGCGCCTCCTCGCTGCGGCGCTCGTGATCCTGGCGCTGTCCGAGCCGATCTATAATCCGAGCCGCGAAAAGGGGTTGTCGGGAACCGGTCCAGTGGTGATCGCGATCGACAACAGCTGGGCTTCCGCTTCACAGTTCGCGGCCCGCATGAACCTTGTCGAACGCCTGATCACCGAAGCCGAAACCCAGCGGCGCAGCGTGGTCGTCGCTCCGACCGCGGCTGCCGCACGCACGGTTGCGTTCAAAATCGAAGCGCCCGGCGATGCGCGAACCACGGCTGCTGCGATTGCACCGCAGCCGTTCGCCCCCGACCGGGACCAAGCCGCCACGGCTATCGAACGCGTGCTCGCCGCCCCGACGGGCGCGTCAAAGGCCAGTATCCTTTGGCTGTCGGATGGCATCGACCACGGCGGCAAGGCGGCCGCATTTGCACAACGGCTCGTCGCGCTCGGCCCGGTGTCGGTCGTCGAGGCCGACGCCGGCATGGCAGCGTTGGCGGTGAGCGGTGAGGTCGGCCAAAAGGGCAAGCTTGAAGCAACGATCCTCCGGGCTGACACGCGGGGACAGCGCGAAGGCGTCGCGCATGCTCTTGCGGCACGTGGCCAACGCCTGGCCGAGGCGACGTTCCGGCTTGCACCCGGGGCTGGCAGCACGACGATTTCATTCGACCTTCCGCTCGAGCTGCGTAACCAGGTCGCGCGGATCGACCTGCCGGGCGAGCGGTCTGCCGGGGCTGTCAGCTTGCTCGACGCCCGCTCGCAGTGGCACCGGGTCGGTCTCGTCTCCGGTGAGAGCCGCGAACAGGCGCAGCCATTGCTCGCGCCGCTCTATTACATCGAAAAGGCATTGGCGCCGTTCGCCGAACTCGTCGCGCCCAAGGCCTCGAACGTCCAGCAGAGCGTCGAAACCGCTTTGAAGGAACAATCGACCGTGTTGGTCATGGCCGACATCGGAACTTTGTCGGGCGACCTTCACGACCGCATCAAGGATTGGGTCACGCGCGGCGGGGTGCTTGTCCGGTTTTCCGGTCCACGGCTCGAAAAAGGCGGCGACGACCTACTGCCCGTTCCTTTGCGGATCGGCGGCCGGACGCTTGGCGGTGCCTTGTCGTGGTCGACCCCGCAGGCGCTTGCCAAGTTCGACGATGGCAGCCTGTTCGCTGGCCTCACCATCCCACCCGACGTGACGATCAACCGGCAGGTGCTCGCCGACCCGGCTAAGCTCACGCCGGACATCAACATTCTTGCGCGCCTCAACGACGGCACGCCGTTGGTGACGGCGCGAAAATCCGGCGATGGCCAGATCGTGCTGTTTCACGTCACCGCCAATTCGGACTGGTCGAACCTGCCGTTGTCGGGCCTGTTTGTCGACATGCTGCGGCGGATCTCGACGCTCGGCAAAGGTGTCGGACCTGGCGATGGCGCTGGAACCAAGTCGGGTGACACCGTGACAGATGCTGGCGGCCCCGACGCATCGGCAGCCCGGCCAGAGCAATTGTTGCCGCCGGTGCAAACTCTGGATGGATATGGCGTGCTCAAAGCGCCGCCGCCGACCGCTCAGCCGATCAAGGCAAGTGCCGCGACCGACCGGGCCGCGAGCCTCGACCATCCTCCCGGCTATTACGGTGCGGCGTCGGCTGCTCGCGCGCTCAATGCACTTGGTCCCAAGCCCGAATTGAAGCCACTGCCAGCCCTGCCGGCGGGCGTCGAACGGCGCGGCTATGACGGCACCAGCGCAACGCCGCTCAAGCCATCGTTGATGGCGGCGGCCCTGTCGCTCGTGCTGCTCGACGTGCTCGCTGTGCTCGCGCTGGCGATGGGAGGGCTTGGCTTGGCGACCGTGTTCAGACGGTCGGCTGCTACCGCTTCGGCGGTCATGATCATCGCCGCCGCTGGCTTCGTTCACGCTGGGCTGTTCAGCGACGCGGCATTAGCCCAGCAGCGTCCCGATCGCGGGCCTGTTCCGGTGCCGAAAGCGCGCGTCGTTCCGGCGGCGACTGGGGCGGACGGCACGGCGATGAAGGCGACCAGCAAAGTCACCTTTGGCTACGTACTGACCGGCGACACCAATGCCGATCAGGTCAGCCGCGCTGGCCTCGAGGGCCTCAATCGCATCCTCACGCTGCGGACCTCTATCGAGCCGGGCGATCCGATTGCAGTCGACATCGCGAAAGATGAGATCGCCTTCTACCCCGTTCTGTATTGGCCGGTGGTGCCAAACCCCCAGGCTCTTCCCGAAGCGGCACTGGCTCGCATCGATGCGTACATGAAAGAGGGCGGGCTCATCATCTTCGACACGCGCGATTATGGCTATGGCGCGCCAACCGGACTGTCTCCTGGCGGGGGCAACAACACGCCCTTGCAGCGATTGCTCGCGCGCCTTGACGTTCCCCGCCTCGAGCCGGTGCCGGTCGGCCACGTGCTGACCAAATCGTTCTATCTGCTGAAGTCGTTCCCCGGCCGTTGGGACGGCGGGCAATTGTGGATCGAAGCTTCCGATGGCGGCGATCAGGACCCTGCACAGGGCCGCAAGGCGCGGCGCTCCGATGGCGTTACCTCGATCCTGATCACGTCGAACGATTTCGCGTCCGCCTGGGCGCTCGATGATCGCGGGCGACCGATCTACCCGACGGTGCCCGGTGGCGAAGCTCAGCGCGAGATGGCGTTTCGAACCGGCGTCAATATCGCGATGCACGCGCTGACTGGAAACTACAAGGCCGACCAAGTTCATGTTCCAGCCCTCCTCGAACGGCTTGGCCAGTAGCGGAGTTGCCATGAATTGGTCGATTGACTTTGCCCCCCTCGTGCCGTGGACCGCCATTGTCGTGGCGGCCATCGTCGCGTGTGGACTTGTCGGCGTGATGGTGTGGCGGCGACAGCGCGGCGCACCGTTCCGCGCGCTCGCACTCGCAGCGGTCCTGATCGCGTTGATGAACCCGATGCTGAGCGAGGAGCAACGCGAGAGCCTGTCGAATGTCGCCCTCGTCGTAGTCGACGAGAGCACCAGTCAACAGGTCGGCACGCGCGTCGCGGACAGCGCTGCCATCAAGGCGGATATCGAAAGCAAACTCGCCAAAATCCCGAACTTGACGGTCAAGATGGTGCCAGCGGGCCGTCCGGGCGATGGCAGCGCCGCAGGTACGAACCTGTTCTCCGGCCTCAATGCGGCCATGGCCGACGTCGCTCCGGACCGTATCTCTGGCGTCATCGCGATCACCGACGGTCAAGTCCACGACGTGCCGAAGGCGGCCGCGATGCTGGGCTTCGATGCGCCGGTGCATGCGATCGTATCGGGTTCGCGCGATGAGTTCGATCGCCGCGTCGAGGTGTTGAAGGCGCCGAAGTTCGGCATCGTCGGGCAATCTCGCGATGTCGAGGTTGCGATCCGCGAAAGCGGCAAGGCGGGTCGCGGCGGCGGTACCGTCAAAGTCACCATACGGCGCGAGGGCCGGCCGGACGAGACGCGGCGGGCTCAAGCCGGAGCCACCGTCAAGTTCGACATGCCGTTCCCGCATTCGGGGACCAATCTTGTCGAAATCGAAATCGAAAGCGCTCCTGGCGAACTGACGGCGGCGAACAACCGGGTCGTGATCGAGGCCGAGGGCGTGCGCGAAAATCTGCGGGTGCTGCTCGTATCGGGCGAGCCGCATGCCGGTGAGCGCACGTGGCGCAACCTGTTGAAGTCCGACGCCGCCGTCGATCTCGTCCACTTCACGATTTTGCGGCCGCCGGAGAAACAAGACGGCACGCCGATCAACCAGCTGTCGCTGATCGCTTTCCCGACGCGTGAGCTGTTTTCTGAGCGCATCAAGGACTTCGACTTGATCATCTTCGACCGCTATCAGCATCGCGGCATTCTGCAGTTGCTCTACTTTGACAACATCGCCCGCTATGTGCAGGGCGGCGGGGCTCTGCTGGTGGCTGGCGGCGACGACCTCGCGGCCTCGACGAGCCTAGCTCGCACGCCGCTGGCGCCTGCCCTTCCGGCGAGCCCGACGGGACGTGTCATCGAAGCGCCGTTCAAGCCGATGTTGAGCGGCGATGGCCACAAGCATCCTGTCACGATCGGTTTGCCGGGCGGATCGGGCGAGACGCCGACGTGGGGCCGATGGTTCCGGCAGGCAGAAGTGCGCAACACACGCGGCTACACGGTACTCGAAGGCGCTGAAAAAGCGCCGCTGTTGATCGTCGAGCGCAGGGGCAAGGGCCGCGTCGCGCTTTTGACATCAGACCACGCTTGGCTTTGGGCGCGCGGCTATGAGGGCGGCGGGCCGCATACCGACCTGCTACGCCGCCTGTCGCACTGGCTGATGAAGGAGCCAGATCTCGAGGAAGAACGGCTGATTGCAACCGCGCGCGGCATGAAGCTTTCGATCGAGCGACGCACGATGGGCGACAAGGTCGACACCGTGAAACTCTCGGCACCTGCTGGCGAGGAGAGCGAACTCACGCTCGAGGCCGCCGCGCCGGGAATTTGGCGCACGACGGTCGATGTCAAGTTGCCTGGGCTCTACAAGGTTCAGACGCCCAACGGCACGGAAACCCTCACTGCGGTCGCGCACGCCGGTACGCTCGACGTGCGTGAGATGAGCGAGGTCGTCGCAACCGAGGACAAGATGAAGCCGCTGGCGGACGCGACCGGTGGCGGCGTGTTCTGGGCCAAGACGCCGGGTCTAGTGCCTGGAACCTCGTCAATCGACGTTCCGCGCGTAACGATGCTGTCGGGCGCGAAGGTGATGGCGGGATCGGGCTGGCTCGGGCTGAAGGACCGTCAAGCCTTTGTCACCAAAGGCGTAAAGTTGACACCGGTTTATACCGGGTTTCCGGCTTTGCTGACGATCATCGCCCTGCTCGCGCTCGCCTGGTGGCGTGAAGGCCGATAGCAAATACCGACTGTTCATTAAACGGATGCTTTATTGGCATGGGTCAAACCAAACCGTGATGCTAAACGGCATTGTCGGCATTGGCAGACTCACGCCGGGGCATACGCGTCCGGTTGTCGGCCTTGCTTGAACACATGATACGCCGGGGCAACGCGATGGAAATTCACCAGATCAGGTATTTTCTTGCTGTCGAGCGGGAGCGCAATTTCACCCGTGCTGCGGAGAGCTGCAACATCACTCAGCCCGCACTGACCCGGGCCATTCAACGCCTCGAAGAGGAATTGCGCGGACCTTTGTTCGAACGACGGCCCGGCAATGTCGCGCTGACGGAGCTTGGCCGGGCCATGCTGCCGCGTTTCGAGGCGGCGATCGCGACGGTGACGGAAGCCAAGGCTTATGCGCGGGTCGTGCTGTCTGAACGCCGCCAACGGCTGCGCATCGGTATGATGTGCACAGTCGGCGCTGCCACAATGACGATGATCATCTCCGCTCTGGCCGAAGCGGCCCCCGACGTTGAGATCATACTTACCGAAGGTCGCGGATCGGCAGTCGTGACGCAGCTGTTGATGGACGAAATCGACGTGGCGATCGTCGGCCAGCCTCGCTACGTGCCGGCGCTCGACGTGATGCCACTGTTTACGGAAGGCTACGGCGTTGCCCTGTCGCGTGAGCATCGGCTGGCGAACTCGGAAATGATCCGGCTGCAAGATCTCGACGGCGAATGTTACGTCGATCGTATTCGCTGCGAGTTCGACGCCTACTTCGAAGACGCCCAAGGACCGTGGCCGATCACGCTCGATGTTCGGTTCCGGAGCGACCGCGAGGACTGCGTGCAAGCCCTCCTCGCATCGGGGGTCGGCGTCGCTGTCGTCCCGCAATCGCTGGAATTGCGCTCGGAACTCTTGTACCGGCCGCTGGTCGAGCCCGAGGTTTCGCGCACGATCAGCTTGGTGACGGTGCGCGACCGCGAGCCGCCTCTTCCGCTCGTCGTTCTAAAGAAGCTGGCGAGCGGTTTGTCGTTGTAGCGCTGCCGTTCTGGCGGCCGCGTCAAACCAGCGGCGCATTGCGCTCGGCCAGTTTCTGCTCCCATTGGAGCGCGTCGCGGACGATGCCGTCGAGATCGTCGAGCACCGGTGTCCAATCCAACCGGCTGCGCAGTTTATCGGAAGCGGCCACGATCTGCGCCGGGTCGCCAGGGCGGCGGCCGCTCATTCGCACGTTGAAATCGCGGCTCGATACACGCTTGACCGCGTCGATCACCTCGAGCACGGAATACCCGCGCGAGTAGCCGACATTGAAAACGTCGCTCGCCCCGCCAGCGCGTAGGTAGTTCAACGCCGATATGTGGGCGCGGACCAAATCGGTGACGTGGATATAATCACGCACGCATGTTCCGTCGGGCGTCGGATAATCGGTGCCGAACACGTCCATGTGCGCGCGCTTGCCCGATGCGGTTTCACACGCGACCTTGATCAGATGCGTCGCACCGCGGGTCGATTGGCCGGTGCGGCCCTTGGGATCGGCACCGGCGACGTTGAAATAGCGTAACGCGGTGTAGCGGAAGTCGTGCGCGCGGGCGGTGTCGGCCAGCATCATCTCGGTCATCAGTTTGGACGTGCCGTAAGGCGACATGGGTGCGGGGACCGCATCCTCGCTCACGGGAACCGACACCGGGTTGCCGTACACGGCCGCGGTCGAGGAAAAAATGAACGATTTGACGCCACCAGCGACGGCCGCTGCCATCAGACTGCGCGAGCGAACCGTGTTGTTGAGATAATAGCCAAGCGGATCGGACACGCTATCGGGCACGACGACCGAGCCGGCGAAGTGGATAATCTCCGTGATGTCATGGCGCTCTATCAGGAGGCCGACGATTGCTTCGTCGTCGATGTCGCCGACGATGAGTGTCGCTGCCTCCGGCACTGCGAAGCGGAAGCCCGTCACCAAGTTGTCGAGGACGACGACGGTCTCGCCGGTATCAACCAGTTCATGAACCATATGGCTGCCAATATAGCCCGCGCCGCCGGTTACCAGAATTGCCATGACTTGCCCGTTGTATCGTGAAGTTGGCGTGAGCACATGCTCTCGACCGCACCGCATGTCTATGTGGCCTTGCGTCTAGCATCAAAAGTTACGACAAGGCGCGCCGATCCCACCGCCGACCAAGGACGCGACAATGGCCAAAGCGATCAAACCCATCCGCAAAGCGGTTTTTCCAGTGGCCGGTCTCGGCACACGCTTTCTGCCTGCCACCAAGGCGATGCCGAAGGAAATGCTGACGATCGTCGATCGTCCGGTCATTCAGCATGTCGTCGACGAGGCGCGCGAAGCCGGCATCGAGCATTTTATTTTCGTGACCGGTCGGAACAAGGGGGTCATCGAAGACCATTTCGACCGACAATACGAACTCGAGCACACCTTGCAGACGCGCGGGAAGAAATCTGAACTCGAAACGCTGATGAGCGAATTGCCAGGCGCCGGCCAGACCAGCTTCACACGGCAACAGGCGCCACTTGGACTTGGCCACGCGGTTTGGTGCGCGCGGGAACTCGTTGGCAACGAACCGTTCGCGCTGCTGTTGCCCGACATGCTGCACCATGGCACGTCTCCATGCCTTGCCGAAATGATGGAGGCGTACCGGGAGCATGGTGGCAACCATGTCGCCGTTGCGCCGGTGCCAGAGGACCAGACGCATCAGTATGGTATCGTCGGCGTGACGGACCCTAAGGCCAAAGTTTCGCCGATCACCGAGATGGTCGAGAAGCCGCCGCAGGGAACGGCACCGTCGAACCTGCACATCACCGGGCGTTATATCCTGCAGCCCGATATCTTTGCTCTTCTCAGCGCGCAGGAACGCGGTGCTGGTGGAGAGATCCAGCTCACCGACAGCATGATCAGGCTGCAAGGCATGGAGGGGCAAAGCTTCCACGCCGTTCGTTTCGACGGCGCGATTTACGACTGTGGCTCGAAGATCGGGTTCTTGATGGCCAACGTCGCGTATGCGCTGGAGCGGCCCGACCTCGCCCCGCTTCTGCGGCCAGCGTTGAAGCAAATGTTGTAACGGCGGAAAAGACCACACCCGACGAAGGTCTAACGCTGGCGTGTTGCATTGCCACAAGTAATTGACGGCGCTGACGTTTCTCACTCTCAGCTGTGATCGCTCAAAACTGCGCGACATTTCACCGGGCCAGACACGGCACTTCCGTCACGGCGTGGCTTGCGTTCTAGAGGCTGCGACGATACGCATGAGCCCAAGCCGACACTCGACAATAAGGGCGTATGCCCGTTGATCGGCGAGACATTAGGGAAGCGAAACGTTATCGGCCGCCGTCCGGCGCCTCCAGGGAGAGTATATCCGCATGACCGAAACGACCACCGTAAACCGCCGCAAATTCCTCAAGGGTGGCGCGGTCGCCGCCTCCGTTGCCACCGCTGGTGTTGTGGCCATGCCCAACGTGAGCCGCGCACAGACTGTGAAGATGAAGTTCCAGTCGACGTGGCCGCAGAAGGACATTTTCCACGAGTACGCGAGCGACTTCACCAAGAAGGTGAACGAGATGGCCGGCGGCCGCCTCGAACTCGAACTTCTCGCAGCCGGCGCAGTCGTCCCTGCCTTCCAGTTGATCGACGCCGTATCGACGGGCGTTCTCGACGGCGGCCATGGCGTTTCGGCCTACTGGTTTGGCAAGAACAAGGCGTTTTCGCTGTTCGGCACCGGCCCGGCGCTCGGCATGAATTCGAACCAGCTCCTCGGCTGGATGAGGTACGGCGGCGGTCGCGCGCTCTACGATGAGCTGATCAACGACGTCTTGAAGCTCAACGTCATCGGCTTCCCGTACGGTCCAATGGGCCAACAGCCGCTCGGCTGGTTCAAGAAGGAAATCACCAGCCCCGACGATCTCAAGAACATCAAGTACCGCACCGTCGGCCTCTCGGCGGACATGTTCAAGGGCCTTGGCACCAACGTCACCATCCTGCCAGGCGGCGAAATCGTTCCTGCCATCGAGAAGGGCCTGATCGACGGCGCCGAGTTCAACAACCCATCGTCGGACAAACTGCTCGGCTTCACCGACGTTGCCAAGACCTACATGGTCAACTCGTTCCACCAGCCAAACGAGTGCTTCGAGATCCTCTTCAACAAGGCCAAGTTTGATGGCCTTCCGAAGGAACTTCAGGCGCTGGTCCGCGCTGCCGTCGAAGCCGCATCTTGCGACCTCGAGTGGAAAGCCATGGATCGGTACTCCACGGATATGGCCGCCATCAAGGCCGCCGGCGTGAAGGTCGTGCGGACCCCGGAAAGCGTGCTCAAGGCTCAGCTTGCGTCGTGGGACAAGGTTGTTGAAGCCCAGTCGGCTGACCCGTTGTTCAAGAAGATCGTCGACAGCCAGAAGGCTTGGGCAAAGCGCGTCGTCGGCTTCGACCTCGAATATACGGCAAGCCCGAAGATCGCGTTCGATCACGTCTTCAAGGCCTAATCGTCTGACCTCGTCACGGCCGCCAGCGTCCTTCATGCTGGCGGCCGTGACTCTTGATACCATGCCTACTGGTCATCGATCTGGGCGTCGAACGGGATTTCGTCATGAATAAGTTGCTGCTGCCGCAAAGTTTGGTGGCGCTGTCGATTTTGACTGCGGTCGGGATCGTCCTAGCGCACGCGAATACCCAACCACCGGCGGTGATCTTATTCGCTCTGCCCGGTGGCCTGCTCGTGTTGAGCCTGCTGATTTTCATGGCGCTCGAAGGGCCTCTGCTCGGCATCGACCATTTCAATTCGACGATTGGCCAGTTGTTTTCTTGGACGATCCTGCTGCTGACACTCGCCGTTTGTTATGAGGTCGTCGCGCGGTACTTTTTCAATGCCCCGACCAATTGGGCCTATGACGTCAGCTACATGCTGTACGGCACGCTCTTCATGATGGCTGGCGCTTATACGCTGTCGCGAAATGCTCACGTTCGTGGCGATTTTCTGTATCGCGCGTGGTCGCCTCGCGGTCAGGCGTGGTCGGACCTGATCTTGTATTTCGTCTTCTTCTTCCCGGGCATTCTCGCGCTGTGTTACGCGGGTCTCGACTTTGCCCGCCTCGCCTATCTGCTCAACGAGCGCTCATCGAGTACCCCCGACGGCCCGATCATTTGGCCCTTCAAAGCGCTGATCCCGATCGTTGGCGTGCTGATGCTGCTACAGGGCATCGTCGAAGTCGTGCGCTGCATACAGACCATCCGGTCGGGGGAGTGGCCACAGCGCGCGCACGACGTTGAAGAACTCGAAAAAATCATCCTCGAACAAGCGGCGGAAAAGCTGGCCATGGAAGCCCGTCTGAGCGGGGGGGCACGCTGATGTTGCCACTGACCTCGCGTAAACGTCCGCCGCTGACGCCGCTCCGCGCCACGATTGGCGGCGCGATCATGGTGATCCTCTACGCGGCGATCTTCTTGACGCCGGTTGTTTCGGCATGGGCGCAAGGCGCTGATGCAGCAGCCACTGTGCCGCTCGAACTCAAGACCCTGCTGCGTCGGTACATTTCGGATGCCGGCATGGGCATCATTATGCTCGTCGTGTTCCTGTTCTTCTTGATGCTCGGCTTCCCGATCGCGTTCACGCTGATGGCGCTCGGCGTGGCGTTTGGCTATTATGCCATGGGCAACACGGTGTTCCCGCTGTTCGTGCAGCGGACGTATTCCGTGATGGCGAACGACGTTCTGATCTCGATCCCGCTGTTCCTGTTCATGGGCTACGTGATCGAACGGGCCAACATCCTCGATCGGTTGTTCCGCTCCATTCAGCTTGCCGCCGGTTGGGTGCCGGGATCGCTGGCGGTCGCCACGCTGGTGACGTGCGCGTTGTTCGCCACCGCGACTGGCATCGTCGGCGCGGTCGTGACGCTGATGGGTCTGCTCGCGTTCCCAGCGATGCTGCGCGCCGGCTATGACACCAAGCTTGCCGCCGGTGTCGTCTGCGCAGGCGGCTGTCTCGGCATCCTCATTCCACCGTCGGTGATGCTCATCCTCTACGGTGCGACGGCCGGCGTGTCGGTCGTGAAGCTTTACGCTGCGGCGTTCATCCCCGGGCTGATGCTCGCTGGCATGTACATCGCTTATGCAATCATCGTCTCGGCCATGTACCCCCACTTGGCGCCGCGCCTGCCCAAGGAACAGACCGACGTTCCGATGGGCAAGGTCGTATACGAACTGGCTACCGCGTTCGTGCCACTCGCCACATTGATCCTCGGCGTGCTCGGCGTGATCATGGCCGGCCTTGCAACCCCGCAAGAGGCGGCTGCCGTCGGCGCGCTCGGCTCGATCCTGTTAGCGCTGATCTACAACGCGGATTACGAACGAACGATCGCGCGGACGGCCACTTGGTTGTTCATGATCGCGTTGTTGGCGCTCGTCGTCTACTTCATTGGCATCCGAAATGCCGGGTTGCCGTACACCCCGATTTCGATCGCGGCGTTCCTCCTTGTCTCGCTGTTTGCGATGATCGCGCTGTACCCTGGCAACACGTTCAGCGGCACCAAACTGAAGGAGAGCGCGTTCCTCACGGCGCGCGCCTCGGCCATGGTGTGCTGGCTGTTCGTCGGGTCGGCGGTATTCTCGTCGGTGTTCGCGCTGCTCGGCGGCCAGAAAGTCGTCGAGGACTTCATCCTCGCGCTGAACCTGACGCCATTCTGGTTCCTGATCTTGACGCAGGCGATCATCTTCGTTCTCGGGTGGCCGCTGGAGTGGACCGAGATCATCGTGATCTTCCTGCCTATCTTCCTGCCTCTTCTTGACGATTTCTGCATCGATCCGCTGTTCTTCGGCGTGCTTGTCGCCTTGAACTTGCAGACGTCGTTCCTGTCACCGCCGGTGGCAATGGCGCCGTTCTATCTCAAGGGTGTGGCGCCAAAGCACGTGACGATCGACCAGATTTTCGCGGGCGTGATGCCGTTCCTCTACATCGTCGTCCTCTCGATGATCCTGTTCTATACGTTCCCGAAAATCGGCCTCGGACTGCCCGAGTATCTCTATGGGCACAAGTCGCCGAAGTGTGAGCGCAAGACAGGCGAAGTCGCACCGGGATCCCTTGGTGGCGAGAACGTCGAGATGCGCGTCGAGGCAGGCGGCCAGCAGGCCACCTGTCGTTGGAAGGACACCGCCGGGCATAAGCCGGCATGACGATTGCGGGCGGCGACGACCTGACCACACTGACGGCCACGGCGGCAGCGGATGCTATTCGCCGTGGCGACATCACCAGCGAGGCACTGGTTTCGGCTTGTCTGACGGCCATTGCCGCGCGAGAGCCTGATATTGCCGCCTGGGCGCATCTCGACCATGACGCGGCTCTCGATGCCGCGCGGCGGGCTGACATTACCCGTCAATCGGGGCGCGGCACCGCGGCGCTCCACGGCGTGCCGGTCGGCGTCAAGGACATCATCGACGTTGCTGGTATGCCAACGCGGTACGGCCTAGCATCCGCCGACCGGCCATCCGCGCGCGAGGATGCGGCGTGCATTGCCCGGTTGCGGGATGCTGGCGCGGTCATCCTCGGCAAGACCATCACAACTCCGCTCGCGATGTTTGTACCTGCTGCGACGCGCAATCCTGCACATCTCGCCCATACACCAGGTGGCTCGTCATCGGGCTCGGTGGCAGCCGTTGCGGCCGGGATGGTCCCTCTTTCCATTGGCACGCAGACCGCTGGGTCGGTCATCCGGCCGGCGTCGTATTGCGGTGTCTATGGCTATAAGCCGACGCGCGGACTGATCTCGCGGCGCGGTGCGCTGCTGCAATCGCAGACGCTCGACACACTCGGTCTGTTCGCCCGGTCACTCGAAGACGCAGCCCTGCTGGCCGATGCGATGGCGGGCTATGACCCCGCTGACGATGTCAGCATTCGCGATGGCCGGTCGCGGCTAACGGAATGGATCGCCGCCGAACCGCCGCTGCCGCCGATTTTTGCCTATGTCCCGACGCCGGCTTTTGATGCCCATGCGGAGGCCGTGATGGCCGATGCGTTCGGCGAGCTGATTGGCGCGCTGATGCCCTATTCGGTCGAACAGCTCGACACCCCATCGCTGACGCAGGCAGCGGAAGCGGCCTATGTGGTCCAGCTGGCTGAAAACGGGTTTCACTACGGGCCATTCGTCGCGCGCGGTCGCGAGTTGATCCCCGATGCTCTGGCCGATCGCATTACCAAAGGCCGCCGCGTGACCGCCGACGATTACATGGCAGCGCTCGCGGTGCGCGAGACGGCCTACGCCAGCGTCGAAAGCATCTTGCAGGACTACAGCGCAATCCTGACACCCGCTGCACCCGGTCCAGCGCCGCGGTTCGACGCCGGCTCGACGGGGAACCCGATCTTCAACGCGCTGTGGACGTTCCTCGGGTGCCCGTGCGTAACGCTGCCGTTGCTTGAAATCGAAGATGGGTTGCCGATCGGCGTCCAACTGGTCGGCGCGCGCGGTGACGATGGCCGACTGTTGCGCACTGCCCGCTGGCTCGAGGGCGCGCTCAAAGAGGCCGTGTAACCTGTGCCGTCGGCGGTTATGCCGTGGTGCTACCGGAGCATCGGTCGTTTGGGAACCACGGGAAAAACGCCGACGTTCGGCGCTTGTAGGCCTGGAACGCGGCGTTGCCGTCATACTTGGCTTCGAGCATCGGGATACCCGAAACGTAGAGAATGAGGACCGTGATCGCCACCGGTGACAACAGGGCGAGCGCTGCGACCATCGCATTGCCGGGCGTTGGCGCGGCGACAGCTGGTGCGATTGCGATCAGCCAAAGCCCCCACCAGGCTGTTACTTCGCCAAAATAATTCGGGTGGCGCGAGTACCGCCACAGCCCGGTGGTGAGAATGTCGGTCTTGCTTGTCTTCGCTTTGACGAAGGCGTTGAGCTGGACGTCGGCCACGGTTTCGAATGCCAGCCCGGTCAGGAACACGAGGCAGCCTGCGGCCACGGCCACCGCGCTAAAGCTCGACCCATCGGCATACATCGTGGCGGCGATGGCTGACATTGCAACGACGACCATCAACAATCCTTGCAACAGAAAGACCTGCACATACGATCGGAGATAGAAATAGCTCCACGACCGCCGCCATTGCGCGTAGCGAAAATCCTCGTCGTGTTTCGACAGGAAACGAAGGCCGATCTGCCTAGCGATGCGCAATGCCCACAGCGCAATGAACGCGCAGATCAGATAGGCCAATGGCGCCGACGAGACCGTATGGCCGCTGGTCGCTAACCCGGTTGCTGCAGCCAACAGGATGCCCGGCCCCCACATGACATCGGCGATGTCATTTCGCTTCAGCACCACGGACACGGCAAAGCCTATGGTCACGAACGTGAACACCACCATAGCGATCATCGCGAAACTCGGCATCATGTCGGGGGGCTTACTTGAATGAAAGTGTCCACCGTTAACGTGCCGCAGTCGCCTTACGGATCGCCTTGGCAAGGTCAGCTGGTTAAACGGCTGGAGGGCGATATGGTTCGGAATCATCCGGTGCGGTCGATGGCACCCGGCAATCTGCTTGGCGGGAATACGCCTCAGCGCCGGATGCGCATTCCGACTCTGACTTCGTTGGCGTCATAGCTGGTGCTGGGCTGGTTGCTGTCGAACTTGATGTGCGCGTAGCGGCTGAACACGACGGCGTCGCGCGACAGGAAATACTCGAGCCCGGTCGTAAGCCGTAATTCGGTCTCCTCGATGGTGCTGCCTTCGAAGTTCGAGACCGTCACGTCGGCTCCGGCCGTGCCGATCAAAAAACGGCGCAATTCGTGGCGAATGTCGACGCCAATCGACTGGCTGTTGATACCGCCGACACCTTCGCTCTGCGTTTCGCCAAAGTCGGAACGGGCGTTGAACGCCACGGCAGTCAGCGCCGACGGCCGCCACGTGACCGTACTATCGAGGATGACGCCCGACACGTCTGGTAGCGCCGATGACCTGGGCCGCTGGATGCCCCAGCCGACGCTGACCTCACCGGCCAACATTGGCCGTGCGCCGGAACCGCCGGGCGTGCGCTCGAGACCTGCAAACGACAGGCCGACGCGGTAGCGCTCGCCGTCAGACGAGCGATCGATTCCGTTGGCATCGCGGCGGTCATAGTCGCGCTGGTTGATTGCGACCTCGCTGAATGCCGACAGCGTTGGTTTGAATTCCCAGGTTGCGCGGACCGCCTGCTCGGTCGCGCGATAGTTTCGGCTGGCGTTGTTTTGGACGAAACCCTGGTTTTCAGTTGCGCCGAAATCGAGGTCAGACACCGAACCGCGCAGTTGCAGGGACAGACGATTGAGCCGGTGGTTGAGGCTCGCGATGGCCCGGTCGGTTGTCACGTCGGCGCGTGTGCCAGCGTTCCGGCCATCGGGCGCAGAGCGGCTCTCTTGGGCGAGGTCGCGCGATAGGCCAACCTGGAGGCTGGTGCGCCGGGTGATATCGAGGCGGCCGCGCGTTTCGAGGGTGTAGGCGCGGTCGTCTTCGCTGGAGAATTCGTTGAAGGTCGCGAGCGTGCCGTTGGCCCGGAATTCCAGCGCATGGCGGCTCCAGTTCGACACGAGGCGGGCCGACGGCCTGACGTCGAGGGCGACGTCGCTGCGGGCTCCTGGGCCTTTGAACACGTTGGAAAAAAATGCGCCCGAGGTTTCGAGTTCTGGAAACAACACAAACGAACCGGCGCGAATCCCGATGGGATCGTAGGGCTCGAAGCGGAACAATCGCCGGGGGCGCCGGTCGAGGATCGGCTCCAGTTCCTCGATCTGGAACAGAAGCGGATCGTCGGCCGGTGGCGGATTTTCGAATAATCGCGCCTCTTCCACCGCCCGCGAATCGACGGCAGCTGGATCAATGCCATCAACCGGCCCTGGCGGCTCGGTCAAGTCCACTATGCCGTCGCGCGGTTGCTGCGGCTCGATATCGGACAGATCGCCGTCGCGTAGCACCCGCTGGCCAGCGTTGTTGCTACCGGCCGGACCCTCCGTCGGATCGGCGTCGTCTCGGTCTTTCAGCGTGTCGGACGGATCGCCGGACGAGGTATCCAGACCCACCGGCTGATCGCTGACGTTGGGCCCGGTGGCAGATGGAGATGTGCCGGGCGCAACCGAATTCCGGTTCAGCACGGTTGGTCCGGTCGCTTCGGACTGGCGTGGGCGGAGGCTGGATTGCACGGCTTGCTGGGCGGCCGCCGGCATTGCCGGCAGCGACAGACCGGTGATGATGGCGGCGGTCATACATACCGCAGCGCCCGCCACGGCGTGACGCTGGAGCCATTCGCCCCCTATCGGTATCGCGCTAATGGTTGGCACGTGGCGCTTCTCTCGGCCGCGACGGGAAAGACGCACACATCGAAGAACGCTAAAGTGATGCGGTTAACGAGGTCTTAGCGTTGGACCACCGCCCTGGTTGCGTTGGCATTATTCAAGTTGCAGTTGAAACTGCCGACAGACTTCAAAAAGGGCTTGGCGCGGGCGGGTCGCGCGGACATAGGATGCGGACATAGGATACTGACGTGAACATCAAACCGCAGGACTGAGATGGCCGCGACAACCTCGGTGACCAAGAAACGAGCCCCGGCCAAAACAAAGATCGTGAAGGGGAAAGCTGCTCTATCGGCGCTTCGGACAATCGGGCTCGAGCGCGATGGGCTGGCGCTGGTCGAGACTGCGTTGCGGGGGGCGTTGCGGGAGCCGTTCGATCGCGCTGTTTCGATGATCCGGGCTGCAAACGGTCGGGTAATCGTGACGGGTCTCGGCAAAAGCGGGCACATCGGCCAGAAGCTCGCTGCGACTATGGCATCGACCGGGACACCTGCGTTTTTCGTCCACCCGACCGAAGCGGCCCATGGCGATCTTGGCATGATCACCAGCGACGATGTGATTTTGGCGTTGTCGTGGTCGGGAGAGACCGCAGAACTTGCGCAAATCATCGGCTACTCGCGACGCTTTCGCGTCGGCCTTATCGCATTGACGTCGGGCGGCTCGTCTGCGCTTGCCAAGGCTGCCGATATCGTACTGCTCATGCCGAAATGCAAAGAGGCCTGCCCACATGGCTTGGCCCCGACAACGTCGACCACCATGACGCTGGCGACGGGCGATTGCCTTGCCATTGCGCTGCTCGAAAGTCGCGGGTTCACGGCGCAGGACTTCAAGATGTACCACCCGGGGGGATCGCTCGGCGCAAGCCTCAAGTACGCCAGCGACATTATGCACACCGGCGACCGCCTGCCATTGGCCCGACTTGGCGATGACTGGCGCGATGCCATCGTGACCATGACGACCAAGGCGCTTGGCTGCCTCGGCGTCGTCGATGGCCGGGGCCGATTCGTCGGCATGGTCACCGATGGCGACTTAAGGCGTCACGTCGAAGCGTTACGCCAAGACGGTGTGTCCGTCAGTGCGATCATGACGAAAGAGCCCAAGACGATACCGCCGACGATGCTGGCGACGGCCGTCCTCGAATTCCTCACCACTGCACGGATCTCGGCGGTTTTCGTCATCGACAAGGGCAAGCCGGTTGGCGTTGTCCATATCCATGATCTCCTGCACGTCGGCACTGCCTGACAAGAGCTTTTGCGGATCAGATTTTCCAGGCGATCCGCTGGATCACTTCCCACAGCGTATAGGCTGCGATCGGGCCGGCGATGATCAGGAAGAACGCCAGAAACTTGATGCTTGGCGACAGCAGGGACGACTTGAGGTTGGCGAAATGAGGCGTATCGCACTCCGGACAGTAGTATTCGCGGTTCGGTAGTGCCGTCCCGCAGTTACGGCACGACGCTGTTGTCGAGGTGGCCGACGCGGCCATTGGGCCTGGGTTGGCTTTCGATGGGGCCATGGCAACATTCGGCTTTTTCATTGCGGCGATTTCCGTAGTGAGATTGGACGAGCTAAGCAGCAACTCGTGATTGGATGAGCCTAAGCGCCATGCGCAACGTGGCCGAACAACGCGTAGATACAGCTCATACGTTAGTACCGCACCGTTCGACCATCGGTCGGCATTTCGTTTTGAGATTAGGTCGCAGGCGGAACCATTAAACGGCGCACAATCCGTTAGGCGTCACTTCCCAAACACCAGTCGCCAAACCAACGGCAGTAACAGCGCCGTTGCGAGCGCGTTAATCCCCATCGCGAGACCGGCAAACGCGCCAGCGGTCGCGTTGACCTGCATGGCGCGCGCCGTTCCGATGCCGTGGCTGGTGGTGCCCATTGCGAGCCCCCGCGCCGCCCAGTTTTTGATACCCATCAGGTTCATGATCACCGGCCCAAGCATGGCGCCGAGGATACCCGTCATCATGACCAGTACCGCCGTCAATGATGGCAGGCCGCCGAGTTGTTCGGAAATGCCCATCGCCACAGGCGCCGTTACCGATTTCGGCGCTAGCGACACCAATGTGTCGCGCGAAGCACCCAGGGCATAGGCGACGCCGACGGCCGTAATCGACGCCGTTGCTGCACCCGCTGCAATCGACGCCATTAACGCGGCAGCGGACCGTTTGATCGCGTCCAACTGGCGGTAGAGGGGCACAGCCAAGGCCACCGTCGCAGGTCCAAGCAGGAAGTGGACAAATTGCGCACCCTCGAAATAGGTCTGGTAGCTGGTGCCGGTCAGGGTCAACACGCTGACGAGCAGGATCACCGCGATCATGACCGGGTTCAGCATCGGGTTGAGCCCGCCGCGCTGGTAGATCGCGAGGCCGATGCGATAGGCGATCAGGGTCAAAGTGAGATGGAGAAGCGGGTTTGCCGACAGGTAGACCCAGACGTCGCGCAGATCACGCATCGCGGCGGTCCTTGCCGTCCGGTTGTGGCGGCGGCGATAATGCCGACATCATCGCCGCGGTCACGGCGATAGTCGCGATCGTCGACACCACGATAGACACCGAGATCGGCACAAGATCGCGGCTCAACAGCCCCGTGTGGAGCATGATGCCCGTGCCAGCGGGGACGAACAGCAGCGACAGGTTGACCAGCAAACCATCAGCAACTTTACCGAGGTCGTCAGGAACACCGCCATTGACGACGAGACCTGCAAACAGGATCGCCATGCCGAGAACCGGCCCGGGCAACGGCATCTTCAACGCGGTTACGATCAACTCGCCAGCAAGTTGGCAGCAGACGAGGATCGTCAAATAATGGAGCATGCGCCGTCTCCAAGTTGCTTTGCTTCATTGAACTCTCGCATGCCTGAAACCGACCGGCCGCACATGGAAACGATTGGGGGTGGGTAGCGACGACGGGGGCTCGCCAGCCGTATCACCGCTCGCCGTCGCGGGGCGCGATACCGTAGCGGGAGGCCAGCGCCCAGACGTGAGCCGGGATCATGCTGCGCATGCGGGCGGGTTCCTCGCGGCGCAAGTGCAGCACGGTTTCGACCGCTTTCATCTCCACGCGGGCGCGGGCAAACTCCAATCCGCGAGGGCCAAATCTCGGCATCGCCCAGGCGACGATCGGCTTCAGCCACGCCGGCATCCGGTTGACCGGCAGACCACCGGCGGCCAGCGCGACGTTTTTTGCAAAGCCTTCGACTGCGCTTTTGCGGTTGCCGCGGCTGCCGGGTTCGGCGGCGGCCACTTCGTCACCGAGCAGGCCGATAAGTTCCTCGCCGCGCTCGTTGCGGATGATCAGCCATTGGTGGCCCTCGCCGCCCATGTACCCGACGGTGATGTCGGCGAGCACGTTGGTATAGTCGCCGCAAGTCCGGCAGGTGACCGGGAAAAAGTCCGGCGGTAGTTTCGAGATCGGCAGCATCAGGAACGGGATCTCGCGCTTGCCGCCGCCGCTGAAGCGGACCTCGACCTGATAGTCTGCGCGGAACTCAAGATAGGTGATGTCGGCGGGCGCCTGTCCAATATCTTGCGCGACCAAGTCAAGAAACTGGTGGAATCGTTCGGTTGTCGTGTTGTCCGAACACGGCGTGCCGATCACGAACACCTTGTCGAAACCGAGTTCGGCTTCGAGCGCGCGCAACGCGTAGACCTGGCACGGGATGCCGATCAGCGCGATGCGTTTGTGACCTGCATCGCGTGCCGGTTCGAGCAAAGCCAGCAGCGGTGCGTATCCCATTTTCATGCCGCGGCAGGCCGCCATGTCTTCGGACCGCGTGACGATCACCGGCACTGGCTTCCAGCGATCATCTGGGTCGGATGCCATGGTCAAGACGGCGTCGACGGCACCGGTTTCCAGCAGCCGCTCGCCGATGCGGGAGGTGATACCGGTCCACTGGGCGCCATCCGACGGGCGGCGCAGTTCGGCGCGGACCATGCGGCGGAACGGGCCGAAGTGGAGTTCGTCGGTCTTGTTCGGGTCGCGCGGGCGGCCATGGACCGCCGTCTCGAGGCGCGGATAATCCGGCGCGATGAACTGACAGGCGCGGCCGCAGCGTTTGTGGTCGGTTGTGCGTGAAATTCCACAATCGGTGCACAGCGAACGCGGCACGGCGTCGGCGAAAATGGGGACAGTTATCGCCGATGTCTGACCTTCGTTTGAATTGGTCGGGTGTGTCACGGCGGTAACTGTCCCCATTTTCATCCCGCCATCAGCCGCGCAGCTTTGGCTGCGAAGTAGGTCAGGATACCGCATGCGCCGGCGCGCTTGAACGCGAGCAGGCTTTCCATCATCGCCCGGTCGTGGTCGAGATATCCGGCGTTGGCTGCCGTCACGATCATCGTGTACTCGCCGGACACCTGGTAGGCCAGCGTCGGCACGCGCAACTCACTCGAAACCCGACGGACGATGTCGAGATAGGGCATACCGGGCTTGACCATGACCATGTCGGCGCCCTCTGCGATATCGAGAGCGACCTCGCGGATGGCCTCATTGGTGTTGGCCGGGTCCATCTGATAGGTGCGTTTGTCGCCTTTCAGAGTCGACGATGAGCCGACGGCATCACGGAACGGGCCGTAGAACGCGCTGGCGTATTTCGCCGCGTAGGCCAGCAGCAGCGTGTTGCTATGCACGCTGGCTTCGAGCCCGGCGCGGATCGCGCCGATGCGACCATCCATCATATCCGACGGCGCCAGGATATCGGCACCGGCTTCGGCCTGGACCAGCGCTTGGCGCACGAGGGCGGACAGCGTCGCGTCGTTGGCGATCTCGCCGTCGATCAGCAGGCCGTCGTGGCCGTGGCTGGTGTACGGGTCGAGCGCCACGTCGAGGATAATGCCGACGCCGATCCCGGCTGTCTTGATGGCGCGCGTTGCCCGGCACACGAGGTTGTCCGGGTTGAACGCTTCGCTTGCGTCGTCCGTGCGCAGTTTCGGGTCGGTATAGGGGAACAGCGCGATGGCCGGGATACCGAGCCGCTCTGCCTCGCGCGCGGAGTCAACAATGAGGTCGATCGACAGCCGCTCGACGCCGGCCATCGACGGGATCGCGACGCGTTGAGCGGTGCCTTCCACGACGAACATCGGCCAGATCAGGTCGGCGGACGACAGCGCGTGCTCGGCGACCAGCCGCCGCGACCACGGCGCCTGCCGCAACCGCCGCATCCGGACAGCCGGGAACGCGGCGGGGGCAAGAGGCGGGAGCGTGCTGGGGGGGCTAGAGCGACTGTGGTCGGACATGCAGGGTTCGGATGTCGGGGGTGGTGGGCCGCCAGTGTTGACGGCCGTAGAGCAGTGACTACCCGCAACTCCCGGCTAGGGCAAATGTGGGGTGGCGTGGCTGTGTATCGGGTTGTCGATGAAGGGCCGAAGGCGGTCGAGGCAGCGTGGCGCGCTGGCATACCTTCTCCCCGCGAGCGGGGAGAAGGTGCCCCGAAGGGGCGGATGAGGGGCGGCCACTTGCGCCAACAACAGATTTGTGCCGGTCCGGAGTTGGAGGGTGAGCTGCCGTAGGCGGGATGAGGGGAGGCGCGCGTGGAGCTGTCGTGAGTGACCCTTTTCGACTGTTCGATGTCGGGCAGAGCACGGAAGCTCTGCCCGGGTAGTTCAGACATCGATTTTCTCGGCAATCTCTATTGCGTCGTCAATCTCGATGCCGAGGTACCGGACTGTACTCTCAATCTTGGTATGCCCAAGCAGAAGCTGAACCGCCCTGAGGTTACCGGTGCGCCGGTAGATAAGCGTCGCTTTCGTCCGCCGAAGCGAGTGCGTCCCGAACTTAAGTGGATCAAGACCAATGCTGGAAAGCCATTCGCCGAGGAGCCGGGAATACTGACGGGTTGTCAGCCCCCGTTCCGCGCCGCCGCGTCCGGCAAACAAAAACTGGCCCGGCTGTCGGCCTGAATGTCGCAAGTACACGTCAATTGCTTGTCGTGTTTGCTCCGTCAGTTTGAACCGGACAGGGTGGCCCGTCTTTTTCTGTCGGACGGTGGCACGATCGAGCGTGTAGCCATTGGGGGCAACATCATCGACACGAACAGCCACCACATCACATCCGCGCAACTTGCTGTCGATCGCGAGATTGAAAAGTGCAAGGTCGCGGATGCGGTGTTCGATCTGGAGTTTGGTTCTAATCGACCATACGTGACTTGGCCTGAGCGGTGGCTTGGCCCCGATCAGCTTGCCCTTATTCCAAACGGGCGGCCGCGGCGGGCGGTTTTGGCTCGATGTCTCGTTATCGTTCATGGGTTTCTCCATGTTGGTGTGGAGCACTAACGTGGACCCGCCAAGGCGTAACGCGTTGAAGTAGCATCGGCTTTCAGACAATACTTCGCATGACGTGGTTACCGGCCCAGCAATCGCATGACATGACCGACCTACAAGAGACATCGCGTGGTGATCTACTGAGATGACAAATCAGATCAGAAGGCTTGCTGCAGATGACATTGAGCTTGCTCGATCAGTCTTCGCTGTCATGGCATCTGTGTTCGGTGAAAGCTCGGCATTGGTGAGTCAGGAATACGCAGCGGCCTTGCTGCACCGAGATGATTTTATCGTCATTGCTGGCTTGCTCGACGGCGAACCGATCGCGGGCCTCACCGCCTTCGTGATTCCGCTGACGCGCTCCGAAACGGCGGAAATGTTCATCTACGATATCGCTGTCGTGCCCACACACCAGCGACAAGGTATCGGTCGCCGATTGGTGCAGGAGGTCCGGGGCTTTGCAACCAGGCGCAATATTGCGACGACATGGGTGCCTGCCGACAACGAGGACGATATCGCCCTTGACTTCTACCGTTCAATAGGAGGCACGCCGCAAGTGGTAACGATCTTTACCTTCTCTGATTGAGCCAATGCGCGTCTTTGGGCCATGTCTCCTATTTGGCCTCACCGACGGTTCGAGCTTCCGCCGGTCACGTCCGCACCCGTTATCACTTCTCCGTTCATTGTTAAACTGTCAGGTCCTGAGGGTCGAGCGTGCGTGACGCCCACAGCCCGGCGCTCGGTACAGTTCGGCAAGGTTGTTGAGTGAGGTGCCGACATCAGAATGCTCCGGCCCCAGTGCCTTTTCGGTGATTGCAATAGCACGCTTGTGTAGCAGCTCGACCTCGGCGTAGCGGCCCTGAGCGTGGTACAGCAAGCTCGCAGGCTCGGCGTTGCCCCTAGTCTTTCGCTTTGTTCGCCCAGCTCGGGACTGCTCACTCAAAACTCAATGTTGTGGGGAAATTGCAACTTTTATAAGCAGTCCTCGGGCGACGCAGTGCTTTCAAACGGCAAAGTGAGTGACCAAACCGCCCAATCAGTGCGTGTTTCGACACCACGGCCCACCTCGCGTAATGGGCTGAAGTCGACGGTCGGCCAGGGCAACCATTTCGGCCACGGATTTTCCTCAATCTGCAGACGTTCGCTTTTGCATCACTGACGCAAGCCGCTGTTCAGGCTCCCGCAATCGTTGCAAATTTGCCTAAGCGCTCGATGTCGACGCCGAGTTGAACTGCAATAGCCACCATTTGCCGATCGGACTGCCGGCGTCCAGGTGACGCGATTGGATTTCTTCATGCTTCAGGACTTGGTCAAACGCACCGGTTCGTCGGCGGTCCGCTTTTTTACGCCGGTCGAATAAATTAAAACCTCCGCGACCCCGAGAGATCAGGATGGATGTAAGGGGTAGCTGCAGCAAGCCATTGCTTTCATCGAGGCGTGGAATGGCAGTATTGACCACTGGCGCCATTAGCTTTGCCGCAAATCAAGTCGCGATGTCGGCTTCCAGAGCCGTATCCGGAAAGTGGCTTCGGTTTCCATTGTTCGTCTCCTACTGGCCCTTTGCCGACTCGCTCTCGAATTGTTCTTTCTCGTTCGATATCAGTGGGTAAGCGGACGTGCTGTTCGCGCGTGCGGCGCAAGCGGCCGCCCCTCATCTGTCCCTTCGGGGCACCTTCTCCCCATCGCGAAGGGCATGGGGAGAAGGGATGCGCGTTGCATCGGCAGGTCAAGACGGGGGCAAAAGCCGCAGCATCGCCCGGCCACCCCTACTCGCAAATCTGCAATTTGGTTCGGCGTTCGGCGAGGTCGATGTGGAAGTGGTTGCGGTGGAACTTGTCGGCCTCGGGGCCGAGTGTGGTCATGAAGCGCTTGCACGCGGTGGTCTGCACCTCGCGCAGGAAGGCTGATTTCGCCAACGCCAGTTTCTGGGCCTCCGGCGACCCGAGCGGGGAAATGGCTGGCGGCGGGATCGGAACGGCGCCGAAGCGGCGGAGCCCTGGTTGCGGCTGAACCTTGCCTGGTTGCGACTGGACCCGTCCTTGCGCCTCTGTCTGTTTTTGGGCCGGCGTTTGAGCCTGGAGCTGGGCCTGCAACTGGGCCTGAATGGGCACCTGCGTCTGCACCTGCGTCTGGGGGCCGCCCAAGCGGTTCGGTGCAATGCCGAAGTCGGATGGTTTTGCTGGGCCGCCGAGGCCCGTCCCGCCAATGCCCGTCCCGCCAATGTTGATGTTCGGCTTTGGCAGGCCCTCGACGATGGTTTGTGCCGCAGAGAGTGGGTTTGCACCGGCTGCTGGCGCTTTGCCGCCAGCACCCGTTTGCCCTTGAGCGGCCGATGCTTGCGCCGATGCCTGGGCCTTCGCTGCCGCGTCGGCCTTTGCTTTGGCCTCGGCGAACTCGCGGGCCTTACGCTCCTGTTCCGCCTTAGCGGCGATCGCTGCAATCTCGACGCCGGTCAGACCCCAGTCCTCCAAGAGGTAGGCGGTCTGGCCCTTGGCCGATACGAACCCGCGAATATCGAGTGCATTGGCTTTGCCGTGCTCGCTCAGTTTGCCACCCTTGCGGCCAAACGCGTTACGGCACGAATAGGAGCTCATCGTTTCCATGCTGGCGACGGGATAGCCCAAATGCTTCTTGGCCAGGGGCTGGACGTCGATCTTGATCCAATCGTGGATGGCGGCGGCCATGTCGCAATTGACCACGGCGGGCGGCGACAGCGCGACCTGCGGGGACTTGCCGACGCTGACCAATTCGACGGGCGCGAGCGTGCCGCACTCGCCCTCTTCCACGGGCGCTTTGTAGATCACCACGACGTCGAGTTTGGCCAGAACGGCGGTGCAGTGCGCTTTGGCGGTCTCGATTTCTGCCTGACGTTTGGCGGCGGCTTCGGCAGCGGCCCGCTCGGCGGGCGTTGGGGCTGGCGGTTGCTGTGCTGGTGCGACAGGCGATGCCGGAGGTACAGCGGCCGCCGGGTTTGCTGGGGCTGCCGTGTGGGCTGGCACGGCTGCCGGCGATGGCGCTGCTTCAGCCGGGGCGTTGCGCTGTTTGGCGTCTGCTGGCGCGGCGCCTCCGGTGAGGATGCCACCTGCGGTAATCACGGCCGCCATTATTGCCTGTCGCAACGGCGAGGCGCTGATTTGCGCTGGCCATGCGGTTCGCCCGGTCTGCAGCAGCGTGAGATCGTTCACTCGGCGTCCTCAATTTCGATTTCGGCAACGAATCACTCGTCGCGATTTTGATCTGCGCTTGGCTGCCGCCTAGCCACGAGGTGGCAGCAAGGCCTGATGCGCGTTCAACGTGTGGCGCGATGACCACGCTGTCATAGTGCTTTTCGCCCGAACATGATCGAACGCCGCAGTTGAAGCCACCGGCGCACGAGCGTAGGCAGCAGATCTCTCAACGTGGACAGCATGGGGGCAATTCGATGGCAGATAGCGCCGATGGAGCCGTCACGCCGTCGATCCGTGAGGAAAGATGCGGGGCGTGTCACGTTTTCACCATCGACCGGGGTGGGGCACTGAACGCGCTCGATGCCGGGATGATTGCGACCCTTGCTGCGAGCTACCCCAAGCTGGCGCGCGACGCGAACCTCTATGCCGTGCTGATAAAGTCGGCCGACCCAAAGGCGTTCAGCGCGGGCGGCGACGTCCGGGCGCTGATCGCGCTGGCGCGGCGCGACCCCGCTGCGGCACGGGCATGGCTCAAAGCGGAGTACGCGTTCAATTGGTTGACCGAGTGTTTTTCAAAGCCGGCGGTCGCGCTGATCGACGGCCTCGTCATGGGTTCGGGCGTCGGAATTTCGGCCTATGCCACCCATCGTGTGGGCGGGCCGAAGTACAAGTTCGCGATGCCGGAGACGGCGATCGGGTTGTTTCCCGATGTCGGCATGGCGCATGCGCTCGCACGGATGCCCAACCACATTGGGCTTTATCTCGGGTTGACCGGGTTGCCGATCGGTCGCGCCGACGCCTTCGCTCTCGGGTTGCTGACGCATTGCATCGAGCCAGTTGCGTTTGCTGCAATCGAAGCGGGTCTTGCCGATGCGCAAACGGTCGATCCGCTGCTCGACGGTCTCCATCGCGATCCGGGTGAAGGCGTTCTTGCCCGGCATGCTGGTCTGATCGAACGCTGCTTCTCGGCGCCGTCGGTTGCCGGCGTTCTCGACCTATTAGATCAGGCCGCACGCGCTGATCCCGGCGACGCATTCGCAATCGCCGCGCGCGATACATTGCGAACCCGCTCGCCGCTGGCGCTGGCCGTCACGCTACGCCACATCCGAGATGCGGCAGGACTTGATTTGCGCCCAACGCTCCAAGCCGATTACCGGCTGGCATCGCGGTTCCTGGAAACGCACGATTTCCCCGAAGGCGTGCGGGCCGCGCTGGTCGACAAGGATCAGGCACCGCAATGGCGGCCAGCGTCGATCGCCGACGTCACCCGCGATATGCTCGACGATCTCTTCGCGCCGCTTCCGGCGGGCGACGAGCTCATGCTGCCGTTGCGCCAGGAAATGCAGGCTATGCGGGTGTGAGCGACTAGCATTTGGCCGCTTCATACGCAGGGTTAACCGTTTTTCGGCTTGCGGGCGGCGGAATGCACCGATAAGCACGGCGCTTCCGCGCAATACCGCGATGGAACCCGCACGGCACCCTTGGAGGCCGGATGGCGGGCATTGGGCGTTTTTCGCGCCCGCAACGAACGAGGACGTCATGGCCCAGCAGCTTGTGCTCAAGGCCGCGTCGCGAAACCGTGCCGGCAAGGGGGCCGCACGGGCAGCGCGTCGCGAAGGAAAAATTCCAGCCGTAATCTACGGCGACGGCCAGACCCCGGCCATTATCGATCTCGACTACAACGACCTGTGGAAGCAATACATCAAGGGCCACTTCACTTCGACGGTGGTCAACCTCGATGTCGGTGGGGCCTCGAACCTCGTCATTCCGCGCGATATTCAGCTCGACCCGATCAGCGATCGGCCGGTCCATGTTGATTTCCAGCGCGTTGGTCGTGATGGCCGCATCCGCGTCGATGTCGCCGTCAAGTTCGTCAACGAATTGCTGTCGCCCGGTCTGAAGCGCGGTGGTGTCCTCAACATCGTGCGCCACGATATCGAGGTCAGCTGCCCGTACGACAAGATCCCAGCGTTCTTCGAGATCGACCTCACCGGCGTCGAGATCGGCCGGTCGATCCACGTTTCGGCCGTCACCATGCCCGAAGGCGTTCACCCCGTGATTCAGAACCGCGATTTCACCATCGCGACGGTGGCTGGCACTGGGGTCAAGGATGAGGCCCCGGCCGCTGCTGCAGCGGCCGCGCCTGCAGGTGCCAAGGGCGCACCAGCAGCGAAGGGTGCTCCAGCCGCCAAGGCTGCGGCTCCGGCAGCTGGCAAGGCTGCTCCAGCTGGCAAGGCAGCTCCGGCAGCGCCTGCGGCCAAGAAGAAGTAACTCCGCCGGACCCGGCTTGGTGGCCGGGCTAGGTTTGGTTTTGCCGTATCGAGTTGGTATATCGGGCCAGCGGGACATCTCGCTGGCCCTTTTTTGTAACCGGGACCTGATGTCGATGAAGCTCATTGTCGGCCTTGGCAATCCGGGCGCGCAGTACCGCGGGCATCGCCACAACATCGGGTTCATGGCGCTCGACCGCATCGCCGAGCGGCAGCGGCTATCGCCGTGGCGCCGTCGCTTTCAAGGGCTGGCGAGCGACGGCGACATCGGCGGCGCGAAGGTGCTGCTGCTCAAGCCCGAGACGTTCATGAACGAGAGCGGGCGCGCGGTCGGCGAGGCCATGCGATTTTTGAAGATCGCTCCACCCGATGTCATCGTCCTCCACGACGAACTCGACCTCGATCCTGGTCGCGTCAAAGTCAAACTGGGCGGCGGCAATGCTGGCCATAACGGGCTGCGCTCGATCTCGGCGCATATCGGCAACGAGTATCCGCGCGTACGGCTCGGCATCGGCCACCCCGGCCACAAGGATCTCGTGTCGGGTTATGTGCTTCACGATTTTGCCAAGGCCGACGCAACGTGGCTCGACCCACTTCTCGACGCGATCGCGGATGCCGTGCCGGCGCTGATTGGCGGTAAGCCTGACGCGTTTTCGTCCGAGATTGCGCGCGCCACGGGACGCGAGGCTCCGCCGCAACCAAAGCAAAAGACCCAGCCTGCGTCGGGTCAACGGCTGACGAGCGAGCCTCACGCGCCAAAAACGCGCCATCCCGCCGGAGAGGGTCAATCCAAGCGACAAACGGCGCTGGCCGACAACCTCAAGCGGTTTCTCGCCAGAAAAGGCGGGGAGCCGTCGTGAGTGCGGATTTGCTACTCGGGCAAGCTCGCATCAGAACTGAGAATCGAGAGGAAATACCGGCGAGGCATAAAGACGTTGACACGATTTTCGTGTTGCACTAATTTCGTGTTGGGTTGCACACAACGGAATTGTCGTCGATGAAAAACGTCACGATCACCTTGCGCGACGACATCGCCGATTGGCTGCGGGTGGAGGCGGCGAAGGCCGACCTCAGCATGTCGGGATACGTCGCCGAAATGCTCGAAGCCCGCATGGGCCGTGGCCAGGATCAACTCGCCGCGTTAGAGACGTTTCTCGGCGGTGCCGGCTTCCCCGGCGTGGCCGTTGCTCTACCTAAGCGGGACGCGCTCTATGACCGGCCGGGTCTTCATCGACACGAACATCCTGATTTACGCGCTCGACCCGTCCGATCCGTGGAAGCGTCAGGTGTCGGCGGATTTGCTGAGGCAGACGATCAGCAACCGTACACTCACGCTGAGCCCTCAAAGCCTGAATGAGACGTACCGGGTTTTGACCCAGCGGAAACGTCTGATGCCGACGGCCCAGGCGCGGGGGTACATCGCGACCCTCGCGCCGTGGGCCATAGCCCCGCTCGACGCCAAGACCACCGCGCGCGCTTTCGAGGTCGAGGATGAAACGGGTTACTCGTGGTGGGACAGCGTGATGCTGGCGTCGGCCTTGTTGGCCCAGTGCCGCCTGTTCGTATCCGAGGATCTCGCCGACGGCCGCGACGTCTCCGGCATGCGCGTGGCGAGCCCGTTCACGGAGGGGTTCGTGAAGGTGGTGCGTGGGCGCTAGGTAGGTCGCCTTCGGCCGCGCCGGGTATTCGGAGCCTGGCCGAAACCCAGGCTCCGACCCGCCCATCATTCAAAGGTCCTCTGCGATGCGCGGATCTTCTTCTGTTTGGAGACGAGCGCGCGTTGCTTGCCTTGCTGCTCCGGCCCGACATTGGCCTTGAACTGATTGTTGCCGCCGGGCTCGATGTGGCAAACTTTGTTACCTTGGACCCATCCTGGAACGTAGCCTGCCGGGCACGCTGAAGCAGGGGCGGCAAGTGCGACGACAGCCGATGCGGCGAGGAGACCTGCGAAACAAATTTTGGACATTGGAAGCTCCTGTGTGTGGGTTAATGAACGGACAAGCCGCTCACACCCGTCAGTCGCTGTGGCCCGACAAAAGGTTCAACGGTTGGTGACAATATTGGAGCGAGTGCAAGTCTCGCGATCCAACTCTCGCGACCCAACGCGTTGGTTGCCTCTTCCACTGTTGCGCGGCCTACCGTGCCCTGCCCTTGCCCCATCCCGCCCACCGGTGTACCTCGCAAGCGAACCTCATGCGGGCACTCGCACGAGCGTGCTACTGCGCGCCCGCCTCACACCCTGGAACGACACATCATGGGCTTTAAACTTGGCATCGTCGGCCTGCCGAACGTCGGCAAATCGACGCTGTTCAACGCGCTGACGCAGACGGCGGCGGCCGAGGCTGCCAACTATCCGTTCTGCACCATCGAGCCCAACGTAGGCGAGGTCGGCGTGCCGGACGAGCGGCTCGATAAGTTGGCGGCGATTGCCAAGAGCGGCCAGATCATCCCGACGCGGTTGACGTTCGTCGACATCGCGGGGCTGGTGCGCGGCGCGTCCAAGGGCGAGGGGCTCGGCAACAAGTTTCTCTCGCACATTCGCGAAGTCGATGCGGTCGCCTACGTGCTGCGCTGCTTCATCGATGACGACATCACTCACGTCGAGAACAAGATCGACCCGCTGGCCGACGCCGAGACGGTCGAGACCGAGTTGATGCTGGCCGATCTCGAGAGCTTGGAAAAGCGGGCAACCGCGCTCGAGAAGAAGGCGAAGTCCGGCGACAAAGACAGCAAGGCGCAGCTCGCCGTCATGGAGAAGTTGCTAGCCGCACTGCGTGAGGGCAAGCCGGCGCGCACTGTCGTGCTCGATGACGAGGAGCGGCCCATCGCGCGTGGGTTGCAATTGTTGACCGGCAAGCCGGTGCTGTACGTGTGCAACGTCGACGAGGCGTCGGCGGCCAACGGCAACGCCTACACCGAGCGGGTCGCCGCGTTTGCCGCAAGCGAAGGTGCGCAATCGGTTGTGATTTCAGCCAAGATCGAGGCCGAGTTCGCCGGTTTGTCGAACGAGGACCGCAGCGCGTTTCTGGCCGAAATGGGCCTCGACGAGCCCGGCCTGAACCGTCTGATCCGCGCTGGATACCGCCTGCTCGATCTCGTGACGTATTTCACGGTCGGGCCGAAAGAAGCGCGCGCCTGGACCATTCCCCGCGGCATGAAGGCGCCACAGGCGGCGGGCGTGATCCACACGGACTTCGAGAAGGGCTTCATCCGCTCCGAGACGATCGCGTATGCCGACTACGTGGCGCTCGGCGGCGAGGCTGGTGCCAAGGATGGCGGCAAGTTTCGCCTGGAAGGTAAAGAGTACGTCGTTGCCGACGGCGACGTGTTGCACTTCCGGTTTGCCAACTGATCAGCCCACCACGCGTATGCGGACTTTGGCGAGCCCGGAAAAGCCCAGCGCGCGGGCGGCGGCTGGCGACAGGTCGATGATGCGGCCGCGAATGAACGGGCCGCGGTCGACGATGACGACGGTCACAGTCCGGCGATTTGACAGGTTTTCGACCGCAACCCGCGTACCGAACGGCAGCGTGCGGTGGGCGGCAACGAGATCGCCGGGCGAGACCGTTCGGCCGCTCGCCGTGCGCGAGATCGCCGAATAGCGCGATGCGATGCCGGTTTCGGCGGCGGCCGGGGTGGCCCAGGCGCCAGTGATGGCGAGTGCGAGGGCAGCGAATGCGTTCGCCATGAACGGCGGACGCTGGCGATGCCGTTTCTGTGGTGTCATTTTCGATCCTCGAGCCGGTCGTCAGCGTCAGCGGAACAGCGAGCTGAGCGACCGCGACAGCGAACGGAAGTTGCGGTTCATGTTGCGCGACACACCATCGAACGCGTTTGCCGTTCGGCGACGGGATGTGCGTCGTGAAGGCTTTGACGTTTCATCGCGGTTCGATGCAGCGGTTCGGTTCGACGCGGCACGGCGGCGCTCGCGGTTGTCCTCGCTGGCGGCGTCGTCCAACTCTGCATCCGTCCGGCGTGCAGCGACCGCGGCGGCGGCGACTGCGGCCCCGGCTGCCGTGGCGCCAAGCGCGGCATTGCTTGCATTTGCTTCAGCCGTGACACTTTCGGCTGGCGCGGAACGACCAGAACTCACCGGGGGTTCCACTGGCCGTCTGACGGGCGCGGTTATGGCAGCATCAAGTTGTGGGGCGTTGGGATTTGGGCTGCCGACGGTCCCGTCGCAGCGGGCGCCGGGATTACTCGCGAGCAACGCCGCCAAGGCCGGGTCCGGCTGATCGACCGGCAGTGGTGCATTCATAATCGCAAGAAGGCGCCGCATCCCGTCGCGCGTCTTCGAGGACCAGTAGCCATTCGAGGTGCCGTCATAACATCCGGCATGCCGCAACGCGTCTTGGATCGCGCGGATTGTTTCGGCGCGGCTAGGATTACGCGGGTTGGTTTGACTTGCCGCGTGGTGTGCTGCCGGGTCGGCATGACCCGGGGGCGAGCCTGCGGCAACTTGTGCCCGATTACCCGACATCAGCGTTGCGATTGGCGCGAAGGGGGCAACTTCCGCAACTGTCGTCGCTGGCGGACCGACCGCGACTGCGCCTGTATCGCGGGAGAACGTCCCGAATGCCCATATTGCAGCGATGACGAGCAGAGCCGACAGGATCGCACCACCGGCGAGCACCGCCCGGCGGCCCGTTAAACCGAGATTTTCGGCCGCCGTCGCGGCCAGTTCGATTGCGATCCGAACATAAATCATTGCGCCAGCCCCTCGGGCGTTCTGAACTTACCTCGTCGGCAGCGATTGCGGCACCGGCAAGGCCGGTCTGTTTGAGTTCGGACCTAGTCGCAGTTTTACCGCCGTCTGACAACGCCATCGACGCCCGCTGGGCTCACCACATTCTGGCGCCGTGGAACGAGTTCAGCCAGCGCATATCCTCGACGCCTTCGACACGACGAGGCAGGTTTCGGATGCCTTTGAACATTGCCTCATCGTCGGGCGGCGCACCACGGAGCGCCAGGAGATGCCGGTGCAATTCCTGATAGCTTGCCTCGAAGTCGGCGGGAGTCATCCCGGTTCGGCCAGCGGCGACTTCCGTCGCGATCCGACGGGCGCGGATGCGCCGGTATGACATGACGCTGAGGGCAACCGCGTAGCGCCGCTGCATCTGGTGGGCTGCCAGTGCCAGCACGCCTGAAAACGCCAAGAAGACGACAAACCGCAGCGCCCAGCGCCTTAGCGAGCCTGGTGGCGACGGTGCTGCTTTCGCGACCGCGTCTGTTGCTGTGGTGGTGCTGTCGCTTTTCTTGCCCAGCGACAGGCTCGACTGCAGTGCCGACAGCGTCCAGTTGAAAGGAACCGCGGCGAGAGCAAGCTTCTGCGACGTCAGAGGCAGACGCCTCGGCTCCCACGTGCGACCGACCGCCGTGTACCCCACCAGCTTTTGCGCGACCGGCACGATGTCCTGCGTGAACTCGAGCCGGAGAGTTCGCTTGCCGAGGCCAAGTGCGTCCTCGTACTCGGTCTTGAATCTCGACCATCCGGGAATAGCCGCACCGAATGTGATGACAGCCGCCACGGTGCGGCCGCGCGTGGCGAACTCCCAGGCGCCGAGAAACGACAGTGCGCCGCCCAGCGAGTGGCCGGTGAAAACGAATGGGTAGTCCGTCCCGCGGGGGAGCTGCGCGACCCAGGCCTCGATCTGGTCGCGGATCACGTCGAACCCCTCGGCGAAGCCCAGGTGACGTTCCGGCGCTGACCACCCGGTAGGCTTGGGCGGGCTCTGCCAGCCGGGCTCCCGGGGCGTGAATTGGTTGAGGCCGGTCGGCGTGGCCTTCAGGTTACGCTGCCAATCCAGCCAATCGACCGTTCCGCGCATGACGATGAACGCGGCGTCATCCATCACGAAGCCGAAGCCCTCGGTGCCCTGATTGCTGAACGTTGCGACGTTCGTGATGTGGGTCCCACAGGTTCGTTCGAGATAGGCGACCAGCGATTCCTGGGGCTTTTTCGGATCGGGTTGCGCAGAGTTTGGCCCCAGAGGTTCATGGTAGGCGAGCGCGGACATGTAGGCTGCAAACTCGCACAGATCGAGCGGGTACTTGCCCTCTTCGATCCTGGCTGCGGACGCTACGATCCCCTTGAGCGGGTTGCGTCCAGGAGCCACCGCGCCTGGAAACAAAGAGACGGCGAGATGGTCGTCTTCATCGACGTCCAGCGCATCGTCGACTGCGGGATCGGCGAGCAATTTTTGCAATGACATCTGAGACGGCCATACGAACCACGCGCCGAGGGCTGCAACGATGCCCATCCCGACAAGCAGGACTGGACCAAATGCATGCGACCAGAAACTGCCGCTCGCGATGACGAATACATCCGGGTTCTTCGGATCGAACGCGACCTCGACCTGTTGGTTCTTTTCGAAGGCCGGAGGGCAAAGATAGGAGCCAGTGACCAGTTCTCTCGGCTTGCCGTCGCCCGGATCGAACCGAACTTTCGGTGCCGTTGGACGGCAGGGCGGTTTTGCCTCTGCCGCGTCGGGCTTGTCTTTGGCGGGGGCTGCTACTGGCGATTGCGGCGGATCGACGGTCGCGGCCGTCGGCGCCGGGGGGGTGACGGCCGGCGCCGCAGGGCTGACGGCAGGCGAAACAGCTGCGGATTGCTGAGCAGCGGACTGCGAACCCGTTGTCTCCGCGCTCGTCGGACTTTCGACCATCTCAATAACGGTCGCTGGCGCGCGTGTGCCGCTGGCCAGGAGTGCGTAGGTCGATGCGGTGCTATGGACGCCGGCCAACGAGGCCACCACAGATGTGGCGGCAAAGGCGAGAGCAGCCAGCCGCGTTTAGACCCAGATGACCGCCGACTTAATCATCGCACACTCTCTATGCAGAACTGCACCATGTCATTTTATGGCCGTCAGTGAACATAGCACATGTGTGCCGGTCAACCCATGGTCGGGTGATTAAGGGTCAATCGCGACCGGCTAGCAGCCCGGAATCTCAATACGATGAAGCAACCGGGCCGACGGCGTCGCGATTGTAGAGGTCGCGGCAGAACTGGATGACGCCGTCCGGCGTGGCCCAAGCGGTAATGTAGACGAAGTTGAGCGCGACTGGCTGCTTCAGCGTCACGTCCTTGCGCTCACCTGATTTTTTCATGCCGAGCACCTGTTCTTCGCTCCAGCCATTCGGTGCGAGGAGCCAGGCCGCGAGCCGCTCGATGCCAGCGACGCGCACGCAGCCAGACGAGGCGGCGCGGACGTTGCGGCCAAAGAGCGTCTCCGACGGCGTGTCGTGCATATAGACGGCATTGGCGCTGTCGAAATTGATTTTGAGGAAGCCAAGCGGGTTGTCCTTGCCGGGCTGCTGCCGATAGACGAGCCCGCGCGCCATGGGCGCATTGAAGTCGACTTTTGCCGGGTCGAGCTTCTTGCCGGTGGCGTCGTATGCATCGATGCCGAACTTGATCAGCACATTTTGCCCGCGCTTGTGCATATCCGCGCCTTTCGGCACGAGGTCCTTGTTGATGACCGTCGGCGGCAGCGTCCACGTCGGATTGAAGTTGAGGTTCGAGATCGTCGAACGCAAGAGCGGCGTCGGGCGATCGGTTTTGCCGACGACGCCGGTGTGGCGGTGTGCAACCTTGTCGTTCTCCACGGCTTCGACGTGAGCGGCTGGAATGTTGACGATCACGTATTTCTTTGGCTGGGAGGCCGCGAGTTCGGCAATACGTCCGAGGTTGATTTTGAGCTGATTCAAGCGGGCGTCGGCCGGCACACTCATCGCAGCGGCCGTGCGCTGATCTATGACGCCGGTCGGCGTCAACCCGTTCGAGGCTTGGAACCGTTTGACACCTTTTTCAAGCTCGAGGTCGAAACTGGTACTGCCAGCGTTGCCGCCGTCGATGTCGCCGGTGGCATTCAAGCGCGCGCGGACCAACGGGATGCTGCTGTCGCCATCGCCAGCGCGCAATGCCTTGCCGGGAACGTCTTTGAGGCTTGGGATCGGCTGCCAGCCGCCGCGCTTGACGATGTCCTCGTAAAGTTTGATCGCGGCTTTGGTTGGCGCCACGTTGGCGCTCGATACCGTCGGGAACCCTTTCGGCGGGTTGCTTTCCCAGTCCCGGATGAACTCGCGGTCGTAGTTGGCGGAAATGGCGCCCGTCGTACTCGTCGAGCCAAAGGATTGCCAATCGTTTGGCCCGTTGGCTAAGGCAAGGCCCGGCATCGTGACGACCGATGTCGCCGTAGTTGCGATGACCGCGATTATCGCAATTGCGCACCTTCCGGTGGTCCAGCGCGTGGCCAGAGACCCTGTTGCCGCGAAATTTTCAGCCATTGCTGCCCCGCCCGCCCGTTTCCATGTCGCGGCAGACGTCGGTTATTCGTGGCGATTTGGGAAGTCACAAACGGACGGCGCGGTGGCTCCGCCGTCACATGCGGCGTAGCCACCACAATTGGTCATGCAAGTAGCGGATCAAAATCCAGTTCGTGCGAGGAATCGCAGTTCGCGACACCCCCGCTTCGCGCCGAACCGCAGATGTCGAACCTTAGAGGCGATAACGGATCTGGTCCGACCAGAAGCGTTCAAGCCGGGCGAGCGCCTTGTTCAGGCTCTTGACGTCATCGTTCGAAACTTGGCCGACGGCTTCGATCGAAGACAACTGGCGCTCGTACAATTTCTGTACGATCTCGCAGGCGTCCTTACCGCGCGGCGTCAAGCTCACGCGCACCGAGCGCTTGTCCACATCCGAGCGCTTGTAGTGGATGTAGCCCATGTCGACGAGCTTCTTCAGGTTATAGGAGACGTTCGAGCCGAGATAATAGCCGCGCGTCTTGAGATCGCCGGCGGTCAGCTCGCTATCACCAATGTTGTACAGCAGCAGCGCCTGGACGCTGTTGAGGTCCGAGCCGCCTTTACGGTCGAAATCGTCTTTGATGACGTCGAGAAGGAGACGGTGAAGCCGCTCGATCAGGCGTAGTGCCTGGAGGTATTCACCACTGAAAGCATCGTCGAAGCGGCCTAAGGGCAGCATCATCGGCGCGACGCGGTTGCGTGTGCTGATCGCAGAACTCATGACGGTACGCTCTTACAAAACGGTCAACTGGGGTTCTTGCGCCGCGCGCCGATCACTCGGCCTCAGAGCGAACAAGTCGAAGATAACTTGGAGAACTAAACCTTACCTAAATAGTCACAGTAAACATCTGCTTGATTTATAGCGCATTTTTGGACACTGCGACGAACGGTGACGATCTTCTGCCCATCCGCCGTGTTTCAGTTTGACGACATTAGCGCGAACGGTTTCATGATGTCTTAATGCAACCCCAGGTAGAATATTTTTTCCGACTAACGCATAATTGTAGAGCCCTGCCCATGGTCGTGCAACAGGCACTCGCATTCATCGGTTTGAACTCCCCGCTAGATACTGGCCCGCAACTGAGACCGGCAAAGACTGCGCTTCTACCTCACGAGGACCAGCTTCTCGACCGCTTCACGGCGGAAATAGAGGCCGCTGCTGCGTCCTGCGCGGTGCTGCTGACCTATCGGACAGCGGCGGTTTGCGGCTACGAGGCGCGTCTGCCGAGGCCGCACGAGACGCTGCTGCCATATGTGCCGCTAACGGTGCCCGCGGTTGCGGAGAGTTCGTTTGCCCGCGAGATGACGGCGACGCGCCGCTCGATCCTTCGCCGGATGCCGGATTATCTGGCTCAGTCGAAAACGGCGATGGAACATGTCCTCGGCAATGTGGACATCCCGGCGCACAATAAATTAGCATCGGCCGTCGAGGCCGGATACGAGCCGCTCAAAGCCGGAGCGGCGTTTGTTACTGTCACGCTCGACGACCTTGCCGGCTTGCCCGACTTCGCCCACCGGCCAGCGTTGACCTTGAGTTTGCGGCGGCTGCGTGGCGCTCTGTTGTCGGCGCTCGACGGCGGAACGCCATTGCTGACAGACGGCGTCATCGAACTGCCAGATACCAGCATCGTCATCCGCGGCATGCGTCGCAGTGTCGATATCGAAGCTAAGATGTCGTCCTATGGGCGGTCTTGGAAGGTGCGGGTGCTCAACATCTCGCAAGGTGGCTACTGCGTCAGCGGCGCCGATGGACTTGCCACCGGGTCAGTGGCGCGATTGCAGCTAAATGGCGGCCGCGTGCTCGACGGCTCGGTCAAGTGGAACGATGGGAACCGCGCGGGCGTGCGATTGAGTTCGAGGTTGTTGCTGGCCGACCCTCTGCTGAACCAGTAGCTAAAACTTGGCGGCCTCAGCTTGCCGAAACGGCAACTGGGGCTGCCATGTGCGAGCGCACCGATTGGTCGACGAGGCGATCCGTCAGCATCGCCGAGACCCACATCGCGATCAGCGACAGCCAGGCGGTCAACGCGAAGATCGACCCACCCGAGAGGCCGGCGCCAACCGAACAGCCGATGGCCAATACGCCGCCAAAACCCATCAGGACTGCGCCGGATAGATAGCGCAGGACGCTGCTCCAACTGTCGAACACCTGCAGCTTCAGCTGGCGTGTGATCAGCGCCATCACAAATGAACCAGTTGCTACGCCGGGGATAAGCCCGCCGTCGAACGTCGACGGCAGCTTCCATGCCGTGGTCAGCGCGGAGACCGTTTCGACCGATGGCGCGATGAAACTGATCGACGTGATCTGGACTGGCTCGAACAGCTGCAACGACAGCGCAAACGTGAGCAACCAAGCCGCCACGATCGCAACGCCGATCAAGGCCCCGGCCACTGCGGTCGAGACGCCGACACCTGTGCGGCGCGCCAAGATCACGCCAAAAGCCAGCCAGACGCTGCCGATCAGAATGCCCATTACGGGAGCGGACGCTTGAGGTAGCCCCAAGGCAGTCAACCAATTCCGGGCGGGGCCAGGCTCGATCGGCCACAAGGTTGTGATCATTTCACGGGCCGGGACAAGTACGCCGCGGATGGTCGCGACAGCGACGAGCGCCATCACCACCACCGTCACCAGCGCCCGCACATTGCCGGTTGCCGCGAGCACCACCAACCGGCTGGCACACCCTCGCGACAGGATCATGCCGGCGCCAAACAGCAGGCCGCCTATTATTGCTCCCGACAGGCTTCCAGGCAGCGCGATCTGTCGGGCGGCGCCCGGGTCGAAGATGCCGGCCAGGACGACGGCCTGTGTCAGCGCCACTGCCGTGCCAAAGCCGAGTACCCACACCGCCAGCCGCTGGCCCCACTCGCCGCGCGCAACTTCGATCGTCGCAGCGCGCATACAGAACTGGCTGTGCTGGGCGAGCGCGCCGAACGCGAGGCCGCTCAGCCCGCCGGCGATGGCAAGCACAGCCCCGTCACCCAACAATTCGAACAGTGCAGACAGCGTCATGAATGGTGTTCCGGTGAGCGTCAGCTCGTTGATCGCGCAACACACGGATCAACGGGCATCGAATTGTTTACAACCCACGCCTCTATCTCAACGATGGAGCAACCCGCAAAGTCGCGTTTCAGATAAGGATATGTCGTTGGCTGCGAACGATCCGGTGTACCGGCTGCAAACGACCGTGTTCCAGGCGGTTCAGGAGGGTGCCACATTGCTCGCCTTGCGGCGTGTCGTCAGCACGAAAGCGCCGTAGACGGCGATGAGGGTTGCGGCAAGCCCGTACCAAGTCATGGCATACTCGAGGTGCCGATTCGACAGCTTGACGATGGTCGTTCCGCCTTTCGGCCAGCCACCCGGTGGGGCCGGATCGGCTTGTGCCTCGATGATGAAGTTGTAGACCGACGTGCGATCTGCCGGCACGGCCGCAGCGACCAGCCCCGTCAGATCGCGCCAGTACCATACGCCGGTTTTGGGATCGCGGTCGGGATCGAAGGTTGCCCGCTCTCCGCCGTAGCGCAACGGTCCCGTAACCTCGACCTCACCTGGCACCTGCCCGGCCGCCCGCGAAGCAGGGTTCTTGAGGGCCTCTGTCACGTAGCCGCGGTTGACCATGACATAGGCGTTGTTGGCGAGTTTCAGGGGCGTATGAACGTTGAAGCCGGGCCCGAAGGTCTGGTGTGGCGCGTAGACGAATTGTTCCTGATCGTGAAGGAAGCGTCCCGTCGCCGTAACGCGGTAATAGCCGTAGCTGTCGGGAACGCGGCCTACCGTTACCGTATAGGCCCCGGCGGTATCGCGCTCGACGCGGGGCGCTGCATCGCCGATATCCGCGTTGCGGATCTCAACCTTCGCGCCGGGCGCGATCTCGCCACCCTTACGGAGCGCTGCGACCTCGGCGGAAACGAGGTTCGCCTTCAGATCCGCGATGGCCGCTGGCTGCCACGTCAAGCGCTGGTCGATGCGCGTTTGAAGTGCGTCCTTCCAAATCTTGCGATTGAGTTGCCAGGTGCCAAGCCCGATCAGCACGGCAAGGGCGGCCAACGCAAATGTGGTCGGGAGCAAGAGCCCACGGTTCGATGAGACACGGGTCGATGAGATTGGCGCCATGTTGCACACTCGGGTCACGGGACGGTCGGTCAGCGGTCGTCGAGGCGCCCTTCGGCGGCTTTGTTGACGAACTGTAGGTTGATCAGGATGCCTTTCAGCACCCGCAGCGCGGCGATCGAAAGCAGAGGTATCAAGACGCCCCACAGTACGACGTGAAGCCAGACCGGCGGCTCGTAGCGGAACTCGACGAACAGAGCGCCACCGAGTGTCAACGCACCGATCAGCATGATAGCAAACACGGCTGGCCCGTCGCCGGTGTCGGCAAAAGCGAAACTCAGGCCACACTTTGCACAAGATGGCCGAACCGTCAGGAACTGATGGAACAAAGGGCCTTGCCCGCATTTGGGGCAGCGCGCCGCGACGCCGTTCAGGATCGGATTGTCGACGCTCATCGGCCGGTCTGCTCCACGGGTGCCGGATCGCACACCATCAAATAGCAACGGGGTGACCTGAGGCCACCCCGTTGAACGTGCATCCGCGTTTGTCACCGACGCGTCTTCAGTGCCCAGCAACAGCTTTGCCGGCACCCCAGACGTAAATGCAGGCGAACAAGAACAACCACACCACATCGACGAAGTGCCAATACCAGGCTGCGGCTTCAAAGCCGAAGTGTTTTTCCTTGGTGAAGTCACCCGACATCGCGCGGAACAAGCAGACCGCGAGGAAGATGGTGCCGATCAACACGTGGGCGCCGTGGAACCCGGTCGCCATGAAGAACGTCGCGCCATAGATGTGGCCCGAGTAATTGAACGCGGCATGGCCGTACTCGACATATTGGAAGTACGAGAACAGCGCGCCGAGAAGCACGGTGAGGGCGAGGCCGGCGATCAGTCCGCGACGGTCGTCCTTCAGGATCGCATGGTGCGCCCACGTAACGGTCACGCCAGACAGCAGCAGGATCAGCGTGTTGACGAGCGGAAGTCCCCACGGGCTGAACGTGTGCTTGAACGCTTCGTTCGGCACCGGCGGCCACTGGCCACCCAGCACTTCGTTGCGCTGAACCAGTCCGATTTGCGCGGTATTGTTCTGCAGGATCTGAACTCCTGCCGGGTAGAGCGAAGCGTCGAAGTAGGCCCAGAACCACGCCACGAAGAACATGACCTCGGAGGCGATGAACAGGATCATGCCGTAGCGCAGGTGGATCTGCACGACGGGCGTGTGGTCACCCTTGTGCGATTCGCGGATGACATCGCGCCACCAGAAGAATGCGCACGCCACAACCGACATCGTACCGACGATGAACAGCCAAGGCCCGTTGACGCCAAACAGCACTTCGCCTTGGGCGCTGCGCATCCAGCAGACGGCGCCGACTGCCATGACCAGAGCGCCGAATGAGGCGAGCAACGGCCATGGGCTCGGATCGACGAGGTGGTAGTCATGTTCGGGCTTAGTGTGTGTATTTCCCATCGATCTCACTCGCTCCCTCTGGCGCCTCAGCAGCCGCTAAAATCTGGCGTACGCGTCAAATCCCACGTTTTTCGGATGGCGGCGGCGACACGGCAGCAGCCGTCGTCGGCTTGGTCGGCTCGGTCGGATAAAAGGTGTAGGACAAAATGATCCGCCCGATGTGGGCGGCGTCTTTGTCGGTCGCGAGGTTCGGGTCGACGTAGAACGTCAACGGCATCTCGACGCTTTCGCCCGGCTGCAGCGTTTGCTCCTGGAAGCAGAAGCACGCGATTTTTTGGAAGTGGATACCGGCGGCCGGGGGGTCGACATTGAAAGCCGCCGTGCCGGTCAGCGGCTTGTCGCCAAAGTTGGTCGCACGATAAAACGCTAGCGCGTTCTCGCCGAGCTTGAGTTGTATGCTCTGTTGGACCGGCTCGAACTTCCATTTGAGGCCATTGCGCACGTTGGCATCGAACAGAACTTCCACCGGCCGGTCGAGAACGGTTTGTGAAGGCGCGATCGCCCGCTGCGTCGTGCCGCCGTAACCCGTCAATTGGCAGAAGACTCGGTAGAGCGGCACGGATGCGAAGGCCAGGGCCAGCATCACGACTGGCATCACCGATACCATTATCGCAATCCGCATCGCGCGTTTGGAGTCGTAGTCGCGTGGCGCCGATGGTGTCGGCTGCGGCGCGTTTGGATCGATGTTGATCATCACATGGCCCTGTTTAAGACATTGCCGCCAAGACGAACCATGGTCGCTGCATAAAACAGTACCACGAGGAACCCAAGAGCAAGGGCAACCGCGATCGACCGCCGGTTCTGGCGCGCCTTCGCTTCGGGGCTGAGTTCAACGAATTCTGGCTCGGTATTCGTCGAGCTTGCAGGCTCTGGAGCGGTCGCGGGCGCCGCCGGAACAGCTGCCGGTGTTTCGGGCGCGTCCTTGACCGCAGTCATGCCATCACCCGTCGGATGATACCCTCGACGAGCAATAGGCCAAACAGAGCAAAGAGATAGAGAATCGAGAAAGCAAACAGCTTTTTCGCTGCCGCGTCAGCCTCGCGACCTTCGGTAATCCGGCGAACGTCAAGGGCATATCGGAGGAACAGGGCGCCGAGGATGGTCGAGGCTGCCAGATAGGCGAGGCTACCCATGCCAAGGGCGTATGGCGCAATGCCAAGCGGGACCAAAAGGAACGAGTACAGCACGATCTGCCGACGCGTTTCGGTCGGTCCGGCCACGACGGGAAGCATCGGTACGCCGACCTTCTCGTAATCGCGGCAACGATAAAGCGCGAGCGCCCAGAAGTGTGGTGGCGTCCAGATAAAGATGATTGCGAACAGCAGCGCGCTTTCGATGGAGACGCCACCAGTGACGGCTGCCCAGCCGATCATGGGTGGGAAAGCACCTGCGGCTCCGCCAATCACGATGTTTTGGGCGGTCCGCCGCTTTAGCCACATGGTGTAGACGAATAGGTAGAATCCGATGGTCAGAGCGAGAAGGGCGCCAGCGACGACGTTGACGAGGAGCCCCAGCGTCAGCACAGAGGCAAACGACAGGAACGAGCCGAATGCGAGAGCATCTTCGGGACTGATCTTGCCGCGCGGGATCGGCCGCGAGGTCGTGCGCTGCATTTGAGCGTCGATGTCGGCGTCGTACCACATGTTGAGCGCGCCAGACGCGCCGGCGCCGACCGAGATCGCGAGGATGGCAATGAATGCCATCAACGGATGGATCGAGCCAGGAGCGAGCACCATCCCGGTCATTGCCGTCAGGATGACAAGCGACATGACGCGGGGCTTCATCAACTGGAAGAAGTCGTAGACGGACGCGCCGTTGGGCGTGACCCGCACGGTTACCGGCGGCAACGTCTCTGTGGTGACCGTATCGATGCCGGCTTCGGCCATTCAAGGTCGTCCTTTTGTCAGTCGGAGTGCGCACAAACAACGTGCGGGGGTTTGGACGGTCAGACGCGGCTGTCAATGTCAGCCGCGTCTGGTTTCGTGATCAGTGATGATCATCGCCGGTGATGCGCGGCAACTTGTTGAACGAGTGGAACGGCGGCGGTGAGGACAGCGTCCATTCCAACGTCGTTGCGCCTACGCCCCATGGGTTGGCTGATGCTTTTTCGCGGCGGACCAAGGCGACGGCCATGCCGATGAAGAAGACCAGCGTACCGAGTGTCGTGATGTAGGCACCGTATGACGAGATCCGGTTCCAGAACGCGAACGCGTCGGGGTAGTCCGCATAATGGCGCGGCATACCTGCAAGGCCCAAGAAGTGCTGCGGGAAGAACAGGATGTTGGCGCCAACGAACGTCAGCCAGAAGTGGAGGTGACCCCAGAATGGCGCGTACATGTAGCCGAACATCTTGGGGAACCAATAGTACCAGCCGGCAAAGATGGCGAATACTGCGCCGAGCGACAGCACATAGTGGAAGTGCGCGACGACGTAGTACGTGTTGTGCAGCGAGCGGTCGACGCCGGCATTTGCGAGCATCACGCCTGTGACACCGCCGACGGTGAACAGGAAGATGAAGCCCAACGCCCACATCATGGGCAGGCGGAACGAGATCGAGCCGCCCCACATCGTGGCGATCCAGGAGAAGATCTTCACGCCGGTCGGCACTGCGATGACCATCGTCGCGAAAACGAAGTAGGCCTGCGTGTCGACGCTGATGCCAGCTGTGTACATGTGGTGGGCCCACACGACAAATCCGACCACGCCAATCGCGACCATGGCGTAGGCCATGCCGAGATAGCCGAACACTGGCTTCTTGGAGAACGTCGAGATGATGTGGCTGATCATGCCGAAGCCCGGCAGGATCAGAATGTAAACTTCAGGGTGACCGAAGAACCAGAAGAGATGCTGATAGAGCAAGGGGTCGCCGCCACCGGCCGCGTCGTAGAACGTGGTTCCAAAGTTGCGATCGGTCAGCAGCATCGTGATGGCGCCAGCCAGCACTGGCAGCGACAGCAACAGCAGGAACGCGGTGACAAGTACCGACCACACGAACAGCGGCATCTTGTGCAGGGTCATGCCCGGCGCGCGCATGTTGAAAATCGTCGTGATGAAGTTGATCGCGCCGAGGATCGACGATGCGCCGGCCACGTGAAGCGACAGGATCGCGAAGTCGACGGACGGGCCAGGGTGACCGATCTTGCTCGATAGGGGCGCGAGGACGATCCAGCCTGTGCCGACACCGTCCGTACCAGCAGCTCCGGGCACAAACAGCGAAATCAGAAGCAGGATGAAGGCTGTTACCAGAAGCCAGAACGAAATATTGTTCATGCGCGGGAACGCCATGTCCGGCGAGCCGATCATCAGCGGCACGAACCAGTTGCCGAACCCGCCGATCATGGCCGGCATGACCATGAAGAACACCATGATGAGGCCGTGGCCGGTGACGAACACGTTGTAGACGCCGGGATTGGCGAAGTATTGAAGGCCCGGCTCCTGAAGTTCCATACGCATAGCGACAGACAGCGCGCTGCCGATCACACCCGCAAACATGGCGAACAGCAGATAAAGCGTGCCGATGTCTTTGTGGTTCGTCGACAAAAACCATCGCGTGAAGAATGACGGCGCGTGATCCTCGTGATCATGCTCTGCCGTTTTCGAATAGCTGCCCATATTGGACCCCATGGCGGAACGATTGTGACTTCAATTGTGATCGGGTCTGGCCATCGTGACCTAGGCCCTAGCCTCTTGCGTGCGGCTAACTTCAGCGGAAGGCGTAACCGTTACTGGACCTGCGCGAGTTTGTTTTGCGACGGGTGGCGGTCGAGATCGGCCTGCAGGATCGCTTTCGCCTTCTTCCCGTCCTTCGCCTTGAGCGCGGCGACCCAATCGTTGAAGGCCTGCTCACTGACAACCTTCACGCCGATCGGCATGCTGGAATGGTTTTTGCCGCACAATACCGAGCACTGACCCCAGTAGGAGCCGATGACTGTTGGCTTGAACCACGTTGCGTGGACGCGGCCTGGGACCGCCTGCATCTTCGAGCCGAACGCTGGAATGGTCCAGGAATGGATGACGTCGTTGGATGTCACCAAGAGGTGGACGACCTTGTTGACGGGCACGGCGATGTCGTTATCGACGGCCAGCTGACGCGGCTGCTTCAGCTTTTCCCAAAGCGGCTTGGAGGCCGCCTGCAACGCGGCTATTTTTGCGAGGCTGCCATCTTCCAGCGTGCCGTATTTTGCGCTGAATTCCTTGTCGCCGATCGCGGCTTTGATCACGTCTTCGTCGGTCACCATGTTGGAGGTGATCGAAATGCCTTTGTGGTCGAGATATTCGTGCTCCCAATACCAAGCGTTGCCGATCGCTTTGATCGTGAGGTCTGGCTTGGGGTAGTTGTACTGGAGATACAGGAGCTTGAAGGACGGGATTGCGATCACCAGAAGGATCGCGATCGGGACGATCGTCCAGGCGACCTCTAGTCCGACGTGGTGCGTGTTCTTCGATGGCACGGGATTGGCCGTTTCGTTGAACCGGACGACCACGTAGACCATGAGGCCCAGCACGAACACCACGATGGCGATGATGATGGCGTTGGTCAGGTCGTAGAACTCGAGCGTCTTCTGCATCACTTCGGTGGCAGGTTTCGACAGGCCCATTTGCATCGGCTCAGGCTGGCCGATCGCCAGCGCCGCACCGGCAAGACCTGTGATCAACAGCGCCACGAGCCCAGCGTTCAGGAGCTTTCCGGCGGCGTACTTGGCGGCGGTTTGCCAACTCGTCATGCGCGTTTCCCTCGTTTGGGCAGCGCAGGTAGGCGCCAGCCACATTTTGTTCGCCGATGTGATGCCCTGCAACCGGGCGGAGAGCCACAGGATCTACAGCACAATACATAGGCAATTTGCTATCCATCTGACAGCAACACCATCGGCTGTTGCCGAACAAGCGCTACCGATGTTGGATTTGTGCGACATAATCTCGCGATTTCGCATCTTCCTCTGACACAGCCTACACCGCCTTTGAAAGCTCAGAATACTGCGACACGCCGATGTCGGAATTCGGCCGCGTTGTCGGTTAGACACCTTCGATCAAGAACACCATAGCGGATCCGCGCGTGGGGCTAATCTAGCGAGGCAGATGTGATCGCAGTCGGCAGACGATCGGGTGGACTACGGGGTGGATGCGGGCTCTCACTGCATTGTTTCGCTTCATCTTTCCAAGTTTTCGCAGCCGTTCTGATCGCGGCTTTTTCCATCTGCGCGTCGGATGCAAACGCGGCGGAGGAAGGAACCGTGAAAGGCCAACACGGCGACTGGCAGATTGTGTGCAAGGACCCACCGCCAGGGGCAAAAGGCGAGGTCTGCGCCCTGGTTCAAAGCGTCACGGCTGAAGATCGCAACAACGTTGGGCTGACCGTCTACTTCCAACGGTTTTCCAACGGAACGCGCGTGTTACGCGTGTTTGCGCCGGTCGGCATCCTGCTGCCACCGGGGCTCGGCCTCAAAATCGATGAAAAAGATGTCGGGCACGCGCCGTTCCTGCGCTGTCAAAACTTTGCCTGTTATGCGCAGGTCGTGGCGGAAGACACGCTGGTCGAGCGCATGTCGAAGGGCAAGACCGCAGTGTTCGTCATCTTCCAAACGGAAGAAGCCGGCATCGGCATCCCGATATCGCTCAAAGGATTTTCGGAAGCTTTGGCGGCGCTGAAATAAAAGCTGGTATTCTGGCCTCTCGCAGGAGTGGCCAGATGTGACGCGAGTGACCAGACCGTGCTGCCCGGCATCGGCGGGTCGTCAGGCAGACTTCTTGTAAAGCCACGCGACGACTTCGGCTTCGGCGTCGAGCCGACCCGCATCCGACTTGGCCGATTCTGTTACCGCCAAGTCGGACTTGTCGGATTTGGCGACGTCGGATTTGGCGAGCTCCAACTTCATCGGCCGCGTGGGGGGATTGGACCGGCCGACGGCATCATTGTCGACCGACTTCGGCACCACATGCGGCTTGGCTGTGGCAATTGGAGACGAGCGCGCAACGTCGACTGCCGCGGCGTCATGGCGGCCATTCGCAGGATTAGCCGCCACATCGGCGTAGGCCGTCCCCATGCGCTCCAGGGATTGGAGATACTGCCGCTGTGCGGTCTGCCAGTAACGAACCTGCTCGGCGACGGCGTCCATGGGGGACTTGCACTGGGCAACAACCTGCGGAAATTCGAGCGCCGCCATCATTCGGCGCGTCGCCAATGCGACGAACTCGACTTGCATCCGGCCAACGGCCTTGATCCACGCGTCTCCGGCGACAGCCGGAGACGGCCACATTACGACGGGTTTTTGCAAGGGGTTTTGGTACATTGCATCCTCATCCGAACAACGTTTCCACGCGATGATGGCGTGCAGCCAACGGACTCGCGACTACCTGTAATGGTAGGTTCTTGCGCAATATATTGCCAATGCGCGAAAACGCACGCCTGCCCTGCGCAAATCGACTGGGTGAGTACAGATCAATTCTTGGATCACGCAACATACTGAATTTGAACTATTTATTGCATCTCTAGCCGTTCCTCAATTTTCTGAGTACAACTTCCCTGATACTGCGGCATCGTGTTGTCTTCGGGTCAGGCGGGCAACGGCCTCAGCCATTTCACGTGTCGGCGATTTGTCGTGTGTTGCGTTTGGGTGGTCTGATGTGGGGGCGCATCACAACAATTTGCCGGGCGGTCGGCTTGGTCGTGAGCCGCGCCGTCGGTTGGCCGCGCCGGTCGTGGTCCGCGCCGGGCCACCTTCCTCCGGCCGTCCGATTTAGCGGTATCGCCGCTAGCCTCGCCGTGGGTTTCGCCTTCCCGGCAACCGCAGCCGAATTCGATGCCTTCGAGGATATCGACCGGGTTGGCGCGTTCGAAGCCTGGGCCGGTACTGATGTGACGTCGCGGACGTGGTTTGCCTACTCTGGAGTGACTGCCGCCGTGTGGGGGGATATCCATGCCGACGGCTTCCGTTTGCGGGCTGCTCAAGGTGTCGGTGGCTACTCGTATCGATACGATGCCGCGACAGCGGTGAAGGTGAGCAAGTCCGTAACCGACCTGATGGTCGGATATCAGTTCGGTGTCGACGACTACACGCTCAAAGCGTTTGCCGGCTGGTCTGTCCTGGCACGCCAATTCGAGGTGCCGTCGCTCGGAGCAGTCGAGCAACGGATCGAACACGGGTTCAAGGCTGGCGTTGAAGTCTGGCTGGATTGGTCGGAGGTCACGTGGGCGTCGTTCGATGCCAGCTTCGCCCAAGCGCGCTCGACCATCGACGCCCGCTTCCGCCTCGGGCAGCGGCTCGACAACGACATTTCGGCAGGACCCGAGGTCGTGTTCAACCGCACCGATCTGAGCGGCGAAGTGATCGCCACTGGCACGGATTACGGGAACGCCCGGATCGGGGCGTTCGTACGCTATGACTGGTTCGGCGGGGAAATTTCGGCCGCTGGCGGGCTTTCGAGCGATGTCACGGGTTCGGGATCTCGCGCCACGTCTTCGGGCAATGGCTCGGGAACCCGTTCGAGCTTACCAAGCCTAAAGGTGGAACGACATTCGCCTTACGGCTCGGTAACTGTGCTGTTTCAATTCTGACAGGCGCTGCGATCTTGACCCGATCGACCTGAACAGACCGCCTTGATTTATCCAATTTTATGATCCAAAAAAAACGAACGATCGTTTTGTCCGGCGATTGACCAATCGGCTACTGAAACAAGCCTCCTTCACCCGACTGAAACCGACAGTGCCCAAACTCAAGCCCGACACACAGTTCGCCCGCCAGCAACACATCCTCGACGCTGCCGAACTCGCGTTCGCCGCCGGGGGATTTCACCGCACGACAATGCAGGACGTTGCGCGGCAGGCCTGCGTCAGCCTCGGCGCTCTCTACGTCTATTTTGCATCCAAGGAAGACCTTATCGCCGGGATCACCGAGCGGGATCGGGCCAAACTGACCGAGCAGTTGGCGGCGATCGGTCAGGCGCCCGACCTTGCTGCGGCGCTCGCCAAACTAGGCGAGCATTATAAGGTCGAGGAGCCTCGCTATAAGCAGCAGCTGGTTGTCGAGATCGGCTGCGAGGCGATGCGCGGTGGCTCCGTCGGCTCGATTTACCGGGCCTGCGACGAGGCGATCATGGGCGACTTCGAGCGGCTGTTCCAGCGCGCCATCGAGGATCGCCGCATCACGCCGCGCTATGACGCAGCCACCATCGCGCGTGCGATTGCCGTTTTAGGCGACGGCCTGTTCTGGCGGCGGGCCGTCGATCCCACGTTCGATACCAAAGCCATGGTCCCGGTTATCGCCACGCTCGTAGCAGCATTGCTCGATGGCGCCGACCGGCCGCACTCCGCCCCCGCCGAGGACAAGAAACATGAAGTCTAACCTGATCCTTTTGGCGGTTATCGCAGCAGGTGCAGCGGGGTGGTATGTGCTGCATCAGCCGGGGAAGCCCGCGAGCGGAACGGCCGGGCAACCCAAATCAGCGGTCGCACCTGCGGTCTCTGTCGTGAAGGCGGCGCTTAGCGATTTCGTCGAAACGGTTTTGGTGACCGGCTCGGTCGTCGCGCGCGACGAGGTGATGATCGCCCCTGAAATCGAGGGCTTTCGGATTGTCGAGCTCGCGGCCGAAGAGGGCGACACAATCAAAAAGGGGCAGGTACTCGCCCGGCTGGCCAATGCCACACTCGACGCAGCTTTGGCCCAAAGCGATGCCAACATTGCGCGCGCGAGTGCGGCTATCGCAGTTGCCCGAAGCGCAATCGTTCAAGCCGAGGCGGCCGAAAAAGAGGCGGATCAGGCGTTCGACCGCGCCCGCCCGTTGAAGCAGTCCGGAACGATTTCGGAAGCGGTATTCGACCAACGGGAAGCTGCTGCCAAAACGTCCGCCGCGAGGCTCAATTCGGCTCGCGAAAGCTTGCTCAGTGCCGAGGCCGACAAAGCCGCGATCGAAGCTGCCCGGCGGGAGATCGTCTGGCGGCGCGAACGGTCCGAGATCCGCTCGCCCGTCGACGGCACGGTCAGTCGGCGAACGGCGCGGGTCGGTGCCGTTGCGAGCGCAGCGGGCGACCCGTTGTTCCGCGTCGTCGCCAATGGCGAAATCGAACTCGACGCCGAGATTGCAGAACGGGATGTCGGCCGCATCAAGGACGGGCAACCGGCAACGGTCACCATTACAGGCATGGGCGAGGCGCGCGGGACGGTGCGTCTCGTATCGAGCGAGGTCGATCGAACGACGCGGATCGGCAAGGCAAGGATCAGCCTTGGTGCCAGCTCGGCGTTCAAGCTCGGCGCGTTCGGACGCGGCACGATCGAAACTGGCCGCAGCCGAGGCATCGGGCTGCCGACATCGGCCGTCGTTTTCGGTGCCAACGGCGCCACTGTACAACTTGTAAAGGACGATCGCGTCGAGACACGACTCGTCACGATCGGGCTCAGCTCGCAGCAACTTGTCGAAATCAAGGACGGGATTACCGAAGGCGACGTTGTCGTTGCCAAGTCGGGAAGCTTCCTGCGCGATGGCGACGCCGTCCGGCCAATCACTTCGCCGACCACACTCAGCACCGCGGCCCCTTGAGGATCAAATGAGCACGACAACCAATATTTCCGGCTGGTCGATCCGCAAGCCGGTGCCGTCCATCGTGCTGTTCGCCGTCCTGATGCTGCTCGGGATCATGAGCTTTCGCTCGCTGCCGGTGACGCGGTTTCCCAACATTGACGTCCCGGTCATCTCGGTCACGATTACCCAGTCGGGCGCGGCACCCGCCGAACTTGAGACGCAAGTCACGAAGCAAGTCGAAGACGCGCTCGCCAACATCACCGGCGTCAAGAAACTGGTGTCCACGCTGACCGACGGCGCCTCGGCAACCGCCATCGAATTCCGGCTCGAGGTCAACCAGGACCGCGCGCTCAACGACGTCCGCGATGCTATAGCAAAGATCCGGACCGACCTGCCTCGCAACATCGACGAGCCGATCATTCAACGCATCGACGTCGAAGGACAATCGCTCGTTTCGTATGCCGCCTATTCCCCAGGCATGACGCTGGAGGGGCTATCCTGGCATGTCGATGACGTCATCAAGCGACAGCTGCAGGGGCTGAAAGGGGTCGGCCGTGTCGAGCGCCAGGGCGGCGTCGTGCGCGAAATCCGCGTGATCCTCGACCCCGACCGGCTGTTGGCACTCGGCATTACCGCAAGCGCGGTGAACCAACAGGTGCGCGCGACCAATGTCGACCTGGGCGGAGGCCGCGGCGAGGTCGGAGGCCAGGAGCAGACCATCCGGACTCTCGCTGGCGCGCGCGAGGTCGAACGGCTGGCTGAGACCAAGATTGTCATCCCCGGCGGCCGCGACGTTCGCCTCAAGGACATCGCGCGCATCGTCGACGGCAATAGCGAGCCACGGACATTCGCCGCGCTCGACACCCAACCGGTGGTCACATTCGCGGTGTTCCGCGCCAAGGGCGCTAGCGAGGTCACTGTCGCGGACGGCGTGACGAAGCGGGTCGCCGAACTGCAGGCGCAGTATCCCGACATCGTTTTGCGCAAGGTCGACGACAGCGTCGCGTATACGCGCGGCAATTACGAGAGCGCGATGCTGTCGCTGCTCGAAGGTGCAGCGCTCGCGGTGCTCGTGGTGTTCTTGTTCCTGCGCGATTTGCGCGCGACGATCATCGCGGCGGTCGCCCTTCCACTGGCTGCGATCCCGACATTCTGGGCGATGAGCATGATGGGCTTCTCGCTCAACCTCGTCAGCTTGTTGGCCGTTACGCTCGTAACCGGCGTGCTCGTCGACGACGCCATCGTCGAGATCGAGAACATCGTCCGGCATATGAGGATGGGAAAATCCGCCTATCGGGCCTCGCTGGACGCGGCCGACGAGATCGGGCTCGCCGTGATCGCGATCACGCTGACGATCGTCGCGATCTTTGCGCCGGTTTCATTCATGGGCGGCATCGCCGGGCAATATTTCAAACAGTTCGGCCTCGTGGTTGCTGCTGCCGTACTATTTTCGTTGCTGGTTGCCCGGCTCATTACACCTATGATGGCGGCCTACTTGATGCGCACGGTGCCACACGAGGAGAAGCCCGACGGCTTCATCATGCGGGCGTATACTGGCATCTTGAAGCTGACACTCAAGAACAGGCTGTCGCGCTTTCTAACGCTGGTTGCTGGCGTTGGTATCTTTGCCGCCGCGATCCAGGCGACGGCAAACCTTCCAACCGGCTTCATGCCCGATGAGGACGTCTCGCGCCTCGTCGTCTCGACAGAGTTGCCACCAGGTGCAACGCTCGCCGATACGCGCGCGGCCACCGACAGCCTGGCCCGGGCACTTAAGGCGTTGCCGGAAGTGCGCCAGGTCCTTGTAATCGGGGGCAGTGGACCGCTCGGCACGCAGGAAGTCCGCCGGGCTACGCTCCTCGTGCAATTGGTGCCCAAGAACGACAGGAAGCGGCCGCAAAAGGAGGTTGAGGCACTGGTATCGGATATCTTCGGCACCGTGCCGGACACGCGCTCTTGGTTCATAAACGAACGTGGCGAACGCAAGCTGAGTTTCTCGATCCTGTCGAAGGACGGGGCCGCGCTCACATCCTTCGTCAGCACGCTTGAGGCCGAGCTGCGAAAGATCGACGGCTTCCGCAACGTCGCCTCGGTCGGCGCGATCGATCGGCCGGAAATCCGCATCGTGCCGCGCTACGACGATGCCGCCGCCGTCGGCGTCACACCCGAAGCCATTGCCGATACGGTCCGTGTTGCCACGCTGGGCGACGTCGCAGCCAATCTCGCGAAGTTCAATGCGGGCGACCGGCTGGTTCCTATCCGGGTCCAGATCGAAGACAGCGCGCGAACGGATTTGCGCCAGATCGAACAGTTGCGTGTGTTGGCCCAGAATGGCAAGGCGATCCCGCTGGCGGCGGTCGCCAGCGTCGAATTTGGCCGCGGACCGAGCTCGATCGACCGCTTCTCCCGGGTCCGTCAGGCCAAAATCGGTGCCGACCTTGCACCAGGTCTGGCACTTGGCGATGCCAGGGAACGCTTCAACGAGACCGTGAAACGGCTCGGCTTGCCAGCCGGTGTGTCGCTCGAAGCTTCGGGCGACGCGGAAATCCAGGACGAGGTCGCCAACGGGTTCATCACAGCGATGGGCACGGGCCTGCTGATCGTGTTCGGCGTTCTCGTGCTTTTGTTTGGCAGCGTGTTTCAACCGATTACGATCCTGCTGTCGCTGCCGTTGTCGTTTGGCGGCGTCGTCGCTGGCCTGCTGGTGACCAACAATCCGGTCAGCATGCCGGTTTATATCGGCTTGCTGATGCTGATGGGGATTGTCACGAAGAACGCAATTCTTCTTGTCGACTTCGCGGTCGAGGAGATCGCGCGGGGTACCGACCGGATCACGGCGCTGATCGAGGCGGGCCGGAAGCGAGCGCGACCGATCGTGATGACGACGGTGGCGATGGTGGCGGGTATGATGCCAGCGGCCTTCGCCGTTGGCGAAGGAGGCGAGTTCCGCGCACCGATGGCGATCGCGGTGATCGGTGGCCTCATCGTTTCGACCGCGCTGTCGCTCATTTTCGTGCCGTCGTTCTTCACGGTGATGGACGATCTTGGATGGCTGGTCGGCCGCATGTTCTCAGGGGTGATCGGACCGACCGACGAAGCGGAGGCCAGCGCCTCAGGGCACACCCAGGCGACAGCTGCAGTTTCGTCCGGCCGGGCGGCTGCGAAAGACGCGGCACCGGCGAAGCCTCCGCTCGCGCAAGCTGCTGAATAACAAAACGCGCGTCAGGAAAACATAAGCGAAACAGGGCTTGTCGCTGCACTTGGCCGCGAATACAGCGTAGACTGTGGCGTACCCACCACCGCGCTGCAGCGCGATGTCCCATTCAGCATGCGACCGGCGAGGCCTCCAATGTTCGACGCGAAATCCCTGATCGAAATGATGGTGCGCGGGGCAGCCCCACAGCGGCCTAATACGTCTGGCGACGCTGGCGGCCTGAACGATCTCCTCGGCCAACTCGGCCGAATGTTGCCGCAACAGGGCGGTGCGCAAGCAGACGGTGGCCGTGCCGCGCAGGGCACTGCGGGCATCCCTGGCCTCGACGATTTGCTGCGGCAGATCGCTGGCGGTGCTGGTCAGCAGCCTTCGACAGGTGGCCGGAACATGGCCGAGCAATCCGGTTCGCCAGCCGCGAGCGGTGGCGGCGGACTTGGCGACATCATGGCCCAGATGCGTGCGCAAATGGAGCAAGCTGGGCGCGCACTCGGCCAGGGTGGGTCAATGGCCTCAGGCGGTCAGGCTGGTCCCGGCGGTGCTACCCCGTCTGCGGGTCTCGGTGGCGGGAACATCATGGATATTCTTGGGCAGGTGCTCGGGCAGGCCACCGCCGGGGCTAAAGACGGTGCTGGCCGGATCGGCTCTGCGACGGGCGCGAACGATGCGCTCGGCCGGATGACCGGCGGGGCGGGCATGGACGAGATGATGGCCAAGCTCAAGGCGTTGATCGCCCAGAACCAGTTCGGAGCCGGTGCAGCCGCCGGTGGTCTCGGCGCCGTCGTGCTTGGAACCCAGACGGGACGCAGCATAGCGGCCGGGGCGGCCAAGATCGGCGCGCTCGCACTGATCGGCGGGCTCGCTTACAAGGCCTACCAGAACTATCAGGCTGGAAAGCCACTGATCGCGTTGGACCATGTGGTGGCCGAGGCAGCGCCCGACGGCAGCGGTTTTGAACCCGATTCTGTCACGAACGAAGCGGCGATCCTCTATATCCGGGCGATGATTGCGGCGGCCTCGGCCGATGGCCGCGTCGACCAAGCCGAGATGACCGGCATCATGGGCAATCTCAAGCAGGCGGGCTTCGAGGCGGCGGCAGAGGAATTCCTCGCCGATGAACTCAACAACCCGGCGACGATCGACAGCCTCGTCGAGTCGTGTGTCAGCGCCGAACAGGGCGTGCAGGTCTACACGGCGGCGCGCATTGCGATCTCGCCCGACAGCCGTGCGGAGCAGGCGTTCCTGGCCGAACTCGCAGCGAAACTCGGCATGGCGCCCGAGCTTGCCGCCAACATCGATGCGGCGACACGCAACCACGCCTGATTATCTGTGATCGGGGCGCATACGATCAGGTCTACCGCAAGCTGAGCATAAAAACGGCCGCCTCGTGTGAGCGAGGCGGCCGTTTCATTTTCACAGCTCGGTTCGTCGCCCTGGATCAGTTCGCGCTGGTGCGCGTTGCGGCTGTGGTGCCGACACCTGCGGGCTGCTGCTTCGTGCCGGCGGTGGCCGACTGTTCGGGTTTGAAAAACACGTCGACGCGCATGCCCGTCAACAATGGCGGTAAACCGTCGAGTACGACGACGACCTCGGCAACCTCGATGTCGGTTGGACGGCGGACGCCACGCGGGGGAATGCGTGGTGCGGCCATCGCCTGCGATACCGATGTGACGATGCCGGTGAACTCTTTGTCGGGGAACGCGTCGCCTTTGATCACGACGCGTTGGCCGACCTTGACCTTGGGTGCGTCGCGCTCCTCGACCTCTGCCTTGACGCGCAAGCCGGATAGGTCACCCATGACGATCATTGGCGCTTCGGGCGATGGGGAAGCCAACTCGCCATACTTGATGTAGACGCCGAGGATCGTGCCGTCGGCAGGGGCCCGGATACGGGCACGCTCAACGGCGGCTTCCGCGATCGACAATTCCGCTCGAGCCGTGGCGAGCGACGACTCGAGGCGCGTCGCAAGCGGCATTCCGTCCCTGCTTTGAACGCGCTGGAGGTTGGCACGGCTGTTGGCCAGCTGCTCCTTCGCGGCATTGATCTCGAAGCGAGCCTGATCGAGGTCTTTGGAGGCTGCCGGAGCCGAGGCGACACGCGCGGCAAGGGCTCTGGCGTCGAATGCCAGCCGCGCGCGAAACAGCGTGCGCTCCGCAGTGGACACCGAGTCCTCGGCTTGCCGCCGCTCCAACGCCAAGCCCCGGACCGGCTCCTCGTCGCGCTCGCGCTCCCGGACCTGGACGTCGATCTTGGCTGCGGCTGCACGGATCAGCTGATCTTCGTCTTCGAGGCGAACCAGAAGATCGCCAGCCCGGACCACGTCGTTAGCCGAAACCGCGACATCGGCGGTGCGTCCTGCGACCGGCGTCGAGATGGTCAGGTTGCCGTTGCGCGGCTCCACGCGGCCGGTCGCCGAGGCAATCCACTGCGGTTTGGCCGTGGCTCCTGGCGCAGTTTCGGCTGTTCCCGAGCTGGCTGCCGTCGGGGCTGCCTGGGTCGATGTGGCCGGCGGTGCGGTCGCGGGCGACTGAGTTTGCGCCGGGCTCGTCAGCAACGCCGCGGCAACAACGGCCGCCGCAGCAAGGGCAAAAAGCGATGTCGAATTCAAGCCAAGCATCTGTTCAGACCTCTCATACAAAGCGTCGATTTCGTGCGGCGCATTATGGTCGTTTACCGGTTGTATGTGCGTTGTGGAGCCCGCTTGGCCCTGCCGGGGCCCTTATGACCGCTGGCGTTTTGCCCAGCGCGATAATCCCGTTCAGCGAGGCGTCGTGCATCAGCGGGTTCAGTGCTACCGCGCCCTGCGTGCGGCGCGTCCGCGGTTGCGGTTGCGCCGGCGTTTGCCGTTACGGTCGGCCGCGACGTCGTGCAGCTGGACGACATCTGCGGGTACCTGGTTCGTTGTGACCCGCTCGCGGTGCTCCTCGCTGACGATACGGCCGTCTTCGATGTGGATGACGCGGTCGGCGTAGGCGATCGTCCGTGGATCGTGTGTCACGACGAGGATCGAGCGGTTCTGCTGCCGCGCGATCTCGGCCAGGAGCCGCATAACGCCGTGTCCGTTGACGCTATCGAGCGCTGCCGTCGGCTCGTCGGCGAGCACGATGGAGGGTTCTGTACAAATCGCGCGGGCAACGGCGACGCGTTGTTTTTCGCCACCGCTGAGATTGGCGGGATAGCTGTTCAACTTGTTGGCGAGCCCGACGCTCTCCAGTGCGGCTTTGGCGCGCGAGATTGCGGCCAATCCCGTAACGCCGGCCACATCGAGGGCGATGCGGACGTTTTCGAGCGCCGTCAGCGTCGGAAACAAGTTGTAGGACTGGAAGATGTAGCCGATGTGCGTCCGGCGGAGCTTGGCGAGGGCGTCGGGTGACAGCCCGGCAGTCTGCGTTCCGGCGACAGAAACCGTGCCGGCGGTGGGCGACAAGATGCAGCCGAGGATCGAGATCAGCGTGGTCTTGCCCGAACCCGAAGGCCCCATCAGCAAAGCGAGTTCGCCGGGCCTCATGCTGAGGTTGACGCCCTTGACAGCGGTGATCTTTCCGGCGCCTTGACCGAGTTCCTTGACGATGCCGCGGGCTTCAAGAACCGGCGCTTCGAGAACGGGGGTTGTGCTCATCGCGTAAACACCGTCACGGGATCAATCTTCGTGACCTTGAAGATCGCGGATACTGCCGAAATCGCGCACATCGAAATCGTCAGCGCCAGCAGCCCCAACGCCAGCCCCGGCGTCATGAGGATCGGCAACGCACTTCCTTTGGAGGCATAGACGATCAGTAGCGCAATCGCCATGCCGAGCAGGTAGCCGAGGCCCGCACTCATCGCGGCCTGCGCGAGGATGACCTGGTAAATATAGCCCGACGATGAGCCGAGCGCGCGCAATGTCGCGAACTCGTTGATGTGGTCTTTGGTGCTCGAGTACAGCGTTTGGGCGACGATCACGGTGCCCACGAGCGTGCCCAGTAGGGCACCACCGATGAGGGCGGCGCCAGCGCCGGTGTTGAACAACCACTGCGTCAGGCTGCGGTTCAGCATTTCTTCCCGCGTGAGGACTTCGGCGGGAGCAACTTTCGGGGCCAAGGCCGCCTGGACCTCTTTGATGTCGGCGCCCTCTTCCAGCTTGACGAGATGGAACGACGTCGTCTGTTCAGGGGCGCCGACGAGTGCGCGCGCGCGATCGATGGGGGCAAAGACGTAGGGCGATTGGGTAAACGACCTGATGCCGCTGGTCAGCGCGCGAATCCGTACGCGGGTCTCCTGGATCTGCGCCGTGCTGTTCATGCCGGTGATGCCGAGTTCGGCGAGGTAGGTCGTATCGACGGCGATGCCGCCCGGAGCCTTGATATCTTCCCATGTGCCTTCGATGACGTTGAACGGTGACAAGCCACCATCCTCGACGTCGGCGCCAACCAGAACGACACGCGTAGAGCCACCACCGGGCTTGAGCCACTCTGCGAATGTGGACAGCACTGGTGCGACCGATTTGACGCCGGGCGTTACCATCGCCTGATGCCGTTCCTTGTTGGTCAACAATGTCCCACCGTCTTCAAACGACTTGGAGCCGTACGCGGTAACCCAAAGTTCGCCCTTTGAATTGTCGATAAGCGCGGTGATGTCGCGGCTCGATCCGATGTAGAGGCCGAGTTGCACGGCCACGAGGACGACCGAGAACAAGATACCGATCAGCGTGACGGCAAGTCGGATCCGGTCGTGGCACAAATTTCGGAACGCCAGCGTCAGGATCATTGGTTGGTCCAGGGGTGGGAGATTGCCACCCTTCGAGCTGAAGCCGGCCACTCGCAGGGTCTTTGGGAAACGGGTCGGGCCGGGTTGAGCCAAGGCCACCCGGGGCGAGCCCCTGTGTTAGCCCGGCAACAACCGGTAGGGAAGCTCTCCATGAGGCGAGATGATGTCGCGGTGCGAAAATTGCAAATGCGGGAAGCAAATGGGAAGCAAATGCCGACCATGCGGCGGGATGCCAAGGGTTAGCGATCCAACTGGGTTGCGGGACATTAATGCCGCCGAACTATACCATTTTGTCGTCCACAATTCTGCCCAACCGCATGCTAGACGGGCTCATAAGGCTCTAGCGCCGTCAAGATTCCAAAGGTGGTGGACGTGCCGAACTCAAATTTGTCTTTCTGCGTGACGCTTGTGGCCGTCACCGCTTTTTCGGCCTGCCTCGGGAGCGCAGCTTCGGCTCAAAGTGGCAAACCGGCCAAAGCCGCTACCGCCCCTCCCGGTCCAGCAGCCGCCGCCCCCGCTATTGCCGAAGCCGGACTGTGGATCGACCACACCGGGAAAGGAGCGGTCGAAATTTCGCCGTGCGGCAATAAACTTTGCGGGACGATTGTTTGGCTCGACCAGCCACTCGATGCCAAGGGCAAACCAATTGTAGATGACAACAATCCTGAGACATCAAAGCGCACGCAACCGGTATGTGGGCTACAAGTCATCGGCAATCTCGTGCAGCAGAAGGACGGCTCGTGGGACAAGGGATGGATTTACGACCCCGAGAACGGCGAGACGTACGATCTCGCCGTCAGCATCAAGCCACCCAACCGCCTTTCTGTGACCGGTTATCTCGGCATCAAGTTGCTTGGTGAGACGTACACGTGGTCGCGACCGCCAGCGGAGCCCGCCCTGGCACGCTGCGGGCCGGTGCCACCACCGGTTAGGTAACATCTTTGGGTCTGGCGCGGACAACGCCGGCCGACCCTCTCGCTAGACGACATCTACTCCTGCTGGCGGTCTCCGATCCGCGCGTACTTCTCGAGGATCTTGCGCGCCTTGTCTGCGGCGGCATCGGCGATGGCCGCATGGCCCTCGGCCGTCGGGTGGAACGCGCCAGAGTAGGTTGCTGCCAGCATAACCTGAATGAAGCTAACGGCCTCGAGCTTCAGCGCACGCTGCATGACGCCTGCCGAAACGTGGAAATTTCCAGTCATGAAGGCGTCATTGGGTGTCCGGAACCAGCGCTGCCGCGGCGCATAAGCCTTGAAGTCTGCCGGATTGAACGGAACCCACGCGCCATCGACTTTACGCGGAATGCGCAGATCGTCAGCCAGAGAGAGCGCGTTGTCAGTGTAACCCGCACACAGACCCCGGCCGATAAATTTCGGACGGTGGGCGTCGGCAAATGTCCAGCCGTAACCCGTTGCTGCTTTTTTCATCAGACCGTTCAGCGCATCGGCGACCTTCTCGCTTTCGCGAGCCTTGGCCTCAGACAGCCGGAAGTCGGGGAACACCTCCATGCCTGCTTGTCCGTCCGGGCAGACGTTGCGGCCGTTATCCAACAGCGACATGCCGGGATAGGCGGTCAAGATCACGCGGTCGCTCTCATTCCAGGGAATGTGGAGGATGTTGTGGCTCGCGCGCTTGAGCGATTTATAGCGGGCTTCGACGTTGGAGAACCGCGCGCGTGCATCGCGGGGCTCATAGACCTGACCGATCCAGCCCCCGAGGCTTTTGAGAAGGGACTGGTCGGCAAGGACCGCATTGGCGACGAGGCGGGCAAAGCCGATGTCGTTGCCGCCAATGGACACCAGCAACAGGTCAATCTTGCGCGCGTTGACACGGTCGCATTTGCGCAAGACGAGGCCGCCTTGCAATTCCGGAATACGGCCGTCGATATGATAGGCTTCCGGCAGGTCTTGCATCGGCGCTTCACGATCGCCGCATTGGACCTCGGCGATTGCGGAGACCTGCGACAATTCGGGTGGCCGCGGCACCCACTCGTTGCCCTTGTAGCGCAGGAACAATCCGGCCACGACCTCGGCGCCCGAACACGCAACACTGGCGAACGTCACGGCCCGATGGGGGTCCTCGATCGCAAGTTGCAGCGCGACACGGAGCTGATGGGAATAGAGTGAGCGGTGGCAGGCCTGGTCGAGCCAGCGTGCGTTCTCGTCGATGAAGTCGCTGTCGCCAATCGTTCGCCATGACCCGATGCGAACGGGTAGCCCGGCCAAATCATTGCCGTTTTTGCCCGGCTTGCCGTAGTCGGCGACGCGCTCTCGCGAAAAGCGAACCGGGATGTCGGGGTTGCCCTCACCCGATCCGAAGCTATCGCCCATGCCGACGATGAACAGGTCCTTGACCTTGATGTTTGCAATCGCCGGTTCGCCGCCGCCGAAATCGACCTCGACTTGCGCCCCGTCGGGATAAGGAATGTCGAATTTCACTGGCTCGGCACACGACTGCACGGCCTTTTGCGTCCGGCCGTCGCCGCGTGGTTTCGCCGTCCAGGTGCACTCGATCGTTGCGGGGGCGTCGCCAAATCCCTCGAGCGCGGCGATGACCGTATGGTTTGCGGGCTCGGCGTATGGCGTCTCGCTCTTGGGGCACACGTAGCGGTTGCGGGTCCAATCCCAGCACGTCTTGCGATACATCGGCGCCGCCCAGCCCTCTTCTGTGCGGGCTCCAAGCAGGCGTTCCGCAGAAAGGATCGGGCTACGGCGCTCCTCCGGGCTCAAAGCAAGCCATGTCGCGCGATGGGTTTCGGTATCGGCGGGATCGCCGAAGAACCGGAAGGGGTTTTCGACGCGCCAGCTGATGGCGGGCTGGACGGACCGTGCAGTCGAGCTGGGGTCGGGCGCGGCTGCAGCGGGGCGTGATGGGCCCGTCACAGCGGCGAGGACGATCGCTACCGACGCCAGTGCATGGCGGCGCTTGGTCTCTTCACGGATCATCCAGAACCTCTCTCGAAATCGCACGGACGTGGTGGATTATTCACACCAGTCCAAGCCGCCGGGCACGCCACAGCCGCCAAACGCGGGTTAGTGGCGAAATCACGGCGATCGACCGGCGCGGATCGTGACCGGGTGCCGTGACCGCTGTGAGATACGACGGCACCAAGCCCAACGGAAGGCAGGCCAGCCGGGCGGCCTCAGGCGCGGCCCGCCAGTGCTGCTTTGCGGTATCATATTTGTCGCGGACCTCTGTCGCATGACGCTTCACCATGGCTCGTAGCGCTTCGCCGGTCTCTGGATCTGCGCCAAGGATGGCGGAGGGTGCCGGGGTTGGGAACGGGGACGGGAACGGGGGGCGTCCACGGGCAAGCAGCGCCGCCGTCGCGCAAAGTAGCCGCGTGCGTCCGATTGCAGACGCCGAAGCGGCAATCAACGCCTGCGCGGGACCGGCCGCAGCGGCTGCGTCGTCGAGAATCCGGGCGCTTGCGCGGAGCGCGTGACCGGCAGTCGCATCGATCCACGCTTCGAGCGCGGCTTCTCCTGGAAGCGGGTCGGCGTAAAGGTCGAGACTGCGGGCATCGAGCGCGCGGTCGAAGCCGTCGAAGGATAGCCCGTTGGCCCGAGCGGCCGCGATGACAGCGTCGGCGACGGGGCTGCCCGAAGCAACCGGGTTGTTTGCCGGGATGGTGGTCGTTTGGGGGCTGGCATTCAGGCCGTTGCTGAGCGCGTCGCGCCACCATTGCAGGCGAATTTCAGCGAGGCTTGGTTCCGATACGGTCAAGATGATGCGGTCAATGTCGCCATCGAAGGCTGCGAGCGCGATCAGTGCCGGTTGCGCTCGGCGCGGGGCGAGCAGGGCCGATAAATACAGGTCCGGCGCGAACGTTCGGGCCACGCGCCGGGTTTCGTCGTCGATGGTGACCATACGGCCCGCGCCATCAGCCATGGGCCGCCGCGAGCATGGCGAACGTCACTGGAACGGACAGCAGCAGATTCAAACGGGCATAGAAACGGACGGTTTCCCGGGCCTCGGCCTTGCTAGCGGCATCGGACATTTGCGGGTCGAGGACGACGCGGAGTGCGGGGGAAATCCGCGCGTGAACGAAACCAAGCATGGCGAACCCACCAACCGTGCCGATCCACATCCACAGCGCATCTGGCGGCGGCCGCGAAAAGTATCCAAGAGCGCCCAGCAGCACGAGCCCGGTGACGACCGTCACATTGGCGGCGTGGCCGACCGTTCGAGCCGTGCGCGGCACGATGTGGGTCAGGATCGCTTTCCTGTCGGCGTCTGGCGCCTCAGAGAGGACCGCCAGCTGTATCACGTTGACGAACACGATCAGCCCGACCCAGACCATCGCAGCTAATACGTGGAGGGCGCGAAACAGCAATCCCGCCGCATCGGCCATGTCGGTATGTCCGCCGAGGATGCTCATTGCGAGAAGGGCCAGGATTGCGACGGTCCCAGCCGCGATGGCCGTAATCGATGATTTCAGCAGGTCAGTCGGCATTGAGGGGCCACATTTGGTTCTACGGTGCAACGAGGGCGAAGGCGGTCGTCTCTCGACTACGATCGGCGGTCCGCCCGATCAAGCCCGACCCGGGTTTAAACGGGTTGCTCGTTTTAAGCGCGTGCTTGGCTCATGTGTCGACCGCGATCACTGCGGCGCCGACCGGGCGGCCTTCGGATAGCAAAACGTTGTACGTCCGGCAGGCCGCGCCGGTTGACATGACGTCGAGACCGATCCCGGCATCAAGGCAGGCGCGGACGATCTCTGCGGGTGGAAACACCTGCGATGCGCCTGTGCCGAGCAGCAGGAACTGGAAGTCGCCGCCATGGGGTTCGGCGAACACACGGGCGAGGCTGGCGAGCGTCAGCTCCTCAGGCTTTGTCACGCTCCAAGCCCCGATCCCCGACGGTAACGCGATCAGCGAGCCACGGTGGCTCATACTGGCGAAACGGAAACCGCCCTTGCCGTACGCATCGAACGGTGCGCGGCCCGGATAATGCCCCGTATCGAGGCTCGGGTGGCTGCCAGCGGCCGATTTAGCAGCGCCTTCGGCCAACGGTGTAACAGGTGCGGTCTTCGGTTTGGTCATGTATTGCCCAATCGCGCTCGGGGATTACAGTAACGCATATTGCCCGCCTTGCAGCACGGGGGCGCGAAACAAGCCGGTTCGCAGAGGCACACGGCGATCGGAAAGCCCAAGGCGCTTTACTGCCAGTTTGAAACGAGCGCCGATCATGGCCGCGTAAGGCCCCGAACCCGTTTGGCGATGGCCGAATGTTGCGACGTAGTCTTTGCCACCATGCATCTGGCGGAGCAGCGCGAGAATGCGGTCAGCCCGTTCGGGGACATGTTCCGCCAGCCATTCGCGGAACAGGGTCTTGAGTTCGAGTGGCAAACGCAGTGTCACGTAGCCGGCCTGGACCGCGCCGGCATCTTTGGCGGCTTCGAGAATCGCTTCGATTTCGGGATCGTTCAGGCCGGGAATGATCGGCGCGACCATCACAACGGCGGGAATTCCAGCGGCAGCGAGCATGCGGATCGTCTCGATCCGCTTGGCGGGCGTGGCAGCGCGCGGTTCCATCGCGCGCGCCAGTTTCGGGTCGAGCGTGGTGATCGACACGGCAACTTTGACCAGACCGCGCTCGGCCATGGGCGCGAGGATATCGATGTCACGCGTCACGAGGCCGGACTTTGTCACCAGTCCGACGGGGTGATTGGTGCGCGACAGCACGTTCAACAACGCGCGCGTTATCTCATAACGGCGCTCGATCGGCTGGTAGGGGTCAGTCACCGCACCCAGCGCGATCGTCTGCGCGGCGTAGCCCGGTGCCGCCAGCTCGCGCTCCAGTAACTCGGCCGCATTGGTTTTGGCATAGAGCCGCGTCTCGAAATCGAGCCCGGGCGAGTGTCCAAGGTAGGCGTGCGTCGGCCTCGCGTAGCAGTAAACGCAGCCGTGCTCGCAGCCGCGATAGGGATTGATCGAGCGGTCGAAGGAAATGTCTGGGCTGTCGTTGCGCGAGATGATGGTGCGCGATGTTTCATCCGTGACGACGGTCTTGCAAGCCTCCAAGCTGGCCAAACTATCCCAGCCATCATCAACCTCGACGCGACGCTCGCCCTCGTAACGACCGGACGCATTCGAGGCTGCACCGCGGCCACGGCGGCGCTCGACAGCTATCGTTGCGATGGGCCCGGTCATGCGGTGGCTCCCTACCGATCCGTCGAGTTCCAATATGCCCTATCAGCACACCCTGAACTTAACAAGAACAAATCAGGTTTTATTGCGAGAGTGGGCATTGCGAGACCGTTTGCGCCGTGGCAATGCTGCACGATGATTTCCATTATCATCGCCACGCACAACCACGGTGCCGTTCTCGCCGAGACGCTCGATGCGCTGGTCCCCGCAGCGATCGACGGATTGGTCCGGGAAGTGATCATCGCCGACGGCGGATCGACGGACGCGACGTTCGCGATCGCCGATGGCTACGGAGCGGACGTGATCACGACGTCCGGCGGGACGGGGCCAGGCCTCAATGCGGCACTCGAGGCTGGCAGATGCCAGTGGGTGCTGGTGCTTCCAGCCGATGTTCGGCTCCAACCCGGCTTTGAACGCACGATCGCGTCGTGCATCGTCAGGGGCGACGGCGTGGCCGCTATCTTGCCGATCATAGAGGCCAGCAGGTTTGCTCAAGCTGCAAGTTTTTTTCGACGCCTATGGGCGCCTCGCTCCGTGACCGAGCGTGACGGCTTGCTGATTGGACGAAGCGCTCTCGCACGACTGGGCGGCTTTCGACCGGCGGAAACGCCCAAAAACGGCGCCTTCGTTCATATCAGCGGGCTCGACGTCGTGTGCCTTCCAGCGATTGCCCTGCGCAGCGGCGACGCGGGCGCAGAGCGCGGACCCAAGGACATGCGGCCATCTTGGCGGCGGCGCTTGCGCAAATCAGCGACACAAACTTCTGTCACTTGAGATGGCCTCTATGAATTGAATTGGCTTGAAGGGCGTTGAACGCACTGCGCCCACATGGCCAATTTCCGTTTCGACGCGCAGAGCCAAGCTTAAACGGCCCTGGCATTCCACAGCCCTTCCCTGGAGACAACATGACCGACAATTCCCCGACTGACATTTCTCGAACTGCCATTGCTCGAACTGCCATTGCTCGAACTGCCATTTCTCGCCGGACCGCTGTGGTCGGCGCTGCCGCTGCTTCGGCCATGTTCGGCCTCGATGGGCCGATTGCTTTCCACTCGGCTGCTCAGGCCAAAGAGCCGAAAGATTTCAAGCCGTTCCATACGTTCAAGGTTGGCGATATCGAAGTGACGATGGTCTACGACGGCTTCAACAAGCGGCCGCTCGATGCTGGGTTCATCAAGAACGCCTCGGTCGACGAGGCCAAAGCTGCCCTCAAGGCTGCTGGCCAGGACAAAGATGCGGTCTACATTCCGTTCACGGTGACGATCGTGAAGACCGGCGGCAAGACGATCATGTTCGACGCCAGCACGGGTGCGCAACTCGCCCCGACGGCCGGGCGGTTCAGCGACAATCTCAAAGCGGCTGGCATCGATCCTGCCAAAATCGATATCATCGCGGTAACGCACTTCCACCCTGACCACATCTTCGGGTTGATGGCCAAAGAGACCAACGCGCAGGTGTACCCCAACGCTCAGATCGTCGTGCCGCGCGCCGAGATGGCATTCTGGAACGACCCGGCGGTATTTACCAAGCTGCCGGAAGGGGCGCACGGTTTGGCGAAGCGCATTCAGGCGACGCTGCCGACGTGGAAGAACGTGACCCAGGTCGAAGGCGACGTCGAGATCGCACCCGGCGTCCGGGCGCTGCCGGCATTCGGCCACACACCTGGGCACACGGCCTACGTGCTCGGTTCGGGCACTTCGCAGCTCATGGTGCTGTCGGACACCGCCAACGTGACGTCGCTGTTCGTTCGCAATCCTGGCTGGCACATCATGTTCGACGCCGATCCGGCAGCTGCCGAGGCCAACCGGCGCAAGTTGTTCGACCGTGCCGTCGCCGACAAGGCGATCGTTACGGGCTACCATTTTGGAATGCCGGGCGCCGGTACGATGCAGGCCGACGGCAAAGGCTATGCCTTCGTGCCGGTATCCTGAGCCCGATAACTCGAGCCCGAAATCGTGAGCGATAGCCGCTACGCATCGACATGACCTGCCGATGTCGTCGCGGCATCGATACCGTTGCGGCGGCCCGTGTTCAGTGCCTGTCGTCGAGGGGCGCGGCTCCTCGACGCATAATGTGACTCATTTGCGACACCTGGACGGGAATCGTTCAATCATCCTAGTGCGGTAGTCGCCCGATTCAGACATATCTGTGGCGGTCGTCTTGCGGTCGTCGAACTTTTCGTCAGATGTCCTTTTTCAAGAAGAGGCGAGACCCTTGAGCCAACCCCGTCTCAAACTGATGCCACGGCCGCCACACAAGCCGACGCCAAAACGCAGCGATGACCGCAAACGCGGGCCATCGTTTGCCGCGCTGATCGAAGATGAGGTCACCCGCACATTGCTCGAAGGTGATCAGGTCTTGCGGCGGTGCTCTTCTAAGCGCGGCATGATCTCGACAAAATTACAGGGCCGGTGACGGTTGTCGAACTGCCATTTGAGGATGCCTGTCCAAGCATCGCGACATGCGCCAGGTGAGCCGGGCACGCAAAAGATGTAGGTGCCGCGCGTGAGGCCCGCACAGGCTCGCGATTGAATCGTGGACGTTTCGATTTTTTGATATGACTGCATGTGAAACACGATCGAAAATCCATCGATCGTTTTTTCAAACAGCGGCGTCAGCGCCTCTGGCGTTACGTCGCGGCCGGTGAAACCTGTGCCGCCTGTCGTGATCACGGCGTCTATGGCCGGGTCGTCGATCCAGCCGTTCACCACCGTCTGGATATCAGCAACGTCATCGCGGACGATGGCGCGGGCGGCGAGCACGTGGCCATCCTCGGCGATCAGCGCTGCTAGCGTGTCGCCGGATTTGTCATTGGCGCGTTCGCGCGTGTCGGACACGGTCAGGACAGCAATTCTGACTGGGACGAATGGCCGGGTCTCATCAATACGGGGCATGCGTCGGTCTCTTCCAAGCAATCTTCCTCGGCCGCTGGCCGCACTCTAGAATAGAGCACGACCGGCGGCCAAGTTGAAGTTGCACCAGGTTCGCGTTGTCTCGTCGAAGCAGACCCGCCCGAATTTCAGCGCGCTTGTTTCAGCGTGCTTGCGAGGCCGCTGATTTGGACCGTGGCGACGGCGCGATCAAAAGCGCCACTTTGGCCGCCGATGCCTTGGCCTGCTTGGCTTCTCGCTTGGTCGGTTTGAACGTGGCCATTTTCGACAGCCAAGTCCGTTCGATGCCGTTGCCAATGCCGGTCAAACTTGGACCAGAACCAGCAACACTCCCTTGGCCTTGCGGATAGATCGCGGCCACGGCGGTCGGGGCCTCGCTTGCTACTGGGGTGCCGGTCACAGCCGCATAACGCTGTTCGGCTGCCGTCAATGACGAGAACTGACCGATCGGCCCCGAGACCTTGCTGTAGGTTCGGTTGCGCTTGTAGCTCGCCTCGGCCTTGCTTGGCGCTTTCAGCACCTTGACTTCGAGCTTGGCGACGCCGCGTTTGCGGAAGGCCAAGGCGTCGGCCGCAGCGCGGGATACGTCCAGCGTGCGCTTGCCCCAGTATGGACCGGCGTTGTTGACGCGCAGTACGGCCGAGCGCCCGTTGGCGGGATTGCGCACCAGGATCACCGTACCGTTGGGCAGTATCGGGCTTGCCGCGTTGTCGGCGCGGCCCGCATTGAAGACCTCGCCCAACGACGTCAATCCGCACGGGTTGTACCGGTCGGATTTGCAGTGGTCGTAGTACGATGTGTTCAACAGCGATGTTTTCCCGACGCGCGCCGAGACTTCGGACAGAGTCAGAACCTTGTGGCAAACGCCGAGAAAGCAGTAGGTTTTTCCAGGTGTTTTGGCTTCGACGGCGGCGGGCGCTGCCAGCCCTGCTGAAACAGCCAAAATGGACGCGCCGACGAGGCGCTTGAACGCGTGATACGACATGGTTTGACTTCCATGGCTTATGGCCCGCGGGGTGGCAAAAGCCCCCTCACGATCCGGGTCCGACGTCCGATCCGCAGCCAAGGCGCCCAGGGGCAAGCCGATCGGTCTCAACCCGATGCCGAACATCTACCGTCCGGTCGGGCACACTTTTGCTGCAGTGCAGCATGGGCAGCCTTAAGGTTAACAAACAGACCAAAGTCTGAATGTGAACCCGTTATTCGAAGTTATGGTTAACGTCATTTTTCGGCGCCAAAATAGTTCTTTGTTTTACAACGGCTTCTGCGTCGTTCCTTGAGCGGAGAGTTTACTGGTGAGGCCGTCTGCCGCAGTTGCGAGCAGGGTTTCGTCGGTCGAGCGGAGGACGAGTTCGGTCCACAGGCGTCCATCCCCGTCGCGCTGCGGGTAGCTGCCCATCACGACGGCGGCGTACTCGGCCTGGTGCGCGCGGAGCAGTTCCGCGATGTCGCCCTCGGGCCTCGCCACCTTGATCGAACGACTCCGAACCGGCGCGCCGCGACGCAGATGGCGGGAGGCGTCGTCGAGCATAACTCGCATGATCGCGGGCACACCAGCCATCACCACGACGTTGCCGATCATGAAGCCGGGCGCGGCCGATATGCTGTTTTCCACCAGAGTCGCGCCGTGCGGGATGCGCGCCATGCGCAGCCTTGCCGACGTCAGCTCGACGTTGCGGCTGTCATAGTGCGGTTTCATCAGCGCAACCGCGCGCGGGTCGACGTCGATTGCGACACCGAAGGCCTTGGCGACGCAGTCGGCGGTGATGTCGTCGTGCGTCGGGCCGATGCCGCCCGTGGTGAACACATAGGTGTAGCGCGCGCGTAGGGCGTCGAGGGCCTCGATGACGGTCGCCTCCTCGTCGCCAACGACGCGGACCTCTTTGAGGTCGATGCCGATGGCGGTCAGGTGGTCGGCGATCCAGCCGATGTTCTGGTCCTTGGTGCGGCCGGACAGGATCTCGTCGCCAATGACGAGGATTGCAGCGGTGATGCGCGGTGTATCGGTCATGCGGTCCTGAGCAATCGGCGGTGGGCTGGCGCTATAATTTCGTTGCAGGAGACATAGCGCGCCGCCATACCCCGCTGCTATGCGATTTTCATCACCACTGCTGCGCGGGCGTCTCGTCCGGCGCTACAAACGCTTTCTGGCCGATGTCGTGCTCGACGACGGCGGCGCCGAGATCACGGTCTCGGTGCCTAACACGGGTTCGATGATGGGGCTGTGCGATCCCGGTCTCGCCGTCTGGCTATCGACCAACGACAGCCCGACGCGAAAATACCGCCACACGCTGGAGTTGGTCGAGTTGCGGGCGACGGGAGGGACCGGGACGGGCGCGCCCGTTGCGGACGGCCCCACGATGGTCGGTATCAACACCGGTAGCCCCAACAAAATCGTGCGTGAGGCGATCGATAGCGGCCAAATTCCGGGGCTGGTCGGTTACCCGAGCGTGCGCAGCGAGGTCCGCTATGGCATCAACTCGCGCATCGACCTGCTGCTCGAAGATACCAAGCTCGGCATTTGCTATGTCGAGATCAAGAACGTGCACTTGCTGCGGTCGCCTGGGCTTGCCGAGTTTCCCGACAGCGTGACGTCACGCGGCGCCAAGCATCTCGTCGAACTATCCGACATGGTCGATGCCGGCCATCGTGCGGTGATGGTCTATCTGATCCAGCGCGGCGACTGTGAGCGCTTTGCGCTCGCCGGTGACATCGACCCGGATTACGCGGCGGCGTTCCATGCCGCGCGGTTGCGCGGGGTCGAGGCCATCGCCTGCCGCTGCGAGGTGACGCCGGAGGGGATCCTCATCGATCGGGTGATCGACATAGTGGGCTGACCCTAAGTCCGACGGCTAGTACCCAGCCAGGAACGCAGCGATCGCGGCGTCGGCTTGGAGGCGCGCGAGGTCTTCAGCCGATGGCAGCTGCGGCTTGTCGCGGATCGCGTCGACCATGCACAGGAAGCCCATCGGCTCGTGCGGGCTGGCGCGGAACTGGTGCCAGATCATCGGCGGTACGGTGATCAGGTCGTTGGTCGCGAACGCGGCGACCGTGTCTCCGATGAGTGCGCGACCGCTGCCGCGCAGGATCAGCACGGCATGGACGTGCTCATGGCGTTCCAGTGTCGTGTAACCATTCGGGGCGACCTCGAAATAGCGCAATTCCCCGGCGAGGTCTGAGCGCGAGAACAGCACCTGACGCGTGACATCGCGGAACAGGTCGCGGCCGTCTTCTTTGTAGACTTTCAGGTCGACCTGCTGCCAGCGGTAGTCGTCGAATTGGCGAATGGGCGCGGCCGATGCGGAGGCGGTCTCGCCCGTATCCTGCGGCGTTGGAGTCGTATCGGCGTCCGGCGTGTTGCTTTTGCTGTTGCTTGTCATTCGGCGGCGATGCCGAGTTGGTAGTCGAAGTCGGCCACGGCCGATTGGAAGGCACGCGCCTCCTCGATCATGCGGTCACCGGCGCCGAGCAGGTCGCCACCAATCAGCAGCATGGCGTTTTCGCGATAAAACGAGAGGATTTCCGGGATACGCTTCAGCGTCATTCCGCCAGCTGGCACCGGCAGCGACGGTTTCAGCCCGCCCATTGGAGCGTCTGCGGCGGCCGCAATCGCGCGGCAGGTCTCCGTCGAGTAGCCGAACCGCCCGCCGACGTTGGGATAGATGATGCCGTCGGCACCAAGCGCCCGAAACAGCGTGCCGATCAGAGCAACGGGCGCGATGCGCGTTGCGCCGGCCATTGCGGGGTGGGCGATGACGGCCATATCGGCGTTCTCACGCACGATGGTGTGGAATGCGGGCAGGCCGACAACCATCGGGGCGATCAGCAGTGTATCGAGGCCGCAGTCCCGCGCGATGCGGACCTGACGGCGTAATGCGTCCAGGTTGCCCGTGACGCTCGGAAGGTAGCGCGTGTCATGTCCCGTGTCGCCGGTTGCGGCGCGCACGGCGGCGGCAACCGCAGGCACGCGCTCGGCGAACGGCGCGCTGATCTGGTCGGCGAGGCCGTGGTCGTCCTTGATGTAGTCGAGCCCGCCGCGAGCCAGTTTGCTGGCGAGACCCGCCAAGGCGATCGGCGAAAGTCCAATGGGTTTTAATGCCGAGCATGTCAGGGCGCGGCCAGCGGCGCCGACGCGGGCCTTGAGACCGGCCTCGCCAAAGCGCGGCCCGGCAAATGAACGGGTCAATGCCGGGGGCAGCTCGATGCGGGCAAGTTCGATGTCGTCGAGGATCGAGGCGTTGCCGAACAGCATGTTGAGAAGCTGCCCTGGCTCGAGACCGGTCGTTTCAACGGCCAGCGCGACGCGGGCCTCGAACCGGCCGCCGCCGATGTCCGTGATGCCCTCGACACGGCCGACAACCTCGGTGGCGACCCGCGGATCGGATATGGCCGATGTCGGCATCTCGACGCTCTGTTCGATCGCGACGGCGAGGGCGCGCGTTTCGATGTCAGATGCGTCACAGCGAATGCGGTAGACGGCAATCAACCTGTCCTGGTCGGCCTGGGCGAACGCGGAGAGGCTGTTATCGGGCAAGCTGGTCACGGGATAGCTGGTTGCGGGTCGACTGGTCACGGGCAAGCGGGTCCTTCACGGCAACGGAACCACTAGCGAGGCCGCCGGCCTGACGGTCTGCACCCGCATCAAGTCAGCAGTGATAGCGCATGTGCCACACGATGCCAGTAGCCCGTCAAACGGGTTTATGGTCGCGCTTGCGCCGTCAACCGCACCACTATCAACCGGTTTGGAGACGCGCGAACTCCGCCCGGATCAGCACCAGGATAAAGATTGCTGCCTGGATCAGCACGATGCACGGCCCGGTTGCGCCATTGATATGATAACTCACGATTGTCCCGGAGACAGCCGAAAACACCGCGACTACCGTAGCGATCGCCAGCATTCGGTCGAAACGATTGGTGACCAAGTAGGCGATGGCGCCGGGCGCAACCAGCATCGACACGACGAGGATGATGCCGACGGCCTTCAACGCGGCGACGATCGTCGCCGCCAACAGCACCAGCAGGCCGTAGTGCAAAGCCTGGACTGGGAGGCCGATGGCGCGGGCGTGGAGGGGGTCGAAGCAGTACAGCGCGAGATCGCGGCGTTTGGCCAGCACAACGGCCAGCGTTACGATTGCCACGAGGGCAATTTCGATCAGGTCGGCAGGTTCGATGCCAAGCAGGTTGCCGAACAGGATGTGGTTCAAGTGCTGGTCGGTGTCGACGCGGGTAAACAGCACAAGCCCCAGCGCGAACATGCCGGAAAAGACGATCGCCATGACGGTGTCTTCTTTAACCCGGCTGTTGTCCTTGAGAAAGCCTGTGGCGACCGCGCAGAACAGCCCGGCGGCAAAGGCCCCGACCGCGAGTGGCAATCCAGCCATGAATGCGAGGACGATGCCCGGGAGTACGGCGTGCGAGACCGCGTCGCCCATCAGCGACCAGCCCTTGAGAACCAAGAAGCACGACAACACCGCGCATACCGCGCCGACCAGCACCGCGCCGACAAGAGCGCGCTGCATGAAGCCATATGACATCGGGACGGTGATGAGATCGTAGAGGCTCGCCAGCATCGTCATACGGCGCCTCTGTCGGTGGTGGCAGCGGCTGCTTCGAGGGCCCCACGACGGCGCGAGGCGAGCATCCCGTGCTTGGGTGCAAACACAAAAGCGGCCAGGAACAGGACCGTTTGGATGCAGACGATCAGCGCGCCGGTGGCGCCGTCCAGGAAGAAACTGGCGTAGGCACCAACCGCACTCGTCAGTGTGCCGATGGCGACGGCAATTGCGATCAACCGGGGGAAGCGGTCGGTCAGGAGATAGGCTGTGGCGCCGGGTGTGACGACCATGGCGATGACGAGGCAGGCGCCAACGGTCTGCAGGGCCGCCACCGTCATCGCCGACAGCAGCGTAAAGAACACGATTTTAAGGGCGAGCGGGCGCAGGCCGACCGCGCGGGCGTGGCCCTCGTCGAAAAACACCAGCATCAGGTCGCGCCACAACACCATCATGACGGCCAGCGTCACCAATGAAATGATCAGCACCTGGTTGGCATCCTCGTCGGAGATGGCGAGGATGTTGCCGAGGACGATCGACTGGATGCTGACGGAGGCGGGGTAGATCGAGACGAGCAGCACGCCAGCGGCAAAGAAGGCGGTGAACACGATCCCGATTACGGCGTCTTCGCGCAATTTGGTCCGCGTCCGAACGATCGCCATGGCGAGCGCCGCGAGCAGGCCGGCAATGAAAGCACCCGTGGCAAACGGCAGCTTCAAAATGTACGCGGCGGCGACACCCGGTACGACCGAGTGCGCTAGCGCATCTCCGATCAGCGACCAGCCCTTGAGCGTCAGATAGGCCGACAGGAAGGCGCAAACGCCGCCGACAAGGGCCGAAACCCACATGGCCTTGACCATATAGTCGTACGTGAAGGGTGCGAGAAGCTCGCTCATGACGACGTCCGGGGCGGCACGTCGGCATCCTTCGATTTATCGCCGTAGAAAACCACCGGGCGTTCGTCGTCGGTTAGCACGGTGACGGCGCGGGCGTCGTCGTCGTCGTGGAGGCTTGCGCCATCGAGACGGAAACGGCGCAGCACGCCGCCGAACGCGCGCTGGAGGTTGGCCTCGGTGAATGTCTCGGCCGTCGGTCCAGCGGCAATCACGGTGCGCATCAAGAGCACGACGCGATCGCAAAAGTGCGGGACGCTGCCGAGATTATGCGTTGATACCAGCATTAACCGGCCCTCGGCGCGCATCGACCGTAGCAGGTCGACGATCGCGTCCTCGGTCTTGACGTCGACGCCCGTGAACGGCTCATCGAGCAGAATCAGCTGGCCTTCCTGGGCAAGTGCACGGGCCAAGAACACGCGCTTTTTCTGGCCGCCGGATAATTCGCCGATCTGGCGCTTGCGCAGCGACGACAGGCCGACGCGTTCGAGCGCAGCGTCCACCTTGCGGTGATCCTCGGCCGACGGCCATCGCAGCATGCCCATGTAGCCGTAGCGGCCCATCATCACGACGTCTTCGACGAGGACTGGAAAGTTCCAGTCGACTTCTTCGGCTTGGGGCACGTAGGCTACGAGGTTGCGTTTCAGCGCGGCCCGGACATCGAGGCCGCAAATCGTGACGGAGCCGGATCTCGGCGTGACAAAGCCCATGATCGATTTGAACAGGGTCGACTTGCCGCTGCCGTTGACGCCAACGAGGCCGCAAATCGTGCCGGGGCCGAGGTCGAAGCCGACGTCGTCCAGCGCCAAGTTGCCGTTCGGATAGGACACCGAAAGGTCACGCACGACGAGCGAAGGGGCGACCATGGTGCCGGCGCAGGCCGATGATGCGCTGATTACAGGCGATGTCACTGGTTTAACAGCGGTCGGGATAAGGCCAGGCGCGTCGATCATGTGGCGATCAATCATTTACCGAAGCCGGTTGCGATCGTCTCGACCGTGACCTTTAAGAGGTCGATGTATGTCGGGACCGGACCGCCAGCTTCGCTGAGGCTGTCGACATACAGTACGCCGCCATAGCGCGCGCCGGTTTCCTTTGCGACCTGTCGGGAGGCGCGGTCCGAGATCGTGCTTTCTGAAAAAACGACGGGGATCTTCTCGCGGCGGACGGTATCGATCACGCGGCGAACCTGTTGGGGCGTGCCCTGCTCGTCAGCGTTGATCGGCCATAGGTAGAGTTCGCGCAGGTCGTAATCGCGCGCGAGGTAGCTGAACGCGCCCTCGCTCGTCACCAGCCAGCGCTGGCCGATCGGGATCGCCTTCAGCCGTTCGCGGAGCGGCTCGTTGATCGCCGTGATGCGGGCGGTGTAGGCAGCCGCGTTGGCCTCGTAAACCGCGGCGTTGGCGGGGTCGCGGGCGGCCAGCGCCCGCTTAATGTTGGCCACGTAAATCAGTGCGTTTTTGGGTGACATCCAGGCGTGGGGGTTGGGCTTGCCGGCATAGGGGCCCGCGCGGATGCCGAGTGGTTCGACGCCCTCGCTTGCAACGACACTGGGGACGTTTTTCACGTTGGCTAGAAACTTTTCGAACCAGCGCTCCAGGTTGAGGCCGTTCCATATCACCAGGTCGGCGGACTGGGCTTTGGTGATGTCGAGTGGGGTTGGCTGGTAGTCGTGGATCTCGGCGCCGGGTTTGGTGATCGCCTCGACCACGGCGGCCTCGCCCGCGATATTCTTGGCGATATCCTGAATGACGGTGAAGGTCGTGACGACGCGAAGTTTGCGGCCAGGGTCGATGGGAGCTGGATTTTGGGCTGACGGTTGCGCGGCGATCGCGGTTGTCCCGACGGTCAGGGCGAGCCCCAAGGCGGTCGCGGCGAAAGCGGCCAAGTTGTAAACGCGCATACGAAACTGAATGCTCAACTGCATGCCCTTATCCGTTCCCCGAAAGTAGGCTCAGCATTTATTAGCTTCGACTAATATTATTGTCAACGACAAGACTTTTCAGTAGAATGCAGATCTTCCGCAGCGGCCGACCGCAGGACACGATGACCAGCTCCGACGATACGGACGAAACCAAACGTCAGGCCGAGCGGTTCCGCCGGGTCCGGGATGCTCACCAGTCGGAGGTTGCGGAGGACTACGTCGAACTAATCGCCGATCTCATTGCGCAAACGGGAGAGGCTCGCGTTGTCGACTTGTCCGGGCGTCTTGGCGTCACGAACGCAACCGTGACGAACACGATCCAGCGGCTTCAGCGGGACGGATTGGTTGTCAGCCGGCCTTACCGGTCGATTTTTCTGACGTCAAAGGGACATGATTTGGCGACGACGGCCCGTCTGCGGCACCATATCGTGCGGGATTTTCTATGTTCGCTTGGCGTTGATCGCGAAACGGCAGAGAGCGACGCGGAGGGCATCGAGCACCACGTCAGCGAAGCCACGCTCGACGCTTTCCGGCAGCACCTCGACCTCATGCGAAAGCGCCGGGCCTGAAGCGGCGACCGCCTGCTCATGGGTATGAGCTGTTCACACAACCCCTTGTAACCATATGATGATCTGCGGCTTGCCTCTAGCTGTCGGAGCCAGCATGATGTTGCCAACCGCGACGCGTTGATGGGGCAATCTGCTGTGATCGACACCCTTGCCCGACATCTGGCCGCCTTGAGCGAGGCCCGGCGGTTGTTATCGATGGTTTTAGATCGCAACCCCGCATTCATTCAGTGGCGCGACGGCGACATCCAACGGGGGAGCGTCGGGCGTAATTCTAAGGGCCAACTGCCCCCGCTCCTCGATCCGCAGTTGGCCGAAGATGCCTATTTCAAAGCGTACCGTCACATCTCGGCGGCGATCGAACTGTTGCAACCAATGCCGGTCGCGTTCGATCCGCAAGATATGACGCGTGGGCCAAGCGATCCGCGAAACCCAAACGCCGAAAACCGGAACACCGAGATCGCCGCTCGGGTGCAATTGATCGCGCCGGCGCCGAGCAGCGGCAGCCAAGCCACCGTCCGGATGGCAGATGCCATCAAACAAGCCCATGCCGAACTTGCCAAACACGCGTTTGTCCAGTCCGAACCCAAGCTCGTTAGTTGTGAGGCCGCCGGAACACGGGCCGGTACCGTCGAGGCCGTCGACGAACCCGTCGGCGATGACGCCAAGGCAGTGGTGAATAACAGTCGATCGACCGAGCCCGTCGCCCGCGTGGTCGGCGACCATCTCGTCTATGCGGCAATGGAAGCGTCGGTGGAAGTCGTCCGTGCTGCGCCGATCCCGCCGCCCAGCCCACCGGTTGCAGCGGCGGCCGAGCCCAAGAACGAGCGAAAAAGACGTTGGCTCAACGTGTTGGTCGGCGGTTTCTGACCGAACCGCGCGATCACGGGTGTCCAATCGGGTAGTAAAAGGCTATTATCCGGTTGACAAACCCAACTGGGGTTAATGACCTGGAGCGAGCCGATAAGGCGCTGGCAGGTGTCGCAGGTAAGCGGTTAACCTATCGACAGCCTGACCATGAAGTAAAACACAAGGGGTAGCGCGCCGTCGACGCGCTATATGTAGATGCCAGCAGACCGTGACCACCAACTGGAGTTGCCATTCGATGCGGTCTTTGCGCCGGGTGACAGTCCTGCATTATGGACGCCACGAGATATTTGGGTGCGCCTTACTCAGCGTCTGATGCCCCATTTTGGCGAAGATCGGCGCATCGACTACAAGAGGGGGGTGCGCGTCGACATCGAAGAACTGGCAACTTACTTTAGCATGTACTCGAACACGCCAGATGGCGGTGTCATCGTGTACGGCGCTGATAGCAAAGGCAATCCTACCGGGTGTTCTAATTTAAGTCGCGACACCTTAAATGGGATTGAACGGTGCCATACCCTACGGTGCCCGCAGGCGCGGCCCGAATTTAAGCGAATACCAGTCATAGTGGACGGCGTTCAAGACTTCGCCGTTGCAATATACATTCCGTACATAGGAAGATTGGTGGACCAATAAAGCTGAGTCATACATTCGCTACGGGGATAGCCGACACAAGATGTCGGATGAGGAAAAACGTGATTTCAGGTCCACTAGACAAGAATTGTCATTCGAAATGGACGACGCCCCATACAAATTTCCAGACGACTTCGAGCTTCGAATTATTCAAGATTTTTGCGATTCATATAGGGCGAGAGAAAGTCAGCCCAAATGGACCAACGTCGAAGTATTGCTTGATCGACACCTGGGCAGACAACTCGATGGGAAGTTTAAGCCTAACAATGCTTTAGTGCTTCTGGCTGCTCGCGATCCGCGCCGCACTATTCCAGGCTGTCGTGTTCGGGTCCAGCGCTTTGCGTCTATCGAAGAGGGCGTTGGGTCATCTTATAACCCAATCAGGGAAAAGTTTATAGAAGGAAATATCGTTTCTATTCTAACGAGATGCATAGCATTGGTAAAGGAATTCAACTGGGACGTTACTTGGCTGAATAAAGAAGGGAAATTCATAACGACGGCTGAGTACCCGGAGTGGGCTTGGTTTGAGGCGGTGGTCAATGCTTGCGTTCATAGATCCTATGCATTTAGCGGGACGGATGTAACTGTTAAATTCTTCTCCGACCGGCTTGAAGTTGAAAGCCCCGGTGGTTTTGTTCCGCCAGTGAACGAAAAAACGATTTACCACACAAGGGCGACCAGAAATCACCACTTGGCCGACGCGCTGCGCATTTTGGGTTATGTGCGAATGCAGCGGGAAGGCACGCGCCGCATTCGGGAGAGCATGAAGGACTGGGGGCTACCCGATCCAGAATTTCGACAGGAGGCTGTGCACGGAGTGATTGTGCGAGTTACACTGAAGAATGATCACGAAACAAGGAAAAGAGCCACAGACCGCGACGTTGCGACGTATTTCGGCGTCGACTTATGGCGCACTCTGGAAGAGCACGAAGTTAAAATAGCGGCGTTTGCTTACCACAACAAACGCATGCAGGTTGTTGACGCACAAAATGGTACTAGCCGACGTTGGCAGACAAGCAAGAAGGATATGGACAGGCTCGTCCGGAAGGGCGTTCTTGAGTTTGTGCCGGGCGAGTACCAGAGAGATGCAAAAGCACATTACAAGTTGAAGGATCGAACCGGTGAATAAGAAATCGATCAGCCCTCAAGAACAGTCATTCATTGAAGCAGCGCGTAAAGTTGGTGCCAGCGAAGATGAGGACGTGTTTGACGCTACGCTCAAGAAGATAGCGAAAGCTCCGCCACCCAAGAGTGTTCAAATGCGCAAAGCAATTCAGCACGCTTCCGACTGCGCTGTTCACAACGGGCCAGCCTACGAGGCTGGCCCGTGCGATTGTGGCGCTGAAATTAAAGCTCAGAAATGATGCCAGCTTTCATGGCTTTGTCGCCGCGCTTGTAACCGTGACGCGGTGCGTTGGACACGGCATAGTCAGGCTCAATGAAGTGAATGCGGTCCACTCGAAAAAGCTTCCAGTGTTCGTGTTCACCGCTGTTGCTTGCGCCAGAAACTTGATACGCGCGCAATAAGAGCTGTCCGTCGGAGCCGCGTCCGAGAGTGTGAGGTTCGATGAGGCGATCACCAGGATCATAGTTGATGCGAAGGCAGCGCTTTCCCTGAATTGCGGCAGCAATCGCCGCGACAGCATGAGTCGTCATAGTGACATTTCCTCTTCAAAAAGAAGAGGCTGATCTTGACCGCCCTAGCTCACGCTGTACTACTAGCCTCGCTCTCCTACGAGTCCCCGCTGCCAGCCTCAGAACTGGCGGGGTTTCAGGCGTCAGCGGGGGTTCAGACCGCTGACGCCTTTTCATTAGAACCCAACAAGAACGGTTTCAACCGTAAAGACGCCTTAGTAAGCGACTCAACTTGCTTGACTTTTTGATTAAGTCAAAGTGCTGACTATTCTTGACGGTGGTTTGTCAACCGGATAATCGCCTAGCGAAAACTAGCCCCAACGTCGCGTTGCCGGGCTTTGCGAAATGTGCGACCGATTAGGTCCAATCGCCGCGCGCCACCGAATACCAAGCCAAGTGGCCGACCGAACGCCTGCTCGGCCCGCACATCGGGGGCCGCTCGGTCGTGCTCGGTCCGGCATACGAACCAGGAGGACTCCGATGAACATCGCTGCCCGCAAATTCGATCTTGAACCCGTCGTTGCTCCTCCCGCCCTGCTCGATCGCGCCGGTGAAGCTTTGACGGCCGCCGACCTTATTCTCAGTGACGCCAAGGCTGGCGTGCGCGCGAAAATCTCGGACGCGGGTGGAGACATCGACCGGGTTCAGCACAGCGCCCACGGGCTTGCTTGGCTGGCGACGACGGTCGAGGGCCTCCGCCAGATGCTGGCCTGGGCGCGCGATCTCGACGAGGCGGGCGCATTCGGCGAGTTCGAACAGTTGCTTCTGGCGGCGGCGTTCGCAGAGTATCTCGTCCAAGTGTCGTCGGGCATCCCGATGAACCAGGCCGAGGTCGTGCGGCCCGACGCCATGGGGATCACCAAGGCAGCGGTTCGCGCTTTCGAAGACGATGCCGCTGTCGTCGAACTGGTTGCATACGGCGCATCGGATGCCGTGAAGGCCCGCCTTGCGGCGTTCATTGCGGCTCAACCGAATGCCGCCACCTTCGGCGCATCGGGCCTCGATGACCTGCACGCCGAGATGTTCGACACCATGCGCCGGTTCCAGCTGGCCGAGGTCGCGCCGCACGCCCACGAGTGGCATTTGGCCAATGAGTATATCCCGCTCGACATCATCCAGAAGCTCGCCGACCTTGGCGTATTCGGCCTGTCATTCCCGGAAGAATTCGGCGGCATGGGCCTCGGCAAGCTCGCCATGTGCGTCGTGTCCGAGGAATTGTCGCGTGGCTATATCGGCGTCGGCTCGCTCGGTACGCGCGCCGAAATCGCGGGCGAATTGATCCTGCACAACGGCACGCCGGAGCAAAAGGCGAAGTTCCTGCCGAAAATCGCCGACGGCAGCTGCTTGCCGACGGCGGTGTTCACTGAGCCAAACACCGGGTCGGACCTCGCCTCGCTCAAGACGCGCGCCGTTCGCGACGGCGACACCTACACGATCACCGGCCAGAAGACGTGGATCACGCATCCCGTCCGCGCCGACGTGATGACAGTACTCGCCCGCACCAACCCGAACGAGGCCGGCCACCGTGGCCTGTCGATGTTCCTGGCCGAGAAGCCGCGTGGCAGCGACGAGACGCCGTTTCCGGCCGACGGCATGTCGGGTGGCGAGATCGAGGTTCTCGGCTATCGCGGCATGAAGGAATACGACATCTCGTTCGACAGTTTTCAGGTGCCAGCCGCGCACCTCCTCGGCGGCGTCGAGGGTCAGGGCTTCAAGCAGCTGATGAACACGTTCGAAGGCGCCCGCATCCAGACGGCGGCACGCGCGGTCGGGGTCGCGCAGAACGCGATGGACCTGGCGCTGAAATACGCGCTCGACCGAGTACAGTTCGGCCGCCCGATCTATGGCTTCCCGCGCGTTGCCAACAAAATCGTGCTGATGGCGGTCGAGACGATGATCGCGCGACAGCTGACCTATTTCTCCGCCCGCCAGAAGGATCTCGGCAAGCGCTGCGATCTCGAAGCCGGGATGGCGAAATTGCTCGGCGCGCGCGTGGCGTGGTCGAATGCCGACAACGCCCTGCAGATCCACGGCGGGAACGGGTTCGCGCTCGAATACCCAATCAGCCGCGTGCTGTGCGATGCGCGCATTCTCAACATCTTCGAGGGCGCGGCCGAAATCCAGGCCCAGGTCGTTGCGCGGAGGCTGTTGGAAACATCGAACTAACGGGGCTTGCGGCTGCAGCGCTCGACAGGTGGCCGATGACACTGCCGTCTTCGATTGCGATGCGGAGTTCCCGGAGGAACGCCCGGACGCTGGCCGTGTTCGCGAGCATCGCGATGGCAGTGCTCGTTTCGGCGTGTTCGAGCGAACCGGCGGCGCGGCTGGTGGTTCGCGACGAGCGAAACGCTCTTGACGTCTCTCGGCTTGAAAAGGCCGCTGCGCCACTTTTGGCGCGAGGGGCTGACGTTGCTTTGTTTGTCGCCGCCAAGGGCGACGACACTGGGCGCGACCTGACTTATCGCCTAAATGCCGAGGCTTTGGGGCACGACGGCAATGCGGGCATCGCGCCATCGGCGATTGCCATCTACGTGAGCTACGCCCCGCGCTATAGCGAGTTGCGGGCGGGTTCCCGGTGGAGCGAATTTTTGCCGTCGGTAACACTGCGGGCCATTCGCGATAGGACCCTCAACGCCGCTCTGCGCCGCACTGATGGGGATACAGCAGACGGGATCGTTGCGACCCTCGATGCGCTGGATGCAGCGATTGCCTCTGGGCAGGATGCCAACCGCATGGTCGGTCGGTTGGCGATGATCGGAGTTGGGGCACTCGTTGGTGGGCTTTTGCTCGCCGCGCTATTGACCGGCAGGTTTGCTGACATGTGGGCGGCGACCCCAATTGGCCGTTGGCAGCAGCGCCGGGCAACCCGTCAGCGATATCGCCAAGAGGTCGAGGTCGCGCGTTCGACGCTGACGTTGTCGCAACAGTCGGCGCGCCAGCGGAGCGAGCAATCCGGAATAGCCGATACAAGGCTCGATGCCGAACTGGCCGCCATCGAGACAACGCGGGCTGATCTGTTTGCGCGGCCACTCGACGACCCGGCGGTTCTGGCAGACCTGCGCACTCTGGCCGAACGCTACAGGCTGTTGGGCGAGAGCATCGACCAGGCCATCCGCGACGTGCAGCGGGCTCGCATCCGGGTGGAGGCGATGGCCCAGCGCGTTACGGAGGCCATTGCTACGATCAAGCGGAGCCTCGGTGCCGATCGGCTCGCGGGAGCAGAGGCGAGCGCGGTCGGGGACCTTGCTTTGCTCGTCGCGGACTTCGATGCATGCGAGCTGGTCCGGGCTCAGCTGACCGACCCGGCACGGCCGGTCGCGCTGACCGACCTCACCATACTCGAAGCGCGATACGGCGCGGTCGAGACGGGCGTCGACCGCCTTTGGCAACAGGCCGCGCCGGAGGCCCACGCGGATTTCATGTCCGCCAAAGCCGCGCTGTCGGCCAAGCGCCAACACGGCCGGGCGGGCACTACGCCAGGAGAAAACGGTGCAACAGCGCAGCGGGAGAGCAGCCCGACACTCGTCGATATCAACGACACCGGCGGTGGACCAAGTTCGGATGGCGGACCGTGGTGACCTGTTTGTGACCGTCTACTTTGGAATGTAGATCCACATCGGCTGGATTGCGACGAAGGCTTCCCAATGGCCGTCGACGATTCCTGCGTCCTGGTTGAAAACGCGCCAACCGTGATAACTCCCGCCGTCACTCTCATCGTCACCAAAATTCGCGGTCTGTAACCAGTCCCACGCCATCTCCGTTGCCTGCGCGGCGCGGATTGGTTCTGGTAACGCTGTCGCCCGTTCGTAGCGCTGGTTCGCGTTCCAGGGGTTGCGGAGACCGTCTCCGCCCAAAGAGCGGAAAAAGGTCATTTGCCGTTTACCCTCGATCAGCACATGCGTTGCATGATCGCGCCGCGTGAAGCTGCCCGCTATGCCGAAAACGGCCACGTCGCTGAAGGCGATCGACAACACGCCGTGCAGGTGTTCTCGACCGGCGCTGACGACGTCGACTTGGAATGCAGAAGTTGACGGCCGTTGTGATAGGGCGGCATTTGAACCTTTCTCCGTCCTATGGCGACAATAGCTTTAACGTCTCGGGGCACGACGTTCGGCGAAACGCTTGACGAGATCTATGACGAGGCCACCGATGACCGCGCCCGATCCTCAGTCGCGACCTGACGATAGCCTGGAGACGCTCCAGCTTCTCGTCAACACGGCGCTCCAGGATCGGTCGACTTATTGTCCGGAGGAGGGTTACTGGCAGACGTACGAACGGGCCGCTGCCGATGACGCTGCCGACGCGATCGTGCTGCAGTTCAGCGGCCGCGATCCGAGTGCTGCGGAACTGACGCTGCTCGGCAATGCTGTTGCGTCGGCAAATGGCGTCGACTTGATCGAAAAGCTTCTGAGGCGGCTTGAAGCCAAGGCCATGCCGCTGATTTTTTCCCTGCTTCAGGACGCGTCGCCCGACCGAATGGCCGCCGCCGTCCGCCTTGCCAGCCATGTGCTCACCCCCGAGACGTGGCTTTCCGCCTCGGACGATGCGGCGGCGCTGGTGCGTGTGGCCGTGGTCGAAGCGCTGGCAGGCGCAGATGGGATGTCGGCAGACAATCCACGCTGCGTGCCGGATTACAAGGAACGTGTGCGCCACGCGCTTGCCGATCCGTCGGCCGAGGTCCGTGAGGCGGCGGCACGCAGTCGTTACCCAGACATGGAGCGGAACGCGATTGTTGCGCGGCTGATCGTAAACACGGATGACGCTTGGCACCGCACTAGGCTGGGTCGTGGACTGATCGAAGCGCAAGATTGGGACATCGCCCACTGGACCAAAGCGTCGTTCGGCGATGCGATCGTGCGCTGCGAACTGGTCAAACTGATCGCGGCGCCGAACCCGGAGCTGCGGACGATCGCGATCCAAAAGATCGATCGTTTGATCGACGCGTTGCCTCGCGACGAGGCCGTTTCCGATTTTTGCATCGCGCTGTTCGAGCAGCTGCTCGTCGAGCAACATCTTCCCACGGTCGAGAAACTTCTGCGCGTGCAATCCTATCCACGCGTGACCGGCTACATCATTGGGCGTTCGAGCGAACTGCTCCCCGAGCACCTGCCAAAATTGCGCTTCGATGCGCCACGCTTCCTGAAGCGGTTTGGTCCGGCCGCAGTCCCGCTGCTCGAGCGTCTGGCCGACGGCATCGGCTACTCCGCAGACCATGCCCGCGAAAGCCTCGATGCAATCAGGGCCGCAACATCGGCGGCTAGGCAGCGACCGCAATAGCCGTGACGCTCAGAGGCTCAACGACGTGACCGGCACACCTCAGCACTTGGGCTACTTGATTTCCGTCATCACGACGAAGCGCGTCACGTTGATCGATGCGTGCCGCGACAAGGTCGATGACGCCCATTTGCGCGCGCTTCTCGATGTATACTGGACACTACCGGAGTGGGTGCAAAAGTGCGTGCTGGTCGGCATTATCCAGGATCACCTCGTCGGCCGACGTGCGGAACTCGCCGATGGCCCCGATCTTCACGCTGCCGTCGAGGCGGTGGCGACTGACATCTTGCGGGCGCCTCGGGATGACAGCGCTGCGGTCGCTTTTCCTAAAATCTGCGCGCTGCGGTATTTGACCGGCGTCGACCATTTCAAGTCCAGCTTCGACGACGTTCGCACGAGTGTGCGGGCCGAACTTGCCGTTCGCGGCCCGGCGGCGCTGCGACGACTGGTCGACCAGGCACTGCATGACGACGAACGTCGTGCTGGACATGCCGCTTACGCTGTCATGCTCGGTTTCGACAGCTGCGATCCGACGCCAGCCGAATTGGCCGCCATTGGCGAGGCGATTGCCGTCGACGGCGTGCCAATCGAACGCGTGGAGCGATTGCGATTCCGACTGAAAGAGAAAGCTGCGCCGCTGATTTTGGGCCTGCTTCGGGATGAGCGGCCCGGGTGGCGCTGTGCCGGTGTCCGCCTCGCGGCTGAAGCGTTGACGCCCGATACGTGGCTTCTGGCTTTGGGCGATCCGTTACCCGATGTGCGCCACGCCGCAGTGTTGAAACTGACCGCATCGCATTGGCTGCCTGACGATAATCCGCGCAAGCCAGCCGACTACAAAGCGCGCCTGCGCGCCGCGCTCGCCGATCCGTCGCGTATGGTCAGGCTGGCGGCAGCGGGCAGCGCTTATTCCGACATGGAGCGGAACGCGATTGTTGCGCGGATGATCGCGGAGACGGTGGACCCGGTTGAAAAGACCGCGTTGCGGTGGGCGCTGGTACGGGCCGACGACTGGGAGCCGACGCGTTGGGATCGAGCCTCGTTTTCCAGACCTGAAATACGCGCCGCCCTGGTTGCCATGCCCGAGGACCCCGATGTCGAACTGCGCCGCACTTGGCTCGAGCGGATCGGCCTCTTGGTCGAGTTGCAATCTGTCGACGCGGACATGACCGATTTTCAGGTTGCCGCCGCACAGGCGAGGCTGAGCCTTGCCGCGATCGGGGATGGCGCGTCGTAGTGCCTGATCGACGACTTGGACGGGGCGTTTCATGGCTGGGTCGAAATCCGGGACTTCCCAAATCGGGGCTGGTCTGATTTATCGCGGCCATGAACATCACACTCACTGTCGCCCGCCAAATCCTCGACACCGCCCTGGACAAGGCCGCCGAACTGAAACTCAAACCGCTGGCCGTCGCGGTGCTCGACAGCCGTGGCTGCATGGTCACGTTTGCAGCACAGGATGGCACCAGCCTGATGCGCGGTGATGTTGCCCGCGGAAAGGCCTATGGCGCACTTGCGCTCGGGCAGGGTTCGCGCGCGATCTTCAAGCGGGCGCAGGAGCAGGCGTTCTTCATCGATGCCGTCAATACGCTGGCGCAGGGAGCGATCGTTCCGGTGCCGGGGGGCGTGCTGGTCAAGGATGCGCACGGCACGGTGCTGGGGGCGGTCGGCGTCAGCGGGGATACGTCGGACAACGACGAACTGTGCGCTTTCGCCGGCATCGCAGCGGTCGGGCTTTCCGCCGATCCCGGTTGAGGTTCCACTACCGCGCGGCGGCCGTCTCGACGTTCGGCGTTTCAAACAGCACCGCGACCGCAAGATAGGCCGCAAGTGAGGCTGCTAGCGCCATGAGATAGGGCGTCTCGGCCGCAAAGCCATAATGGGCGGCCAACCACACGACCATGCCTGTGACCATTCCAGCGTAAGCGGCGCGCGGTCCGCCGACATTCGTAAACAGCGCGAACATGGCCACGACGAACACGCCGGCGCTGCCGAATGCCGAGGCCGTCTCGACGAGATCTTTGACGCGGTCGGTGGTCAGCGCCAAGGCGAACGCGACAACCGACAGTGCCATGACCATTAGGCGCGCCGACCACAACTTAGCGCCGTCGCTCCAGGTTGGCGCAAGCCGCGACAGGATGTTGTGGGACAGTTGAGCGGCCGCGCCGTGGAGCGCGGCGTGGACGACGGAAAGTATAGCCGAGACGATCGCGCCGACGAAAATGATATATAAGAATCCCGGAAGCAGTTCGTTGGCGAGTCTCGGTATCACCTGCTCGGGCTGGTCGAGACCCGGCATCAGCGTTTGTGCTGCGAGCCCGAGATAGACCGGGATCAGGCCAACGACGATGTAGAGGACGCCGCCGCCAATCGTGCCCGCCATCGCGACATTGGCCGAGCGTGCGCCGAGGAACCGGGAGATCAATTCGACCGAAACGATCGTGCCGCAGATCGGCACGGCGAGCTTTTCGAGGACGGCAAGGAGGCCCCCGCTCGGGGCGGCCGCTTCAGGGGCGAGATTGGCCTCGACACCGTTTACTGCCGCTTTAGCGACCTCGATCAGTGGCGCGGCATCGGGCGGGATCGAGACCACGGCGACCGCCAACAGAACGAGGCCGAGGATCAGGACGATGCCCTGGATTACGTCGGTGATGCTGTCGGCCAGCAGGCCGCCGACTACGGAGTAAGATGCAACGATCACCGCCGCGATCGTTACCGCGGTCAAAATATCGAGCGTCGAATTCGCTGACAGCACTTGGCCGAACGCGCGGATTTGCGCAGCGGCCCAGAACAACGAGCCGGGCAACAACATCAACACGACGAGCTTTTCGACGCCGGTCGAATAGCGCTGGCGGAACAGGTCAGCGAACGTCGTCAGGTTGCGCCGCCACAGCGCTGCTGCGAAGCAGATCCCGGAAATGACCAGCGCGCCGCCGTAGCCGAACGGTTCGGTGAGGGTGGCCGTAAAGCCGGTCTCGTAGACAGCGCCGGCGGACGATACCAGCGCTTCGGCGCCGAAAAACGAGGCGAACACGGAGAACGCGACGAGCGCCGGACCGAGCGAACGGCCAGCCAGGATGTAATCGGCTGCCGTCGACATCCGCCGGGAGACCCACACGCCGATCGCGAACTGCACGGCCACGTAGACAAAAATCGCCGTCAGAACCGAGTTCATCGCATGTTCCCGACATGATGCGCTGCACATGTTCGAGTAGCACGATATCACCGGGCGTCCGGTGCCGATAGCGGTTGTCAGGCGGGTGGAACGGTTTGGATAACGGCTCGGGTCGTACGGGGTCGGAAGCGGGCAGAGCGGGGGTGAAGCTGACCACTCTTTTGTAAGTTTTGCTTGACGGTAGCCACCGGCCTTTCCAATGGACACCTCCGGCAACGGTACACTCGACATTCTATCGGAGGCTTGAGCCCCGCGTGACCCTGACAACCTTCCGCATCGGGACGCGCGGCTCGCCGCTGGCGCTTGCCCAAGCCAACGACGTGCGCGCCCGGCTGATCGCCGCTCACGGACTTGATCCCGATGACGTGACGATCGTGGTGATCAAGACATCGGGCGACATCATTCTCGACCGGCCGCTATCGGAAGCTGGCGGAAAGGGCTTGTTCACCAAAGAGATCGAAGAAGCGCTGATCGAGGGCAGCATCGACCTTGCGGTGCACTCCATGAAGGACGTGCCGACGGCGCTACCCGAAGGGCTCGAGATAAGCACGATTTTAGCGCGGGAGGACGTTCGCGACGCGTTCATTTCGCTCAAATATAGGGCCCTGGCCGAACTCCCGGCCGGAGCCGTCGTGGGAACGTCCTCGTTGCGTCGGCAGGCCCAGGTTCGCCGTCTGCGCCCCGACCTCCAGGTCGTCGATTTTCGCGGCAACGTCCAGACGCGGCTCAAGAAACTGGCCGACGGCGTTGCAGACGCGACGTTCCTCGCGATGGCCGGGCTCAACCGGTTGGGCATGGCCGACCGGGCGACCAGCGCGATTTCGACCGCAGATATGCTGCCAGCCGTTGCCCAGGGCGCGGTCGGGATCGAAATCCGCGGCAACGACGCCCGGACGCGCGCGGCGCTCGAGCCGCTCGATCATGGGGCAACGGCGATTTGCGTTCGAGCCGAACGGGCATTTCTCGCTAAGCTCGATGGCTCGTGCCGCACGCCGATCGCCGGGCTCGCCGAGCTCGATGGCGATGCACTTTCGTTTCGCGGCGCGATCCTGACGCCCGACGGGGTCGCATGTCACGAGGCCGCGCGTGACGGGTTAGCGAGCGATGCCGCCGCGATCGGAGCTGCGGCCGGTGCGGCGTTGCTCGGCGTTGCGGGGCCGGAGTTTTTCGATGCGCTCAAAGTGCCGGCATGGGCCAACCGGAGCTGACGGGCGGGTTGCAACAGGCGGGCGGCATGCACGTATTGATCACACGGCCCGAGCCCGACGCGTCTCTTTGGCTCGACCATTTGCGCAGCCGCGGCATCGCGGCGACAATCGACCCGATGCTCGATATTGTGCTAACGGCGCCGTCGGCAGTGCTGGGAGATGGGGTTTGCGAGACCAGCGCTCCGGCAGCATTAGTCATCACCAGCCGCAACGCCGTCCGGTGGATCGCCACGGCAACCGACCTCGGCGACGTGTTGCATCTGCCGATCTTCACGGTTGGGCCAGGGTCGGGTGCCGCCGTCCGGGCGCTCGGTTTCACGACCGTCCATGAGGGAGCGGCCACGGCGCGAGACCTCGTGCCGGTGATCAGCGCCGCATTCGCCGGGATGGGCAACATCACGGGGCGCCTTCTGCACCTGTCGGGCGACAAAATCGCTTTTGATCTCGCGCCAGTTTTGGCCAGCCAGGGGTTGAACGTCGACCGGCGGGTGGTCTACCGTTCGCAACCCGCTGCTGCACTGGCGCCCGAGACCGTCGCGCGGCTCGCTAACGGGGTGATCGACAGCGTGGTTTTACTCTCGCCGTTGACTGCGGAAACCTTCGTCGACCTTGTATCCAAGGCGGGGTTATCCCAGTTTCATCAGCGGCTTGTTTACATCTGCCTGTCACAGAATATCGCTCGGTGTTTGGCCTCGCTCGCGCCGAAGGATGTCGTGGTTGCAGCTGAACCCAACGCGCAAGCCGTGCTGATGGCGATAGAAGTGCTGGCGGCTGCGCATCCCGCTTGTTAACGTGCTGAGGCGTCAATACAATTCCTGTGGCCGTTCGCGTGCTAGACAGCCTGCACGCGTTATTTCGTGGAGTACCGAGTTCCCATGACCGACAAAAAGGACGACGCCGGTAAGGCAACCCCAGGCACGGCGGGATCTGGGTCTGGGTCGGCCGGGTCGGGCGATCCGAAGCGGCCGCAGGCGATCGTCGAGGGCAAGGCAGTCGAAATATCGTCGACGACCATCCGCCCCCAAGCGACAAGCTCGCCAGGAAACTCGCCCGCCGGAAAATACGATGCGCTGAAACCGGACGCCGCGAAGGACGCTGAAAAGCCAGCAGCATCTCCGTCCTCGGCTGGCGCATCGGCAAAGACGACCGGTACGGCATCGCCGCCAGATAAACCCACCGCCACCAAGGCCACAACAACTGCGGCGCCGCCCCCTGCGCGACGCTCTTCGGGCGGTGGGATGATCAGCCACTTGATCGCCGGCGTCGTTGGAGGAGCTGCTGCCTGGTACGGGATTTCGACGATCGGTCCAGAACTCGCCAAGCAGTACGGTATTGCGATGCCGGCCCCGCATGCGACCGAGATCAAGGCGATCCAGGACGATTTGGCTCGCCTCACCAAATCCGCCGGAACCTCGACCGCCAGCCCAGTTACGTCCGATCTGGCGGGTAAGCTTGCGGCTGCGGAAGCCGAGATCGGCAAGCTTCAGAACGCGACAAAATTGTTGGCGGGGCTAGACGCCAGCCAGGCCAAAGTCGCTGCCGACCTCAAGGCGTTGACGGCGGCACAAGCCAAGCAAGCCGACGCCGAAGCGCGCGTTGCAAAGCTCGAAGAACGGCTCAAGCTGATGGCCGAGGCAACAGGGACCGACGCGGCAGGAAAGCTGCCGCAGCTCGCCGCCGTCACCGGGCGCCTCGTCGACCTCGAGGCGACGATGGCCAATCAACTCTCGGCGATCCGAAAAACGGTGAGCCAGGAACTCGAAACCCGGTTGGCGTTGACCGATGAAAACAGCAACGCAGCCAAGTCGGGCACCAACCGCGTGGACCGCGATTTGTCGGCGGTGAAGTCCGAGACGGCGACGATGGCGGGACGGCTCGACACGATCAAGGCCGAGAGCGACCGGTTGGCGAGCGGCCTTGCTGCGCTGCGCGAAGAAACCGGCACGCTCAAAACCGCGGTTGAAGCGGTGCGCGCCGACGGCGAAGCCAAGTACAAGGCAACGGCAAAACCGGCCGATGTGGCGTTGGCGATCGCGCCGGTGGCCGGCAAGCTGGTCGCTGTCGAGCAGAACCTGCAATCTATCGTCAAGTCTGAGGACGATCGCCGCTCAAATGCCGAGCGCATCGTGCTTGCCCTCGAGTTGAATAACCTCAAGCGCGTGATCGACCGGGGACAGAAGTTCGGCGCCGAATTGGCCGGGGTCGCCAAAATTGCAGGCGGCAAAGTCGATCTGGCAGCGCTGGAGCGGCACAAGGACCAAGGCCTGCCGACGCTGGCCGACCTGACGCGCGAATTCCCGTCGGTCGCTAACGCCATGCTCGACAGCGAAACGGCAGTGCCTGCCGACGGCAGCGTGCTCGACCGCGTTATGGCCTCGGCAAAGTCGGTGGTCCGTGTCCGCAAGGTCGGCCATGACGCCAACGACAAGAGCCTCGAAGCGATCATCGGGCGGATGGAGTCTGGACTAAAGGACGGCCGCCTTGCCGATGCGGCCTCCGAAGGCCGCGCGTTGCCGCCTAAGGCCGCTTCCGCAGCTCAGCGCTTCCTGGTCAAGCTCGAAGCGCGGGCCGCCGTCGATAGCGCGATTGCGGCTCTCGAGGCTTCGCTCAAATCCGCGCTTGCTGGAAAAGCCACCAACTGACGCCGCCGTATAAACTGCCGCCTCCGACTTGCCACGCCCTGCTTGACGCCCCAATGACCTGACTTGCCGCCTGACCTACGACCGACCGGAGTTCGCGTTATGATCCGTGTGATCCTCTTCCTCGCCGCTGTCCTGGCGCTCGCGACCGGGTTGTCGTGGCTCGCCGACAAGCCCGGGGCGGTGCGCATCGACTGGGAAGGCTACGTCATCGAGACGAGCATGTTTCGCGCCGTCGTGCTGGCCGCACTGGCAACCGGCACCGCGCTGGTTTTGTGGTCTGTCGTTCGCCACATCTGGCACACGCCGGCGGCGTTTGGAAACGTGCTCAACCGTCGGCGTAACAAGCGCGGACTCGAGGCGCTGTCGGCGGGAATGATCGCGGTCGGCTCCGGCGATCGCGCTGGCGCCACACGCTACGCCTTGCTTGCGCGTAAATCGCTGCCAAACGAGCCGATGACGCACCTGCTGCGTGCGCAGGCCGCCCAGCTTGCTGGCGACACGTCAACCTCTCGGCGCATTTTTGAAGCGATGCTGGCTTCGCCCGATACCGAGCCGCTCGGGTTGCGTGGCCTGTTTCTCGATGCGGAACGCGAGCGGGAAACCGAAGCCGCTCGCCAATTCGCCGAACGGGCTCTGCGCCTCAACCCGAGGCTTCTGTGGGCGTCTGACGCGCTGTTTGAAATTCAGTGCCGCGGTGGCGATTGGGCCGGTGCGCTCGAAACGCTGCACGCCGCTCGCAAGAACGGTTTGATCGAAAAGCCCGTTGCCGATCGCCGCCGTGCCGTGCTGCTGACGGCCCAGGCGATCAAGGCTGAGGATCGCGAACCCGACAAGGCGCTGGCGCTGGCGACAGAAGCCCACGCTCTGGCACCGAGCTTGGTTCCGGCTGCGGCCCAAGCCGGCCGCATGCTAGCCTCGCGCGGCAACACGCAGAAGGCAGCGAATGTGCTCGAAAAGACGTGGGCGAAGTGCCCGCATCCTGACCTGGCAACGGTCTATGCCTACGCGCGCGTCGGGGACAGCCCGCGCGACCGGCTGGTACGCGTCAAACGTCTCGCCAGCCAGAACCCGTATTCCATCGAAAGCGCGATCGCTGTTGCCAATGCCGCGATCGACGCGCGCGCCTTCGACGAGGCTCGCGATGCGCTGAAGCCGATGCTCGACGGCAACCTGACACAACGCATCGCAACCTTGATGGCGCGTGTCGAGAGCGAGCAGTTCGGCGACAAGGGCCGCGTCCGCGAATGGCTGGCGCGGGCGGTCAACGCACCGCGCGATCCAGCGTGGACGGCCGATGGCGTCGTTGCCGACGAGTGGTCGCCGATCTCGCCGGTCACGGGCGCGCTCGATGCGTTCCAGTGGCGCGTTCCCGTTGAATCGCTGGCCTCGCGTGACGGCGATCTCATCGCCCGCCGGGTCGAGGAACTCGTCGCGCTTGGCGCGCCAGCGCCGATTTCGGCCGTCGCCAAGGACGTCGAGACGGTCGATGCCGAACCGGTCACGGCGCGGATGACGCCGGTTCGCGGTGCCGCTTCCATGCCATTGCGCGACACGACAGCCACCGTTGGCAAGTCATCTGACGGTGACCGGCCAGATCGACCATCCGCCGCGACGGCGCAAACGTTATCGGTTGCTGGTAAGGGCACCGGCACTCAGACAGCAACTCCGGCGGCGAGTGCTGGAACTCCGGGAACTGCGTCTGTCGCGGATGCTGACGTTGTGGCGAAAGCTGGCGCGGGTCCGACATCTGGTGCTGGCAAACCTGCCGCGGCGGCGACGACAGCATCGGTTCCCGCGACAGCCTCGGATCCTAAGTCGGCGGCAATCACGTCGGCGGCACCGTCGTCGCCAGCACGCCCGGTTGTGACTCCAGCGCCGGTAGCAGCGCCTGTGGCTAACGCGGCCAAAACATCGGCGGCTACGACTGGGGCCCCTGCGCCAGCAAATGCGGACGTCAAAACGCCAACAGTGCACGCGCCTGCGCCTGCCGAGCCGCGTTCGACGCCTGCGACTGTCGCCGTGTCGGTGGGTAAGCCGGACCCGCGCCCGGCTAGCCCGGAGACAGCCACCGGCCGAGAACAACCGACGGCGCAAACGTCACCGGAGGCGAGCAAGGATAGCTCCAAGCTGGCGGCGGCGATACAGGCCGCGCGGCAGGTGAGCCCTGCGACCGTGTCGGTGAGCGATGCCGGAGCTGGTGCAAAGCCTGCCACAAAAGCTGGGTCAGACGGAGCGCGCGATGCGACGGGCCGTGATGGGGTGGGCCGTGATGGGGTGGGGCGCGACGGAGCTGTCAGAGACGTGCCGCCGCCGGTCGCGCCAGCGCCGAGTAAAGAGCCGCGCATTTTCGTCGTGCCGCATGCGCCCGACGATCCCGGCCCCGACGGCGCCGACGCTGATCCCGTGCCCGCGAAGGGCAACCGGCCACCCTACCGCGCACTACCGTAACGGTCGGGACAGGTTATCCTCGGCCGACACGCTGAGCGCCAAGGCGCTCACGCTGTCCGTTCGAGCGGCATCGGCTCGGCCGGCACGAGGCCGCGAACGCTGTTGCCGAGGTGGACCCGGCCGGTATCGAGGTCTGCTGGCGTCAGGCGCGCCTCCACCGCGCGGCCCTCGACCATGAGTTGCGACCGCAGCACGCCTGGCAGCACGCCGGCTTCGAGCGGTGGTGTCAGCAGCACGCCGTTACGCTCGATGAAAATCGTCGTCCGGCTGCCCTCGGCGAGTTCGCCGCGCTCGTTGAGATAAATGACCTCGTCGGCGCCTTCGCTGTCGTGATAGTGCAGCCATTCGCGATCGTAGAGATGGCGCTCGGTGGTCTTGTGGCGCAGCCACAGGCTGCGGCTGTCGAGCCGCGTCGGCGAGATCACGTAGCGCATGGCGGGCGGCGCATCGGCAATCGGCGGCAAGGCGGTCGACGTGACCGTCGCGTGTCCGTCGCGGCCGAGCAGCAGGCGCACGCGCGCGCGGGTGAGGCCCGACGGCTCCGCTAACGCGAACGGCGCGATGCCGTCGCGGATCACGGCTTCGATGGCCGCGCGGTCGAACGGGAAGCCGAAGTGTTCGGCTGAGCGCTGCAACCGCGCGAGATGCCCATCGAGCAACCACACGCCGTCGAGGCCGGACCCGTTCGACGGCTGCGCGCTGTCAGTCCACAACATCGTCTCGATCAGCTGCAACTCCGCCCCGGAAGGCGTGGAGATGGGCGGGGTGGCAACATTCGGCAAGCTCCCGGAAGGCGGGGACGAGCTGCGCGACACGCCGTCAGACTTATCGACGACGTCGGTCAAGAAAAGCATCTTCAACAGGCATTCGGCATACTCGCGGCCGGCCTCGCTGTCGGCGACGACGCCCGAGCCAATACCCATCTCGCCAATGCAGCTGCCGTCGTCGGCGCGCTTGAACACGGGCGTGCGGATGGCGACGTTGAACAGCGCGTGCCCGTCGGGCGAGAACCGGCCGATCGCGCCGCAGTAGACGCCGCGGGGGCTATCCTCTAGCTCGGCGATCAACTCCATCGCGCGGATTTTCGGCGCGCCCGTCACCGAGCCCGGCGCGAAGATGCCAGCCATCAGCTGATCGAGCGTGATGCCCTCGACCAGACGGGCCTTCACGCCCGAGGTCATCTGGTGCAGCGTCTTGAACGTCTCGACCGTGAACAGGTCCGTGACCTCGACGCTTCCGACGTCGGCTATGCGGCCGAGGTCGTTGCGCATCAGGTCGACGATCATCAGGTTTTCCGCCCGCTGCTTGGCGTCGGTGGCGAGCACGCGCTTGGCCTCCTCGTCGGCAGGCGTATCCGCGCCGCGTGGGCTGGTGCCCTTCATCGGCCGGGTCGAAATCGTCTGGCCATAGCGTTCGATGAACAGCTCCGGCGAGGCGGACAGAATCGTGTGGTCGCCGGTTTCGATGATGCCGCCGTAGGCCACGCGCTGCTTCTGGCGCAGCTCGCGGTAGAGCGCGATCGCTGGCCCCTCCAGGCGAAACCGCGCCCGGAACGTCAGGTTCATCTGGTAGATGTCGCCGGAGTGGATGTTGGCCACGGCGCGCTCGAAGCGCTTGCGATAGGCCGCCTCGTCCCACGAGTGGGTGACATCGCGCAGGCGCGCGGAGGCACCCGCTGCTTGCTCCCCGAGCCACCCGTCCACGTCGCCGCTCGACATCAAACGCGGCGCGCGGAACAGGCCGAACCAGATCAGCGGAACATCACGTCTATCCGGCAGCAACCGGGCCAGGCGCGGCTCCAGCACGTAGCCGAGCTCGTACGCGAAGAACCCCGCCGCATGCAGGTTTCGGGCAGCCGCACCTTCGAGGCGGGCGAGAGCGGCCGGCACCTCGTCTGGCGTATCGGCGCGCACGATCTCGGCCGCGCCGGTGTAGAGCGCGCAAGGCCCGCCAAGACCGGTGTTGTCGTCGAGCAGAACGTAGGGCGCGGGCGGCTCCAGCGGGCCGCCGGCCGGATCGGAAATCGGGTGCATCATCGCCGCTGGAATACGACGAAAGTGGTGCCTTGGCTACGGGGGGGTGGGGGCGGTGATGGCGCGATGGCCGGGCGGGGTATGACGATGCGGACGGCTCAGGCCGGCAGGTCAGCTGGCGTAAATGTGTCTGTGGCGAACTCTTCGTCTCCAAGATTCTTCAACACCGTCTCTTTTTCTTCCCGATCGTTGCCGCCACATCACAGCAATGGCCGTAAAGTCGCATTACGATAGAATTACCGACCATCGTATGGATGCACGAGATTGCAGACCGCTTAGATAAATGCGTATTTCGGCGAAAGAAGCCACGGTTTAGCAATTGCAGCCAAACGGCGGTTTGGGGTAAGGATGTTATTTCCATCAAAGAAGTCGAGCATCACCGCAGTACTTTTTGTTCCTTTTCTGAGCGGTTGCTGGTCTGGAGCCCCGTCAAAAACCGATATCGCAAAAGCACTCGACGCTCCTGAAACGTATATTTCCGATGTGAACTGCAAAGAGCCTTCAGACCAACCTGGTTATGCTTGCTCTTTTGTCGTAACGACCCCGACAACGGGACAGGGACTGTTTCAGAGGGGACAGACGTACACAGTCACTCGCAGATTTGTGAAAGGTGATAATGGGCAATGGAGGGCGCATTAGGCATGGCATTACGGGTGCGGAGCGGTATTTCTTTAGTTGCGAGGCATAAAATGCGAGCGGTGTTATCATTGATCATCTTTTTGTTTGGCTCGCATGGCTGCAGTGCGCAGACGGCTCTTGAGACCATAGCGTTCTTGGCTTTGGATATTGACAGTGCCAGCCGCGACAGCTCCGTGGATATTACATCAAGCGAGCAAATCTTAGTGTATAAGCGATTCGGCGCCGAAGTAACGATTACGCAACCGAAAAACTGTTTCTTTAGAATTGCTGGTCAAACGCTGCTTGATGGTCGGGCGGTAAACATCGAACACACACTCGATTTCACGCAAGTCGCGCCCGGAGATCCAGGCACTTTCAAAAAAGACCCTAACGTGGCTTTTGCGCCAGTCGTCTATTATATGAGAGTCAGGGGTGTCCGCGTCTGTTCGCTGAAAAATGGGAAGGCTGGCAGCAAACTCGATAATTTTCTTGTTGAAGGCGAATGCCAAGATCAAATGACGACGGCTTATGTTTTGCCTGGCGGCAATTTAGATCGACAGATATCTGCGCTTAAGCATCTCCGCCAGAATTTTTGCAAAGGCCGAGCTTTTTAGCCTGAGCTTCGCTTCGAATTGCAGGCCAGTCATCCGATATCAACGCTCCCGCCCATCTCACTCCCCCCGAAACCCGGAAACCGCGACGAACGTGACCCGCCGTGTGCTGGTTCCGGCGGGTAGGTCGCGTTGGCTGAGGGTTTGGCTGACGGCGAACGCGGGGCAGGCCGCGCGATCGTCCTTTGCCGGATTTTTGGCTGGAGTCTTGGCGGCGGTGGTGGCACGCGTCGGCTCGTCCGTCCGGCCTGGTTCGGCTGCTGGCGTTGCCTTTGGTGGCGCGCGCAGAGACACCAACAGCACCGGCTCGCCTGCGGCTTTTGCATAGGCCCGCGTCATCTCGAAATGGTCCATCGGGCGGGGGCCGCAGCGCCACGCCAGCACCGGTGTTGGCTCATCGCGCAGGTAATAGAGCAGCGTCGCCGATAGCGAGCGGTCGTCGGTCACAATCGCGCGGTACGGCCGCCCGGCGGCCTTGGCGGCGGCGAGTTCGGCTCGCGTCGCATCGGCCAGCGCGCGCCAGCCGAGCGTGCGTGCGAACGGGTCGGCCCCGCCGGGTAGCGCGATGCGTCCCGCCAGCGCGGTTGCACCAATCAGGATCGCCAGCACCACCGCGTGGAGCGCATAGGACCCCCGCAGCCATCCCCAGGACACGTCGCGCACCAGCGTTGCTATGACCAGCACGGTGGCTGCCACGTAGGCCGGTGCGGCCCAGTTGGCGTGCGCGCGCGACACGAACGCCTGGAGCGTGATCACTATGATCAGTGGCAGGCTGAACGCCAATAGCAGGCGGTCGGCTTCCGCCATGCGCTGGTCATCCGGGAGGCGGGTGCGCGTTGCCCGCCACGCGATCACCAACAGCCCGGCAAAATAGAACGGTCCGAACACGCCGAACTGCGCGATGAAGAACTCGGCTGCCTTGCCGGGGTTGCCGAAAGTCAGTCCCGTTACACCGCCGCCGCTGCCTGCGCCGCTTGCCGCCGCGCCCCATTTGGCGTTGTCGGCGGTGTGGGCGAAGGTGGCAAAGCCGTTGCTGGCGTTCCAGATCAGGTTCGGCGCAAGCAACGCGAGGCCGAGCGCGAGGCCCGCCCACAACCGCCGGTCCCTCAAGACGCTCCGCCGCTCCGGCGTCACGGCGAGGAAGATCGCGAGGCACATCGCGAACCACGCCATGGCGTATTTGGCGTTCAGCCCCATGCCGATCACAAGGCCGAGCAGCAAGGATGGCCACCATGCTTTTGTGGCGAACAGTGCGGTCAGCGCGACCAGCGCCAGTGTCCACGCGAGCAACAACGGCACGTCGGTCGAGATGATCCCCGCCGATACAGACACGCCCGGCAATAGCGCGTACGCGATGCCCGCCAACGCCCCGACGCGGGCGTCGTACAGCCGCATCCCGAGCCACGCCACTGCCAGCGCCGTCGCGGTATGGAGGATCGGCGACGGCAAACGGACGCAGAACTCGGTATCGCCGCACACCGCCGTCGACGCCCCGATCAGCCAGGCGATCAGCGGCGGCTTCGAGTAATAGCCGAACGCTGGCGTCGTGCTCCAATGCCAATATTGCGCCTCGTCGAAAAACAGATCCGTGCCGTTCAGCGCCAGCGCGAACAGCCGCACGATCAGCAAGCCTGTCAGGACGATCGCGAGCAGGGTCAGGGGCGGTACGCGGTCGAAGCTCACGTGGCTTGCGCTCTTGTCGGTTGGGGTAACGGCGGCTGCTGTTGGCGGGTGACAGCGAACGATTATGCGAGTACGCCGCGTCGTGGCCAGACACAACCGCTTGGGCACAACAGCTGCGTGGCGAAACGTGGGTGGGGTCCACGTGGCGGGTGCCGACAGCCCGCCGCAACCCGGTTGCGCCCCTCGTCCTTGATCCCGTCCGTTGCCGTTCGACGAAAGCCCACGCATGACGCCTCACGTCCATCGCATCGCCGTCGTGATCCCCGCGCTCAACGAAGCTGGCAACATCGGCCGTTTGGTCGAGGAGACCTACGCGCAGGTCCCGCTTGAAAACCTCGCCGAGGTGGTCGTCGTCGATGACGGATCGACCGATACGACGCCCGACGAGATCAAGGCGCTGATCGCATCCGGCCGCTGCCCGGGGCTGAAGCTCGTCCGCCATGCCGCCAAATCCGGCCAGAGCACGGCGGTTCGTAGCGGCGTTTTGGCGGCGACCGCGCCGGTGATCGCCACCATGGACGGCGACGGCCAAAACGACCCGGCCGATATTCCAAAGTTGCTGGCAAAACTGAGCCCGCCAGGGTCGATGTCCGGCCCGGCGCTCGTTGGCGGCGTGCGCACCAACCGCAAGGCCGAGGGCTCAAAGAAATTGGCCAGCACGGCCGCCAACTGGATCCGCGACGCGGTGCTGCGCGACGGCTGCCCCGATACCGGCTGCGGGCTCAAGGTCTACTGGCGCGACGCGTACGTGCGGCTGCCTTGGTTCGCCAGCCAGCACCGCTATATGCCGGCCCTGTTCCAGACCTACGGGCTCGAATGCGCCTACGTGCCGGTGAACGACCGCGTCCGCACTGTCGGCCAGTCGAAATACAACAACTTCCGCCGCGCCATGGTCGGCCTCTACGACCTCATCGGCGTCACCTGGCTGAGACAGCGAACGGTCGTGCCGAAAGTGGTGGAGACGGTGGGGGAGTAAGCGGGGGCTGGCTACAGCGTCTTGCGTCGTGATCGCGGACCTTCCAGCCGACGCCGTTCGCCGGGTTCGCGACCGTGAGATTGCCCACGTCCGGCAGGTCGCATAGCCTTCGCCTACGCCCGCACCCACCGCATCGTCGTCTCTAGCCGGTTTGGGAAAATCATCGCGTAGGCGGTGCCGCGGTAGGTGCCGCTGATCTGCTGTTCGATGCGGTAGCCGGCGCCGCTCGCTAGTGCCTGCCACTCTGCTGCCGTCAGATAGCGCGCCTTGACCATGCCGCCGAACGGCACGTTGCCGATGGCGTCGAGCGCGAACAGGCGCGCGTGGTCGATCGTCGACGTGGCGATATGGTCCTTGATGTAGATCGGCCCGTGCCCGGTGACGCGGGCGACCTCGGCCATTAGTCCGGGCCGAACCTCGACCGGCACATGATGCAGCACGTTGGAAAACACCGCGCAATCGAAAGCGCCGTCGGCAAACGGCAACTTGGCGCCGTCATAGACCGACGTTGCGATGTCGAGTGTTTTCAGGAACCGGTCTTCGATATCGACCGATGTCACGGCCGGGATCTTGAACAGGTCCTTCATCGCCTGGGCGATGATGCCAGTCCCGCCACCGACGTCGAGCACGTTGGTGTGGCGAGGGTCCCACAGCGCCTGGAAGCCGCGCAACAGTTCGGCGTGGTAGCTCGGCGGGTAGGTCTTGTAGACTGGCAGATGGCGGCCGATGCTGTCTTGCACGGCGGCAAGCGACAGGTCGGCTGCGATAACTTGGCTTGCGGTCATGGACAGGTGCTCGATCTCAAAGGTCTGACGGGCCCCGCCGTGGCGTCAAAAGGGCCCAGCGGCTGGCGATGTAGTTCCAGGCGAATAGGATTACGGTCGCGACCGGGGCGGCGACCGCCACCGGCCAGCCGAGGATTTCAACCATCGCAAACAACAGCGCGATCGACAGCGGCAGGTTGGCGGCCATGGCCAGCGTGTAGCGCCCGAGTGAAGCGAGGCCGGGGAGTACCGAGAAGGTATAGCTCGTGTGAAGGCCGTAGCCGACGGCCACACACGCGACGAACGAGACGAGACTAGCGGCGATGTAGTGCACGCCGACGAGGTCGAGCCCGATCATGATCACGTTGTGCAGCACCGCGCAGACGACCCCAACAATCGCGAAGCGGATCGGAGTTACCGCAGACTGGGCGACGGCGGAATGTGGAGCCGCTTGCGTCATGGCGCGGTAACATCCTGCGCGACGATGGGGAGCGTGTCGGGCTGCGGGCTGACTTTCGGGCGCGACAGCGTGACGTAGACACAGGCATTGTCGCGCGTCACCCAGGCTGGCGTCACCTTGTCTTCCAGAGCAGCCTTGAGGTTCATCACCACGCCGAGCGCAGCCGCCAGTGGCCCGCCTATCACCGGAATCTTGACCAGCGCAAACTTGAAGCAGGTCAGTCGCAGCGTCGTGGTCCATGCCAGGGGGCCGACAATCGGCACGCATTCGACGACTTCAAACCCGCGGGCCTCGATATCGCCGGTGAGGCCTTCGCGCGTCCAGCGGCGGTGGTCCTCTGGGTGGGGATGATACAGCCACGTGCCGTGCGTCGACAACAGCAGCAGGCCGTCCGGGCGCAGCGCGCGGTGGGCTTCGGCAAAGTACATGTCGAGATCGCGGACGTGCTCGAGCACCTGGAACGACACGACGAGGTCGGCCGACGCATCGGGCGCCGACAGCTTGCCGTTGCTGGCAATCTGGTGGTCGTGCGCGTCGTCGAAGTCGGCGCCGAGGTAGCTTACACCGCGCGTGGTGAACAGCGGCTCATAGGGCTTGGCCCCACAGCCGAAATCGAGCGCGACAAGACCTGGACGGGCGATCTGCGCGGCCATCGCGTCGATGGCATGGTGCATACCCTTGAGCACCAGCCAGTCGGTGTCCCACAGGCGTGGATAGAGACGGCGGCGCTGCTCGGCCGACATTGCCGAATTGCGTGCGCGGTCGTTTCCTGCGCTGGCCGCTGCCGCGCCAGCCGGGGCCGTTGTGTTTGACGTCGCGGTTGCCGTCGTCGCTGCTGCGCGGGCTGTCATGGGCGTGGAGCCTCCTCGATGGCGGCAGCCGACTGGGTCGAAGCCACGTCGTGCACGAGGCCGTTCAGGAGGCCGTTCAGAATGTCGAGATAGGCGCCAGCAGCGCGGCTCCAGCTGTAGCGGTCGCGCACGAACGCGTGTCGCTCGGCAGCGGTGATACCTACGGCCAACGTATCGACGTGTTGGTCAATTTCAGCCGCGAACGCCGCAGCGGTGGCGTCATGGTCGGCGGGGTCGATTGTTACGCCATCGACGTAGCGGGCCGCTTCGGGGTCAGCGGTCGCCGTTTCCGCGCCGCACACCACCGGCAAGCCAGAGGCCAGTGCCTCTTGCATCACGAGGGGTAATCCCTCGCCGGTCGATGGCAGTACGAAAATATCGCTTGCCCTGTAGGCGTCCGCCAGCGAGGCACCGGATAATCCAGACAGAACGCGCACGTTGGCCAAGCCCCAGTCCGACGGGTCGATCGGTCCCCATCCGGCGAGCGCGAACGTGATGCCGGGCCGCTGCCGCGCGATCCGCTCGATCAGATGCAGGCCCTTTTTCTCGACGAAGCGCCCGACGAACAATGCCACCGGCTGATCGGTCGAAAGCCCGAGGCGCGCGCGCACCGAGGCCCGGTCGAAACCCGGTCCAGGCGGCGCATACATTTGCGTGTCGACGCCATTGAACACGAGGCGCGGTGGGCTCGCAAAACGCACGGTTGTAAAGTGCCGCCGCGTGATTTCGCTGATGAATGCGACCTGATGGGCCGAGGCCAGCATCGGCCGCGTGATCATTGCGTTCGCGGTTGCCATCAAAACGCGCAGCACCGGGTTGGTGTAGGGCACCGCGCCGATGTGCTGGATGATGACGACGGGCCGTCGGCACCACCATGCCGCCAGACGGGCCGCGACGTTCGTGGGGTAGAGGCTGTCGTGGAGGATCACCGCATCGCTGTCGCGAACCTCGCGGGCGATCGTGATAAGTCCGCGCGGCCCCGGCAATGGCAACGGAAAGCCAAGTCGCCGCTCCGCGATGTTCCATGCCGGGATAGCGACGCAGCGGCCGTGTCCAGCTGTGGCGTCAGGCGGCGGGGTCGCATCGCTTGCAAGCCACGTCATTGCGACGCCGCGGCTCGTAAATTCGCGGGCCAGTCGGCCTGCTACGATTTCGATGCCACCGCGATGGCTATCGAAATAATGCGTTGCCATGAGCAGTTTCATGCCGTCACGCCGCGTGTGGCGCGGTCAGTTGCCCACCGATGGCGGCGTCTGGCGCGGTGACGTCGACGGCGGCCGCGACCGGTACTGGCTTCAAGAAATTCGCGTCGTTGCCAGCGATGATCGACAGCAAGAACCCGCCGAATGCGGTCTGCGTCCCGATGACGACCAGCGTCGTGCCGAGAATGGCTGGCAGCACGTTGAAAATCGGCTCGAACCGGGTTGCGGACCAATAGGCCAGTACGGACGCCAAGATCCCGAAGCCGGCGAGCATCAGCACGATGCCACCCACCAGCATGCTTTCGAGCGAAACATATCCCGCCAGCCGCGCCGACAAGCCTGTCCGCAGCCGGTAGCCTTCGCGCACCCCGTAGACGTGGGACGAGGCAGCCAGCAGTGCGGCCAAATGGCTGACGGCCAGCATTGCGCCTGCGAGGATCACCCAATAGTTTCCAACCGGCGACGTCCGGCTCGCACCAGCAAGCGCTGCGATACTTGCATAGCCGAGTATGGCGATCGAGATGGCAGCGAGGATGGCGGCCGGCACTGCGAACAGCCAGATCGGGCTGAGCATGAACAGATAGCGCAGATGCCGCCAGCCATCGCGCCACGGGCGCAGATGCGGAGGACGGTCGCGCAGGTCGGGCGACAGCGTCGCCGGAACTTCAGCGATCCTGACGTTCTTCAGCATCGCCTTGATTACCATTTCGCTGGCGAACTCCATGCCGTGCCCGGTGAGACCGAGCCGGTCGAAGCAGTCGCGCCTGATCGCCCGCAAGCCGCAATGTGCGTCGGAAATGCCCGACCGGAACAGAATGTTGAGGATGCCGGTCAGCACCGGGTTGCCGAGATAGCGGTTCTTCCACGGCATCGCGCCGGGTTTGATTTCGCCCTTGAAGCGCGAGCCCATGCACAGCTCGGCGCCTTGCGTCAGCTTTTCGACCATCGCGACCGCATCGCGGAAATCGTAGCTTCCGTCGGCATCGCCCATGACGAGGAAGCGGCCGTACGCCGCGCGTGCGCCACCGGCCAGCGCGGCGCCGTAGCCACGTAGCGGTATCGCGACGACGCGGGCCCCGAGGCTAGCGGCGAGGGCTTGGCTGCCGTCGGTCGAACCGTTGTCGGCGATGAGAATTTCGCCGTCGAGGCCGAGCCGCGCTTTCATCAAGGCCAGCGCCTCGTTGGCGTTCGCAATGCAGTGCGGCAGGCACAGCACCTCGTTGAGGCACGGCATGATGATCGTCACATCGACCGACTGCTCCAAAGCGCCATCGGTCGAATGGGTACGGGGGCGGTCTGCGTTCAGGGGTGCGGCGTGCATGGCGCGGGTGTCGGCGTGCTGCATCGGTTGGATTCACATGTTCGAAACAAGGGAAGGAGGCCAAGGAAAGTCGTTGCGACGGGCAAAAAGTTCCAGTCGTGCGACGACGTTTTGCAGTGCGTCATATCGCTGTTCGAAGATGAAGCGAGCCTGAACGAGCCTGCACCTCGCGGTTCATTCGGTTGCTGCGCGATGGCGTTCTGGTGAGGGTCGCGGCCGCTCCAGGTGCCGTCGGCAACAAATATCACAAGTCCGTGACAACCTTATATTAAAGACTACGAGAGCCTATTTTCCGGCGGCGCGAGTCATTTGTCCGTCGCAAACTCAGCATGCGGCGCAGCGTGACAGGCCATCGCGGCTCTGTCACACTTGCGGGTGTCGTCAATCTACAACGGAGGTTTGGATGTCGCTTTCGTCTCATCTTGCCGAGTTGACCGAGAAGCATCGTCAGATCGATGAGCGGATCTCGGAGTATCTGGCCCGACCCGTGGCTAACGAGGCAGTGGTGCTGCTATTGAAAAGGGAAAAGCTAAAGCTCAAGGACCGGATCGAAAATCTCAGACGAGATACCGGGCCTGTCAATTGAGCCGATAAGCTGGCCGATACCGGCCTCGTCAAAACAGCCGACAACACCGGTCATTTTATTGCTTGACGGTGGAGCAGCGCTCGCGCGGAAGATGTCGCGGGCGCTGCATCGAACCCTGATCGATACTAATCAGAGTTAACAAGCAAGCTTTCTGCCGCCTTCGGGCCGTTGGGCAGATCGGCCCTGGCCAGTTGGCTCGATACCGGCTCAGTTTGCTGGACGAATCAAGCTCGCATTGGCCGTGCCATTTTTTTCGTCGCGGCCGGAAATGTTCGACAGTAGCTGCACGGCGGCAGCCACCGTCACGGCGATCGCTAGTCCCACTTCCAGAGGAGCAAGCCGAGGGCGTTTTGGCGGGCTTTGATTCGGCCCATCTATGATCGGTCGCATGGTCATAACGACAATTTAATCCGCGTCGGATTGGACCGCCAGACATCCCGACGCCGCGCGTCACAATCGCGCAATGGCCCTTCAATGGTGCGGCGCAAGACGGTTTGCAACGCTTTGGTGCAATTGCAAAACGGCACGATCTGCCAACGGTCAATCGCGGATCGGATCAAATCGGCAATGGCGGAATGGCGGGCGATACCGGCGCGCGATACCGGCGAGGAAGACAACCGGTCACGCGGCCTCAGACCGCCCGTGCAACTGCGGTGGATTCGATCTCGATCATGCGTGCGATGTCGGAGCGGCACGACCCGCAATTCGTGCCGGCCCGGGTCGCGGCACCGACATCCGCCACCGTCCGGCAACCGCTGCGAATTCCGGCGGCGATTTGGTTGCATCCGACATCGAAGCACGCGCAGACGATCGCGCCCTTGTCCGGTTCGTCCGCGCCGGGACGTCCAGACAGGACCCGCAACCGGTCCCGGGCCTCCACAAACGGGCTGCCGAGCCGATCGGCGAGCCATGTCCGCGACACGGCGACGGGGCCCGGCGCGACGAATAGCGCACCAACAAGCGTCTCGCCGTCGAACACTGCAAACCGGGCTGCCCCCCCGGAGATATCGCGGTAGGTCAACACTTCGTGACCCGCGCGCAGGCCCAGAAGCTTAGGTGCCGCCTGATCCCAGTCGGGAATTATCGCATCGCCCGCCAATTCGATCCGCCAACCGGCCCGGGTGCGTCCAACAGCCCAATACGAAGCCATCTCCAAGCCAGCGGCTCGCGGCCGGTCGAGGCTAACGGCGAACGCGAACCACTTGGCGGCAAACGGCCGAACTGCGACCGGCATCGCCTTGAGCTCGGGCTGCCCCGACACCGGGTCGACGTGACCCGAGATCAGCGTGTCGACGCGGGCCGCGCTCGCGTTTTGCCCGCTCCAATGGAACGGCGCGAACACGCTGCCGGGACGTTGACGGGGCGTCACGACGGCACGTAGCAGGGCGCGGCCGTGGCGACTGCTGACCTCGACGATACTAGCCGGTGCGATGCCTGCTTGCACCGCATCTTGAGGGTGAATATCGAGATAGGGCTCGCCGATGTGCGCCGACAGCCGCGACGCCAGACCCGTGCGGGTCATGGTGTGCCATTGGTCGCGGACGCGGCCGGTATTGAGCACCAGCTGGAATGACGCGTCCGCCGGTTGTGCGACGGGACGGAACGGCGTGGCAACGAAGCGCGCCTTGCCGTCGGGAGTATAAAAACGGCCATCGTCGAACATCCGCACCTTGCCACGCGGCCATTGAAACGGCGCCAGTTCATCGTAACCGTCGGTCGTGAGCCCCGCCTTGTCACCAAGATCAAGGTCGCGACGGTCGTTGTTGTCTGCCGCCGTCAGCTTGGCATACTCGTCGAAAATGTCTGCCGCCGAGCGCCACGAGAACGCGTCGGCCCAGCCCATCCGCGCGGCCACTTGGGCGATTTGCCACCAGTCGGGCTGCGCTTCCCCTGGCGGCGGCAACAATCGACGCTGTCGCGAGATGCGCCGCTCGGAGTTGGTGACCGTGCCGTCCTTTTCGCCCCACGCCAAGGCTGGCAGCAACACGTGCGCCATTGCCGTCGTATCGGTTTTTGCCGTGACGTCGGACACGACGACGAACGGACACGCTTTGAGCCCTGCGCGTACCGCATCCGCTTCAGGCATGCTGTCGACCGGGTTGGTCGCCATGATCCACACGGCCTTGATCCGGCCATCGGCCACCGCGCGGAACAGGTCGACGGCCTTCAGACCGGGCTTTTCGGCGATGCGCGGCGAGCCCCAAAACGTCTGCACGATCCGGCGATGATCCGGGTCCGATAGTTCCATGTGCGCGGCGAGCATGTTGGCAAGCCCGCCGGACTCGCGCCCGCCCATGGCGTTTGGCTGACCGGTGATCGAGAACGGCCCCATGCCGGGTTTGCCGATGCGCCCGGTCGCGAGGTGACAGTTGATGATCGCATTGACCTTGTCGGTGCCCGACGTCGATTGATTGACGCCCTGGCTGTAGACCGTGACGACCCGCTCGGTCTGCGCAAACCAGCGATAAAACATGGCGACGTCGGGCTCGGACAGCCCGGTCATGGCTGCTATCTCAGCCAAGCTCGCCGAGCGGCTCGTCGCGGTGGCAATCGTCATGGCCTGTTCAAAGCCGGTCGTGTGTCGGGCGATATAATCGCGGTCGATGGCGCCCGTATCTGCGAGCGAAGCGAGGAGCCCGTTGAACAGCGCGACATCGCTGCCGGGATTGAGCGCGAGATGGAGATCGGCCAGCTCCGCCGTCGCCGTCCGCCGCGGATCGATCACCACCACCTTGGTGCCGCGGCTTTCTTTTGCCGCCGCGAGCCGCTGGAACGTGACTGGATGGCACCACGCGAGGTTCGAGCCAACCAGTACGACGAGGTCGGCCACCTCGAGGTCTTCGTAGCACCCTGGCACCGTGTCCGAACCGAACGCCCGCTTGTGGCCAGCCACCGACGACGCCATGCAAAGTCGCGAGTTGGTGTCGATATTCGCCGTGCCGAAATAGCCTTTCACCAGCTTGTTGGCGGCGTAATAATCCTCGGTCAGAATTTGCCCCGACACGTAGAGCGCAACGCTCTCCGGCCCATGTTCGGCGATGGTCGCGCTGAAACGCTCCGCCACTAGATCGAGCGCATCGTTCCAACTGGCGCGGGCACCGGAAATCTCAGGGTATAACAGCCGCTCTTCGAGCGACATCGTTTCGCCGAGCGCCGAGCCTTTGGAGCACAGGCGGCCATAGTTGGCTGGGTGTTCGGTGTCACCAGCAATCCCGACGGTGCCGTCCGTCATTGACGTCGCGATGACCCCGCAGCCTACGCCGCAATACGGGCAGGTGGTCCGTGTTGCGGCCAGTTGCATGGCGGTTACGCCGCCGCGCGCTGGACCGAGACGGCCGAGCGATCGAGCAGCATCCGCCCATTCTCGACCCTCAGCGGATAGGTTTTGACTTGCCCCTGGTCAGCCCCCTGCGCAGCGCCGGTTTCGAGGCTGATCACCCAATTGTGGAGCGGACACGTCACCTTCCGGTCGTGGACGATCCCCTGGCTGAGGGGACCGCCTTTGTGGGGGCAGCTGTCATCCATCGCGTACGCCTCGGTTGCGGCCGTCCGGAACACCGCGATACAGCCGGTCGCCGATTTGACGACACGCGCACCGAGGATCGGTATGTCTTCGATCGATCCGATATCTATCCAGCCCCGGTCGGCAATGGACGCGTCGTTGGCCGAGTTGTCGATCATTCGGCTGCATCCTTAAATGTGAGATCTGCAATCGGCGCGAATTCATGGGCGTCCTTGCCCACAACGCGTTCCGCCCACGGGTCGATCTGGACGAACTTCTGTGAGAACGCGAACCGGTCGTACAGCGCCTTGCGTCGCTCCACGTCATCCATGATTTGCTGCCGGATGGTGTCGAGGCCGACGCGCTTGGCCCATTTATAAATCCGTTCGAGATAGCGCCCTTGCTCACGGTAAAGCTGCGTCAGTGCAGCAATCACCTCGATCGCCTCACCCTCAGTCGCGACGTGGCCGAGCACTTCTGTGCCCTTGATGTCGAGACCTGCCGCACCGGCAAAGTGGATGTCATAGCCACTATCGACACAGATCACGCCGATGTCTTTGCACGTTGCCTCCGCGCAGTTCCGCGGACAGCCCGAAACCGCCAACTTGACTTTGGCTGGCGTCCACGAGCCCCACATGAACTTTTCAAGCTTGATGCCGAGCCCGGTCGAATCCTGCGTACCGAAGCGACACCAGTCGGTGCCAACGCAAGTTTTTACCGTGCGAAGCCCCTTGGCATAAGCCGCGCCCGAGACCATACCGGCCGCGTTGAGGTCGGCCCAGACGGCTGGCAAATCCTCTTTCTTGACCCCGAGCATATCGACGCGCTGTCCACCGGTCACCTTGACCGCCGGTATGTTGAACTTGTCGACCACATCGGCGATCGCGCGCAGTTCCTTGGCGCTTGTCATGCCGCCCCACATCCGGGGTACGACGGAATAGGTTCCGTCCTTCTGGATATTGGCGTGCACGCGCTCGTTGATGAAGCGCGATTGATTGTCGTCCTGGTATTCGCCAGGCCACGTCGCGAGAAGGTAATAGTTGAGTGCGGGTCGGCACTTGGCGCAACCGCACGATGTCTTCCATTGCAACGCCTGCATCAGATCGGGGATCGTCTTCAGATCCTTGGCCACGATCATCCGGCGCACGTCGTCATGGCCGAAATCCGTGCAGCCGCACATCGGTTGAACGGCTGCTGGATTATACGCATCACCCAGCGTCGACTTCAGCAGTTGCTCGACGAGGCCAGTGCACGACCCGCAACTGGCCGATGCCTTGGTGTGGGCGCGGATGTCGTCCAGCGACGTCATACCGCCGCCGATCGCTTTCGTTATGGTCCCCTTGCAAACGCCGTTGCAGCCGCAGATTTCCGCTTCATCCGGCAGCGCTGCAACGGCCGCCATAGGGTCGAGGGGGGCGCCTCCCGCATAGCTCGGGCCGAAGATTAGCGTCTCGCGCATCTCGATGACGGGCGCGCCTTTCTTCACCAGATCAAAGAACCACGCCCCGTCTGAAACGTCGCCATACATGACGGCGCCGATAAGCTTATCGTCTTTCAGTACCAGACGTTTGTAGACGCCGCGTGCCGGGTCGCGCAGAACGATCTCGTCGCGGTCCGGGCCGTCGGCGAAGTCGCCAGCCGAAAACAGATTGATTCCGGTTACTTTCAGCTTCGTTGCGACCGCACTTGGGCTGAAGGCCGAAGCTTCGTTGCCAGTCAACTGTGCCGCGACCACACCAGCCATGTCGTAGAGCGGCGCGACGAGGCCGAACACTTGGCCATGCGCCTCGGCGCATTCGCCGACGGCGAACACATCCGGGTCGCTGGTTCGCATGCCGCCATCGACAACGATGCCACGATTGACCGCGATGTCGGCGTCCTTGGCAAGCTGCGCGTTAGGCCGTATTCCAACCGCCATTACGACAAGGTCGGCGGGTAGCACCGTGCCGTCTTCCAGCACGACCGCTTCGACGCGCGACGTTCCGCTGATCTCTTTGGTGTTGGCTTTGGTGATGACGCGGATGCCGCGCGCCTCGATGGCCCGCTGCAACAGGTGCCCGGCCGGGGCGTCGAGCTGACGTTCCATCAGCGTCGGCGCGAGATGGATGACGGTGACGTCCATACCCTGGTCTTTGAGGCCGACTGCGGCTTCGAGGCCGAGCAGTCCGCCGCCTATGACCACGGCGTTGCCACGCGATTTGGCCGCGAGCAACATCGCTTCGACGTCGTCGAGATCGCGATAGGTCAAGACGCCAGCGAGCTTGGCGCCAGGGATCGGCAGAATGATCGGCACCGAACCGGTCGCGATCAAAAGCTTGTCGTAGCTTGCGATCACGCCGCTCGACGACGTGACGGTTTTGGCGTTGCGGTCGATCGCCGTCACCTTCTCGCCTTTGTAGAGCGTGACGCCGTGCTTCACGTACCAGCCGTCGCCGTGAATGACGATCTGCTCGAACGACTTCTCGCCCGACAGCACCGGGGACAGCATGATGCGGTCGTAGTTGACCCGCGGCTCCGCGTTGAAGATCGTGACCTCGAAATCATCGGGTGCCAGTTCGAATAGCTTCTCCAATGCGCGCCCCGGCGCCATGCCGTTGCCGATGACGACGAGCCGCTGCTTGACTTTCGGAAATAGTCTGACCGAGGATGCAATGGTCGGCCGCGGTAGATCGATGACCTCGCTCATGCGGCCTCCACATAGTGACTGCGCTCGTAGAGAAACCGCAACACACTGCCGCGCGCCGCCAGATAACGCGGGTCGTTGACCAATTCGAGACACTGACGAGGACGCGGCAGATCGACCGTCAATACTTCGCCGACACGCGCCGAGGGCCCGTTGGTCAGCATAACGATGCGATCGGACAGCAGGACGGCTTCATCGACATCGTGTGTGATCATGATGGCCGTGTTGCCGAGCCGGGCGTGGATCTCCATCACGCTGTCTTGGAGATGCGCGCGCGTCAGAGCGTCGAGCGCGCCGAACGGCTCGTCCATCAAAAGCACCTTGGGCTCCATCGCCAGCGCGCGGGCAATGCCGACACGCTGCTTCATGCCGCCAGAGATTTCGCCGGGACGACGGTCCTTGGCGTGGGTCATGTGGACGAGTTCAAGCTTCTCCATCACCCAGTCGTGACGTTCAGCCCGGCTTTTGACGCCGCGAAAAACTTTATCGACGGCGAGTTTCACGTTGTCGTAGACGGTCAGCCAAGGCAGCAGCGAATGGTTCTGGAAGACCACGGCCCGATCTGGTCCCGGCGCGTTGACCTCCCGGTCTTCGAGCAGGATTGCGCCGTGGGTCACTGTCGTCAGCCCGGCTATCATGTTCAGCAGTGTGGACTTGCCGCATCCCGAATGACCGATGACGGCAACGAATTCGCCCTTGTTGATTGTCAGCGACACGTCGCGGAGCACTTCGTTGGTCACGCCACCGCGCGTGTACGATTTGTCAACGCCTTCGATTTTCAAGAATGGCTTTCCGACGGCCGTGGTGGACTGGATGTCTTGCTCGTAGGCGGCTTTGGGATCGATACGTGCGATCATGTCGAATGTCCCTTCATGATGCCTGGATGCCGCGGGTTGTGAGATTGCCGACCGCCGATACGACGCGGTCGAGGCGGAAGCCGACAAGGCCGATATAGACGAGAGCGACGATGATGTCGGAGAGCCGCGAGGAATTCCAAGCATCCCAGATGAAGAAGCCAATCCCGACGCCGCCGGTCAGCATTTTGGCAGCGACAATGGCGAGCCACGACAGACCGATGCCGATCCGCAAACCGGTGAAGATGTAGGGTGCCGCCGACGGGATCATGATGCGCCAGAAGAACTCGACGTGGTTCAACCGCAGCACGGCTGCAACGTTGCGATAGTCTTGTGGGATGTTGCGGATGCCGACTGCCGTGTTGATGATGATCGGCCAGATTGCCGTGATGAAAATCACGAAGATTGCCGATGGATTGGCGTCCCTAAACGCGGCGAGCGATAGTGGTAGCCAGGCGAGCGGTGGCACGGTGCGCAGCACTTGGAAGACGGGATCGAGACCGCGCATCGCCCATTTGCTTTGACCGACCAATGCGCCGAGCAGAATGCCGACGACGGCTGCCAAGCCGAACCCGATCGCGACGCGCTGCAACGACGTCAGCACGCGCCAGCCGAGGCCAATGTCCTGAGGCCCGTTGACGAAGAATGGCGCGACGATGAGGTCTTTCGCTTCGAGCCAAATCTTTGACGGCGCAGGCAGGGATGCCTTGGGCGATGCACAGGCGATCTCCCATACCGCCAGCATCAACGCAACGACGACGAGCGATGGCAGCACGCTTGCGAGCACCGCGCCGATCTGCTCGCCGACTTTTGTTGCACGCGACGATTGCGGCCGGGCTGGATGAGCCGCCGATGCGATCGGGCCGGCTGTTACTGCTGCGATCGGCCCGGTTGGCTGAGACCCTGCCGGGGCCGCCGGGGCGACGGCCGCCAGCGTCGGCCTTGCGGCCGCAGCCGCTGGGACCGGTCCGGCTGCCGTGTCGACGAGCGAGCGTTTCAAGGCAGTTAAAGTCATGAATTTCTCCTAGCTCGAACTGACTGATCAGACGGCCGCGCGCTTGATCGAAAGCGACTTCAGATAGGCCATCGGATCGGCAGGATCGAAGGTCTTACCGTCGAAGAATTTTTCGATGCCGCGGCTGTCGCCGGTCGGCGTGTCCTTGAGGCCCAGCCCCTTGGCAGCCTCGAGCCACAGGTCCGAGCGGTTGGTTTTGTCGACGAGCGCTTTCACGTCGAGATCCGGCGCGAACTTGCCCCAGCGGATGTTCTCGGTGACGAACCATGTGTCGAGGCTCTTCCAGGGATAGGAAACCTCGCCCTTTTTGCCCCAGAACTTCATCAGCAGATTGGTGCCTTTGGCCGTCTTGCCGCGGCCGTAGTTGATGTCGCCGTTGATGCGGCCGATGATGTCGGGGACTGGCACGTTGAACCACTGGCGGCGGCCGATGATCTCGGCCATCTCCGCCTTGTTTTCTTTTTTCTCGCACCACATTTGCGCTTCCATCGTCGCCATCATGATGGCGACAGTAGCCTTAGGGTTGGCGTCGACCCATTCGGCGCGCATGCCGAGAATTTTTTCGGGGTGTTTGAACCAAACTTCGCCCGTCGTGCACGCGGTGAAGCCGATGTCCTGGTTGACGAGCTGCTCGTTCCACGGCTCACCGACGCAAAACGCGTCCATGTTGCCGACCTTCATGTTCGCCACCATCTGCGGCGGCGGCACAACGATCGTCTGCACGTCGGTGTCGGGGTCGATGCCAGCCGATGCCAGCCAATAGCGGATCCACAGGTCGTGCGTGCCGCCCGGGAATGTCATGGCAACTTTGACGTCTTTGCCGGCCGCTTTCTTCTTAGCGAAAGCATCCTTCAGCGCCGCCGCATCGGTGCCAACGGCCAAATCTTTGTACTCGTTAGAAACCGAAATACCCTGGCAGTCTTCGTTGAGATTGAGCAGCGTATACATCGGCAGCGGCTGGCTATTCTGCATCACCTTGCCGGTCGAGTAGAGATGCGTTTTCGGCCGCAGAATGTGACCGCCATCGATGCCGTTGGCCTTGGTGCCAAGCGCCATGTTGTCCCGCGTCGCCCCCCACGACGCCTGCTTCGAGATATCCATGTCGGGTAAGCCGTGCTTGGCGAAGAAGCCCTTCTCTTTTGCGATCACCAGCGGAGCCGCGTCGGTCAGCGCGATATAGCCGAGCTTGGTGCCTTTGACCTCGGGCCCCGTCCCTTGCGCAAATGCGCCACCGGGAAACGCCATCTTGGCCGCAGCAATGGTCAAGGCTGCGGAGGACAGCACCAGCGCATCGCGGCGGCTGACTGCACGAAGTGCAGCGGCTTTCGCGGCCTTGCGCGGTGAATATGAGTTGAACCCGTCCATTGTACCTTCTCCATTTGCTGCATCAGGCCTTGTCGCCTGGCCCAAAACGAAAAAAGCGCTGACCGATCCGGACGCGGTAGCTTCGAGCCCCGGTCCGAGTCGGCAGCGCTGCCGCGTCGTCACGATTTTTGTAAAGTTCGGCGTCTATTACTCCGGCCACCGTTGGCCTTCGGTTTTAACAACAGCATGAACCATGCCAGTCTCAAATTATTGAACTAATTATATTATTTTCAATGACTTATCGAAATCAGCATGAAGTGTGAAGCATCGCCGCAACAGACGGTTTCGCTTGGTGTTTGGGCTTTGAGCCTGATATTTGTGCGGTGCAGCGCCGCCGGCCGAGCGGTTTAGGCGAAGCGTGAAGCGGTTCGCCTTGAAAAACCGATCAAAAATAGAGAGCTAAACCGCTCCGTCAGAGAGATAGACGTCGATCGCTTCAGGGTCGAAATGGCGCCCGTCGAAAAAGCGGTCCGGCCCCAGGAACAGTCGGCCATTGGCCGACGCTACGGCTGTCGGCCCATCCAGGGCGCCTTCGATTTTCGCATTGGCGCTCGGCACCGCGATACCAAGGGGTGCAATGGCGGCGCGATAGAGGTCGGGGCGATAGGTGTCTCTGACCGCCGCACTCTGCGTGGACGCGCGATCGATTTGCCCGAACCGCAGCATCTGAGCATAGATCCACATCGCGTGGCTGACCCACGGGAACGTGGCGCCTTGCGCGGCAAACCGCAATGGCCGTGGCGCCCTCTCGTCAGCTGGCACCTGAAGAGCCCGTTCGAGTATCGCGCCGGGCTGATCCAGATACTGAGCCGCACTTAAGAGCGCTGTGACGCGTCCCGCGTTCTCCGGCGCGTCGCACCAAACGCAAGCCTGATAGACCGCCTGCAACACCGCCCGAAGTGTGGTTTCGTTCGCGATAGCCCAATCGCCTCGCATACCGAGGACCTTCTCTGGGCCGGCCGCCCAAATTTCGTACTTGGTCACGAGAATATCGCCAACGCCACGCGCCACCGCCACCGATCCCCAGGGCTCTCCGGCGCAAAACCCGTCTATCTGTCCGCCGGCGAGCGCATCGGCCATCAACGATGGCGGCACGACGGCGAGTGCATAGTCACGCTGAGGCGCCAACCCGGCCGAGGCAAGCCAGTAAGCGAGTTCGTAGAAATGCATCGAATGCGGGTGGACGATGCCGAACGTGAGGCGACCGCCGGGCCGGGCGGCATAGTCCGTCGCGAGTTCGGCGATCGCGCGAGCCCTGGCGCCGACACTGGTCGTTATTGTGACTCCGTTCGCAGCCAGATCCTGATGCAGGGCCCGTGAAACGGTCATCGTATTCACGCCACTACCGAGCGCCATCGGAGCAATCATCCGAGCTGGCAGCGGCCCGAGCCCGAGGTTCTGCGCGATTGGCATCGGTGCCAACATATGGGCAACGTCGAGATGCCCGACCGCGACCTTATCGCGAATGTTGGCCCAAGACGTTTCACGCTGCAGGATCAAGTTGATACCTTGGGCTGCGGCAAAGCCTTGCGTGGCCGCCACGATCAGTGGTGCGCAGTCGATTAGCGGAATAAAGCCCGCCCGGACCGGCTCCAGGTTCACATTGGCCGCCATCACGCCTCTCCTTTGCCGAGCAGGCCCGCAGCCGTCACTAGGCTTTCGGCAACTTGGGCGATCGTGCGGCTCTGGTTCATTGCCGTCTTGCGCAATAATGCATAGGCGTCCGGCTCGCTCAAGCCGCGCGACTTCATCAGTAGCGCCTTGGCCTGTGCGATTAACTTGCGCTCTGCGAGTTCACTTTTGGCGGAGGCCAGTTCCGTTCGCATGCGTTCGAACGCGTTGTGTCTGACGATTGCGGTTTCGAGGATCGACTTGACCCGCTCCTTTTTGAGACCATCAACGACATAGGCCGAAACACCGGCCTCGATGGCTGCTTCGATCGAGGCTGAATCGGTGCGGTCAACGAACATCGCGACCGGCCGGTGGATCGCCCGGCTGACCTGAAACATGTATTCCAGCATGTCGCGGTTCGGGTTCTCGAGATCAATGAACACGACATCTGGATCAGCCTCGACGAGCTGGCGCATGACGCTTGCCATCTCGTGAATAATCAACACCTCGCAATGGCCTGCGTCCCGCAGTCCGTCTTCGATGATCTGTGCGCGGATACGGTTCTCGTCGACAATCACGATGCGCACGTCGATCTTCCGATAATGCCGGTTGGACGCTGCAGACCGTCGGTTAACGCGCAGGAATGGTCAAGTGCGGCCAATTCTGATCGTAACACCTGCGCGGATTGGCGGGTACGCGTTGGCGTCAATCGCGCTGACAAGATAAACGCAAGTTGGCACGACCTGGTGGGTACGACCGAGTGCGACCCGGCCAGCTGCGCCTGACGGTCGCAGTTGGCCAGCGCGGTGGACAAGAGGCTTGCAGGTCAGCAGCCGTTGAGGTCCACCACGGAAGCGACAGCGCTATGGGGATCACCGCCGTGAAAATCTGCATGATTGGAGCTGGATATGTCGGGCTCGTCTCGGCGGCGTGCTTCTCCGAGTTCGGCTGGACCGTTACCTGCGTCGACAATGACCCCGCGCGGCTCAATGACCTCGCCGCTGGCAAATCCCCCATCTACGAACCCGGCCTCGACGATCTGCTGGAGCGCAATATCAAGGCCAAGCGCATCAGCTTCACCGGCGACCTCGGCCCAGCTGTTCGCGATGCGGAAGTCGTGTTCCTTGCCGTTGGCACGCCGATGCGGCGCGGAGACGGTCATGCCGACCTGTCCTATGTCTACGCCGCGACCGAGGACCTCGCCCCGCACTTGAACGGCTTCAAGGTCATCACCACGAAATCGACGGTCCCTGTCGGCACCAGCCGGGAAATCGAGCGCCGCTTGCGGGCGCTGCGTCCAGATGCAGATTTCGCGGTGTGCTCTAATCCAGAGTTTCTGCGCGAGGGTTCGGCAATCGCCGACTTCACACATCCCGATCGCATTCTGGTCGGCTGCGACGACCCTCGCGCGCGCGCGGTGATGGAGCGCCTCTATAAGCCGCTGGCCTTACGCCAAGCTCCGCTGTTGTTCGTCGACCGTGAAAGCGCCGAGCTGGCCAAATATGCCGCCAACGCTTTCCTGGCGATGAAGATCAGCTTCATCAACGAGATCGCCGACTTGTGCGAAATCGTCGGCGCGGACGTGCAGGAGGTTGCCACCGCGATCGGGAAAGACCGGCGCATTGGTGACAAGTTTCTCCACCCGGGACCGGGATATGGCGGATCGTGCTTCCCCAAGGATGTCTCGGCACTCATCCGCACCGGGCGCGACAACAAGGCGCCGCTGTCGCTCATCGAGCAGGTCGAGCGGGTCAATAGCGAGCGCAAGCTCGCCATGACCGGGCGGATCGAACAGGCGCTCGGCGGCTCGGTTCGAGGCAAGACGGTCGCGATCCTCGGCGTGACGTTCAAACCGAACACCGACGACATGCGCGATGCGCCAAGCCTCGTGATCGTGCCGATGCTGCAGGAAAAGGGCGCGACCGTCCGAGCCTACGACCCACAGGGCGAAAAGCACGGCAAGCCGATGCTACCAGGGATCGTGTGGTGCCAGGATGCAGCGGATGCGGCAGCTGGCGCCGACGTGCTCGTGATCCTGACCGAGTGGAACGAGTTCCGCGCGCTCGACCTGACGCGCATGAAATCTGCCATGCGGGGGGCTGTCATCGTCGACCTCAGGAACGCGCTCGATCCGGCTCCGGCGCGTGCGAGCGGCTTTGCTTATCACGGCATCGGCCGGGATTGAGCTGACTGCCAGACGACAAACTCCGAAACCAGAGCTACGGAACATTAGGCGTCAGACGGCGTTTTCCATCGAACTCGACCTACAACAGGTCGTAGAATGAGGAGTACGTTCATGTTGCGCAAACTTTCCCTAGCTGCACTTCTAGCAGCTGCTCTGGCAGTTCCCGCGATCGCACAGGACAAGAGCAGGATCGATCCGGCGACCGGTGGTCCTACAGGGGTGATGACCGACCAAGTACCAGCAATGAAATCCACTGAACCCGCAACGACGGTCCCAGAAAAATCGATGACTGGTGCCACGCCGTCCATGAAGCCTGGCGATCCTGTTTCTGGCGCGTCGGTTACCGCCTCAGGGCTTACCTTGTCGGACGCTGATTCCAAGCTGTGGATCGGAAAGCCGGTTTACAGCAGCGACGGCAAAAACATCGGGACGGTCGAAGCCTTTAAGCGCGGTCCCGACGGCAACGTAGTGGAAATGCACGCTGGTATCGGTGGCTTCCTCGGCTTGGGAGAAACTCACGTTGTCGTCCTGCCAACGCAGTTCAAGCTCGCCGGTGATCGCGCCCTGATCGATGTGACATCGGCTGCCGCCAAGGACCTGCCAAAGGTTCAGAAGCAATAACGGTCCAAATAGATAAAGGCCGAAAAATAGTTGTCGCCGGGTGCTCCGAAGTAACTGAGCATCTGGCGTCCGCATCCGGTTCCAATCGTCACCGGACCCCACTCTTCGTGCCATACAAAGATTGTACGGCTTTGATATCATCCGGCTGCAAACCGGCGGCGCGCTCGTCATAACGGTAGCTCATGGCAGCGCCTGTTCGCCCCGGATGATCAAGCCCAATGGCGTGTCCAATCTCATGGACAAACGTATGCTTGAGGTCGTACACGGACAAATCGCCGTCAAACCCAATTTTCCAAGGGACAGTTGGGCTTAAACACACATACGCTTGTTCGATTTCGACGACCCGCCTGCCACGCTCTTCAACTTCGACGACGTCTCGTTTTTCCTGTTCGGATTTGCCGAGGGCTTTGACGACCGGCTGCGCGTTCTGGTTGCGCCGATAAGCCAAATTAGCGAATGCCCGCCCGGAAGGCGCATGAGCTGCGCCTATGACGATATTGGCCAATAAGGGATCGTCCACTTGGACGAACTTTATTTCGGCCGCAGAGTCCCAGGCCGATAATCCGACTATCAATTCGCCAAGTGCCTTTTCAGGGGTCAAGCTTGGAGACGCCGCAACGATGTCCGCAAAGGGAAGCATCGAACCGCAATTGTCGGGGCTCAGACTAATGGCACCGCTTGGAATAGCGTAGCTGGATTGCAAAACGGCATATGTGACGGTTTGAGGCTCGCCAGTTTTTGGACCACCCCACCGAAAAATCTGACCTTCGACCGTGATAAGTTCGCCACCAGTCGCGCGGGCTGTAAGAACAACCGCCGACACAAGTACGCAGGCAAGTAGGACGCCAATCCTCATAGCTTTTCCCCGTCGCCGCCTTTTCCCCTTCACGGCCGATTTTGTGGCTTAAGCCGATGCGTTTCACAGGGATGTGTTTCACAGGGCCGACAGCCTCATGATCGAGGCTCTGTGATAAATTTTTGCGCGTCAAGTTACGGCTCGACCACGCAGCGACCGAGCGGTGCCCCGATGTCACAGTTCTGACATGCGGCGCCCAAATCAGGGTAGCAAGCCACGCCACGTGGCTTGGACGCGCTCGCGCCTATCGGCGGACAAAGAACACACCGAAGACGGCGGCGGGTCGCAACGATCCCAGTCGCTTGGCTCGATTGTGGCGAAGGATGCTAAGTCGTTGATGGAATGGTGCCGCTTGCGTGACTCGAACACGCGACCCCGTCATTACGAATGACGTGCTCTACCGGCTGAGCTAAAGCGGCCCGTCAGATCAACGGAGCACGCCGCATAAACGTTGCTGCTTGCGTTGGCAAGCGCGCCGCTCGAGTTTGCGTTTTTGGCTCACTGCCCCGCTGCGGTTTTTGGCGGCCCTTGTCCGACCGTTCGCCGGCAGTCTCGGGGCGTTCGCCGGGTCTAACCGGCGTGCGGTGGACGGGCGTTGCGTCAAGTGCTGGCTGGAGCACCCTGCCGGATCGCTGCAAGGAGCGACGGGTCGACTTCGCTGGCGGAAAATTTCTCGATGAACGTTTCCTTGCTGGGATAGCCGACGCCGGCTGCGAGCCCCATGCCCCAGCGCTCGAATTTTCGCTCTACAACAGTTTCAGCTCCAATGAGCACGATATTGTGGTGGGACGGGTCCTTCTCGATCCGCCCGTAGCAGGCTGCCACGACGGATTGCTCGCCCTCCAGGGCTTGTAGGAAATATAAGCCGTTGTAATGCAAAAACCCGCCGATTCCGTCGCGAACGTTGTTTCGCTGTGAGGTATCGAGCAGTTTTTTCATGTCGAGGCCGACGGTCGGGTTCCTCTCGCTATAATACACGATGCGGATCATGGACATCGATTGGGACCCGTTCAGCCGTTGGGGTGGAGGCGAGGCCGATTTGCCCGCGCCGTCCCGGACAATGCGACAGTGCGCGTCGCACCGGAAGTAGAAATTTGCAGTTTCGCGCTCGATTACGCGTGGCCGACATCGCCAACCAGCCGCGACAGGTCGACGCCCAGTTTGGCCAGCGCGCGTCCATATTTGGCGTCGAGGTCGGTCGAGAACACGAGGTCAGGATCGGCCGCGCAATTCAGCCAGCCATTGGCGAGAAACTCGCTCTCGAGTTGGCCCGCAGCCCAGCTTGCATAACCAAGCGCCAGGATCGAGCGGTCCGGCCCGTTGCCGGCGGCAATGTCGCGCAGGATATCGACGGTCGCCGTCAGGCTGACTCTGTCGTCGATCTGCAAGGTCGAATCTGTCGAGTTGTAATCGGAGGTGTGTAAGACGAACCCGCGCCCGGTTTCGACGGGTCCGCCAGTGTGAACCGCCTTCGACGCCAATCCCGGCGTCGCGCCACCGGGCGCGGTAATGCCGAGCCGTTCCAGCAAGTCTGGAAACGCCATGTTTCGAGCGCGCTGGTTGATGATGAGGCCCATCGCGCCTTCATCGGTATGCGCACACAGGTATATCACCGACCGCTGAAACCGGCGGTCCGTCATGATCGGCATGGCGATCAGAAGCTGTCCGTCGAGGAAGGCCCGACGTCGACCCGTCGCCTTTCGAGGACCTTTGCGTGGGGTGCGTACCATATCCTCAGATTAGCCGAGTGAGGCATCAAACGCCAGACGGGCTGAATGCAGCCAGCGTGCGCAAACGCCTATTTTCCAGCGCCTCGTTTGCGGGCAGCCTTGCCCCAGCGGCAAGCTACATTGCAACTTCGGCGATCCGTCGAAAAAGTCTTGCCGTCGTTCGAGGCGTTGGTAATAGCTTGGGCATGATCGGCGCTGGACGACTTGGCGCCACAACAGCAGGTTGGATATGGCCTCTTCGCGCTACCGCTTGCGTTTTCTACCGCATCCTCCGCATCTCACAGCCATGGTGGCCGCTTCGATTTCGGTCGTCGCTGCATTGGCTTTACCTGCGGCTGCGAGCCAAACGGCATGGTCGACCGGCCAGCCCGAAGCGCGCGCCCGGCTGATCGGCGGCGCTGCTACCGCTGAAGCGGCGGCGTTCGGCGCACCCGCTGGATCCGCGATGGCTGCCGTCGAGATCGAGCTGGCCAAAGGCTGGAAAACCTACTGGCGGTTTCCTGGTGACGCGGGCGGCGTTCCACCGGTGTTCAACTGGTCAAAGTCGACCAACGTCAAGTCGGCCCGCGTGCTGTTTCCTGCTCCCGAGCGCATTTCCGACCGCGCCGGTGACCTTCTCGGTTATTCGGGTTCAGTGACGATGCCCGTTGTCGTCGAGGCGGCCGACCCGGCCAAGACGGTCACGCTCAATGTGACGATGGAATACGGCGTATGCCGCGAGATCTGTATCCCGGTCGAGACGGAGTTCAACCTCGCGCTGGAACCCGGCGGTGGCGGTGGGCTACCGGCCGCCGTTGCTGCTGCACTCGATCAGGTTCCGCGTCCAGCGGACACGCTCCGCCCTAACGACCCGAGACTCAAGCGTACGACGGTCACGCTGGATGGCGGTAAGCCGGTCCTTACGATCGAAGCCGAATTCCCAGGAAGTGCCCCTGGAAGCGTCCCTGGAAATGCCGCTAATGCAGACGTCTACGTCGAGAGCCCCGACGGCTACTATATCCCGCTGGCCAAGCGGGGCAGCGCCAAGGATATCGGCAACAACGTTTTGCGGTTCGACATCGACTTGACCGGCGCTGTCGAGCCCGGCCAGATCCGCGGCAAGACGGCGCTTGTGACGCTGGTGTCCAAGGTCGGCCGCTCCGAAGCCAACATTACGTTCGATTGACGCTCATTTCCGCAACTCCATAAGGACCGATCCATGCCGATCCAACCCGGTGACACGCTTCCCGACGCGACGTTCACCATCATGACTGCCGACGGACCCAAGCCGGTCACGACTGCCGAAATCTTCAAAGGCCGCAAAGTCGCGCTGTTTGCCGTGCCGGGTGCCTACACCCCGACGTGCCACAAGGCGCATATGCCGGGTTTCGTCGAACGCGTCGGCGAACTCCACGCAAAGGGCATCGACACGGTGGCCTGTACTTCAGTCAACGACATCTTCGTGCTGTCGAACTGGGCGCAGGACACGGGTGCCGAAGGCAAGATCACGATGTTGTCGGACGGCAGCGCCGATTTCGCCAAGGCGATCGGTCTCGAGATCGATCTCAGCTCGCGCGGATTCGGTGTCCGCTCCAAACGCTACGCGATGGTGGTCGATGACGGCGTCGTGAAAGTGCTCAACGTCGAGGACAGCCCTCCCAGCCATTCGGTGAGCAGCGCCGAGACGATGTGCTCAATGATCGATAAGTCGATCTGAGGGTTGCCGTTACAGGGCAGCGAGACTGGGCAGCGAGACTGGGCAGCGAACTCAGCGGTGGCTGGCGGCGGCATTTGCGTCACGGTGCGGGTAGAAACTAAACCAACCGTGCGCGCCGCCGTTATTTGAGCTACATTCGTGGTCCTGACACACTTGAGCGGAATCGTGAGAGGCGGCGGGATGTCGAGAGCTTTGATCAGCGCGCGGTATTTCCGCTTGCTTGCCCGCACGGCTGCCGCGGCGGCTGATTATGCACGTGCTACCGTCGGCCGGTGCGCGGTCGTTCTCGCGGCACTCGCGCTCATGACGGTCGGCGTTGTGGCCGCCGACGATATCCCGACGCCGGAAGAATACGTCAACCACGTTGGTGGGGACGCGCGGATCGTGCCACCTAATCAATTGAAACTCGACGGCAACACGATGGACTGCGGGCATCGTCCGACAGTCCTCGACAGCCAGCTCGATGACTACGGCGCGGCCTATGGCAACGCCCAGCGCGGCTTCGTGATCCTCAATCCAAAGCTGCTCGCCCGGACATCGACTGTCGTCAAGATGTGGATTTTTGCCCACGAGTGCGGCCATCAATTCCGCGGCCCTGACGAAGAAACTGCCGATTGCTTCGCGGTCCAACGTGGCAAGCGCCGCGGCTGGCTGACCGAAGAGGGGGTCGAGGAAATCTGCCGCTTCATTTCTCCAGCCAAGGGCGACAGCATGCACTTCGCCGGTTCGAACCGGTGCGCTTACATGCGGAAGTGCTTCGCGGACCCGACGATCCATTAGAGCAGACGCAGGACGCTCCCTTAGTCTCGCTCGATTACGGGCATCGGCGGCCCTGATTCGGCTGCAGTATCGAGATTTGTCCCCGCTGCCGTTCATCCGCCCCTGCCACTGGCCGACGCCCGGCGCCAGGAATACTGGCGTTAGCTTGCCGCCACTGTTGCCGGCGCGGCAAGCTTATCCTCACCCATCATGTCTGCCGCATAATGGCCATCGCCAGATCACGATCGGCGCACGGTCGGTGCGCTGCGACACTCGTCTGACCGACCCGATTGACCCGATCCGTCAGACGGACTTGTCAGATACCCGATGCAGGTTTCGGCCCATGCCGTTTTCCATCTACACCGTGAAGGTGCTCGCCATCGCTGAAATCCTCCACCGCTGGATCGGCGTGCTGAACGGGCTCGACCGATCCAACCGCGAGCGGATTGCCGATTTTGCCGAGATGATCGCTGCCACACTGGCCCGTGCAGCTGCGGCAATCGCTGCAATCGAGGTCGCGCCCGACGACGGGCAGGCCCGAGCCGTTGCGTTGACGGAGCTTGGGCGCATCACGGGGTATGTCGAAACCATCGTCGCCGTGCTCGAACACCACCTTGACGGGCGCAAAATCGCTGGCATTAAAAGACGGCTCGAAAGCCTTGGTGCCGCGCGCTTGGCCCATGATGTCGCTACCGAAGCGGACGGCGGTCGGGCGGAGAACCGGTCGAAAGCGGGTCATAGAACAGGTCCACGCCTTTCCCGGACGGCTAGACTGCGGACGGCCGAAGGCTATTTTCGCGCTTTGGCCGATGGCCTGCGGGCCTGACGACACTTTGATCGACTGCCGCGACGTTCACTTCAGGAGACACGACGTTGGACAAGTTCACGACGCTGACCGGGATCGCCGCACCGCTGCCGCTGCGCAACATCGACACCGACATGATCATCCCGAAGCAGTTCCTGAAAACGATCAAACGCACCGGTCTTGGCAAATCGCTGTTCTTTGAAATGCGCTACGACGATGCTGGCAACGAAATCCCGGACTTCGTGCTCAACAAGCCCGCCTACCGCAACTCGCAAATCCTGATCGCTGGCGATAACTTCGGCTGCGGCTCCTCGCGCGAGCATGCGCCGTGGGCACTGCTCGACTTCGGCATCCGCTGCATCGTTGCGACCGATTTCGCCGATATTTTCTACAACAACTGCTTCAAGAACGGCATCCTGCCGATCCGGCTGCCGCAATCGGAAATCGACAAACTGCTCGACGATGCCAGCCGCGGGCCCAACGCTACGATCTCGGTCGACTTGGAAGCCCAAGAAATCCGCGGCCCAGATGGTGGCGTGATCCACTTCGAGATCGACGGATTCCGCAAGCACTGCCTGTTGAACGGCCTCGACGACATTGCCCTGACCATGCAAAAGGCCCCGGCGATCGACACCTTCGAGGCCGATATGGCCACAACCCGTCCGTGGGCGTAACTTGCAACGCATCTGCGAATAGGACCGGCGCCATGCCCGCCACCGCCGCTCACATGATGCTCCGCGTCCGCGATGAGGCGAGGTCGGTCGCGTTCTATCGTCGTGCCTTCGGCCTCGAAATCGCCGAGCGTGCCGACTTCGAGACGTTCACGCTGATATATATGAGGAACGCCAACTCGCCGTTCGAGGTCGAGTTGACCGTCAACAAAGACCGGAGCGAGCCTTACAATCTCGGCGACGGATACGGCCACATCGCGTTCGTCGTCGATGACCTCGACGCCGAGCACGCCCGCATTTCGGCGGCTGGGCTTGCTCCCCGAGACATCAAGTCGATGGCGCTTGGCGGCAAACCGTTCGCGCGGTTTTTCTTCATCGACGATCCCGACGGCTATAAAATCGAAGTGATCGAACGCGGCGGCCGGTTCGCCTGACGGTTGGCGTCAAAGCGCGCTCCCGATCCAACGGCGCGCGCTATCGTGCCGCTGAGCCGTCGGCGGCCAACACGCGTACAACAGCGCATGACTGACACTGTGCAGACCGCACCACCGAAATCGACACCGTTGGTGCTCGTCCCTGGACCCGGACGTCACGACGCTTCCGAACTTGCCCGCTTTATCCGCGCGCACGCGACCGTCACATCTGCGCTCGAACGGTGGTGCCTTCTCACCGGGCTTGGCTCGGCGCCCATCGAGGCCCGTGTTCATGAGTCGGTCGTCCATCAGGTTGGCTCGGTTGCCGAATCCCTGCCGAATGGGGTGACGGGGTTGGAACTCGAGCCCGGCACGCGCGTCGTGTGCCGCAAAGTGGCGCTGGTGTGCGGCCTCGCGGTGCTAATGGAAGCAACCAACTGGTACGTGCCCGACCGCTTGCCCGCCGACATCGCGCTCACACTCGAAACGACGTCGACCCCGTTTGGCTGGGCCATCGAAGCGTTGGGCGTGCGGCGGATCGAGGTTCGAGACATCGCCGCGCAAGCGGGCGAGTTGTTTGCCCAGCAGGCGATCGTGTGTGATCGCGGCGGCAATCGCCTTGCCTTTGTCGTCGAACGGTTCCTGCCCGCGCTGCTGTCCAGCCATGCCGCCTGACTTGACCGTCCCGCCCCTTCGCCCGGGTTCGCCATCCGTCCCCCAGAACCCGGGACGCGTCGTGCGCACCGCAACCGCGCTGACCTATGCCGCGCTGTGCCATGGGCTCTTCGGCCTTGCCATCGCGTCGATGACCGGCAACATGTTTTTCGGCATGACCTACGGCCTGGGCGGTCTCGATGGCTGGATGGCGGTGGTCGCCAACGGCTTGTTGATTGCGCAGTTTGTTGGCGGGCATTCGTTCCTGCTGACGCGCGGTGGCAACGGCGTGCTGAAGCGGCTCGCGCCGCGCGCCTTCGCATCCGATCTTGCGCCGACGACCTACGTGATCGTCGCATCCTTACAGCTGCTTGCGCTGTTCGTGCTGTGGAGCCCGTCAGGCATCGTGTGGTGGCGGGCTGACGGTACGCTGTTCTGGGTCATCGCTGGCCTCGCCTTGTGCTGCTGGGCCATGCTCGGCAAGTCGATCCTAGATGCAGGTTTCGGCTTACAAAGCGGGCTGATCGGTTGGTGGGCGGTGCTGCGCGGGCGGCGGCCTGTCTATCCCGACATGCCGGAGCGCGGTCTCTTCGCGATCATGCGGCAGCCGATCTATGTGGCCTTTGCGCTCGGCTGCTGGGCGGTTTCCGTGTGGACGCCCGATCAGCTGGCCATCGCGTTGATGTTCACGGCCTATTGCATCGTTGCTCCGCTGCACAAAGAGGCGCGCTTCCGCAAACTCTACGGCGCGCGGTTCGAGGCCTACGTCCGTCGTGTTCCCTATTGGCTGCCGTTCCGGCTGCGGCGCGCTTCCAAATGAGCGACGTCAGCCCGCGTGCGGCGGTCAGCGCGTGCGTGTTTCGCGGGCGCGAGGTGCTGCTCGTCAAACGCGGGAAGCCGCCGTTCATGGGAGCATGGAGCCTGCCTGGCGGATCGATCGAGGCGGGCGAAACGGCGGAGGCTGCCATCCGTCGCGAGATCGCGGAGGAGACCGGGCTCGATATCTCCGTTGGTGATGTTGTCGGGGTCAACGACGTCATCGTCCGCGATCTTACCGGAGATGGCGCAGAGGATGGAAATGGGTATGAAATTGGGCTGGGCGCGCTGCGCACCCACTATGTGATCGTCGTGTTTGCGGCCACCGTTCCGACGGGCTCTGCGGACCCGATTGCGGGCAGTGATGCTGCAGATGCGCGGTTCTTCAAGCTCGATGCGCCCGAGGTAGGGCAACTGGGTCGTCGGGTGCGTCGGCTCGTCAATCGCGCGTTTGGGCTGACCCATTTTGCATGACTTCATCGGGCGCCGCTTGCCGTGAACGTTGCGAATGTGATTAGGCGACCGGATCGCACGCGATCCCACACCAACCACGAGGCGCCCTAGCCCATGCCCGAAACATCCAGGTCCACGCGCGGCATGGTCGTCGCCCCGCACCATCTCGCGGCCGAAGCTGGTCTCGCCGTGTTGCGCGACGGCGGCAACGCGATCGAGGCGATCGTGGCGGCTGCCGCGACGATCGCCGTTGTCTACCCGCATATGAACGGGCTTGGCGGTGATAACTTTTGGTTGATCAGCGAGGGCGGGAAACCGCCTTTCGGCATCGATGCGTGCGGAGCGGCTGCTGGTCTTGCGTCGCGCGAGTTTTATGCCGCACACGGTGCCAACGGGGCGATCCCGTCGCGCGGGCCACTGTCGGCGCTGACGGCAGCTGGTGCGGTGTCGGGCTGGCAGGCAGCGCTTGAACTGAGCCAACGCTGGGGTGGACGGTTGCCGCTGTCACGCCTGCTGGCCGATGCGACCCACTACGCCCGCGACGGGTTCCCGACGACCGCGACGCAGGTCAAGAACAACATCGGCAAGCGAGCCGAGCTCGAGCATGTGCCCGGCTTTGCCGAGACCTACATGCCCGGTGGGCAGCAGCCCGACATCGGCGCGAGGTTGACGTTGCCGAAGCTGGCGGCCACGCTCGATCACTTGGCGCGGGCTGGTCTCGATGATTTTTACCGAGGCGACCTTGCCCGGCAGATGGCCGCCGAGCTCGAAGCGGCCGGTAGCCCGTTGCGATTGGCCGACCTCGAACGGCACCGCGCGCTGATGGTCGAGCCGCTGGCCGTCGCCCTGACGCACGGCACCGCCTACGGCATGCCACCGCCGACCCAGGGGCTTGCCTCGATGATGATCCTCGGGTTGCAGGATCGACTGGGCCTGCCCGCGCCCGAGAGCTTCGATTATGTCCATGGGCTGGTCGAGGCGACCAAGCAGGCGTTCCTGATCCGCGATGCGCATGTCACCGATCCGGCGCACATGCCGGTCGATCCCCGGCGGTATCTGACGCCGGCGGATCTGGATGCCCGCGCACACCGCATCGACGGCGCCCGTGCGCTGCCGTGGCCGCAAGCAGCCAAGCCCGGCGATACGGTGTGGCTCGGAGCCATCGACGGCGAAGGTCGCGCGGTCAGCTTTATCCAGAGCGTCTATTGGGAGTTCGGCTCCGGTCTGGTGCTGCCGGGTTCGGGCGTGTGCTGGCAGAACCGCGGCACGAGTTTCTCGCTCGATCCGTCACAGCAGAACGCGCTGCTGCCACATCGGCGGCCGTTCCACACCATCCAGCCGGCCATGTCGATTTTGAACGACGGTCGCGTCATGCCCTACGGCACGATGGGCGGCGAGGGGCAGCCGCAAACGCAAGCGATGATCTACACGCGGCACGTTGTTCACGGGCAGTCGCTTCAGGACGCGATCGACGCGCCGCGCTGGCTTCTCGGCCGGACCTGGGGCTCGGTGCAAACCAACCTGCGGATCGAAAACCGTTTTGCGACAACGGTCTACGACCAGCTCCGCGCGGCTGGCCACGATGTCCAAGTGCTCGGCGACTTTGAGGAAGTCATGGGCCACGCTGGCGCGCTGGTGCTACACCGCTCGGGCGCGCGGTCCGGCATCATCGAGGGTGCCAGCGATCCGCGCAGCGATGGCCGTGCCGCTGGATTCTAAAATTTGAGCTCCAGCACTTGGAATTATCTTTCATGATGCTTTCGTTTTAGGCATTCTTGGTCTCAGGGGCCAAAAATTCGGCAGTCGCGGGTCGCAATCGCGGGCAAGAGAATGCTAGGCCCTTGACCAGGAACGCTTATTTTTCTGGCATACCAATTGCCAGTATAAGGTGTCGTCGTCGAACGAGTTACCAATTAGGGGATACAGCATGAAGCGTCGTACCTTTTTGAAGGCTGGCCTGCAGACCGGGCTTGTCGCTACAGCCGCCGTTGCGGCACCTGCGGTTGCCCGCGCCCAGACCTCATTCAATTGGAAGATGACGAACGCCTACGGCCCGGGCGCACCGTTCTATGTCGAAGGCCCCGGTAGCCCGAAATACTTCATCGACCTCGTCAAGAAGCTGTCGGGTGGCCGCCTCAACATTCAGCACTTCGCCGCCGGTGAATTGATCCCCGCACTCGAAGGTTTCGACGCCGTGTCGAAGGGCACCGTCGAGATGAATATCGCCAACAGCTATTTTTGGACCGGCAAGTCCTTTGCTGCCCAGTATTTCACGGCCGTGCCGTTCGGCATGAATTTCCAGGGCATGAACGCCTGGCTTTACCACGGCGGCGGTTTGAAACTGTGGGAAGAGGTCTACGATCCGTTCAACCTCGTGCCGATGCCGATCGGCAATACCGGCATTCAGATGACCGGCTGGTTCAAGAAGCCAATCGAAAAGGTCGAGGATTTCAAGGGCCTCAAGATGCGCATCCCCGGCCTCGCCGGCAAGGTTTACGCGACGCTCGGCGTCGACGTGAAGCTGCTGCCGGGCGGCGAAATCTTCCCAGCGCTCGAGCGTGGCGTGATCGACGCGGCCGAGTTCGTCGGTCCCTTCCAAGACCGCCGCCTCGGCCTGCATAAGGCCGCCAAGTTCTACCACACGACGGGCTGGCACGAGACGTCGACCGTGACTGAGCTGATCGTCAACAAGAAGGCCTGGGGCACGCTGCCAGACGACATCAAAGAGGTGGTTCGCACGGCGGCAGCTGCTTGCAACGTGATCAGCCACACGTGGTGTGAGGCGACCAACGCCGAAGCGCTCGAAGACTTGGTGAAGAACTTCGGTGTGACGGCTGCTCCGCTGCCAGCCGACGTGATTACCAAGCTCAAGGAAGCCACCGAGAAGGTCCTCGCGGAAGCCACCGCCAAGGATCCGCTGGTCAAGAAAGTCCACGACAGCTTCATGGGCTTCAAGGCGACCCACGACAAATGGGCCGGCATCAGCGAGGCCGTGTACCAGAGCCAGATCCGCGGCCAGATCAAGGGCTGAGGGTAAGGTTGAGGCCGCTGGGATGACTGCCCCAGCGGCCGTTTTTTTGCCGTTAAGGTCGACACTAGGCGACTGCGGCTTCGACAAAACGGGTGGGGACTATGCAGGCAATCAAGCGCGTCGCGGACGGGCTCGACTGGTTCATCGATCGTGTCGGGCGGATTACCGGCTGGTGCGCCTTCGCGCTGGTGTGCGTGATGGCGTTCAACGTGCTGCTGCGGTACTTTTTCCGCACCGGCTCCGTCGCCATGCAGGAGCTCGAGTGGCACCTGATGGCGCCGATCTGCCTGCTCGGCCTGTCGTACGCGCTGCTTCACGACGGCCACGTCAAGGTAGACATTCTTTACGGCCGGTTTTCCTATCGGACGCAGAAGATCATCGATCTCATTTCGATGGTGCTGGTGTGCTTCGTCGTCGGGCTGCTGATGATGTTGTCGCTGCCCTACGTCGAGCAGTCCTATTCGATCGGTGAGAAATCCCCCGACCCCGGCGGCTTGGAAAACCGCTGGATGCTCAAAGCGCTGCTGCCACTTGGTTTCGGCTTGCTGCTGATCCAGAGCATCGGCGCGACGCTCCGTGCGTTGATCGCCGTTGTCGAACCACCGCCTCCGCCCGAGGCGATACCCACACCCTCACTCGGTATCGTGCCGTCAGCTCCAACCACGGGGCACTGACATGCCATACACAGAGGTTCTGGCGATTCTTTCGATCGTCTCGTTTTTCTTGATGCTAGCCATCGGCATGCCGGTTGCCCTGACGCTTGCCGTCTCTGGCCTCGTGTTCGGCTATCTCGGCTTCGGGCCGGTTCTGTTCAACCTGCTGCCCGCGCGCATTTTTGGTGTGACGGCCAACTATACTCTAATCGCCATTCCGCTATTCGTGTTCATGGGGGTGATGCTCGAAAAATCGAAAATTGCCGACGATCTCATGGATGTGATCGGCCACCTTGCAGGCGGTCTGCGCGGCGGCATGGGCATCGGCATCGTCTTGGTCGGCGTCTTGATGGGCGCTACCACTGGCATCGTTGGTGCAACCATCGTCACGCTCGGCCTTTTGACGCTTCCAGCGCTCATGCGGCGCGGCTATCACCTGCCGACTGCGTGCGGCACGATCTGTGCGTCGGGAACGCTCGGTCAGATTATCCCGCCGTCGACAATCTTGATCTTGCTGGCCGACATCTTGGGCCAATCGGTGGGCACGTTGTTTGCCGCCGCGCTGTTTCCGGGACTGATGCTGTCGGCGATCTTCGTGATCTATCTGCTAGTCCTCGGTATGTGGAAGCCCGAGCTGATGCCGCCGGTCGATCTGGCCGAGCGAGAGAGCATGGGGCGAGGAGAGCTTTGGCTGAAAGCTGCGCGCGTAGGCCTGCCGCCAATAGCGCTCGTGCTCGCCGTGCTCGGATCGATCATCGGCGGCATCGCCGCACCTACCGAAGCCGCTTCGATGGGTGCGCTCGGTTCGATCCTGGTCGTCGCGATCGCCGGACGCTTTTCGTTCTCGGTTCTTCGTGAGACGACGCTGTCGACAACGCGCATCACGGCCGGGATGATGTTTATTCTGATTTGCGCTCAGGTGTTCGCGCTGGCGTTCCGTGGTCTCAACGGCGAGGCGCTGGTCCACGACATGTTCAAGTGGCTGCCGGGCGGCATCAACTCGGACATCCTGTTCATGATGTTCATCATCTTCGTGCTGGGCTTCTTCATCGAGTGGATCGAGATCAGCTACATTGTGGTGCCGCTGTTCCTGCCGATCCTGCAAGCCAACAACGTTGACTTGGTTTGGGTAGCCGCCTTGATCGCGCTCAACCTTCAGACCTCGTTCCTGACGCCGCCGTTCGGGTGGGCGCTGTTCTATCTGCGCAGCGTGGCCCCGCCGTCGGTCTCGACCGTCGACATCTATAAGGGCGTGGTGCCGTTCATCGGGTTGCAGCTATTGGCGCTCGCCCTGCTGTTCAACTTCCCATGGATTGCGACTTGGCTGCCGCGTGCGATTGGCTGGTGATCGTCGAATAGCTGTCTGCAGTCATGAGGGCTCCGTCCGCCCTCATGACTGGGTGAGGCTTGCCAAAATTGGGCAGTCGGTGCTCTGCGAGCCCGGGCATGACTTTTCCATTGCGGCCAGGGCGCGGTCTAAGCGTTGGAGGTCGCGGAGTTTTCCGCGAACATCGGCGCGATGTTGCGTGACCACGGTTTTGACATCGGCGCAGGTGGTTTCACCGGAGGCCGCCAACGACATCAAGGTGCGCGCCGTTGCCAGGGTAAACCCAAGTTCCCGACAGCGGCGCAGGAACTGCAATCGCTCGACGTCGGCCTCACGGTAGAGCCGCCGCCCATTGGCACCACGGGTTGGCCTCGGCAACAGCCCTTCGCGTTCGTAGTATCGGATCGTTTCTATGTTGACGGCGGTTCGCGTCGCGAATTCGCCAATCGCTAGATGGGGTGCATTCAAGGTCGCAGACATGGCATCACCTCAACTTCAAAAATCATCGCTTGATCCTGTAGTTACTACAGGAGTTATACCCATTTATGCGCGGTTGGAACCCTGATCGCGCTTCACACGTCACTCTAAAATTGGACTGTTTCACCATGATCAATCGCATCCTTGCCTCGCTGGTCGCCCTTTCAGCCACGGCGACGACGGCGCTGGCAGCCTGCTGCCCATAAAGTAGACAGGAGGATCGGCGTGTGCGCGGTCATTCAAGACTGAGTTCCCGCCGATCTGAAAATGTTCACCGGACGGTCTGTGGTGTAGATAATATGACCGCGTGGTTGTAGGGCGGTGCAAGATATCCCCCACCGGAGCTAACGCTTGTCACCTGTCACACCGTTCCCGCCCGTCCTCATCGCTCCTTCGATCCTGTCGGCCGACTTCGCCAAGTTCGGCGACGAGGTTCGCGCCATCGACCGCGCGGGCTGCGATTGGGTCCACGTCGATGTCATGGACGGCCATTTCGTGCCCAACATCACGTTCGGGCCTCGGCTCGTGGAATGCATCCGCCCGCATACGTCGAAGCTGCTTGATGTCCACCTGATGATCGCGCCAGCCGATCCGTACCTCGAGGCGTTCGCCAAGGCCGGGTCGGACATCATCACGGTGCATGCCGAGGCCGGTCCGCACCTCGACCGCTCGCTGCAGGCGATCCGCGCGCTCGGCAAGAAGGCTGGCGTGTCGCTCAACCCGTCGACGCCTGAAAGCGCGATCGAGTTCGTGCTCGATCGTCTTGACCTGATCTTGGTCATGACCGTCAACCCCGGCTTCGGCGGGCAAGCCTTCATCCCAGCGATGGCGGAAAAAATCCGCCGCCTGCGATCGATGATCGGGGATCGCGATATCCGGCTCGAAGTCGACGGCGGTGTCACGCCCGAGACGGCGCGTACCGTCGTCGAAGCGGGTGCCGACGTACTCGTCGCGGGTTCGGCCGTGTTCAAAGGCGGCAACGAGGCCGCCTATGCCGCCAACATCGCGGCGATCCGCAAATCATACGCCTAGTCGGATAGCTTCAAAGCTGCCCATTCAATCTGCAAACGGGTCGCGCATCAAAATCGTGTCCTCGCGCTCGGGCGAGGTCGAGAGTAGTGTTACCGGACACTCGACCAGTTCCTCGATATGGCGGACATACTTGACCGCTTGGGCCGGCAGATCGGCGTACTTGCGCGCACCCCGGGTCGAGGCCGACCAGCCCTCGAACGTCTCGTAGATCGGCTTGGCGCGGGCCTGGCTGTTCTGGCCCGCTGGCAGCCGGTCGAAGCGCTCGCCATCGAAGTCGTAGCCGACGCACAAGCGCAGTTCCTTGAACCCGTCGAGCACGTCGAGCTTGGTCAAAGCCAGCCCGTCGATGCCGGATACCTTGACGATCTGGCGGACGAGCACCGCGTCGAACCAGCCGCAACGGCGTTTGCGGCCGGTGACCGTGCCGAACTCGTGCCCGCGCTGGCCCAGCAATTCGCCGGTCTCGTCGGTCAGTTCGGTCGGGAATGGGCCGGAGCCGACGCGTGTGGTGTATGCCTTGGCGATGCCGAGCACATGGCCAACCGTATGCGGACCCGTGCCGCTGCCGATTGCGGCTTGGGCTGCGATGGTGTTCGACGATGTCACGAATGGATAGGTGCCGTGATCGATGTCGAGCAGCGCACCTTGCGCGCCTTCGAACAGGATGCGCTTGCCAGCTTTACGCGCACGGTCGAGCAGGTCCCATGTGGCGTCCTTGTAGGGCAGTACGCGCGGCGCGATGGCCTCCAACGCCAACAACAGCCCACCGCGATCGATTTCGGGTTTGCCCAAGCCGCGGCGCAACGCGTTGTGGTGGACGAGCAGGCGGTCGAGCTTTGGCGGTAGCGTGTCAAAGTTTGTCAGGTCCTGCAGGCGGATCGCGCGGCGGCCAACCTTGTCTTCATACGCCGGGCCGATGCCGCGACCCGTGGTGCCGATCTTGCCAGCGCCGGCCGCATCTTCGCGGATCTGGTCCAGGTCGCCGTGGCAGGGCAGGATGAGCGTCGCATTCTCGGCGACGCGCAGGTTGTCGCGAGAAACCTGCACGCCTTGGGTTGCCAGCCGATCGATTTCGGACACGAGCGCCCAGGGGTCGACGACCACGCCATTGCCGATCACCGACAGTTTGCCCGGCCGCACGATGCCCGACGGCAGCAGCGACAGTTTGTAGGTCACGCCGTTGATCACCAACGTGTGCCCTGCGTTGTGACCGCCTTGGAAGCGCACAACGATGTCGGCGCGCTCCGACAGCCAGTCGACGATCTTGCCTTTGCCCTCGTCGCCCCACTGGGCGCCGACTACCACTACGTTGGCCATTTTGGTCTCAAGCTCGCCTGCGCCCATGAAAAAGCCCCGGCGCGCGACCGGGGCTCGTGTGTCACGAAGCTGTTATAGCCGAGTTTTCAGCACACTCAATGCCGTCAGGTTGCACCTAATCGGAGCCAAACGCGGCGGTGGTTCAAAAAAATGGCCGCCCGGATGAGGGGCGGCCTTTACGCATTACCAGTTGGCAGACGGAGCGCGCTCAACTCCACTGCTAGAGTTGGACACGTGGTGACTTTCGCATTTTTCGTCGCAAGCCGGAAAGGTGAAGGTTTGGAGGCCGCCTTCTTTTGCCAGCCAACGCTCGCGCCCGTCATTGGCGTGCTTACCGGTATTGCACGCCCTTCTGACCGGGCCACACCACCTGATAACCGTGTTCGATCGCCGTCTCCTGGTCCGGCTCGAGCTTCAGCTCCCATGCTACGACGCCGCGCTTGTCGTCCAAGTCGGATTTGGTCGGGGCTGGCTTCGACGTCATCGTGACTTTGATGTCCTGCTGCTGGGACACCGGAATATTGTCGAGCACGGTGATGGCCATAGGCCGCTGGTGCAAGTTCTTCACGGTGATTTTGAAGTTGCGCGTGTCGGTCTTCGACGACGATATCAGGCCCTTCTCGCCGCGCTTGTCCTCGGCGATCGCGTGTTTGACGCGGATCGCGTCGTCGGCTCCGAAGCCCAGTTCATGTTCCTCGCCAGGGCCAAGTTGCGGCAAGCGGCCAGTGCCGACAAACGTGCCATCGCGGAACAGCGACACCGCACCCGGCAGCACCGGCGTCGACTTCGGCAATACCAGCTTGGCGTAGAGATACGCTTTGGCATTGAGCTTCGGCACGGTGCGGACCATCAAGGCTGGCTCTATGCTTTCCTCGAGCAACTGGACGCGTTTGGCCTGCCCCGTCGGCGGCACGGTTGTCCGGCCGGGCACCGTGTAGACCGCTTGGAACGAGCCCATGTCGACGGCGGCTGTAACCGGCTTGGCGGCTTCCATGACGGCCGCGCCGGTCATCGCGGACGCAACAGCGGCATCATCGCTGCGTAACGCCCGCGACTTTATTCGCGGTTCGGCATCGGCCATCGGAGCCGAGGATGCCGCGACCGGGCGTGGCGGCGGAGCATCGGGCACATAATCGACCGTCATGGTCGCCAATTCCGGTGCTGACGCGCCAGCCGAGGGCCGCGTCGTGGACAGCGACAGCACGATGTTGGCCCACGGCTCGCCCGTGCTCTGCATGATCGACGCGCGCCGTGTGAGGTCGAGTTTCGGTGCGGCTGCTTTGGTGCCGGTCGACAGGCGGGCATCATACAGCGGCTGCCACGAGGCGCTCGAAACCTGGTAGCGGATCGTCAGGTCGGCATCGAATGCCGCGGCCGCTGTCAAGACGACGGAGACCTCTGTGCGCTCGACCTGCTTTGGCGCGATCGCGGCGAGTTTGCCCTCCACGTCCTGCATCTTGCGATCGGTTTCGCGGATGCTTGCGCCTGCTTCCAACTCGACCTTCTTGCTATCGGCCCAACCGGCGCCGATCGTCGTCAAAATCGCCTTCCAATCGATGGCAGCGGTATTGGCGCCAGCTTTCCCATCGCCGCCTGCCTTCGGCATTTCGGTCAGGCTATCGAGCAGTTTGCGCTGCACTTCGCTGGCCTGGACTTGTCCCTCGAACACAGCGCGCGTGTCGCGCAGCGATTCAAGCTCGGCTTCGAGCTTTTTGCGCTCGGCGGCCACGCTCTCCTGGTCGGCCTGTGGGATGAACAAGCGCCGGGTATCGACCGAACCGATCTCGAGCTTGCCGGCGGCTTTGCCTTCGATGCGAACGGAGTTTCCGATCGCCTGGGCGGGGAGGTCGGGCAGAATGACCCGGTTTTCGCCAGCCGCAAGCTTGACCTTGGCGAGCCGCGTCACCTCGGCGCCGGAGGGGAACACCGTGACAGAATCGATTGCGGAGGTCGCCGTCACATCGGCGGAAAGCGCCGCATCAGGCGCCGCCGCACCGGCCCCGAGGCCGATCGCGGAAAAGACGAAGATTGTAGCGAAGCGCATGGAATAAAGCCTCCGGTGGGCGGGATGACGCGGCGAAACGGCTGTCAGCTAAACTGCAATCGGGCGATCTGGCAGATGAAAGTGCGCCAGCGGTAAATCATGCGTTGTGGCCGGAAGGTTGACCGTGCCAAGGCCGAATTCGCGCGGCACTTGGTTCGCGTGGCACTTGGTTCACGCGGCACTTGGTTCACGCGGCACTTGGCCCGTTCGGCGGCCGTGCTTGGCTCAAACTCCAAGACAATCCAGCCTCGATCGACGCTTCACGTGTTGGGTGTCAGGGCGACAAGCTGCCAATCGCTGCCCGTAAACGCGATCTCTGCGGTGACATCGGGGCGGGTTGCTGCCTTGTCCTTGGCGATACCGATCGCGTATCCGGTAAAGCCGACTATGGCGAAGGACTTGATATTGTCGATGGTGATGCCGCCAGAGCTTGCAGTCGTTGGCCCTGCAGAGCCTGATCCGTTTGCTGCAGCGCCGTCCTTCTTGCCGAATAGACCACCGAGCATCTTGCCGGGATCGACGCCCGACTGCTCTGCCAGTTTGCCGAGCTGGCCAATGATGTTGCCGGTGTCGACCTTACCTGGCGACATGGCGCCCGCGAGGGAGCCGAGAGCAGCAAGACCCTCCCGGCTGGCCAGCTTTTCGGCGACGATGCGCGCGACAACCGTCTTGAGGTTTGCGCGCTCGCGGTACAGCCGCACCACGCTTTCGGGCGTCACAATGCCGTTCAGGGCGGTATCGACCAGCTTCGGCATGGCGTCTGCCTTGACCTTGGCTACCACCTCTGCCGGTTGCCCGCTGGCGGCGATGGCAGCGCCGAGCGATTTTTCGACTTCAGCCGTCACGGCTGGGCGCAATGACGCTCGGACGCGATCGAAATCGATTTTTCGCGCCAAGCCTGCCGAATCGCCGGCGTCGAGGGCGGTCTTGATCTGGTAGCCCGACCATGCTGGCCAAGCGACATAGAATGCGACGAGGCCCAGGATCAGAAGTGCAAGCAGGCGCATCATACCGCTGGGCCTCCGTTAAAACTTAGCCGTTTCAGCATCGAAACATGACATTGGCACGAGCACCACTTAGCCCGCAGTGCGTGCGAATCACCAGTTTCCGTAGACGTACAATGTCAGAACTGCGGCTTGACACGCTATGTGTTGCCCTTCCGTTACACACGCAGCTCACGTGCAGATCTCTGAATGTATTTGATTTTCTTCGTATTGTCAGATTCTTCAGACAGATTGCATCGCAATCCAGCGTGCGACGACTTGACCTAGCGCTAAGCTGATGTTGCACTGCGTCAGTAGAATCAAAAAAGCCGCCGTCGGGCCCGCTGGTCCAGATGTTGGCTTAAATTGAGCAAGGACCAACGCCTTGAACTATATCGCTTACGAGCTCGCCCACGCCTTCATCTCGCCGCTTCGCCTGTGGTCGTCCGCCGCTCGGCTGACGCTGGACAACCCGTGGAGCCCGCTCGCGGCCTCGCCGTTCACCAAGAGCACGTCGGCCGCACTCGAGGTTTTCGAGGAGTTGACCAAACGCTACGGCAAGCCGGCCTTTGGCCTCGACATCACGACCGTTGCCGGGATCGCCACGCCGGTGAGCGAAGAGATCGTCTGGCAGAAGCCGTTTTGTAACCTGATCCACTTCAATCGCACGGCTGCCCACGTTGCGGGGCGCCACGACCCGAAAGTGCTGATCGTCGCGCCCATGTCGGGCCATTATGCAACGCTGCTGCGCGGCACCGTGACCGCCATGCTGCCCGAGCATGAGGTCTACATCTCGGACTGGAAAGATGCCCGCGCTGTGCCGCTGGTCGACGGTGCGTTCGATCTTGATACCTACATCGATTACGTCATCGAAATGGTGCAGCACCTTGGACCCAACACGCATCTCATCGCGGTCTGCCAGCCAGCCGTGCCCGTCCTTGCCGCGGCAGCGATCATGGCGTCGCGCAAAATGGATATCCAGCCAGCTTCGCTGACGTTGATGGGCGGCCCGATCGACACAACGCGCAACCCGACCGAAGTCAACAAGCACGCGATGGCAAAGCCGCTGTCCTGGTTCGAGAACAATGTGATGTCGTACGTGCCCTTCCCGCACGCCGGCTTCATGCGCCGCGTGTATCCTGGTTTCATCCAGCTCGGCGGATTCATGAGCATGAACTACGAACGCCATCAGTCGGCGTTCCGCGAACTGTTCGAAAACCTCGTCACGGGCGACTGCGACAGCGTTCAGCAACACCGCAAGTTCTACGATGAGTATCTCGCGGTTATGGACTTGCCGGCGGAGTTCTTCCTCCAGACCGTCAAATCCGTGTTCCAAGACCATGATCTGCCGAACGGCCGCATGATGTACCGGGGCGAGCGCGTCGACCCTTCGGCCATTCGGCGGCCGGCATTGCTGACGATCGAGGGCGAGCGCGACGACATCTGCGGCGTTGGCCAGACCGAGGCTGCACACGGCATGTGCTCGTCGATCCCGTCCGATCAGAAGTTCCACTATCTGCAGCCCGGCGTCGGACACTACGGCGTGTTCAACGGCACCCGCTTCCGGACCGAAATCCAGCCCCGCATTCGCGACATGATCCGTTCGGTGGACCGGAAGCAGCGCAACAGAACGACCCCCAGCGTCCAACCGCTTGTCCAGCACAACAGCCCGGCGGGCGCCATGGTACCGCATCTTGCGGTGTCGTCTGGTCGCGTGCCACCGCCAGGCTGGGACAGCACAGAATTGACGGGCAAGCCGAACTGAGGCGATCGTCCGCTGACTTCACGGCCGGGGGCCGCTGATGTGACGCTCCCCCGGATTTATCGTGTGACGGTGCGTCGCGTTGGATCTAATGCGAGACCCTCAACGGGTCCGGCGCGGGTTCATATAGAGGTCGTTTTCTTGGCGCTCGAGCTTGAGCGGCAGGCGGCCCGCTTGAAGTTCGGCAAACAGCCTGCGGACATGTTTGCGCGAACCGCGATTGAACACGATAATCGCCGTAAACATTTTCATCACCGTATACAGTCGCTTGTCGAATGCGTCGGCTTTGAGCCGTCCCCGCCAGTGGCCGCCGAGCGTGATGATCGATCCGTCGATGTCGCCGATGCGGCGTCCGGTTCCATCATAAAGCGTGTAGTCACCGGCAATGTTTATCAAATTGCTGCGCAGGCGGTAGAACGCTGGCTTGCCGTCGGTCATCAGGAAGAAGCTGAAGTTTTCCGGCAGCAATGGCCATTTGTTGGACGTGCGCTCGACATAGATCAGAAAATCGTCGTCGCTGGTGTTGATGGACCATGCCGTCACCGGCAAGCCACGGGCGCCGACGGTCTGCTGCAGCGAACGGCCAAGCATCAGGTCCATCGTCGCGCGCCACGTCAGATTTTCGGTGAACAGCTTGCACACAATGCGGCGATCCAGGCCCGTTGGTGCCGGCGCACCCGACTTGCCCTTCCATAGGTCCTCGCGATAGCCGATAAGACCAGTGCGCTCACCGTTTTCGGTGATTTCGGCGAAGATATCCATGTCGGTCGTAAACTGACGCGACTTCGCGCGGTTGCGGCTTTGCTTGTAGACGCCGAACTCGACCGGGTTGAAGTCTGTGATCCACACCCGCGCGTCAAAGGTGTGCCAACCGGCTTTGACGGCGACGGGCTTCGCTCCAGCTTTCGACGGCGCGGTTGCGGGGGCGGCTTCAGCTTCAACTTCAGCCCTGGCCTCGCGGGCGGCGTCGGCGGCAGCGGCGTTGGACATTTCGGGTCTCCCGGGTCGGGTTTTTTCGAATCTAAATTTACTTTTATCAGCGCGCCGCGCGTGAAGTGTGACAACGCAGAATTGGCGGTGGATGATTCAGGACAGCCACGCCTGTATGTTTGGCGCAGATGTTTTTGGGCTCCTGGCGGCGGAGGTGGTTGGATGTTCGGCGCATTCCAACAATTGCCGTAAAGCTGAACGATGCGCTAAACGTCGAGCGTCATTGAGCACAAGGTATTGCGACCGATGCGGCCCGAGCAGTCCCCCGATTTGATTTTGGCAGCCGATGACGGGACCGCACCTTCGCGGACTTTCCCCGATGCGGCATCCCAACCGTCGGGCATCCGTGCACCGCAGACCATCGACGGGCATGCCGAGCCGGTCAACGCGGACACCGAGCGCGCCGAAATTGAGCCCGTCCAGCCGACATCACGTCCTGCGCGACGGCGATCGGTGACGATCCTCAACGCTGACCTGCCACCCGATGGGTCCAACCTCGACCGGGGCGGCCGCTCGAACGGGCCGGTCGTGACGGGTTTGGATGTGCCCGGTACCGTTTCGGACGAACCAAGCCGAACCGCACATGATGGATCAGGGCTGGACCGAACCGGGCAAGACCGAAATGTGCAACCGTCGGGGGCTGCACCGTCACTCGGCCTGTTTTCCCGAATTGTGTCCCAGTTTGCTGCCGCACCAGGCGCACCGCCTGAGTTTGCCCCCCATGCTGCCCTGTCCCATGATGGTGCCCACGTTGGTGCTCTGGATGGTCCTCGGGATGGTCCTTGGGCCACGGTCAACCAAGCCAGCGAACGGATCGAACCGACATCTCCCGACATGATCGGGACGGCGGCGGTGGTCGCCCGGGTCATGGCCGAAGCTGAGGCTGCAAAAGCTGCCGCCTTGGCAAAGGCTTATGCCGATGCGGAGGCGAGCCAACGGGCCGCCGTTACGCTTGTCGAACTCCGCGCCGAACGGGCACGGCACGCCGCCGTTGCGGATGCCATGGCCGAAGCAGAGGCCGCGCGGGCGAAAGCCGTTGCGCTGGCCATCAGCGAGACCCAATCCGCTGCCGAAATCGCCACACGTGACGCCGTTGCGGAGGCTGTACGTCAGGCCGAGCGCACGGCTGAAGCGACGCTGTCTGCCCGCGTCGCCGAGGCCATGCGAACCTCGGGCGCTACCGCCGCAGCCGACCGGGCTGCTGCCATCGAGGACGCCCGGCGGGCTGCGCTGGCCCTTGCCGACCAGCAACGCGCCGCCGCCATCGCGGATGCCTTGCGCAAAGCCGATGCCGTTTCAACCGCCGATCGCGAGGCTGCCGTTCGCAGTGCCGTTAGCGATGCGGAAGTCGCCGCCGAAGCCAGACACAAAGCCGAACTGGCAAAGGCCCTGAAAGCTGCAGCAGACGCTGCCGAAGCCGACCGGGCGCGAGCGGTTGCCGAAGCCACCTCGAAAGCTGTCCCCGAGGCTGTCGCGGCGGCTATCGCGCGGACCACCGAAGCGGCTGACGCCGCGCGCCTAGCCGCCGTGGCAGAGGCTGTCGCGACGGCAACGGAGGCGGCTGAGGCGCGCCACCGTGCGGACCTGGCCGCCGCGCTCCTAGCCGCTAACGCTGCCGCCGCCAAAGCTCAGGCGACCGCGATCGAAGACGCGCTTGCGGCGGCTGCACTTGCTGCCAAAGCGGGAGAGGCTGCCGCCATCGAACGCGCCGTGGCCGCGTTCGCCGCCGCGCAAGATGCGAACGCCGCCGCCATGTTGTGTGCCAAGGCAGAGGCAGAGGCCCGCGCGGAGGCCGAGTTCGCCGATGGACTGGCGCGGATCGGCGCACGCATCAAAACATTGTCGCTCGCCGAAATCGGTTCGGAGATCGGTAGCGACACTGGCGCCAGCGTCCCGCCGTCCTTGGCCATTCCGGTGATGAACGGTCGCAGCTGACCCGTTTCGTCCGCCATCTGTGAGCTCTGCGGTTGCGAACGGACAGCCGTGCCATCACCCCAGTCTCGTCAGCCGAGATGCTGGCCGCCGTCGAGCGCGATCATCTGGCCGGTCATCGCCGGCGTGCGCAGGATGAAGCGAACGGCTGCGGCGATCTCCTCCGGGTTCGACCCGCGCGCGAGCGGTGTTCCGGCACATTCGGCGGCGAAGTCGTCGGCGGTCTGGTGAATGCTGCGCAGCACCGGGCCTGGCCCAATGGCGTTGACGCGGATGGCTGGCGCGAGCGCCTGGGCCAGCATGCGGTTTGCCGCGAGCAGCCCGGCTTTCGACAGCGTGTAGGAAAAGAATTCCGGCGACAGGTTCCACACGCGCTGGTCGATGATGTTGACGATCGATCCGGTTGCGCCCGCTGGCAGCTGCCGCGCAAACGCCTGGGCTAAAAACACGGGTGTCTTCAAGTTGACGATGGCGTGGCGGTCGTAGCCGTCACCGGTCATGGTCAGGGCTGCGTCGTCCTCGAACACGCTCGCATTATTGACCAGGCACGTCAGCGGGCCGCCCAATGCTGCCACTGCAGCCGGTATCAACCCGGCAACGGCCGCCGCATCCAATAGGTCGCCCGAAACCGCCGCCGCTCGGCCGCCATTGGCTATGATTTCCGCGACGACGCCATCGGCTTCATGGCGCGACGTGTTGTAGTGCACTGCGACCGCGTACCCGTCTTCGGCCAACGCAAATGCGATCGCCCGGCCGATGCGCCGCGCTCCGCCGGTAACGAGTGCGATCGGCGGTAAGGGGCTCGTCGAGGGCGCTGTCGTTAGACGTGTCATTGCGTGCTCGTGGTAGGGTGGCGTTCGTGAACCAGTTCACGGTTTGCTACGCAGCAAATCCGTCGCCGGGTTCATCCCAACCGATCCGGCACCGCGCGACGACACTTGCGGGGCCTACCGGCGGCCGAACAGCCGCTCGATGTCGGATACTTTCAATTCGACATAAGTCGGTCGGCCGTGGTTGCACTGGCCCGAGCGCGGCGTCGCCTCCATTTCGCGAAGCAGCGCGTTCATTTCATCGATTGTCAAGCGGCGCCCGGCGCGCACGCTGCCATGGCAGGCATAGAGCGAGCACATGGCCTCCAGCCGTTCGGTCAAAGGTCCGACCGCGGTGTTGCTGTCGCCGCTCTCGGCAGCAAGCGAAGCTGCCAGATCGCGGATGAGCCCCTCGATGCCGCCGCGATTGGTTTGATGGCCGAGCAACGCTGGCACCTCGCGGACGACGACGGCGCCTTGGCCGAAGCCTTCGACCACCAGCCCTAAGGCGGCAAGCGCTTCGGCTTCACTGGCGATAAGTTCAGCTTCGGTGGGGTCCAACTCGACGACAATCGGGATCAGCAGTCCTTGGCGGGCGACGCCGCCGTTCGCCAGCATGGCCTTCATGCGTTCGTAGACTAGGCGTTCATGGGCGGCGTGCTGATCGACGATGATGACCGACGTTGCTGTCTCGGCGACAATATAGGTCGCATGGAGTTGCGCCCGAGCCGTGCCGAGGGGCTGTTGTGCGGCATCTGAAGCTGGGGCGTACTGCGCCGGGCCGGACGCCGGGGGGGCGTCGACCGTGGCAGCGGCTACGGACGGTCGCGCATATGCGCCCGGTTCGCCAAAGGCCGGGCCATTGTAGGAAAACGGCGCTTGAAATGCCTCCGCAAACCCGGGCTGTGAAAACTTGGGCGGTGTCCCAGTCTGGCCGTTCACTCCGCCGCGCTCGGCTGCCGCCACGAGGGCTTCGACAGCAGCGGCCCCGCCGCTGGCGCTCGACCGGTGGCCGGCGGCCTCCAGCGCGTGGCGCAATCCGCCAATGATCAACGACCGAACGGCCCCGGCATCGCGGAACCGCACCTCGGTTTTGGCTGGGTGGACGTTGACGTCGACGGCGTGCGGGTCGAGCGTCACGAACAGCGCCATCAACGGGTGGCGGCCGCGCGGGACCATGTCGCCGTAAGCAGCCTGGACGGCGCCGACGAGCAGCTTGTCGCGGACCGGACGGCCGTTGACGAACAGGAACTGGAGGCTCGTGTCGGGCCGGTGTAGCGTCGGCAACCCGGCAAATCCGCTGAGGGCTACGGCGTCGCGTTCACCGGCGATCGCCAGCGCATCGGCCATGAAGTCCGCACCCATGATGCGGCCTAGCCGTTGAAGCAACCCGTCCGGCCCGGCTGGGCAGGCGGGCAGGCGCAAGCCGGTGCGCTCGCCGGTCGTCAGCGTGAAACCCACGCTCGGGTTGGCCATGGCGAGGCGTTTGACGGTCTCGGTAACCGCCATGGTCTCGGCGCGCTCGGAGCGCATAAATTTGAGCCGGGCGGGGGTAGCCGAGAAAAGGTCGCGCACCTCGACCCGCGTGCCGGTATTGACGGCGGCTGGCCGCAAGAGCGACTTCGCCCCGCGATCGACGACGATCTCAAGCGCGTCGACGGCAGCAGGCGATAGACCCTCTGCGCGCGGCTTCGAGGCGATCGACAGCCGGGCGATGGCACCGATCGACGGTAGGGCCTCCCCGCGAAACCCCAACGTGCGGATATCGAGCAGGTCTTCCGGACCGCTCAATGTCGGCACGAGTTTCGAGGTCGCGTGCCGTTCGACGCACAGTTCGAGGTCGTCGGCGCCCATGCCGCTGCCGTTGTCGGTGACCCGGATCAGCGACAGGCCGCCGCCAGCGATGACCACCTCGATCTCGCTGGCGCCCGCGTCGATGGCGTTCTCGACCAGTTCCTTGACGGCGCTCGCCGGCCGCTCGACGACTTCGCCAGCGGCAATGCGGTTGACGGTCTGTTGCGGCAATTGGCGGATCGGCATGCCGCGACGTTAACCCGACTCGCTTGCCCCGTCAGCTACTTGCGCCGGAACGGCAGGAGCAGGCTCCAACCTATGCGGGTCGGGCCCGCCTCCTGGTACTGCGCCAATCCGATCGTCATGCCGTGGTGGCCGCCCGCCGGCTGGTCGGTGTAGGTGCCAAACATGCGGTCCCAGACCGACAGGTTTAAGCCGTAGTTGGTGTCATGCTCGCGGCGCAATGTCGAATGATGCACGCGGTGCATGTCGGGGGTGACGATGGCGAGCCGCAACGGCCGGTCGAGCCAAGCGGGCAGCGCGACGTTGGCATGGTTGAACATCGCCGACGCGTTGAGGATAACTTCGAAGATGACGACGGCGATGACTGCCGGGCCGAGCAGCAGCACCCACGCCACCTTATAAACCATCGACAGCGCGATCTCGACCGGGTGGAAGCGCAGGCCCGTCGTCACGTCGATATCGACGTCGGCGTGGTGCATCCGGTGGAAACGCCACAGAACCGGGACGATGTGGGAGGCAACGTGTTGCAACCAGACGGCGAAGTCGAGGATGATCACGGCGGCGACGATTTCGGCCCACACCGGTAGTGCAACAAGATTAAAAAGGCCCCAGCCGTTGGCTTCGGCGACCAGGGCTGCACCGACCGCGACAAGTGGCTGGGCGACGATCGCAAGCACGCGCGTCGTCGCGATCCCGAGGCCGACGAGCGATAGGTTCGTCAGCCAGCGGTTGCGACGGCCAGCCGACAGTTCACGCTTGGGGATCATGAGCTCTAGCACTGCCATCACCAGGAAGACACCGGCGAAGGCGGAAAAGCGCAGCACTGGCTCGGGGACGCCCGCAATGGTCATGGTGTTGCTCGACGTGTCATTGGCTGCGTTACTTGTATGAGGTCGACTGGAGTCTACGCGCTCGCGGTGACATCCGTTACGTGAGGGATACGTCTTTGCCGCCCGGGTTCGACCACTGGCTCACGGTCTCGAAGGCTCGCTAATCCTGACCTTGCGGGTTGTCGCCACGTTGTATCAGCGCCGCGCCGTTGGAGCCAACATCACGCCGTGGGCGTCGCCGTCACGCCGGCTGCGTCGAGCATTGCGGCGGCGCGGAAGCACGCCAACTCGTTCCACGGTGCGGCGATGACTTGGACGCCGATCGGCAATTCACCCGGCGCCCGCTTCAACGGCACCGTGACGACCGGCAGCCCGATGAACGACAGCGGCTGGGTGTAGAGGCCGAGATGCGGCCGCACCGGCAGTTCGCGGCCCTCGAACTGAAACGTCTTTTGGCCGAGCTTTGGCGCGGTGATCGGTGTCGCTAAGGCCAGCACCACGTCGACATCGCGGAACACATGTGCCACTGCGCCCGCAAACCAGCGCCGGAAGCGCTGTGCCGCGAGCACCCACTGCGCCGGGATCATGGCCCCCGCTATCAGCCGGTCGCGGCTATCCGGGTCGAAGTCGATGGCGCGCTCTCGCAAGCGGTCGAGGTGCAGCGCGCCGCCCTCGGCCGCTGTGATGACGAAAGCCGCGGCGCGTGCACGGTGGGCCTCGGGGATCTCGATGCGTGTCGTGGCGCCGATGGCAGCGGCTGCGTGGTCGAGTTCGTCGAGAAGGTTTGGCAGCGCGCCGGTGCGGAAGTAGCCACCGGCCACGGCGATGCGCAATGGCGGGCCGTCATTGCCAAAGCCGATTGGCCCCACGGGTTCTAATTCGGGCTCTAATCCAGGCGGGCGGCACACGGGATCGCGCGGGTCGGCGCCTTGCAGTGCGTCATAAGTGGCGGCGAGATCGGCGAGCGATCGCGCCAATGGGCCAATGTGATCGAGGCTTGCGACGAACGGAAATGTGCCAGCGCGCGACAGGCGCCCATACGTCGGCTTCAGTCCGTAAAGCCCGGTCAGAGAGGCTGGCACGCGGATCGAGCCGTTGGTATCGGACCCGAGCGCGATCGGAACGATGCGAGCAGCCACCGCTGCGGCCGGCCCGCCCGACGAGCCGCCGGTCATGCGCGTTAGGTCGGCCGGGTTGCGCGACGGGCCGTCATGGGCGTTTTCGCCGGTGAAGCCATACGCGTACTCGTCCATATTGCAGGCGCCGATCAGAATGGCACCGGCCGCTTCCAGGCGGCGGATCGCGGTGGCGTCAGCACCTGCTGGCGCATTCGATAGGTTGATCTTGGAGCCCGCCCGGGTAACGACACCGGCGATATCGTAGAGGTTCTTGACCGCGAACGGGACACCGGCCAGCGGACCGGGCGTCGAGCCTGAGCCCGGACGCGCGGCCCAACCGGCGTCAAGCTTGCGGGCGCGGATCTGTGCGCGGTCGGCGACCACGTCGGTGAATGCGCCAAGTTCGGGATTACCTGCGGCTAGCCGGGCGAGCGCCGCTTCGACTTCGCGCACGGCCGTCGTCTCCCCGGATGCGATGGCCGCTGCAATTTGTGTGGCTGAACCGACGCCGTCTTCATCGGGGGCCGTCATGGATTGCCGCTCCTAGGCGACGGCTCGCTCGTCACGGCATCGGGCGTAAACACCGGGGCGAGCTCGTCATAGGTATCGTCGAGCGGGAAGGCGAGGAACAGGTCGGCGGCAGCTGCCGCCATGACGAGATACCCAGTCACGCTGGCGTTCCACGCGTCCGGCAAGTGGCCGAGGCCAAGGATCGTCGTCATCGCCGCGCGGTGGGCGTCGTAGGCATTGCCTGGCTGAGGGTCCTGGGTCGACGATTGGCCGGTCGGGGTGTCGCTGGTCATCAGTTGCTCTGCGCCTCGACGCCCTCCTGCTGCGCAAGCACCTGCCCCGCGAGATAGAGCGAGCCGCAGATCAACACGCGTTTCGGCCCTGGCTCACCGCGTTGCAGCGCGCGTAAAGCCGCCGCCACGCTTGCCGCCGTGATCGTCGGAATGCCGACGGCAGCCGCGGCGCCCGCCACCGCTTCGGGTGCGTGCGGGGCTTCGTGAGCACCTGGTATCGGCACCGCCGTCACCGACTTCGCAAGCCCTCGGAAATGGACGAGAAAACCGTGAATGTCCTTGAGGCCCATCATGCCGACGACGAGGTGCAGGGGCCGCGACACGCGGTCTTCGAGATCAGCCAGCGTCCGCGCCAAGGCCTCGCCGCCGGCCGGATTGTGCCCACCGTCGAGCCACAGCTCGCAGGCCGGCGACAGCAGATCCGGCAGCGGGCCATGAGCCAAGCGCTGAAACCGCGCCGGCCATCGCACGTCGACGAGGCCACGGGCGATCGCTGGCTCGCTGATGCCGCCCAACGTCAGTGCTGCAGCCACCGCCGTCCCGGCGTTGCCGATCTGGTGGCGGCCGATCAGCCCCGGCATCGGCAGATCCAGCACCTCCTCGCGGAGTTGGACGACGAGGCGGCCATTCTGCTCGTAGGACTGGAAGTCCTGTCCCCACATCAAGAGAGGCGCTGCGACTGCGGCTGCCGTCTCGACGATTGCGGCCTCGCCCAACGGATCCTGCTCGGCAATCACCGCAGTGACCCCGCGCTTCAGGATCCCGGCCTTCTCCCGTGCGATCAGGGGCAGCGTCGCGCCGAGCTTTTCGGCGTGATCCATCGACACTGGCGTGATGACGCACAGGGCCGGTCGGTCGATGACGTTGGTCGCGTCGAGCCGCCCGCCGAGGCCAACCTCGAGCAGCACAACGTCGGCAGGACGCTCGGCGAAAGCGAGTAACGCGGCCGCCGTGGTGATCTCGAATTGGGTGATGTCGTCGCCGGCGTTGATGGCTTCTGTCCGGGTCAGGATATCGACCAGCGCATCCTCGCCGATCGGCGCGCCGGGTTCACCGGGTGCGTTGCCAGCCAGCACGATGCGTTCGTGAAATCGCACGAGGTGGGGCGATGTGTAGGCGTGGACGCGCTGTCCATCGGCTTCCAGCATTGCGCGCAGAAAGGCGGTGACCGAGCCTTTGCCGTTAGTCCCGGCAATGTGGATGACCGGTGGCAATTTGTGGTGCGGGTTGCCCAGGCGGGCAAGCAGCCGCTCGATCCGGCCCAGCGACAGGTCGATCAGTTTGGGGTGGAGCGACTTTAGCGTCGCGAGCCGTTCGTCGCTCTTGGCCAAGTTCACGTCGCCCGGTTCGTCGCCCAAATCCGCCAGATCGCAATCAAAGATCTGGCCGCTGCCGTTCATTCCGCCGTCGCGCAGTCCGTCGCGTCATTCCGTTCCGTCGCCCCGACTGCCACTCCGTGCCGTGTTAGCATCGGCTCGGCAGCGAAGTACGCGTCTCCGGATCGCCCCTGGTAGCCGATCCCGAGGTGGAGAGCAAAGGCGCGACGCGGCCGCCCGGGGGAGTTCGATTGACGCGCCGGGATTGTTGCCAGTTGTGAGCGACGCGCCGGATGGACCTCGCCCTGCCCTACAGGTTCGGTACTGGGGGCGTGTGCCCGATCTCCCTCTTGCCAAGCTCCCTGTTTCCAAGCCGTTTGCGTCCGCGATCCGGATCAGGTAACCCTTGGGTACATGCACCCGTAGCTCAGCTGGATAGAGCGCTGCCCTCCGAAGGCAGAGGTCACAGGTTCGAATCCTGTCGGGTGCGCCATGTTTTATACCGAGGTTTCTACCTTGCAGTCTTGAAAGCCTTTTCGAGTTGGAGGCTGTGAGTTGAGGGCTTGAGCGGTTACTGTTCACCCGTGGCACTTGCTGATCGGTTTGTTGCGGGGGTCGTGGGGCTACGCCGATATGGGATGGTACCCAGGCCCCTCTGACAACAGGACTGAACCATGTTTGCCGGTCACCTTGCCCTTGTTTTTGCCGCCGCTTTTGCAGGTGCGGCCTTTTACATTAATTTCGCAGAGCACCCGGCCCGTCTCAGGCTTGATGACAGGAATTTGCTGAAGCAGTGGAAGCCCAGCTACTCGGCCGGTTATACGATGCAGGCGACACTGGCCGTGGCATCCGCAATGCTTGGCTTGATTACCGCTTGGATGACCCAAGATTGGCGTTGGATTGTCGGGGCGATGCTCATTTTCGCGAACTGGCCCTTCACGCTCATCGTTATCATGCCGACGAACCACAAGTTGAAGGCGATCGCTGAGAACGATGCGGGACCGCACTCGCGGGCCATGCTGGAGACTTGGGGGCAATTGCATGCCGTCCGCACGGCACTCGGCGTGGCGGCGACGTTGGCGTACCTGTGGGCTCTGGCGCTGTGACGCATTGGCCGTAACGTTCATCTGGCGCGTCGCAGGCCTGCATCTGACACGGACGTCAGCAGGTGTTGCCGAGCGGCGGCGGCGGTCGCATAAGGGCGGCCTCGCGCTTCGCGGACGTGGTGGAATGGTAGACACACGAGACTTAAAATCTCGAGTTCGAAAGAGCGTGCGGGTTCGAGTCCCGCCGTCCGCACCAGTTCAATCAGAGACTTAGCCAAACGCCCGTTGCGGCGGAGCAGGCTGCGACGGCGTTGAGCCCCTCTTCGCGACACGCCCTGGCGGGGCTGGTGGGGGCGGCCGGGCTGCGGAAGCGCGACCGCAATCGTGGAGTGACGAGGACAGGTACGGCCGATGACCAGAGGCCTGACAGCGAAAATCTTTGCCTACTGCGAGCGCGGGCTCGATCCGGCATTCTGGGCCGAGCCGCTCAATGCCGTCAGCAATGCCGGGTTTCTTGTCGCCGCAGCCGTCGCCGCTGTGGCGATGATGCGAACGCGGGCAGCTGGACAGCCGCGATGGTCAGAATGGGCGCTGATCGGCCTTGTCGGGGTGATCGCGACCGGCAGCTTCCTGTTCCACACGCTGGCGACGCGGTGGGCGGCGATCGCCGATGGCGCGCCTATCGCCATTTTTATGCTGGCTTACACCGGTTATGCGTTGCGACGGTTTCTCGGGCTGTCGCGGTGGGCGGCCGTGGCCGGTCTTGCCGTGTTCATCGGCGCCCTAGCAACCGCGTCGGCTGCACCTTGCCCGCTGGCTTTGCGCTCGCTGGTCAAGGGCGCGGGTTGCCTCAACGGGTCGCTCGGCTACGGCCCCGCGCTTTTAACGCTGGCCCTGGTCGCGGCGGCGGCGGCTGCAAGACGGCATCCGGCTGCGGGCTATCTCATCGCCGCGAGCGCTGCATTCGCGGTGTCTCTCGTGATGCGATCGCTCGACCAGGAGGTGTGCGGCGCGACGGTGGTGTGGGGTCAGACCCGTGGCACGCACGCGCTGTGGCATCTGCTCAACGCCGTCACGCTCGGACTTCTGCTGTTGGCGGCGGTTCGCCATGGCGACGTGGCCGGGACCAGCTCGCGCAGATCGCTGGATTTGTGATCGGCTCGTGTCGTAGTGTCGGGCAGGTCATCGTGGCAGGCTCGCCGTAGTGGCAGGCTCGTCCTGGTGTCGGGCGCGACCAATCCGGAACAGATATGCTCCTCCTCATCGATAACTATGACAGCTTCACCTACAATCTCGTCCACTACATCGGCGAGTTGGGGGTTGGCTGTGTCGTGCACCGTAACGATACGCTGTCGACGGCGGATGCCATCGCGTTGAAGCCCAAGGCGATCGTGCTGTCGCCGGGTCCGTGCACGCCCAACGAGGCCGGTATCTGCCTCGACCTGATCGCCAAGGCTGGCGCGGCGATCCCGCTGCTTGGCGTATGCCTCGGCCATCAGTCGATCGGGCAAGCTTACGGCGGTAAGGTGATCCGCGCGCCGGCCCCGATGCATGGCAAAATCTCGACGATCCGACACAGCGACACGCGCGGCGTGTTCAAGGGCCTGCCCGAGCGGTTTTCGGTGACGCGCTACCATTCGTTGATCGTCGAGCGGTCGTCGCTACCGTCGTGCCTCGAAATCACGGCTGAGACGGATGATGGGCTGATCATGGGCCTGCATCACAAGACGCATCCCGTTTATGGCGTGCAGTTCCACCCCGAGAGCATCGCGTCGGAACAGGGCCACGCGCTGCTGGCGAACTTCCTCGAACTTGCGGGCTTCGAGCCCAAGCGGAAAACCGTCGCGCCGCCAATCGGCGCGCGCAAGATGGCGACGGCCTAACGCGCCATGTCAAATGTGGCCATGTCCGACGATCCCAAGACCATCCTGCGAGAGATCGCCCACGGCGCGCGCTTCGAGGCGGCGAGGTTCGAGGCGGCCCTCGACGCCATGTCGACCGAGGCAGCGACATTGGCGCAGAAGGCGGCGTTTCTGTCGTTGCTGCGCGGGCGCGGCGAGACGGTCGACGAGATCACCGGCGCGGCGCGATTGCTGCGCTCGCGGATGCTGCGGGTCGAAGTGCCTGCGGGCGCCATCGACATTGTCGGCACGGGCGGGGATGGCCACGGCACGTACAATATCTCGACCGCTGCAGCGTTTGTGGTAGCAGGCGCTGGCGTGGCGGTGGCTAAGCACGGCAATCGCGCGGTGTCGTCGAAATCGGGGGCTTCCGACGTGCTCGCCGCGCTCGGCGTTGCCATCGACGCGCCGCCAGCCACGGTCTCGCGTGCCATCCGCGATGCTGGCGTCGGTTTTTTGTGGGCGCCGCTTTATCATCCGCTGATGAAGGTGTGGGCACCAGTGCGTGCTGAACTCGGCTTCCGCACGCTGTTCAACCTGCTCGGCCCGATCTGCAATCCCGCTGGCGTCGACCGTCAGGTGGTCGGTGTGTTCGGCCGCGAGTGGGTCCGGCCCGTGGCAGAGACGCTATTGGCGCTCGGCAGCCGGCGCGCGCTCGTCGTGCACGGCAGCGACGGCATGGACGAGTTGACGACGACGGGGGCGAGTTTCGTCGCGGACGTCTGCGGCGGGGCAATCAGGGAGTATGAGATCGTGCCGGAGGACGCAGGCCTCCCACGCACGACGCTGGCCGATTTGACGGGCGGCGATGCGGCGCACAACGCGGCAGCACTGCGTGGGCTGCTGGACAACGCAGACGGCCCGTACCGCGACATCGTCGTGCTCAATTCCGCCGCTGCTTTGATGGTCGCGGGTAAAGCCGAGACGATTGCCGAGGGGGCGAGAATTGCAGCCCGTTCGATCGACAGCGGGGCTGCCAAAGCTGTGCTGGCTCAGCTGGTCGCGACAAGTACGGCGGCTGGTAGCGCGCCGGGCTGATCGGTGCCGCGCGCGTGTGCCGGGCCGATCACTCGGCGGCCGCGGCGCCTCGGGAAATCGTTTTGAATGCGGCGAGCGCGTCGTTGCGGGCCACCTTGTGGTCGACGATCGGCTTTGGGTAGGACTTGCCGAGCGTGACCCCGGCCGCAGCGAGCACCATCGGCGGCGCGGTCCAGGGCTCGTGGATGTGGGCGGTTGGCAACTTGGCCAATTCTGGCACCCAAAAACGGACGTAGGCGCCATCGGGATCGAACTTCTGGCCCTGGGACACCGGGTTGAAGATGCGGAAATAGGGCGCGGCGTCGGCGCCGCAGCCTGCCACCCATTGCCAGCTTGCGGCGTTGCTGGCGAGATCGGCATCGACTAGCATGTCCCAGAACCAAGCTTCGCCGACCTGCCACGGCAGCAGCAAGTCCTTGACGAGAAACGATGCCGTGATCATGCGCACGCGGTTGTGCATCCAGCCGGTGTGCCAGAGTTCGCGCATGCCGGCGTCCACGATCGGGTACCCGGTTTGCCCGTGCTGCCAAGCCCGGAGCCCTGCCGCATTTTCGCGCCACGGGAACGCGGCGAACTCTGGTTTGAACGGCGCGTCGGGTAGCGTTGGCCAATGGACCAGCAGGTGGACGGCGAAATCGCGCCAGACGAGTTCCTTGAGGAACGTCTCGAGCCCTTTGTCGGCCTTGACGCCTTTGCTGGCGAACCGGTCGGCGGCCGCTCGCGCATGGTGCCAGCACGTCGCGACGCTGATCTCCCCATGATGGATGTGCGGCGATAACCGCGAGGTGCCGGGAAGGTCGGGCCGGTTGCGCTGTTCGTCATAATCGGCAAGTGCCGAGCCAAGGAAGGCATCCAGCCGCGCGGAGGCACCAGCTTCACCCGGTGTCCAAGCTGCGGCCATGCCACCCGACCAGTCGGGCTTCGTGGGGAGTAGCGCCCACGATGCGAGGTCGTCCGACTTCGGACATGCGGCTGGCGGTTTCAGTGCCTTGGGCGCGGGCAAAGGTGTCGGCGGCGGCTCCGACGCTATCAGCGCGCGCCAGAACGGCGTGTAGACCTTGAACGGCTGACCCGCCTTGGTCCGCAGGGCGTCGGGCCGCTTGAGCGTCGCGCCCGCCAGCCGCCGCAGCGTTACGCCGTCGGCCTTCAAGGCGTCGTGGACGCGGGTTTCGAGCGCGGTTGCCCACGGCTCATAGGCGGCGGTGGTCACGACTTCGCCAGCGCCGGTTTCTTTCGCCAGCGCGCGGAGCACATCGACCGAGGCTCCACGCCGCAGCACGAGCCTGCTGCCGATCGCGTCCACGTCGCGGATCAGCGCGGCAAGGCTTTCATGCAGCCACCACTTCGATGCGCCACCGAGGCCCCAGTTGCCTGTTGCCCCCGAACGGGAGGACGCTTCGTCCAGTACATAGCACGGCACGACCGGCGCACCGCTTTCCGCCGCCGCCGTCAACGGGCGGTGATCGGCAAGGCGAAGGTCCTGGCGGAGCCAGACGATGACCGGTTTCATGGTGTGCGACCGCCTTATGACGCGGTGGGAAGGAACATCGCCAACGAAGGCATACGGCCGACAGATCAGAGCACGTTCAGGCCGACGCGGTCAGTTGCCGAATAAGAGGTCGAAGATCGTCTTCGGTTTTTGCTGGCGTGGCGGATCGCGCCGCACGGCGGTTGTTTTTGGTCTTTCGGTCGCGGCCGCCGCTTCGTCGAGTGGGGTCACGTCCGCGCCGCCGGGTGTTTTGATGCCACCGGCCGTCTGGGTAATCCCAGAGGCAGGGCGTAAGACGAACTCGTCGGTGATGCCGTCGACGCTTGCCACGATCACCTTGCCGTCGTCCCAGGTCCACGTCGCCGACTTCGAGCCGAGCTGGTGGGGTTCGACAGCCACCACCGAACGTGTGGCGATATCGACGATCGCGGTCATGGCGACGGGTTGTGGCCCGGACTTGAGCGGGACCGTCCCGCCCTCGAAACGCAAAACGCCGATGCCCCTGAACGGAGCTTTGCGAACCTCCCAGTCGAGCAGCTTCGGCTGTCCGCTGCCGGGAGATTCGAGCGGCACGCGCAAGGCGGACTGGTCGACGCTGACGGCAAAGTACTCGTTGCCGCGTTGGATGAGGTTCCAGCCTTGGATACCGCCGCCAGCCACCACGACTTCGTTGCTGTCTGTGAAATCTCCGCCGAGCCGCTTCAAGCTTTCGGCCGCGAGTGCGAATTCGGGATCGAGATCGACCGCGCGCCGCACATCGGGGATGGCGTCCTGGTTGCGCCCCTGGGCCTCGGCGATGACGCTGCGCGCCCACAGCGTCGCGGCCCGGTTGGGGTCGAGCTTCAGCGCCGTTTCGATGTCCTTCATGCCGACTTCGGTCTGGCCGACTTCGCTGTAGACGACACCGCGGTAGGCATAGCCGAGCGGGTTGCGCGGCTCGGTCTCGATGGCTTTGGCGAGATCGGCGAATGCGTCGTCGAAGGCTTCGAGATAGCCATGGGCGAGGCCGCGGCCAGCGTAGGCCGGGGCGAGCTTGGGGTCGATTTCGATGGCGCGCGCATAGTCGCGGACGGCGGAGGCGAAGTTGCGAACGCCGAGATAGGCGCCACCGCGCAACAAGTAGAGTTCGGTATTGCCGTTGTCGAAGGCGATGGCGCGGGAGAAGTCCTCGATTGCTTCGGCATACCGCTGGATCCGCAGCTTTGCCGTGGCGCGGCCGCGATAGGCGTTGGCGAAACGGGCGTCGGCGTTGGCGGCCCGGGTAAAATCACGGATGGCCGAATGCGGCCGGCCCATCGACAGCAACACGCGGCCGCGACCGGCCAGCGGTACGGCGCTCTGCGGGATCAGTTCGATCGCGCGCGTGTAGTCGCGCAAGGCGTCATCAGCCTGACCGAGCTTATCGAAGCTGGCGGCGCGGTTGGCGTAGGCTGCTGAAAACCCTGGCGACAGCAAGACGGCTCTGTCGAAATCCCGGATCGCCTCCTTTGGCAGGCCGAGCGCCAGCAAGAGGTTGCCGCGATTGTTGTAGGTCGCGGCATGTTCCGGGAACAATTGGATCGAGCGGTTGAAATCATCGATGGCGAGCTTGGCTTGGCCGGAGCGGGCGTACGCTACGGCGCGGTCGTTCAGTATCGCGCCGCGGCGGTCGTTGGTCAGCCGCTGATCTTTCAGCGCTTCCGTATAAAGTGTGATGGCCTGTGCGGTGTTGCCGCGCAGCAGGTTGGCTGCTGCTTCGCCGGCCGCGTTCTGCGTTGCGTTCGGGGGTTCTGGTGCGGCGACAGCAGGCGCAGTGAGGCAGACGCTGAGGCACGCGCCAGCAAGCGCGGCGGCGCGCTGCACTGCCGGACGGCTTACAAGGCTGTATGCTGGCCCGTATGCAAGGCAGGCTATTGGTCGGGCGGCCAGATGCGCCGAGGTGGGATTTGTGGTCATCATCACACCTACGTTTAGCCTCTGATCCGCGCTACGGCTATCTCAGAGCAACATCTCATCGGAGTTCTCGATGAACCTGTGGTTTCGTCTGCTGTGGCTCGCCCTGACGGCCGCTTGGCGGCCCGCAATCGGCACTGAGACCGACGTCGGCCGACTCGAATTCCGTGTCGTGCCGAGCGATCTCGATTTGTCGCTGCACATGAACAATGGCCGTTATCTGACTATCATGGACCTCGGCCGCCTGGACTATCTCGCCCGTACCGGCTTGTGGCGCGCGGTTCGCCGCCACCGGTGGACGCCGATCGCGTCAGCGATCTCGATTCGATACCGGCGGGAATTGCGGCCGTTCGATCGTTACCGGCTCGAGACGCGCTTGGTCTATTGGGCGGAGGCCAGTGTCGTGATGGAACAGGTATTCGTGTTGCTGACCGGCCCTCACAAAGGGCAAGTCGCGGCACGAGCCATGTTCAAGGGCGGGATTTATTCACGCGGTGAGCGGTCGTTCATCGACATTGCGCGGCTGATGGCCGAAATCGGCGTGCGCGCGTCCAGCCCGGCGATGAGCCCTGAAGTCGAGGCTTTCCTCAAGGCCGACGGCGCGCTCAAGATCGGCGCGGCGCAATATACGCTGTCTGACGGTTAGTCGGCCGGTGGGCGAGCGGTGGGTCGCATTCGTGATTGCGGGGCGGCACCATGAGGGATAGACGGCGCGCTCACGTCTGACACCGACCTGGATGCCCTATCGAAATGCTTGCCGCATGCCCGCGCACGATCGACGTCATCACGACGCCCGGAGCGAGCGGTTACCGGCTGCTCGATAGCGGGGCTGGCCGCAAGCTCGAACGGTTCGGCGCAATCACGGTCGACCGGCCCGAACCTCAGGCACTTTGGCAACGGCGGCTGCCGGATAAAACGTGGGCCGAGGCTCATGCGGTGTTTTCAGCATCCGGCGAGGACGACGAAAAGGGCAAATGGCGGATCGACAGGCCGGTCCCCGACGAATGGCCGGTGGCGCTCGACCCCGGCCGCCCGGTGACGATGGGCTGCCGATTGTCAGGGTTGTGGCACCTCGGGTTGTTTCCAGAACAGCGGCCGCACTGGCAGTTCATGCTCGATAGGGTGGCGGATGCGGCGACCAAATCTGCCGACGGCGCACCACCTCGGGTATTGAACCTGTTCGGCTACACCGGCGCGGCGTCGTTGCTCGCTGCCACTGCTGGCGCCGAGGTGACCCACGTTGATGCTTCGAAAAAAGCCGTCGCTTGGGGCCGCGACAACCAGGGTCTTTCGCGCATGGGCGAGGCGAAAATCCGCTGGCTCGTCGATGACGCGATGAAGTTTACCGCGCGCGAGGTCCGCCGCGGCAAGACCTATGACGTCGTGCTACTCGATCCGCCGAAGTTCGGCCGTGGCCCGGATGGCGAGGTGTTCGACCTCTATCGTCACGTCGGGCCATTGGTCGAGGACTGCGTCCGCCTGCTGGCGCCTGGGCCGTCGGCGATGGTGCTCACGGTTTATGCCATCCGCGCGTCGGCCTTGGCGTTCGCCGGACTTGTTGCCGAAGCGCTGGCCGACCGGCCAGGACGGTTGAGCGCGGGCGAGCTCGCCCTAGAGGAGGAGGGCAGCGGGCGCCTGCTGCCGACGTCGCTCTATGTCCGCTGGACCGGCGAGGCTTTGCCGTGAGCGACGACACGCCACCGCGAGATGGTTCGCGCCACCTGGCGCCACGCGCCATCACCAGTTTGACCAACGACAGCATCAAGGCCATCCGGGCGCTCGACATGCGCAAGGCGCGCAAGGAGACCGGCCTGTTCGTCGCCGAGGGGACGTCAATACTGATCAGCGCCCGCGAGTTTGGCTTTCGCCCCGAGACGCTGGTGTATCTGGCCGGCAGCGCTGGCAGCGGCGTGCAGAAAGGCCTTGTCGACGGGACGCTATCGGCGGGCGGTGCGTGTCTCGAGGTCAGCCAAGCGGTGCTCGAGAAACTGTCGGGTAAGGACAATCCGCAGACCATGCTTGGCGTTTTCCGCCAGATGTGGCGGGACGTCCCTGATCCGGCGCGACTGGGGCGAGCCGACGTGTGGATTGCGCTCGAAGATATCCGCGACCCGGGCAACCTCGGGACGATCATCCGGACCGCCGATGCGTTCGGGGCGGCTGGCATCATCCTCGTCGGCTCGTGCGCCGATCCGTATTCGCGCGAGGCGATCCGGGCGACGATGGGGTCGATCTTCGCCGTTCCGCTCGTCAAGATGGCAACCGACGCGTTTGTGGATTTGAGCCAGCGTTGGCCGGGCGACATCGTCGGCACGCACCTCGATGCGCGGGAAGATGTTCGCGCGGCGGTGTTCTCAGGGCCGGTGATGATCGTGATGGGTAGCGAGGGACCGGGCCTGTCACAGGAACTGACGGCGGCCTGCCGGCGGCTGGTCAAGATTCCGATGGCCGGTCGGCTCGACAGCCTCAACCTTGCGATCGCCACGGCCATCACGCTATTCGAGGTCCGGCGGCCCCAGCTGAAACTTTGACCGTGCCACGAAACCGCAATGCGCATCGAATACCACCGCACGCTGATCGCCGACCACGTCCGCAACGCGGCGTTCCATGCCGCGCTTGCCGCACACATTATTCCTGGCGAGACGGTCGTTGCCGACATCGGCACGGGCACCGGACTGCTCGGCATGATGGCGGCACGGCTCGGGGCAAAACGCGTCTACATGTATGAGACGGCCGCCGTTGGGGCGGTAGCCGAACGCGCTGTCAAAGCCAACAAACTCGGCCGCGTGTGCGAAGTCATCGCCTGTCATTCGACAGATATGATCGACCCGCCGAAGGCCGACGTGGTCGTGTCCGAAACGCTGGGCAATTACGCGTTTGAAGAAAATATCATATCGACGCTGACCGATGCCGCCCAGCGCCACTTGAAGCCAGGTGGCGTGATGATCCCATCGGGCGTCCGTCAGTTCGCGGCACCTGTCGTGTCGGGCCGTTTCCACCGCGAGCTTTCGGTTTGGGCGGACGCTGGCCCGAAGCTTGGTGTGGCGATCGACCTTGGCGAAGCGCAGCACCTGACTTTCAACAATGCCTACGTCCGCTTGATGGACGCGGGCGACCTGTTCGACGGGCTGGCGTCCGCCCGCGCGTGGGACGAGGTTGACTTTGCCAAACGTCCGGCGACGTCGCGCAAGGCCGACATCGCTTGGAGGCTCGACCGTCCCGTCACGATCGATGGGTTTGCCTACTGGTGGACGGCGACGCTGGCGCCGCAGATCGTTTTGTCGACCGCTCCGGATGCGCCTCGCACCCACTGGGAGCAGCTTTATTTCCCGACCGCTGCGCCAATTACCGTGGCCGCTGGCGACGAGGTCCGGTTGACGGTGCGCACGAAGTCGTCGGAGGAAGCTGGGACCCACCTGGCGTGGACGGCGGCGCACTTCGGTGCGAAGGGCGACCAAATTTCGCGCCAATCGCACGACCTCGACAAGGGATATTTGCCTTGAGCCTGTTTTCAGAAGCGACTGACTGCTAATCCTCTAAGGCAAGTCCGCGAAGTTCCAAATCAGCACTTCCAACAGGGTGATCGATTTCATATATATTTCTGGTCAGCCTGACCATAAAAGGACGGCCACTTGCCATCACCAGTTGTGAAGCCAACAAAAAAGCCGCTTGGCGCGGGCCGTTGGCGGTTACAGGATGCGAAAGCTCAATTCAGCGAACTCGTGCGGCGTGCCCGTGAAACAGGGCCGCAGCGCGTAACCGTTCATGGCCGGGACGCCGTCGTCGTCGTTGCCGCCGACGAATGGGACCGCCTCAGTAACCCCGTATCGGGTCGCGACATCGTCAACGCCTTGGCAAACTCGCCGTTGCGCGACGTTCCGATCGAACGGCTATCCGTCAAATCGCCGTTTCGGGATGTGAAGCTTTGAGGGGCTGGCTGATCGACACAAACGTGGTGTCGGAGCTACGGCGAGCGAGACCGGCCCAGCGCGTGCGCGCGTTCGTTGCGGGCCAACCCGGCGATGTCCTTTTCACGAGCGATGTGACCTTCGCCGAAGTCCGTTTCGGCATCGAACAAGTGGCAGATCCTGCGCGCCGTGCCGACTTAGTTCAGTGGCTCGATCGAACTTTACGCCCTTTGTTTGCCGGTCGGGTGTTGCCTGTGACCGAAGATGTGCTGCTGCGCTGGCGCCTCATGCTGGAAGCGGGCCGCAAATCGGGCCACACATTTTCTGAGCCCGATTTGCTGATTGCAGCGCTGGCCGCGCTTGCAAACCTTATCGTCGTCAGCCGTGATACGAGCGAGTTCGTTGCTGCGGGCCTGCCCGTCTTCGATCCTTGGGAATGGAAACTCTATACCGGAGACCGCGAACAGATCGTCCCAGACGCAGACGGACCCGAAGCTTTGACCACGGCGACGGCAATGATCGCCAGCTGATCGACGGTACGAGGACCAGTTCCAACAGCATGATGGCACCTCGACGGGTGCGACGATCTTGCATGCGCGCTGATGTCAAGGCATAATATCTCTTATCGAGCCTGCGTTGGCCTGCCCTCCATACAGTGGACGGTCCGATCACCCTGCGATCACTGCCCTGATGAAGACGTCTGCGCGCTTCGATACGGCCGGGCTGCACGTCGTTTCTGGAGGCACTCGGTATGTCGAGCAGCGGCACGGTGAAGTGGTTCAACGGCATCAAGGGTTACGGGTTTATTCAGCCCGACGAGGGCGGCACCTACGTCTTTGTCCACATTTCTGCCGTAGAGCGCGCGGGGTTGAAATCGCTCCGTGAAGGCAAAAGCTCGGCTATGAACTCGAACAGGGCCGCAACGGCAAATATGCAGCCGTCAACCTCCGCCCGATGTAGCAGCCGACACCGGTAAGCCCTTGTGGGGCAACGTCTGTGGCACGCGGCGGGGAGCGCTGACGGGCTTTTCGGGCGCGTCTGATGACGCCGCGCACGGCGGCGACTGCGACCGCTTTAGCTTTGCCGGAACAAAGGTTCCAAGCTCGCCGTTTCCGCGATGACGTGTCGCGAAAGCTTCGGATAGCTTGACGCACGTTGCAAGACGGCGCAGGACATTCATGGACAACGGACGCCTCGCGGCGGGCCGTGCAACGCGTATTTGTTACGGGGGGCAGACTATCTGCTCCCCGGTTTGGTTTTTGGATTCGGACAACTGAGGGATAAATGGCGAAAGAGGAAATGCTCGAGTTCGAGGGTGTGGTCGAGGAAGTCCTGCCGGACGCCCGCTGCCGCGTCAAACTCGACAACGGGCACGAGGTCATCGCCTACACGTCCGGCCGCATGAAAAAGAACCGTATTCGTATTCTTGCCGGCGACCGTGTCACGATCGAGATGACGCCCTACGACCTGACCAAGGGACGCATCAACTTCCGGCATAAGGATGCTCGTGGCGGCCCAGGCGGCGGCGGACCAACCGGCCCTGGTGGCGGCGCGCCGGGTGGCACGCGGCCACGGCGCTGACGCCCCTCTGATTTTGGCAGGGTCTCTAGAAGCGCTGATATCTGCGATGGCCAACGGCTTTGGCCATTGCTACTCGGCGGCGTCGAGCATCTGGTCTGCGGCGCTGTCGTAACGCGACGTATCGGTGGCGAGCATGCCAAGAGCATGCAGGTAAACTTCGAGGATGCTTTCCTCTTCCTGGCGCTCGTTTTTGCTCTTTTTGCGCAGTTGGATGATTTTGCGCAGCACCTTGACATCGAAGCCGACGCCCTTGGCTTCGATGTACTTGTCGCGGATATCGTCGGCGAGCGCCTTCTTCTCCTGCTCCAGCCGCTCGATCTGCTCGACGAGCTGGCGGAGCTGGGCTTGGGCGGCCCCTTGTAGCGTGGACATGGCGTAACCTTCGTTCGTGTGGAACCGCGACGGTATGGACACGGACCAGCGGCGGCAAGCGCGCGGCTCGTGTCATCCATAGCTTTGTCACCGCGCCGGACAAGACTGCAAAGACGCTTGACAGAGCGGGCCCGGTCGCGAATTGCGGACTGTGATTCCAATGACATTTCCGGCGACAGGGACTGGTGCCATGAGCGCAGCCGAAGATCGAAGCCGACTGATCGCCATCATCGCGGCGCGATCATTCTCGAGCGGGCCAGAGATGAAACTGGCGTCGGGCCGCACCTCGAACATCTATTTCAACATGAAGCCGACGATGCTCCACCCGGAGGGGGCGTATCTGATCGGCGCACTCTTGCTCGACGCGATCGCGGCCGACGCGCCGGATCTGGTGGGCGGCCTCGAGATGGGCGCGGTGCCGATCGCGACGGCGGTCGCCGCCGTCAGCCATGCCAAAGCAACACCGGTGGCCGCCTTCTTCGTTCGCAAGCAGGCCAAGGAACACGGTACGCAGAGCCTCATCGAGGGGCTTGCCAAACAGGACACGATCGCCGGTAAGCGGGTCGTCATCGTCGAGGACGTGACGACGACGGGCGGGTCGGCGCTGAAAGCCGTCGCGGCGGTGCAGGCGGCGGGTGCCATTGTCGTCCGGGTGGCGACGGTCGTCGACCGTCAGGAGGGCGCAGCTGAAGCTTTCGCGGCCGCGGGCATGCCTTTCACCGCGCTACTGACGGCAGCCGACTTTCGCTGATCGATCGCTTATTCGTTTTGGGCGTGTTGGCTGAGCACATCGCGTCATAGACTTGCCATCGTGGCTGGGACATCGTCTGTTGGGATGCCCAATCCTCGAAAGTTGCCGCGATGGCCGCACGCGACCAGTTGATGATCGAGATCACGCCACAGGTCCTGCTCAAGGCCTATGCTTGCGGCATCTTCCCCATGGCAGAAAGCGCCGACGACCCGGCGCTATACTGGATCGAGCCGCAGCACCGAGGGGTGATGCCGCTCGACGCCGTGACGGTGCCTGGACGACTTGCCCGCACCATCCGCAACACGCCGTATGTCGTTCGGATCGATACGGATTTCCCCGGCACGATCGATGGCTGCGCGGCGGCGCGGCCCGGACGGCAAAGCACCTGGATCAATTCCCGCATCCGCGCGCTCTATGGCGAACTGTTCGACCTTGGCCATTGCCACACGGTCGAAGTCTGGGATGGCGAGCGGATGGTTGGCGGGCTCTATGGTGTGGCGCTCAAAGGCGCGTTTTTTGGCGAGAGCATGTTCTCGATCGAGCGCGACGCCAGCAAGATCGCGCTTATCCACCTTGTCGCGCGGCTGATCCACGGCGGGTTCAACTTGCTCGATACGCAATTTGTGACGCAGCACCTTCGACAGTTCGGCGCGATGGAGATCGGCCGACCGGCGTTCCACAAGCGTCTCGAAAAGGCCCTTGCGGTGGAGGGCAGCTTCTTCGCGCTGCCGCCCGACGTCTCGCCGGAGCAAGTCGTCGAGATCGTAACGACCGCCTGTGTGCACAAGCCGACACCGGCGAAGCCCGGCACGACGCCGGGAATTCCTGCGGTGAGCAAGCGGAAGAGCTGAGCTTTGCCGCGCGCGAACCGGCTCAGAAGTCGAGGTCTTTGGCGAAGGCCGCCTTGTCCTGGATGAAGCGGAAGCGGGCTTCAGGTTTTGAGCCCATCAGCGCGTTTACAGTTTCCGTCAGCATCGTGCGCTCGCCCTCGCCGTCGCCGATCTCGACTTTCAGCAGCTGGCGTTTGCGGCGGTCCATCGTGGTCTCTTTGAGATTGCTCGCATCCATCTCGCCGAGGCCCTTGAACCGCGTGATCTCGACCTTTTGTGTGCCCTTGAATTCGCTGGCGAGCAGCGCGTCGCGCTGGCGTTCATCGCGCGCGTACACGGATTTCGCACCCTGGCGGAGACGGTAGAGCGGGGGAACGGCGAGGAACAGATGCCCGTTCTGGATCAGCTCGGGCATTTCCTGGAAGAAGAACGTGATCAGGAGCGACGCGATGTGGGCGCCGTCGACGTCGGCGTCGGTCATCAGGATCACCCGCTCGTAGCGCAGGTCGTCGTCTTTGTAGCGGGCACCGGTGCCGACGCCGAGCGCCAGCAGCAGGTTCGATAACGCCTCGTTCTGCGCGAGTTTCGCCGACGTCGCGTTGGCGACGTTCAGGACTTTGCCGCGCAAGGGGTAAATCGCCTGGGTCTCGCGGTCTCGTGCACTTTTGGCCGAGCCGCCGGCGCTGTCGCCTTCGACGATGAAGATCTCAGTGCCGGCCGCCGACTGGATCGTGCAATCGGCGAGCTTGCCCGGCAGGCGCAACTTGCGGGTGGCGGACTGGCGCTGGACTTCCTTGTCCTTGCGCCGCTTCAGCCGTTCTTCCGCCTGCTCGATCGACCATTCGAGGAGCTTGGTCGCCTGTTGCGGGCTATCGGCGAGCCAATGATCGAAGGCATCGCGGAGCGCCGTTTCGACGATTTTTGTCGCGTCCGACGTGGCGAGCTTGTCCTTGGTCTGGCCCTGAAACGCCGCGCCGCGAATGAACACCGACAACATCGAGGCGGCCGTGCCCATCACGTCGTCGGCGGTGATTTGGGCGGCTTTCTTGTTGTTGACGAGGTCGCCGTACGCGCGCAGCCCCTTGTAGAGCGCTTGGCGCAGGCCGTTCTCGTGGGTGCCGCCTTCGGGCGTCGGGATCGTGTTGCAATAGGACGTCGAGAAGCCGTCCTCGTTGGTGATCCAGGCAATTGCCCACTCGACGGCGCCGTGTCCATCGGCTGGTGAAACCTTGCCGGCGAACAGATCTTTCGTGACCATGCTATCGAGGTCGATGCGGGCCGACAGCGCTTCCTTGAGGCCGCCTGGAAAATGGAACACGGCCTTCTCGGGCACTGTTTCGGTCGTGAGGCCGGCGTCGCAGAACCAGCGGATTTCGACGCCGCCGTAAAGGTAGGCCTTGGAGCGGGCCATGCGCATCAGCCGCTCGGGCGAGAACTTCGCGCCCTTGCCGAAAATCTGATCGTCGGGCCGGAAGCGGACGACCGTGCCGCGCCGATTCATCACCGGGCCGAGGCTTTCGAGTTTATCGGCAACGTGTCCGCGCGAAAACGCCATGCGATAGAGCTGCTGGCCGCGGGCGACCTCGACCTCGCAGCGTTCGGAGAGGGCGTTGACGACCGACACACCGACGCCGTGCAGGCCGCCCGACGTGTTGTAGTTCTTGGCGTCGAATTTGCCGCCAGAGTGCAGCGTGGTCATGATGACTTCGAGGGCGGACTTGTTCTTGAATTTCGGGTGCGCGTCGACCGGAATGCCGCGACCGTTGTCGGCGACCGACAGGAAGCCATCGCCGCCGACCCGGACTTCGATCCAGGTGGCGTGGCCAGCGACCGCCTCGTCCATGGCATTGTCGAGGACCTCGGCGAACAGGTGGTGCAGCGCCTTCTCGTCGGTGCCGCCAATGTACATGCCAGGGTGACGGCGGACGGGCTCAAGGCCTTCCAGCACGTCGATGTTGGCGGCGGTGTAGCTGTCGGAGGCGTCGGCTGGACGCTTGGTGCTGGACCGGGCCGACGCGGATTTATCGCTCATGGATGTGCCGGATAGGGGTGGGGTCAGGTCGCCGAACAGGGATGGTTCGGGCATGGGTTTGGCGGCGGGTTTGGCCATGAGGAGGCGTCTCCGAAGTGCTGGATACGCATGTCACGGTGCGTGGGGCCGTTTGCAAACGCTATGGCACCAGAATCGTCGAGGGTTCGAACATCGTCACGCGTTGCGAGGTGGCACGAAGGGGCGGACGTTGGCAAGCGCGTGCGGGCAACGGTTTTGACGGGTTCGCCTGCGCGATGTTCGCATGAGCCGGGGCGGTGGCGGCGACTCAAGCCGCCAGCACGCCCGTCAGCTGGTGTGGGCTGGAGCCGGTGATTTCCACAGGCACGATGCGGCCGATTTCGGCTGCACCCGCCGGCGCTGTCACGACCTGAAGGTAGGGCGACCGGCCCATCAACTGGCCATCGCGACGACCTTGACGCTCGAACAGGACGGGCACGGTCCGTCCGATCAGTCCGGCGTTGAAGGCACCGGCCTGGGCGTTGAGCAGGCCTTGCAGGCGCGTCAAGCGCTCGCTGGCGACCTCGTCCGGGATCGCGCCATCGAGGGACGCTGCTGGCGTACCTGGCCGCGGCGAATACTTGAACGAGAACGCCATGGCGAACCGCGTCTCCTCGACGAGGTCGAGCGTGCGGCGGAACTCGGCCTCGGTCTCGCCGGGGAAGCCGACGATGATGTCGGTCGACAACGCGATATCGGGGCGGGCTGCGCGAATGCGCTGCACGAGCGAGCGGTAATGGTCGGCTGTGTGCTTGCGATTCATGGCGGCGAGGATGCGATCGGCGCCCGACTGGACCGGCAAATGCAGGAACGGCATCAGTTTGGGCTGGTCGCGGTGGGCGGCGATCAGGTCGTCCGACATGTCGCGTGGGTGGCTGGTCGTATAGCGTAGCCGCTCCAAGCCGTCGATTTCCGCAATGGCATCGAGCAGGCGGGCGAGCGAGGCTGGTGCGCCATCGAGCCCGGCGCCGTGGTAGCCATTGACGTTCTGGCCGAGCAGCGTGATCTCGACGACGCCACGGGCGACGAGGCGCCGGGCCTCGGTGACGATGTCGGCAACGCTGCGCGAATACTCGGCGCCCCGCGTGTAGGGGACGACGCAGAACGTGCAGAACTTATCGCAACCTTCCTGCACGGTCAGAAACGCGGTCTTTGTCGTGGCGTGCGTGCTGCCGGGCAGCGGCTGCTCCCGCGCGGTCAGCGTTCGCGCGGGAAGCAAGCGAAACTTGTCGTCCTCGGGGAACGAGGTCTCGACGAAGCGGGCTGGGAAATGGGCCGAGCGGTTCGAGCTGGCCGCGACGAGGTCTGGGAGCTGGTGATAGCTCTGGGGGCCGACGACGATGTCGACGGCGGGCTGGCGGCGCATGATTTCTTCGCCCTCGGCCTGGGCAACGCAACCGGCCACCGCGATCACGGTCCGCTCGCCGCGGGCGGCGCGTTCGGTCTTGATCTCACGCATCCGGCCGAGGTCGGAATAGACCTTCTCAACGGCCTTGTCGCGAATGTGGCAGGTGTTGAGGATGATCAGATCGGCAGCGTCGGGCGTGTCGACTTCGCGGTACCCGCCACCACCGGCAGCCGCCAGCGCTTCGCTCATGCGCTCGCTATCGTAGACGTTCATCTGGCAACCGAACGTCTTCACAAAGACCGTCTTGGAGGCCATGACGTCATCTCCGCCCATTTAATCGATCCGTTGGTGCCGATCGGCCGATGCCGATCCGCAGGTATCGCGTGTGACAGTCTCACGACAGTGTGGATGGCGGGTATCTGAAATCGCAAAATATCGACGCAGTTGCCAGACCAGCGTCGCGATCACGCCGTTTCAGTAGCTTAGCGCCTCCCTGTCATACCGCAATGCACAATACGGGCACAACGGTTTCAAACGTGGTCGCCGCCGTTTGCGCCAGGCGTGCCTCTCAGGGCTGCGACCACACCAGCGCGCACTTCTGTTTCAGCGTGTCTGGCCAATGCTTTACGGTCGGCGAACTGCGAAATCGGGCGGGGTGGGCCGACCGTGATGGTTGCCTCGAGCGAGCCCGCACACAGTAACGACCAAGCGCTTTCACCGATCCCGATGTCGCCAAGATAGCCTAATCCGCGACGATCCGCCCAGGTCATGGGGATGCCATTGCGGCGTGTGTAGGCGATCGACAGTGTCTGGACGACGATATCGTCCGCCAACGACAGCTGATCGCCGTTGCTCGCCCCAGCCGTGATGGCGCCAAATAGCGATGAGCGGAACGGCAACACGCGATTGCCGTCACTGGTGGTGCCTTCGGCAAACAACACGATGGCATCGCCCTGGCGCAGACGGCTGGCGATCTCACCGGCCGTATTGCCGACCGAGGTGCGCCGCTCGCGGTCGACGAACACCGTCCGCTGCAAGCGCGCCAGCGTGCCGGCGAACGGCCAGTTTGCGACTTCTTTTTTGGCGACAAATGATACGGGTGCGACAGCAGACAGCACCATGATGTCGAGCCACGTCACGTGGTTTGACGCCAACAGCACCGGGCGATCGGTCACGACCTTGCCCAACACCTTGATCTTGACGCCCGCTATTTGACACACCCTGCGGTGGTACCAATGCGGCAAACGCCGCGCGAGGCGCCGGTTGACCTTTAGCAGCGTCCACTGCACCGGCATCAGCGGCAACGTCAAGGCAACGAAGCCAGCACCGCGCAGCACGGCGCGCACCGGGCTCCGCGGTGGACGGGTATCTGCGATGTCGGTTGGAACGATTTGGCGCCGCATGGCACTTACTTAGTTGGCCTGCGTCCCGGCGGGAAGGCGGCGCAATCGCAGATCCGGTGGCAGATTTCCCGATTGCTGGTAAACGCTGCTGCGAAACAGCGTCGACGCGGCGCATCTAGGGGAGCACGACATGGTTTGGGGATCAGTTCCAAAGGCTGGCAGCCGCGTTGGCAGCGGCGGGCCAATTCGAGGTGCCGACGAGATCGATTTCCGCATCCACGGCCAGGAGATGCAGTTCGTCGAGATCGAGCTCGATCCTGGCGAGAGCGCCGTGGCCGAAGCCGGTGGCATGATGTTCAAAGACCCATCGGTCGAGATGAGCACGATCTTTGGCGACGGCTCCCAACAAGACAGCGGCTTCTTCGGCAAAATCGCGTCGGCGGGTCGGCGGCTGCTCACCGGCGAAAGCCTGTTCATGACGCAGTTTACCCACCAGGGCCAAGGCAAGGCGCACGTGGCGTTTGCTTCGCCGTATCCCGGCACGATCATCCCGTTCAAGTTGTCGGAGATGGGCGGGGCGATGATCTGCCAGAAGGACGCGTTCCTGTGCGCGGCCAAAGGCGTGTCGGTCGGGTTGCACTTTCAGCGCAAAATCATGACCGGTCTGTTCGGTGGCGAAGGCTTCATCATGCAGAAACTCGAGGGCGATGGGTTCGCGTTCGTCCACGTCGGCGGATGCGTGATCGAGCGAACGTTGAACCCGGGTGAGGAATTGCACATCGACACCGGTTGCGTCGCGGCTATGACCGCTGACGTGGATTTCGACATCGTGCGGGCTGGCAACGTCAAATCGATGATTTTCGGTGGTGAAGGCGTGTTCTTCGCCCAACTGCGCGGCCCTGGCACCGTTTGGATCCAGTCGTTGCCGTTCTCGCGGCTGGCTGGCCGGATCATCGCCAACGCGGGACCAATTGGTGGTGGCGGCGGCGGGACACTCTCGGGCGTGTTTGGCGGCGACGACAACTAAGCGGCAACGGCGCGAGGTTTCTGGCGCCAAGGTTTCAGGCGCCGGCTTTTTTACGCGCAGGGTTTCATGCGCCGGGTTTCACGCGCCGGGTTTCACGCGACTTTGCTGCTACGATGTGGACGGACGCGGTGGACGCCGCGCGCGTCCGCTGGCCCAACAACGGCGTCGACTTCGAGGCGGGCAAGCAAGTTGGCCGCCCAACCGGCGCTTACCTTCAGCGTCGACTGGAGATGTCCGATGCTTGCGCCACCGTCGCGGACAGCAACCGCAACGGCGCGATCGAAAAGCTCATCGGCCGAATTGGGCGGCGCATTGGACCCAGCCGCGTTAGATCCGGCTGCCGCGTGGACATGGTTGTGCATGCCATCGGCGACGTGATGCGCGCCGTCATGCGGATGGCCGCCGTAGCGGGCGGGGTCGGGATACGAACCGCCCGTATCGCGGGGCACGCCGGCAATCGCCCCGTTGGCCAAGGATTGGGATAATTGGCTCTGCGCCCCATTCTGAACCGGTGCAGATAGCTCGGCGACATAGGCCGGTGCCTCACGCTCCTTCAAGCTCATCGCCACGCTCGCGACTTCCTCGGCCGAAACGCTCGGACCATGTATGCGCACCGCATCCGTGTTGGCAGTTGAAAGCAAGCTATCGCCACCTGCGAGCAGATGCTCGGCGCCCTCGTCGCCAATGATGCCGCGGCTTTCGGCGCGGCCGGCGACTCTGTACGAGAGGCGGGCTGGCAGACTGTCGCGGATCGACGACGTCACGATGTCGGGCGTCGTGCGATCCGTCGCCACGATCAAATGGATGCCGGCGGCGCGGGCCGCTTTGGCGAGACGGGCGACCGACCCTTCGATCTCCCGGCCAGCGACCGCCATCAGGTCGGCCAGGTCCTCGATGACCACAACGATATAGGGCATCGGCGCGAGGTCGATATCTTGGGTTTCGAATCGGGCCTTGCCGGTGCGGTCGTCAAATCCGGTCTGGACTTTGCGCTGAAGCACCTCGCCACGCTTCGCGGCATTGCGAACGCGGTTGTTGAACAATTCGATATTTCGCACGCCGAGGAACGACATGCGCTTCATCCGCTCTTCCATCTCGCGGACGCACCAGGCCAGCGCCGTGATCGCCTTGTGCGGATCGGCGACGACAGGCGTCAACAAATGCGGAATGCCGTCATACACGGCGAGGTCGACGAGGCGCGGGTCGATCAGCACGAAGCGGCAGTCGTCGGGGCCGTGACGGTAGATCAGCGACAGGATCATGGCGTTAAGGCCGATTGCCCGGGCCGACGCCTCGCTGCCAGATACGAGCAAACCTGAAAGCTGGGTCAGGTCGGCGACGATTGGTGCGCCGCCCGCGCTCAGGCCGAGCGCGATCGGCAGCACATCGATCTCGCTGCGGTAGGCCTCGCTGTCGAGGCAATCGCGGAGAACGACCGGGGCGCGTTCGGCATTGGGCAATTCGATCGCGACGAGGCCGCGACGCTCGCTGACCCGCAACGCTGGTATGCGAAGATGGCTGGCGATGTCGCTGGCCAGCGCAATCACGCGGGAGAGCTTCGTGGGGCGGGCGATCTCGAATAAAAACGTCGTAACGACCGGGCCGGGCTCGATGTCACGGAGCGATCCGTCGATGCCGAACTCGGCGAGGGCATCGCCGATCAGGTGGCCATTGCCTCGATTGCGGCTGTGGGTATAGGCCGAAACGGTGCGAACGGCCGACGGCCGGGCGAGAAGGTTGAGCGTCGGGCGGCGCCAAGCGCTGGCCAAGGAATCGGGCGAAACGGTCGAGCGCAAGCTCGGGGCTCGGCTGGCGCGGGCGCCGAAGCCGAATGTGGATGACAGCACGGTCTGCAAAGCGCGCGGGGTGTTGATCGGCGGGGCGGCAACCGATTGGGACGGATCTCGCCGAACGAAACGGGCTGCCATTCCGCCCGTGGACGCCTCGGTCCAGGCGTCGAAATCGGGTTCGCGGCCGTCATCGTGATGATCGTGTTCGACGTGCGCTGTGAACGCATACGGGCCGAACTGCTGGCGGGTGCGCGACGATACATTTCCATTGGGCTGAACGGACGCGGCGGGCGCATGCAAGGGACCAGCGTCGAGCGGATCAAAGCGCGGCTCGATCGGCTCCAGCGGATCGGGACCCCAGCGCCGGGTATCGGTGTCGTGGACGCCTGCAGCAGGACGGGGGGCTGCAGCAGGACGGGGGGCAGCAGCAGAACGTGGGGCTGCGACCGGGGACATGAACTTCGGTTCGATCGGGTGCGATAGCGGAATAGCAGCCGAGGATTTACGGCGTCGGCGGGTCGGTACGCCGCACGCGATCAGGGTCAAGCCAAAGCCGACGAGGCCGCAAATGGCGGCTGCGGCCAGTTTTGCGACATCACCGAGGTGGGCGATCAGCGGCGCAGATGCCAGCGCGAGGAGTTGTTCGCCGGCAATTCCGCCAAGGCCGTGCGTCATCGGCCATCCAGGTACGGACCGCCACAATGCAGCAGCCGCGGCGAGGCCAGCGATGCCCGAAACATAAGCCGTGATTTGCGTAAGCGCGTTGCGTTGGTGTTCGCCACGGATCATCGCGATTGCCCAGAACATGGGAGCGAGCAGTCCGGCTAAGGCCACGACGCCCAGCGTCTGGTAGGCGAGGTCAGCGCCGAACGCGCCAAGGACGCCGACGAGGTTTCGTGCCGTGTCCAGCCCGGTTCGGGTAAAACTCGGGTCGGACGCTGACCACGAGATCAGTGCCGCCCAGGAGATGGCGATGGCAGCCAGCATCGCATAGCCGAGCGTTGCGTAGACCGTATCGGATAGTGAGTTGGCGAGCGCGGGCGTTAGGATCGGGGGATCCTGAGGGCCTGTTCCATGCGTCCCAGACGCCCGGGAGCTATGTCTCTCGCTTGAAAAGACCATACGCGAACGCAACCGGAATTATAATTGGCCGCGCAGGCGTGTCCGGGATCCCCGGCTAGAGTGCCACCATGCGCTGCAGCGCGTCCTCGATGACGGCTGGCTCGTGCACCAGGGCGACGCGAACGTAAGCGTCGCCGGGGTTGGTGCCGTCGTAAGCCGTCTGAGCGAGGAACCCGCCAGGGATCACCTTGACACCGGCTCGTTGCCACAAGGTTACCGCCGCGTTGATTCCACCACCGAATGTGCTCACGTCGAGCCACAGAAAGAACCCGCCGGCGGGTCGCCGATAGCCGAATTTGCCACCCGTCAGCACGCGGTCGCAGACGTCGAATTTCAAGTTGTAGGCGGCACGATTCATCGAAACGTGCTGCTCCTCCGCCCAAACGGCGGCGGACGCATGCTGTGTTGGACCCGGCATCTGCGGTGCGATCAGGTTGCGGATCTCGGCGAGGCTTTCGATGAACGCGCTGTCTCCGGCGACGAACCCGGAGCGAAGCCCCGGCAGGTTCGACCGCTTCGACAGCGAATTGAAAACAGCAAGATTGGCAAATCGCTGCGGGGTCGTGCTTGCGACTTCGAGGCCGCCCGGCGGCGGATCGCTGGAATAGATTTCCGAATAGCATTCGTCGAGAAACAGCATGAAATCGTGCGCCCGGGCGAGTTCGAGCGCGCGGGCGATGTAGCTTGCCGACGCAACGGCGCCTTGGGGGTTGGCTGGCGAGCACAGGTACAGCGCGATCGTTCGGTCGAGCAGCGCGGTATCGCTAGCAATCGCCTCAAGGTCGGGCAAATGGCCGGTCGCTGCCGTGGCATTCAGGAATACGGGCTCGGCATCGACGGTCAGCGCGGCGCCAAGATAGGCCTGATAATACGGGTTACACAGCAGTACGGCGGGTTTGATGTCCGCTGGCAGGATTTTGCGGCCGGCCGCCGGTAGAGACGCGGTGAACAGGCCCTCGCGCGAGCCGTTGGTGGCAATGATCTCAGTGGCCGGGTCGACGCCTTGAGCCGTCAGGCGATAGCGGCGGGCGAGAAAGTCAGCGATGGCGCCGCGCAGTTCGTCCGAACCTCGGATAGGCGGGTATTTGGCGTAGAGCGCTTCCGCCTCACGCAATTTGTCGACGATGAATGTCGGCATGGTTTCGCGCGGCTCGCCCAGCGTCAGGTCGATGGGCCGGGCGTGGCCAGGCGGAATGCCGTCTAGCAGGCGGCGCAGGCGGGTGAACGGCGAGACGATCGCCCCGGTCGCCATGCGGGCGAGGCCGTGGGCCCGGGGCGCGGGGCCGATGTGGGTCGAGGCTTGGTCGGCCTCGGGCGTGGAGAGATGGATCATCGCTTCGATGTAACGGGCCGCGCGCGCGCGGGAAAGCCGGTTTCGCGCCGGACTGTTGCGGCCGTGACCGTTGTATCAACCCTTCGGGGGCATCCGGCGGGGTTGCGCCAGGCCGGCACGTTGCGCGGTGGAACAATCCTACGGTGCAGCGGCTTTGCCTCTGATCAACTTTGCTGGTCATCCAAAGGAGGGGTCTCATGTCAAAGCACATCGAAATCGAGCCGTCGCCCGAACAGCGCCGGTCCTGGCGTGATTACACGACGCTGAACATCCTGACGGTATCGCTGCTGCTAGCAGTAGCGGCTGGTGTGCTGATGGCAGTCTATTGGGAGCGCCTGATGGCGTTCGTCCCGCGCTGACGGGCCAAAGTTAGTGCTTTGTTTCGACCGCGAAGTCGTGGCCTGGAATGCCGTCGTGACCGGGACCGTTGTCGGTGACGATGATCGTGCTGCCGGCCCAGACCAATTCGGACAAGCGCTCGACGACCTCGCCGGAAATCTCGATACGGTCGAGCGCACCCCTGGCCGTCTCTGCCCGCACAGCTTGCGGCGTCCGGCGCTCGCCGGGTTTGCCTGAAGATCGCACCGGCCGGTCTTCTACGGGCAGCGACACCGCCAACCAATTGAAGTCCGTTTGACCAGGGGCTGGGGCGGTTGCCACAAACACGTGATTGCCGATCGCCTCGCCGGGGTCGCGGATCGTCACCGGCATATCGAACACCGGGCGCATCGCTTGGCGAACGTAAACGCGACCGTTTTTGCGCGATATCAATATCGAGGCGATTTCCTGGCGGCGACCCATTTCGGTTATCCGCTTCTTGAGCCATTCGACGCGGGCGTCGGCGGTCTCGAAGGCGGCGCGTGCGATAGCGGCATCCGCGCGGGCCGTCGCATCGGCCATTCGGGCGGCCTCGGCCTCGGTCGAAGCATCGGCGTGTTCGGCTATCGCGTTGATCACATCACGATCGAACTGAGGCCGATCGAACTGAGGGCTATCGGCGACCGTCGCGAGCTTGGCAGCTGGCTGCGCGATGGGCGGCGAACTGTTGTCGGGCGGCGTCTCTGGGAGACCAAGATCGGTGAGCCAGGACTGCGCTTGCGCCAGCCGCTTTTCTGCCGTTCGAAGCTCCAACGCTGCTGCCTTGGCCCGTTTCAGGGCCGCCTCTTGCGCGGCTGCTGCTTGGGTTTCAGCGTCTTCAGCGGGCTTCAAGTCGGCCCTGGCTGCGGCGCGTTCGGCGGTCGCGTACGCGACCGGGTCGAGGCGCGGTTCGTTGTTGCTATCTCTGCCCAAAGTCGGCGCGCCGAGCCCGGCGGTTCGGATCGGCCGGCTCGCCTCGGCAACTGCTGCCGGCCAGTAACGAGCCTTTGGCAGCACGCGATGGCTGATCGTAACCGGTTCGATGTCGCCCGGCGCGATGACCACGCGGAACCCGGATCGCGTCATGCCGAACAATCGCTTTGCAAATGCACCGGGCAAGCGAATGCAGCCGTGCGAGGCGGGGTAGCCCGGCAGCTTGCCTTCGTGCAGCGCGATGCCGCCCCATGTCAGCCGCTGCATGAACGGCATCTCTGCGCCGCTGTAGAGATTGCTCTCGTGCCAGCGGTTCTTCTGGGTGACGCCGAACACGCCGGTCGGCGTTCTGTTGGCGGCCGTGCCGCTCGAAATTTTGCTGCGCTCGATCAAACCGCCGGCGCCGTAAAGCGAGAGACGCTGGTCGGCCAAAGACACCACCGCGAGAACAGGGGCTAGGCTTTGCGACGGTTCGCCGGTGAGACGGTTCGCTGGTGTGACCGATGTCGAAACGGATGTTGCTGGGGCCGCTGGTGCCACGACCGACACATCGGGCGTCGCACCTGTTGCTACGCCTGCAGCCGTCGCGGCCCGGCGCGGTACGGCTGCGAATTTTGGGGATGGCCGTGCGCGGTACACGCGCTCTGGTGGTCGTGGCGCCGGTCGCGCTCGCCGGTTGCTGGACCGCAGAAAGTCTTCCCAGAATTGAGCGTCGGCATGCGCGGGAGCCGATACCGTTGCGGTGCCACCGACAATCGCTGCGAGCGTAAAGCGGATCAGCCGGCGCTTGAGGACACAGGCTTCGCTCATCCAAAACCGAGGCAACATACGCGTCTCCCGGGGCTACAGCTCGGGCCGGGTCGTCGTGACACCGGGCAATACCACTGCCCAAACCGTAAACGGTTAGGAGAGGTGCACAACCTCCAATCGCTGCAACACCGATTACTGCCATATTCTAGATTGAGGTTGTGGCGGGTCGGCAACGGCCTGCTAGACGCGGCGGCCTGCGATCAGCCAATAGATGGCGCCGCCCAGCACGCCTGCGGTCGCGTAGACTTTCCACAAGACCATCGGGTCTTGCGCCCCGGCTTGCTGCAGTCCCATCGCGTAGGCTGCGGCGACGACGGCGAGGCCGCCTGCCACCATATAATAGAGCGTGAAGCGGATGCGGAACCACTCTGCAACGACGATCGCGGCCGAGACGAGCACTGCGGTGATCAGATAGGCCGGGTTGAACCCTACGGCGAGCAGGGCAAGCTGGGCCTCAATGCCACTTTTGCCGGCGAGAACCGGGACTTTCCACTGGTCGATACCAACGCGGGTCCCGACCGCGATGGCTGCCGCTACGCCACATGCGAGGCCAACGGCAATCAACGGTACACGCTCGCTGAGCGGTGGCGAGGCGGCCACATCGACCGCGGATTTCGGCTTGCGTGCCATCAGGTGTCAGGGTCCCCGTTGTCGGTTCCGCCAGGTACTCCATCGGCCATGCCCTTGGCGATAGCGGCGGTGGCCGACATCCGTTGCGAGGCGCGAAGGTTCTCGCTGCTGGACTTCAGCTGTCCGCAGGCGGCCAGGATGTCGCGACCGCGCGGTGTCCGAACCGGGCTCGCATAGCCCGCCCGATTGACGACCTCGGCGAAGCGCTCGATCTGGTCCCACGACGAACAGGTATAGCGCGAGCCGGGCCAGGGATTGAACGGGATCAGGTTGATCTTGGCATGGATGCCGTCGAGCAGCCGCACCAGCTCGCGGGCTTCTGCCAGGCTGTCGTTGATGCCAGCCAGCATGACGTATTCAAATGTGATGCGCCGGGCGTTGGAGACGCCGGGATAGTCGCGGCAGGCATCGAGCAATTCGGCGATCGGGTATTTGCGATTGATCGGAACGAGTTCGTCCCGCAGATCGTCACGAACGGCGTGAAGCGAGATCGCGAGGTTGGTGCCGGTGTCGGTTCCCCAGCGGCCGATCTCCGGAACAACGCCTGAGGTCGACAACGTGATCCGACGCTTGGACATCGACAGCCCTTCGCCGTCGGCGGCAACCGCCATGGCGTCGCGGACATTGTCGTAGTTGTAGAGCGGTTCGCCCATGCCCATCAGCACGATATTGGTGATCTTGCGGTCGCCGTCGGGCAGCAGCTGGTGATCTTCCGGCGGGGGGGCGCCCGGCCAATCGCCGATGCGATCGCGCGCGAGCAGGATCTGCCCGACGATCTCGTGCGGCTCGAGGTTGCGGACCAGCCGCTGTGTGCCCGTGTGGCAGAACGTGCACGACAAGGTGCAGCCGACTTGGCTCGAAATGCACAAGGTGCCACGGTCGCTCTCGGGGATGTAGACCGTCTCGATTTCGGGCGCGAACCGCTCGTGGCCGAGGATCGGCAACCGCAACAGCCATTTGCGCGTCCCGTCGATCGAGACCTGTTCGGAGACGATTTCCGGCCGGTCGAGCGTGAATTGTTCGGCGAGGCGGGTGCGGAGGTCTTTTGAGACGTCGGTCATCTCGTCGAATGAGCGGACACCACGGGTGTAGATCCAGCTCGTCAACTGACCGACGCGCATCCGGCGATGTTTCTCTGCCACGCCCGCACGGCCGAGCGCTTCGCCGAGCGCTGCCCGCGTGCGCCCGGCCAGCGTTTCGGAGCGCACGGAGGCAGCCGAAGCCGAAGCCGGAGCCTGGACCTGGGCCGGAGATACCGTGTCAGTGCGGAGTTCGAGCATGGTTCGGGCTACCCAAATAACGAGGCAGCTGTTTAGCGGCGTTTCGGCCGGTACGGTAGCCTTTTCCGGCCGACGCACTGAGTCGCGCCACCAGATAGCGGGCATTTCAGACGCCAGCGTCGAGATGCAACCCTACATGGCTGCAGACGCAGATACATTCGTTGCCGTTGGTGCGACATTGGCCCGCGTTTTGGCCCGGCGCCAAACGATTGGCTTGAGGCGAACCGGCTGCTCCTGCTCCGCGCGCCAGATGTCGTGCTGGATCTGAACGCCGAGCCAGTAGCGCGGGCCGTAGCCGACGACGGTGCCTAGACGCAGTGCGAGGTCGAGCGTAACGGGCTGACGCTCGGCGAGAAGATTATTCAAGCGGTGAACGCTAATTCCCAGCCGCCGTGCGAAATCGGTCTTCGTCATTGCGAGTGCGGGGAAAATATCATCGCGGATTATTTCACCGGGATGGGGTGGGGCGTTGTCATACATTTGGCGTGGTAGCTTTCGGCTTCGCGTGTTTAGGCAGGTTTTCGTCCGGGCGGATACATCCGAGCGGATCAATCTTAAGCGGACGGCCGCGTCATGATTTCGTCAACCATACCAACATGTTCGTGAAAAAAGGTCAAACAATGACAGTTTTATGAAGCCTTTCTGAACCTGCCTTGGCCGCACGACACATTTGTCAGGGCCCAAGAAATACGGCCTCTTGCGCGGTTTCACTACTATTTCGGCCGATATCGAAAGCGCCGAATGCCGCAGCTGCAATCAAACAAATTTGTCGATTGTCATAATCGGTCATTGCGGCGTCACAGATAGGTGGATTGGCCGCGTGACCTCCACGGTCGGTGACATCAGCGGATCAGAGCTGCGGCGCGCTTGAACATCGGGCTGTCGAAGGCGCGTACCCATTCGAATACCACCATTTCCGTCGTGACGATTTCCGCTCCGTGCCGCTCCAGGCGGCGCAGCGCCGCTTCCTTGTTGGCTGCCCGCCGCGAGCCGACGGCGTCCTCTACGACAAAAACGCGGCGGCCATCGTCGAGCAGGCCGAGGGCGGTCTGCATGACGCAGATGTGGCTTTCACAGCCGGTTACGACCACGTCGGGGCGATCGGAGAGCGCCGGTAGAAAGCCGTTGGCCGTGCATGCGCCAAACGCCATTTTGGCAACGACGGGAATCGCGCCAGAGGCAGTGTCACTAAGGGCCAAATCGGCAACTGTTGCTCCCAGGCCAGCCGGGTTCTGCTCGGTTGCGACCACCGGAACGCCGAACATCAAAGCGGCATCCTTGAGGCGGCGGGCATTGAGAAGGATCGCGGCGGCGTCCTCCATGGCCGGCATCAGACGGGCCTGGAAGTCGATCAGCACAAGGGCCGACCGGGCGGGATCGAGCAGACGGGGTGCCGCCGTATGGGGGGCAGCCGAATTTGGTGCGCTATCGGTCACAGGATTGTCCGGTTGTGGGCCATCAGGCAGTGCTTCATCCGGCCCTGATCCATACCCGGAACCACCACTCGGTGAGTGCCCTCTCCGGGCCGGACCTGACCTGAGCTCATATAATAGACGAACGCCTTGTAGGCCAGGATCAACGGCAGCAGGACGACCTGGCAAAGATAGCTCCTTTACCGGTGGTCAACCAAACCTTCAGATGGAGGCTCGGCGGGGGGCAGCGCGGCGCGCGTGGCCAAAACCGTGGTATCATCAGGGTAGTTGAAACCACCGATGGAGTATTGATTGAACGTAGACCTGACCGCCGAGGCCCTCATTCTGGCTTCGACCAAGATGCTGGCTGCAACCGAGCCAAATCGGTTTTTTATACTGCCAATTGGCCTATTTCTCGTCCTGACGGCTTGGCTTGCCTTCTACGCCTATATTCAGGCTCGGCGCCGCGCTTTCATACGCACCTTTGCGTGGCCACCAGGGCTGATCAATCAGCTTCGGCGTGAGCACCCGGCCCTCTCCCGCAATAACATCGACCAGATCGACCGTGGGCTGCGCCAGTTTTTCTTGGCCTATCTCAATGGCGGCTATCGACCCGTTTCGATGCCGTCTGTCGCCGCCGACGAACTCTGGCACCACTTCATTCTTTATACCCGCGAATACGACGCGTTCTGCCGTCAGGCGTTTGGGCAGTTTCTCCACCACCGGCCAGCTGCGGTTTTGACGACATCCGAGACGCGCACCAATGAGGGCTTGCGGCGGGTGTGGTGGCACGCCTGCAAGCTCGAGGGGATCAATCCGCAGGCCGCTGCGGCGCTACCGTTGCTGTTCGCGCTCGACCGTGATGTGAAGTTCCCCGGCGGGCACGTCTACCACCCCGACTGTGACGCTCTGCGGCGCCACGGCGTGCATGGTGGCCAATGCGGCGGCGACTTCACATCGACCAGCTTTGACGGGACAACCGACGGATTAGGTGACGGAAGTGGAGACGGCGGAGGCGATGGCGGCGGCGGGTGTGGCGGCGACTGAACGGCCAAAGACGGCGCAGCACAGTTGCAGCCATGATGGTCGAGTCGGCAATGCTGCACATGCGCACTGACAACCAACTGCGTGATCCGCTAGTCTGGCGACATGAACCCTCTCGACCCCGCATCATCCGATCCGACGACGACGTCTGCGCCAGAAGTGGCTTCGCTCGAAACCATCGCGCTTTCGCCCCAGGTGACGCGGCCGGCGCGGCTGTCGCCGCTTGCCGTGCTGCCAGTGTTCCTCGACCTCAAAGGCAAGCGCGTGGTCGTCGCCGGGCCGTCGCCCGATGCTCATGGGGACGGGGGCACCCAAGTCGGCGCCCACCCGCCGGAGACCGACGGGCTGGTGTGGAAGGTCGAACTGCTGGCGGCGGCTGGCGCCTGCGTCGAGGTGTATGCTCCGTTCGTACCAGCCGATCTCGTGGCGCTGCAGGCCGCTCCGCCAGCTGGCTGCGTGCTGATCATCCATCGCCGCTGGCGGGCCGATGATTTTACCGGGGCGGTGGCGGCGATCGGTGCGTTGGTAGACGAGGATGCAGCCAGTTTCGCCGCAGCGGCGAAGGCAGCCGGAATCCCGGTCAACATCGTCGATACGCCTGCGCTCGGGACGTTCAACTTCGGCACCATTGTCAACCGGGCGCCGATGACGATCGGCATCTCGACAGAAGGCGCGGCGCCCGTCCTTGGCCAACTCGTGCGGTCGCGAATAGAGGCGATCCTACACCCGGCACTGGGCAGTTGGCTCGACCGGGCGAAGGGGATGCGCGAGGCGGTCAAGGCGCGGCTGCCGATGGGGGCTGCCCGCCGTGCCCTATGGCGCCGTTTCGCCGACCGGGCGTTGGCTGCCACCGCGCCGCCGACAGATGGCGACATCGCGGCCCTGTTCGATCCGCCGACGGAAGCCGTGCGGACGTCATATACGGGAGCCAAAGGCTCTGTCGTGCTGGTTGGCGCCGGCCCCGGCGATCCCGAGCTGATCACGCTCAAAGCATTGCGGGCACTGCAATCGGCCGATGTCATCATGTACGATCGGCTTGTCAGCCCCGACATTCTGGAGATGGGCCGTCGCGAGGCGCGGCGGGTTCTCGTCGGCAAGACCGGCGGCGGGCGGTCATGTCGGCAAAGCGACATCAACGACCAGATGGTCGCGCTCGCGCTCGAAGGCAAACGCGTCGTTCGGCTCAAGGGCGGCGACCCGATGGTGTTTGGCCGCGCCAACGAGGAGATCACGGCGTGCCGGGCTGCCGGCATCCCGGTGCAGACGGTGCCGGGTATCTCGGCGGCGATGGGGGCTGCGGCCGAGCTCGGTCTATCGCTGACGGATCGCACGCTCGCCCGACGGCTGCAATTCGTGACCGGGCATTCCGAAAGCGGGCACGCGCCAGAGCACGACTGGCCGCGCCTTGCCGACCCATGGGCGACCACCGTATTCTACATGGGTGGGCGGACATTTGCCGACATGCTGCCGAAGCTGTTTGCGGCCGGCCTCGACCCCAACACGCCAGCCATCGCTATCAGTGGCGCGACGGTGCCCGGCGCGAGCCGTCACGTCGCGTGTGCGGTGCGGGATGTGGCGTCGGCAATTTCGACGCTCGAAACGGGTCGGCCGTGTCTGATCCTGATCGGCCGCGCCATGGCGACGCTGGACAACCCCGATCGCGCGAAGGTTCCAGCCGATGCGGTTGGACGTGGGTAACTGCGGACGAACCATCATCCACAAAAAAATAGCGGCGATGTCCTTGGGACACCGCCGCTCGCGTGCCGGAATAAGCCAAACCTGAAGTCTCAGCACAGCCGCATATTACTCTAAGATTGTTGCAAATTTGCAAATTTGTTCAGCGCGCTCGATCACGAATTGTTACAAGCTGATTTCGGCCCAATTCGTGCCATTTTCGTCGCCAGCTGCCGGATTGTTGGCGTTCGCTACGAGACCGACGGCCTGTTTCGCAACAGCACGGCGACGACCGGCACAGTCAATGCGTTGGGTAAGACGCTTACGGCAACCGCCAGCAGCTTGGGCATGACACCAGGCACCACGACGCCGCGACCAAACGCATAGCCAGCGATCGCGGCGCGTGCGACCCGCTCGGACGACATGGCTGGGAGCCACTGACGATACAGCGCCGTTTCAGCACCCATGGCGGCGTGGAAGCCGGTTTCGACCGGCCCGGGGGCGAGTTCCATAACGCGGACGCCATAGCCAGTCGTTTCCGCGCGCAATGCCGTCGTCAATGACGCAACGTAGGCTTTGCTGGCGTAATACGCGGCCTGGTGGGGACCGGGAACGTAGCCGCCGAGCGATCCGACGTTGATGATGCCACCACGTCCGCGTGCGGTTATGGCCGGGAGTGCTGCCCGCGTCAGCCGGGTGAGGGCTGTTACGTTGAGTTCGTTCAGCTTTTCGACTGCGGCAGGGTCCTGCTCGAGAAACGGGCCCGACAGCCCGCAAGCTGCGGCGTTGACGAGTATGTCGCAATACCATCCGTGGCGCTCCAACGCGCTGTCGATTCGCGCGAACGCCTCTGGGTCCGTGACGTCGAGGGTCAGCGTCGCCACGGTGGACGGGGACGCGGTGGACGCAGTCGCGTTCGGCGTTCCATTGGTGGGCTGCATGCTGGCAGCGGCTGCATCGAGGCGCGCGGTATCGCGGGCAACCAGCAGCACAGGACGGCCGCGCCGGTTGAATTCGGCGGCGATCGCCAAGCCGATACCGGCCGATCCGCCCGTGACAACCACTGCTGGGGTGAGTTTTGAAACGGCGAGGAGCGCTGCTGATGACCGCGCGGGGCAATACCGCGACAGCCAGCGATCGGCGGCGGCTTCGACTAGCCCAGCCGGTCCGCCCATCAGCCGCTTAATTGCCGCCATTTGCACCTCTCCGTCGACCTCGACCACCAGCTTTTGTTCGGCTGCTGCCGTGACTGCCTCAGAAGTTGTGGATCGCCGACCTGACAATTGCACGGCGGCGGCCTAGTCTCTCGGCCATGGACACTCTTCCCGTAGTCGACACATCGCCAGTGACGGCCCCGCCCTATTTCGACCCGGTCGCGCTGCGCGCCGAGTTGACCGCCCTATTCCGATCCCACGGGGACGATCCGGCGGCAGCAAAGCCCGCTGTGCTCGCCTGCCTCAAGGGGCTGGTAAAAACGGCACGCGCCGAAGCAAGGCGGCAACTCGAGACCGACCTCAATGGGCGGCGCTGTGCGGCCGGGCTGTCGGCGTTCGTCGACGAACTGGTGCGGCTGATCTACGACTACAAGGCAGCGCACGTGTGGCGCACGGCAAACCCGTCGGACGCCGAACGCATGACGGTCGTGGCGACCGGGGGCTATGGCCGCGGCCTGCTCGCGCCGGGCTCGGATATCGACCTGCTGTTTCTGCTGCCCTACAAAAAGACGCCTTGGGCGGAAAGCGTGGCCGAAGCCATGCTCTATTTGTTGTGGGATCTCGGGTTCAAGGTCGGCCACGCGACCCGCACCATCGACCAGTGTCTCAAACTGTCGATGTCGGACATGACGATCCGAACGTCGCTGCTCGACGCCCGCCAAATCCACGGCGACCGCACGCTTTACGATGAGTTCGAACGGCGGTTTCACGCCGAGATCGAAAAGGGTGGATCGCGCGTCTTCGTTGCCGCCAAAATGGACGAGCGTGACGTGCGCCTGCGCAAGTCGGGCCAGTCGCGCTACCGCGTCGAGCCCAACGTCAAGGACGGCAAAGGCGGCCTGCGCGATCTGCATACGCTGCATTGGCTGGTCAAACATATCCACGGCGACGACGTTGGCCCGCGCACGGTCGAGGCGGGCTTGTTCAGCGCTGCGGAACTCGAAACGTTTTTGCGCTGCGAGGACTTCCTGTGGACCGTGCGCTGTTTGCTGCATTTTGTGGCGGGACGGGCCGAGGAGCGGCTCACGTTCGACCTCCAGCCGCAACTTGCGGCAACCCTCGGCTACCGCGACCGTGCTGGCATGCGCGGCGTCGAACGCTTCATGAAGCACTATTTTCTTGTCGCCAAGGATGTCGGCGTTCTGACCAACACACTGAGCGCTGGCCTTGAAATGCGCCAGCTCAAGGCCACACCCAGGTTGTCATCGCTGGTCAGCCCGATCTCGTGGATGATCCGCCGCGATATCCGGATGCGCACGGAATTCCGGCTCGACAACGACCGCCTCAACGTGGCCGCTCCCGACGTATTCCAGCGCGATCCGGTCAACATTTTGCGGTTCTTTGCCCAGGCGGAGCGGACCGATGCGGCCCTGCACCCTGACGCGGTTCGCCTATTGTCGCGATCGCTGAAGCTGGTCGACCACTCATTGCGTGCCGATCCCGAAGCCAACCGGATATTTCTTAGTATCCTGGCCGGGCGCAACAGCCCGGGCACCGCGCTACGGCGGATGAACGAGACCGGCGTGCTGGAGCGTTTTGTCCCGGCGTTTCGCAATGTCGTCGCGATGATGCAGTTCAACATGTACCACCATTTTACGGTGGACGAGCATCTGATCCGCACCGTCGGTCAGCTGACCGACATCGAGACGGGCCGGTTCACATCGGAGCTGCCGGTATCCAGCGATCTGATGGGCCAGATCGCCAACCGCATGGTGCTGTTCGTCGCGGCTTTTCTGCACGACATCGGAAAAGGCCGCGAGGAGGACCATTCCATCGTCGGTGCCCGCGCAGCGCGTGAACTGTGCCCGCGCCTCGGCATGACACCGGCCGAGACCGAGACCGTCGCCTGGTTGATCGAGCAGCATCTGACGATGAGCAACATCGCCCAGAGCCGCGACATTTCTGATCCGAAGACGCTTCAGGACTTCGCCGACATCGTGCAAAGTCCGGAGCGGTTGAAGTTGCTGCTGATTTTGACGGTTGCCGACATCCGCGCCGTCGGGCCTGGCGTGTGGAACGGTTGGAAGGGGCAACTGTTGCGCTCGCTCTACTACGAGACCGAGCCGATCGTCGCGGGCGGGCATACCGTGTCCGATCGCGGGCACCGCATCGTCATGGCGACACAGGCCTTGCGCGATGCGCTCGTAGGCTGGACCGAGGCCGAGACGACCGCGTTCACCGACCGGCACTATCCTGATTACTGGCTGCGCACGGATACCGCGCAGCAGGTCGAGCACGCCGAACTGTTGCGCCGGGCGCCAGCTTCGTTTCTCGGGATCGTCAGTTCGGCCCGGACGGACGCTTTCCGTGCGATCACGGAACTCACGATCTATGCGCCGAACCATCCGCGGTTGCTGTCGCTGTTCGCCGGGGCGTGCGCGGCGGCCGGGGCAGGTATCATCAGCGCCCGGATCACGACGACGCGGGATGGTTTTGCGCTCGATACCTTCCTGCTGGCGCGCGACTTCGACACCGATGACGATGAATTGCGGCGCACGGCGCGCATCCACCAGACCATCAATGATGTGCTGTCGGGCAAAGTGCGCCTCGCCGATCTTTTGCGCCAACAGCAACGCCGGCTGTCGGCCCGCAATGAGGCCTTCCACGTCGAGCCGGACGTGCAAATCAACAATTCAGTCTCAGATCGCTTTATGGTGATCGAAGTATCCGGCCTCGACCGTACGGGACTGCTCTATGATTTGACGGCGGCGATCTCGGATCTGAGCCTCGATATCGTGTCAGCCCACATTACGACGTTCGGCGAAAAGGCCGTCGACGTTTTCTATGTCACAGACCTGACAGGGAAACGCATCATCAGCCCTGAGCGCGAACACCAAATAGAAGACCGCCTGATCAAAATACTGGCCCTAGCTTGACGGCCTGGCGAAACAGCCAGCTCAGGCCGATATCACGCTATCGAGTGGCACGGTAATCGTCCACACCACGCCAGCGGTATCGTACGTCGCGGTTGCTTGTCCGCCGTGGCTTTGGTCGATCATCCGCTCGAAAACGATCGTTCCGAAGCCTTTGCGCTTTGGAGGTGACACGGGTGGCCCACCGCTCTCTCGCCATTGGAGACTGAGCTCCTGGCCGGATTGGTTCATGCCGACCGACCAAGTGATATGAATGCGTCCCTCGCCGTTGCTCAGTGCGCCGTACTTGGCGGCGTTCGTCGCCAGTTCGTGAAACGCCATACCGAACGCCTGACTGGCATCGGGGACGAGCAGCAAAGGCGGACCGGTTCGTTCGATACGATCGGGCTCGTCCAAAACGAATGGTTTGAGTTGAGCTGCCATAAGCGCGGAGAGATCAGCGCCTTCCCAATCCTGGGTAATCAGGACGTCCTGCAAAATCGCCAACCCTTGGAGCCGAAGCGCGAATCTCGATCTGAAATCCTCGAAATTCGTGGCCGTCCGGCTCGTCTGGTCGGCCAGCGATTGAATGACCGCCAACTGGTTCTTCGAGCGATGGGCTACCTCATGCATCAGGAACTGGATCTGCTCTTCTTGTGCCTTCAATCGCGTGACGTCGAGGTTGGTGCCAAGCATCCGATATGGGCGGCCGACGGCATCGACAATGGTATCGGCGCGCGAATGGATCCAACGCCTGGACCCATCCGGCCGCACGATCCGGAACGTGATTTCGCTATGGCCCGCAGTCGCCATCGCCTCAGCGAACGTCGCTTTGACCCCTTCGATATCATCGGGATGGACGCGCGCCAGAAACTCCGGAACTGTCGTTGCAAAATCCGAGGGCGGTGTGAATCCCATGATCTGCGAATACGTCGCCGAGACGGACAGTCGTCCGGTTGTCATGTCGAGGTCGACGTAGGCGAGGTCAGCGCTCTCTTGCGCCGCCGCCAGACGTTGCTCGCTCTGTTCCAATCTAGCTAGGCGCGACGCCATTTCGTCTCCAGCGGCCCGAAGGGCGGAGGCCACTTCGTTGACTTCGCGGACGGGCGATTGCAGCGGAAGTGCGGATAGCGAGTTGGAGTCTGACGATCCAGTCGAACGGGCCAGGGCCTGTACTGGGGCGAGTATTGTCTTTGCAGCAAGCGTCGCGAGACCAATCCCAAGACCAAACAGCGCTAGTCCCGCTCCTGCAACCGCCAATAGTGAGGTGCGGATGTTATTGTCGACGACCGCCCGACGGACATTCGCCGAAACCAACCAACCTGAGCGCTTCGATTCTGCGACGGCCCGCAATACGCTGTTTCCGGCCATGTCGGTCGAATCGAAAACACCGGTCGCACGACGGCTGTCGACAAGCGTTCGGGGATTTAGCGGCTTTCCGACGAACTGTGCGTGCTCCGGCGATCGCGCCACAATGATCCCTTTTCGATCGACCACGCCGGTGGTCCAATCCTGCGGCAGCTTCAGCCCACCAAGGATCTCTAACAGTTGGTCCGCGGTCACGGCCATCACCAAAACGTAGCCATCGAGACCCGGGACCTTGAGGGGCATGATCACGTCGAATACATATTGCTGCGAAACTTTCCCCAAAAACACATGCGATACAACCGGGGCGCCTGTTGCACGAGCCGTAGCAGCGGCTTCGAAGCTACTGGACACTGGCAACTCGGTCCCAAAAGGCACCCGGGTATTCAGAACAGTATTCGACTGCTCGTCCAGCAGAAGGACAACGGTTCCAAGCCGCCGGACAGCCGCCTTTGCCTGCTCGTGAAACAGCGCGAGGTCACGCCGCTTGAGGTTGATTGACGACGCCAGCCCGTCGAGAACTGTCAACAAGCGATCGAATTCACGATCCACGTCTTCGGCCAGATCGCCGGCAACTTGAATGAGACGCTGTTCGACGCGTGTCCGCTCCTGCCGTGCGGCATGCGCCATCAGAAGCGTCGTGAACAAAAGGCTCGGCAGGAGCAGTGCCAAGGCCATCAGCATAAGGTACGAGCGGAGCGAAAGAGAGGCGGAAGGTCCAGACGGAACCCATCTGGCTGCAGCGAGCAGACGCGACACGCTCGAACTCGCCATTGAGCTGGCTCCGTGAAGTTCAGTCTCGGAAGCCCCCGAAAACACCAGAATACCAGTACACATTGCCGTCAGGCTTTCAAAGCCACGATTGTAGTTAAGATGGCTGGGCAGCCCTGCAGCATGGCTCATGACGGGCTGTTGTCAGCATGGGGTCGCAGCGCGACTGATCCGATGTCTGCCATCGGTTCGCCGCCAGTCGATGTGTATGGCCAGCCTGTGTGATCAGGATTGCCTGATTGATCAGAATCGAACGATGCGACGGGATGCCGATGAACTGGTGGAAACGCAAAAGCGACGGCTTCGTGTGGCGCGAGCACGTGCGCACGACGATCGTCGTTCGCCGCGACCAGCGTCGCCAGCGGCTGGAGGACATCAAGGCCGCCGCTGTCGAAGGCGTGAAGGATGCTGGCGCCAAGGGTGCCGCGCTCGGCGTGGCTGGGGTTCGGATCGGTGCAGCTGGCGCGGCCGCAGGCGCCAAACTCGGCGCGGCTGGCGCGCAGATCGGTGCCGTCGGGCTAAAGCGGGCCGCGACGGGGATGATGCGCGGCGCATATCTGGCCGCGATGGCGGTGGCTGACATCGGGGTCGCTATCTTGATCGCGACGTGGCTATGGATGGTCGATACGGCAGGGCCCGCCGTGGCGGCGGTCGCGAAGATTTTGTCCGACGGAATTGGGCGGCTGGCGGCCCAGCTTGGGCGGCTGGCGGCGCCGGGCGTGCAGATGTTGCGCCATCCTCTTGCCACCCCGGTGCTGGCCCTCGTTGCGATCGCAGCTGTCGGATCGGCAGCAGCGCGCATCTCGACGACGGGTTTTGATACCGACGCGCAAATTGCTGCGTTCGTCGCGGGCTTTGGTGCGCTGTTGTTGGCGGTCGCCCACTGGCCAAGGATCGCAACGGGTGCAGTTACTTTTGCCGCCGCGAGCGGGCTCGATCGGGTGACGCTGCCAGCCGGGGTGCGCAGGTCCGGGTCAGCGCTCGGCATCGTCGCCGGGTTGGCCGCCATCATCAGCCTCGGAGCGGTCTTCGATGTGTGGTCGGGCGGGTGGCGCAGCCTCTCGAACGGCGCGGTTGCCGTGGTTCAGGGCGGCGCGAGCTTGATCGCGCCGGGCAGCACGATCGAGGGACGCGCGGCAGCGGTGTCAGGCATCCGTTTGAGGGTCGCTGGAACCGACGTGCAGCTTTCCGGGATCGAGGCGCCCGAGTCTGGCCAGATGTGCGGGCAGCGAACCTGCGCAACGCAAGCCAAGGCCGCGTTGCAGAAACTCGTCCAGGGCAAACGAGCGACCTGTGCGGTCTCTGGAACTGCTGACGGCGAGGGTCAGCCCGCCAGCGCGACCTGCACGATCGACGGGGCAGACCTTGCCGCGCAACTCGTGCGCGGTGGCAACGTGTTCGCCACGGCTGGATTTTTTGCGAGCTACGACAGCCAGGAGCGCGAAGCGAAGAACAGTAAGCTCGGCGTTTGGCGGGCGGGGGCCGACCGACCGGCGGAGTACCGCTCCAGGGTTTATGACGAGGCGCGGAAATCGGCACCTGACGGCTGCCCGATCAAGGGCGTCATCAACGGCACCGCAAAGACATACGTCGCGCCATGGTCGGCAGGATACGACAAGACCAAGGTGCGCACGTCACGCGGCGAACGCTGGTTCTGCAGCGAGGAAGACGCCCGCGCCGCCGGTTGGAAGGCTGCAGCGGGATCGTAACGGCATGAAGCTTCGGGCTTCGTGCCAGTCCGCTATTGCTTATTCCCAAACAGGCCGCCGAAGGAGCGGATGCCTTGCTCGACGCGGCCCATGATGGTCTCGCGTTGGGTTAGGCGTTCGTAGGCGGAGACGCGATCGACCGTGTCGCGGTATTTCTTGACGAGCACGGTATCGCCTTCGATGACGGCAGCGCGCTCGGCGGCCTTCAGCGGCCCGAGGCGGCCGAGCGGCGGGCGGATCAACGTGCGCTGGACCATCGACGGCTCGCCCTTGCCGTGCAGCACTGAGACGAGGGCCTCGCCGACGCCGAGTTGCTGGATGGCGGCTTCGCTGTCGAACTCGGGGTTGGGGCGGAACGTCTCGGCGGCGGCGCGGATGCCCTTCTGCTCCTTCGGCGTGAAGGCGCGCAGTGCGTGCTGGATGCGGTTGCCGAGCTGGGCAGAGATGCGGTCTGGAATATCGGCCGGGTTCTGCGAGACGTAATAGACGCCGACGCCTTTGGAGCGGATGAGCCGCGTGACCCGCTCGATCTGTTCAAGCACCGCCTTGGGCGCTTCGTTGAACAGCAGATGGGCCTCGTCGAACAGGAAGATCAGCTTCGGCTTGTCGAGGTCGCCGACCTCGGGCAGTTCCTCGAACAATTCTGACAGCATCCACAACAGGAAGCTGGCGTAGAGCCGGGGCGTGTTCATCAGCTTTTCAGCGGCGAGAATATTCACGTATCCGCGGCCATCCGGGGCGACGCGGAGGAAATCTTTGAGGTCGAGCGCGGGCTCGCCAAAGAAATTGTTGGCGCCTTGTTCTTCGAGGACGAGCAAGCGGCGCTGGATGACGCCGACCGTCTGCGGCGCGATATTGCCGTACTTCGAGCGCAGTTCGCCGGCGCGCTTACCCATCTCGTCGATGACCTGCCGCAGGTCCTTCAGGTCGAGGATCAGCATTTTCTTGTCGCCCGCCGCGCGCTCGTCGGCAGCCCAGCGGAACGCGATGTTGAGCACGCCTTCCTGAGGCTCGGTCAACTCGAGCAGGCGGGCCAGCAGCACCGGCCCCATCTCCTGGACGGTGGCGCGGATCGGGTGGCCGTCAACGCCGAAGATATCCCAGAACGTCGTCGGGAACGCGGCGTTCTCGTAATGATTGAGGCCGAGTTCCTCGACCCGCTTCAACAGGAACGGTTTCGGCTCGCCCTTGGCGGCAATGCCGGAGAGATCGCCCTTGATGTCCGGCGCGAACACCGGGACGCCGGCGGCCGAAAAGCTCTCGGCCAGAACCTGCAGCGTGACGGTCTTGCCGGTGCCGGTTGCGCCGGTGATGAGGCCGTGGCGGTTGGCGAGCTTGAGTTCGATCGTCTCCGGCCCGGCCTTCGAGACGCCAAGCAGGATCATGCCATCGTTCGCGTACTCGCGGCCGTTGGTGGGCTCCGTCGCCGGCTGGTTAGTAGCGCTCATGGGCGGACTCCGGTCGTAGAACTGCGCTGTGACGATTAATGTTATAAGGCGGGACCGGCAGCCGATACGGGTTGGCCGAATCTGCATGATCCGAACCGGTTTGTGTGTGACACGGGGCAATCGCCGGGGCAATCGCCGGGGCAATCGCCGTGGCAATCGGGTGGGTAGAGGGGATACATGGGGCAGCGAGGACGGCGTGACGTGGACGGAGACGAGGTTCGGGCATGCCCACATCCAATAGCTATGCCTTCGAGCAATTGACGCCAGCGGACGTCGGCGGGATGAAGCGCCTGCTGACCGTGTTCGCCGACGTTTTCGACGACCTGGCAACCTACCAGGGCGCCGTCCCAAGTGATGCATATCTCACGGGCCTGCTGGCCAAGCCGCATTTCATTGCACTTGTCGCGCGCGCGGACGACGAAATCGCAGGCGGCCTAGCGGCTTACGTGCTCGAAAAGTTCGAGCAGGACCGGAGCGAGGCCTACATCTACGATCTCGCGGTGTTGGAGGCCCATCGGCGTCGCGGCGTTGCAACAGGGCTGATCGAACTGCTGCAGACGGTCGCAGGCCGCCGCGGCGCGTATGTCATCTACGTGCAGGCCGACCTTACCGACGATCCGGCGATCGCGCTCTACTCAAAGCTTGGCGTGCGCGAGGACGTGCTTCATTTCGATATCGCGGTGGCGGATGAGGCAGGCGCGGATCGTAATGGCCGCTAGGGTGACGCGCTGCGGACAACGCGAAATCCGATTGAGTGGCCGCGAAACGCCGGGTCGAGGCCAGTCCGGTAGGCGGCACGCAACGTGGCCGGTTGCCGGTTCCAGGCTCCGCCTCGCAAGGATCGGCGGTCACAGCCACGATCCGTTCGCGCCGCACCGGTTTCGCGTGTTGCATCGGGCAGGTCGCCATAGCTCGGCAGGTAACAATCAGCGGTCCATTCCCAGACGTTGCCATGGACCTGATACATCCCCCAGGGATTCGGCGCGTAGCTGAGCGCCGGGGCGGTGCCGGGAGCGGTGCGACTGCCAGCGTAATTTGCTTGGTCACGCGTGATGGAACCACCCCACCAGTAGGCCGTCGTGGTCCCGGCGCGGGCCGCGTATTCGCGTTCGGCCTCAGACGGCAGGCGGTAGAGGCCGCTGGGTACACTTGCATTCAGCCAGCCAATGTAAGCTACGGCGTCGGCGTGGCTGACACAGACCACCGGATGGTCGTCGTCTTGGGCGATGTCGGTCGCCCGCCACTTAACGCCAGGATCAAGCGTCCAATCCGTGCCGTCGAACGTGTGACAGCCGCCGCTGGTATCGTGGCCGGTCGCGGCAATAAACGCGGCGTATTGCGCGCGGGTGACGGCCAGTTGCCCGATCGCGAAAGGGCGTGCGATCGACACCTCACGGCGCGGGCTTTCGGAGCCCTTGTCCCAGCCTTCGCGATCTGGCTCGCTCTCTGGCGACCCGATCAGGAACCGGCCGGCGGCTACCGGCACCATCTCGGGACACTTCGGACAGTCACGGAAGACTTGGCCCGCAACAATCGCTGGCTCCGCGTCGGCGCTCACGCGTGCTGCAGCCGAAATCAGACCGGCTGCGAGGATCGCAAACGCGTTGCAGGCGGTGCGGCGGCGCGTTCGTTGCTCACCACAGAGAAGAATTGGACGCATTCCCGACCACCGTGACCGTGACCGTTTTGGGTTCACCCGAAGCCGCGCCGGCCGCGTCCCGCACCATGACATCGAAGCTCGCAGTCGCTGCCGCAGCTCCATCATGGACAAACGAAACGCGCCCGCCGATCAAATCGGCTTGGGTGAACGTTGCTGCCGGCCGCTTGCGGTCGCCCATCATCGCAACGGTCCCGTTGACCTCGTTGGTGACCTCGAACACCAAGGCCGACGCCGGATCGTCGGGATCGACAGCGGAAATGTCCGATAGCGTAATGCGCGCCGAACGTCCGCGCTGGACGGTGATCTCGAAATCGCCTTCGAGCCTGGGCGGCATGTTGCGGACCTCGGCGACCAAATCGGCGCCCGAGTCCATGGCCAGCTTGCCATATTGGACGGTGCCGCTGACGCTTCCCGTTTCGGTGATCTGCAACAAACCGTCGACGACGATGTCGCACTCGACCGTGCCGCTGACGCTGGCCGCCGAACTCTTGATCTTGCCGATGATACGGCCGCCGGGGTGGACCATCACCTCGTGGGCGACGACGTCGCCCTCGACGTAGCCCATCACTTCCAATCGCCGACATTTCCGGATCGAGCCTTTGATGGCCGTGTCCGTCGTGATGATCATCACGCCCGTTTGCGTGCTCATCGTTGTCCCCTGCTCCCCTGACGGAATCTTCCCATTGTCCGCCCCGGTATAGAACGGCCGAAGCGGCATATCCATGGCGGGCCAAGTTGCTGTTGTGGGTGTGCAATCGCCGGGGCTCGCTGCCGATGTTGCGATACGGCCACGGTCAGACTATGTAGCGGAGCGGTTCGAGCGCTCCCGCCGCCACGCTCGCCGAAGGATATCCCACCGCCGATGACGGACCTGAAGTTACAGGCGCTCGATGCAGACGACCTCAAAGTTCTGTCTGCGCATTGCCAGGACGCCGTCGTTGCGATCGGGGATATGGCCTTTGAGGCGGCGGCCCATCGTTTCGCGCTTGTGTGCAACCGGTTCGACTGGGCGGCGGCCAGCCGTCGCGGTAGCCTGTTCTCGCGCAAGACCTTCGAACGGCGACGCGCTGGCCTGCGGTTCGAACGGGTCACGGCGGTTAAGGTCACCGGCTTCGATCCGCGACCGCACGGCGAGAATGCTGCTCCGGCCTTGACGCTTTTGGCGGTCACCTACACGCCAACCGAGCTTGATGGCCCTGCCGGCCAGATCACGCTTATGTTTGGCGGGGGGGCAGCGGTGCGGCTCGATGTCGAGTTGATCGAGGCAGAGTTGCGCGATCTCGGCGCGGTGTGGTCTACGGATAACAAACCTGATCACGACGCACCTGCTGGTGCAAAGCCAGCCGCGACCACAAAATCCTGAAAGAGCGGCGTACGCGCCGTGGGGAGCCCATGCCGAAGCGTCTGAAGTCCAGCGATGCAACGTTCGCGGCCGCGTTCGACGCGCTGCTGGCGGCGAAGCGCGAAGTCTCTGACGATGTCGACGTCGCTACCCGCGCCATCGTCGCCGACGTGCGCGCGAGAGGCGATGCCGCGCTGGCCGACTACACATTGCGCTTCGACCATCTCGACCTCTCCGCTGTCGGCATTCGGGTCACGGTGGCCGAAATCGACGCCGCCGTCGCGGCGTGCAGCGCGGATGCACGCGACGCACTGGCCTTTGCCCATGGCCGGATCGTCCAGCACCATCGGCGGCAAATGCCGTCGAACCTGTCATACACCGATGCGACAGGGGCCGAACTCGGCTGGCGGTGGACGGCGGTCGACAGCGTCGGGCTCTACGTGCCGGGCGGGACAGCGTCGTATCCAAGTTCGGTGCTGATGAACGCGGTGCCAGCCAAGGTCGCGGGCGTCTCGCGCGTCGTCATGGTCGTGCCAGCCATGCGCGGGGCCCTCAACCCGCTGGTGTTGGCGGCGGCAAAGCTGGCGGGCGTCGATGAGGTCTATCGGATCGGCGGAGCGCAGGCCGTGGCCGCTCTGGCTTACGGCACCGAGAGCATCGCGCCGGTGGTCAAGATCGTCGGGCCGGGCAATGCGTTCGTGGCGGCGGCCAAGCGCCAAGTGTTTGGCCATGTCGGTATCGACAGTGTCGCTGGGCCATCGGAAGTGCTGATCATCGTGGACGGCGACAGCCCGGCCGAGTGGATTGCGGCCGATCTGTTGGCCCAGGCCGAGCACGACACCGCTGCGCAGTCGATCCTGATCACGGACAACGCGGCCTTCGCCGACGCGGTCGACGCTGCCGTGATGCGGCAACTGTCAAACCTGCCGCGCTCGCAAATTGCCGGGGCCTCGTGGCGCGACTTTGGGGCGATCATCGAGGTCGGTTCGCTCGACGACGAGGCGCCTGCACTCGCCAACCGGATCGCGGCCGAACATCTCCAGATCGTGACGGCAAAGCCGGACCATCTTGCCGCTGCCATCACCAACGCCGGGGCGATATTCCTCGGCGCGCATACGCCAGAAGCGATCGGCGACTACGTGTCGGGGTCCAACCATGTGTTGCCAACTGCGCGCAGCGCCCGGTTCTCCTCCGGCCTTGGCACGCTCGACTTCATGAAGCGCACTTCGATCCTCAGGCTCGATGCCCATGCGCTCGCCGCGCTCGGACCGGCGGCGATGACGCTCGCCCGCGTCGAAGGCCTCGAGGCCCACCGGCGGTCGATCGAGATCCGGCTCGAAGCGGAAGCTATGACAGAACCAGTCGCGCCAGAGACTAGGGCACCGGCTTTGCGCGGGACGGCGGCATGAGCCCGGCCGATGATGCGCCTCCGGCACCTGATGCCCCATCCAACAGCCCGTCTGCGGCGGCGGGCGGCCGCGACCGGCTGGCCGCGGCAACCCTCGACCAGGGCTCGATCGGGCATGGCAACCACCATATCGAGCATGAGCGCGAGGTCGCGATCCTCGATCTGATCGACGGCAATACGTTCGCCGTCGTCGGTCGTGACGATGGTCCTTACACGCTGCGGCTATCGATCGAAGACGAGCGACTAATGCTCGCTGTCGGCACGGCGGCGGGACCCGAGGTGATGGTCCATCCGCTGTCCCTTGGACCGTTCAAGCGGATCGTGCGCGATTACTTCGTCGTGTGCGACACGTACTACGACGCGATCCGCTCGGCGCCGCCGTCGCGCATTCAGGCGATCGACCTATCGCGTCGTGGTCTCCACGACGATGCCAGCCGTCTGCTGATCGAACGCTTGGCTGACAAGATCACGGTCGATTTCGACACCGCCCGCCGGCTGTTCACGCTGATCGCAGCGTTGCACTGGAAGGGGTGACGGGTTGGTCGCGCCGGATTTCGGTCGTCTGGTCGCAGCCGCGACACCGGCCTTGCGGACTCGATGTAGCTGTCGTATGTTTCTGTCATGACAGAAACAACTGACAAAACAAACGCCCTGCCTCCCGCTGTTGCGCGGTTCGTGCTGCATTGGGGCGAGATGGGGACTGTGTGGGGCGTCAACCGCTCGGTCGGGCAGATCCACGCACTGCTATATTTGTCCGACAAGCCGCTCACGGCCGAGGAAATCGCCGACACGCTGTCGCTGGCCCGCTCCAACGTATCGACATCGCTCAAGGAACTGCAGGGCTGGAACCTTATCCGCCGCGTTCATGTGATGGGTGACCGTCGCGACCATTTCGAGGCCGAGGCCGACCTGTGGGAGATCACCACGCGCATCGCCGAGGGCCGTAAAGCACGCGAGATCGACCCGACATTGGCCGTCTTAAAGTCGTGCGAGAGCGAAGCTGAAGGCGACCGGTTCCTTTCAGCGACGACACGCGGGCGGATCTCAGCGATGCGCGGATTTGTCGAGATGATGGACGGCTGGGCCGGCGAAATCCGCAAGGTGCCGCATGGCAAACTTCACACGCTGATCAAGCTCGGCAGCGCAATCGTGCGATTCTTGCCGGCGTCGCGCGCCGCGTCGAAGCCCGACAAGAGCGATAGCGAGGCTGGATAGCGCCTAGCGACACAATACTAACCCGCAACGCCTGATCAAAAATTTTCGCCAAGAGTTTCTGTCGTGACAGAATATACCGAAATTAATGATAGTTCGAGACCCGCCGCAGCGGTTGTGCTTGGCCACTATGCTGGGCTGCTCGGCGAGGGTTGGTGGCGGTTGCCGGATGCTGTCCGGCGGCGGTTCACCGAGGGCCCGGCGCCGGGTGCGACGCGGCTCTACACCGGCACCGTTATCGCGACCGAGCTGTCGCCCTTTGGCCAGATCGTCGCCCACCTTGCGCGCTTCGCCGGCGGCCCGATGCCGTTCACCAATGGCGCGGTGGGTCCGACGACCGTAGCAGTGACGTCTGTGGCCGATCTCCATGGATCGGGTAACGCGGCCCAGGTGTGGACGCGGAGCTATGCTCGCGACGGCGCGTTCCCACAGGTCATCCAGTCGGCCAAGTGCTTTTCGGGCCCGACCGGGCTCGAGGAGCGTCTCGGTTACTGCCTGTCGATGCGGCTGAAGGTGACTGCCGAGGGCCGACCCGGTGCGGCAGAACTCGTGTTCGCCAGTACGGCATACCTGCTGTCGCTTGGTCCGCTGTCGCTGACCCTGCCGGCGTGGCTGTCGCCCGGCAGATGCGAGGTCCGCCACCGGGACGAAGGCTGCGTTGACCGGATTGAAATCGGCGCGGTCGAAGCCCGTGCGGTCCGCGCGTTCACCTTCACACTGACAATCACCCACCCGCTGTTCGGCCGCGTGCTCCGTCAGATCGCGCGCTACCACGAAGTCCAGTCCGCTTAAATCTACGATAGGAGTGCAGTTTCATGACCACCGACATGCTTTCTCAGTCGACGGTACTCTGGGCGCTTCTCGCGCTACAGATCGCGATGGGCGGCTTCGACATTGTCGTGCACCATGAGATCACCGAGCGGCTCGCGTGGAAGCCCAATGCCGGACAGGAATTGCGGCTGCATGCGGCGCGCAATGCCCTCTATGCCGTGCTGTTCGGCGGGCGGGCTGTCTTGCAGCCGACGGGCTGGTGGGCGGTGCTACTAATTGCGATTCTGATCGTCGAGATCGTGATCACGCTGTGGGACTTCGTCGAAGAAGACCGCACCCGCAAGTTGCCACCGACCGAGCGCGTTCTGCACACGCTGCTGGCCATCAACTACGGCGCGATACTGGCCATCGTGCTGCCAGTGCTCGCCGCATGGGCAGCGTCGGCGACCGCGCTGGTGCCAGTATGGTATGGCTTCGGCAGCGTGATCCTGGCGATTGCGGGCATTGGCTGCCTCGCATTCGCGGTCCGCGACGTGGCGACCAGCCGCCGTGCCGATCGGCTGACCACCCCGCCGTTGCCTCACCTCGCGCCGATGATCGGCGAGCGCAAGCGCGTGCTCGTCACTGGGGCGACCGGGTATGTCGGCTCGCGTCTCGTCGCGGCGCTGGCAAAGGACGGACACGACGTCATCGCACTGGTCCGCGATCCCATCCGCGCGGGCCATCTTGCGACGCCGCTGACGCTGATCACGCGGCTCGACGAGATCGCTCCTGACACACGCGTTGATGCGATTGTCCACCTCGCGGGTACGCCGGTCGCGGACTGGCCGTGGACGTTGCCGCGTCGGCTATCGATCCTGAGATCGCGGATAAAAATCGCCCGGCAGATCCAGGCCTGGATTGCGGCGCGCCCCGCCGAGTTGCGGCCGACCGTACAGGTGTCGGCGTCGGCCATCGGCTTTTATGGCGAGCGTGGCGAAGAGACCGTGCACGAGGCCGACGGTGCGGGCAGCGGTTTCGCGTCTCGCTCCTGCCAGGCCGTGGAACGGGAGGCGGGTAAAGTCCGCGACCTCGGCGTGCGGACGGTCAGCTTGCGGATTGGTCTCGTGATGTCGCGCGATGGCGGCGCGCTGGCCCGCATGATCCCGGCGTTCGATCTCGCACTTGGCGGCCCGCTCGGGTCAGGCCGCCAGTGGATGAGCTGGATCTGGCTCGACGACCTCGTCCGCCTCATCGCGTATGCGATCGATAACCCCGACGTCGACGGGGCGATCAACGCCACCGCCCCGCAGGCGATCCGCAACGGCGACTTCGCACGCGCCGTTGGTTCCGCGCTCGGCCGTCCTGCGGTGATCCCGGTGCCGTCGCTGCTGCTGACAACTGCGCTCGGCGAGATGGGCCGGAGCCTGCTGCTCGGCAGTGTGCGGGTTTACCCGGCCAAGGCCATGGCAACGGGGTTCGCGTTCGAGGCGCCGGCGTTCGCCGACATGCTAGCTCGTGAACTCGGTACGCCGGTGCGCGAACTTCGCGGTGAGGGTCAACCAACCGCGATGTTGTCGATCAGCCGGGTTTTGCCGAGCCAGGCGGCGGCGAGGATGCGCAAAGGTGGGGCGGCAGAACCCGGCCGGTCCGCGACCTCGGCCAGCGTTGCCGCATCTCGGACCGCCACGTAATCGACCTGTCGGAAGCCAGCCGACGCGATAGCATCGCGGGCCTGGGCGGTGGCAGAGCTGATGCTGCCACCATCGCGCACCTCGGCGGCGGCGGCTTGAAGTGCCCGGTGGAGCGCGGGCGCGATCGCCCGCTCGTCAGCCGACAGGTACGCATTGCGCGAGGACAGCGCGAGGCCGTCGGGCTCGCGGCGTGTCGGGCAGCCGATGATGTCGAGCGGCAGGTCGAGATCGCGCACGACTTGGCGGATGACGCACAGCTGCTGATAGTCCTTTTCGCCGAACACGGCGATGTCCGGCGTCGCTTGCGAAAACAGCTTGGTGCACACCGTCGCCACGCCGCCAAAGAAATGCGGCCGCACATCGCTTTCGAGGCCGACCGCAGCGCCTTCGACCTCGATGCGCGAGGCAAAGCCCGGCCGGTACATTTCAGATGGCGTGGGTGCCCAGACGAGGTCGACGCCGGCGACCGCGAGCTTTGCGACATCTGCCTCCAGCGCGCGGGGGTAACGATCAAAATCTTCGTGCGGGGCAAACTGGCGCGGGTTGACGAAAATCGACGTCACGACGCGGACAACCTGCGTGCTGCGCGACAGGGTTGCCGACGTTCGCGCGAGGGCGACAAGGTCGAGGTGGCCGTCGTGGAGCGCCCCCATGGTCGGCGTCAGCGCTATCCGGTCGCCGTCGCGGCGATACTGCGCGATGCGCGCACGCAAGGTGGCGAGGTCGGTCACGACATCGGGCATGGCGCCGCGAGGCGCGGCAACCTCGGGATGTTGGGGGTGCGAGGGCCGGTGGGGCGTGGGCGGCATGGTGGCAATCGTCTCCTTCTCGCGCTACCGAACCCGTGATGCGCTCAAGCGTCAAGACGGCAACTGACGGCAGACACGGTGCCGCGAGGCCCGGCAAGGTGGGCAGAGGGGCAGGAGGCGCGGGACGCGAGCCGGGCAGGGGGCGCGATCGTGTCGGCGGACGCTACCCCTTCTCCCCGCTCGCGGGGAGAAGGTGCCCCGAAGGGGCGGATGAGGGGCGGTTGCTTGCTCAAACGGCACGTCTGTCCAGTCGGTGATGGAGGGTAAGCCGCCGTTGTCGGGGGCGAGACAGCCGCGCGTGGGGCCGTCGAAAGTGACCCACTCCGGAATTGAGCAGTCGCAGCACATCGGGCGCGTCTTCGATCGTACGGCGGAGATAGCCGCCGTCGAGGCAAAGCTAGCGTCTGCCCTATGATCGTTAAGCCAGCGCGGTCGCTCAAGCCTCCGCAGCGGACACTTGCCCCCACACTCTCTGGACATGCGAGGGACAGCGTGCTCGCCTCGATCGGCGCGGTGGCTGAGATCGACCGTTGGTGCTCCGACGAGATGGGCCAAATCCAGTCGAAGTCGGGCCCCGCTGAGGGAGCGCGGAAGCAGTCGACATGGCAGCGGGGACCGCGTCCTCGATCAATCATTCCGTCTTCGGCAGTCGCAACGCAACAAACGACTGCCCCCCCCCCTCTATCGTCGAGCGACCGGCCGGAGACGAAATGGTAAGCCGGAACCGTAGTGCGGCATTCTGCAACAGTCCGACCCAAACACGTCCTGAACGGTGATCTGGGTTAACGCAGGCACGCGTTGATCCGTTAGTAAGAGCCTTTCAGACTGGGGACCCTATACATGTTCATCGACAAGAACGCTTCGGCGCTAAGGCGCCGCGAGGCCGAGAACGCTCGTCGAAACCGGCAAGAAATTGCACGTGCACTATCGCTGGGAGACGTGAGCCGGCGAGACCTTTTTCGGTGGGGTTTATTGACAGCAGACGCTCATCCTGGGCGCGCGGGCCAATACGGCCAAGCTGTCGGGCATTGATGCATTTTTGTGCGAGTACGCGCTGTCGAGCGAGGAGGGCGTGCTGCTGCTCTGTCTCGCCGAGAGTTTGTTGCGCATTCCCGACAGTGACACCGCCGATCAGCTGATTGCCGAAAAAATCGCCGACGGTCAGTGGAACCGCCATCTCGGGGCGTCCGACAGCGCGTGGGTCAATGCCTCGACATGGGGACTTTTGTTGACGGGTGCCGTCGTCAAGTATCGCGACGCGACGGGTATCAATCCGGTCTCGGTGCTGAAACGGCTCGTAGCCCGCTCCGGCGAACCGGTCATCCGGCAGGCGGTGCGGTCGGAGGTGAAATTGCTCGGCGACCAGTTCGTGCTCGCCCCGACGATCAAGGAGGCGCTGTCGCGCGCCAGCAAACTCGAGGCCAAGGGTTATCGCTTCTCCTATGACATGCTGGGTGAAGCGGCGCGTGCGGAGGCCGATGCGCGGCGCTACTTCGATCTTTACATGGATGCCATCGAGGCCGTCGGGCAGGCCGCCGGGCCGCTCAATTCGGCTCACCCCGATGCGCTGATGGCGCGGCCTTCGGTGTCGGTCAAATTGTCGGCGTTGCACCCCCGTTTCGAGCCGGCGAAGATGCCCCGGCTGGAGGCCGAGCTCAGCCCGCGCCTTGCCGAACTCGTTCGGGCGGCGGCCGCTCGACACGTGCCACTGACCATCGACGCGGAAGAGCAAGAGCGTCTGCACGCCACGCTTCAATTGTTCGGTCGGGCCTACGTCGAGGCCACACCGTCGACTTGGTCCGGGCTTGGCATCGCGGTCCAGGCCTATGGCCGCCGTGCCATCCCAGCGTTGGGCTGGCTGCGCCGGTTGGCAAAGATAAATGGCCGCCGCATCCCCGTGCGCCTCGTCAAGGGCGCATACTGGGACACCGAGATCAAACTCGCGCAGGAGGCCGCTCTCACCGGCTACCCAGTGCTGACGCGAAAGGTTTATGCCGACGTGTCGTTCCTGGCGGGCATCCGCTATTTGCTGTCGTCGCCCGAGGCATTCTATCCACAGTTCGGCACGCACAATGCCCACACCATGGCGACGGCGATTATCGCTGGCGGGCGCGCGCCATTCGAACTGCAGCGCCTCCACGGAATGGGCGACGCCATCTATGAACAGATCGGCAGTGGTGCCAGCGCTTCAGACGGTGGCGCCTTCGCAACTGCGCATAGCGTGCCATGCCGCATCTACGCCCCGGTCGGGCCGCGGTCCGATCTCGTCGCCTACCTTGTGCGGCGGTTGTTGGAGAACGGCGCCAACTCGTCGTTCCTGCACCGGCTGTCGGACGCCGACGTTGCCGTCGCGGAACTGACCGCCGATCCCGTGGCCCTTGTCGAGCGCGCGTTGCAAGCTGGCGACACCTCGCGATTTGAGCTCGGCTCGCCGCTCGATATCTGTGGCGGCCAGCGCATTGGCCAAAGCAGCGACGGGCGTGGTGGCGGGCGGACGTCGAGCCCTGGTCTGCCACTCGGCGAGGCGCATGTTCGCAACGGCCTCGTTGCCGAGATGGGCGAGCATCTCGCTGCATCGTTTGCAGCCGCGCCCATTGTATCGGGCCAACTGACGCGAGGGGCGGGAGAGGCGCAGGTCGTCCGCTGCCCGCACGATCGTCGCGAGCGGATTGGCACAGTGGTTGTGTCGAGTGCCGCCGACATCGAGGCCGCGCTGGCGAGCGCGACGGCGGCTGCCCATGGTTTTGACCGCACGCCCGTCGAGGAGCGCGCGCGCATGCTCGACAGGGCCGCGCGGCTGTTCGAGCGGGACCGCGCGCGGCTCGTCTCGGTCATCGTGCGGGAGGCCGGTCGCACGCTCGCCAACGCAGTTGCCGAGGTCCAGGAGGCCGCCGACTTCCTGCGGTATTACGCGGCTGAAGCGCGGCGCACGCTCGGCGCGCCGCTGATCCTGCCCGGGCCAACCGGGGAGCACAACGCGCTCGACTGGCGGGCGCGCGGCGTGGTCGCGTGCATCTCGCCGTGGAACTTCCCGCTCGCGATTTTCACCGGCCAGATTGCCGCCGCGCTTGCCAGCGGCAACACGGTCATCGCAAAGCCAGCGCCGCAGACGGCAATCACGGCGACGCTCGCGACACGGCTTCTGCACGAGGCCGGCGTTCCCGGCGACGCGTTGCATCTGTTGCCGGGCGATGGCCGCGTCGGGGCCGCGCTGGTTCGCGACGCGCGCGTCTCGGCAATCCAGTTCACCGGCTCGACCGCGACGGCATCTGCCATCGTCCGTATGCTGGCCGACCGCCGCGGGCCGATCATCCCGTTCATTGCCGAGACCGGCGGCGTCAACTGCATGATTGCCGACAGCAGCGCGCTGCCCGAACAAGTGGTGCGCGATTGCGTGCGATCGGCGTTCGACAGCGCCGGTCAGCGCTGCTCGGCCGCCCGCGTGCTGTTTGTCCATGCCGATACGGCCAGCCGGATCATTCCCATGTTGACTGGCGCCATCGAGGCTCTCGATCTCGGCGACCCGCTCGATGCGGCGACCGACGTCGGCCCGGTCATCGATCCGGCAGCACAGGATGCGCTGGATGCCTGCAAGATCGGCCTGCAGCGCTCCGGCAAGACGCTGATCGACGCGGTTTTACCGGAGGCCTGCCGCGCTGGAACGTTCGTCACGCCCGCAGCTTACGAGGTTGCAGCGCTCCATCCGGCCGAGCCGGAGATCTTCGGCCCGATCCTCCAGGTGGTGCGCTATTCGCGCGGGGCCCTGCCGCAAGTGGTCGCGGCGATCAACGCGACGGGATCGGGCCTGACGCTCGGGTTGCACAGCCGGTTGCAATCGGTCGCCGATTATGTTGCCGAGCATGCGCGTGTCGGCAATCTCTACGTCAACCGTTCGCAAATTGGCGCGCGGGTCGGCGCCCAACCGTTCGGCGGCGAGGGGATGTCCGGCACTGGCCCGAAGGCTGGCGGGCCGCATCTTTTGACCCGGCTGATGACCGAGCGCGTCCGCTCGACCGACATCACGGCAACCGGCGGGAATTGGGAATTGCTCGGGCGGTGATCGTGAGGAGTTTCGTCTCGCCCCCCGGGCGCCGGGTTCCTTGACCGCCGTTCAAGCCATGCTATCGTTATTCGACTTTGAACTGATTGGTTTGCTCCAAGGTGGGTAGGCGTCATGTTGTTTTCTAGCGTTTTATTATCTGCATCGGTTCCATCGCCGTTCGTCTCGATTAGCCCGAGCTGGTTCACGTTCGGCCTTGCTCTGGTCATCCTGTTCGCCTTGACCCGGCCGTTGACTGTCAAGGATTTCGAAAACCGCCGCCTGCCGGTTAACGCCGTTGCTCAGGTCGGTTTCACGCTGTTTTATTGTCTCGCCTTCGTCGTCCTGGTCCTGATGGTCCATTACGCCCGGCCGTTGCTATCCAGTTTCTTCGCGGCCGTCGGTGCCATCGATTTCGCCACGCGCACGCTTCAGCCCAAGTCCGACTCGACCGGTGCGTTCGCGCCTCTTTTTGCGATGAGCATCCTAGGTTGGAGCCAATCGCTGAGCCTGTTGCGAGAAGTTGAGCGCACGATCCTCGTCTACGTTTATAGCGCGCGCTATCAGCACAAGGACGTCGTCGCGCTCGGCCATCACTTTCTCAACTGCCCCCTCAATCCGCCGCCTGACGAACGGGCCAAAAACCGACAGGTTCTCGAACGCCTCAACGTGGTCTTGACCGATAGCGACACGAGCAAGCTCGACCTGCGTGTGATTGGCGACTGGCGCAAGGTCGAGACGTTGCTCCGCCATCTCAAGACGTGGCGCGCAGAGGGCAAACTCAGCCTGACGCCCGATGAAGTTTTGTTGCTCGACAAGGTCGAGACCGCGCACGAACGTAAGACCGCGTTGGCATTGAACATCGTCCGAATGCTCGACCACTTGGCCAAAGGTGGCGGGCCGAACGCGACATTCCAGCAGGTCACGAACCTGCTTGAAGCCACCCAGAAAGGCGACCGCGAGGCGCTCGCTCGCGCCGAAGTCATGGCGGCAGAAGCTCTTGAAACTCTGTCCCCACCGACCATGCCCGACGCCGATCCGGCAGCGGCGGCGAGCCCTGAGGCAGGGGCGCAGCCCGAACTCCGGATGACGAGCACGCAGCTGAAACAGTTCCTCGGCCAGATCGAGACCTACTTCTTGGAGGAATATCGCATTCTTCTGGCCCAAACCGGCGACCTCGCCGCGAAAGGGATCATCCACGCTGGCGATTGCGCCGAATCACGGCTCGAGCAGATGAAGTTGGTTGGCTTTGAAGGCCTGGGCCAATTACTGCCGGTCCGCTTCGATCGAATCCTGATGGTGTTCCTTGTTGCGTTTGGCATAAGCCTTGGCCTATTCGCCTTCCGGGCCACGGTCATGCATTGGAGCGGGGAGCGGGGTCCGATGCCCGCACAACAATCGATCATGATGTTTGCCACGATTTCGCTGACCATCGCGCTGGCGACGATCATCGGCGCCTTTGTCGGCTCGACACGCGAATTGGCCCAGGCGCAACGGACGCCGTGGGGTTCTTACGCGCTTGCCGGACTGTTCGCCGTTTCGTTGTTTTTGCTGGTGCACGCCGCGCGCGTCTCGCTCGGCGGCCCTTCGGTTCAAGCGCAGACGACACAAGCGTCGCAGGTCACTAGCCCGCCAGCGACGGGCGCAGCGGCTCCGGTAACTGGCCCTGGGGCCGCTGCCCTGAACGCGATCGGATCGACCAGCCAAGCCCCACCTGCCATCGCCGAACCTGGCACGCGCCAGTCGCCATTGGTCCGTCCGCCATCGCTCCATCAAACCCTTCCATGGGCGATTATCCCGTTCATGATGACGGTCGCGATATGCTTTTTTGCGCGCCTCGAACGCTGGCCCGGGGCTGGACAGCCCGCCAACCGCTCCGTCGAACGGGCACTCGACGGGGTCGCCCTTGGCCTCGTCATGGTCGCAGCAGTCGTTGTCGTGAACCGCGCCGTATTCCCGATCCTCGAAGCCAATGCGTCGCTTGGTATCGCCAGGCCGCCGCACTTTGCAGCCGCGTGGAAGACGTCCTGGCTACCGTTGCAAATGGTGTTGACGCAGTTTGGAACAGGGTTTCTCATCGGCGCTCTTGTGCTTCGCGATGTCCGCCGGGCCGCACATGCCCGCGTTGTGATCGCGGCACCGCTGCAACCCAAGCCAACGCCTTCAACCGTCTTAAAGTCAGTCCCTCCGTTTCACGACGCAATCTCCACCGCGTAAGTGTGGAATGCCGAATGCGTTTGTGTCAGAGTTCCAGTTGCGGCAAGCGGCGGTCGAGGAGCGCGGCCAAGTCGTCGAGCGGGTTGCCGGTGATCGGCGTCACGCGATCCAGCGCGATGAGCACACCAGCTGGTGTCGCGCCAGAAATCGGCAGCTCTATCGTCCAACCGTTGCGCGCGAGATAATCGCGATATCCGCTCTCGAGCGCGGGCAGCGACCAGCGCTCCGGCGTCAGCACCGCGACCGGTCGGCGCGCCCAGATCGCCTCCGAGATCATCGAACTGGAATCGACCGTTGCGAGGATCGCGTGGCTGCCCGCCAACAGCGGCCGCAGGGTTCCGGGGCCTGCGGTCCGGACATCGACAAAGCCGATCCGCCCGGTTACGGCGAGCGCCGCAAGACGGTCCGAGACCGCGTCCGGCGTCCGGCGCGAATTGGCCACGACGAAGCATACACTTTCTGGATTGCTGCGCTGGCACAGCGCCAGCAGTGCGTCCCAATCGGCAGGCGCATAGCGGATCGTGCCGCTGTCGCCGCCGACCAGCACGCCAATCGACACCGGACCACTTGCGATGCGAGGCTGCAACGGGATCTCGCTCGGATCCTGGGCCGACGGCTTCAGCGTCATCACCGTGTTCGGCTGGCCCGCGTGCTCGAGGTAGGACGTCAGCACGAGGGCGAAATCCTCGGGACGATAGCGGCGCAGCGATCCGTAAAACACGTTCGGGCTGTTGTGATACCGCGCGGCGAACACGTTGGCGGCCAGCGTGTCACCGCCGGCAGAAACGATGATGCCGGGTCGCTGTGGATCGCGCCGATCCGGTGTGGCGAGGTCGAACCCGACCAGCTTAGTGGTAAAGCCTGCGCGCAGGTTGGTCAGCACCGACAACGCGCGCGGCGGCAGCCACGGCGGCCTGGCGACATCGACACGGGTGACGGCCACCTCGCGCCGCCGCGCGATCGCAGCGACAATCGCTTCCGACAGCGCGTAGTGGCCCGGCTTGCCATCGGAGATCAGCAGAACGGCGAGCGGGGGTAGGGTACGCGGCGCAGACATTGATGTGTCCTATTGGCCCACAGTGCCAGGGAGCAACGCGACCCGGCGCTGACGCCGCCCATTAAGAGCGTGATTAGCGTGTCAGGTCGAATTTGGTGGGCCCGGCAGGACTCGAACCTGCAACCAGACGGTTATGAGCCGTCAGCTCTAACCATTGAGCTACAGGCCCGGTCGGCCGCGATGTGAACCCGCCGGGCGAAGATGTCTAGCGAACGCGTGGGCCGTTGTCGATTGGCTGTCTGTGAAACGCGCTTGCGAGATCAGATGTCGAGTTCGGACTGGTCGTCGGTCTGTTCGCGCGCGGTGGCTTTGGATGCTGGCTCCATCAGCGGGATTTTTGGCCTTGTGCCTGCGAACAATTCTTCGATGGTTAAAAGCTGAAACTTTGGCACCTTTCCGGTCAGACCTTCATAGAGACCGAGACCCCCAGCCAAACTCGGCGCCGAGATCACCTTCATCACACCAGCCGAGTTCTATAACATCCCGGCGCTATGGGGTCTTCAAAACATCTTTCGGCGGCTGGCGTTTCACGGCATGGATGCTGCCCTGCGGCCCGCCCGTTGCCGGCCACCCTCGCGCCTGCTAGCTCCACGCGATCATGACCCTCAAAACCCGCATCATACCCTGCCTCGACGTCAAGGACGGCCGCGTCGTCAAGGGCGTCAACTTCGTCGACCTCGTCGATGCCGGTGACCCGGTCGAGGCTGCTTCCGCCTACGATGCCGCTGGTGCGGATGAGCTCTGCTTTCTCGACATCACGGCAAGCCACGAGAACCGCGACACGATTTTCGACATCGTCGAACGCACGGCGTCGCGCTGCTTCATGCCGCTGACCGTCGGTGGCGGCGTGAGGACAACCGACGACATCCGCCGATTGCTGACGGCGGGCGCCGACAAGGTCTCGATCAACACCGCCGCGATCCTCCGCCGCGCGTTCGTTGCCGAGGGCGCCGAGAAGTTCGGCTCGCAGTGCATTGTGGTCGCGATCGATGCCAAGCGGGTCTCTGGCGAAGGCGAGGCGCCCCGGTGGGAACTGTTCACCCACGGTGGCCGCAATCCGACCGGCCTGGACGCGGTCGCCTACGCCCGCGAGGTGGCAGCCCTTGGTGCTGGCGAAATCCTGCTGACGTCGATGGACCGGGACGGCACCAAAGCCGGGTTCGACCTGGAACTGACCCGCGCCGTGGCCGACGCGGTGACGATTCCGGTCATCGCCTCAGGCGGCGTCGGCACGCTCGATCATCTGGTGGAAGGCGTCCGGGTCGGGCACGCGAGTGCCGTTTTGGCGGCGTCGATTTTCCATTTCGGGACATTCACCATCGCCCAGGCCAAGCGGCGCATGGCCGACGCTGGCATCGCTGTCCGCCTCGACGGGCTCGAACGCCGATGACATCGGCACAACCGCGGCGCCTGTAAGGTAAACGCGCGTTAGCACATCCTTTGCAGAGCTGGTTCCGAAACGCGGCCAATCTTGGCCCCAGATCGTTTACGGCTCAGAGGCAACGATGTTTGACCGCAACCGCGTGGATAACGCCACCGCCAACCAGTTGGCCATTCCCGCCGAAGTGACCATGTCCGATGGCGAAGTGATCGTCGGCCATTTCATCATTGCATCGTCACGGGCCTTCGGTGAGGTGCTCAACGGCGAAAGCCCGTTCCTGGAATTCGCGCCATTTCAGCGCGACCGGCGCTACATCGCTAAGTCCGCGATCCGCACGGTGAAGCTGATGGAGGTGCCAGGTGGCCGCGCACTCGATGCTCACAGCCCATGCAAGGCGAATTCGACCCGTATCAAGCGCTTGGCGTCAAGCGCGACGCCGAATGGGAGGAAATCCGCGAGGCCTATATCAAGCTGACCAAGACCTACCACAACGACCGTTATGCCAGTGTCGAACTGCCCGGCGAAGTTCGCACGTATCTCAAAGACATGTCGGCTCGCGTCAACACGGCGTATGCCCTGCTCGAAGCTCCGCGTATCCAGCAAAAGCGGGTCAGCACGCGCGTCGATCCTGTCAACACCTCACGCCCGCGCGCCTGACCGAACCCATTGCGGTCAGGCCTTTTGTCCCGGCCGCAACGCACGAGATTCAGCGGCTGTGGCCTGGGGTGACTGTGGTCGGCCACCATTGACCTGACGCGCGTTCGCCGCGGGCTGATCGGACGGCCCAGCAGGTCCCGTCCCCGTCGCCGTGCCTGTCTTGGCGTTGCCGTTTTCAGTGTCAGCGCCACTAGGATCGCCAGACCCGCTCGTAAGCTCGCGCGCATAAAGCCGGCCGAGATACGCATCGACCTCGGGCGCAGGCGACACCGTGCGCGCCAAGGCCTCGCGCATGCGCATCTGCTGGGTTTTCGCCGTCGCTGCCGAACCCGGTGACTTGGTCCGGCGCGCGCCCGCTATCAGCAGCGGATAGTGCGGCTCCTCGAGATCGAGTTCGTCGAGAAATGTCTCGCGCAGGGCGTTGAACGACTGCGCGATGCTGTCGCGAGAGAGTTTGCGCTCCGCCATAGGGATCGAGTTGCGCACCCGTGGATCGGCCGCCTCCAGCACGCGGCGCATGTCGTGCAGCGCGGCATACGGATAGACACCGACGAGCGTCGCAGTCTCTCCCGCATTGCGGTAGACCGTCCGCATCGTATCGATCGCCTCCGATAGCGTCGCACTGGCGGCAAGCCAATCTTCCGCCGTGGGATACGGCTTGTCGAAATAGGTCACCAATAATGCCTTGGCGTGGACGATGTCGCGCCACTGCCGTTCCAGATTGGCGACGAACGTCGCCCGCCGCTGAAAGGCGTTGGCGAGATAGACGGCGACCAGCGTGATGAACACGAGCGCCATATCCTTCGCATAGTCGTAGACGTCCCGCGCGATCGCCTCGATCGGCGTTTTCGCCACGAGCGGCACGTGCGGCGCGAGCTTCGCTGCCAGCGTTATCGCCAGAACGAACCCGAGGATCGCGACGGCCCATCGCAAAGTCCTGTTCAACCGATGGCGCGTCATGGGGGTCAACCAAAATAGAGGGAACAGCGAGACTTGAATGCCAACCACGGCTTTACGGCCGCCAGCCACGTCCGCTGTCCTGCATAGCGTTCCAATTTTGCTCTGCGATGAAGAAAGCCAGCAACAATAAAAACAGCGATCCGGGGAGCGTTTGGATGGCCCAAAGCGCCAGCAACAGCGCGACAACCACGCCAATCCCACCGACAATGCGTCGGCCCCAGGTCGGTCCAGCCAATTTGCCGAGCAGGGCGTCGAGAGCGTTTCCGCCATCCAATGGAAACGCCGGCAAGAGGTTGAACAGGCAGAAGTACAAATTGATGATCGCGAATTCGCCCAGAACGAACGCGATGACGCGGCCGTCGACCGCCGCACTGGCAGCAACCGGCATGATCTCGAGCGCGCCGAGATAAAGCAGGTAGTTCATCAAAGGCCCGGCAAGCGCGATCGCGATTCGCGGCAAGGCAGCCGGCGGTAGCGACGAGGCGAACGCGATGACGCCGCCAAGACCCGTCAGCGTGATCTCGGCAATTCGAACGCGAAACAGTCGGGCGACGAAGGCGTGCGCCAACTCGTGCAGCAAAACCGATGCGACGATCCCGGCGATGATCAAAATGCCAGCCGACAGCTGCATCGTGTCACCGGCCGTGAAATAGCGGTGCGAAAAGAACAGCAGCACGAGCACAAAAAACATATCGAGGAAGATCGGGATACCCGCGATCCGCCCCAGCTCGAGTTTGGTGTGCACGCCTCGTCCCCCCAGTTTCAGTCCCCGGCTTCGCCACCGCTGGCTAATGCTCCGCACAGGCGTTGTCCGACGTTATCCCGCACGAGCCATCTGCACCACCCCGGCAGTCCTGTCGCGATGCCGCCGACGCGCAATAACTGACGGTCGAATGTCGGGCAGGCAGTTCGACGGCGATTTCAGGTTGAGGCGGACCCGGGGTCCAGTCTAAAAGGCAGCCTGGGAGGCTTTTGCCATGCTCCGCGCGCTACGCATTCTGTTGGGACTGCTCGCGGCCAGCATCACGGCGGCCCTGCTCCTCGTTCTTCATTTGCTTCGGCCGATGGAACTCGTCGGTCTCCCCATCGACATCCTTCTACCGAGGCTGTTGGCGTTTGCCCAACTGACCGCATTGGCCGCGACGCAAATCGCGATGTTCATTGTGCCGTTCGGTGTCATTTTGGCGCCTGTGGCTGAGATGAACCGCTGGCGGTCGGCAATTTTTTATTCGGTCCTCGGCCTCGTGCTGGCTGCGGCCGGTTATATGCTTCAGTACCAGTCCGAAGACGAATGGCGCACCGTCGTCAACATGTTTGCAGCTCAAGTTTTTGCCTTGCAAGGCTTGACTGGCGGGCTGGCGTATTGGTTCGTCGCCGGCCGTTTCGCCGGTTGGCGCAGCGGCGGTGGGCCATTGAGGGCCGATCCGATCCCCATAGCGCGCCCAAAGCTGCTGGTCTCGGATGCGGTGGAGCCGACTGTGGTCCCCGCGCTGCCGCAGGTCCAACCGGTCACGCCAGCCAAACCACCGGCCACCGCCCCAGGATCGGCCGCCGCTGTATCCCCCGCCCAGAAAAGATCGTCGGGAAGCGTGCCATCGGCTGGCCGATCATCCACGACATAGTGCGAAAGTCCTGCCATTGCGTTGCGAAAGGCCATTGCGGCAGCGCAGCAAAGTGTTAAGCTGAACAGCATAATACTTCTGCGACGTTGCAGACGCACTCGCACAGGGAACCACGATGTTCGATCCCGAAATGGCTGGCCGGGCAGCCCAACGCGCAACCGAAAGCGCCTTGGCCGCCAGCACATCTTACGCGGAAGCGATGACGGCAGCGTGTTCGGAAATGATGATGTTCGGCTTGGACTTGTGGTCCGCCGCACTGTCTAGCTTTACTGGCGAACCCCTGCCCCCCGCACGCCATACCAAGCCCACCGCAAGCTTCGGCCAATCCCACGAGGATTGGGCCGGCCTGCCATGGCTGGATCCTGACAAGGTGTCGTGCTGGATGCGAATGGCATCCCCGATTTCGCCGCTCGATTTCTTCAACGGGTGGGGCAGCGGTGTGCCACTGCGCGGGACGCCCGCATCATGGCCAGGGGCAATGTCGATGATCGACGCGGGGGTTCCCCGTTCGGTAGCGTGGCCTGCCGCTGAGGCCAATGCCGCAGCGCTCGATGCTGCCGCCGCCGCTGTCGAACCCATGCGCAAGGTGTTCGCCACGGCCCACGGCGATAGCGGGTTTGCGGCAACGCCGTTTCTGCCCAAAGCGGTCGTGCCTTGCCTGATGTTTGCTTACAGCTGCATGTCCGATCTTGGCGTGGCCATGGCTGGCGCCCGATCTCCGTTTGTCTGACGAAGCCACCCGACAGCCGAGCATGACGACGCAAAAAAGCCCGCCCCGGAGAAACGGAAGCGGGCTTTGGCTTGTGCGGCTAGCTCGAGTGAATATCTCGCTATGTTGCGAGAACGCGGCGCGTTTAACGTACCGGCGCCGTTGTCGCGGGCTTTACGGCCGGTGCTGTTGGAGCCGTCACGGCAGGTTTTACGGCAGCGGGAGCTGCAGCTTTCACCGTTGTACCGGTGGCAGCTGCGGGCTTCGTAGCAGCGGCAGGCTTGGCGGCCGCTGCGGCCTTTGCATCGGCGGCCTTTTTGGCAACACCAGCAACCGTCCGGCAATACGCCTTTTGAACCTTGCCGGTCTTGTCGTTGGCATCCTTCGGTACGACGAAGCCGCAAGCCGGGTTTGCCTTACACGTGGTCTCATCGAGACCTTCGCAAACCGACGCTGCCTTCTTGGGCGCCGCAGCCTTGGCCACGGCCGGTGCGGCTGACGTTGGCTTGACCGCAGCCGGCGCGGTTGTGGCCGGAGCGGCAGTCGCTGGCTTTACTGCGGGCGGTGTCGCGGCCTTCACAGTCGGCGCTGGTGCTGCTGGCGGTAACTGCTGCGCGCTTGCCGTCACGGTGACAAAGCTCAATGCGGCAACCGTTGCGACCGCACCCAATCCAAATGCTCGAATATTCATTAGAACACCGTCTCCATCAGTTGGTCCCGGTCGCATTCTAACTGAAATCCAAGCCCAAAAACACGGCAACGGCGTGAACGAGCTGTGAATGATCCCGCAGCCAGCTTGCCACTGGCCCGAGTGCGAGTGGCCGACGTCGCCCATTGTAGGGCGGTTGGCATCGAGGTCCGCAATGCTGCTCCAACACCGGAAGATATTGTGTCAGCGTACGAATTAGCCGTTTGCAGAACAAAAAAATCGGCCGCTATAACGCCGTCTGCAGCCGCGAACGCGACAGGGGCTGCTACGAATAGATGAAACTGTTGCGTTGCTGTGGATAAGCGGCGGGCCACGGGTTTCGGGCTCGCCCTGTCGCTCGGCGCACGCTGACCGATCGCGAATCAGCCGCCGATATGAGGGCAGACTGGGTCAGCCCCGTTTTGGCCGCCCCCTTGTTGACGGCACCGTCATCCGATAGTTCGGCACTGAGGGTTGCGCCACCGGCTCAGCCTAGACACTGTTCGAACGGGATCGACATGGCAACGTCCAACGCGAAGTCTATCAAGAAGGTCGTCCTCGCCTATTCCGGCGGTCTCGACACCTCGATCATCTTGAAATGGCTTCAGGAGACGTACGGCTGCGAAGTCGTGACCTTCACCGCCGATCTCGGCCAGGGCGAGGAGTTGGGCCCCGCCCGCCGCAAGGCCGAGATGATGGGCATCAAGCCCGAAAACATCTACATTGAGGACCTGCGCGAAGAATTCGTCCGCGACTTCGTGTTTCCTATGTTCCGCGCCAACGCGGTCTACGAGGGCGTCTACCTGCTCGGCACGTCGATCGCGCGGCCGTTGATCGGCAAGAAGCAGATCGAGATCGCACGAGCGACCGGCGCCGATGCCGTCTGTCATGGCGCAACAGGCAAGGGCAACGACCAGGTCCGCTTCGAGCTGACGTATTACGCGCTCGAGCCGTCGATCAAGATCGTCGCACCGTGGCGCGAGTGGGCGTTCAAGGGTCGCGAAGACCTTCTGGAGTTTGCCCGCAACCACCAGATCCCGATCGCCAAGGACAAGGAAGGCGAGAGCCCGTTCTCGGTCGATGCCAACCTGTTGCACTCCTCGTCCGAGGGCAAGGTGCTGGAAGACCCGGCGGTCAAAGCCCCGGAGGTCGTCTACCAGCGCACGATTTCGCCAATGGCCGCGCCCGATAAGGTGACGACGATCCGGATCGGTTTCGCCAAGGGCGACGCGATCTCGCTCGACGGCAAGCCCCTGTCGCCGGCAACCCTCTTGAAGGCGCTCAACGACCTCGGCCGCGACAACGGCATCGGCCGTCTCGACCTCGTCGAAAACCGTTTCGTCGGCATGAAATCGCGCGGCGTGTACGAAACGCCGGGCGGCACTATCCTGCTCGCCGCCCACCGCGCGATGGAAAGCATCACGCTCGACCGAGGCGCTGGCCACCTCAAGGACGAGCTGATGCCGCGCTACGCCGAGCTGATTTATAACGGCTTCTGGTTCAGCCCCGAGCGCGAGATGCTTCAAGCGTTGATCGACAAGAGCCAGGAACACGTTGAGGGCGAGGTCACGCTCGAACTCTACAAAGGCAACGTCATCGTCGTCGGCCGCGAAAGCCCGAAGTCGCTCTATTCCTCGACGCTCGTCACCTTCGAGGACGACCGCGGCGCCTACGACCAGAAGGACGCGCAGGGCTTCATCAAGCTCAACGCGCTCCGCCTCCGCACGCTCGCCGCACGGGATCGGAAGGCTTAAACAACCTCTGATGCCCTCGCCCCCATCCACCATCGTCATCACCGGAGCGAGCGCCGGTCTCGGCCGGGCGCTGGCGTTGGCGTACGCCGCGCCGGGGCGGACGCTCGGGCTGGTCGCCCGCGACACGGCCCGGTTGGAAGAGGTCGCCCGTGAGTGCGCCGCCAAGGGTGCCAAGACGATTACCGGGTCGGTCGATGTGCGCGACGCAGCGGCAGTTGCGACATGGCTGGCAGAGTTCGACGCTAGCCACCGGACGGACTTGGTGATCGCCAACGCTGGCGTATTTACCGGCCACGGCGCCGACCGCATAGAGACGACCGAGGACATCGCCTGGATGATGCGCGTCAACCTCGAAGGCGTCGCTAACGTCGTCCAACCGGTGGTCGCGGCCATGCGTAATCGTCGCGACGGTCATATCGCTATTATCGGTTCGCTCGCCGCCCTCCAGCCGCTCGCCGATGCGCCGGGCTACAGCGCGTCGAAAGCTGGCGTGATGGCCTACGGCGAGGCGCTGCGCGAATACCTGTTGCCCGACAAAGTCACGGTATCTCTGGTCTACCCCGGCCACATCGAGACGGCCCAGGTCGCAGACCACGTCGGGGCATTGCCGCACCTGTGGACGGCCGAGCGCGCAGCTCTACACATCAAACGCAAGCTCGACGCGAAAGCGACGTTCATCGCGTTCCCGTGGCAGCTCGTCTGGCTGATCCGCGCGGGACGGGCGTTGCCGTGGCGGCTACGCGCGCTTGCCGGCAAAGATTTCAGCTTCCACGTCGCGCGCGATAAGCCACGCGGGCAGTGAGCGCGATGTTGGTGCGTGCTGCAACGGCGGCCGATGAACCTGCGATCGCCGACGTCCTGACGGCGTCCTACTCGGTTTTGATGGCCGACGCCTACGCGGCCGACGTTCTGGCGGCGGCGCTGCCGTTGATTACGAGGCCAAACGCAAAGTTGATTGCGAGCGGACATTTCGCCGTTGTCGAGAGCGAGCATGGGATTCTCGCTTGCGGCGGCTACAGCCTCGACCGGCCCGGTGGCGGCATCGAGCCAGACCTTGCTCACATCCGACATTACGCAACGCTCCCGAGAGCGGCCCGACGGGGCTGTGGGCGATTGTTGTTTCAGTGGTGCGCGGCCAGGGCGCGGCGTGAGGGAGCTCGCATTTTTGAGTGCTATTCGGCACGCAATGCCGTCGCCTTCTATCAAGCGATGGGTTTCGAGGTCGTGCGAGAGGATGCTGTCGAATTTGGCGGCCTGGTCACGTTCCCGATGATCGTCATGCGCGCGGTGATTCGATTTTAGAAATCGAGTTTCATTTGTGATGTTGTTGCGGGCTTCGCGCGCTTGCGCGGTGTTGCTGTTGAGCGCGATGCAGCGCGCTGCCCCGTGCTACGCTGTCCTGTCATCGGCATGCCGCTCTTGCGGCTGCCGTGCTCGTCCTGGATTGCATCGGCCGCCCGGCGGAACGATTGCCCCTTCCGCACGCCCCAGACCTTGTCGCGGGCCTCGCGCGCCGCTGCCTCGTGGTCGACGATCCGGTCGGGGTAGCCTTCGCTCGCGATGCTGCGCAGGTCCGAGAAACGCCACGGCTCGTGGATGGCGTGGTCGGGCAGCTCGGCGAGCTCGGGCAGCCAGCGCCGAACGAACACGCCGGTCGGGTCCTGGTCGTAGCCCTGCTTGACCGGATTATACATTCTGACCGTGTTGATGCCCGTCGTTCCCGACTGCATTTGCACCTGCGGCCAGTGGATCCCCGGCTCGTAGTCGGTGAACAACCGGGCGAGATGGAGCCCCGTCGGCCGCCAGGGTAGCCACAACTGATAGCTTGCGAACGCAACAAGCATGGCGCGCATGCGAAAGTTGATCCAACCGGTATGAATCAGCGACCGCATGCACGCATCGACGAACGGGAAACCCGTGGTACCCGTCGCCCATGCCTGGAACCGAGCTTCCTCTATCGAGCCGGAAACGATCGCAACGGGGCGCAAACCGTCATAAGCGCGGTGCAGGTTGCGAAACTCGATCGCAGGTTCGCTTTCGAGCTTCTGCATGAAATGGCAATGCCAATGCAGCCGGCCCGTGAACGAGATCAGCGACTTCGCCCACGCCGCCCCGTCAGGCGTGCGCGGCGCGGTCTCACGTTCGGCCTGGAGGTCCGCGTAGCGCGCCCGCGTGGCTTGTGCGACCTCCAGCATGGACAGCGTGCCGAACGCAAGGTGCGTCGACAACCGGGAGCACGACGCTTCGGCGGTCAGCGGGCTCGACATCTCGAAGCGGTAGTTCTGCCCGCGACGCAGCAGAAAGCTGTCGAGGTCGGCAATCGCTGCCTCGCGCCCGCCGCGCTGACGATCAGGGCACGGGTCAGGAGCGAGCCCGAGGTCGGCCGCCGACGGTAACGGTTCGGATTGAACGGCTATGGGTTGCAATGCGCGCGGCGGTTCGGCTGGCGGGCGCGCCATCGTGCGCTCCCACCGCGCGGCCCAGCCGTTACGCGTCGGCAAGCGCCGGACAACCCCGTTTTGTGGCAACTCGGTCCATTCGATACCGTGCGACCGCGCCCATCGCCCAACGGCTTTGTCACGGTCGAAGGTCCAGCCGTTACCCGTTTCCTCGTGCGACCACATTCCGGCGATGCTGGAGCGGACGCGGATCGCTTCCAACACATCGACTGCCTCTCCGGTCAGCACGGCGAGCGGCTGTCCGAGGCGGGACAAATCGCGGTTCAACGATCCGAGGCATTCGGCAAGGAACGCGAAATGGCGACCACTCAAATCCGGCTGCCGCCATAGCTCCGGCTCGAGAATATATAACGGCAGCACCGGACCACGCTGCGCAGCCAGCGTCAGCGGGGCGTGGTCAGCGATGCGCAGGTCGCGCTTGAACCAGACGACGTGGAGCGGGCGTAAAGACATGCACAGATAACGCGATTATCGCGTCGAAAGATCAACTGGAAACCCATGTCACTACCAGACACGACGTCGGCTGAGAACTCAGCCGACCCGAACGCTGCCCCCGTCTTCGGCAGATTTCGCGACAGATTTCGCGCAATCGTGATCGGCGCGAGTGGGGGCATTGGCGGAGCGATCGCCGATGCACTGGCGGTCCATCCCCAGTGCTCGGCCGTTGCGCGCCTGTCGCGTTCGGCGACACCGGTGGACGGCACGCCGATCGACCTGCTCGATGAGGCCAGCATCGCCGCCGCTGCTGCGTCCTTGGCCGCCAACGCGCCATACCACCTGATCGTTACCGCCGTTGGCGTCTTGCGCGGAAACGACCTCGAGCCAGAAAAGTCGCTACGCGCGCTCGATGCCGCGATGCTCGCCCGGAGTTTTGCGATCAACGCCATCGGCCCCGCGCTCGTCATCAAGCACTTCGCGCCGCTGTTGCCGAAATCCGGCCCCTGCGTACTGGCGACGCTGTCGGCCAAGGTCGGCTCGATTGGCGACAACCGGCTTGGCGGCTGGTACGCCTATCGCGCCTCGAAGGCAGCGCTCAACCAGCTGATCCGCTCGTCCGCCGTCGAGATTGCCCGCACCCGGCCCGACGCGCGCGTGCTGGCCCTCCACCCCGGGACGGTCGCGACGAAATTATCGGACGGCTATCATCCGAGCCACGAGGTGTTCACGCCGCCCGATGCCGCGCGCCGCCTCCTGGCCGTGGTGGCTGCGTCTGACGGATCGGGAAAATTTCTCTCTCACGATGGTACGGAAATCCCGTGGTGACCGGGCCCGCGACCGCGAGGTCACCGCTACGCGGCCGGCTTGAATTCGGGGTACCATCGCGCCAGCCCACGGTCGCGGTAAGCGGCGAGGGTCGGATGGCGTTCGGCCGCATCGCGGATCGGCGTTGAAAAGAGTGGGCAGAGTATCCCAGTCAACGTCGCATGCACGCTGGCGTCGGCGGCACACGGGGCATCGCCCATCAGCCATGGCTTGGCGCCAAGCTTAGCCGCGATCGCATCGATCCCGCGTATCGCGAGCCGGTCGATCTCGGCCGGGCTTTGCCTCCCGGTGCCTTGGCCATAAAGCGATTTCCGGATGTCGCGCCGAATGATGGTGCGCACCAGTGGGCGGACGGGGGCCGGCACGAAATCGAAGAATTTGGCGGGCCCGGCTCGAAAGTTCGCCTCGTTGATCCAGCGCGAATGGAGCAGTGCGAAGTACAGGTGATCTTCGCACAATTTCTCATAGACCCACGCATCGCCCCGCTGGACCGCATCGAGCCTGGCGTCGAAGTCGACACCGTACTTTTGCTCGATATGCCAGCGGATGAACGTGCTGTCGGCGACCAACGTGCCGTCGTCGTCGAGAAACGGCAGTTTGCCTTTGGGCGCCTTTCTGAAGCCGTTGGTATTGAGTTGGTACGGCAGCCCGGCCATCCGCAGCAGGGTATGCGCCTTCATGCACGGCGGGCTGAGATCGGGTGCATCATAGCGCGGCCCAAAGGCATAAAGCGTAATCATACCGAATGTCCTTTCGGGGCTCGTTGAATTCGCTGCGAGTTTGACGTTTTGCTCGGTCCCCCTATCACCCAAAGACACCAATGAGCAAGATCGCCCGCCGGCACGCCAAACCAGAGACGGCCGTAACGCACATCAAATAATCGTCGACCTTGATTCCGCCCAAAATCGATAAACGAGAAGCCCCAATCGGCGACGATAATCGGTGAACGGTGCGGTCTACCTCAGTCGCAGGCGATCGACAACCGACTGAATGTTTTGGCCTGGCATTCGTCCAGGCGTAAAAAGGATATTGATCATGCGCCGTGCTCGCAAACGTCCCATGACCGGATTGCCATTTGGATGGGAGCACAACGCTGAGAAGGCCCCTATGGGCTTTATGGGCAACCGTACCAGGCAGACGCCCGACCTGACCATGGTCACCGACGAGAGTGAGGCCCACGCGCTGGTCATCGCCGAGACAGGGGGTGGCAAGGGCCGCAACCTTTTGATTCCAACGCTGCTGGAAAGCCACGGCAACATCATCGTGGTCGACCCCAAGGGTGAAGCCGCCATGGTCACGGCCCGATACCGCCGATCGTTGGGGCAAGAGGTCTATATCCTCGATCCGTTCCACGTGATTTCCGACCGCACCGACACGTTCAATCCGCTCGATCTCGTGTCGCGCGACCCCGACGCCAGGGTCGAGGATGGCGCTGAAGTGGCCGCAACCATTGTCGGCGAGCGCAGCTTGAAGGACCCGTTCTGGGACAACTGGGCTTTGAGCCTCGTCGGCGCCATGGTCAGCGCCGTCGTCGCGACCGAGCCGGATGAAGCAAATCTCGGCCGGGTCTGGAAGAAGTTTCACGGCGACGACACGACTTACAACCTGGCCGTAATGCTCGATACCGTCGGCAGTCAGCTGGACGAGGTGGCGCATGGCCACATCGCCGCGTTTCTCCAACTCTCCGAGCGGGAAACGCGCCCGTCCGTTCTAGGGACCGTTCAGCAGCACGTTCGATTGTTCGGCAACCCGCTGGTCAAGGCCGCGATGAACACGACATCGTTCGATCTCGCTGCGTTGCAGGATGGGCGTCCGCTGACGATCTATCTGGTTATCCCACCCAACAAAATTCGCAGCCATTCGCCAATGTTGCGGATGTGGCTGTGAGCTATTTTGACCGCAATGGTCAATCGGCCGACCAATCCCGAAACGCCGACGCTATTTCTGATCGATGAGTTTGCCCATATCGGCGCATTCCCGTTTCTCGAAGATTGTGTAACCCTCATGCGTGGCTATGGCGTGCGGCTCGTGCTGTTTTTGCAGCATGTCGAGCAATTGGCTAAGCTTTACCCGAAGAGTGTCAATACAATCGTCGGCAATTGCGCCGCGGTCGCAGCCTTCGGCATTTCGAATGCGGCGATGGCCAAGCCGATTGCGGAACTGCTCGGCGACATCACGCCCGAACAACTGATCGCCATGGCGCCGAACGAGCTGGCCTTGCGCTTGAGGAAACAGCCAACCCGGATGTTGACCAAGCTCGACTACATGACCGACCGGCATTTTCGCGGTCGCTTCGATCGCAACGCCCGCTACGGGCCGAGCCGCTGATCTTGCCCTGACCGCCGACGCTCAGCCCCGCGAGTATCCTGTCGAACAAGCGAGAGCTCTAATGGAACGAAACTGGCAAAACCGTTCAAGCCCGATTCCGCCCAATCAGATGTCCTTCGCCGATCGCGAGATCGCGCGGCGGGGACACCTGATCCACATGCTGAAAGCCAAAGACTCGACCGGCCGTTGGGCGTATTATTTCGTGCTGGTCGAACCGCAACGCGAGAAAAGTTTCCTCGCCGCCATCGATGGCACAGGCATGATCGACCTAGAAGATTTCGGCCGTGTCATTGCCTCGAACTACGGCGAGCAGCCGACCGAGGCGACGCGTACGTTCCTAAAAGAAAAATACGGCTTCGACGTTTAAAGATAAGCCAGCCGAGGGGCGGGGCGCCGTTCGTTCAGTGCTCGACGTTCCGTCATGAACGCGCGCTAATCGCTTCATTCACAACGAGTTCAAGCCAAACGGAATATATCCGATGGCAAGCTGAGAGCGGGATCATCCCGAACGATGCTACCACCGGAAGGACTGCACATGACCTACCTACGCCCACTTGTTGCGACGCTGATCATGACGAGCGCCGCGATGGCCGCGGCCCCTGCGTCGGCCGATGTTACCGATAGCCGCCAAGCCCGTCAGTCGTACCGCATCGAACAAGGCGTCCGCTCGGGCACCCTGACACGTGCCGAGACCGCCCGGCTTGCCGCCGAACAGGATCGCATCCGCGCATTCGAGCGCGACGCCAAGCGCGACGGCCGCGTCGACCCATACGAGCGTCGCCAGCTTCAAGCCGCCCAGAACCGCGCCAGCCGCAGCATTCGCGCCGAAAAGCACGACCGCGATAATCGCCATTACGGCCGCCGCTGGAACGGCTCGCGCTTCGTCTTCGGTTGGGGCCCGCGCTGGTACTACTGAGCCGGTACGACCGGGATCATTTGGGGAGGGCCGCGTTCGCGCGGCCCTTTTGCGCGTCTGGCGCGGGCGTCGGCCGACTACAGGAACCTGCGAATCGCGAGCGTGATGAGCGACAGCAGCGCTACGCCACCAAGGGCCCAACCAGCGATCTGGAGGGCGCGGCGGCGGTTCTTGCGGATTTTCGATTGCCCGCGGCTCGCCTGGAAGTGCTCGATCGCGGGGTCGGAGCCGGGTGCGTCGAAAATCTTGTAATAGTCTTTCGGCAGCACGGTGATCGACACGCCGACCATATCGTCGAACGCCATGTAGACCATGTCCTCGTCGACGGTTGTCTTCTTGGCTTTGGCTTCGCCCGCCGCCCACAGATTGGCAAAACGGCGCCCGCCTGGCGTGTTGCGGATCGCCAGCGTCCCCGCCGAGATGCGCAAGTACCAGCGACCGTATTCGAACGTCGGATGGAATAGCATCGTGACGTCCGACGTCATGGCATCGAAAGCGGCGAGCGGCTTCCTGACGACAGCATCCGCATCGAGGTAGACGATGTCGGTACCGGGAAATTTTTCAAGGCAATAGCATACGAACACCGGCTTCATGCGGGTATTGGCCTCCCATCCCCCGCGCGGATCGTAGCGCTTGAGAAAATGGTTGATACCGTGTGCCTCGAGCGAGGCTTTGAGCGACAGGATCTGTGGCAGATAATTCGGCGTGTAGAAGCCGCATGCGATGTAGGGCTGGCCGCCGCCGGTCCACACGTATTCCTCTGGCAGGTGGACGTCGCCAGCCGCCGTCGCCGGAAGCGTTGCTTCGCCTTCTGGCGACGTGGTCGCCCCAACTGTCATCGTCGTCGCCATACCGTCCCACCCAAGTTGATCGCGTGTCCCCCGCTCAACGGCAACTTCCATGCTCCGCAGGCATCGGGCTGTCCAGAGCGATGTCGTATGGGCGCTGCCGCAATCGCAAATCGGGCACCACTACTCCCGCCAGTGGTCGGCAATCCAGCGCGCGGGCGGAAAGCGCCGTCTGGTCGGCCGGAACGTCCAGCCGGTGCGGACGCGCTTTGATCCGGCATGTTCGCCGCGCAACGCCGACTGCGGCGTGATCGAGCCGTAAAACACCACGATCTTTGCTGTGGCTGGTGGTTTTGACGGCGGCTTAACGAAGCGCACGATGCGGTTGTCCGACAGGCACACATGGTTGAACGGCGGCACCCATTCTGGCGGCCAGAACGTCGCGTCGTCGACCGCTTTGGTCAGAAAATTCTGCTCTTTGCCGTCATAGGTGCCCATGATGACATCGTGCGGCGTGGCGTAGAACCGCTCGATCACGGCCTGCTCGGCACCGATAAAATAGCGTACCACCGAACTGTTGCCGTAGCCCAGATGCGGGTCTTTCCATTCCCGGATGATTAGGAACCGCCCCGGATACCGGAACATTTCGTCGATGTTGCCGACGATGACGAGATCGAGGTCGAGGAACAGCGTCATCCCAGTAAGGCCGCCGAGGCCCGCCTGCATCAACCCGAGTTTGGGCCAGTATTTTCCAAGCTTCGGGTCGTAGTCGAAACGCGGCAGCGGCTGACACGCGACCTCCGGGCGGATGCCCGTCGCGTCGTCGGTGAAGCACACGAAGTTGATGTCCCAACTCGTGTGGCGGAGCACCATCGCGTAAAGCCGGTTGACGAACACGGCTGGATAGCGGTCGCCCCACTTCATGCAGACGACGTTCACGCGGCGCGTCGACTGGGCTTCGGCAAACTCGGCCTGCCACGATTTTCGAACCGCCGTATTGTTCGCAGGGTCGGGAAAGGGTGGCGCGTCAGGCAAGCTCATGGTGTATTCCAGCCACACCGTGCCACTTCGGCACGGCCGTTAGGAGATGGTTTAGACCTCGGGAGGATGATGCCTCGAAACCCAACGGCCTTGACCCGGCGGCGAGGCATTTATGGCATTCAATTCCATTCCGCTCGATCTTTTGAGCCGAAGCCCGGAGATCACCGATCTGCACGTTGTGCGCCTCGGCGATGCGCTGCGCAATGACGGCCCCGTCACATTTGCAGAAGCGCTGGCGCTGACCGCGATCGAAGGCTCGCCCATCGCTCGGCATCACAGCTGGCGCGCGTTCTATATCGACGCCATGTTGGCCTTCATGATCGCTGACACGGCGCCTGAAGGGTATATTGACGTCGCCAAGGCAGACCGTTTGCTGGCTCTGGTTGCCCCGTCGGGACGAATCGCAACGCCAGCCATTTTCGAGATGTTGACCGTTGTCATGGCCCATGCGCGGTGGATGCCGGAACGGCTGACGGCTGCGGTTCTCGACAAGATCCTCTGCACCATCGCGGCTGGCGACGGCGCGTTGCGGCCCGATGGTCAAGATTCACATGCCGACGCGGGCACCATCACCACAACCGACATCGACCGCATCCGCCACGTGCTGTATTGCGCCGCAAACCCCGGGATGCGGATCACGGCCATCGAGTTGCGGGCTATCCTCGCAATTGACGCTGCAGCGGTATCGCGCGCGAACGGCTGGGACGGCTTTTTCGTTGCCGCACTAGCCGATGCCGCCCTCACCGCATCGGGTTACGCTGGGCCCGCACGCGAGACCGTGCTGCCGCCGGGTAACGGTGCTGGAACGCGCGGAGATTTTCTTGCGGCTTACCGCCCGATGTCCATCGAGGAGCGCTCGATCGAGACACTCGAACGCCAACGGATCGCAATCATCACCGGCGAAGAGCCTAGCCAGTTCGACGCCGTCCAGTTGTCTGCTACCCTCGATGAACAGCCCGGCACGCCAGCGATGAAGGAACTTGTCGCGACACTCGCCGTGCTCGGCCCGGTGCTCCACCCGCGCCTGCAAAAGCTGGTCAAGGATCGCCGGATACCGGCGACGAGGATGGGAACAATCCGCAGTATCCGCGCCGCTTAGAGCCATTTGGTTTTGCGCACCATCGCGTGGCGATCTCGCCACATCGGTTGAGCCGTTTGACGTTTGCCCCCTGCGACTTTCACGGGTATCCGGTCTACGCGCTGCTCGGCTTATCTCTGCCGACGGTAGCTGAACGTGTAGCCGAGACGGTGATTTGGGGATGAGCCGATGACATCGAATACGACGCTTCGTTGGCGCGAAATTCTGTCGATCGTGGTGCCGGTCGTGGCCGTAGTCGTTGGTGTCGTGGCACTCGCCTACCAGTTTGTCGAGCCAGCACCGCCCCGTCGTATCGTGATGTCGACCGGCTCTGCGGCAAGCTCGTATACCAAGTACGCCGAGCAGTATGCGAAACATCTCGCACGCTCCGGAGTGACGCTTGAAATTCGCACATCGGCTGGTTCGATCGAAAACCTCGAGCGCATGCTCGATGCCAAGTCAGGCGTGCAACTTGCCATCGTCCAAGGTGGCGTTGCCGACCCGGTCAATCACCCCGGGCTGGTGTCGCTCGGCCGGGCCTTCATCGAGCCAATGTGGATTTTCCATCGCGCGGGCTTGAAGATTGGCAGCCTCGCCGAGCTTAAGGGTTTGAAAATCGCCGTTGGGCCTGAAGGCAGCGGAACGCGCGCGTTGTCGGTGAAACTACTCGCCGCCAGCAAGATCGACAGCGCGACGGCGACGATCCTCGGGCCAAAATCAGCAGACGCGGCCAATCAGTTGATTGCAGGCGATATCGACGCAGCGTTTTTCACGATGGCAGCGGCGAGCGATCTGGCGCAAAAACTCATCCACGCGCCAACGGTCAGCATTTTGAGCTTGAAACAAGCGGATGCCTTCACGCGGGTGTTCCCGTTCCTGCAGAAAATCGTCCTTCCAGCAGGCGTCACCGATTTGGGTGCAAACCTTCCCGCCGACGATGTCAGCCTGATCGCCCCGGTGGCGAGCGTGGTGGCGCGCCAGGACCTGCATCCAGCCTTGGTTTCGCTGATCGTCGAGGCGATGAAGGAGGTCCACGCCAAGGCCGGGTTGTTCCAAAAGGCCAACGAATTCCCGCAAGGCGTGGAGGCGGACCTGCCGCTCCATGCCGACGCCGCGAGGTTTCACAAGACCGGTCTGCCGTTCCTGCAGCGGTACTTGCCGTTCTGGCTGGCCACCTTCATCGACCGAACGGCAATCCTGCTGATCCCCATCGCGACGATCTCGCTACCGCTGATCCGCATCCTGCCGATGATCTACCAGTGGCGCATTCGTCGCCGCATCCTGTTCTGGTATGACCGCTTGAAAAAGCTCGAAGCGAAGGTCAAGGCGGACAGCTCGGTTGAAGCCCTCCCGACGCACGTGGCCGAGATCGACCGGATTGAAGACGCCCTGAGCGTGATCCCCGTGCCGTTCATGTACTCGGATCAACTGTACAATTTGCGAAGCGCGGTTGAATTGGTGCGCCAGAAAATCGCTGGCCGGGTCGAGCAGGCCAAAATCGCCGAAGCTCGGCTATGGCCACACACTGGCGTCGGTACAGGTTGAGCGAGGCAGCCGCGGTTAGGGCTTGCCTAGGGCACCCGAGTGTTATCGCGCGGTGCGCTTGCGCCAATATCCGGGTCGGCGCTTGAGGTGGGCTACGGGTAGATGCGGATGGTATCGCCCTCGACGCGATAGACGATCTGATAGGCAAACCGCGCGAGCAGGATGCGGCGAAATCCACCTCGTAACGGGGGATGGGCGTTGGGGAACTGCAGGATGGCGGCTTCGGCATCAGCAACATTTTGCTGGAAGCGGCCTGCTGTTTCTCTTTGACCACTCGCAATGAGATAGTCGACCGCGTCATCGAACTCGCCTGCGGCAGCCGTAATGTAGACGACGATTATTGACCGGCCAAGCGACGCCGGATGCGGTCATGGACCGAGGCCGATGGCACCGACGTCGTCTCGCCACGCTCGAAGGCGGCCGCACGGCGCTCGACCTCTTCGAGCCACGCCGCCTCGATCTCCTCGGGCGTGCCGTCGGCCAGTTCACCGTCGAACTCGATCGCCAGCCGCTCGAATAGCTCCGCCCGCTCAGCCTCGGTGAGCTTGCGGGCTTCCTCGACGATCAGTTCCACACGCTGGTTCATGCATGGCTTTTACCACGCTGTGCGCCATACTGAAAAGCCCAAGTCAACGGAGGCGCTTGCGCCAATATACGGGTCGGCGCTTGAGGTGGGCTACGGCGTAGATGCGGATGGTGTCGCCCTCGACGCGGTAGACGATCTGATAGGCAAATCGCGCGAGCAGGATGCGGCGAAAGCCCCCTCGTAACGGGGGATGGGCGTGAGGGAATTGAATGACCTTAGCGACCGCTGCTTCAAGATCCATCAAAAAACGCTGCGAAAGTTCCGCTGAGCGCGTCTGATGAAACTCGACCGCCTCGGCAATTTCCGCCTCCGCCTCTCCAACCGGCGCGACGATCACGTCACGCCAAGTTTGGCGCGGATTGAAGCCATCACCTCATCGAACGGACGCGACGTTGTCTCGCCACGCTCGAAGGCGGCCGCGCGGCGCTCGACCTCTTCGAGCCACGCTGTCTCGATTTCTTCGGGCGTGCCGTCGGCTGGCTCACCGTCGAACTCGATCGCCAACCGCTCGAACAGCTCCGCCCGCTCAGGTTTGGTGAGCTTGCGGGCTTCCTCGACGATCAGTTCTACGCGCTGGTTCATGTCCGGCAGAATACCAGACGGCGGCCATCACGCCAACACGGCTTTGACCTCGGGCGGGGTATCGAAATCTTCGGGGATGCCCGCGATGCCGGCCCGCTTCATGATCGCGCCTAGCGCTGGATTGGAGGTCAGCACGCAGAACGGAACGGCGAGCAGGTAGCCCGCCGTTAGCGGCAAACTCCACATCAGCGTCGTCGGCGATATCCACCATAGCGCGCCGCACACGATCGAGCCGAACAGCATTTGTGGCCACAACTGCTGGACGGCCGTCGACCATGACACGCCGTACGCGTCGCGCGATTGGCCGCCCCAGACCACGGATTTCCCGGTCGCAAGCAGCATGATCATGAACACGGTCGTGCGGATCGTCGAAACGGCACCCTGCAGAAACGAAAACACCAATTCGATGATGGCGCTAAGCGTAAACCGAACCGGTCCGCCAAAGCGCGCGACCTCGCCTTTGGTCAAAACGGCATCGATCAGGCCGGCGAACTTCGGCGACAGATACATGACGAAAAACGCCACATAGAGCCCGATCGCCATGCCGCTCGGGAACTCCGGCACCGACCCGAAGTGCCACGCCGCAAACGGCAACAGCGCGATCATCACGGTCCACGCCGGAAGCCCGACGAACATCAAAATCGCCCAGATCAGCTGAAACCGGCTCATGGGAAGAAGGCCTGGGATATCGAGCAGTCGTGTGTATTGCAGGTTGCCCTGGCACCAGCGCACGTCGCGGACCATAAAGTCGAGCATGGTCGGCGGGTTTTCCTCCCACGAGCCGCCTTCGATCGGCAGCACGCGGACCTCATAGCCTGCACGCCGCATCAACGTCGCCTCGACCTGATCGTGAGATAGAACGTGGCCGCCGAACGGAGGGCCGCCAGCGATCACGGGCAGATGGCATGCGTCGCGGAACGGGGCGATACGCACCACCGCATTGTGGCCCCAGAACGGGCCGCAATCGGCCGTCCACCAGGCTTGACCCATGGTGTAGGAGCGCATGCCGTGGCGCATGCCGAACTGGAAAATGCGGGCGAACGCGCTCGATGACGGCATGCCGACGACGAGGCTCTGGAGAATGCCGAGTTTGGGGTAGGCCTGCATCATGCGGACCATGGAAACGATAGCCTCGCCACTCATCACGCTGTCGGCATCGAGCGGGAGCATCAGGTCGTGGTCGCGGCCGCCCGGTGTCCAGGACGCATGGGTTTCGCAAAAATCGCGAACGTTGCCAGCCTTGTAGCCGGTGTTGACCTCGCGGCGGCGATAGACGATCCGGTCGCGGTCGGCATCATTTGCCTTCCACGCCGCGACCTCGGCCTCTTCGCGCGCCCATACGTCGTCATTGTTGCTGTCAGACAGCAGGTAATAGCTGAAAGCCCCGCCCTGACCGGTGGCGTCGACGCTGGCTTTCACGGTGCGCAAACGGAGGATGGCGCGCGCGGGGTCCTCGTTGCGCAGCGTCATCAAAATGGCCGTCGGCGTCGTGACCGGCGTTGCGACGTCGCCTGCCGCCATGAACGGAGCGACCTCGGCAACGGCATTCTTCGAGCCGTGGAGTAGCCACAACCCGATCACGGCGTTCCAGAAGCCGAGCACAGTCCACGGCGTGCCGACGGCAAAGCAAAGGAACATGACCCCGCCGATCACCGTCCACCCCCCGGTCGACAGGACCTGAGCGGCGACCGCCAGCATCGCGATGTAGGTTACGACATTGAGGGCGATCACAAGCCAGCGCCGCCGCGCGATCTCGGCGGTTGACTGGATGCCAGCCGGCGTCATCCCGACGGCGGCAAAGTCCCGGGCAGGCGGAGCGGCCGCTGGGGCGCCCGTGGCGGGTTTGCCGGGGCCCGTATTATCTGAGCCCGTATTGCCAGCACCCGTGTTGGCAAGCGGCGGTTGCGCGCGGCTGGTGGCGAGGTCGATTACGTTTGTCATGGGGGAAGCGTCCGTCTGGCCGTTATTTCGTGCCTCATGCGCCATGGCAGATGAACCGGACCTTGATGCAGCGCGACGGATCGAGGATGACCGGCAGGCTTAGATGAACATTCAGCACAGACCGGAGCCGCACGCCATCACCATGGACAAACCCTCCGATCCGGCTGCGCGCCGATCCACGGCCTCTGGGGAAACGTCCTCTGGGCAAAAGTCCCCGGGGCAGTCACCCAGCCGATCTATCGGCCAGCGCCATATCGCCCGCGCGTTATGGTACGTCCGGCCCGGTATCGCCGAGGTCCGCCACGAGCCGTTACCGGCCCTGCCGCCCGGCCACGCCCAGGTGCGGACGCTGTACAGCGCACTATCGCGGGGAACCGAACGCCTCGTGCTGGCGGGCGCGGTGCCGCCCAGTGAATACGCTTCGATGCGCGCCCCACTCCAGGCCGGGGCGTTCCCGTTCCCGGTCAAGTACGGCTATTGCGCAACCGGTATCGTCGAGCAGGGTCCGCCGGAGTTGGTCGGACGTGCGGTGTTTTGTCTCCACCCCCACCAGGACCTGTTTCTCGCGCCCGTCGCCATGTTGATCCCGGTGCCCGATGGCATCCCGCCGAAGCGCGCCACGCTCGCCGCCAACATGGAAACGGCGCTCAACGCCGTCTGGGACTCTGGCGCGGCCCCCGGCGACCGGATCGTCATCGTCGGTGCTGGTATCGTCGGCCTGATGGTCGCGGCCGTGTGCGCCAAGTTGCCGGGCGCGGATGTGACGGTGATCGACGTCCTGTCCGAGCGCCGCGCCATCGTCGAGGCACTCGGCGCCACGTTTGCAGGGCCAGCCGATATGGCGGGCGGTGCAGCCGCCGATGGTGCCCGCGATGCCGATATCGTGTTCCACACCTCAGCGCACCCGGCGGGCCTCGCCACGGCACTCGCCTGCGCGGGGCTCGAAGCGACCATCGTCGAGATGAGCTGGTATGGCACTAAGCCGGTGGAAGCGCCGCTCGGCGGGGCGTTCCACGCGCGGCGGTTGCGGCTGATCTCGTCGCAGGTCGGCCAAGTTTCGCCCGGCCATCGCCCACGCTGGGATTACCGCCGTCGCCTGACGAAAGCGCTCGATATGCTCGGGGATCCGGTCGTCGGCCCGGTGCTCGACCAGCTCGTTGCGACCGAAATCGCGTTCACGGATGCCGCCACCGCCGTCCCCGCCGCCCTGACCGGCGAGGCATCCGGCCTGGCACCGGTGATCAGGTATTGAGGCGTGAACCTGTAGCGATTGTTGAAACGATCAGCAGAACCCGAAACTGAGCTGGATCGGCTCGGTGTCTGACCGACGCCGCGATTTCCGAACAGGCTCCGGGGGCTCCGGCTCGTTGCGCGGGACGCCTGCCATTACTCTCCAACGCTCGGTATCGAAGCCTAAATCGGCGAGAAACTTCTCCATCACCTCGACGGCAAAGTCATAGTCGTCCTGTGACATGACCTTACGCCCAGCTTTACGCATGCGTCGCTGAGCGGCGTCCTCTCCGACGCACCGCGCGATCCGTAAAGCCTCGTTGTAAGATTTGACCCGCACGATTCGCTGCCCCAATTTTCGCGAGGATGTACACCTTGCGTTCCTTCGGTCAAGCGGCGATGGATGTGTGCTGACAGGAACGAAACGGTGGCGGGGCATGGCCAATCATTTGTACTACGGCGACAACCTTCACGTGCTGCGCGAGAGCATTCGCGACGAAACCGTCGACCTTGTTTATCTCGATCCGCCGTTCAATTCGAACGCGACCTACAATGTGCTGTTCCGCTCGCCTGCGGGCGATGCCAGCCAAGCGCAAATCGAAGCGTTCGAGGACACGTGGCACTGGAATAATCAGGCCGAGATGGCCTTTGACGAGGTGATGCAGGGCCGCAATTCGGACGTGGCTGAGATGCTGCGCTCCATGCGGTCGTTCCTTAAGGACAACGACATGATGGCCTACCTGACGCACATGGCCGTGCGGCTGGTGGAATTGCACCGCGTGCTGAAGCCGACCGGCTCGATCTATCTACACTGCGACCCAACCGCGAGCCACTATCTCAAGGTGCTGATGGATGCGGTTTTTGGAGTGGAGAACTACAGAAATGATATCATCTGGAAACGAACAACTACACATAGCGACAGCGGCACATGGAGTAAGGTCTCAGACAACATATTCTTCTTCTCCAAAACGCGGAAGTTTTCGTGGAATTTCCCCAAAGAACCGCATTCTCTTGAATATATCGCTGAAAAGTATAACAACGACGACAATGACGGGCGAGGAAAGTATCAACTTGACAATATGACTAGCCCGAACCCGCGCCCAAATATGATGTACGACTGGCGCGGCTTTCCTTTCCCACAAAAGGGCTGGCGTTTCGAGCGAGATACCATGTTGAGGCTGGATAGCGAGGGGCGTATTTGGTATCCAACGCATAGCGACGGGTCTTTAGACACGTCACGACGCCCACGCATTAAACGCTATCTGAGTGAAATGGAAGGCGGGGCAATGGGAGCGATTTGGACCGACATCCCACCGATAAACTAACAAGCCCAAGAACGCCTTGGCTACCCGACCCAAAAGCCCGTCGCGCTGCTTGACCGCATCATCTCGGCCTCCTCCAACCCCGGCGATGTCGTGCTCGATCCGTTTTGCGGTTGCGGCACGACCGTCCACGCCGCTCAGAAGCTCGGCCGACAGTGGATCGGCATCGACATCACGCACCTCGCCATTTCGCTCGTCGAAAAGCGTCTCAAAGACGCGTTCCCCGGAATTGCATTCGAAGTTCACGGAGCGCCCAAAGATCTCGAAGGCGCGCGCGACCTGTCGAGCCGCGATAAATATCAATTCCAATGGTGGGCGGTATCGCTGGTCGATGCCGTCCCGTTCGGCGGCAAAAAGAAAGGTGCCGATGGTGGAATTGACGGCCACATCTTTTTCAAGTCCGGCGCAAAATCTACCGAGAAAGCCATTGTCTCGGTCAAAGGCGGTGGTGTCGGCGTCAAGGACATCCGCGAATTGACCGCCGTGGTCGATCGTGAGCGGGCCAAAATCGGCATCTATATCTCGCTCGAACCGCACACCGAGCCAATGGTCAAGGAAGCCGCTGGAGCCGGTCTCTACGACGGCCCGACTGGCAAGGTGCCCAAAATCCAATTGTTCACCATCGAAGAGTTGTTCGTCGGCAAGAAGCCAAAAATCCCGCTGATGGAGCGGGGTTTCAAGACGGCCGCCCGCGAAGAGGCCGACGACCAGTCCGAACTCGATATCTGACCACGCAAGCGCGATCCGCGCACAGCCAATCGACAACGTCGCACGCGTTCGCTAGACATCTCAGCCCGGCGCGGTCACACCGCCTCTTGGAACCGCACGGCTGTTTGCAGGTCGACGGAGACGAGCTGGCTGATGCCTTTTTCGGCCATCGTTACGCCGAACAGGCGACTCATGCGCGCCATGGTCATCGGGTGGTGGGTGATCACCAGAAAGCGCGTGTCGGTCTCGGCCGCCATCTTTTCCATCAGCAGGCAGAAGCGGTCGACGTTGCTGTCATCGAGAGGGGCATCGACCTCGTCGAGGACGCAAATCGGCGACGGGTTGGTCAGGAACACAGCAAAAATCAGCGACAGCGCGGTCAGCGTCTGCTCGCCGCCCGACAGCAGCGACAGCGTCGCGGGCTTCTTGCCCGGTGGTTTGGCGATGATCTCGAGCCCGCCCAGCAGCGGGTCGTCGTTTTCGATCAGCTCCAACCGAGCTTCGCCACCGCCGAACAGCGTCGAGAACAATCGTTGGAAGTGTCCATTGACGATCTGGAACGCATCGTTCAGCCGCTGGCGGGCCTCGCGATTGAGCTGGCCGATCGCGCCACGCAGTTTCGCGATGGCCTGCTCGACGTCGTCGATCTCGGCGGCCATCGAACCGAGCTGGGTTTCGAGCGCGTCGAGATCGCCTTCGGCTTCGAGGTTGACGCCGCCTAGTTTCTCCCGGTCGAGCTTCAGGGTTGCGACGCGGCGTTCGATGTCCTCGCGGGAGGGAAGCTTTTCGCCATCGTCGCCGGGGTCGAACTCGGCCACTGCGAGGCAAGCTTGCGGGTCTAGGTCGAGGGTTTCGCGGGCGCGACGGATGTCGTCTGCACGCCGGACGCGGGCCGCTTCTAGGCGGGCTTCCAGGCGGGCGCGGGCTTCGCGTTGACGGCCGATTTCGGCGACGGCGGCTTTGAGGGTTTGGACAGCGGCTTTGAGCGCCGTGTCGGCGGCGGCAAACCTGTCTGCGGCGGCGGTGCGCTGGCGATCGACCTCGGCGACTTCTGTCAGCAACTTTTCGCGTTGCTCGGCAATCTTGGCTGGCAGATCGGCAATCTCGGCGAGGCCCGAACGGATTTCCTCGGTTCGGGCGCGGAGTTGTTCCAACTGGGCGGTGGCCGTCGTGCGGCGCTGCTCCCAGCGCTGGAGATCGGCACGGACAGTGGCGAAACGCTCGCGGCGCTGCTGACGCGCGCGGATCAGCTCGGTTGCCGCCGCGCGGGCGTCGGTGACTTCGGCGCGGGCTTTGCGTGCTTCGGCTTCGGTGGCCGCCGTCACGTCCGCCATGTCTTCGGCGTCATCGGCGAGGTCGAGGGTCAACACCAGCTCTTCGAGCTTAGTCGCGGCGTCGATCAGGTCGTCCTCGGCGGCAGCCTTGGCGTCCTCGAGTGACGACAGCCGGTTCTCGGTGTCACGGGCCGCCCGTTCGAGCCCGGTCATAGTGTCTCGTGCGGCCGTGAGTTTGGCTTGGGTTTCCTTCCATTCCGCGCGAAGTTCGCGTTCGCGCGCCCCAGACGTGGCGAGGGTGTCGCTCAGTTCTGCTTCGTGCGCTGCGGCGGTCTCGGCCGACGCGGCGGCAGCGGTGGCTTTTTTGGCGAGACCATCGAGACGATTGCGTTCGGCAAGGCGGCGGGCGGCCGGTGTCTCGCCCTCTGCGGCGGCGATGAAACCGTCCCAGCGCCACAGGTCGCCTTCGCGAGAGACGAGCCGCTGGCCGGGCTTCAAACTGGATTGCAGCCGGTGGCCCTCGACACGCGACACGATGCCGATCTGGCGCAACCGTGCCTCGAGTGCGGGCGGCGCGCCGACATGGGCGATCAGCGGCTCGGCGCCATCGGGCAGTGCCTGCGGGTGGCAGGCGAGGTCGAGGTGGCGCCAGTGGATGCCGGCGCTGTCGTCGAGCGACGCGTCGAGGTCGTCACCGAGCGCGGCCGCCAGCGCGATCTCGGAGCCCGGAGCGACCGTCACGTGATCGACGGCGAGCGCATGGCCGCCGGGGTTCGGGGCCAGCAGGAGTTTTGCCAGGGTCTCGCGTTCGGTCGAAAGCGCGCGGGCGTCGAGACGCGATTTCTGGGCGGTGTCGCGTGCGGATTTGAGGGCAGCCGACAGCGTGCGGACCTCGGTCTCGGCGTCCGACGTAGCCGCTTCGAGTGCGGACAGGCGTTCGGCCAAGCCATGGGTGGTGGACGCAAGCTCGGAGAGCTTCGTGGCATCAGGGGCCTTGGCGCGAGCGTCGCGCACGTCGGAGCCGAGCCGCTCGATCTGGCGCTTCAGCTTGGCGACCACTTCCTCGCGGTCGAGGCGGGTCGCCTCTAGGCGGCGGCGTTCGGCCTTCGCCTCGGCCGCTTTGGTGTTGGCGGCCTGGAGAGCCGCTTCGGCTGACTTCGCTGCGGTCTCGGCGGCCATTAAGCGGTCGCGGGCTTCGGCCTCGGCGGTATCCTGGCTGCCGTCGTCGTGGTCGAGGGTCGACTGCTCCGCCGTCAGCCTTTCGAGCGTGTGGCCGGCTTCTTCGAGCATGTCCTCTTCGCGGGCGATGTCGGCTTGCAACTCCACGCGGCGGGATTTCAACTCGCGTTCGCGGGCGCCAGACCGCTCGGCCTCGCGCTCGAAGGCTTCGAGTGCAATCTTGACCCGCGCCAACACGGCGGCACGGACTGCCTCCTCGTCGCGCAACGGTTGGATGGCGTCGGATAACTCGACCTCTTCGCGAAGGGCGCGGGCCTCGATCTCTGTCGCAGCGGCGAGCGCGGTCAGCACCTGGCGAAGTGCTGCCTCTTCCTGTTCGACATCGCGATTCGATGCGCGCCAGGCGACGTGCAGCGCCAGGGCCTCGGCCTTTCGGATCTCGGTCGACAGGTCCTTGTAGCGACGCGCCTGGCGGGCTTGGCGCTTGAGGCTGTCGAGCTGGGAGACGAGCGAGCCCTTGAGGTCGTTCATCCGTTGCAGGTTGCCTTCGGCGGCCTTGAGGCGGAGTTCCGCCTCGTGGCGCCGCGAGTGGAGACCGGCTACGCCGGCGGCGTCTTCGAGAATGCGGCGGCGGTTTTCGGGCTTGGCGTTGACGAGTTCGCCGATCTGGCCTTGCCGGACGAGCGCTGGCGAACGGGCTCCCGTGGCGGCATCTTCGAACAAAATCTTTACGTCCCGGGCGCGCGCTTCCACGCTGTTGATACGGTAGGCCGAGCCAGCCTCGCGCTCGATGCGCCGGGTGATTTCAATCTCGTCGCGGTCGTTGAACTCGACGGGGGCTTTGCGCTCGCTGTTGTCGAGGATGATGGTGACCTCGGCGACGTTGCGCGCCGGGCGGGTGTTGGTGCCAGCAAAGATGACGTCGTCCATGGCGGCGGCGCGCATCGACTTGTGCGAGGTTTCGCCCATCACCCAGCGCAACGCTTCGAGCAGGTTCGACTTGCCGCAGCCGTTCGGGCCGACGACGCCGGTCAAGCCGCGCTCGATCAGCAGTTCGGTCGGCTCGACGAACGATTTGAAGCCGACAAGGCGCAGGCGTGTGATTTGCATCGCGGCATCTCCGGCCAGCCGTCGCTCAGTATCCCCTGTTTCGCGCGATTCTTATGTCGGGGGCAAAGTGGCAATAGCGCTACGGCGGCCGAGTTGGAGGCGGAGGCCGGTTCAAGCGCTGGCAGCGTGGCGGATCACGCCGCGGCGGGCGGGGACGCGGCGGCCCAGTTTGGCAAACAGCGCGCTCTCGATGTTGTTCAAGAACAACCGCGTCGCGCTTTCCCAGGAGTAGTCGAGTGCTTTGTCGCGGATGATGCCACGGTCGAGCGTCAGCGCCTGACGCGCAGCTTCGGCAAGGTCGTTCGAGAGGACGCCCGTGACGTTCTGCTGGACGAGGTCGATCGGGCCAGTGACCGGGAATGCGGCGACCGGCAGGCCCGTGGCCATCGCCTCCAGTTGCACGATGCCGAACGTTTCGGTGAGGCTCGGCATCACGAACACATCGGCCGAGGCGTAGCATTCTGCGAGGTCTTCGCCGGTCATTTTACCCGTGAACAGCACGTCCTTGTGGCGCGCCTCCAACTCGGCTCGCTGGGGACCGTCGCCGACGACGACCTTACGGCCGGGCAGCGGCAGATCGAGGAACGCGCTGATGTTCTTTTCGACCGCGACCCGTCCGACCGTGATGAACACGGGGTCATCGCCGAAGCGGCGGACGGGGCGGGGACGGAACATTGTGGTGTCGACGCCACGGGTCCACGGCATGATGCGGTCAAAACCTCGGCCGGATAGTTCGGCCGCGAGCGAGGGGGTCGCCACCATCACGCCGCAACCGGCGTTATGGAACGACCGCATCATGGAATAGGTCCACGACGCCGGCACGCCAAACCGCGGCTTCAGGTATTCGGGAAAGCGGGTGTGAAAGCTCGTCGTGAACGGGATGCGCTTCGACAGGCAATGGGATCGCGCCATCCAACCGACAGGGCCCTCGGTTGCGATATGGACGGCATCGGGAAGGACGTCTGAGAAGCGGCGGCGGATCCAGGAAAAACCGGGCATGGCCAGCCGGATCTCGGGGTAGGTCGGCGCCGGGATGGTATAGAACTCGGACGGTGTGATGAAGGTGATCTCGGCGCCGAGTTTGGAGGCTTCCTCGCCCAGCCGCTCGTACGTGCGAACGACGCCATTCACTTGTGGCCGCCACGCGTCGGTTGCGACCAATATGCGCATCACGCCGCCTTCAACGCAACAGGCTGAGGTGCGGCCTCCGAACGCTCGCGCGCGCGGACGACATCAAGCCAGCGGATCATTTCGAAGGTACCGTCGGGGTTCTCTCCGATGGCGGTGCAGCTTTCGACCCAGTCTCCGGTGTTCAAATAATGCACGGCATCGAACTGGCGCGATGCGGCGTGGTGGATGTGGCCGCAGATAACGCCATCGACGCCCTGGCGTCCCGCTTCGGCCGACAGGCTCTTTTCGAAGTCGCCGATGAAGTTGACCGCCGACTTGACCCGGTGCTTGAGGTAACCAGACAGCGACCAATAGCCGAGACCGAACTGGCGGCGGATGAAGTTCAGCGGCCAATTGAACCAGAGCGCCAGCGTGTAGCCGCGGTCGCCCAGGAAGGCGAGCCATTTGGCGTAGCGCACGACGACGTCGAACTCGTCGCCGTGGATGATGAGATACTTCTTGCCAGCACCCGTTTCGAATATGGCCTGCCGCTCGATCTCGATGCCGCCGAATTTCTGGCCGCAATAGTCGCGGATGCCTTCGTCGTGGTTGCCGGGAATGTAGATGATGCGGGTGCCCTTGCGGACCTTGCGCAAAATCTTCTGGATGACATCGTTGTGCGAATGCAGCCACACTGCGCCGCGCCGGATGCGCCAGAAGTCGACCACATCGCCGACGAGATAGATCGTATCGGCGTCGTGCTCACGCAGGAAATCAAGCAGCATTTCAGCTTGGCACGCGCGCGTGCCAAGGTGGATATCGGATATGAACAGTGTGCGGTATGTCTTCATCGGGAAGGCTGCGCTCCGTTTCGAGGATCACCAATAAACGCTCCGGCAGCGTTTGTCACACTTCAGCAAGACGGCCTTAACATTGCATCTGTGTGACGCCGCGCAAACGCAACACTGGCGGACAGTTTGGCGGGCGATTTGCGACGGTCGGCCGGTGAGCGCCTCGCGATGGCGGGGGCTAATCGGAGCAGTTCCGGCTGGCCCCGGCTGCCTCAGTTGATCCGAGCCGGGAAATAGCGCTGAACGATTTCGTCGAAACGACCGCTTTCGCGGACGCGGGTGAGGGACTGGTCGACCAGCCTCTTCAGGCCAGGGTCGCCTTTGGGCAAAGCGACCGCAATCCCGTCGCCGAAGTATTTCGGCTCCATGAACGGTCCGCCCTTCAACTCGCAGCATTGGCGCGAGTTCGTGCCGTTAACCCACAGGGACAGTCCGATCGCATCGTCGAAAAGATAGGCGATTTTGCCGTCCGCAAGAGCCTCACGCGCGAGGTCGATCGAATCGAATGTCCTGATGCCGCTCGAATCGAAGAACTCCTTGAGGAACGCCTCATGCGTGGTTCCCTTGGCGACACCGAGCGCTTTGCCTTCGAGGCCTTCGGGGGTCGTCTCAACGCCGATGCCGTCGCGCTTACCGGCAAAGTGGCCTGGAGTGTGCAAATATCGGGCGGAGAATTCGACCTTGGCCACACTGCGCCATGTGACGCGGTGGGACGAGATCGCGGCGTCGGCTTCGCCGGAGGCCAACGCCGTGAACTGTTCCTCCCAGGGGCGCACCTTGATATCGCAGGCGGCGTTCGCCTCCAGGCAGATGGCGCGCGCGAGGTCGATATTGAAGCCAGCCAGCGCGCCATCGGCATCGAGATAGTTGAACGGCGGGAACTCGCCCTCGGTGACGAAGCGCAAGACGACACGCCGGGCGCTGTCGCCACCAACCGCGGTGCCGCCGCGGATATCGGCTGCGGCCGGCGCCTGGGTCGGGAATTCGGATGGGAATTGAGATTGGGCGGATGGTCCCGTCCGGGCCGATTGCGCCTGGACCGGACCACCCACGATCGCCACCGCGACGGCGGCCGCAGCGCAGAGTAGGCATCTGTTCAGGTCGTGGGCCAAAATGGCGCTCCAAATTTCTGGCGAGACGGCATTTCAGCGAAACCGCCGAAGCTATTTGTAGGGCGCCATTCCGGTTCGCGCCAGTTCGTCGGCGCGCTCGTTCTCCGGGTGGCCGGCGTGGCCTTTCACCCAGTTCCAGGTGACCGTGTGGCGATCGCGGGCGGCGTCGAGGCGTTGCCAAAGTTCGGCATTCTTCACAGGTTTTTTCTCGGCGGTCTTCCAACCATTGCGACGCCAACCGGCGATCCACTTTGAAATTCCGTCTTTGACATAGTTGCTGTCGGTCCAAAGCTCGACCTCGCATGGCTGCTTGAGGGTTTCGAGCGCCGAAATGGCGGCCATCAGCTCCATGCGGTTGTTGGTCGTTTGCGCTTCGCCGCCCGACAATTCCTTGCGATGGGTCCCATATATCAGGATCGCACCCCAGCCGCCGGGCCCGGGATTTCCTGAGCACGCGCCGTCGGTGTAGACCGTGACCTGCTTGCGAACTTCGTCCATGGCCTCATGTGTCGTTTGGGTGTCGCGCTGCATTTGTCCTGTGCAGCACCTATCAGCCTGCGTCTGTTACGCGTCCGTATAGGTGGATATCGCTTCGACCCCGCGATGGAATTGGAGCCGGGCGACATAATCCATCGGATCGTGTGGCACCACCAGAGCGCCCGGCGGGCGGTTCAGCCAATCGTGCGCTCGCGTCAACAAAAACCGCAACGCCGCTCCGCGGGCGAGTGTCGGCAGCGCGCGGCGTTCAACCGTCGTCAGCTGCCGCACGCTCTCGTAGCCCGCAATCAGAGCGCGCCCACGGTCGGGGGCATAGCTGTGGGCGCGATCGAAGCACCAGGCGTTGAGGCAGATTGCGAGGTCATAGGCGAGCGCGTCGTTGCAAGCGAAATAAAAGTCGATCAATCCCGACAGCCTGCCGTCGATGAAGAAAACGTTGTCGGGGAACAGGTCGGCGTGAATGACGCCTTGCGGCAAGCCGGGCGCAAAGCCCCCGGCGTGGACCGCGAGTTCCTCTCTGATCAGCGCCGCGAGCCCTGGCGCGATCTGATCGGCGCGGTCTTTGAAGCCGTCGAACAGCGCCGGCCAGCCGCCTGGACCCAGGGCATTGCGGCGGTACAAACCGAGGTCCGAACTGGCCAGGTGCAGGGTCGCCAGGGCGCGGCCGGTCTCGGCGCAATGTTGGGGACCTGGGCTGCGGACAGAGACGCCGGACAGGAAGGTAATGAGCGCGGCGCTGCGTCCGGCGAGATGGCCAAGCGCCTCGCCATGACGGTTGCGGACCGGTAGCGGGCACGACACCCCACGGCGCGAGAGGTGTTCCTTCAGCGCCAGGAAGTAGGGGAGGTCGGCCTCGGCGACGCGTTTTTCATACAGCGTCAGGATAAACCGGCCGCGATCGGTCTCGAGGAAATAGTTTGTATTTTCAACGCCTTCGGCGATGCCCTTGCACGAGCGCAGCGTGCCGCAATCGTAGCCGTCGAGGAATGCGCGCAGTTCTTCGTCGCTGACCTCGGTGTAGACGGCCATGGCGTGCCGCCTCCTTATGCCGCCGGGGGAGCGAGTTCGGCGTTCAGCGGCGGGGTGAGCATATCGCGCAACTCGCGCGGGATGTTGAAGGCGATACGCTCCTCGGCCGTCACGACGACGTCGACCGTCACATCGAACCTTGTGCGCAGTGCATCGACGACCTCGTTGACCAGTTCTTCGGGCGCCGAGGCTCCGGCCGTGATGCCCATCGTGCGGACGCCGTCGAGCCTCTCCCAGGGGATATCGCTGGCCCGCTGCACGAGGTTGGCTATGGCGCAGCCGCTCTTCTCGGCAACCTCGACAAGCCGCATCGAGTTTGACGAATTCGGTGCGCCGACGACCAGCAGAGCGTCAATCCGGCCAGCGATCGCTTTGACGGCGGCTTGGCGGTTGGTCGTGGCGTAGCAAATGTCTTCTTTGGCCGGACCGGCAATGCCGGGAAAACGATCTTTCAGAATCGCCACGATGCCGGCTGTGTCGTCAACCGACAGCGTCGTCTGTGTGACGTAGGCAAGCCGCTCTGCCGACTTCGGCGTGAAGGCGCGCGCGTCGTCTGCCGTCTCGATCAGGGCGATCGCGCCATCGGGAAGTTGCCCCATGGTGCCGACGACCTCCGGGTGACCGGCGTGGCCGATCAGCACGATGTCGTGGCCGAGCTCGTGGTGGCGTTGGGCCTCGTTATGGACCTTGAAAACCAACGGACACGTCGCATCGAGCACGAACATGTTTCGCGACCGGGCCGCAGCAGGCACTGCCTTCGCGACCCCGTGGGCAGAGAATATCACTGGTTTACCATCGTCGGGGATCTCGTCGAGTTCCTCCACAAAAACGGCACCTTTGGCCCGGAGGCTATCGACAACGAACCGGTTGTGGACGATTTCGTGTCGGACGTAGACTGGCGCGCCGTACTTTCGCAGTGCGAGTTCGACGATCTGAATGGCGCGATCGACGCCGGCGCAGAAGCCGCGTGGGGCCGCCAACAGGACGGTGAGCGGCGGCTTTTCAGCGGTGGACACGGGTGGCGTCATGGCAGTGGCTCACGAGATGCTGGGGCGACGTGGGTGTCGGGGCGAGGCAGTTAGAAGCGAGTGTATGAGGCGAAACACGGCACCTCGCGTTGTCTTGCGTCATCGTCTTGGATTGTGTTCGGGAGCCAAGCTTCAGCCACCTGCGACCCTCACGCCAAGCCCGTCAATCCGAAAAACGTTGGATCGTACTTACGAGCAGCTATACAAGTTGATCAAGGCTGCGGCCAGGGGGCGGACGGTCCGGGGGGAAGACGGCGGAACGTGTTCGTGCAGTCATGTTTGCAGTCTCAATTGCGGGTCTGATTTTGCAACACCGACGCCGACGCCAGCATCTATGGCTGCTGTTGCCTTGATTTCGCCGTGGTGGACAGGTCAAGCGGCGGGGTCGGGATTTGCGCGAATCGTGCTCTCGACCATGGCTCGGCGGGGCTTATGATGATCGAAGACGGGGATGACGAAATCGTGGTCAATGCACTTCCAACGCGCCGCGTCCCCATCAGCGCCACAAGCGGTTCAAAACGCTGGTCGGCGGCTGCGACCATCGTCTGCGCTACCGGGGTGTCGATCGGCGTGGCGGGATGCGGGATGTCGCTGCCGAGCATGTCGTCGATCGGCGGCAGTGTTCTCGGAACGAGTTCCACGGGCAAGACGGATGTGCAGAAGGTCAACCAGGACCAACTGCTGACGGCTGCGAAAACTGGCGATGGTTCGGCGCCGCCGACAATTGCGGCAGAAGCCGGTGGTTGCCCCCGTTTCGTCGTCGGGCAGCGCGATTCGACACTCACAATCTACGAGCAGGGCCGCGTCGGCGATGGTCTCGCGATTATTCACCGCGGCGAAATTACGAAAACCGCGCGTGAGTGTCAGATGGAAGGTGGTCGCGTCACGATCAAGTACGGGTTTGCCGGACGCGTGCTGCTTGGTCCCAAGGGCAAACCTGCCAGCCTGCTATTGCCGGTCAACGTCGCCGTCGTCGACGCCAAGCGGGAAAAAGTCGCGAGCGATGCGGTAAAGGTCCAGGTCGACGTCGCGTTGGAAAAGCCGATCGGTTATTTCTCGACGGTTCGCACCGTGACCTTCACGCTTCCCGAAGGGTCGCGCCCAGGCGAGTTCGAGATCCAGATCGGCTTTGACCGGAACGTGCCAGGAGCGGGTTGATCGGGAATTGGCCAAAGATTTTTGCACGCGCTGCTATCCTAAATGCGTTCTACCGAACAAATGGCCAGCCCCGCACCCTAGCATCAACCTTCGGCTTTCGGTCCTAGTCTATCTGGCCACGATACTGGAGACAGTCAAAGAATGTTGGGAACGCTGCAAGCCCTGCGGGCGTTCGCGGCAATTAGCGTTGTCGTCTATCATTCCGGTTATCTTGTCTTTGGAGTACACACTGATCTTGGCGGGGTGACACTTTTTTTCGTGATAAGTGGCTTTATTAGCTGCCACATCCCAGAAAAGGACCAGAACCGGAATGCCGCGCGGTTTTTGCTTCGCCGGATTAAGCGAATTTTACCGCTCTACTGGCTGGCGACTTTCGTCTTATTGGCTTGCACGGGATCGCTATTCACCCTTCCTTGGCAACACATCGTCCTAAGCCTATTGTTTATACCGCACGATGGCAAATACGGAGCGTTTCCGGTGCTGGGCGTCGGCTGGACGCTCAACATCGAGATGGCCTGCTACGTTCTATTCGCTACCGCGATGTGGTTGCTGCCAAAGGCAGCGCCGTTGCTTGCCGCCGCTGCAATCCTTTCGGCTCGATGGCTGGTGACAAGCACGTTCCCTGAGGCTTCGTCGGCCACACATCATGCTAGTTCACTTTATGCGGAAGCATTCGTCGCTGGCATCCTTGTTTGGCTAATTTGGTCGAGATGCAGCGATCGAATCAAAAACTGGCGATTGCCGAAATGGTTGTTCCCGTTGACGATTACGTCTTATGCGATAATCATGATCGTCTGGTCGAATGCCGCTCAGGAATGGCCGGATTTATATTTTCGGGCTAGCGTAATTGCGATGACGGTTATTTTAACTATCGTCTCCGTCGTATCGGCGTCTGCCGGGGCCGATGTCCAGCACCCATGGATAATGACGCTCGGCGGAGCCAGCTATGCCCTCTACCTCGTTCACACGATCGTTCAATCCATCGGCCACAGAAACGGCTTGGTCGTCGATGGCCCGTTCGTCGCCGCACTTTACGTCTGCGTCTGCGTTGGGCTGTCACTCGCCATCTACAGGTGGATCGAGCCGGTGTTGGCGCGGCTGGTCGCTGCAAATCCGCAGGCAGCGGGTGTGGTCAAACCCGAAGCTAAGGGACAGACTGGGTAACGACGAGAGATTGTTATCACACCGATCATTTGACACAGGTCGTGGGTTTGCAGACAACGGAAGGCTAGCGATCCCAACAGTGCTGACAGGGTGCTGACGCCTCGCCCGCGTCCGACATGCGTGCCCAATTGACGAAGGTCGATCCACCAATGAACGTGATGCCGAAATTGCCGCCGCTTGCCGCCCGAGGTTTAAGCGACACCGCGTTCGATGCTCCTCCCGAGCCGCGTTATGCGCGGCGTGCCGAGGGCATGAAGGCGTCCGAAATCCGGGAACTGCTCAAGGTGCTCGGGCGGCCCGGCATTATCTCGTTTGGTGGCGGCATCCCCGATCCCGCGCTGTTCCCGGTTGAAGCCGTCAAGGCTGCATACGACGCGGTTTTGTCCGATCCGGCCAAAGCGGCCGCCGGCCTGCAATACTCGGTCAGCGAGGGCTATGAGCCGCTGCGCGAATGGATCGCAGCACACATGGCTTCGCTCGGTGTGCCGTGCCGGACCGACAACATCGTCGTCACGTCGGGCTCACAGCAGGCGCTCGAATTCCTCGGCAAATTGTTCCTGACCGAGGGCGATACCGCGTTGGTCGAAGCACCGACGTATCTCGGCGCGATCCAGGCGTTTTGCGCCTACGAGCCGCGCTACGATGTGATCACGCCCGAACATGGCAACCGGACACCGGCCAGTTACCGCGAGGCCGCGGCGATGCCGATCGCCGGATCGCCGTCGGGTGGTGAGGTGAAATTCATCTACACCGTGCCGGATTTCGCCAACCCGACAGGCGCGACGTTATCTGTTCAGGCCAGAGACGGCCTCCTCGATCTGGCGCGCGATCTCGACGTTCCGGTGTTGGAAGATACGGCCTACTCGGCACTGCGCTTCGAGGGCGATCCCGTGCCGTGCCTGCAAGCGATCGACGTCGCGCGACATGGCGGCGACATCGACCGCTCGCGGGTGATCTACTGCGGCACGTTTTCCAAGACGCTAACGCCGGGCTTGCGCATCGGTTGGGTGTGCGCGGCCGAGCCGATCGTGAAGCGCCTCGTGCTGATCAAGCAGGCGAGCGACCTCAACGTCTCCTCCATCAACCAGATGGTGATGACCGAAATTGCCCAGCGGTCCTATGAGGCTCAAGTCGCTCGCGCCCGAACGTTCTATCGGTCGCGTCGGGACGCCATGCTTGCTGCCCTCGCAGAACACATGCCCGAGGGCGTGACCTGGGTGCGGCCCGAGGGCGGCCTGTTTGTATGGATGACGCTACCGGATCGGTTCGACGGCCGGACGCTGCTCGCCCGCGCGGTCGAGGAGCACAACGTGGCGTTCGTGCCGGGCTCGGCGTTCTTCGTCGGAGATCGCGGCCGCAACACGATCCGGCTCAGTTATTCGCTACCGCCGGAGGATCGCATCGCCGAGGGCATCGCGCGACTCGGCCGGTTGTTGAAAAGCTGACGTTTTCGGTCGCCCCGGCGCCGACAGTTCCAAATAGCGAAAACGCTTCATCTCTCGTCGCGTCTCGGCGATGGCCTGGATGATCACGCCGCACATCAGCATGAGCACCGACACTTGGGCGATCGCCGCTGCGAGGATCGCGGTCGGGAAGCGCGGAACGAGGCCGGTGTTGAACCACGTCACAACGACGGGGATGCCAAGCAACAGGGCGACGACTGCCAAGCTGGCAGCGATGGTGCCGAAGAACCGGAATGGCGACACCATCCGGAACATATTGAGCAGCATCACGAGGATGCGAAAGCCATCTCGGTAGGTCTTGAGCTTCGAGAACGAGTTTTGGGGGCGGACGCCGTAGGGCACCCCGACCTCGACGCAACGAAGCTTCAGGTCGAGCGCGTGAACGGTCAGCTCGCTCTCGATTTCAAAGCCCCTCGACGAAGCTGGAAACGATTTGACGAACCGGCGCGAGAAAACGCGGTAGCCCGAAAAGATGTCTTTGAACGGGCTGTTGAATAGAAAGCCCGTCAGACCATTGAACAACCGGTTCCCGAAGCGGTGGCCAGCGCGATAGTTTTGCGCGGCCGTCTCGACGCGAGCGGCAATCACCATGTCCAGTTGCTCACTGGTCAGCCGTTCGATCAAGCCCGGCGCGGCTGTCGGATCGTACGTCATATCGCCGTCAGCCAGGACATAAACGTCGGCATCGACGTCGGCAAACATCCGGCGGACGACGTTGCCTTTGCCCTGAAATGTCTCGTGGCGCACGATTGCACCCGCAGCGCGCGCGACCTCGGCCGTGCCGTCGGACGAATTGTTGTCGTAGACATAGATCGTTGCGGATGGCAGCGACTTGCGGAAGGCGCTAACCGTCTGCCCGATCGCGGCTTCCTCGTTGTAGCAGGGCAGCAGTACTGCGATCCGCAGCTCCAGTTCCGACGCGAGGCGGCTCTGCAAATCTTCGAGCACTGCCAGCGCTGGACTGCGTCCCGCCACCCGGCCGGTCGCGCTGTTGACCGGCAATCTGAGATTATCCACGGGCAACTCTCCAATGATCGAGAATGCTTCCGTTCGGTGCTTCTGCAAGGGCGCGATGGACGATGGAGCCGAAGAAGATCGCCATCACGACAACACCGATCGGAATGCCCGTCACGGCCATACCGGAGCGTGCGATAAGGGGGACCGCCCAGACTGTGACCAATAGGGTCGCCTGGTAGGGGGCAAAGCCGCGATCCAGGGCGTGGGCGACCGAGAACGCGATGGCGACCCCGAGGATCGTCATGTCGTAGTCGAGGCAGTAGGGTGTAGCGAGCAAGGCTCCACCGGCCGTTGCAGCTGCGATCAAACGGAAATCGCACCGCGCGATGCACATGGCAGACAGAGCGCCAAGCACGATCAGTGTCGAGATGGCCTGGGCGAAATAGGCCACAGATACCGCAGGCCGAAGGAACGGGCGGCGGAGAAGACACTTTGGATCTTCGACCAGCCGGTTGCGCCCAATTCGAGGACGGCGGTCCGAGTGAACTCGGTGCCAGCAATGAATGCTGGCCAGATGTCGAAGCCGTAGGCGAGCGTCACGCCGACGGCCATGACGATAACCGTCACGCTGGCGCTCGCGATGGCCTTCCATTGCCCAAGAAGGACAAGCACCAGTGGGAGCAGAATACCAAACTGCGGCTTGTAGGCGAGGAGACCGAAAAGGACGCCAGCGATCACGGGCCGACGATCGAGCAGCAGCAGTCCACTACCCAGCAATGCGGCGGTCAGGAACGCGTTGTGACCGTGACCGAGGGTCGAGAACGTGGCCGGGAAGCCGATCGCGACGATCGTCACGAGCGTAGCCCGTCCAGGCAATACAGACCGCAGCATCGCGACGAACATCGCCAGCGTCGAAAGCTGCCAGCCGATAAATCCGAAGACGTAGGGGAGCGACGCCACCGCTGCGGCAACCGGCATCAGGAACGGCGGATAGTGCCAACCGTAGACCTGGATATCGGCGCGTTGGTAGAATTCGCGTTGGAAGGTGATATGCGCGACTGGATCGAAAATGTCTGCGGGGCGGCCGTCGAGGATCATGCGGCCGGCCGTCCAGAAGCCCGAAAAATCTGTGCCGATAGGACGGCCAAGAAGATCGGTCATGGCGGTCTGACCGGTCGACCATAGTACGACCAGCGCCATTATTCCCATTACGCCGATGATTAACGGATAGTTCCGCAGGCGCTCCGGCGTGACCCAACAACCGTTTTTCAAGGCTTCCAGCATTCCGCCTCACTCCAAAAGGATTGTCGGAACACTCGCTGACATTGGTAAAAAACTTGCCTCCGGGGCCGTCGATTGCAGTTCCGGACGGTTGCTTTCGCGGCTTGCGGCTGCTTTCGAAGAGGTCGTAGTTGGCGAGGACACGGTGAATGCGAGAGTTTCGAGCCTCGAGATGGTGCATCAGCCTTATCACGGCCGTGGTGGCCGCTTGGGTGGCAGCGGCGGACGTCAAAGCTCAATCACCGCCACAACCCGTGCCGCTTCCGGCGCTAAGCGCTGATCCCAAGGCCACGTCGGTTTCGGGCATCTCCTCTGGCGCCTATATGGCTGGGCAGTACCAGATCGCCCATTCGGCGAGCGTCGTTGGCGCAGCGATCATTGCCGGTGGTCCCTACGGCTGCGCGGAGGCACGCTACGGTGGCTTTATGCTGGGCCCGATGCGGCTTGCGATGAATGCGTCGCAATCGATTTACGGCTGCATGCTCGATACGCTGCAACTTTATGGCATCCCAAACGTGCCGCGCCTTGCCGAGGAAGCGCGCGACCTTTCCGCCAGCGGTAAAATCGACCCGATAGACGGGCTCGCCCGTCACCGGATGTATTTGTTCTCCGGCGGCAGAGACACGCTCGTCAAACAGCGCATCGTGGTGCTGACGGCTGAGCTCTATCTCCGGCTCGGCGTGCCGCGCGAGAGCATCAAAACTGCCCAGATCGATAACGCCGGGCACGGCTTCGTGACGGTGCATCCCGGTGCCCAGGCGTGCGGTCTGTCGAAACCGCCCTACGTCGTCAGTTGCGGCGACTATGATCAGGCGCACAGTTTGCTTGGCCAATTCTACGACCTGCCCGGCGGGCGAACGGAAACGCCAGAGGGCGCGCTGATTGCTTTCGACCAACGGCCTTTTACGCGCGATCTGCCAGCCGCGCGGATGTCAGACCTTGGCCGGGTGTTTATCCCGAAAGCGTGCGCTGAGGCGGCCGGGTGCAGCATTCACGTGGCGTTTCACGGCTGCAAGCAGAACTACAATGCGGTCCAGGACGCGTTCGTCATCGGGACCGGATATCGCAACTGGGCAGACCGCAACCGCATCATCCTCCTGTTTCCCGATGTCGCGGTCGATCGGGCTGTTAATCCGCTCGGTTGTTGGGACTGGTGGGGGTATACGGGATTTGAGTTCATGACGCGCGACGCGCCGCAAATCACGGCCGTCCGGCGGATGGTTCAGCATCTCGCATCGCGCCGTTGAGCGGGATTGCGATCGCGCCGGAATGGCGAGCGGGGTTTTCGATGACATCGTCCACGGATAGTCGCGCGGCAACGCCCGAAACGTTCCCCCAGACGCGCGACATCGCCGGGGGCACGCAAGACGGTACCGGCCGTAGGGCTGCTGCGGGACACTTCGGGATATGGGGCCACGGCCGACGGAGCCGGTCGACTGTTGCTTTCGATCGCGCGTCGGCGCTGCTGGCACTGGCGGCACTCGCCATGGTCGCAGCCATCACGACCGTCGAGCAGCAAGCCGTGGACCGCGAGCAGGCGGTGACGACGGGTGGCACTGGTGCTGGCGGAGCGGCAAGCTCGTTCGACACGACGTCGGCGGAGACGTTCGTTGGCGCTTACGTTGGGGTGCCGTACACCTATCCGAGCGACGTCAAATTTACCGACCCGGCTCGCAAGAGCGATTACACCCTGAAAGATGTTGGATGGGACGGCAAACCGTTCCGCCATCCGCTTTATTATGGGGCCCGCGTCGCTCGCTGGGCGCCAGGTAACCGCAGCGGCGTGATGGTCGATTTTCTGCACTCTAAGGCGATTTCCCGGCCCAGTGAGATGCTGCGTATCGAGGGCACGATCGACGGCCAGCCAGCGCCGAAAGAAGCCAAGGTCGAGAGCCTGTTCCGCACGCTGGAATTCAGCCATGGCCACAACATGGTGATGATCACCGGTCTGTTCCGGTTTGCAGCGTTGGTGCCGCGCATCGCGCCCTACGTCGGCATCGGTGGTGGCGTCAGCCTGCCGCATACCGAAATCAAACGGCACGTCGAGCCTAACCGGACCTATGAATATCAGTACGCCGGCCCGGTCGGGCAGGGCCTCGTCGGGCTGGAATTCCGCCTGCGTGGCTCGAGCGTGTTTATCGAGTACAAGTTCACGCTCGCCGACTATCGCGTGCCGGTGACGTTCCGCGACGGCGACCTGCTAGTGACCGATCTCTGGCGGCAAATGCGCGATTGGTGGACGGGGATCGTGCCGCCTGGTGGACATGCCGCAACCCGCCTCACGAGCCACAACTTCGTGGTTGGCGCAGGTGCCCGGTTCAACAGTCCTTGACGCCGAGTTGCACTGCCTTGCTCTGCAGGAGACGGACATGACGGACGGGCCCAACCGTCGTAATAAAGCTGAGCAGCTCCCCAAGCTCGTTCGCTTTATGCTGTCACACGCCCTTGTTGGTGCGCTGATTGGATTGGCGATGGCGGCAACGCTTGTGTCGGCGAACGTGAGTGGCCTGCTCGATTTGTTGGTGGCGTCCAAAGAGCCGATCGTCCCGACCATCCTACTCGCAGCTGACTTTTCAACGTTTATCAGCAGTGTATGGGTCAGTGCCGCCGTGATGCTCAATTGGTGGGACGACGAGGCCTAGAGCCTGTCCGGTTCAGATGGAGCGGATCGGCAAGCCCGATCCGATTTCATCAAAACCGATCCTGCCCTAGGCTGAACAACTTCACAGGAGTTGAAGGTCCCCTTCATGACGAGCCGCGCTGACATCTCACAGCCGACGCCATCGGTGCCGACGGAGTTGCCGCCTGCGACCCAGCGCGCCGACCATTTGTTCATCGCCGAAATGGTTGCGCCTGGCTCGCGCGTGCTCGACGTCGGCTGCGGTGATGGGGCGCTGCTCGAGTTGCTGGCGCAAACCAAGACGGTCGACGGCCGCGGGATCGAGATCTCGCGCGAAGGCGTCAACGCGTGCGTCGCGCGCGGACTGTCGGTAATCCAAGGCGACGCCGACAGCGACCTTGCCGATTATCCGACAAACGCGTTCGACTATGCGATCTTGTCGCTGACCATTCAGGCCACGCGCTATCCCCAAAAGGTGCTGGAGAACCTGCTCAGGATCGGCAAGTACGCCATCGTCTCGTTCCCCAACTTCGGCCACTGGCGCATCCGCTACGATCTGCTTGTCGACGGGCGGATGCCACAGACGCGCAACCTGCCCGAGCCGTGGTATCTTTCGCCCGACGCGCACCTGTGCACGATCAAGGATTTTGTCGACTTGACGCGGCAGACCAACGCGGATGTGGTCGAGGCTGTGGCGTTCAATTCGGTCGGCCGCCGCCTGCCGATCCGGTCGAACCTGACGATGCAAAACCTGTTCGGCGAGAAAGCAGTTTTCCTACTTAAACGGCGAGGCGCGTGAGGTGGCCGACGGCGGTCATGCGGCTGGGCCGGCTGGCGGGAGCAAGCGTGCCGGTACGGTCGGCGTGGTCGTGCTGTCGAACCTCGCGGCGGATGCCCGATTGCGCGCGTTCGGCCATCTCGCGTTCGGATGGTATCGGCTTCAAGGCACGCCGGGACTTACGTTTGCCAAGGTGCTGGGCAGCGGACGCGACGGCGGTTTTCGACCCTCGCCGAGCGCGACACACCAGGGGCTGTTCCTCGCCTTCGCCAGTGAAGCCACCGCCAACGCGTTTCTCGCCCGCCGGTCCGGGTTGCTCGACAGCCTGGCCTCGAACGCCCGCGAGTTCCTGACGGCCAAACTCCACGCCTATGCGTCACGCGGCCAGTGGTCGGGACGGTCGCCGCTGCTTATCACCGCGCCACGGCCGGCCCCCGACATCGGCCCGATCGCGTCGCTGACCCGCGCGTCGATCCGACCGTCGAAGGCGATCGAGTTCTGGCGCCACGCTCCCGCCTCGCAGGACTCGCTTCACGCCAGCGACGGGTGTCTGGTCGCCGCAGGGCTCGGCGAGATGCCATTGCTGCGGCAGGCGACATTCACCGTGTGGGAAAGCGAGACCGCGATGGAGCGTTTTTCGCGCCAGGGTGCCCATCTCGCCGCGATCCGCAACGCCATGGCGAACGGGCATTTTTCGGAAAGTCTGTTCGCGCGGTTTACCGTCTCGGACCTGCGCGGCACTTGGCACGGGCGGCGTTTCGACGGCGCGACGGCGGTTGATACAAATCGACGGCCTATCGCCTCGTAAGCCGACGCTGGTGACGGTGGCGGAACGCGTGAATACCTCGACAGTTGCGGCAGGTCGGCGAAAAGCCCTATCGTCGAAAACGCACCTCGACGGTGTGATCAGCGACAATGTGCGAGGCAATCGTTTCGTGGCGGAAAAAGCCAAGACCGGAAAAGCGAGCGGGAAGACTGCGGTCCGGGCAGCTCGTGTGGATGCCGGCCTCGCGCCGCCACCACGCCATGACGCCGGGATCACCGACATTGCCGGAGCATCGGGAAGCCTACCCCCTGTCACCGTCGGCATACCCGAGGTATCGCTGATCGTGCGGATCGACCTCGGCCCCCACGGGCGGCTCGGTCCTGGTAAGGTCTTGCTGCTTCAGCGGATCGAACAGAGTGGCTCTATTTCGGCAGCCGCACGCTCGATGAACATGAGCTACCGTCAGGCTTGGGATCTCGTCGACCAACTCAACTCGGCGTTCGACGAGCCTGTTGTCGCATCGCAGACCGGCGGCAAGGCGGGCGGGGGCGCGGTGTTGACGGCCTTCGGTAAAGACGTGGTCGAGACCGTACGCTCGATCACGGCGCTTGCGGAAGCAGCCGCTGCGGTCAAAGTCGAAGCGCTGCGCGCCAAGCTGCGCCCGACGACCGCTGCTGACGGCACTCTTGGCGTGGAATGACACAGTTGCCGGTGTTGATAGCCCTATCTGCAACTTGCCGCGATGAGGTCTTAATCGTATCCCACGTCGCCGGTACGTCTGTGAGCCGTTCCACGCGATCGTGACGATTGCCTGCGCCTGGACTTTTCGAGGCAGGTTGAAGCGGTTCGCGCGGGTCGGCTCGCGTGTGCGTGGCACTCGTGATCGGACACTCTTGTTTCCACGACATCAACGCGACGACATGGGGCGCATAATGACACCGGTTTCCAGGCGACTGGCCACTGCCGCGGCACTCTTGGCCGGACTAGGACTTGCTTTTGATGCTTCGGCGCAGGACGCGGGCAAGAAGCCAGCGGCGGCTCAGCCAGCTCCCGCTCAGCCAGCTCCGGCCGCTGGGACGCCAGCGGTCACCGGATCGGGGTGGAATGCAGAGGTTGCCAGTGGATCGGACGGCATAACGCTCGATGAAAAGCAGATGGCAGTGGTGAAAAAGGTCACCGCCTATTTCTCCACCTTGGAGAACCTCAAAGGCTCGTTCGTCCAGACCGGGGCCGACAAGAAAAAGATGAGGGGCAAATTCTACGTCAAGCGCCCGGGCCGTTTCCGGTTTGACTATTCTCCCCCGTCTAAGCAGGTGATCGTATCCGACGGCCAGAACCTTGCGGTTCAAGACCACGACATCAATACCGAGGACCGGGTATCTCTCGACCAGACCGCGTTCCGGCTGCTGCTGCGCAAGGACGTCGATCTGCTTCGCGACGCCAAGATCACCGAACTTCAAAGCGACAACGACCTCGTCATCATCGCGCTTCGCGACAAAAGCCCAGATACGCCGGGGGCGATCCGGCTGTTCTTCACGGCCAAGCCCGACTTGGAACTGAAAGAGTGGGAGACCCTCGACGCTCAGGGCCTCGTAACCCAAGTCGAGGTGTCCAATCTTAAAAAAACCGAACAGATCGATTTGGGATTGTTCAAAATCCCGCAGATGGGGTCGAGCCTGAGCACGCCCCAATAAACACGGGGGTCCAATGCGTCAGCGGGACCGATGCGAGGCCAGGCGAATCGTTGCCAATTGGCCTCGCGCAAGCGCTAGCCTGGGGATAACGCCGAAACAATCGGTAACAAATGCGTGATCGGATGGCGATGGGGTGTTTAAATCGTCCGGGAGTACTCTACATTCATGTCAGCGCCGACGCCTTTGAGTGCTGGTTGGGTCCCCCGTCTCGCCAGCCGTGTCGGTCGCAGCGTCGGCTCCCCTCCCGACGCCTTGCGCTACGAAGCGCAGTGGCCCAACCCCTCCCCCCGGGGTTGGGCCTTTTCTTTGCCATCACCTAACGCCCGTCCGCCCAAACGCCGCGGAGACGATCAGCGCGCTGTCTTTGCGTTGTCGTCTCGGGCTGTGTATAGACGCAGCGCAACTGGCTGACCGCCACGGTGTTGGCCCCGCTACCCTCGGAGACCGTCCGCATGTCGCTTCGCGCCATCCCGCTGCTCGCACTGGCCTTCATTTTGTACAACGTGGTCGTGCTGGTCAGCTCAGCTGATCCCGCCACGGGCGCACCTGCCATTTTGTCACAAGCGTTGCTGACGCTTCCCATGATCAGCGGGGGCCGGTGGCAGTTCACGGTTGCTGACCTTCTCATCCTGCTGACGATGATCCTGCTGTTCATCGAACTGTTGAAGTCGACGCTGACATCGACCTCTTCGCTCGTCGACCATGCCCTTTCGATGCTGGTCTTGATGGCGGTCCTGATCGAGTTTCTCGTGGTCAAACAGGCTGCGACCTCGGTGTTCTTTTTCATTCTCGTTGCATGCGTGATCGACGTGATCGCCGGCTTCACGATCGGCATTCGCGTCGCCAAACGCGACATCGGGTTCACGCCCGGCATGGGCGAGTAAGCCCCTCCGATTAAGGGCGGGACGCGGTAAGACCCCACGGATGGTTTACCGCTCGTTTACGGCGCGCCCAACCAGGGTGCGCCTATTAACTGTTTATCGACGGACCGGGGGCTAACCTCGAAGCGATCACTGGATGATTTGCCGGGGTAGTCCGTGTCCGAGCCCGTCGTGAAGGAATGGCCGCAAGACCGCCTGCTGGGCCGGCCGATGCTGCGAAGCATTGGCGATGGCCTATCTTCTGCTGACGCCAGCACGATCATGGCTGGCATCGGAGAAGTGGCTTTTACCTTCGATCCAGCACGCGATATCTTCAGTTTCGACCACCACGCCGTCGAACTGTTTGGCGTCAACAGCCTTGCGGATATCACCACAGGCACCGCGTTCTTGATGCGGATTGGCCGGGAATTTCGCGACGCGCGCCGCTTGGCGGTCGTCCCCCCGTCCCATGCCACCGACGGGTCCGACTCGAGCTATTCGGTCATCTACCGTTTTCAATCGCACGCTGGCGCCGCATCGGCGGCGGATCCTTTCATCGAAGAGCAGGCGGCGTGGACGCGCGACCATCAAGGCCGCGCCGTTGCACGCGGCGTCATGCGCGTCGTTACGGATCGCTATCACGCGGCGCAAAAACTGCTCGACCGGGCCGAACGGGACCAGTTGACTGGCGTTTACAATCGCACGACGCTCCACGAACGGCTGGCGCATTCGATCGAACAGGCGCGGCAGGCACGCCGCCCATGTGCGCTACTCATCGCCGGCGTGAGCGGCCTTGGCACCACGAACGAAACATTCGGCCTCGAGATCGGCGATGAAATCCTCATTGCTGTTGCACGGATCTTGAAGCGGCATATTCGCGGCATCGACCATATCGGCCGCTACAGCTCGAACAAGTTCGCGATCGTTCTCAACGATTGCGGACCGGGCACGATGCGGATCGTCGCCTATCGCCTGATGGATGCCGTAGCCAAGACGGCGATCGAGACGTCTGTTTCAAAGCTCAATGCCTCGGTTCGCATTGGTGGCGTCAGCCTGCCGGAATATGCAACCACGGCCGAGGCCGCGATGATTGCCGCGACGAAGGCACTCGATCGTGCGCGTCAGAAGCGTCTCGAGTCGTTCGTCGCTTACGAGCCGCGGCCTGAAGAAGACAACCTCCGCCGCCGCAACGCATCGCTGGCCGACGCCATGATGAGCGCGCTCGACGAAAACCGGATGTCGCTCGAGCTACAGCCGATGGTCGCTGCCCGCAGCGGCGCACCCGATCATTACGAGTGCCTGCTTCGCATGACCCGCCCTGACGGGACCATGATCACAGCTGGCGACTTCATGCCCGTCGCCGAGCAACTTGGCATCGTCCGGCTACTGGACTTTCGCGCGCAGGAACTGGCGATCGGCTTGCTCAAGAGTTATCCGACCGCCCACTTGTCACTCAACGTGTCGGGGCTGACCGCAGCGGACAACGAATGGCTCGTCTCGCTTCACCGCCTGACACAGGGCAAGCGACATGTGCTGGAACGTCTGACCGTCGAAATAACCGAAACGGCGGCGATCCACGATCTCCAGCAATCAATTTCGTTTGTCGAGACGATCAAAGAACTGGGCTGCAAAGTGGCCATCGACGACTTCGGCGTCGGGTACACGAACTTCCGCAACCTCAAGGCATTACAGGCCGATCTGGTCAAGATCGACGGCGCTTTCATCCATAACGTCTGCCACGATACCGGCGATCAGGCGTTCGTCCGCGCCATGGTCGAGCTCGCGCGCGCGTTCGGCATGCAGACGGTTGCAGAATTCGTCGGCGATGATGCGACCGCCGACTATCTTCGCACTGCCGGCATCGACTTCCTGCAGGGCTACCACTTTGGTGCGCCAGCCAACCCGCGAAAGTTGCTCGGGCCACCCGTCGGCGGTTGATCCGTGACCGGCTGCAGCCCGTCACGGCGCAGGATTATGCGGCCAAGGCGAGCGGGCGGCGGCACAACGCGCTCGCGATCAGGTCGACAGCGCGTGACCAATCGTTGGTGCCGATCCCATCCGCATCGACCTCGAATGCGGTCAACGCGTCAATGGCCGTGCCGCCATCTCGAAACACCCGTGCACACGACTGGCGGCTGAAACCGAGGGCCTGCTGCCACTGAACCGGATTGTGGGGGTTTGAAGACATCGGGTACCATCCTGCATGACTTGGGGAATAACGAACGCAGTCACCAACGCAGAACCTGAGACCAACTTTACGCAACGACATCGGCTCGCACCGAGCCTGGGCGACGTTCGGCCCGAACATTTTCGCCCTTATATCGGGCCGCTACGGGGCCCGAGGGGGCCGAGATCGAAAGTGGCAGGCACCAATCAGAACGTTTGAGCCGCGCTACGCGAGACCTTGCAATGCATGACCTGGGGAGGTGTGACCTCCGTTCTGGCTGGTACCTGCCGTCCGTCTGCGAGCCGCACCGGCCATCGCCCTGGCGGCTCGAATTCCATGTCTGGCCTTACCGCTTCGGCGATCTGGCAAGGGCCGTGCCTCCGGCCTTCCGCTTGTCCAGCCCGCTCAGCAGGCCTGCTGTCACGTCTTTCAATTGGACCCAACCGTTGTCGCTATCGATCGACATCACTTGATTGCTCACGCTCATCACCACGCTCGACGCTTCTTCGACGCTTCTACCGTGACCGAAACCGACGCTTTAACCGCTTCATCAGAGGTTGCGGTCGGCTCTCTTACTGAACGCAAACGCGGACGCACACTGACGCAAGAGCCGACCGCAAACTGCCGCCACCCTGGTGGGTGGCCGATGGACGGTAGGGAACGCAAACGCGTAGGCTTGACTGGAACGCACACTCGGCCTGGACGCTGGCGAAACTCACTCGAACGCAACTGAAGTTGACAGGGTTGACGCAACCGACGCGACGCAACGCACAAACGCAGCAACCAACGCGACGCTAACGAACTGGACTCTGCCCAACTAACGCGATCCCAACTCGACGCGAACCAACTCAACTGTCCTTTGGCTTACCCGTGCCTTGCGATACGCCACACGCTTCGCGGGTAAACCGACGCTACCAACTCAACCAACTCGGACGCTCGGCGGATGATCGAACTGAACCCGCTTCGTCCCCGGCGCGACCCGTACTCTTTTGTCCGCCGCCGATGAGGGAGAATTAATCGTGACTTCAGGGCAACTCCAAGGCGAGAATTCGTCGGACTGGTGTTGTTATCCTTGACCGCAGCTAAATTTGCGGAACTAAAAGCCTGATGGCGGATGGGATCCGTCATCAAGCCCCTGTTTTTAAATAATAAAGTTTTACATGCGTGGCTTGAGCGACTTATCCACCGCTCGCGCTAGAAACACCTGTTCCAAAAATGTTCTATAAATAGTCCGTCCAAATCTTGGGCTTGCGGTCAAGCGGGCCTCATGCGGGACTGTGGTCCGTTCAGCCGCGCGCCGAGAACGCCGCTTTGAGCGCTAAAACGAACAAGACGAACGACGTGACGACGTTCCAGCCTGCGAACGACAGTCCGGCGATCCGCAACGGCGCCTCGTCGCACGCGATGACGCGAGCCTTGTCGAGCGCGCCGAGGAGGCCGCCGCCGGTGGAGCCGATCGCTTGGATCGTTCCGCACGAGACGGGGCCTGGCCAATACTTCCATTCGGCGCCCGCGTGGTAGACACCGAGGCCCGCGTTGGCGAGAAAACCAAGCGCCACAACGAACATCACCACCGCCGCAACGGCTAAACGCCCTGTCATCAACAGTACAAGGGAAAGCGCTGCGAGCGGGACGCCAGCGTAATAGGCGTAGCGTTGCTGCAGGCAGAGCGGGCAGGGGGCATAGCCACCGATGTGCTCGAACGCCAATGCGGTTGCGATCACCACCAGCGCGATGATCAAAACGGATCCGCTAAGCCCGTAGGCGCCGCGTGGCGACGGTGCGGCAATCGTGGGCGCAGCAAGCGACATCGAGGCGACTCCTTACGATTCTGCAGCGTCCGCTGGGTGTACCGACGACCATCGTCGACATAGGCGATCGCCCTTAGCTCCGCCATATGGCGGAACGACCGCTGGAGGGATCATGTCCGCTCGCCCGTCTGCTCCAACGGTGGTTCGTCATTGTGCTCGGTCTGCTGCCGGATGACGAGGAAGGCCAGTCCGGTCAACACGCCAGCAGCTGCGGTCAGGATCAGCGCCATGTTTCCGCCGCCCCGGTCCAACGCCACGCTGACAACGTAGGGGGCCGATGCTTGCGCGACACGGGCTGGCGCACCGAGCAGGCCCAAACGGTAGCCATAGTTCGCCGGCCCATAGATCGCGAGCGGGACGGTGCCGCGCGCGATGGTCAAGATGCCATTTCCCAGGCCGTGCAGGATGCCAAAAAGCGGGGCTGCAACCGGGCCCGCTGTCAATAGCACTGCGGCGGCCAGCGGATGGCCGAGGCAGGCGAGCCGCGCCGACAGAAGCGGGTGGTAGCGCATCAGAACGCGCGCTTCGAACACCCGGGCTGCGACCTGCGCTGGCCCCATCAAGGATGCCGCAAGAATTGCCGCAGATTGGCTCGCGCCAGACGCAACGAGGATCGCTGGCATGTGCGCGGCCATCGCGCCGGCGACGAACCAGATGGCGGCAAATGCAAACGTCAGCAGCCACATGTTGCGGTCAAACGAGATGGCTGGCGGTGGCTTGGCTTCTCCAGTTTGCGGTTCGAGCGGGGCTGCTACCGGCAGTAGAAACCAGTTCAGCGGTAAACCGATGAGAACGTGGGCGGCGGCCCAGCTGAGGCAGGTGCCGCGCCAACCGATCGTCTCCAGGCCAAGCGACGTGAGCGGCCAAGCGATGGTACTGGCGAAGCCCGCCATCAGCGAAATGCCGGTGATCGCCGATCGCGCGTCGTAGCCATAGAGGCGCCCGAGCGCGGCGAACGCGGAATCGTAGAGCCCGATCCCCATGCCGACGCCCAGAAGCGCGAATGCAAGGCCGAGCGTCACCATGTCGGTTGCGGCGGCAAGCGCGGCGAGCCCAGCTGCCAGCACGACGTTCGAGGCGACCAGCACGCCGCGGCCGCCGAGGCGGTCGATACGCCGCCCGACGCTTGGTCCGAGCAGGCCGGAGATTAACAGCGCGACCGAGAAGAGCGCAAACACGGTGCTTATGCTGACGCCCGTCGCACTGCCCATCGGGGCAGCGAGAATGGCTGGCAAATAGAAGCTGGAGCCCCACGCCAAGGTTTGCGTTGCGCCGAGTGCCAGAACGACCGTCCGGCGGCTCGGCGGAAGACCGGCCGTGCTCACCATGGCGGGGCCTGCGAGACCGCTGTGGGACGGTCGATCCCGTGTTGTCGCGACAGGTCCGGAAGGTCCTGGCGTCCGGCGTCAGCGCCCATTTTGGATGGGTTTTTCAGGTTTCGAAGCCGTGGCCTTCCGGGCCGACGCTTTCGACGACTTCGCCTTCGACGCTATATCTGCCGTTGCAGGCGCGCAATTGGCGTCCGTGCAACCGCCGTTACCCAAAACCGCGAGCGGATTTTGCAGCAGCTGGCCGACGAACTCGGGCTGGCCACGGCAACAATCCTCGGTCAGAAATGCCAGCAGTTTGCGGACGTTTTCGACGTGGAGCGCGTAGCGAATATTGCGGCCCTGACGGGTCGCATGGATGAGGCCGGCGCGGTCGAGCTCTTTGAGATGGAACGACGCCGAGGTCGCGCCGATCCCGATCTCGCCAGCAATTTCGCCAGCCAGAGCACCTGACGGTCCGCGCACGACCAGCAGGCGAAAAATGCCGAGCCGATACCCGTGGGCCAAAGCGGCAAGCGATATGACGGCGGCATCGTGTTCCATGCTGCTTCATTACAAGAAACGTTGAACTATTCAACCGTCATGTCTCATGATTGGATATCATGGCCTGTCTGGATGCCATGCCCCGACCGGGCGCTTTCCGACGGTGGATCGATACCGGCCAAGTGCCAGATATCATTGGGCGATGCACCGCCTGCCCGCAACGAGGCGATTGAAGCCGAGCCTTGGCTTTTCGACAGTTTGGCCCCGCTCGCGTCGAGGACGAGCCGGTGGTGGTGATAGACCGGTTCGGGCAGGTCGAGCACCACTTGCAGCAACCGCTGTAAACCTGTCGCCGCATAAAGGTCCCGACCGCGCGTCACGTGCGTCACGCCCTGGAACGCATCGTCGACCACCACCGCGATCGTGTAGCTCGCTGGCGTTTCTTTCCGCATGATGACGGCGTCGCCCCAGACTTCTGGCCGCGCCTCGATTGTCGCCGCTTGGCCGTCATCGCTGAGCTCGGTGAATGTCAGCGGCCGTCCGCCAAGTTTGTCGCGCGCCACGGACAGAGCGCGCGGGAGGTCGAGACGCAGCGCGTGCGGGTCGCCACGGGCGAGGCGGACGGTGGCGGTCGCCTCATCTATGCGCCGCAACGCGACGGGATAGAGCGGTGCGCCGTCGGGATCGCGCGGGTTTGGCGCATTGGCGACCACGGCGGCGATTTCTGACCGGCTCGAAAAACACGGATAGAGCAGTCCGGCCGCGCTCAAGCGGCGGGCGGCTTCGTCGTAGGCTGCGAACCTCGTCGATTGCATCAGGACCGGCTGCTCCCAATCGAGGCCGAGCCATGCGAGGTCGCGGAAGATGCCCGCAAGATGCTCAGGCTTCGAGCGCGCCAGATCGATGTCTTCGATCCGAACGAGAAAGCGGCCGCCCGATGCTTGCGCCATGCGCCATCCGACCGCCGCCGACAGGGCGTGGCCGACGTGCAAATCGCCGTTGGGGCTTGGCGCGAAACGGAAGACAGGGACGGGGTGCGCCGGGTCGGGGAGCATCGAGCTTGGAGGGTCGTATGTTGGGCTGAGTCGGGCGGTGCGGCTGTTACCGCGTGCCGTCGACCTGGGGGGCGGCGGATCGGCGACCGGCATCTGGCGCCACGTCACCGTCGTCATCGCGGTCGGCCGGGGCATTGGACTGGCTGTCGGATGGCTGCTCGGGGATGACACAGTCCCCGCGAGGGCCGGCCCCCGCTGCATAGGTCTTGTGAACGATGTCGACGACCCGATCGTAGAGTTTCTGCTGCACGGTCGGGTAGATCATCGCCCAACTGTTGATCAGGTCTCCGCCGCAAGAGAACGTGACGCGCTCGTAGAACGTAAATTCTCCGCGCTCGCCCGATAGGACGAACCACCGGTTGCGTTGTGGCGCATAGTCGATCTTCGTTCCGGCGTAGTTGCCGTCGAGCAGGAACTGCCGATAGGCGTCGAGCGAAAGTTTCTGCTCGTTGATAAACGTTGCAACCAACAGCTTAGCCTTGCCGTCGGCGGACTGGAGAACGCGTCCTTCGGCACCCGATGGGGTATCGATGGGCATCAGCACGTCGGCTGGATAGGCGAGCTGGAAGCCGTAGCGCTTGTCGTTGATCGAGCCCCAACTGTCGAAGCGCGGCGACCGCTGGGCGGACGCATCGCCGGGCACCACTGTCATCGCAGCCGTGGCGAACGCTATGATTGCCGCCGTTCGCCGACAAACAGGCGGTCGTTTTTTCACAGGGAGGGACGGCATTTGCGGCAGCTCCGGAACTAATGGGGGCGACGCCCGATCGAACATATAGTGGTGAGGCAAAAGCAGAGATGCACGGCGGGTCGCAGTACGTCATATTGGTAAGGTACGCGCTTCGCGCGCGAAGGTTGCGGGCATTTGGAACTGGTAGATCGTCGAATGCCGGAGAAACGGCCTCAGATCGTGCCTTTACGGCGGCCAGCCCCCAGCTGTCCGCAACCTTCATCTCGCCCGATGATACTTGAAACCAGCCGCGATATCGAGGCTGGAATCGCTGCGCTGACGCAGCTGTGCCCGCACATGGCGCGGGCCGCAACGGCCGTCGGGACGGTGCCGCTGCGCCGCTGGAGCCCTGGCTTCGACGGCCTTGTGCGCATTATCGTTGGACAGCAGCTGTCGGTTGCCAGTGCCAACGCGATCCTCAACCGTCTCTCGACGGCGGTCGATCCGCTTGATGCTAAGGGCGTCCTGGCGGCATCGGATGCGACGCTGCGCGCTGCCGGGCTGTCGGCGGCGAAACTCGCAACGCTTCGCGCCGTTTCGATTGCCGTGCGTGATGGCGATATCAACTTTGCTGGCCTCGACAGCGCCTCGCCCGAAGCCGTCCATGAAGCCCTCACGGCGGTGCGTGGAATCGGCCCGTGGACGGCCGACATCTGGCTCGTCCTGTGCCGCGGCGACAGCGACGCGTTTGCCAGTGGCGACCTCGCGCTTCAGGTGGCCGTGCAGGACCTGCTCGGTTTGGAGGCCCGTCCGTCGGCGGCCGAGATGCTGACAATTGCCGAGCGGTGGCGACCGTGGCGCGGGGTCGCTGCACGGCTACTGTGGGCCACTTATGCCACGCGCAAGCAAGAAGCGAAGCGGAACTGACGATCATTGGCGCACGCCGAAGGCGTGTCGGTTTACACCTGTCAGGGCTTGCGGCACATGACCGAAGTTGACCGCGTTCACCGATGCGTATCGTGAGGGACCCATGAGTATCGCTGACATCAAGGCGTGGATGGCCGACCACGTGTTCCTGACGATCGGCATCGCCGTTGCCCTGACGTTCGTGCTGATCTGGGTGTCGAGCGAAGTGTTGCGCCGGTTCCACCTCCGCCTGCTTCAGACTGCGGCTGTGACGACCGTGGGCTGCGGCCTGTGGGTCGTGTCGATGGGGCTGTCAAATGTGTGGCTGATGCTGGCGGGGGCGACTGCGGCTGCCGCAGGCGCCCTCTCATTCTATGCCGGCACGCGGCTGGATAGCCTCAACAGCGCGGAGATCGCCAAGCTCAGGGGCGAGTTGAATAAGGCCAAGACGACGCAACCTCTGCACCTCGTGATCGACCCCAACGCCAAGGCTGCAGGGTAGTTGTCTACGGGTAAGTGTCGTTTCAGTCTCAGCCACAAAGGCCAAGATACCTTACGGCCACTTCACCTCGGGTGGCATCGACGACAGGATGCTGTCGACGTTGCCGCCGGTCTTCAGCCCGAACATCGTGCCGCGATCGTACAACAGATTGAACTCGACATAACGTCCGCGCCGGATGAGCTGCTCGTCGCGGTCGTCCGCGGTCCAGGCATTCTTAAAATTGCGCCGCACCAGTTCTGGATAAACGCTGAGAAATTGGCGACCAACGTCCTGGGTCAATGCGAACGCTGCGTTCCAGCTGCCATCTGATTCAGTCGGCGCGACATAATCGTAGAAGATGCCGCCGACGCCGCGCATTTCCTTGCGGTGGGGCAGATAGAAATACTCATCGCACCAGTTCTTGAACCGGGGATAATCGGCTATTCGATGCCCTGAGCACGCGCGTTCCATGGCGGCGTGGAACGCAACGGTATCGGCGTCCTCTTGCGTGCGGCGGCGGTCCAGAACCGGTGTCAGATCGGCCCCGCCGCCAAACCACCATTTCGATGTCACGACCATGCGGGTGTTCATGTGCACGGCTGGCACGTTCGGGTTTTGCGGGTGGGCGATCAACGAAATGCCTGACGCCCAGAAGTTCGGATTTTCCTCGGCACCGGGGATTTGCTTTCGGAACTCAGGCGCGAACTCGCCGAACACGGTCGAGGTGTGAACCCCGACCTTTTCGAACACGCGACCTTTCATCATGCCCATCGTGCCGCCGCCGCCATCGGCGCCAGCATGATCGCGGCGCGCCCAGGGTTTCCGCTCGAACCGGCCAGCGGGCTTGGTGCCGTGCTTGACCGATTTCGGCAGATCATCTTCGACCTTTTCGAGCGCCGCGCAGATGTCGGACTGTAGCTGCTCGAACCACGCCCGTGCATCGGCCTTCCAGGCTTCGAGCGTGGCAGCTGGTGGCAGCGCCATGGTCGGGGCGGCGTGTTGCGCGGGTCTGGTGGTCGAAGCGTGGCTGGCGGCTTTGGCGGTCACGTGTCATCCTCTGTGCAACTTCAGGCCTTATCTGCCGTTACCTCTGCGCCCGCTACCTGACGGATCGCTTTGCGGTACGTCAAGCGCACCGTTGGGCCTTCCCGCAACTTGGCTCCGCACGCCATTGCGATGTCGGCGGCTGATCCCACGCGCTATATCTCCTTGCGGCGCACACTGGTGCTGCCCGACCGAACAAGAGCTGCCGATGTCCCGCGATGAAGTACCACCCGTCAACCCCAGGCTGACCGTCAACCCGAGGCTGCACGGCGACACCGTTGCCAAGCCCACCGACGCGCCGGAGCGCGCGTATGTGCCGGACTGGCTGTGGCGGTTCGGCGAGCGCGTGTTCGATTGGACCGAAAGCCGGATCGACGCCTTCCGCGGCGATGGCAGCACGCAACCGCCTTCGACTTTAGCTGGCTTCTATTGGTATTTCGTGCGCCAGGCTTGGCCGGCGTTCGCAGCTCTGCTCGTGGCTGGCTTTCTCGGCGCCGTGGTCGAAGCGTCGCTGTTCGCCTTCGTCGCCACGATCGTCGACCGGATGAAAGAGGCGGAGAACCCGCAACGGTTCATTGCCGACAACTTCTGGTCGCTGATGTTCATGGCGTTCATCGCCATGATCGTGCGTCCGCTGCTGTCGCTGGTTCACGATCTGATCAAGCATCAGATCATCGGCGGTCAGTTCACGACGCTGATCCGATGGCAGACTCACGCCTACGTGCTCCGTCAAAGCCTCGGGTTTTTCCAGAACGACTTTGCCGGTCGCGTCGCCAACAAGGTCATGCAGGTTGGCCCGGGATTGCGCGAAAGCGTGGTGCAGTCGATCGACGCGCTGTGGTTCGTCGCGATCTACTGGCTGTCGGCGGTGGTTCTGTTTGCTCAGGCCGACGTGCGCCTGTTGATCCCACTGCTGGTGTGGTTCGTCGCGTTCTTCGGGACCATGTGGTACTTCGTGCCGCGTCTGAAGGACCGGGCCGTCGAGACGTCCGAGGCCCGATCGATGCTGACCGGACGCATCGTCGATAGCTACACCAACATGATGACGGTGAAATTGTTCGCCCATACCGAGCGCGAGGATGAGTACGCGCGGTCGGCCATGCGCGAACAGCTCGGTAAGCTGATCTTGCAGCTGCGCGTCACGACGCTGATGGAGTTCGTGCTGTTTGCCATCAACGGTATACTGCTGGTCGGCACCACCGCGCTCGCCATCGTGCTGTGGGAGCAGAGCCTCGTGTCGCTCGGCGCCATCACGCTGATCACGGGGTTGACGATCCGCATCGTCAACATGTCGGGCTGGGTGATGTGGACGCTGGCTGGCATCTTCGAAAACCTCGGCGTCGTGCACGAGAGCATGCAGACGATCGCGCGGCCGCAGAGCGTGATCGATGCGCCGGCAGCACCTGCGCTGCACGTGCCCAAGGGCGAGATCCACTTCGACGGGATCCGCTTCGATTACGGTCGCACGCGCACCAAGGACGATCCGCGTCCCGGCGGGCTGATCGACGGGCTTTCGCTGACGATCCGACCCGGCGAGAAGGTCGGCGTCATCGGTCGGTCGGGCGCTGGCAAGTCGACGCTCGTCAACCTGTTGTTGCGATTTTACGACCTCGAAGGCGGCCGCATCCTGATCGATGGCCAGGATATCGCCCAAGTCCGTCAGGATAGCCTGCGGGCCAATATCGGCGTCGTCACACAGGATACCTCGCTGCTGCACCGGTCGGTGATCGACAACATTCTCTACGGCCGCCCGGATGCTGGCCGCGACGCCGCGATCGAGGCGGCCAAGCGCGCCTCGGCCCACCCGTTCATCGGCGGCCTCGAAGACCAGCGCGGGCGGACCGGCTACGAGGCCCAGGTCGGCGAACGCGGCGTGAAGCTGTCCGGCGGCCAGCGTCAGCGGATCGCGATCGCGCGGGTGCTTCTCAAGAATGCGCCGATCCTGGTGCTCGACGAAGCCACCAGCGCGCTCGACAGTGAGGCTGAGGCCGCCATCCAGGATCAGCTCACGAACCTGATGGCTGGCAAAACTGTGATCGCCATCGCGCACCGTCTGTCGACGATTGCGGCGCTCGACCGGCTGATCGTGATGGACAAGGGCCGAATCGTCGAAGACGGGTCGCACACGGAGCTATTGCGCCGCGGCGGCCTCTATGCCGACCTGTGGTCGCATCAGTCGGGCGGTTTTTTGGCAGACGCGGCGGAGTAGCGGGAGCGCCAGATGTGTCGTCGTTATCGGCTAGTGCGTCACAACTCGGACGTCACCGGCTTTGATTTCATCAAGTACCGCCAATAGGGCCGGGACGAGCGGAAGTACGTTTCCGAGCTTGTTGCCTCGGCCCTTTAGAACGACGACGGCCACCGAACGACCAGCTACGACCTGCTGGTACGGGAGGCTACCGTCGCCTGTAATCAATACATCGAAGCGGCCACCCATGGCGTCGAGTAGATCGCCATCGTCGAGATCTTGAAGCCCAGCAAATCGGGCCGTCTCAACCACATGACCGCTTATGTAGTGGCGCAAATCATGAGGCAGATTGGCGTCGAGTAAAACTCGCACGTGTTGGCCGGTCAGGCGGCCGCCGTTGTTGCCGCGTGCTGCACATGTCGTGCGGCCTCCGCGATAACGGCGGCGGCATGGATTTTCGTGACGTCGGGATACTGGTGCAGGAAGTCGTCAAGCGAGGAACCCGTCGCGAGATATTCGAAAAGGAGTCGGACCGGCACCCGAGTGCCTGCGAACACAGGGGTTCCGCCGAGGCGTTTCGCGTCGGATGTGACGAGAGGATCGGGTAACGGTGCCATCGCCTGCTCCTGAAGGCCCTTACATAACACGGATTGCAGCCACGGCGAAGCGGGCTGCTGTCCGCCAAGGTACAACGTCCCGGTGCACAGCGTCCCGTGAACCATTGTTTGGTTCCGCGCAGCCGACCATCCGCCCTGCACTATAGTTTTGGTGGCCCTGTGAATTGCGGGGGCGGGGGAACTGGGGTTGGTGCGGGGCCGGGGATGGATGGGCGAATCGCGTAGTCTGCGGGCATGCGATTCGATGACCGATTCCTCGATGAAATCCGTGCGCGGCTGTCCGTCAGCCACGTCGTCGGACGACGCGTGCCTCTCAAGAAAGCTGGGCGCGAGTTCAGCGGCTTGTCGCCGTTCAAAAAGGAGCGGACGCCGTCGTTTTTCGTCAACGATGCCAAAGGCTTCTACCACTGCTTCGCGTCCGGCGAGCACGGCGATATCTTCAAGTTTTTGATGTCGACCGAGGGTCTGTCGTTCCCCGAAGCCGTCGAGCGATTGGCACAGGAAGCTGGCGTGCCGATGCCGAAGCCGGCCTCGCCCCAGGCGCAGGCCCGGTTTGTCGAGGTCCAAGACGAACGCGAGCGGCTCTATGCCGTGCTGGCGGCATCGGCGCAGTTTTTCCGCGAGCAGTTGGCTGGAACGAACGGCACCGAGGCGCGGGCTTACATCGCGCGGCGGGGCTTGAAGCGCGAAACCGTCGTCACATTCGGTCTCGGCTTTGCGCCAAATGGCCGGTCGGTGCTGAAAGAGCACCTCGCCAAACACGGCTTCTCCGTTGCCGACATGGTCGCGTCAGGCATGCTGATCGGTGGCGAAGATATCCCCGTCCCATATGATCGTTTCCGCAACCGCGTGATGTTCCCGATCACGGATATGAAGGGCCGCGTGATCGCGTTCGGTGGCCGCGCGCTCGACCCCGCCGCGCCGGCAAAGTATCTCAATTCGCCCGAGACACCGCTGTTTCACAAAGGCAACGTGCTGTTCAACGCTGCCCGCGCGCGGCCGATCGCGCACCAGAGCCAGCGGATCGTGGTGGTCGAAGGCTACATGGACGTCGTGGCACTGTCGGAAGCCGGTTTTGGCGACTGTGTCGCCCCGCTCGGTACGGCGTTGACGCCTGAGCAAGTCGGGCTGCTGTGGCGTTTCGTGCCGGAGCCGGTGCTGTGCTTCGATGGCGATAAAGCTGGCCAGAAAGCCGCGTTCCGCGCCATCGACACGGCGCTGCCGCATCTCAAACCCGGCTACAGTTTGTCATTCGCGTTCCTGCCGGACGGCCTCGATCCGGACGACCTCGTCCGTCAGCGCGGCCCGGACGCCATGTCCGCGATCCTGAGCGAGCCGCGACCGCTCGCCGAAATGCTGTTCGAACGCGAAACGGTCGGCATCGACCTCGCCACGCCCGAACGGCGCGCCAAGGTCGAGCAGCGCCTGCGAGAGTGCGTCCGCACCATCGCCGATGACAACGTGCGCGGCCATTACGAGCGCGATGTTCGCGATCGCTGGTACCAACTGATGCGGGCCGTTGGCAGCGGGCGTGCGGGCGGCCAATCCCAGGGCGGCCCATCTAAGGGCTTTCCGGCGGCTGGCAGCAGCTGGGGGAGCGGGCAGCGTTCCTCAGGTGGCGGGTCATCCGGTCGCGCTGGCGGCGGTCGAGATGCAGGACGGGGTGCGCGCGGACCTCACAGCGGCGGTTATAACGGCGGGCATGCGGGGGGGCTGGCGGCTGTCACATCGAGCCTCAAGAACAGCGGTCTTGCCATGTCGGCGTCGGTCGGACTGCCGCAACGCGAAGCCTTGCTGATCCGAGCCGTGATCAACAACCCTTGGCTGCTGGATGACCATGCCGAGACCTTTTCAGCCCTGACGCTGTCCAGCGAGCCACTCGACCGGGTCCGCTCAGCCATCCTTTCGGCGCACACCGGCGAAATAACACTTGACACCGAAGAAATCCGCCACCACCTCCAACAGCGAGGGCTCGCGAGCACCGTGGTGGCGATAGAGCAACTTGCAACGCACCGCGGGGACCGTTTCGCCGAGGCCTCGTCCGACAGAGACATGGTGGCAGCGCAGTGGCTGCACACTACGGCGTTGCATGAGCGGCAGGCAGGTTTGCGCCAGCAGCTACACGACGCAGAACGAGCATGGCATGAGGATCCCAGCGCGGAAACCTATGAGGCCATACTCGAGCTGCAGCAGCGTCTCTCGGTCGTTACCGGTCCAGAAGAATGAGGATGCGATGAGTCACAACAGACCCGCCCGGGGCTGCAGCCTGGGCTGTAATGCGTCGTTCTTCATGCACTCTCGACCGGCTTAAGTCGCAACTGCTTATTATTTGCCGCCGTGGGGAAAACCTGCGGTGGCCATTCCGCCTCGACCGACCCGATACCACCATCGCTTCATCGCCACGTTGAGCCGATCTCACCTGGAGCCCGCCCTTGGCACGCGCCGCACAACAGATCACGAAGCCCGCTGAAGATGCCGCCCCGCCGACGGCCGAGGCACCGGAGCGCGATAGCCCGGTCCTCGACCTCACGGATGCTGGGGTCAAAAAGCTGATCAAAGCCGGCAAGGCTGCGGGCTATGTCACCTACGACCAGCTCAACGCCGCACTGCCCGCCGAGATGACCGCGTCCGAGCAGATCGAGGATACCCTCGCCATGCTCAACGACATGGGGATCATGGTCGTCGAGGGCGAGGAGGGCGAGGACGAGAAGGAGGTCGAAGAGGAAGCCGCCGCCGAGGAGGAAGAGCCCAACGGCCGCGCGCTCGTCGCCCAGAACGTCCCGACCAAGACTACCGGCCGGTCCGAGCCGACCGACCGCACGGACGACCCCGTGCGCATGTATTTGCGCGAGATGGGCTCGGTCGAACTGCTATCGCGCGAGGGCGAAATTGCCATCGCAAAGCGCATCGAGGCCGGCCGCGAGGCGATGATCGCTGGACTGTGCGAAAGCCCGCTGACGTTCCAGGCCATCATCATCTGGCGCGACGAACTCAACGAAGGCCGCATTCTCCTCCGCGACATCATCGATCTCGAAGCGACCTACGAGGGGCCAGACGGCAAAGCGACCGCCCCGCTCGGCGCCGATGGTCTGCCGCAGGGTGAGATCCCCGTGCCGCCGTCGGGTGCTCCCGAAGGCGAGATGGATGACGACGACGAGTTCGAGAACGCCATGTCGCTTGCCGCCATGGAAGCCGAGCTCAAGCCTAAGGTTCTCGAAACCTTCGACAGCATTGCCGACAAGTACAAAAAGCTGCGCAAGCAGCAGGATAAGAAGCTCGAGCAGCAGGTTGCCGGCGAGCAAGGCTCGCGCCAGCAGCAGAAAGCCTACGAGAAACTGCGCGACGAAATCATCGTCGACGTGAAGAGCCTCGCGCTCAACAATAACCGTATCGAAAGCCTCGTCGAGCAGCTGTACTCGATCAACAAGAGGCTGGTATCGCTCGAAGGCCGACTGATGCGGATGGCCGACAGCTACGGCGTGTCGCGCCTCGAGTTCATGGAAGAGTATTACGGCAACGAGCTCGATCAAAATTGGCTCGACAAGATGTCGGGCTCCGGCCGCAAGTCGTGGGTTGCCTTTGTCAAGCACGAGGTCAAAAAAGTCGACGACCTGCGCGAGGACATCCGCCACCTCGCCACGGAAACCGGCCTTGAAATTCCCGAGTTCCGGCGGATCGTGAAAGCCGTTCAGAAGGGCGAGCGCGAGGCACGGCAGGCCAAGAAGGAAATGGTTGAGGCCAACTTGCGCCTCGTGATTTCCATCGCCAAGAAGTACACAAACCGCGGCTTGCAGTTCCTCGACCTGATCCAGGAAGGCAACATCGGCTTGATGAAAGCCGTCGACAAGTTCGAGTACCGCCGCGGTTACAAGTTCTCGACCTATGCCACATGGTGGATCCGACAGGCGATCACCCGTTCGATCGCCGACCAGGCTCGGACCATCCGCATCCCTGTCCACATGATCGAGACGATCAACAAGATCGTGCGCACCTCGCGCCAGATGCTGCACGAGATCGGCCGCGAGCCGACGCCGGAAGAACTTGCCGAAAAGCTCGCCATGCCGCTGGAAAAAGTGCGCAAGGTGCTCAAGATCGCTAAAGAGCCGATCAGCCTCGAAACGCCGATCGGCGACGAGGAGGACAGCCATCTCGGAGACTTCATCGAGGACCGCAACGCGATCCAGCCCGATCAGTCGGCAATCGCCAGCAACTTGCGCGAGACGACGACGCGCGTGTTGGCTTCGCTGACGCCGCGCGAAGAACGCGTGCTGCGCATGCGCTTCGGCATCGGCATGAACACCGACCACACGCTCGAAGAAGTCGGCCAGCAGTTCTCGGTCACACGCGAACGCATCCGGCAGATCGAGGCCAAGGCGCTGCGCAAGCTCAAGCACCCTTCGCGGAGCCGCAAGCTGCGGAGCTTCTTGGATAATTGAGGTGAGTTAGGTTGGGGGAACGGTGTTCGTTCCTCCAGCCTGCAGATCGCCTTATCACCGAGACAGTTCTGATGACGTTGATCAGCGCGACTGTGGTGCAGGTTGGGGCTGCGTTGGCCGCAAGTGTCGACGCCGTTTTTAAGGCTCCTGCCCAAATCGACGACTGGGCCTCACGGCGAAGTCATCAAATTTCCCGGCGTCCGCACAACACTCACTCCGTCCGCACCAGCCGCTCGTTCATCTGCTTTTCGCGGCGGCGTTGGACGGACGACGGAATTCGCAAAGATTCTCGATATTTCGCCACCGTGCGGCGGGCGATATCGATGCCGTCCGTTTTCAACTTCTCGACGATCTTGTCGTCGGACAGGACGCCGCGCGCGGTCTCGGCTTCGACTAGCAGCTTGATGCGGTGGCGGACGGCCTCGGACGAATGCGCTTCCTCGCCCGACGCCGAGGCGATCGATGATGTGAAGAAGTACTTCAGTTCGAAGATGCCGCGCGGCGTCGCCATGTACTTGTTCGACGTCACGCGGGACACGGTCGATTCGTGCATCTGAATTGCGTCGGCGACCGTGCGCAAGTTCAGCGGCCGCAGATGCTCGACACCGTGCATCAGGAAGCCGTCCTGCTGGCGGACGATTTCCTCGGTAACTTTGAGGATTGTCCGCGCGCGCTGGTCGAGGCTTTTGACCAGCCAATTGGCGGTCTGCAGGCATTCCAGCAAATAGGACTTGTCTTCGACAGCCGTTGCCGATGTTGAAACGCGCGCGAAGTAGCTGCGGTTGATCAGCACGCGCGGCAGCGTTTCCTGGTTCAATTCGATCAGCCAAGCGCCGTCACCGCCTTGCCGGACAAACACATCGGGAACGACGGGAGCAAGTGGTGCAAATCCAAAGCGCAACCCGGGCTTGGGATCGAGCCGGCGGATTTCGCCGATCATGTCGGACACGTCGTCGAGATCGCACTGTGCGTGCTTGGCGAGCGCCTGCATATTGCGGGCAGCGACGAGGTCGAGCCGTTCCAGCACGGCTGCGATTTGTGGATCGTAGCGGTTCTGATCCTTGAGCTGGAGCGCGAGGCATTCAGCCAGCGTGCGCGCGCCGATGCCAGGGGGATCGAACGTCTGGATGATGGCCAGGGCGCTCTCGATTTCACTCTCGCGGGTGCCGAGTTGTTCGGCGAGAAGCGCGATATCGCCGGTAAAATATCCCGCGTCGTCGATATGGTCGATCAGGCGCCGACCGATCAACAGTTCTCGCGCAGAACGGGCCGCGAGTGCCAGCTGGCTGTCGAGATGATCCGTCAGGGTTACGGCGGACGCCAGATAGGCTTCGAGGTTGGCGTCATCGTCGGAAAAGCTCGATGCGTTCGAGCGCGCTTCGCCATATTGGCCGCCAAGCATCGGGCCGTCGCCGCCGCCCTCGTTGACGAGTTCGGTGCGGGCGGCGTCGGGACACACGTTTTCGATCTCGGTGTCCAGCGCGGCAACGGGATCGGTGGCCGGTTTCGACAGGTCGAGGGCTTCGCCTTGGTCGGCCCATTCACTGCCGGGCACTGCCGTCTCGGTCGGGTCGGGCGTGTCGATGGTGCGCTGGTTGGGCTCGGCGTCTTGATCTTTGCGTTCGAGCAGCGGGTTACGCTCGAGTTCCTCGTCGACGAACGTCGACAGCTCCATGTTCGACAGCTGAAGCAAGCGGATGGCCTGCTGCAACTGGGGTGTCATCACCAGCTGCTGGCCTTGCCGTAGCTCCAATCTCGTCGAAAGCGCCATTCTTATCAGTCCCTTGCGCTGTCCCCGATGCGCACGTCGGGTGACAGCATACTCAACGGCCGTTTACGAACATATCCCCGAGATACACCCGCCGCACGTCCTCGTTATTAATGATCTCCGAAGGGTTACCCTGTGTCAGCACTTGACCATCGTAGATGATATAGGCCCGGTCGATCAGGCTCAGCGTCTCGCGGACATTGTGGTCGGTGATCAACACGCCGATCCCGCGATCAGTCAGGTGTCGAACCAGTGTTTGAATGTCGCCAACCGCGATCGGGTCGATGCCGGCGAACGGCTCGTCGAGCAGGATGAACGATGGCCTGGAGGCCAAGGCGCGGGCGATTTCGCAGCGGCGCCGTTCTCCGCCCGATAGCGCGATCGATGGGGATTTGCGCAGCCGCGTGATCGAAAACTCTTCGAGCAGGCTGTCGAGCTGTTCTTGCCGCGCCTTGCGTTTGGGCTCGACGAGTTCGAGCACGGCCATGATGTTCTGTTCGACGGTCAGCCCGCGAAAGATCGACTGCTCTTGCGGGAGATAGCCGATGCCGAGGCGGGCGCGCCGGTACATCGGCAGGCGGGTGACGTCGCGACCGTCGATCGTGATCTTGCCGGCATCGGCCTGGACGAGACCCGTGATCATGTAGAACGTCGTCGTTTTGCCAGCGCCGTTGGGGCCTAGCAACCCGACGCTCTCACCGCGGCCAACCGAGAGGCTGACACCCTTCACGACCTTGCGTTTCTTGTAGGCCTTCTGCACTTGGTAAGCCGTCAGCCAGCCTTCACCACCGACGCTTTCATCGAGGTAGCTCTCGCCGGGCGCGGTATAATCTTGCCCCGTGCCGTAACCGTTTTGTCCGGTGTCATAACCGTTCGTGCCAGACCAGCCATCCAAGGGCGGCGGTTGGCTGGATTGGGCAGCAGCAGCGTTCAACGATTGGTTGCCAGTTCCGGCGGGCACCGCAAACACTTTCACGAGACATCTACTCCTGAAGACGCGACGGGCCAGTTCAGACGGGCCATTAAAGACTGGCCATTAAAGACTGGCCATTTAACACGGCTAGGCGCTTGCGGATTGGTCGATCATTCAAGATGCGGGACTGCGTCGTCACCGGGGAATAGCAGGTTCTGCCGTCGCACCCCAACTGCTGCTCGACGGTTTGGCCGATGCAGGCGGTTTTACCTGGACAGGCTTTGCGCCGGGGTCGCTAGCCCTGCCGGGGTCGGATGGCTTGCTGGGGTCGACTGGCTTGCTGGGGTCGACTGGCTTGCTGGGATCGCCAGCCTTTCCGGGGTCGCCAACTTTGCTGGGCTCGCTCGGCTTTTTTTCAAGTGTCGACGGGTAGAGCGTCAACGACGAGCGGCCCAGCCGCGACGGGGCAATTTGCAGCCCAGTGGCGGTGGTGCCCGACGTGGCGACGCGCGGCGCCTCGCGGGTCATCACGCTCTGACCCGTGGTCATATCGATCAGCAGTTTGTTGCCCTTCACGATGTTGGGCCCTTGGGTGATCACGACCTCGTTGCCGCCGACCGTCGCCGTATTCGATTTCATATCGAAGATTGCCCAGTCTCCGGTCACTTGCTGGTTGGCCTTCGACGATACGACAACTTTACCGCGCGCTTCGAGCTTGTTGAGTTGCGTTTGCGCCTGGGCCTTACCGGCGGGGCGCGCGGCCGCCGCCGGATCGGCCACCAATCCGGTTTCGCCGGTATAGGTGGCCTTCATATCGGCCGAGCGAATCTGGAAATCGCCCTGCACGGCGCGCACTTCGCCCGAAAAAACGGCCTCTTTCTTCGCATCCTCGACGACGAGGCGGTCCGCCTCGATTTCTACGGGCGCGTTCGGATCGGTGCGAAATGTCGTCAAACCGAAGCCGGCGTCGTCGGCCGCATTGCCTAGCGCTTGAGCCACCGGTGCTGCGGCTTTCTTCGCCGTTTGAGCCGCGCTCGGCTGGCCAGCGGTCGCCTGAGACAGGCGGGCAAACATCCGGCCTTTCGCCAGACCCACTTCGGCTGGCGTGGAAACCTCTGTGCGGCCAGCTTTTCGATCGAGGAACAGCCGACGGCCACGGATTTCATTGGCTGCCTGCGTGACGATGACGTTCCCGGTCATCAGGATCGTGTCAGCGCGCTGATTGAACTCGACGCGTTCCCCCGTCGCGCGGCGGTCTGGCCCCGACGTCACCTGGACCGCGCCTGCGATCACCGCGACTTCGCCGATGGCGTCGAACTCGGCTGAATTGCCGGTCAAGCGCGTTCCGCCCGGCTGGGTCATCACCAGTGGAACAGGAACGATGATGCGCTCGATTTTTGCGGCCCCGGCTTGGGCTGGCGGTTTTGGTGTTTCAGGCGTTCCGGGATCGAACTGAGCAGCAGTGGGCTGCGTGGCAGCAGGCTGTCCGGCATAGGCGATTTCGAGCCGCTCGGCCTCGATCGTCGATGCTTCGGCAATCGCAGCAAGGCCAGGCTGAACTGCGGCGGCGGCGGAAGCGGCTGGCGATTGCGACGCCCGGACGGCTCCGGTGAACACCGCCGTCTTTCCGGTATCGTCGATGTCGAGCCGGTTGGCCGTCACATTGACCGGCGCACCAGCTCCGCCGATGACGGACAACGGTCCGTTGGATTTTGAAAGCGCGGCAAGGGCTCCGGCCTCGTCGTTGGACCGCTGCGGCGGCGTCAAGTTGGCTTCGACCCCACCGACGAACCCGACGCGCTTGGCCTTCTGGTCGAGTTCGAGTTTATCCGAGCGGATCGTGCCTTGCGGGCCGCTGACGCGGGCCGGCCGATCAGACTGCAACGTGCCGTTCTTGGTGTTGATTGTCGCCGATTCGAGGTCGGCCTTCATCCCGGCCGGGGTGGCGACGGTTATCCCTTCAGACAATTCGAGCTGGTTGGTCTTGGTGTCGTAGAGCCCGCGACCCGCCGTAATGTCGGTGCGTTGGCGGCGGACGTCGGTGAGTTCGCCCCTGATCTGGTTGAGCTTAAGCCGGTTGGTATTCGATAGATCCGGCAGAGCCGTCACGGCGGTGATCAAGAACTTACCGCCGTCCTTCGACACGCCCTCGTAGCGTGGCCGATCCATCGTCAACTCGCGGTTGATCGTGGCACCAGGGCGTGCGCGATCGATCGCCGCGCCGATCCGCGAGACCGTAACCAGTTGCGTCATGTAAATCGCTGCGACCCCGACTGCTGCGAGCGGTGTCAAGATGCGCAGTGCTCGAACCGCAGCGCTGTGCCAGCGCGCGCGCGCGAACGCACGGGTCCGGTCCATGAACAGGATGCGGCCCGGCTTGACCTGGTCAGCGGGAAGCCCAGGCGCGTGGCCCGACACCGCGTTTCCAGCCGTTGCACTGCCACTCGCCATGCGTGCCGCGCTATCCCCGGTTTACCACTGCGCACTCCCGACGCGCCGTCTCGACGCTACACCGATCTGAACCAGCGTTGGTCGGCGCCAAGGTTCGAACCGATTGGGTAAGTCGCAAAAGCGCGCGGCGAACTCAAGGCGGCGTCGATCTCAATGGGCGAAGATGTCGTCGTCGGAAAACCCGGCGAGATCAAGTGCCGTGCGCGTTGCCAGGAACTTGAACGCCGCCTCGGCATGGTCGCGGCGTCCCTCCCGGTCGAGCATCATGTCGAGCTTGGCCTTGACCGCGTGGAGGTGGAGGACGTCGCTCGCGGCATAGTGTTTTTGCCGGTCGGTCAGGTCGGCGCGGCCCCAGTCGGAGGATTGCTGTTGCTTATCCAATTCGACGCCAGCAAGTTCTGCGACCAAATCCTTGAGGCCGTGGCGGTCGGTATAGGTACGGGCGAGCTTGGAGGCGATCTTGGTGCAGTAAACCGGAGCCGTTTCGACGCCGAGGAATTTCTTCATCACCGCCACGTCGAAGCGGGCGAAGTGGAAGATTTTCAACACGGACGGGTCAGTCAGCAACGCCTTCAGGCGCGGGGCCTCATATGAGCCTTGCTCGAACTGAACGAGGTGCGCCGTACCGTCGCCGCCCGACAGTTGCACCACGCACAGGCGGTCGCGATGCGGGTTGAGCCCCATCGTCTCGCTGTCGACGGCAACGCCGTTTGGAAACGCAAGACCAGCCGGCAGGTCGCCTGTGTGCAGCTTGATCGTCGGGGACATAGGGGGCTCACTGTCCAAATGCTCGCAACGCTTCGACCAATGGAACGATGCTCCATGGAGCCAATCGGCGGCAACAAAATGATGTGTGAAACGTGGTGCCCAGAAGAGGACTCGAACCTCCACGCCTTGCGGCGCTACTACCTGAAAGTAGTGCGTCTACCAATTCCGCCATCTGGGCAACGGAGCCGCGTCGGTACTGGCGCGGCGGCTGATTGTCAATCGGGTTTACGGGACTTGATGGGGCCGTGGGCCATGTCGGCCTGACCCGGATCGCGGGCTGGGTTTTGGCCGCGCGACAGCTGCTTTAACGCGTACACCGCCTCGAGGGCGGCTTTCGGGGTCAGTTCGTCGGGGTTCAGCGCGGCGACGGCGGCATCGATTGGAGACGGGGTCGAGTCGCGTACGGGCGGTGCTATTGTCTGTTCCGGCACGAAGCTTTGCGGACGGGCGGCGGCAAACAACGGCAAATCTTCGAGCGGGGCTGGGCCGCCGCGCTTGCGGTCGGACTTTTCGAGCAGGGTCAGCACCTCGCGGGCGCGGGCGATCACCGGGGCTGGCAGTCCGGCAAGTTTGGCGACCTGGATGCCGTAACTGCGGTCGGCAGCACCTGGCTTGACCTTGTGCAGGAACACGATCTCGTCCTGCCAGTCTTTGACGTCCATGGTGACGTTGGCCACGCCGTTCAGACGGCCGGCAAGCGCGGTCAGCTCATGGTAGTGCGTGGCGAACAGCGCCCGGCAGCGGGCGGCGTCGTGTAGGTATTCGACGGTTGCCCAAGCGATCGACAGGCCGTCGAAGGTCGCGGTGCCGCGGCCGATCTCATCGAGGATGACAAGTGAGCGGTCGGTTGCCTGGTTGAGAATGGCCGCCGTTTCGACCATTTCGACCATGAACGTCGAGCGGCCACGGGCAAGGTCGTCGGACGCGCCGACGCGGGAGAACAGCCGGTCGACGACCCCGATGTGGGCCGTGCGGGCGGGAACGAAGCTGCCGATCTGGGCGAGTAAGGCGATCAGGGCGTTCTGGCGCAGGAATGTCGACTTGCCGGCCATATTCGGCCCGGTGACGAGCCAGATCCGAGCGTCGTTTGCTTCGTCAAAGCCGGGGCCGCGAAGGTCGGCCTCAACTGCGGGATCAACGGCTGTTGCGGATGGTGTGGCACGGCCCAGGACGCAGTCGTTCTCGATGAATGCCCCGGACCGGGATTGCTCGAGTGCTTGCTCGACGACCGGGTGGCGGCCGCCGCGAATGTCGAAGGCGTTCGACGTGTCGACCACCGGCCGCACGTAGCCCTGTTCGCGGGAAATTTCGGCCAGCCCGGCCAGACAGTCGAGTTCGGCGAGCGCGCGGGCGGCGTCTCCAAGCGCACGCTCCCCCGCTGCGATTGCCGTCGACAGTTCGGCAAATACTTCTTGCTCGAGCCCAAGTGCGCGCTCGGAGGCGGCCGCTATTTCGCCTTCGGTTTTCAGCAGTTCTGCGGTCGAGAACCGCATCGCATTGGCCATCGTCTGGCGATGGCGGAAGGTTGCATCATGCGGGGGCTTATGCAGCGGCCCCGCGTTGCCTTGCGTCACCTCGATGAAGTACCCGAGGATGTTGTTGTGCTTAATTTTCAGCGACTTGATGCCGGTCTGCTCGACGTAGCGGACTTCCATTGCGGCCATGACATGGCGGCTGTCGTCGCGCAGGCGGCGGGCCTCATCGAGGTCGCTGCGCGCGCCAGCCCGGACGAAACCTCCATCGCGGCGAAGATGGGGTGGGTCTTCCACCAACGAAGCGGCAAGTAGGGCATGGAGGCTGTCGGGGACGCCTGCCAAGGCCGCTGTCAGCGCGGCGACATCGCCGGGCAGCCCGATCGGCTCGGAGCTGGATTGCAGACGGGCGGCACAGGCTCGGGCCGCTGCAATCCCATCGCGGACGGCGGCCAGATCGCGCGGACCACCGCGACCGAACGCAAGGCGCCCAACCGCGCGGGAGATGTCGGGCGCGCCGCGCAGAGCATCGCGCAGACGATCGCGCAAGGTGTCGTCGCCTGCGAGGTATTGCACCGCGTCGAGGCGGGCGTTGATCGCGCGGGCATCGGCCAGTGGCGAAGATAGACGAGCCGACAACTCACGGGCACCTGCTGCTGTAACCGTTCGGTCAACCGCGCCGAGCAGGCTTGTCGCGCGCTCGCCGGATGCTGTGCGAACGAGTTCGAGGCTGGCGCGCGTCGCCGCGTCGATCACGAGCACGGCCCCGCCGCCCGTTATCCGCGGGCGCCGCAACACGCCGGCCCGGCCGATCTGGGTCAGGTCGACGTATTTCAACAATGCGGCGATGGCGGCGAGTTGGGGCCGCGTAAACTGGCCCAAACCCTCGAGATCGGATACGCCGAGCCGGGATTTCAGCAGATGCTCTCCCGAAAGGCTGTCGTAGGCGGCGGCGGGTTGGGGCGATGACGCAGCGCCGACAACCTTGAGCCACGAGGTCAGGTCTTTCGCGGCGGTCAGCGTATCGGGCACCAGCACTTCGCTCGGGGCCAGCCGCAAGAGTTCACCGGGAAGATCGGCGCCCGCGACCTCGCCGACCTCGAACTCCCCGGTCGAGATTTCCAACGAGGCCAGCGCAACGGTGGCGTGCGGCGGAATGTGCGGTGTCAGGGGGGCACCGTGCGGGGTTTCGGCATACTTTCCAGCACCGAGGGGGGCCACGTACAGCGCGGTCAAATAGTTGCGGGCCTTGGCGTCAAGAAGGGTGTCCTCGGTCAGAGTTCCCGGCGTGACGAGTCGGACCACATCGCGGCGTACGACCGCTTTTGAGCCGCGCTTGCGGGGTTCGGCGGAGTCTTCGAGTTGCTCACACACGGCGACGCGGAAGCCGAGGCGGATCAGCTTCTCCAAGTAATCGTCGGCGCGATGGATCGGCACGCCGCACATCGGGATGTCATGCCCGAGATGTTTGCCGCGCTTGGTCAAGACGATGCCGAGCGCTTGGCTTGCCACCACGGCATCTTCAAAGAACAGCTCGTAGAAATCGCCCATCCGGTACCAGAGGATGCTGTCGGGGTTGGCGGTCTTGATGTCGAGGTACTGCGCCATCGACGGCGTGGCCTCGGTGGGGCCACCGGCTGCTCGAAGTGGGGATGGTTGCGGCTGAGTTAACGCCCGGCTCATCGAAGCGTCGCCAGACACCGCTTGAGCTTCCTCGGTCGCCGCTGGCCTCCAAGCTGGAACGCCCGCCGACGTTTCAGGCAACGCCAAATCGCCGCCGTTACGAGGACGGCGTTCGAGGCCCGGTATCGAGGCATCCACGCGCGCGACGTCGACAGACGGGGCGGTCGCGCCCAACGACTTTGGTTTTACGTTTCTCGCCATCGGCCAGCGGCTATCGAAAGACGCGGTCGCGGGCAATAGCACCCTGCGCGGTTTCGCCATACCCGAACAGCTGAAACGTGGGGAGCGGTTTCCTTGACACCCGGTTCGGCCGCTGACTAGAGAGGCAGTGATGACGGGACGGGCCACAACCGGCCGGACTTTGGGAACTCGCAGCCATGCCGACTGCAGGTCAACCACCAGGCGGTCAACCATCAGGCGCTGGCGGGCCGCTGGATCCCAAAAAAGAGCTGACACCGGAAGAGCGTGCCGCGTTTCAGCGCCGTTCCGACGAACTTGGGAAGCGGGTCGAGGACGCGAAGGGGACGAGCAAGTCGTTGCCAGCGCGACCCAGCGGACGGGGTAAAGTCGACGGCTCTGCGATGGGTAAAGCCATGCGGGTGTCGACGGAACTGATCGGGGGTATTCTCGTCGGAGCCGGACTGGGCTATTTGCTCGACCTCTGGTTGGGTACCATTCCGCTCTTCTTCATCGTGTTTTTCCTCCTCGGCGCGGCCGCTGGGATGGTCAACGTCGTGCGGGGAAGTGCTCCAAAACCGGGTGTTGCGGCTGGCAAGTCGGCTCCAACAGCCAACACCGATGACGACGCGGGCGACTGAGCGACGACAGACGGCCTGAGACGAGTGACGGGCCGAGAATAGAGACGGGCTGATAGTACGACGCGACTTATGCCGGCCAAGGGCCTGACCAAACCGGTCAGGACCAACGCCGGTCGGACACACTACGTAACCCTTCGAGGGAACTGATCGTGGCAGCGGCTGGCGAGGCACATAGCCCAATTGAGCAATTCGAGATCAACACGCTGATCCCGATGCAGTTGTTCGGGATCGACGTGTCGTTCACGAACTCGTCGCTCTACATGGTCGTCGCTTTGACGATCATCACATCGTTTTTGACGGTCGCCATGGGTCGCGGATCGCTGATCCCTGGCCGTATGCAGTCGATGGCCGAGGTGCTTTACACGTTTGTCGCCGACACGGTTCGGGAGAACATCGGCGACGAGGGGATGAAGTTCTTCCCGCTGGTGTTCTCGCTGTTCATCTTCGTACTGGTGTTGAATCTGCTCGGCATGATCCCGATCCCAGGGCTGACGTTCACCGTCACCAGCCATATCGCTGTCACGGCCGCGCTCGCGATCCTCGTCATCACTATCGTCATCGGGTACGGCCTCTACGAGCATGGGCTTGGATTTTTCAAGATCTTCGCTCCCTCGGGCGTACCCGCTTGGCTGATGCCGATCCTGGTTCCGATCGAGGTGATTTCCTTTATCTCGCGGCCGATCAGCCTGTCGGTTCGGTTGTTCGCAAACATGCTGGCCGGGCACATCGCGCTGAAGATTTTCGCGGGCTTCGTCGGGACGCTGCTGGCTGCAGGCGGTTTGGCTGCGCTTCTGGCGCCGTTGCCGTTGGCGCTGACCGTCGCACTGACGGCGCTCGAGGTGCTGGTTGCGGTTTTGCAGGCCTACGTCTTCGCCGTGTTGACCTGCATCTATCTCGCCGACGCGGTCCACGGTTCGCACTGATGGACGGTTTTGACCGACGCATGGCTCACATCGGAAGATGAGACGCTGATCGTCGCCCCAAAGTTTCACTTTTCGCCTTCCGCTTCAACTTACCACTCAAGGAGACGACCCATGGCTGCCAACGAAATCGAAGTCGCGCGTCAGACCGCCATCGCCGCCAAGTACATTGGCGCCGGCATTGCTTGCCTCGGCATGGCCGGAGCTGGCATGGGTCTTGGTAACCTGTTCGGCCAGTTCCTTGCCGGTGCGCTCCGCAACCCGTCGGCTGCAGACAGCCAGCGCGGTAACCTGCTTCTCGGCTTCGCGCTGACCGAAGCGCTCGGCATCTTCTCGCTGCTCGTAGCGATGCTGATCTTGTTCGTCGCCTAAACCGACGGACGCTACTTTACCGAACCGGCGCTGACGATGTGCCGGTTCGGATACCGTCGCGAAAGTCACTGGAGCGGTCGATGGCGAGCAAGACGACTACGGGAACCGAAGCCGCAAGCGGGCCCAACTTTCCCCCATTCAAGACCGAGACGTTTGCCCCGCAGCTCGTCTGGCTCGCGCTGACGTTCGGCATGCTCTATTTCGTACTGTCGCGGATCGTGCTGCCGCGGATTGCCGACGTGATCGACGAACGGGCCAACCGCATCAAGCGCGATCTCGACGCCGCCGAACGGCTCAAGGTCGAAACGGACAAGGCGATCGCTGGCTACGAGGACGCCCTCGCTGTGGCCAAGAACAAGGCCAATCAGATCGCTGGCGAAACTCGCGCGGCACTGACTGCCGACATGGATCGCGAAAAACTGTCGATCGAAAGCCAGCTCAACGCTCGGCTGGCGGACGCCGAGACACGCATATCGGCGATGAAGACCAAAGCTCTCGGCAGCGTGAACGACATTGCCGGCACGACGGCCGCGGCGATCGTCGGGCGGTTGGTCGGTGATGAGCCGAGCGCAGATGAATTGAAGCGGGCTCTGGCCCCGGTTGCGGGAGAATGACGATGGATTGGATCCACAACCCCGAATACTGGGTGATGATCTCGTTTTTCATCTTCTGCGGCATTCTCGTCTACATGGGCGTCCCCGCTTCGATGGCGCGCGCGCTCGACGGCCGTGCATCGACGATCAAGTCGGAGCTGGAAGAGGCCCGCCGCCTGCGCGAAGACGCTCAGGCCCTGCTCGATGAGTATAAAAAGAAGCAGCACGAGGCCGAGAGCGAAGCGCAGGCGATTGTTGCCAACGCCAAGCGCGAAGCCGAGCAGCTCGCTGCCGAGACCCGTCGCTCACTGGCCGAGATGGTCGAACGGCGGACGAAGTCGGCTGAAGAAAAGATCGCCCGTGCCGAAGCTCAGGCTGTCGGCGAAGTCAAAGCGGCGGCTGTCGACCGTGCATTGGCCGCAGCTGAGACCATCCTTGCTGGCCGGGGTCCATCGACTGGGCCGGCTTTGATCGATGCCAGCATTCGCGGCTTGAAGGGCAAGCTGAACTGAACGACCGGCGATTTAGCCGTCAACCCGTATGGCGGCGCTTTGGCAGGGCCTGCTCGCCAACACCGCGCCAAGCGTCATCGACCAATGGTGACCATTCGGCAATCGGCTGCTCGATCCGAGCTAGGTTCACGAACTGGACGCCCATCCACGTCAGGCCCTGACGGCGGGTTTCGCACTGCGCCTCAAAGCCCTTGCAGTCGATTTTCAGCATGAACCAGTACGGCATGTTGGCTGGGACGTCGAACTCGAGAAGCGCTCCACCTTCCGATACGTTGCGGACGACGCAGGCGAGCCGGGGGAGCCCTTCGCGGACGACCCATCCATGAAGGCACGTATGCCTGCGTCCAAATTGGCGGCGCTCGATCGGGAAGGGTCGTGCGGTCATGGAAAATTCATACGAGTGGGGGCAATACGCGTTTGGCGATTAAGCGCTGGATTGGTTAGCGCGCCGTTAACGGTCTTACGCTCGGCCTGAATTCCACGTCCGCTCGGCTTGCTACCAAGCTCGATCAGGCAGACTGGCGCTGGAACACGGCAGAACCGATCAAACCGGCGCCAAGTGCGATCGCCACGGCGAGAAGCCCGTACCAAAATGGTTGCTCGTAGGCGAAATCATAGATCAGCCGCTCCAGCCCCTCGCGAGCGAGGCGGACTGTCGCCACCCGGGATGCGATGACCTCGCCATCCTTGAGCAGGAGAACGCGAACCTCAAGGGGGCCGACGGGGATGTTGGCTGGTAGTTTGACGCCTGCTCGAAAAAGCGAACGCCCCAAGAAGGCTGCCCCGTAATCCTTGCTGACGTAGAGCCCGTCGCGTTGTTTCAGGCGCGTGGCGGCTGCCCCAAACGCCGCCCTCCGGGTGATCGTCCCGGGGGTCCGCATATAGTGGTCGAGCGTGATGCGGTTGGTGGCGAGTACGGTTGGGTCGGCGATCTCTTCGAGGGGACGGCTCGATGCGACCGCGCGGTAGAGCGGCAGCGTTTCGAAGCGCATCCGGTCGGCGTTGACCCAGATGCCGTAAACGCGCTTTTTTTCACGAACGATGGCCGGCGTAGACGCTCCGTCGACAACCACGACGATGTCGTAAAAACCACTTCCGGCGATCTGCTGGCGGCTGTTGTCGACGCTGCCGAATACGACAATCTCGGTGCCTGAGAACGTCGAGGTGATGGCGACATTGCGCGTCGATACGTCGATCTCGATTGCTTCGGCTGGAGGCACTGTGAGTGTCGCTGCCGTTGGGGGCGGTGCCACCAGGCTGGCGGGTGGCACCGCTGGCTTGGTTTGGGCGGGCTTAGCTTCGGCTGGACTGGCCTCGGCAGGACTTTCTGGCGCTTTTTTGCGGGGGTTCGCTGGTGTGGCCTGGGCTGGCGAGGCCTGGGTTTGGGCGGTTTGGGCGGTCTGAGAGTGGTCGGCCGTCGACCGGACGGCCTGGATGTCGATGATCTCGGAATGGACGGCAGCGGGCGTCACGGCCAACCCGATCGAAAGCGCGATTGCCAGCCCGACAACAACCGATGACCGTGCGAACGCCATCATTCGAGCCCCGGCATCAAAGTGGTGATCGAATAACGCTCGGCTGGCTCGAGCACGAGATCGTAAGCGACGCGGACGCCAACGAGCAGGATGAGGACCGCTAGCAAGAACCTCAGTTGCTCGCCGCGAACCTTACCGCTTGCCGCAGTGCCGAGTTGCGCGCCGATCACACCGCCGATGACGAGCAGGACGGCAAGGGCAAGATCGACGGTCTGGTTCAGTGTCGCCTGCAGAATCGTCGCGGCTGCGCTGACGAAAACGATTTGGAACAGCGATGTGCCGACCGCGACCGACGTTGGCATCCGGAGCAGGTAAATCAGTGCCGGCACCACGATGAACCCGCCACCGATGCCCATGATCGCCGCGAGGAAGCCGACGAACGCGCCGATTGCGATCGGAGGGAGGGCCGAGATGTAGAGCTTCGACCGGCGAAAGCGCATTTTGAATGGCAGCCCGTGGACCCAGACATGCTCCGACGCGCGGCGGGACATGACCTTGCCGCCGGAGCGCACTTTGCGGATGGCCGAGATGCTTTCCGTCATCATCAAGGCGCCTACGGACCCAAGCAACGTCAGATAGGCGAGCGCGACGACGAGGTCGAATTGACCCATCCGGCGCAGCACCCGGACGGCTTCGACGCCAATCAACGTGCCGGCAAGTCCGCCAGCGAGCAGGACGAGCCCCATTTTGATGTCGACGTTGTCTCGCTGATACTGCGCCATGGCGCCCGCCACCGACGAAGCGACGACCTGGGCGGAGCCGGTGCCGACGGCAACTGCGGGCGGGATACCTAAGAAAATCAGCAACGGTGTCATCATGAAGCCGCCGCCGACGCCGACGAGCCCGGACAGAAATCCGACCGCAGCTCCCATGCTCAGCAGGAGCCAGATGTTGACCGACATCTCGGCGATCGGGAGATACAGGTTCACGGGTTCAACGGACGGGCTGGCTTATTGTGACAGGGTCGGCGCGGCGTTTGGCGCGGCGCGACGAACTGGCGGACGGGAGAAGGGCGGAGCGGAGTCGGGACGAGCAGGGGGCGGCACGAGGTTCGGCAGACACGCTACGAGACGCGGCGCAGTTTGCGGGTTGCTCGCAGCTACCTCGATCTAGCTCAGCAGAGCGATGAGTTGAAACCAAAATCGGCAGTATACGGTCAGCGAAGACGATGTTTTTGGCAGCATGCCGATAACGAAATGGCGGGACCTTCCGGCCCCGCCATAGAACTTTATCGGTTGCATTGCGTCCGATCAGGTCGGCGCGCCGCTTTCAAAGCTACTGTTGTGTGGGCTCGGCGGACGCCTGGCGGGATTTCCAGAGTTCGCCTGCGAAGCGAGCATCGTTGGCCAATTTGTCTGGCGCGATCGGCTGCCAGGAGCGGGCAAGGTTTTCAGCAGCGCTCCAGTCGCTGCGCTCCATTTTGCCCTTCATGGTATCGCGTCGGCGGACGGCTTCCTTGTCACCGCCCTGGGCGGCGAGAATGAACCACATTGCAGCCTGGACCGTGTCCTTGGGCACGCCAAGGCCGCTTTCGGTCAGGACGGCGAGATTGAACTGGCTGTCGGCAAGGCCGTGGTTTGCGGCTTGCGTGAACCACGTTGCCGCTGTGGTGTAATCGGGCGAACCGCCGCCGCGACCAGCGGCAAGTACAGCGAGGTTGTGCATCGACTTGACGTTGCCCAGTTCGGCGGCGCGTTGGTACATGACCTTGGCGCGGCTCACGTCGGCTTTGGTGCCAAGGCCACGCTCATGCAGCGTGGCGAGCCGATAGAGCGCCTGGGCAAAACCCTGTGCGGCGCTCCGCTGGTACCAGCGGTGGGCTTCCTTGAAGTCCTGGTCGGTGCCTTTGCCTTCGGCGAGGCGGGTTGCGACCTCGAACTCGGCCGACGGGTCGCCCTTGGCGGCAGCAATCCGCATCGACAGCGGACCGACGGTGGCGGGTGGCAACTGAAGTGCCGAACCGGCATTCGCGGCTGCGGCCTGTCCGGCAGGGTTGCTCGACGGCGGTGCCGTGTCGATCAGTGATTGAGCCGGGCCGCCTATGCCAAGTCCGCCGATGCCAAGTCCGCCGAAATATGGCGCGCCCTGTCCTGCCGCTTCGGTGTCCGAGCCTTCAAGGGCCGCGGCGAAGTTGGCGAACTGGGGACGCGACTCGAGCGGAATAGAAACCTGCTCCGATCCGGCGCCAGCTGCCACTCCTTCGCCGTCGATCTCGGAGACCGTCTCCGGCACGATCACACGTGGGCCTTTCGAGATCGGCTGAATCGCTGCGGCTTTCGGCCGGGCCGCCGGACCGGCTGCAGCCGGTGCTGATTGGCCTGCATTTTGACGATCGGCTTGGCTTTGTGCCTGATTCTGGGCCTGACTTTGGGCCGGGTTCTGCGATGCCGCTCGAGCCGGAGCGGCAGCAGCCTGGCTAGCTGGTTGGACCGTCTGCTCCGTAGCCGAGACAGCGACGTCGGGCTCGACCGTCCCATCCTGCGAGCGCATCATGAAAGCGGCGAAGCCGAGCACGAGGCAGATCGCCAGTCCGCTGACCATCAGCCGGCCGGCAGACGTCTTGGATTGGCTCCCTTGCGCGTTCCGGACCGACCGCTGCGGCTCCTCGCGTTGTTTGTCGCGTTGAGCGAGTGCGGCCCGCTGGGCACTGGCCTGGAGCGACGCCCGCTGGCGGGCGATGGTGTCTTGCCCATCGGCCTCAGGTGTCTGTTCGAGCGTCGGCATGCGGACATCGCGGCGGGGCGGCGTGTAGACGGGAGCCGACTCGGGCTTCAGCTCTCGCTCTTGTTCGGGCTCGAATTCGGGTTCGAATTCTGGCTCGAAGCCAGCTTCAACCTGTGGCCCGGCCTGTTGACCCGCGTAATATTGACTGCCTTCGTAACCTTCGACAGCGACGCCCTCGATCTCGTCGAGGCGGTCGAGAACGCGCAGCATCGCCTGCTGCAGCGCGTCCATGACCTGGGCATTTTGCTCGTCGCCTTGACGGCGCTCTTCGATGAAGCCGAGCATCAGATCCTGGAGATCTGACACGCGCTTGACCGTTTCCTCGGCTTCGCCCGCTGTCACGGCCGCGCCGTTGCTCACACTCGCCATGCGTGCGACGGCAGCCTCTGCGGCGGCCATCGCGATCGACTGCAACTCGGTGTCATCGCGGACGGCCGATTGCGCCGGGGCATAGTTCTTGAGCGACCGGCCGACGATCGCGCCCATGCGTTCATCGGAGAACTGGCGCATCAGTGAACTGAGCTGCTCTTCGATCACCTGAAGCCGGGCGATCTCGGTGCGGGCGGCATCGAATTCGGTTGCCAGGGCCTGAATTTGCGCCTCGATCTCGCTGATCTGGCCAGGATCGGCGGCGTTTTATGCTGGAGGTGGGCCATGGCTTCGACAATGCGCGCTTCGAGTGCAGCGAGACGATTGTCGAAGTGGCTGAGCGACGGTTCGGCGTGGCGATCAGACAAGGTGCGTTCGAGGCGGGTTGCGATCTCGGCCAGGCGATCCTCGAGCCACTGCTTGTCAACGCCGGGGGCGGGGGCATTGAGACCGGCAGCGACGAAGCTTGGCGCTTGCGGGGCGCGGGCTTCCGTCGTGCGCTTGCGATGCGAAACGAAGCTGTCGCCATCGTCGTCATCGGAGGCTGTGCCGAAGGCCGGTTCACCGCTGGCGTAGAAGTCCGTCAGCGCGGTAGCACCTTCGGACGACCACGGGTCGGCGGGGTTGCCGGGTAGGCTTTCAACCACATCGAACGGGTCGACATCGCCGCGATAGCTGCTGCTGAGCGGGCGGTGGTGCCCGGCCGCCGAACGCAACGGCTGCGGCTCGCGAACAGGTTGGTTCGATGCGTGATTGGCATAACCCATCTGGCTGTTCTTCGCCGTCCTGGACTGGGCAACTGCGGCGTTTCCTGACGAATGTGCGCCAGAATGCGGAGCTGATTTGGTCGGCTGCTTGGCGACAGGCTGCGGCTCGTCGGGGAACCCACCAAGGAGGCCATCGACGGCAAACGGGTCGTCGTGTTGATCGGACGTGAAGGCCGGGACGTGGGAAAACCCGCGAAACGCGTTGGTGTTGGCGTGACCCGTTGGATGATGGCTGCCAAGTGACGCGCTGGTCTCGGCGACACGATCGGCGATCATCGACATGCCGTCCTCGATGCGGTCGAACTGCGGCGCGTATTCGGCAGGAACCTGCGCGCGCACGGATTTCGTGCCCTGGTTCAATGTTTCGATCCGGTTCTGCATGCTTTTCAAAAGGGTCGCATTCTGACGTTCCGTATCAGCGATTTGCCGCAATACGTCACCTATCAGATCGCGAAGTTCGTTCGCACCCTTGTCCGCGCCGGCCGTTACGAAATCGCTTTTGTTTGCCGCCATAATCCCGATCCTAAAAGCCGCCCGACCGGGCGCGCGCTCACAGGGTCCTTCACGAGCAACAAACAGAACCGGTTGATGCCCACCATCGCAGCCAGCTGTAAAAAAGCGGTTAAGCGCTGTGCTAAATTGAAGAGATCGCTACGGAATTTTGATTCGTGATATGTCAAGCCTTACGTGAATATTCGACATTGTCCCAATCTGGACATCACGCCCAGCGAAGATCGACCGCGCGGAATACGTCACTGTCGACTGCCGCTTGTGCACAATTTCCGCCGATGAGACGCGGGCGGAGCAACTTCAGGAGACGTCGATGACGAACCGTTTCAGTTCTGTTTTCCAGGCGACGTTGCCGATGCTTGCGGTCGTGGGCTTTGGCTTGGCGCTGGCCATTGCGGACGCGGCGGCATCCGACGCACCGGGCCGCTTTACGATGTCGCCAACTGACGGCGGCATGCTGAAACTCGATACCGCGACCGGCGCGGTGTCGTTTTGCACGCGGGCGGCCGGCGACTGGGCATGCGCGCCGGTCAAGGACAGCGAGAAAGCGCTGCGCGACCGCATCGGCGGGCTCGAAGGCGAGATCGTCGCGTTGAAAGAACAATTGAAGCGGATGGACGAGATCGCCGGCATTGGCGATCCGGACCGGGATGCGGGCAAGGATAGTCGGCCCGGTGCCAAGCCGACGTTGCCGACGGAAAAGGATGTCGAGCAGGCGTTCGATTATCTCGAGCGGATGATGAAAACCATTCGCGAGCGCATGCAGCGGCTCGAAGGCCAAGAAAAGCGCGGCACGCCGCTTTAGCCAGGCGCAAGGGGAGGCAAGCGGAGGCGCCTCACTAGCGAGCTTGTCTGTGAGGCAATCCGTCAATCGGCAATGAGCATTGTCGATTGATGGATTTCGTTATGAGGAACGATTGTTTGCCCCAACGTTCGGCAAGCCGTACGCGTTTCGCCAATCTCAATTGAAATGGAGGTGCCCCGATGATCACGTCCTGCGCTTCTGGAATGAGCGTTGCCCATACGCGATGTTGCCGAGCATCCCGTTCGCAGCACTCACCTTTTCTTTCAATTTGATCAGAGGCACCCGCATACGGGTGTACAGGCATATGTCTCAAGCACAGGTTGTTCGCGCCGGCAGCATCCGGGTTGGCGTTCTCAGCGAACGCGCTGACGGCCGCGCGTTCGTATTTCACGCCTCCGATCCAGCATATCTCACGCTCGATGGATCATCTTTTGCCAACCGTCACGCGGCACAACGCGCCATCGATCGCGTAACGGCGGCGGCCGGGCCTATCTCCTCGGGCAATCCGACTGTCGCGGGATCGGGGTTGGGGTTGGGGTTTTACGATCCAGCCGCCTGACTTGAAGTGACCTGACGCTGGTAGAACAGCGCGCGACCAATCGAAGTCTTTTCTCCTGACACCTTGGCCAGGCCGCTCCCGCGGTCTGGCTTTTTTGTTTCTGGGCTTCGTCGGCCGGTCTGACGGTTCCTGTGGGGAACGGGGCACGGCCCGTGCTGAATCCTTAACGATCCATTGACACCCATTGTATCCCATGTGATCCCATTCATGCCCAGAGACTGCTGACGTCGTGGCTGGAGCGTGTCTCCAGCCACTGCAGACGCCGGGCTCAACCCGTGGCGTGGCGCGGGCAGCGTTCGAGGGCACGCTGTCTCGTCGACCGCCACGGGCGTTGCGCTGACCAAGACCGTGGCCGTCGGGCACGGGTCGGCATCGCGGGTCAGCGCGACGGGGTGGGGCGCGGTGGGTGTTCGTTTTTTGGTGGTGCGGTTGTGTTCGCGTCGGGAGGGGAACGTCGAACAGGGGATGGACCGCTTTGTCTCAACCATTACAAACAAGATCGACGCCAAAGGCCGCGTCTCGGTCCCGGCCGCTTTCCGCGCGGTCTTGGATCGCGACCGTTACCAGGGCGCGGACGGCGGGGGCATCTATTGCTACCCCTCGCTCGATGCTCCTGCCCTTGATTGCGGCGGCGAGAGACTTGCGCGCAAAATCGATGGGCTTCTCGCGGGCCTGCCGGACTATTCGGACGAGCGGGACCAATTGTCTGTCGCGCTTTACGGCGAAGTTCAGGTCCTCAGCATCGACGGGGACGGGCGCATCGTCATTCCTGAAGGCCTCCGCGCGCACGCCGGTCTCAGGGGCACGGGTGGGAGTGGGGGTGGCGCTCAGCAAGTCACGTTTGTCGGCCTCGGCGACAAATTCCAGATGTGGGACCCCGAACAGTTCGAGGCCCGACGCGCGCTAGCCCGCGCGAAGGTGCAGGAGCATCGCAAGCTGTTTGCTGGAGGTGGGGGCGTTTAGGGGGCGTGGGGTAGCGCGAAGTCGCCCGCCACGCCGAACCGGGTTTTTTGGCATGACGACCGTCATAAGAGCGGGGTAACCTGCCGCGATACTATGTGAGCGGGGCGGGGTTGCTTGGGCGTATGGCTGGCAAGATTTTCATCAATTACCGGCGCGGGGACGACGCTGGGTTTACGCAGGCGTTGTATTTGCGTCTTGAGGACGAGTTTCCGCCCGGCGACCTGTTCATGGATGTGGAAGGCCACATCAAACCCGGCGACGACTTCGTCGAAGTGCTCAACGCGCAGGTAGGCGCCGCCGACGTGTTGCTGGCGGTGATCGGCCCCAGGTGGGCGGATCTCCTGGCGGCCCGCGCGGGCGATCCGGACGATTTTGTCGCCATCGAGATCAAGGCAGCTCTCGACAGAGGCAAGAGGGTGATCCCTGTGCTGGTCGGAGGCGCGCCCATGCCTCGGGCCGATGCGTTGCCAGAAGCGATCCGCGCGCTGGCCCGCCGAAACGCCGTTGGCCTTCGACCAGAGCGCTTCAGGGCCGACTGCCAGGGCCTCATTACAGCGCTGAAGGAACAAATCGCGGCCGCTATCGCCGAGAGGGAAGCACGCACTGATTCGCAACGTAAGGCGGCTGAGGCAGAAAGGATGGCGCGTGAGGCAGAGGAAGGCGCTCGGATCGCTGCCGCCGAACTGCGGGCACGCGAGCAGGCTGTCGCCGGTCTCTCGACGGAGGAAATCCGCAAGGCCGAGGAGCTGGCGAACTGGGACTTCATCAAGGACCGCTCCGAGCCGCAGGCCTTGCGAGACCATCTGGCACGATTTCCCGCTGGCGTAACTGCGCTGTATGCCATGACAAAACTGGAAGGCTTGGTCTGGATCGGGCTCGGTTCGGCAGCTGATGAAAGAGCGCTGACAGCCTTCATCGACGAATTTCCAAAGGGGCCGCATGTCGAGGCCGCGCGGGCCAAGCTCGGTGCGTTGGCGAAGGCTGCCGCCGATGCCAAAGCTGCTGAAGACCGGCGAACCCGCGAAACCGAAGCGTGGGCAGCGGCCAGTGCGGCCGACACGAGCGAGGCCTATCGCGCCTTTCTGAAGGCGTGGCCGGACAGCGAGGACACCAAGGCCGCTAAAGCTCGACTCGAAGAACTCCATCGAGGGCCCTTTCGTCGGCGGCTATATGCTGGAATTGGCATCGCCGGAGCGGTGATGGGCGTAGCGGGGTTCTTCGCGCTCGTATCGATCGCTGATATTCAAGATGCCTTGCGGCCGCTTCCTGACTTCAAGGAACCAGAGATGGTGATGATCCCCGCAGGTAGCTTCACGATGGGGTCGAATGACGGTCAAGACGACGAAAAACCACCGCGCGAGGTCACCATCGAGAAACCATTCGAGGTTGGTAAGTACGAGGTGACGTTCAACGAATGGGACAATTGTGTGAAAGACGGGGGCTGTAAGAACAAGCCGTCGTCGCTAGGTTGGGGGCGCGCCAAGCGGCCGGTTATCAATGTCTCATGGGACGACGTGACGAAAGAGTTCCTGCCCTGGCTCAACAAAAAGACCGGAAAGACCTACCGGCTGCTGACCGAGGCCGAATGGGAGTACGCGGCGCGCGCAGGCACCACGACGAAGTATTCCTGGGGCAACGAAACCGGCAAAGGCAACGCCAACTGCTACGGTTGTGGCAGTCAATGGGACAACAAGCAGACGGCGCCGGTCGGCTCGTTCAAGCCAAATGGATACGGGCTCTTCGACATGTACGGAAACGCTTGGGAGTGGGTCGAGGACAAATGGCACTCGAACTATACGGGCGCTCCCGTTGACGGGTCTGCGTGGACCAGTGGCGACTCGTCTTCCCGGGTTCTGCGCGGCGGTTCGTGGTTCAGCGATCCCAACGGCCTCCGCTCGGCCTACCGTTTCAACAACCCTCCCAACAACCGCATCTACCTTGTCGGCTTTCGTCTTGCCAGAACGCTCTAGCCTCCTTCTCCTTTAAATCTTTACGCCTTGGAGCAAGGTCCGCGCTGGTCTGGAAGTAAGCCGTCATTCCGACTTCGGCTTATCTGGGTGGCCCGCCTGTGCGGGCCAGGACGGCGAGGGTAGTGCCGTGACGTTGTTATGGGGGTTGCGACCGCTACCAGCCTACCCTCTCCGAAGCGCGACAACGGCGAACCAGAATTGTGGGTCGGTCCAGGTGTGGGCGATTTTGAGGCCTGCCGACGCGGCGAGCGTGGAGAAACCGTCGCGCGCGTATTTGTAGGAATTTTCGGTATGGATGGTCTCGCCGGCCGCGAAGCTGAACGTGCGCCCGAGGACGCGGACCCGCTGGGCTGATTTCGCGACGAGGTGCATCTCGACGCGGTGCTCGGCCATGTCGTAGCGCACGCGGTGCTCGAAGGCTGAGAGTTCGAACGTGCCGCCGAGCTCACGATTGATGCGCGCCAGCAGGTTCAAGTTGAACGCCGCCGTTACGCCCGCCGCGTCGTCATAGGCTGGCAGCAGCACGTCGAGGCTCTTGCGCAGATCGATACCGACGAGAATGGTCCCATCGGCCGTCAACAATCGAGAAAAGCGCGCGAGCAGGGCGCGGGCTGCCACCGGCTCGAAATTACCGAGCGTGGAGCCGGGGAAGAACAGGTGCCGCCGCTTACCGGGTAGCGCGTGGGGCAGCGTGTCAAGCTGCGTGAAGTCTCCGGTTTCCGATGTCACCACGAGACCTGGAAATTGCGCGCGCAAGCGGTTGGCAGCTGCATCAACGGCGGTCGGCGAAATCTCGACGGCGAGATACTGGGCGGGGCGCTCCATGGCGCCGAGGACAATCCCGGTCTTGAGCGACGATCCCGAACCGGGTTCGACGAGAACGGCGTCCGGCCCGAGCAGTTCGCCGATGTCGCTGGCGTGGGCTTCGAGAATGCCGATCTCGGTGCGCGTGGGGTAGTACTCAGGCAGTTCGGTGATCGCTTCGAACAGCTCGCTCCCGCGCTCATCGTAAAACCACTGGGGCGGTACAGATTTGCGCGGGCGGGCAAGACCGGCGAGCACGTCGTGTGCAAACGGCGACAGATCCTCGCCCGTGACTGCGGGGACGGTGGCGTGCTGTTTGCGGACGTTTGGGGTCTTCATATGTCCTCCGCGAGCCGGAGGCCCATGAATTGCCAGCGCTGGTGGGGGTAGAAGAAGTTGCGATACGTCGAACGCGAATGGCCGTCGGGCGTCACGCAGGATGCGCCGCGCAGCACGTACTGGCCGTTCATGAACTTGCCGTTGTATTCGCCGAGCGCGCCTTCAACCGGGCGGTAGCCGGGGTAGGCGACGAACGGGCTTGCCGTCCATTCCCAGACATCGCCGAACATGGCGAGGAGGCCACCGCGACCGTCGTCCGCGGTCGGCCGGGGCCGCAACTCGCGGCGGCCCAATGTGTTGCCTTGGGCGAAGCCCAATGTATTGCCTTCTGCAGCGTGTCCCCGCGCGGCGACTTCCCATTCGGCTTCGAGTGGCAGGCGCTTGCCGGCCCAGCGCGCGAAGGCGTCGGCCTCGAAGAAGCTGACATGGCTGACCGGTGCATCGAGCTCGATCGGGATGAAGCCGCGCAGGGTCATCTGATGCCAAGTACTTTTAGAACCGGCATCGTCGACGCGCTCCCAGTACCCCGGCGCTTGCCAGCCTTCGCGCTGGACGGTGGCCCAGCCGTCGGAGAGCCAGTGACCCGGCGTGTCATAACCGCCATTGTCGATGAATTGCAGCCATTCGCGGTTGGTCACGGGCCGCCGCGCCAGCTTGAACGGGCGGAGCAGCACGTCGTGGTGCGGCCCCTCGGAGTCGAAATGAAACGCGCCACCGGCGTGGCCGATCTGCTGGATGCCGCCGTCGAACGCGACGGTCTCGCCGGAGTTGACAGCGACGGCCGTGCCATTGCCGCAGTATTGGGAGTAGGCCGGCCGCAGCGGCTGGGCTGCAAACAACGCGAGAATGTCGGTCAGCAGCAATTCCTGATGCTGTTGCTCATGATTGATGCCGATCTCGAGCAGGTTCGACAGCGCGGGATCGGCCGCAAGCCGTCCACTGCCGCACAGCGCTGAGAGCGCCTCGTCGACATGGGCGCGGTAAGCCCGCACCATGGCGCCCGTCGGCCGGGTCAGCAGGCCGCGAAGGGGTCTTGGATGCCGGGCGCCTGCGGCGTTGTAATAAGAGTTGAAGCAGTAGGCGAAGTCGTCGTTGAACACGCGGTAGCCGGGCAAATGCGGGCGCAGCACGAACGTCTCGTAGAACCACGTCGTATGTGCCAAGTGCCATTTCGCCGGGCTCGCGTCTTCCATGGCCTGGACGACCATATCTTCGTCGGTGAGCGGTGCGACGAGATCTTTCGACAGCTGCCGCGATGCCGTCAGCGCGTCAGCAAGACTTTCGAGCCGGACTTCTGCCGAGCCGTGATGCGCGTTGTGGACGGCCGTTCGCTGTTGCATCGTGCTGACTTATCTCGGGTTTGCACAATCGTTCAAGGCCGCGCTGGAATTCGGCCGGACGCTCTGCCAAGGCCGCCAACGGTTCGAGGGGACTTACGTTTTGCGGCGATCAGGGTTCGACAGTTACGCCCTTCCAGAAGGCGATATAGCCTGCGATGTTCCGCGCGTCGGCTGACGGCGACGGGTAGCTCCAGGCGGCGGCCGAATTGATGTCTTCACCGGACAACACGTCGAAATAGCGTGCGGTTCCTTTCCAGTGGCAGACGCTGGTTTTGCTGTTGTCTTTAATTGCGGCTGGATCCACCGACTGTGGCGGGAAGTAGTGGTTGCCTTCGACCACGATCGTCTGGTCGCTTTCGGCGATTGTACGGCCGTTCCAAATCGCGCGCATGGATATTGCTCCTTCGCTTCGTGCCGTTTTACGACGTGACGGCGCACCGGTTGCACCGACAGTTCGCGCCACAATCGAAAACGTTTCATCGCCGCAGCTGCCTGCGCCGGTCGTTCAACCTACGTGTGAGTAACGTCACGGACATGACATCGGATGAGAACGAGAACGGGGTACTTCCCTCAGGTACCAGTACGGATCGGCGAAATGGGCACCGCGCGGGGCATATCCCGGTCCTGCTGGCCGAGGTGCTCGAGGCGCTTGCCCCAGCCGACGGCGAGATCTTCGTCGACGGGACGTTCGGGGCTGGTGGATACACGTCGGCAATCCTCGACCGGGCCGATTGCCGCGTCGTGGCGTTCGACCGCGACATCACGGCGGTTCGCGCGGGCGCTGCTGTTTGTGGGCGTTATGGCGACCGGCTGTGGCTGATCAACCAACCGTTCGGCGAGATGGATCAGCACGTTCGCAGGGTGTTGATGCAGGACGGGAATGCGCCGGATGGGCCAGGTGGGGATGGGCATCTGGTGGATGGGCCGCTCGTCGACGGTGTTGTTCTCGATATCGGCGTGTCCTCGATGCAAATCGACCAGCCGGAGCGTGGGTTCTCTTTTCAGCACGACGGGCCGCTCGACATGCGCATGTCGACGCCACTCGATCCGGCTTCCGGGCTGTCGTCCGAGGTGGGGCCGGGAATTGGTCCGTCAGCAGCGGACTACCTTGCCAGCGCCGACGAAGACGACATCGCGCGGGTTCTTTTCGAATATGGCGAGGAGCGAAAGTCGCGACTCATCGCGCGCGCTATCGTCCACGACCGGGCGACAACGCCGTTCACCTCGACGCGGCAACTGGCGGGCCTCGTGTCGCGATTGCTCGGCGGGCGGGGCGATGACGGTCGGCATCCCGCAACGCGCACGTTCCAGGCGCTGCGCATCCACGTCAACGACGAACTTGGCGAGCTTGAACGAGGCCTTGTGGCGGCGGAGCGGCTGTTGAAGCCCGGTGGGCGTCTCGTCGTGGTGACGTTCCATTCTCTCGAAGACCGCATCGTGAAGCGGTTCCTGCTCGAGCGGTCTGGGCGGGCCCCGGCGGGATCGCGGCATTTGCCGCCTCAAAATGAATCAGACCGGGGAAAAAGTTTCCGAATTGTTAACCAGCGGCCGTTAACGTCTTCTCAACCAGAGCTCGATGCCAACCCGCGCGCGCGGTCGGCACGGCTCAGGGCCGCCGTCAGGACCGGGGCGCCACCGTATCGCGTCGCGTAATGGACACCGGCGGCACTTCAGATGGAGCTGCCTGCCATGAACATGCTCACATTCATTGCCGTTTTCCTGGTGCTGGCCAGCGCAACGGCGCTTTATGCGCTGTCGTACGACACGCGGCAGATCGAGGCGCGGGTTCGGTCAGCCGAGCGCACGGCCGAGCGGATACGCGGCGAGATCGCGATTTTGCGGGCCGAGAGGGCCTATCTGGCGCGGCCGGAGCGCATCGAGCCGGTCGCCCGCGCCATGGGTTTGCGGCCGATCGAACGCGGACAGATCGCTGGTCCGTCTCACGTGGCTGCGCCGCAACCGGCCGCTGTCCAGGGTCACGCTGTCCCGGCCAACGCTGTTTCGGCTCAAGCTGTTTCGGGAATGGTTGCGACGACGACCGGCTTGCCGGTGCGTTGAGTGTTTTGAGTTGCCGACCGGGAGGCGCCCGTGCTGATTTTCGTCGACAAGCCCGATTTTTCATCCGACCCCGCATCGGTGGCCACGCCGCCACACCTAACAAATCCACCGGCTCGGCTGCAGGCGCTGGTGACGTTGTTGATTTTGACAACGGTGTTCGGGACCATCGCTGCGCAACTCGTCCGGCTGGGGCAGCGCGGCGATGCGATGATCCCGATCGCGATGGCCGATCCGGTGACGATGACCCACTCGCGACCGGATATTGTCGATCGCAACGGACGGCTGCTGGCTACCGACGTCGAGGTCCATTCGCTGTACGTCGACCCGGCGCGCGTCCTTGACCGTGATGAACTGGTCGAGAAGCTCGGCACGGTGCTGGACGGCCTGGACGAAGATGGGTTGCGGCGCGAACTCGCCGACCGCAACCGGCGCTTCCTGTGGATCCGCCGTGGCTTGGCGCCTCGCTTGGCGCAGGCCGTGCACGATCTTGGACTGCCAGGACTTGCGTTCCGGAAGGAACTGAGACGGGCCTATCCGCAGGGGCGACTTGCCGGGCATATTCTAGGCGCGGTGAACGCCGATAACCGGGGTATTTCCGGCATCGAGCGGCACATCGACGAGACCTCGGGTATCGACGCTGTGCAGGCCGCGCGCCCTCCCGAGCGGCCGCCACTGCGGTTGTCGATCGAGGTCGCGGCGCAGGCTGGCCTCGAGTACGAGCTGGCCGATACCATGGCGCGTCTGGACGCGGCGGGAACGGCTGGCGCGATCATCGACGTCGTAACGGGCGAGATCGTCGCGGCCGCGTCGCTGCCGTCGGTCGAGCCAGGCCGGGCAGGCGAGGCGGTCGATCCAGCCCACCGCGACCGGCTCCAGGGCGGCACCTACGAGATCGGGTCGATCATGAAGGCTTTCACCGTCGCCATGGCGCTCGACGGTGGCGGGAAAGCGCTCGACACGATCGTCGATGTTCGGACCCCGATCGAAGTCGGCCGTTACACGATCAAGGATTTACATCCAGCCGGGCGGCCGTTGACGGTCTCTGAAATTTTCACGCTGTCGTCCAACGTCGGCAGCGCGATGCTGGCGCTGGATGCCGGGACGTCCCAACAGCAGATGTTTCTTGCCCGCGCGGGTCTTCTGTCTGGACTGCGCACCGAAGCGGGGCCGGTTGCTCCGCCGCAGATCCCGGCGCGGTGGGATAAAATCCAGACGATCACCATCTCCTACGGTCATGGCGTCGCTGTCGCGCCGCTGCAGTTTCTTGCGGCGGGGGCCGCCCTCGTCAACGGCGGCTTCGCGGTCGCGCCGACGTATCTGCGCGGGTCGAGTGCCGAAACGGCAACGGCCACGCCGGAAGGCCGCAACCGGGTTATCAGCGCGAATACGAGCGCGGCGATCCGCAAGCTGATGCGGCTCAACGTCACCGAGCCGTCCGGGACCGGGCGCCGCGCCGAGGTTTCTGGCATGGAAATTGGCGGCAAAACCGGCACGGCGGATGTCCCCGGCCCGAGGGGCTACACGTCAGGCAGGGTCATCTCGTCGTTCTTTGCCGCGTTCCCGATGGGCGCGCCACGGTATGCCGCGCTGATCATGGTGTTCGAGCCCAAGCCGAAGGCAGAGACCGGAGGTAAAGTGCTGGCTGGCGTCACCGCGGCACCGGCGGCCGGGCGGATCTTGGCCCGGCTTGGTCCGATACTTGAGCGATAGGCGGCGGGTCAGCCTGTGTCCGGCGTCCGCCTTAACGTCATTTTTCGTTTCATTTTAAAACGTTACGGGTTACGCTTGCGACCACAGAGCATTGCGTTTCCAGGTCAAGCCCGTGAAAATGCCTCCCACCTCATCCCGCCCGGCGGCTCAATCAACCCACGCACGCAGACCGCGCGATCGGCGCGGCGACCGTGAGCGCGGGCCGACGGGGCTCGCAAGGCAAATCGAGCGGCAGCAAGCCCGTGCCGATCATCGCGCGCGGAAAGCGTCGGCCCGCCTCAAGCCAGCGTTCCAGATGACGCGGTTCGTCAGTTCGACGGTCTATCCGGTGGAGGCGCAGCCACTGGTCGTCGGCGACTCGGCGCTGATCGCAAACGAGCTGGTTATCGCCGCCGACGCGACCACCGAAGGCATAGACCGGCAACCTGTGCTGGCGCGGACCGTTGCTGCACTTCGTGCGATGAACGAAGGGATCAACGGAACGCCGCCCAAGCCGTCATCAATGGCAAGCCGCAAGCGACCGAGCAATGGACCGGCGCGACGTGTCGCCCGCGCTGTCGTCCAGACCGCTGATCGCTTTGGCGGCGACGGTCAGAGTTTATTGCTGCTGACCATGCCGATCTTGGCCATGCTGATCGCGTTCGGCACATCCGAAAACCTGCGTCCTGGCCGTCGCGCGCCCGAGCCGCTAGCACCGGTTGCGCTGGCCGTTCCAGAAAACCCGGCTCCGTTGGTTATTGCCGCCAACCCGGCACCGGACGCCATGACGGCGGGACCAGCCGTAGCTCTCTGGGCTGCCGAGGCCGGCCCGGCTGTTCAGCCCAGCGCGCGCGAAGCCCCGTCGGCCGCGCAGCCTGGCCTCGTTGCCGTCGAGCCGGTGGCGGCACCTCGGACGCTGGCTGACCGCGCAACTGCCCCGTTCGATGTCGCAGCGCTAGCGCCGTTGCCGAAGACTGTTCCGTCGCGCGTTTTCATTGAACCGACCGAAGACATCTCTGAGCCGGTGGGAGACGCGATCCCGCTACCGGGTCAGGACCTAGCAGGACCAGCTGCCCAAGCTGCGCACTGTAAGGCGGCGCCGGATTTGATGCTGACCTCGGCGCAACGGGCCGACCCGCTCCGGCTGCCGCCCGTCCCACCCCTGCGCGAGATCGGCCCGGCGCTGGCCGCCGCGGCGCGTGCTCAGGCGCAGGATCTCGTCGTTTACGACGAACGCTACCGGCGCATTGCCTACCCGATGGGCGACGTCAGTCCGTTCTACGGCGTGTGCACCGACGTCGTAATCCGCGCCTACCGCGCGATCGGCATCGATTTGCAATACGCCGTCGAGGCGAGCGGCATGGGCACCGATACCAACGTCGATCACCGCCGCACCGAAACGCTGCGGCGGTTTTTTAGCCGTCATGGCGAGAGCTTGCCGGTCTCGACCTTCGCCGAGGACTACCGGCCGGGCGATATCGTCACCTATTACCGGCCTCAGAATTCCGGATCGCGGTCGCATATCGCGGTGGTTAGCGATGTTGTCGCTCCGTCCGGCCGGTACATGATCGTGCACAATCGCGGGTGGGGACCGCAAATCGAAGATGGGTTGTTCGTTGACGAGATCACCGGACATTATCGCTACACGGGCTCGGGGCCGTCGCGGCCGCCCGAAACTCTTCTGGTGGCCCGTGCGCCAGCTCAAAGCGTGGTGAGAACGCCGATTTTGGCGGCCATTGCGCCGACGTCGCCGGCTCAATCGACAGCTCAAACCGGCGCTGGACTGCGCGCGGCGATTGCCTCCCCGCCCAGCGGCAAGCTGGCCCGTGCGCCATTGCCGGTCGAAACGCGGACACGATCGGTTGCGCAAGCTCGTTTGACGGTTGGGCGGCTACCGGTGGCGGTCCCTGCTGCGCCTGCCACGCGCGTTGTGCAACGCAGGGCGCCACGCGCGGCAGAGACGGGCATCCGGACCGACTTCGGCCTCAGCCGCTGACGTCAACCTCGGATACTGAGCAACTCCGATACTCAGCAAAACGGGCGCGCCAGCTGGCACGCCCGTCATTCGATCTCGCTATTGTCTGGCTTGATCAGGCCGCTTTCACGTCGTCGTCGCCGGCTGGCACTTCGCTGGCGGCGGCGCGACCCTTGGCGCTCTTCGACAGGATCTCGGTGATCCGCTGGACCGCGCCGCGCTCGTCAAGACGTTCGACGATTGCAACTTCGCGGGCCATCCGCTCCAGCGCATTTTCATAAAGCTGGCGCTCTGAGTACGACTGCTCGGGCTGCGCTTCCGAGCGGTACAAGTCGCGGACGACCTCGGCAATCGCGGTCAGATTGCCTGAGTTGATCTTGGCGACGTATTCCTGGGCGCGGCGGCTCCACATCGTGCGTTTGATGCGGGCGCGGCCTTTCAGCGTTTCGAGAGCGCGCTTGACGGTCGCGTCGTCGGCAATTTTACGCATGCCGACAGACGGGACCTTGCCCATCGGAACGCGCAAGACGAGACGCTCTTTCTCGAACTCGATCTTGAAGAGTTCGAGCTTCATGCCAGCGATCTCTTCTTCTTCGATGGCGATCACTTTACCCACGCCTTGGGTCGGGTAGACGACGTATTCGTTGATCTTGAACAGCAGCTTGTCGAATTTTTTCTCCGCTGCTGGAGCTGCTGCGGGCTTTGGTGCAGCCTTGGCAGCGGGTGGCGCGCCGGCGGCTGGAGCCGGTCCGGTGATTTTCGGTCCCTGTGCCTTCTCGGCGGCAAGTACGGGACGCTGTTGACCAACAGCCGGTTTCGGCAAAGGCTTCGCGGCAGCTGGAATGGAAGCCGGGCTTGGAGCCTTGACCTGCGGCGTCGGCTTTACGGCAGATTTCGCGGCAACCTGCTCTGGGGCCTTGGCGACGGTTTTTGCTGGAGCTTTTGCTGGAGCTTTGGCTGATTGCGCTGGAACTTTGGCTGATTGCGCTTTCGTAGCACCCGGCTTGGCGGCCTGGGATTTGATCGCGTGAGCCGTGTTGTCCTGGCGCGGTTTTGCCGACCCCGCTTTGCCAACTTCCGCCTTTGCTTGTGCCGACTTGACCGGCGACTTTGCAAGACCGACACCTGCGGGCTTGGCAGACGCCTTGTTGGCAGCTACACGGGTATCAGATCGAGAGGCGGCTGCTTTGGCTGGGACGACTTTCGAGGGCTTGGATTTCACGACATCGCTGATCTTGGCAGCGCCACGCAGTTTGGCGTTTGATGTCTTGCTAGCTTTGGAACCCAGAGTTGACGGTTTTTTCTGAGCCATAAGCATCTCACTTTTCATCTTGTACTACTCAGGACGGGTTGCGCCCGGCCAACGCTCCAACGGCTGCCGCCGCTGGCCTACCACACCCCCAGGTTGCTCCCGCCTGGGTAACGCGTTTCCTCGTGTGACGGCTGGCCCAGGCGCTTGCCCAGGTTGATCGCCAGATCACAGACCGTCTGCTGTGCCCGATCAACGAAGGAACGTTGAGCGTTGGACAATGAGGTCAAGCTCCAGCGATCCAAGTTCCGCCGAAGTTCCTCTATGTTCCAGTTTTAAGCGTGGCATCCGTTCACGGTGCGAGAATAACACAAAGCGCAAAGAAACAGAAGAGCACACCGCACGCGCTGTCATCGCGCCGTTAAAATTGGCGTGGGAAGGTTTCATCGATGCCCGAAAATACGGGCACTTCAAAAAAAGCAACGAGTCTTCATGTCACAGCTGGTGAACTCATCCAGCGTGCTCTGCGGTAAATAATTAATCTCCGCTGCCAGGCTCGGGAGAGAAATACTTCTCCATCTTGGACTTCGCGTCTCGATACGCCTCGGCGTCACCCGGCGATGGTTTCTTTTGCGTCAGGTTCGGCCAGCTTTCCGAATACTTGCGGTTGAGTTCCAGCCACGTTTCGAGGCCCGGTTCCGTGTCTGGCTTGATCGCGTCTACCGGGCACTCGGGCTCGCAGACGCCGCAGTCGATGCACTCGTCGGGATGAATGACGAGCATGTTCGCGCCTTCATAGAAGCAGTCAACCGGGCACACCTCGACGCAATCGGTGAATTTGCATTTGATACAGCTATCAGTGACGACGTAGGTCATTCCGGTCTCTCGAACTCCAGAGCGTGTATCACCGGCTTACGGTGATTGGCCATCGCGGGCTTGTGGCGGGTTGTCGCATTTGCGGTGCGGTGCGGAGATTGTTGCCGCTGGGCCGATGCCCCACGCAACTCGCCACGCCGTTGTCTCACTGTCAATCTCGTATGACAGGTGACGTCATGTCGAACGGTACTTGAGGCGGTCCATCAAACGCCGGTCGCGTTTGGTGGGACGACCGGTGCCGGCTTCGCGGCGCGCCGCTTGGCCCGCCTTTAGAACGGCTGCATCGGTGGGATCGGGCTTTGGGGGCGGGGGCGAAAGGTCGTCGTACAGTTTTGCTGCGGCTGCTGCATCGCCCCGCCGAGCCGCGAAAGCTGCAATTTTGAGCGTCTTCACGCCTTCGCGCAAGACGATGACCACGACATCGCCGACCTTCACGCTATAGCCCGGTTTGTCGACCCGGTTGGCATTGACGCGGACATGGCCCGCCGTCACGAGGCCGACGGCTGCGACGCGGGTTTTTACGACGCGCACGTGCCAAAGCCATTTGTCGAGACGGCACGTGCCGCTGGCTTCACGTTGGATTGCTGAGCCATTGCGATCTGGCTCAGTTCCTCCGTTGGGAGTTACGACGTCCAGTTCTCGCGCGTCGGCTGCTCTCGCTTGTTCCGTCGCGTGCCCAACTGTCGGCCGGCGGCTCACGATCCGCTGCCTTCCTTACCCTTATTGGCCAGTTGCGCCTTGAGCGCTGACAAGGCCGCGAACGGGCTGTCCGAAGGCGTGCTTTTGGCTGGCGCTGCACTGACGACGCGAGGGCCGCCGCCGCGGGGGCGATCGCCGCGATCTCCCCGGTCACGGTCACGATCGGGTCCTCCGCGCCCGCCACCACGATCATCGCGGCGTGGAGGGCCCCGGTCGTTGTCGCGCGGCGGACGTCCGCCATCGCGGGCGGCGCCTTCACGGGGTGCGCCATCGCGGGGTGGGAACGCGCCATCGCGCGGCGGCCCGCCGCTGCGGTTGGCATCGCGGCCACCTCTTGGCCCTCGGTCGTTACGGCGGTCGTCGCGACCCTCCGTGCGGGGAGCGACACCGGGCGGCACAGTGGCTCCATCCGTGCCGGTCGCGGCCATCGCCCCTGCACCAGGTGCCGATGGCGCCGGGCCGTTACCCGACCGGTCGCGCCAGCGGGGGCCGCGGTCGCTGCGTTGACCGGCATCCCGGTTCGGGCCGCGGTTGGCATCCCGGTTTACGTCTCTGGGGCCACGCGCGTCCCCGTCACGGCGCACCGGGCGGTTGCCGCGATTAGGCCGGGCTGGACGCCAGATCTCTTCGTATTTCGGCTCGTCGGTTTTGGCCTCTTCGGCTTTCACATCGTCTGGCTTTACCGTGTCGGCCTCTGCCGTGACGGTCTCTGCGCCAACAGCCACTGCCGCTGGTTCGGGAGTTGGCGCGGCCTCGATCACGGGTTCGGTCATGGCTTCAGTCGCAGAAGCTGGAGCCGCTTCGGTGATATCGGCGGCACTGGCTTCGGCGAGAGGCGCTGGTTCGACGGTCTCGGCCGGTTGTAAAGCGGTTGCCTCTGGCGCGCCTATGGCCTCAGCGGCAGTCTCGGCATCAGCGGCAGTCTCCGCGGTTGCAGCTGGCTCCAGTGCCGTCTCGGTCGGCACAACATCTGGCTCGGCAGCACCATCAACGGGGGTATCGACCGATGCCGTTACGCTCGCGGCGGGCACCTTCGGCATCGGAGCTGGCTTCGGCTTGGCGATACGCTTTTCGCTTTCAAAGCCGAGCGCACGCAGCACCTGGCCCAACTCGTCGCCGGAACAGCCGAGGATCGACATCATCTCGGGCTGCACGATGAACGCGCCGGTGCCGGTCGACCCGCGTGGTGGCGTCTGCGGCTCGGCTCCGGCTTCCTTCGGCTGACGCCAGGCCAGCAGCGGACGGATGATATCGGCAAGCCGCTCGATGATATCGAGGCGAACGGCGCGCGGGCCGCACAACTGATAACCTGCGGCTCGGTAGAACGCCTCAGGCACTGCCGGATCGGCCGGCACCGACGTCAGGCCAGCACGCGGCGGCTCTGGCAGCGCGGCAGAGTCGAGGCCGGCGGCTTTGGCGTGCTTCAAGCACCACAACGACAGGGCGAGGTCGGCGGGCGCGGGCTTCAACATCAGCGGAATGAAGATGTTGAAGGCGCCAAAACGCACGCCGTACTTGCGCAATTGGGCGCGCGATGTCTGGTCGAGCGCCTTGATCTCGTCGGCGACCTTGTCGCGCTTCAAGATGCCGAGATTTTCTTTGAGCTGGAACGCGATACCGCGCGCCAAGCCGCTGACGTCTTCGGCCTTGGCGAGATCGGCCAACGGTTTCAGCCGCTCGGCAATGAGTTCGACCACGGCCGCGTCGAGGCGCTGCTGGACCTTTTCCCGGTCGGGCGCCGAGATCGCGTCGTCGACCAAGACCGTGACTTGCGGTTTCAGCGGATCTTCACCAGCGGTCACTTCGCCGATCTGGTCGCCCCGCCACATCAGGCGGCCGTCGCGCATGATCTTGAACGCCTCGGCCTTGGCGGCTGCGACGCGCCGGGCGCGCATGCCGAGTTCGCGCGATACGACGAGGTAGGCCGCGCTGCGGGCGGCCTTCTGATTGATGCCGTCGGTCGAGGCCGGGTCGGCGACGAAGCGGAAGCCCTGCAAGCGGCCAACGTAATGGTCCTCGACCTTGACCGAGCCGTCCTCGGCGATGTCGGCGGTCAGTTCATCCTTGTCGCGCATACCGCGCATTAGCGCCGAGGTGCGGCGGTCGACGAACTTGGCGGTCAGATTGTCGTGGAGCGCATCCGACAACTTGTCTTCGATCTCGCGGGTGCGGGCCTGCCAGGAGGCGGCGTCCTTCAGCCAGTTCGGGCGGTTGGCGACGAACGTCCAGGTGCGGATGTGGGCGAGGCGGTTCGACAGTGTGTCGATGTCGCCGTCGGTGCGGTCGGAGAACGCGACCTGCTTCGCGAGCCAGTCCTCGGGGATCGCCTCCTCGCCAGTGCGGAGGAACTTGAAGATCTGGCCAACCAGTTCGGCATGGCTCGTCGCGGAAATCTTGCGATAATCCGGCACCTGGCAGACGTCCCACAGCAGCGCGACGGCGGCCGGGTTCTGCGCGAGGTCGGCGATCTCACGGTCGCCGGCCAATGTTTCCAGCGCGGCGACGTCATCTGCCATGCGGGCGCGGGCGAGGCGATGCAACCGGGGGATGTCGCGCAGGCTCTCGCGCAGTGCGAACAGGTTGGAGAAGTCGATCGCCCGGTTGCGCCATTGCAGCGTGCGCACGGGATCGAACACGTGGTTTTCCAGCCGCTCGACCAACTCCGGGTCGAACGGGTCGGCGCCGCCGGTGACGCCGAACGTGCCGTCGTTCATGTGGCGGCCGGCGCGGCCGGCGATCTGCGCGATCTCGTCGGGCGTCAGGTTGCGGTGGTTCTGGCCGTCGAACTTGCGCGTAGCGGCCAGCGCCACGTGGTCGAGGTCGAGATTGAGGCCCATGCCGATAGCGTCGGTCGCCACGAGGTAGTCGACCTCGCCGGCCTGGTAGAGCGCGACCTGGGCGTTGCGGGTCCGTGGCGACAGCGCGCCAACGACGACGGCCGCGCCGCCCTGCTGCTTCCGGATCAGGTCGGCGATGGTGTAGACTTCGGCGGCCGAGAACGCGACGATTGCAGAACGCTTCGGCAGGCGCGTCAGCTTCTTCTGGCCAGCATACGTCAACTTCGACAGGCGCGGACGGGAGACGAAGTTCGCCCCCGGAACGAGGTCGGAGATCGCGTCGCGCATGGTGCCGGCGCCGAGCAGCAGCGTTTCCTGGCGGCCACGGGCGTGCAACAGGCGGTCGGTAAACACGTGGCCGCGCTCGAAGTCGGCGGCGAGTTGGATTTCGTCGACGGCGAGGAAGTCGACGGTGACTTCGCGCGGCATCGCCTCGACGGTGCACACCCAGTAGCGTGCGGCATCCGGCTTAATTTTTTCTTCACCCGTGATCAGTGCGACGCGGCCTTCGCCGACCTTGGCGACGATGCGGTCGTAAACCTCGCGCGCCAAAAGGCGCAGCGGCAGGCCGATCATTCCGCTTTCGTGGCCGAGCATCCGCTCGATGGCGAGGTGGGTTTTGCCGGTGTTCGTCGGCCCGAGGACCGCTGTCACGTTGCGGCTACGGGTCTCGAAATCGCTGCCCATCGAACGGGTCCCTCTGGGGCGGGAGGGCATCGCCATCCCCCGCCCGTGCTTGTTGTTTCATACGCTGCGGCCGGTCCATCGTTCATGACCGCCCGGGAAAGGCACTCGCATCGCAGAGCCCTGCGGCGAGATCAAGGGAATTGCGTTGGGGTGGGGTGACGCGGCATGGCTGGCAGGGCTGAGGCACCCAGGCTATAAGCTGGACAGCTTATGCCTGCGATCACACCGAGGCTGAACGATGAACGAGCGTGTGAGACTGCTCACCGAAGAAGCCCGAACCCTCGCGCCGCTCGAACGGGCGGAACTGGTCGAACGGATCTTGGCGAGCCTCGACGCAATCGATCCGCGCACCGATGCACTTTGGGTCGCCGAAGCTGAGGATCGGCTGGACGCCTACCAGCGCGGAGACATCGGTTCGCACGACTTCAATGAGATCATTGCAGCGCGGGCGAAGGCTAAGTGAGGATACGCCTACTCGATCCAGCCGTTGCGGAACTGGACGAAGCCATGGCGTGGTAGGCCGCGCAGTCAGACACGATCTCGATCAACGCTTTCTCGCTGAAATCGCTGTCGGCAAGAGCCGGATCTTGGAACGTCGGCACGCTTGGCAGCCGCTTTCGGATCGGGTCCGGCGCTACCGTTTGAACCGATTTCCCTATGGCATCATATACGCTGTCGTCGAAGACGAGGTCGTGGTGATTGCGATTGCCCACCTGCACCGTGAGCCGGGTTACTGGCGTGCGAGACTGCAAGACCTCGGGCGGTAAATTCGGTCGCCGCCGGCGAAGGGGCTGTCCGCCCCTTCACCCCGACCAGGAATTCGTCCCTGGACCCCTGACATGCGCTCCAGCTCAACGGCACCCAGTGCCTCAAGACGTAGAGGGGGACAGCGGTAAAGGGGTAGGAGCTAAGAAGGTCCTCGCGAAAAACTACCGCGAAACAGACCGAGCCAACCGGAAGCCGATGATGAAGATTCGGATCGTAGACGAGTTCCCGCTGCGGACGGCCGAGCGAAGAAGGCTTGGGCCGAAGCGCCAGGAACCGCCACGCAACACACGGAGTTCACCGTCCGTGCACGCTGTTGTTCGTGCTGAGGCATCCGATGCGGCGCCATTGTAGCTGTTGATCCAACAGTCCTCCACCCACTCCCACACGTTGCCATGCACGTCATGCAGCCCAAACGCATTCGGCGTATTCAAGCTGCCAACCTCGACCGTCTTCTGTCGATACTCACCCTTGGCGCTGTCGCCGTAGGTTAAACTACCGTCGAAGTTCGCTTGCTTCGAGGTGATCGTCGGCCCCGTCGAGAACGGCGTCGTCGTGTCGGCCCGGGCCACGTATTCCCACTCGGCTTCCGTCAGCATCCGATAGGTCTGCCCCGTCATATTCGACAGCCACTCGACGTACTCCTTCGCGTCGTTCCACGACACGTTGATCACCGGATGGCGACCCTTGCCCCAGCCCATGGCGCTCGGCGTCTTGTTGCTCTGGCAGCCACCACCAGACACGCATGCCTCCCACTCCGCAAACGTCACCTCGAACTTGCCAACAGCAAACGGCTGGCCGATTGTGACCGTCCGCACGGGATTTTCGTTCGCGATGCGACCCTCCTCGCTCTCCGGCGAGCCCATCTGGAAGCTGCCGGATGGCACCATCACCATTTCCGGGCACGTCGGGCAATCGCGCGCGGACTGGCCCGAGCCGGGCACCAAATCCGCGATCGGGTCATCCCTTCTCCCCGCATTTACAGGGAGAGGGTTAGGGTAAGGGGCGGCCACGTGCGGAGACGGAGCTGCCGTCAACGCGGGCGTTGCCGGGTCGTGCTGTGTTCGAGCAGCGTCACCCGGTGTCTGCTTCTCAACCCGATCCTCTCCCCGCTCGCGTGGAGAGGGAGCATTCTCCGCCGTTTGCGCCCCCTTCAACTCCCCGATCCGCGCCGAGATGCAGTCGGCGGCGGGTCTGCCGGCGTGCTGCTTTTCGAGGACGGGCAGTATCGACAGGTTGCCGACGCTTTCGACCTCGCGGCAAACGCGCACGGATTCGGCCGCGACGGAGTGGTAGAAGACGCTGAGCGCGCTGGGGCCAGCGCGGCGGACCTCGGCGACGTAGCGCTTCAACGCCGTGTCCATTTGCTTGTCGGTCGCGTCCTTCAGGACGGTAACGGTTAAGCCGACTTTGCGCAGCGCGGCCGCGACGAGATCGACGTCGTTGTGCGGGTTGACCAGCGGGCCGACCTTTTGCGTGTAGGCCTTGTTGCCGATCAACAGGGCATGGCGGGCGGGTTCGCGCGCGAATGATGGCGGCGCGAGGTGGGCGAAGATCGCCGCCGCGAGGGCGGTCAGTAACACTACAAGTATGGTTCGCAACATCCGCCCCACCCGATACCGAATTGGCGCGAGGTTAGCCGAACATCGTGTCAGCGGCTATGTGCGGGCAGTCGAAATTCGCTGGACGTTCGATCACCCTGGCGTCAAGCACCCTAGCGCCAGGAAAATTGGTGGAGCCGAGCGGGATCGAACCGCTGACCTCGTCGTTGCGAACGACGCGCTCTCCCAACTGAGCTACGACCCCACGGCTGCGCCAGCCTACGGACCGGCGTGCCGCTTTGTCAACGACCTGTCCCGTGCTCGAGCCCACGACTGCCCCTGCCCATCGCGCCCGTATCGACAGCCCACTGCGACATCTGTACTGGTGGCGTCCAAGGCACATTTCTACTCGAGGCGGACGGCTCACTTTGCGAGGTGCGAGAGCGACCGGATCGCCGCAATGACGAGGTCATAAATACCGGACGTCACTATCGACGATTTCTATCTCACTTTAATCGACTTAGGGGTCGCTCGATGTCAAAAATCGCACTCGTCACTGGCGCCGGATCGGGCATCGGCAAGGTGTCCGCGCTCGCCCTCGCCGCCGACGGGTGGACAGTGGTGCTGTCCGGCCGCCGCCGCGAGGCGCTGGCCGAAACCGCCGCACTGGCCAGCACGGCCAACGTCTCGGTGATCCCCGCCGACGTCACCGACGAAGCCGCCGTGTCCGCCCTCTTTGCTGCCATTGAGCGCGATCATGGCCGCCTCGACTTGCTGTTCAACAACGCCGGGACCTTTGGCCCCGGCAAGCCACTCGACGAGGTGACCGGCGAGGAGTGGCGCGCGACGGTCGACGCTAATCTCAACGGCGCGTTTTATTGCGCGCGCGAGGCGATCCGGTTGATGAAGCGCCAGCGGCCGATCGGCGGCCGGATCATCAACAACGGTTCGATTTCTGCCCAAGTGCCGCGTCCGAACGGCGGCACCTATGCCACGACCAAGCACGCGATCACCGGGCTGACCAAGTCCATCTCGCTCGAAGGACGCGCCTTCGATATCGCCTGCGGGCAGATCGACATCGGCAACGCGGCGACCGATATGACGGCTGGCTTCGGCGCGGGCGCTTTGCAGGCGGACGGTACGCGCAAGCAGGAACCGCGGATGGATGTCGCCCATGTTGCGGCGGCTATCGTGCAGATGGCCAACCTGCCGCTATCTGCCAACGTCCAGTTCATGACGATCATGGCGACAGCGATGCCCTACGTCGGCCGCGGCTGAACGCTGAGCGGCTGAAATCCGACAAGGGCGGTCAATTATTCCAGGCCACCTTGCCGATTTTGGCGCTGGTGACTTCGATCCGTTCGGCGACCATCGTCGCGGTGCCCCAGCTGGTCGGGATCGTCACGGTGTGGGGGATCATCAGGTCGGTGCCGGGCACGCGGCGCAACAACACCTCGATGTCCTTGTTGGACGCGAAGCTGTCGGTTTCGGCCTTGAGCTTGTGGCCGGCGACGGGCGTGTAGGTCACGCGGCAGACGACACCCATCTCCGGCGCGGCTGAATTTCCGCCCTTGGCGTCGGGCGGGATCGGCTGCTGGCGCTTGGGTGAGAAGGCGATATCGAAGCGGTGCTTACCGTCGAACACCGGCACTTTCTTGTCGCACGGTTTCCCGTCGCTGCGGGTCAGCATCATGATGGCCGAGATCGGGTCGTAGACGTTGCGGCGGTGCTCGTCTTTCAGCGGCACCCGGTCGGGGTGCGGTTCGATGGGCGGTTCGACTGCGGTCGGGTTGGCGGTCGGGCCGTCGAACGCCATATGGATTTTGCCGGATTTCTTGCCGCCCTTCCAGTCGAAGGCATACGTTTTCGGGGCGGGCGAGGGGACGTTTGTCCGCAGGCCGGACCCACTCGCGGTTTTTCCCAGCGTGCCGGTCGCGTTGCCTGACGTCTGGACCTTGAACGCGCCGAGCAGGACCGAGAGCTTCGACGTGCCCGACATTTTGTAGCCGGTCGCCGTCGCTTCCGACTGGATGTCGGACTTGCCGACCTCGATGCCTTGGAATTTGAGGCGGTAGCGCGCGTTGACGGTCGATGGCCACGCATCATTGGCGCACGCTGGAGCGGTGGTCGCCAGCGTTGCCGCAGCTGCGCTCAAAATGCTCGCGGTGACAGCGGTCCTGCGGCGGCGTCGGGCCATCTTCTGGCACATGCGGGTCCGTCTCCAAATTTGCGCCGGGGTCGGATTGCGCCGTGGTTCATCGGTTGGGCGTTCGCGGCGGAGGCGACCCGGGCGGGTCGCGCCAGGAACGCGCGGATGGTCCCCGTGTGGCTGAACCGTAATGCCCTTGGGCTAGGGTTGGTTTCCGGCGAGAGTGTGTCAGGCGCTGAGATCGGGCGCTTGTCTTTCAGGCGCTTGGGACCGAGCGGCCGCGTTGCTTGGGCAAGGGGGACGGGGCGAGTGAGGATTTGGTTAAGTGGGTATTTGGGCACGCGAGAGAGGTGGCACGTCTCCGCGGCGCATGGTATTTGGCGCCTGCGGTGGTAACGCGCGTCCGCACGGTCCCGTAGCTCAGTCGGATAGAGCGGCAGTTTCCTAAACTGTAGGTCGCAGGTTCAATTCCTGCCGGGATCACCATACGCTCGCAGATGCAACTGGCGCAGGGCACAGTGTTCGGCGGAGCTAGCGCCAATATTCTGTGGCGGTTCAGGCCTGTTCATCGTCGGTGTCTTCGCCGGGACGGTCCTCGCCGGGGCGCAGGCCACCATTGCCGCCAGCGGGCTTGGCAATTTTTGGACCGCCGGTCGAGACGACGACCATGGCCGGGCGCAGCACGCGATCCTCGATCAGATAGCCGACTTGGAACACCTGCAGCACCGTGCCGGTCGCGACGCTCGGGTCGGCTTGCTCCATCACCGCTTGGTGCTGATGCGGGTTGAACGGCTCACCCGCCGGGGCGACGCGCGTAATGCCGTGGCGCTCAAGTGTCTTGAGGAACTCGCGCTCGGTCAAGGTCACGCCTTCGAGAAGGCTGGTCAGCGCAGGATTGCCGGACTTGGCATCGGCTGGCACCGAGGCGATGGCGCGCTCAAAATTGTCGGCCACTTCGACGATATCGCGGGCGAGCTTGGTGATCGCATATTTGGCGGTCTCTTCCTTCTCGCGCTCGACGCGCTTCCTCATATTTTCGATTTCGGCGTAGCCGCGCAGGACTTTTTCATTGGCGGCTTCGAGTTGCGCCTCGCGGGCCTCCAGGCTCGCGCGAGCGTCGTCGAGGTCGTTCTGCAGCGTCTCGATGATCTCGCGGATCTGGGCCTGCGGGATGTCGTCGCTATAGAAGTCGTCAGCCATGGTTGCGCCTGCGGTCTGGGTGCCGGCCGCAGCCGTCGGATGAAGGGCTGTGTGCTCAGGTGCGGGCACGGCGGAACTATCGGTCGGATCGGGCGATAACGGGTTTTTGTCGTCGCTCATAGTGTGTGTCTTGGTCTCTCGATCGGCGCGATTTTGCGCTGCAACGGGTCTGGGCGGTATCTCCCGATCGGGCGTCGAAATCAAGCTCGCGCGGCGATCGGTCAACATCTGCCCACGGTCATGCCAACAGGCGGCCGACGAGCTTGGCGGTGTAATCGACCATCGGGATAATACGGGCGTAGTTGAGCCGTGTCGGCCCTATAACGCCGAGGATACCTACAACGTTCCGCTGGTCGTCCTTGAACGGAGCGACGATCAGCGACGAACCCGACAGCGAAAACAGCTTGTTTTCCGAACCGATGAAAATGCGCACGCCGTCGGCCTGGTCGGATGCGCCGAGCAGTTGGACCAGTTCGCGCTTGCTTTCGAGGTCGTCGAACAGGCGGCGGATGCGGTCGAGATCGGCTTCGGCGGGTAGGTCTTTGAGCAGGTTGGCCTGACCGCGCACGATCAGCGAGCGGCGGTCGTCGACCGAGCCGGACCATTGGGCGAGGCCGGCTTTGATGACTTTCTGCGCCAGGAGGTCGAGTTCGTCTTTGGCTGATTGTAGCTCGGTTTCAAAGCGGGCCTGGGCTTCGGCAATCGACAGGCCGCGGACGTTGGCATTGAGGTAGTTGGCCGCCTCGATCAGTGCCGATGGCGGCAACCCTGGCGGAAGCGCGACGACGCGGTTTTCCACCGTGCCATCCTCGCCAACCAAGATGACGAGGGCACGCGTCGGCTCTAGCGGCACGAACTCGATGTGCTTGAGGCGCAACTGCTGCTTTTCGGCGACGACGAGGCCGGCACAATGGGATAGACCGGAGATCATCTCGCTGGCTTCGGTCAGCACCTGGTCGACGGTTTTTTCCCGGCTGACACCGATCTGGGCCTCGAGCTGGCGGCGCTCGTCGGGTGTGAGCGCGCCCACTTCGAGCAGGCCGTCGACGAACAATCGCAGCCCCATTTGCGTCGGCAGGCGGCCAGCCGAGGTGTGGGGGGCATAGATCAGCCCGGCGGTCTCGAGGTCCGACATGACGTTGCGGATCGAGGCTGGCGACAGCGACATCGGCAGCGCGCGCGACAGGTTACGCGACCCGACGGGCTCGCCGGTTTCGAGGTAGCTTTCGACGATGCGCCGCAGGATCGCGCGCGAGCGATCGGACAGGTTCGTCAAGTCGGGGCGTGGGTCTGTCATGGGACGGGCATATGACGCGCGGCACCCGGCGTTTGCAAGCTGCCGTCATAGAGGCGGGTTTGGCCACTGTACACTTGCCCGTCCGTCGGGTCTCGCCTAAGCCTCGCGCTTTCCTTGAACCCTGCCAACGACCTGCGAGCCCGCCCCGATGCCCGAAGTCATGCGCCCGTCCAAACGCAAGCCCGACGAGATGCGCCGCGTCTCCTTCGAACGCGCCGTCTCGATGCATGCCGAGGGTTCGTGCCTCGTCAAGTTCGGCAACACCCACGTGCTGTGTACGGCCTCCGTCGAGGAGCGCGTTCCGCCGTGGATGAAGGGTCAGGGCCAGGGCTGGGTGACCGCCGAGTACGGGATGCTGCCGCGGGCGACGACCGACCGTAACCGGCGCGAAGTGACGGCGGGCCATCCGTCGGGCCGGACGCACGAGATCCAGCGGCTAATCGGCCGGGCGTTGCGCGCCGTGGTCGATGCCCAAAAGCTCGGCGAGCGCCAGATCACGATCGATTGCGACGTGATCCAGGCCGACGGTGGCACGCGCACGGCCGCGATCACGGGGGCGTGGATTGCGCTGCACGATGCGATTGCGTGGATGAAGGTGCGCGATATGGTCGGCGACGGCGTGATCCGCGACCACATCGCGGCGGTCAGCTGCGGGCTCTATAAGGGCCAAGCCGTGCTCGATCTCGACTACGCCGAAGACAGCAACGCCGAGGCCGACACCAACTTTGTCATGACCGGCAGCGGCGGCATCGTCGAAGTCCAGGGCACGGCCGAAACGGTCGCGTTCAGCGAGGAAAATTTTCAGAAGTTGATGGCGCTTGCCAAAACCGGCATCGGCCAGCTGGTTCAGTTGCAGAAGCTGTCGGTGGCGTAGGGGAGCGGGTGGCGGCAACTTGTTGGCTCTGTGCCTGACAGTTCCAGCCGAAGGCTCGAATTGCGACGCACTGGGCCAACGTGAAGACACTGCCACTCAGTGCATCATTGCGCTGAAGCCGTAGTAGGCTGGAACTAAGACGAGTACCGACCAAATGACGGACGAGACTGCGCTTGCGAACAAGAACAGCGGCCAGGACATCGAAGTCGCTCCCGCAAGCATCGGCACGATCGGCCGCAGAGGACCGGCAAGCTTCGAGACGACGACTGCCGCGATACCCCAGCGCGCCACGAATGCGTGGGCGCGCTCCAATAGTCCTGGATGATCGCGCAGGCCCCACAGCTTGCCGATGTCGCCGCGCAGCCGATAACCAATGACGAATGAAACCATATCGCCGGCCAGCGCGCCGAGTGCGCCCGCCACCACAAGCGAGAATAGCGGCCCGTCGGCTGCACCCTCTAGGGCACCGATCGCAATAAAGATCAGTGTCGAGGGTACGAATACGGATGCGAATATGATCGACTCGGCGAAGGCAAAGGCGAAAAGCGCGACCTCGATGAACTTGTCGTTCTCGCGGATGAAATTCAATACGGCAGCCCAATACTGATCAAGCGCCAAATCTGCCTCCCGTGGCTATGTGAAGTTTTGGCTGTGTGAATTTTAAATATCCGACAGATTCTTGACGGGCAGGGCGGACAACGAACCGTTGTCCGCCCGCGTTGAGCGCAATGTCCGGGTCAAGCCTGGTCGGCAGCCTTGGGCGACCCGCTGTGACGCGTCTTTATCAGCGAGTAGACGATGCCGCCGATGAGCAGCGTCATGATCACGCTGAGGCTCACCACCGGAGGGATCTTTCCGATGATCTGCTGGACGAAGATCTTCGCACCGACAAAGACGAGCACCAGGGCTAGCGCGTACTTCAGATAGTGGAAGCGGTCGACCATGGCGGAGAGCACGAAATAGAGCGCGCGCAGCCCCAGGATTGCGAAGATGTTAGAGGTGTAGACGATGAAGGGATCCTGGGTGATGGCGAAGATTGCCGGCACCGAGTCGACGGCGAAGATGAGGTCGGCGAACTCGATGAGAACGAGCGCCAGGAATAGCGGAGTCGCATGGCGCACCACGCGGCCGGTCTTGGTGTCTGGCAGGTTGACGAAGAAATTCTGTCCATGCAGCTCCTTCGTCACGCGCATGCGCTTGCGCATCCACAGCAGCAGCGGATTGTTTTCGAGGTCCATCTTCTGATCGGCCATCATCATCATTTTGATGCCGGTGAAGATCAAGAAAGCGGAGAAGAAGTACAGGATCCAACCGAACTCGTGGACGAGAGCCGCACCCAGCCCGATCATGATGGCGCGCAATACGATCACGCCAAGGATACCGTAGAACAGCACGCGATGCTGATACTTCGGCGGGATCGCGAAGTACGTGAAGATCATCGAGATCACAAACACGTTGTCAAAGGCGAGCGTCTGCTCGACGACCCAGCCTGTCAGGTATAGCTCCCACGCAACCCACGCGCGCTCAGATGGCGTTGCAGCCGCCGCGATCACCGGATCGAGCGAATTGGCAGCCCCCGAATAATAAAGCCACCATACGACAATCGAGAACGACAACCCCAGCGTCATTGCGGTGCTGGCGATAACGATACTTTCGGTCATGCTCGGCGTGTGGGCCTCGCGATGGAAGATGCCGAGATCGACGGCGAGCATGGTCAGCACGATGAGCAGGAAAGACAGCCAGGCCCAAATCGGCATGCCGAGCCAAGTGCCATTGACATAACTGAGGATCAAATCCACGAAACGTGTCTCCAATTGAGCTGAGCGTTGAAGGATGAACGAGGGGTCACGTCCCGACGGTGAGACCGTCGAGTTGATCGGTAACGGCCGATTTGAAGAACTCGGCCAGCTTGAGGTAGGAGGCCTGCTGAGCGCTGGTTTTGCGCCAGACCATACCGACCGTGCGGTATATCGATCGGCCACGGATGGTCAGCAGCTTGAGGTTGGGGTCGCCGACGATCTCGCGGCGCGCATAAAGCCCTGGCAGGAAGGTGATGCCGAGCCCCATCACCACCATCTCGCGCAACGTATCGAGGCTGGTGCCTTCGAACTCGTAACGTAGCGTCGCCTCCAGTTCGATGCAGAGCGACTGCACCGCATCGTGCAATTGATGCCCTTTGCCGAGCGCCAGGACATCTTGACCGGCAAGGCTCGTCCGCTCCACGACCGCAAGCTGTGCGAAGGGATGATCGGCACCGACGGCCAGCAACAGCGGTTCGCGGAACAGGAACGTGCTCTCGAACTCCGCCCCTTGAACCGGCAGCATCGTGATAATGACATCGAGCGCCCCATCCTCCAGCGCGCCTGGCAGCGCGCTGGGTGGGCTTTCGCGGATGTAGAGCTTGAGATCGGGGTGCGCCCTATGCAGCGCTGGAAGCACATGGGGCAGGAGATAGGGGCCGATGGTCGGCGGCAGGCCAAGGCGGAGCAGGCCCGACAGCTCACGCCCCCCGCTTTGCGCCAGCGCCCGGATCTCGGCGACATCCACGAGCACCCGCCGGCCGACCTCGACGATCTGTAGCCCGACCGGAGACATCACGACACGGTTGCGGTTGCGCTCGACCAACAGCACGCCGAGCTTCTCTTCGAGCGACTTCAACTGCTCGCTCAAGGTCGGTTGCGTCGTGTTGCAGCGCTCAGCCGCGCGCCGGAAATGCAACGTGTCGGCGATGGCAACGAGATATTCGAGCTGCCGAATATTTGGCATCGAAGCCACCCTCCCTTCTTTGCATGGTGCGCTGATCGTCCCCCGACCGCCGCGTGATAGGTGATATGGGTGCCACCTGATTTTCTTCCAGATTGATCGGAAATTCCGATCAGTGGCGGGTCTGAATCCGATTGGTCATTCCCACCCTGCCCTTCCATCTCTCGTTAATGAAACCGAGCCGGCTAAGGGCAACCGGTCAGAGAACAGGAGACCAGCATGAGTGACAGGCGAACCCCGCAGGCGCGCAGCAACATCGTGGCGGACACGATCGGAAGACCGACTGTCGGCAGCGCTCCGGCATGGCACGGGTCAGTCAATGGTCACGCCGTCGCCGTGGTGGTCATTGCGCCAAACGGCAGCGGCAAGCTTGCTTCAAACAGCTGAACAGAAACGAGGATCGGATGATTGATTTAGGACGCATCGGCGAACTATTTGGCGGCCTTCTCGGCGGTGCGCTGCAAGAGACCGCCGCGAATTCGGGCATCATGCAGCTCTTGTCGCAGGCGGGCATCGACCCGGCGAGCTTGGCAGGGCTCGATCGGGGGCAGATCTTGGAGCTTCTCGCACAGCACGGCGTGGACGCGAGCATACTCGAAAATCTCGATCTTGCCGGATTGACCGAAACGCTCGGCCAAGGCGAGGGCCTGCAGTCAATCGCCGATATTGTGGGTCGCGTGACGCAGCGCTGACCTCGAACAGCGCGAGCCCCACGCCATACTCGACTTGTTGCGGCTATGTCGGTTATCGGGGCGTCGATGTTGTTTTATCCCAACCCGTCGCTCCGCCCCTGCGCGCAACACCGAGACCACCGTCCCGTGCCCCCTGCCCCCTTACCAACCCGCCCTCTCACCCCCGGTACGCGCCTTGTCGTGGCTAGTCATAATCCGGGTAAGGTTTGGGAAATCCGCAAGTTGATCGCGCCCTATGGCGTCGAGGCGGTGTCGGCTGGCGATCTTGGTCTACCCGAGCCGGAGGAAACCGAGACCACGTTTGCGGGCAACGCGCGGCTCAAAGCGCGCGCGGCGGCCGTAGCGTCCGGCTCGCCGGCGCTGGCGGACGACAGCGGCCTCGAGGTCGCCTGCCTCGGCGGCGCGCCGGGCATCTACTCTGCCCGTTGGGCTGGACCGGGCAAGGACTTCGGCCTCGCCATGCGCAAGGTCGCCGAGGAGGTGACCGCGCGGCACGGCTGGGGCCTTCCCGGGCCACGGGCGAACTTCATTTGCGCGCTGTGCCTCGCGTGGCCGGATGGACGCGACGAGATTTTCGAGGGGCGGATCGACGGCGTTCTGGTGTGGCCGCCGCGCGGGTCCAACGGCTTTGGCTATGACGCGATGTTCCTGCCCGACGCGCTAGCCTCGACATTCGGCGAGATCGACCCGGCGGTCAAAAACGCAATTTCCCATCGGGCGCGGGCGTTCGAGCTGTTCCGGTTGGCGTGTCTGGGTGAAGCGTCAGCGGAAACTGACGTCACCATTGTGCCGTCGGTCGCGGACGGTCTGTCGGCTGCCGCAAGAAGCGTCTCGACGCGCGAAGAATTCGTCCGCTTCATAGCGGGTTTGCGCGAGGACCTAGCCCGCAACGGGAGCGATTGGGAGAACTCAGCGCTCGACGCCTATCTCGACGGTTTGGGCGGCTACGTGACGGACGCGCGCTTGGCGCCCGAGGAACCGGTTTGGCGCACGCTAGCGGTCGCTCTGTTCATGGCGAGCCGCCAGCGATAGCGGACGTCTTAAGAATGCGGCCTACTGCGGCCGGTCTGGGTGGCCCGCGTGAAGTGGGCCAAGACTGAAATTGATAAGTCGGAAAGGGTAACAGGTCCCGATTTCGCCGTCAGGCGGCGTGGGGCGCGCGCTGCGGCAACAGGATCGCCCGCAGCTGATCGACGCCGCGCGCGGTGCGCAGGCGCTCCATCGTCGCCGTTTCGCGCACCAGTCGCGAGATGCGCGCCAAGGCTTTCAAATGGTCGCCGCTGGCATGCTGTGGCGACAGCAGCAGGAATACGAGGTCGACGGGGAGTTTGTCGGGCGCCTCGAAGTCGATCGGCGTGGTCAGGCGGGCAAACGCGCAGTAGATGCGGTCGAGCCCCGGCACATGAACATGCGGAACGGCGACGCCGCGTCCGAGCGCGGTCGACCCGAGCCGCTCGCGTTGAACGAGCGCGCTGAACAGGTCGCGTTGATCGAGGCCGGTGTGGGCCGACGCGACGGCCGACAGCTCTTCCAACGCGCCCTTCTTCGACGCAGCCGCGATGCCGTTCAAGACGGCATCGGCCATCAAGAGTTCGGTGAGATCCATTCGAGGTTCCCCGGTCATACAGTCCCTACGCGTTGCGACGAGCGCTCATGGCAGCGTGAACTTGTGGCGCGCTGAACTCGTCTCCCGAACCGCTTGTCTTGCTCAAACCAACTTGGACGGGTGCCAATGTGGACGCCGTCTCAGTACAAGATGTTGACGGCGAGTGACAAATACAATCATTGCCGACGACTTTGGCGGCGGAACGGTTTGACTTGGCACCGCATATCAACTCGGTGCTCGCCCCGCCGCATCCGATCGGCCGCGCACGCAGGTCTCCTGCTTCTCGCCGTGCACACTCCGTGCCGTAACCATGAACAGAGCATGCGACGATTCGGCAACGGCGTGCCATGGTAGCTGTGGTCGGCCTTCGACAAACGTGTCGCGCTATACGCTGACCGCTTCCGCCGCCGAATCGATCCAGCCGATATGCCCGTCCTCGCGGCGGTAGACGACGTTCAAACCGCCGTGCGACGCGTTGCGGAACACCAGAAACGGCCGATCGGTCAGGTCGAGTTGCATCACCGCCTCGCTGACCGGGAACTCGGGGATCGCGCGCTCGGCTTCGGCGATGATGATCGGGCCAGCCATCGGCGCTTCGTGGTGCAAGTCGGAGTCGATCTCGTCTTCGTCGGCCCGGACCGTGAAGTCGTTTGCCGTGTATTCGCGCACGGCCTGCCCATTCTGGCGGCTCTGGTGGTGGTTGTGGTGGCTCTTGAGGCGGCGCTTATAGCGGCGCAACCGCTTGTCCATCCGCTCGACGGCGGCGTCGGCACTGGCGTAGGCATCGGCGCCTTCGCCGTGGGTTTCGAGCAGCAGACCGGTCTTGAGGCGTAGCGAACAATCGGTGCGGAAGCGCCCGCGCTCCTTCTCGAGACGGATGTGGCCCGAGATCTCGGGACCAATGTATTTCTCGAGTGATTCGCTGAGCTTAGCGGTGATGTACTCCTTGAAGGCTTCGCTCGCCTGTACGTTTTTACCGGTCAGTTGAATGGGCATGCCCTGGTTCCTTTCGTGACGAAAACAAGACTGTCACAAGCCCAAGTCTCTGCCTGCCGGGCGGCTCCCGTCAATGGGTAATGGGAGGCGGACTTGATGATCGGTTATCCCGGCCGTGCCTTAGCGCCGCCAGGAACCGGTTCGATACCATCTGCAGTCGGAAGACCCGACATACTCTGCCGCCCATGGAGCCACGATGCGGATGACCCTGTTGCGCGCTGCGATCCTTGCCGCTGCCCTGTTTCTTGCGCTGTTTTCGGCAAAGCTGGCGTTAACGCCATCGCGGGGCGGCCCAGCCGACGGCAACGCGTTTGGCGCCGGCGAGTTGCGGCAACTCAATGCACCCCAGGAGCAGAGCGAGAAAAGCCGCAAGAATTACGCGAGTTCGGGGGGCCAATCTGCGCCGCCGACGGGCGTTCGCCCGCCATCGGGCGAAAGCCAAAAGTACGAAAAAATCGCGACGTTGGCGCAGTCGACCACGGCGTACGATGACGACCGCGCCAAGGTGTCGGGTGCCATCGAGGCGCACGGCGGGATCGTGCAGATCGAACGGGCCGCTGGGCTTACAGGCCGCCGCTCGGTTTATCTCGGCATCGGCGTGCCGCCCGACAAATTCGAAGCGTTCATCGCGGTGCTGCAGACCATCGGAACGAGCACGCAGATCGATGTCGTCAAAAACGACAAGACCAACGATTACCTCGAACTCAAGGCGCGGCGCACCACGCTGGAAAAGGCGCGCGCGGCGCTCGATGGCATTGCCGCATCGGGCGGCTCGATCGACGAGCGGATCAAGCTGCAAGGCCGACTGACCGAGATCGAGGAGAAAATCCAGGCCCTCGGCGTTTCGCTTGGCGAGTTCGATGCCCAGAACGAATTGTGCACCGTCCGCCTGACGCTGACCGAGCGCAAGCCGCCACGCCCCGAATCGATCGCAGCGCGGGCGTTCGACGCTCTGTCTTGGACCGCGTGGGTCTATGCCGGCATCGCGAGCGGCTTCCTACTCATGACGGGCGCGCTATGGTTTGCTGCAGCACTCTTCGGCTACGTTTTGGGCCTGATCCGCACCGAGCGCGGGCGGGTGGTGAAAATGGGGACAGTTACCGCCGAAGTGCCCTGACCCAGATCCGGCCGGACGCATCGGCGGTAACTGTCCCCATTTTCACAGGATCATCACCGGGGCCGGGACTAGAACCCCGCCGCAGGTCGGGGCGGGGACGCCGGTTGTTCCGGGAAACGTGATCGGCAGCCCGGCAAGTGACCGGACCGCGAGGAAGCCCCAGGCCTCGGCTTCGAGGCTGTCGCCGGCGAGCCCGACCGCTTCGGCTGGCACCACCGCGCCCTCGACCCGCTCGGCGATCATACGCATCAGGGTCGCGTTACGCCGCCCACCGCCCGCGATCACCCACAGCGCGGGCTCCTCTTTCATATGTTCACGCGCGCGGACGATGCCGCCAGCGGTCAGCGCCGTCAGGGTCGCCGCTCCGTCTTCGACGCTCATCCATTCGACGGTGTCGGATATGAAGGCGGAGCGGTCGAGCGACTTCGGGGGCAATGCTGCAAAATAGGCATGGGCTAGGTAAAATCGAACGACATCGTCGTTGACGCGGCCGGAGGCGGCGACGCGTCCATCCTCATCCAGAGGCTGGCCGGTGTGTTTCAGCATCCAGTCGTCGAGCAGCGCATTGCCCGGGCCGGTGTCGAAGGCGACAAGGCCGCCATCGCTGCCGATGAACGTGACGTTGGCTACGCCGCCGACGTTGACGATTGCCACCGGGTGGGCGGGGAGGTTCGCTGCCAGCGCGCCGTGATAGACCGGTACCAGCGGTGCGCCATGGCCGCCCGCGTCCATATCGGCTGCACGCAGATCATAAACGACGGGCAGTGCGGTCAACTCGGCCAGTAGACGGCCATCGCCGAGTTGGACGGTAAAGCCCGGCTCGGGGATGTCGTAGGGAACGCCCTCGGCCGTCGTCTCGACCCGGTGCGCCGGGGGGCGATGCAGCACGGTCTGGCCGTGGTAGCCGATGACGTCGATGTCGGCGCGGCTGATGCTGTGCGTGCGTCGGAACGCGTTGACGGCTGCCGCATTCAGTTCGGTCAGTTCGGTTTCGAGTTCGGCGAGGTTGCCCGGCCGCTCGAACCGCGACGTCATTGCGCGCGCAGCAACCAGCCCGTCTCGCAATCGCGCGCGGGTCGGGTCGGCATATGGGAACGCCATCGCCGGGCCGCGCTGGCCAACGGTCTCGCCGTCGGTTGCGATCAACGCGATGTCGATGCCGTCCATCGATGTGCCGCTCATCAGCCCGAGCGCGCGCTTCATCTTGCCCATGGTGCTTTGGCTCCTGGCGTCGGTCCGACCGGTCCTAGCGGAAAGGGTCGCGCGACAGTGGCGACGTGTCGAGCGCGATTTTCGAGCAAGCGGTTTTGGCAGGCCATCTGCTAGTTCGTTTCTTCAAGACCAGCGGACCCTCGCTCGCGTAACGTTCCCGTGAAACCATCGTCGCGATGGCGATGGTGCAGGGACGGACCCGCCGACAGGCAGGTGTCTGACGACGGAGGCGGCATGGCAGGCTCGATCAATATCCCCGCCTACAGCGACGCGCTGGTGGTGCTCGCCACCGCAGGCGTCGTCGTACCTTTGGTGCAGCGGCTCGGCATCAGCCCCATTCTCGGCTATCTCGTCGCCGGCGCGATCCTCGGACCACTGGGGCTCGGCTCGTTCATCAGCGAAATCCCGGTGCTCTACTGGGTAACGGTCGTCGACGCCAAGAACGTCGCCGGTATTGCCGATCTCGGCGTGGTGTTTCTGCTGTTTTTGATCGGCCTCGAGATGTCGGTCGAGCGCCTGACGACGATGCGGCGCCTCGTGCTGGGACTGGGCGGATTTCAAGTCGCGGTTTCGACGATCGTGATTGCTGCGATCCTGTCGCGGACCGGTTTGAGTACACCAAGCGCATTCCTGATCGGCGCGTCGTTGGCGTTGTCCTCGACGGCAATCGTGCTCGAAGTGTTGTCCAAAGCAAACCGCATGACGAGTGCGACCGGCCGGCGAGCTTCGCCGTGCTGCTGGCGCAGGATCTTGCGGTTATTCCGCTGCTGATCTTCGTTTCGATCCTCAGCACGGAAGGCGCGCAGCCGATTTGGTTGAAGGTCGTGATGGCGCTTGGCCAAGCAGCGGTCGCCCTCGGCGTGATCGTCCTCACTGGCCGGACATTAATGCGGCCGTTGTTCCGGCTGGTCGCGGGGACCCGGTCCAGCGAACTGTTCATTGCGACGACGCTATTTGTGATCGTTGCCACTGGCGTCGTCGCTGCTGTTGCTGGCGTGTCGATGGCGCTTGGTGCATTCGTCGCCGGATTGCTGCTGGCCGGCACGGAGTATCGCAAGGCCATCGAGGCGACGATCGAGCCGTTCAAGGGCCTGTTGCTCGGCATCTTCTTTTTCACCGTCGGTATGGGGATCGACGTGCGCGAGCTCGCGCGCCAGCCGTTGCTGCTGGTTGCTGCGATCGCTGGGCTGATCCTGCTGAAGGCTGCGATCGTGATCGCGTTGGCGCGGCTCTATCGCGTGCCATGGCCCGCGGCGGTCGAAACCGGCCTCTTGCTCGGCCCCGGCGGCGAGTTTGCCTTCGTCGCCATCGGATTGGCGACTGCGACCGGGGTTATTGCGCAGCCGGTCGCCAGCTTTACGCTCGCGGTGACCTCGTTGACGATGATGACGATACCGTTGATGCCGATGCTTGCCCAGCGCCTAGCGCCAGTCCCTGCTGCCGATGATCCTGGCAACAGCGAAGAGCTCGCAGCGTTGCCGGACCCGCGCTCCGGGCATGCGATCGTGGTCGGTTATGGCCGCGTGGGCCAGGTTGTGTGTGACCTCCTCGATGGGCACGGCATTCCCTATACGGCGAGCGATTTCGACGCGGCGACGGTCACAGACGAGCGGCGGCGCGGCAAGCCCGTCTACTTCGGCAACGCGACGGATCGGCAGTTCCTGGTCGCGTGCGGGCTGATGGAGGCGTCGGGCGTGGTAGTCACAATCCATTCGCGCACCGAGATCGATGCGATCGTCACTGCGGTCCGCGCGCTACGGCCCGATATCCTGATCGTTTCGCGAGCGCGCGATGCCGAACACGCTCGCCATCTCTATGGCGTGGGCGTCACAGACGCCGTGCCAGAAACGATCGAGGCAAGCCTGCAACTGTCGGAAGCTGTGCTGGTCGGGCTTGGCGTGCCAACCGGGCCGGTGATCGCGTCGATCCACGAGAAGCGCGACGTGTTCCGAACCGAACTGCAGACGGCGGCGCGGAACGCCGGGCAAAGTGGCAGCCGGGCAATACGGAAGTCAATGAACCGAGAGCACTGACGAGCGCGGGTTCAACGCACGCCAAGCCAGATCAAGCCAGCCGTACATTGGCTCGTCGACCGATTTGTCAGCCTGGTCCGCCGAGGCTGAATTTCGGCAGACTGCGCCAGGTGCGCGAGAGCCACGACCCATCCTGTTCGCGCGGGGCGAGACCGCCGGCGGCCAGCAGCCCGTGAGCGTCCCGATACCATTTCGAGTCGGGGTAGTTGTGGCCGAGCACGGCGGCCGCATTCTGTGCCTCGTTAGCGATGCCAAGCGACAAATAGGCTTCCGTCAGGCGCATCAGCGCCTCTTCGACGTGGGCCGTCGTCTGGTACTCGGTCACGACGGTCTTGAAACGGTTGATGGCGGCGGGAAACTGCCGCTTCTTGATGTAATAACGGCCGACTTCCATTTCGGAGGCCGCGATCGTGTCTTCGCAAATGCGGATCCGATTGTCGGCGTCCTTCGCATAGGTACTGTCAGGATAGCGCGTTTTCAGGGTGCGGTAGGCAGCGAGGGCTTTTTTGGTCGTGCCTTGGTCGCGCTGCGGACCCCTGATGTCTTCGTAATAGGACGAGGCAATGATGTGCTGCGCCAGCGCGGCTTCTTTGGTGCCTGAGTGCAGCGTGGTGTAGCGCTCTGCGCCAGCAATCGCCTCGGGCAGCTTACCGCCCTTGTAGTTGGCGTAGGCTGCCAGGACCGTGGCGCGACGTGCCTCCGGCGCATAGGGATGATCGCGGTCGATTTCCTCGAACTTTTTGGCCGCATCTTCAAACCGTCCGCGGGACATCAAGGCGTCCGCGTCAGCGAACATTTTCTCTGGCGGGTCGGGATTGAGCGCTTTCGACAGGTCGTTGCTCGAAGCGCACCCTGCGAGCGCGGCAACCGCGAAGGCCAAAACGACACCGGCAACACGCGCACGAGTGGGGCGCTGTGACGCCGACCGGGGCGATGGGATGTGCGTTGTCACGGTCTGCTTGCTCACGTGTTGCGATCTCGCGGTGTGCGCCTGTCGGGTCTGCGTTTCTCGGGCGACTTTGCTAGCAAGCGCTAGATTGCGGCCAAAATGCAAACTGCACGCGGACAATGTTTCGCCGACCCTGATGTTTAGCCGGTACTGTGTTCCCAGTGAAGCAGCAATGCCTTACGCTGATCGACCGTGAGTCCAGCTGCTCATGCGCCGATTCTGGCCACCACGTTCGACAATTCCGTAAGCGGGCGTTGGCCTTCATTCGCCGGCGGCAACCGCCTGCATGACCATGCCTGTCGCATACTGTTCGCGCAGGCGTGGTGCCTGGACAACTGCCCATGCCTGGGTGTCGCCCAACAACGCCTTGATTACATTGGCGTTCAACTTGTGACCGCCACGGCACGACCGGAAGGCGCCGAGGATCGGCATGCCGGCAAGCGCCAGATCGCCGACGGCGTCGAGCATCTTGTGGCGAACGAACTCGTTTGGAAGGCGCAGGCCCTCTTTATTCACGATGCGATCGGTGCCGAGAACGACGGTATTGGACAGGTTGGCGCCGAGTGCCAGACCCTTTTTCCAAAGGTGTTCGACGTCGGACATGAAGCCAAAAGTGCGGGCGCGGGACAACTCGTGACGGAAGATCCCGGGGCTCAGCTCATGCGATAATTGCTGGCGGCCAATGAGCGGGGTTTCAAAATCAATCTCGATGTCGAGATGGAACCCGGAGTGGGGAGCGATTTCGCCCCAACAGTCGCCGTCTTCAACGCGGATCGGCTTCACGACTTTGATGAACTTCCGTGGCTCGGACAATTCTTTGACGCCGACTTCATCGATCGCTTCGACGAAGGGGGCCGAACTGCCGTCCATGATCGGCATTTCTTTGCTGTCGACCTCGATATAGCAATTGTCGATCGAGAGGCCGCGAAGTGCTGCGAGAAGGTGTTCGACGGTGCCGACCGTAACGCCTTCGTCATTCCCCAGAACAGTGCACAGTGTGAGGTTTTTGACGTTGTCGACGTGGGCTGCGATGTCGGCCAGAACGCGACCACGGCGCGTAACGATGAAGCGATATCCGATATCAGCTTCGGCGGGGTGAAGGACGAGGGAGACGGGTGCACCACTGTGGACCCCGGTGCCCGTCAACTCGATCTCCCGCGCAATCGTCGTCTGGCGAGAGCCGATGAACCTGTGTGACATAGTCGCGCTTTCCCTCGATAACGATCCACCGGCGACGCGCAGCTTACCGGTCAGACCCCCAAGGCTCGCTACCCCCTCTTCACCATCCGTTGCTTCCTGAGCGGAAACCGACTTCGGTGAGGTAGCGTCGCCAACTGTTGACCCGACGTTAGGCGGTGTGGCAAGGTTACGACAAATCACGGTTCTTTACGTTCTGTTACCGCACAACCACAGCCTTGAGTCGGCGCACTCCGCGCGCAGTCCTCAGCGCCGATCTTTTCTCAAAACTGCTGGCATATCAACGTCTTGTGAGGTCTGTCGTCCGTTGCTTCGCGGTCCCGTTCCGGTGCTGCCCGGCGCGCTTTGACGGGCGTTCACAGAGCTTTCGTTGCGGTTGCCGTGAGGGGCATGCCCATCAAACGCTTCGCCGTGGCGCGAATCACGCGAATCATCGGACCGCCGCCCGCCGTCATCGGAACGGCGCCCCATACCAGCGAGCCGCTCGAACAGGCCCGGCTTCTTGGGCTGCTCATTACGGCCGTGGAACTCCCGCTGGGCGAGTGGCGGAAACTCCTCGATTTCAGGCATGCGGCGCGGTGGCTGCCGACGCGCTTCTGCTGGCAATTCTGGCATGAACGGCGGCTCGTCCGTCCGTACTGGCTGCGCCGAGGCTGGAACGCGCGAGGGGCGATCGGAGCCCGCGGCACCAGCTTGCAGGCCAAGAGGTGAGGTCTCCTCGATGGTGACGCCGCCCTGCCGCCAAGTTCCTGGCGAGCCTTGAGACGTGGCCTCGGACTGCCCCTCGTAACCATGGTGGGCAGCGGCGAATTCTTCCATCACCGGCATTTCGATCGCTGCGCTCAAGCGGCGCTGCATCTCGGTTTCTGCGAGGCCATCGAACGCGTTGCCGCGAGGGGGGCCCTCCGACGATCGGCCGTCCGAATAATAACGGGCGTCCGAATATTGAGGATCGAGGGACGGGCCAGGTGACGACGGGCCGCCGGATTGGACCGGGCGTGACGGGGATTGCGGCTGTGGCTGCGTATTGTGCTGCGGCGCGCGGACCGTTTGCGCAGATGTAGCTTGCATCTGATCGTGGCCATCGTGAGGGATGTCGAACATCGCCGGCACTGGCTGAGCCGACGTGGCCGCCTGGACTGGCGATCCCGACGAGAATGGCGGAGTGGATTGGACCGGCTGCGGCGCGACGGAAAAGGTCGGCGCGACGGCGGCTTGGCGCATCATACCCGACGCCACGATCGAGACCCGGACATGGTCGCCAAGGCTTTCGTCGAACGTCGCCCCAACGATGATGTTGGCCTCGGGATCGACCTCGGCGCGCACCCGCGAGGCGGCTTCGTCGACCTCGTAGAGCGTCAAATCACGCCCGCCACTGATCGATAGCAGCAGCCCGCGAGCGCCTCGCAACGACACGTCGTCGAGCAGCGGATTGGCGATCGCTTCCTCGGCGGCTTCGATGGCGCGGCGTGTGCCCGAAGCCTCGCCGGTGCCCATCATGGCGGTACCCATCCCGGCGAGCACCGTGCGGACGTCGGCGAAATCGAGATTGATCAAGCCTTCCTTGATGATCAGGTCGACGATACACGCGACGCCCGAATAGAGCACCTGATCGGCCAGCACGAAGGCTTCCGCGAATGTCGTGCGCTCGGTCGCGACCCGGAACAGGTTCTGGTTTGGGATGACGATCAGCGTGTCGACATACTGGCGCAGCTCTTCGATGCCGATCTCGGCGATACGTTGGCGACGCGCACCTTCAAACTGGAACGGTTTGGTCACGATCGCGACCGTCAGGATGCCGAGTTCGCGCGCCGCGCGGGCGACGACGGCGGCGGCACCGGTGCCGGTCCCACCGCCCATGCCGGCGGCAACGAACAGCATGTGCGAGCCCACGATCTGGGCTTTGAGTTCTTCGATGGCTTCCTCGGCGGCGGCCTCGCCAACCTCGGGTTTCGAACCGGCGCCAAGACCCTCGGTCAACGCCGCCCCGAGTTGCACCCGCCGCTCGGCCGAAGACGACGACAGCGCCTGCGCGTCAGTGTTGGCAACGATAAAGTCGACGCCGGTCAGCCCGGACGCGATCATGTTGTTGATGGCGTTGCAGCCGGCGCCGCCAATGCCCATCACCGTCAAGCGCGGCCGCATGTCCATCATCCTTGGCAGTTGCAGCTTGATGCTCATGGCGCTCCCGCGATCCCGTTCGAAGGCTAAGGATCCCTGCCGTCAACGACGGGTGGCGCTCCTCATCCAAGACGTCTGCTCAACTCACGCCACCGACACATCGGACCAACTCGGTCCACGTCTTAGCAATCCATCACGACCGGCCCGCCAACCAGCGTCCGACGGACGCCAGATACCCGCCTCGCGCCGGCCCCGATAGGTCCATCCGCGAGCCTTCAACCGCGGCGCGTGCCAGCCCGACGGCGGTGGCAAACGCCGGCTGATCCGACCCGGCCGGGAGACCTGGCATGGCCGCTGTTCGGCCGACACGCACGTCGCTTCCCATCGCAATCGCCGCATACTCGGCAAGGCCGACCAATTGGCTGCCGCCACCGGTCAAAACGACCGGCAGACCTACCGCACCAAGCGCCCGGCGGCGCTCATCGAGACGGGCCAGCAGTTCGCCGGTCCGCAGTTCGACAATATCGACCAGCTCCGCACGCGACCCATTTCCCGCCGTGGCATCCAACGCCCCATCGGCGCCACCCGCCAAGGCATAGGAAAACCGCTCGCCGATGCCCGAGTGGGCATTGACCACACTAGCGTAAAGCGCCTTGATTCGCTCGGCCTCAGCAAGCGGAGCCTGAAATTTTTTTGCGATTTCAAAGGTTAAGTGGTGCCCGCCGGTCGCGAGAACCTCACAATGGACGAATTGTCCACCGGCAAATAGGGCGAGTCCGGTTGTCCCGGCCCCGAAGTCGATGACGACGACGCCGAGTTCGCGTTCCTCCGGCGTGGTGACAGCGAGGCCCGCCGCGTAAGGTGCCGCAATCAGCCCACGGACCTCCAGGTGGGCTGATTCGACTACGTGCATCAGGTTGGTAACGGGACCCTGGTCGGCTGTGACGGCATGGATGTCGGCGGCCATCTGCCGGGCAGCCATGCCCCGAGGGTCGTCGCCGCACGGTGCGCCATCGAGGCGATACTCGCGCCGGTTGAGGTGGATCAGCGTGCGGCCGTCGCTCTCGGCATAGGATAGGGCAGCCTGATAGAGCCGGTCGACGTCGGCGCGGGAAACGGATGGGGCGGCGATGTCGGCCTTGACCACGAACGTGCGTGAGCCCAAGCGGCCACACGAAACAGAAACATAGACCTCTTCGAGCCGCTGTCGCGCCGCGCGCTCGGCGCTCGCGACGGTTTGGCGGATCGCCGCTTCGAGCGCCAACGGGTCGACGACGACCCCGCCGCGCATGCCGATGGAGCGTTGATGGCCGACGCCGAGACAGCGCAATTCGGCCCCGGCGCCGCGCGGGCCTTCGCGGGCTTCGATTGCGAGGCAGACGATCTTGCTGGTGCCAACGTCGACCACGCCGACCAGCGTGCCACGTCCGCCCTGTGTGCCCCCGAGCATGGCTCAGCCTCCGCCAGCGGTCGGAACCGAAGGCGTGCGCGCAGGCGCAGGCCGGGCTGCGGTCTCGAACCGCGAGCGCAAGTCGATGACAGTGTCGCCGCGGGTCAGGAGGCCTGGACCATCGGCATGGTGGAACAGGTCGGCTAATGCGGTGGCTTCGCCTTCGGCCGGGAGCTCGATCGTGACGTTGCCCGATAGCGCGAGCGACCAGCGTCGTCCGTCGATCCGGGTGGCGCCGTCGAGCCGGGCCGAGATGGCGGGCACGTGCAACAGCGCCTCGGTCAAGGCGGCGGCAGCTTCAGGCGCGCCCTCGCCAGCGATGCGCAGAAGCGCCTCGCGGTGGCCGGTAGCGGGCGCGAGCACGCGGCCAGTGCGGTCTACGAGCAGAGCGCTGCCGGTCTTCTCGATGATGGGGGCGGCTTTCGTATCGCGGTGCCAGATCGCGAATGGCCGCCGCTCCGCGACCGCCACATCGAGGCGGCCAGGGTAGACGCGGGTCAGGCTGGCGTTCGCCACCCACGGCAGGGCCTCGATACACGAGCGGGCAGTCATGGTGTTGAGTGCCAGCAGCGTGCGGGTTTGGGCGAGGTTCAGACAGTCGAAGACATCGGTATCGGTCGTGAAGCGTTGCCCGGACAGCGACACGGTATCGAGGCCAAGACCGGCAGCGATGGCAAAATCTTCCGCGGTGCCAACGGTCTTTTCCACGAGCAAACGGGTTGGGTCGATCGCCAACGCGCCACCCGCGACAATGGCGGCTAGAATCGCCAGCCGCGCCGCGCGGCCGATCCATAGGCGCAGCACGGTGGCCGCTGGCTTCAAGCGTCTGGAGCGGCGATGCGTCGAAGTCCGGCCGGTGTCGCTGCCGTTGCGGCGCGTTCGGGCGGGGTCTGTACCGGTATTTTTGGGGTGGACGGGGTCTTGGATGCCGGTGGGGTGGGTAAGGCGATGGCCGCCGTCGGGCATCCGCGGCGCGTGGTGCACCCGGTCTGCCGTCCGGCGCTGGCCGTTCACCTGCTGCAACTCGCGTCCTCGATCATCCATCGAACCAGGCTGGCAAAGGACTGCCCGTCGTAGGCCGCCAACTCCGGCACCAGCGACGTCGCCGTCATGCCGGGCTGTGTGTTGACCTCCAGGCAGATCACTTCGCCCGTGCCCCCTGGCGTATCGTCGTAGCGGAAGTCCGCCCGAGACACGCCACGGCAGCCGAGCGCTTCGTGCGCCATCACCGTCAGTGATCGAATGCGCTGGTAAACATCTGGTAAAATTTGAGCTGGTAGAACGTGGTCAGAGCCGCCCGGTGCGTATTTTGCCTCATAATCGTAGAAACCGAGGCCCGGTTTGGGGACGATCTCGATCACGCCGGTCGCTTTTCCAGCGATGACCCCGCAGGTCAGTTCCCGCCCGGCGATGAAGCGTTCGGCCATGACGATCTCGCTGGCGTCGCCGCCATCGAGGATCGCCTGCGGCGGGGCGTTCCGCTCGCGGCCGACGATGACGACGCCGACGCTGGAGCCTTCCGCCACCGGTTTGACGACGTAGGGCGGCGGCATCGCGTGTTCGCGGGCGGCCTCCAGACGCGACACGAGGCGCGCTTCGGCGACCGGTACGCCGGCCCGCGCCATGGCCTCCTTGGCGCGCTCCTTGTGCATGGCGAGGGCGGACGCCAGCACGCCTGAATGCGTGTACGGGATCGCCATCGTTTCCAGAATGCCCTGGATGCAGCCGTCCTCGCCGAACTTGCCGTGGAGCGCGTTGAAACAGGCGTCGGGCGCGATTTCGGCCAGACGTTGGGCGACGTCGCGACCGGCGTCGAGTTCGATCGCCTCACACCCCTCGCTGCGCAGGGCGTTGGCCACCGCTGCGCCGGACCGCAGCGACACCTCGCGCTCGGCGGACAACCCGCCCATCAGAACCACGATGCGGTTGTATTTGCGAGGTGTGGTCATGGCGGCTCGGGATGGTGGTTCATCGAATCGACGGCGTCCCCCATCTTATACGCGGGCGGGCGAGTTAGCACCAATGCGAGGCCGTGGTACCAGCATGACTAACGGCGTGCGTTAGTGGCGGGCAGTATGAATGGACTGGCGCTCAGACTGTCGCAATTCTGGCGTCGTCGTGACCCCTTTTCAATGCCTTCTCGATCAAATCTTCCAGGAAAATCGACTTGGCGACGCCATCGTAGCCGGGATAAATAGTGGCGTACGAAATACCGAGTTTCGTCAGGTCGTGTGCCAGCTGAGGCGCGTGAAGTTGCGGCAACGTGAAACAAGTCAATGGGTAGTCGACGCTGCTCCAGCCCTCGGGCGGGCTTCTTCCCGGCATCAATTCTTGTAGTTGCTGGTCAAGCGCTTTTTGTTCAAATGCCTCATCATACGATTGTATACTTGAGCGAATTGTCGTGAAAAACGCGCTTTGAGCATGCACCAGCGGGTTCGTTGCCGCAGCGACGGTAACAGTTTCAACGCGATTGCTGCTTCGTAAAGCATTAAGATTTTTGAGTGCTGATGTGTCTAAGCACCAAACACACAATTTTTTCTGCTCGGCTGGAAGCGGCTCGAATGGGTTGGCGATTGTTTTTACGGGTATAACACAGGCGAAGAACGCTGCCACAAAAGGGGACCAGGTCCAGTCAAGTAAGCGGGTTGGTAAAGTATTGTGTTGCGCAAGAGCCATTAGCCCATCAACCTCACGCGGTGGCCAGAAACCGTCATTATCAACGATCTCTGTTATTGAGCGTCGCGAATCCTTCTCAAATAATGTTCGTAGTGAGGCCGAGTCATCCGGTATTGCTAAGCCGGCACGATTAAGTCGCCAATAGAATTGGCGCAAGAGTTCGAGTTCATGGCACCATTGTGGCGGGGCGGAACTAAATGCGGCAAGACTTACAACATCAGGTATTTGCGTTGGAATCGGGCTTCGGAATAAAGTTGGCGTAAGCGCATATTCTGTTGTGGGAAGGCCGCGATAAGCGTGATCGGTCGTATGAGCGGATCGAAGTGGGCTAATTTTATTAAGGAAATCGGATGAGCTCTTGCAATCCACGATCAGTCGGAAGCCGCTGCCGTCGGTCGATGTAGTTGCATCCATATCGAAATCCTTTAGGTAGCCACTTTCAGAAATCGGTACCCCTATTTTCACCCGCGCCCTCGGTACGGCGCAACCCCGGTGTCGGGCAGCCACACGCCAGTTGGCACCTGCCCGGTCTGCCAGAATACGTCGATCGGGATGCCGCCGCGGGGATACCAATATCCGGCGATGCGCAGGTAACGCGGGGCGAGCAGGCTGGCTAGCCGCTTGCCGATCGCCACGGTGCAATTCTCGTGGAACGCGCCGTGGTTGCGGAACGCCGTCAGGTAAAGTTTCAGCGACTTGCTCTCGACCAGCCATTGGTCCGGCACGTAATCGATCACGAGGTGGGCGAAGTCGGGCTGGCCGGTGACCGGGCAGATCGAGGTGAACTCGGGCACCGTGAAGCGGGCGACGTAGTCGGTGTCGGGATGCGGATTTGGCACCCGCTCGAGTGTCGCGTCCTCGGGCGAAGCCGGGATCGGCGTCAACTGTCCGAGCTGGGTGACGTCGGGCTTGTCATGGGGCGAGCGCGCGGGGTCGGGGTGGTCGCTCATTCTGCGGCCATCCGGCTTGCGGTCTCGGCGCCGCGCGGACCAGCGTAAATGCAGCCCTCGCGGCAGGTGTCGCGGGCGACCTCGATCTCACATAGCCCCGGAACGCGATTGTCGAGGCGATTCCACAGCCAGACCGCGATGCGCTCTAGCGTCGGGGCGGCCAGGCCGGGCACCTCGTTCAGCAGGCGGTGATCAAGCTCGTCGCGCGCCTCGTCGATCATCCGCGACAGTTCGTCGAAGTGGAACACGTAACCGGTCTCGGTCGACGGCTCGCCGCGCAGCGTCACACGGGCGCGGAACGAATGGCCATGGATGCGCGCGTTCGCCGTGCCGGGTTCGGCGCTCGGCAAATAGTGGGCGGCCTCGAAGGTGAAGTCCTTGTAGATCAGCATGGTGTGCGTTTAACGGGGGGGGCGCGCGCGGGCAAGGCGGTGTTTTTGCAGTGTCCGTGGCCGTCCGGGCGTCGGTCTCCAGCATGAATGCACTGCACACCATGAACGATCCATATCAGATCACCAGCCTTGATGCGTTGCTCGCTCTGTATGGCGAGATCAACGCGAATTCGCTGAAGAAGGAAGTGCCTGTCCTGACGCCCGCCTATCGGCGGTGGATCGCGGCGTCGCCGTTCGTTCTGGTGGCGACTGGCGGGGGTGGCGATGCGGCGGGGAAGACGGGGCCGGGTGGGCTCGATTGTTCGCCACGGGGCGATGCGCCCGGGGAGTTGTGCCATGTGCTCGACGAGCGGACGATTGCGATCCCTAACCGGCGGGGGAACAACCGGCTGGACACGTTGCGCAACCTGATCGGCGACCCGCGGATTGCGCTGCTGTTCCTGGTGCCGGGCGTGGCGGAGTGCGTGCGGGTTAACGGATCGGCGATCATCTCGACAGATCCGGCGTTGTGCGGGCTGTTCCCTGCCGGGGCCAACCATGGCGGGAACCTGCCGGTGACGGTGATCGTCGTGACGATCGGCAGCGTGTACTTTCAGTGTGCGCGGGCCATCATGCGGTCGCGGCTCTGGGAGCTATCGGCGCATGCTGATGCAGGCGACCTGCCGACCGCTGGCGATATGACACGCAGCGGCGATGGCGCGTTCGATGCCGACGCCTACGATGCCGTGTTGAGAGAGAGGCAGAAGGCAACGCTGTATTGACGCTAAGGTGTGTGTGGCTGGCTGACGAGCAAAACAGGATTTGTGGTATGTTTGCCGAGACAGACGTTCGTTAACTTTTGAATGGGGGCCCACGCGTGGCCCGAATTCGTTCCCACGGAGCGTCACATGGCCAAAAACGTAGCAATTAATGAGCACTTCGAACGATTTATCGACGCGCAGGTCGCTGCCGGTCGGTTCAATGACGATAGCGAAGTCGTCCGGGCTGGCTTGCGGCTACTCGAGGAGCGCGAGTTGAAACTGGGCGAACTCCGCGCTGCAATCGAAAAGGGTGATGATGCCTTCGCAGAAGGCCGCTACCATGAGATGGCCGACCCTGCCGCGTTAGCGAACGATATCATCGCGCGCGGACAGCTCCGCACCAAACACCGGGCAACGCGCTAACGTCGGCCACGGATCGAAAGCAGCGAGCATGGCTGTATCACCGCGTCGAATTCTGATGACCGCGCCTGCCTTGACGGATCTGGACGAGGTTTACGATTTCATCGCCAACGACAGCGACGTCGCCGCCCAACGTTTCACTACGGCCTTGCTGACCGATCTCTATCGAGTTGCCGAGATAGGTTACACGGGCGTCCCGCGCGACCATATTCGTAAAGGGTTGCGGCTCCATCGTTACGGTAGCTACTGCATCTACTTTCGCGTCGATGGCGATATGCTGGTCGTTGTGCGCATTCTACACGGCTCGCGAGATATCGGTGCCGTTGAGTTCGACTCAGGCGAAAGTGCTTGAATAAGCGAGCACCCCAGACTCGACGGCCGAACCAACGAAATAGCCTCGCGTCCTCGTAATCCTGCTTCGCACGGTGGGGGCGGGCGGCTATCGTGTCTGCCATGATTCGATCTTCAACTTTTGCCGGGCAACGCGTTGCTGTGTTCGGGCTTGGCGGTTCGGGCCTTGCCTCGGCGCAGTCGCTGATTGCTGGCGGTGCCGAGGTGATCGCCTGGGACGACGGCGAAGCTGGACGCTCCGCAGCGGCGCGCGCCGATCCGCCGATCCCGCTTGGTGATCTTCGCGAGGCCGATTGGAGCGGCATCGCCGCGCTGGTGCTGGCACCGGGCGTGCCGTTGACCCACCCTGAGCCGCATTGGGTGGTGCGCTTGGCGCAGGCGGAATCGGAGCGGCGGCAGGCCATTCGCCACGTCGACCATCTGCCTGCGGTCGAAATCATCGGCGATGTCGAGTTGTTCTGCCGCGAGCGCGCCGCGTTTTCTGGCGGCGTCCACAGCATGGTGCCGTTCATCGCAATCACCGGCACCAACGGCAAATCGACCACGACCGCGCTGATCTCGCACATCTTGCGGGCGGCCGGCTGCGACGTGCAAATGGGCGGCAATATCGGCGTGCCTATCCTGGCGCTGGAGCCGCTGGCCCGTGGGCGGTTCTACGTCATTGAAATGAGCTCGTTCCAGATCGACTTGACGCCATCGCTGGCGCCGACCGTCGGCGTACTGCTCAACATTACGCCAGACCATCTCGACCGGCACGGAACGCTGCTGGATTATGCGCGGATCAAGGCGCGGTTGATTGAAGGCGCCGTTCTGCCGGTGGTCGGCAGCGACGCGGCGCCAATGCTGGCCGATATCGCGAGCCTCGATGACAGTCCGCTGCCGTTTGAAGCCAGCGATCTAATCTCAGGTTCGCGTGTCGCACCGATCCACGTTGCCGACGGACGGCTCAAGGTCCAGCGATCGGGATCGCCCGATACATTCGATGTTGTCGCCGACTTGCGCAGCGTCGGCTCGCTCCGTGGTGCCCACAACGGCGAGAATGCTGCGGCAGCGTTTGCCGCGCTGCGGACCTTTCTCGAGCCACACGTCATCGCCCAGCATATGGCGACGTTTCCGGGGCTGGCGCACCGCTTGGAACGGGTCGGCCGCGTCGGGGACGTTTGGTTTGTCAACGACAGCAAGGCGACCAACGCCGACTCTGCCGAAATGGCGCTCCGGGCCTATCCGCGCGAGGTGTTCTGGATCGTAGGCGGCAAGCCAAAGGACGGCGGCATCGATAGCTTGCGGCCGTTTTTCCCTGGCATCGTCCGTGCGTACCTGATCGGCGAGGCGAGCGACGCGTTCGCTGGCACTCTCGATGGACAGGCCGACATCGTCCGATGTGGCACGCTCGACGTGGCGGTGGCCCAAGCGGCTGCCGATGCTGCAGCGTATGCCCGCCGCGAGCCGTTTCCTGGAGCGACGGGCTACGGCGGACCAGCCGAGCCGACACCGATCGTGCTGCTATCGCCTGCGTGCGCGAGCTTCGATCAGTTCGCGAACTTCGAAAAGCGCGGCGACGCCTTCCACGCGCTCGTTGCAAAACTGCCTGGGTTTGTCGCAGCGGCTGACGCCGCCAGCGGGCAGAAAACATGAGCTTCGCCCGCTCGGATCGCTCGCGACTGGCCGAGTGGTGGTTCACCGTCGACCGGCGGCTGCTCGCAATGCTGTTGGCCTTGATCGGCGCCGGTATCCTGCTGTCGCTCGCGGCAAGTCCGGCGGTCGCGCTGAAGCGGGGCTTCGAGCCGTATCATTTCGTGTCCCGCCATGTGGTGTTCGCCGCGCTCGGGACTGCCGTGCTGCTCGTCGTCTCGTTCCTTCAACCGTCGGCGATCCGGCAACTCGCCACGGCGATGCTGGTTGGCGCTATTGGCGGATTGATCGCGGTGCTGTGGGTCGGGCCGGAGATCAACGGTGCGCGGCGCTGGCTGCCGGTGTTGGGCCAGACGCTTCAGCCATCGGAGTTCGTCAAGCCCGCCTACGTCGTGATCGTCGCGTGGCTGCTCGCCGAAGCGCGGCGGCGTCCCGATATGCCAGGGCTTTGGCTGGCGTTCGCCCTGACCGCGCTGATCGCCGGGCTGATGATGGCCGAGCCCGACGTCGGACAAACCATGCTGATCGTTGCCGTGTTCGGGTTGCTCTATCTCGTGTCGGGGCAGCCGATCATCGGGGCCGCCGCGATCGCCGGGTTCGGTGCAGCGGGCCTGGCGTTCGCCTATGCGAATTACACCCACGTCAGTAGCCGTATCGATCGCTATCTGGCCGGGAACCCAGGCGAGCGCAGCCAAGTCGATCGCGCGCTGCAGGCCTTTGCCGAGGGCGGCATGCTGGGCCGGGGGCCGGGCGAGGGCACGGTCAAGATCGTGTTGCCCGACGCGCACACCGACTTCATCTTCGCCGTCGTCGCCGAAGAATATGGTGCCATTGCTTGCCTCGGCTTGCTTGCGCTGTACGCCGCGATTGCCATGCTTGCAGTCGCACGGGCTGCCCGCGAGGCCGACCACGCCAACCGGCTCGCGGTGATCGGACTTGCGGCGATGTTTTCCGCGCAAGCTGCGATTAACATGAGTGTCAATACGGGGCTCCTGCCGGCCAAAGGCATGACGCTGCCGTTCATCTCGGCTGGCGGGTCGTCGATGCTGGCGGTATCGATCACGGTCGGCATGCTGCTCGCGCTGACGCGGCGCCGCCATGACGTCGCCAACGTAAAAAAGCCGCGGTTGGTCCCGACCACCTGACGCGGGCGAATTCGTTCGAATACGTGCTATCCGCCTCGGACGCGGAGCGTGGACCCGGGCGCATGCGTTACGGGACGTGTTCAGTTCGGGTCGGGTTCAGTTCGCAGTCTGAACGGCGGGTGGGAGACGCAGACGATATGGGCGGCAAGGCGTCGATCATGCTGGCGGCAGGCGGGACCGCCGGCCATCTTTTTCCTGCACTCGCGCTTTCGGAGGCCTTGGGCCGCCGGGGGGTCGATATCGATCTCATGAGCGATGAGCGGGCCGACAAATACGGTGTCGGGTTTCCGGCGCGATCCGTGCACATCGTGCCGTCGGCCACCGCGTCACCGTCGAACCCGCTCAAAGCAGCGGCTGCCGCCATCACGCTGAGTCGGGGTATCGCCTCTGCAGCCCGAACGCTTGGCGAGATCGGGCCACAGGTTGTCATCGGCTTTGGCGGTTACCCGACGTTTCCGCCACTGATGGCTGCAAAACTGCGCGGCATTCCGACGATCATCCACGAGCAGAACGCCGTCCTCGGCCGCGCCAACAAGATGTTGGCCAAGCGTGTCGATCGCATCGCGACTTCGTTTCTCACAACCAAATATCTCGACGGGCCACTGCTCGAGAAGGTGCGCCACACGGGTAACCCGGTCCGCAGCATCGTGCTCGATGCGGCGCGCTACGCGTATGTGCCGCCAGCGGCCGACGGCCCGATCGGGTTGTTGGTGTTTGGCGGCAGCCAAGGCGCGCGGTTTTTGTCGAACACCGTCCCGCCCGCGCTGGCTTCGCTCCCAGTCCACCTGCGGTCACGGCTCCAGGTTGTGCAGCAGGCGCGGCCCGAAGACGTACCTGCTGTCGAGGCCGCCTACCGCTACAGCGGCATCGCGAGCCAAGTGGCGCCGTTCTTCACGGATTTGCCGTCACGGATGGCATGGGCGCACCTCGTGATCGGCCGTGCCGGGGCCTCGACGATCACCGAACTGACGGTGATCGGGCGGCCGTCGATTCTGGTGCCGTTGCCCCACGCGCTTGACAACGACCAGCTCGAGAACGCCACGCGGCTTGCCGAATCAGGCGGCGCTTGGTGTATCGAAGAGCGGGACTTGGACGTTGGGCGGCTGACGGCCGCGCTGACCGAGGCCCTGATGGATCCGGAACGACTGGCGGCTACGGCCCAACGGGCGCGCGCCGAGGGTCGGCCAGACGCCGTCGAACGGTTGGCTGATCTGGCCATGGAATTGGTCGAGGCTGGCCGATAACGCTGAGCACTAGACCCGGCGGCCCGATTGGTCTTCGGTTACGAGACGAGAGCCCGCGCAAACGATCCGCGCGGCACCTGATGTAACGGCGCGGCTATTCGCGCCAGACGGCGGAGACGTTCAACGATGCAGATGCCCCAGGACGTCGGGACGTTTCACATTATCGGCATCGGCGGCATCGGGATGAGCGCGATCGCCGAAATCTTGATGGCGAAAGGCTATTCGGTCCAGGGCAGCGACCAGAAGGAAAGCGCCAACGTGCGCCGGTTGCGGTCGAATGGGATCCGCGTGTTCATGGGTCACGATGCGATCAACCTCGTCGGCGCGCGCACCGTCGTGATCTCGACGGCCGTGAAGCCCGGCAATCCCGAACTCGACGCGGCCCGGGCGAAGGGCCTGCCGATCGTGCGGCGGGCCGAGATGTTGGCCGAACTCATGCGGCTCTATCGCACCGTGTCGATCACCGGCACGCACGGCAAGACGACGACGACGTCGCTCGTGTCGCACATTTTCACCGAGGCGACACTCGATCCGACGGTGATTACCGGCGGCATCATCAACGCCTGGGGCTCGAACGCGCGGCTCGGTAAGGGCGAGTGGATGATCGTCGAAGCCGACGAGAGCGACGGCACGTTCATCAAATTGCCGACCGAGGTCGGCCTCGTCACCAACATCGACCCTGAGCATCTCGACCACTTCAAGACGGTCGATAACATGCATCGCGAGTACGAGACATTCCTGCGCAACATTCCGTTCTACGGCCTTGCCGTGGCGTGCAGCGAGCATCCCGTGGTCGACGCAATGCTCGATCGGCTGGCGCTGCGGTCCGACGGGCGGCGATTGCTGACCTACGGGTCGTCGGAGGGCTCTGACCTGCAGCTCAAGGGGCTGTCGTATGACGGCGGGGCCATGGTGATCGACGCCGATCTCGGCCCACGCGTGCGCGGTGGCGCGCGCCAACTGCGGTCGTGGTCGATCCCGATCCTTGGCCATCACAACGCGCTCAACGCACTGGCAGCGATCGCGATCGCTGCGCATGCTGGCATTCCCGATGAGGCGATCCGCGCCGCACTTGGGACCTTCTCCGGTGTGAAGCGGCGGTTCCAGATCTCTGGCACCTGGAACGGTATGACGATCTATGACGACTACGGGCACCATCCCGTGGAAATCGCGGCGGTGCTCGCGGCGGCCCGTGGTGCGGCCCGAGGCCGGATCGTCGCCATTTGCGAGCCGCACCGTTATACCCGGGTACGCGACCTGTTCGGCGAATTTTGCACCTGCTTTGAGCATGCCGACAGCGTGATCGTCGGCCCGATGTATTCCGCAGGCGAGGCCCCGGTCGAAGGTGTCGATCAGCATTCGTTGGCGCGTGGCATCGCGGCGACCGGCAAGCCGGTCATCGCCGTCGACAGCCCGCACGAACTGGTGCCGCTTCTCAGGCGGCATGGACGGTCCGGCGACAGCGTCGTATTTTTCGGGGCCGGAAACTCGACCGATTGGGCGCACGCCTTGTCAGGATGGCTCGCTGTCGAGGCCGCGCAATGAGCGCGGCGTTGACCGAACTTGTGACCGCGAATGCCGAGATCGAGCCGACGGGGCTTGCCACCGAGTTGCGCAGCGCCCTGCCCGATCTGCGCGGGCGGCTGACGGCGAACGCGCCCATGGCCGACATAACCTGGTTTCGCGTCGGTGGCCCGGCCGACGTGCTGTTCATGCCGGCCGACGAGGTCGATCTGGCGTACTTTTTGCGCACGATCCCCGCCGACGTATCCGTGTTTGCGATCGGGCTCGGCTCGAACCTGCTTGTGCGCGACGGCGGCGTCAGGGGTGTCGTCATCAGGCTCGGTCGCGGGTTCACCGAGATCGAGGCGCTGCACGGGCATCAGTTGCGGGCGGGTGCCGGTGTCCCTGATGTCAAAGTTGCGCGGGCTGCAGCCGAGGCCGGCATCTCGGGCCTCGCGTTCTATCGCGGCATTCCCGGTTCGATCGGCGGCGCGTTGCGGATGAATGCCGGCGCGCATGGCCGCGAGACCAAGGACGCGTTGATCTCCGCGCGGGCGATCGACCGGACGGGCCGTATCCACGATTTGTCGAATACCGACATGGGGTTCACCTACCGCCACTGCAGCGTACCAGGCGACCTTATCTTTACGTCAGCGATCTTTGCAGGCGAGCCGGGGGAGCCGTCAGCCATCTTGCGAGAGATGGACGAAGTTGCCGACTATCGCGAGCGGGTGCAACCGATCCGCGAGCGGACCGGCGGCTCGACGTTCAAGAACCCGGACGGGCATAGCGCTTGGAAGCTTGTCGATGCGGCGGGCTTGCGCGGATTTCGCGTCGGAGGGGCGAAAGTCTCGGACATGCATTGCAACTTCCTGATCAACGACCAGGGTGCCACGGCGGAAGACGTCGAGCGGCTCGGCGAGACGGTGCGGGCGCGCGTCAAAGCCCACTCCGGTGTCGATCTCCATTGGGAAATCATCCGGCTCGGTGAGCCGCTGCAAGGCCACGCCGTCGCCGAGGCGCTCGTTGTGGCGGATTGAGGCGATTCTGGTCCGGATTGCGTTACGACAACGGGCATCGATCCAGCGCCTGTTTGCCCCATTGCGGCTCCCAGTCTAGGGTCGAAGTCAACCCATTCGATAAAAGTACCGGAGGCGTCGATGAACGAGATGATCCGCACGATCAAGGCCACCCAGACGTGGGGGCGGGGACGCGTTTACAACGACATCACCGAGACGATCGGGCACACGCCATTGGTGCGGCTGTCCAAGGTGACGGCTGCGGCCAACTCCACGGCGTCGATCCTGATGAAGCTCGAGTTCTTCAATCCGCTGTCGTCGGTCAAGGATCGCATCGGCGTCTCGATGATCGACACGCTGGAGGCCGAGGGCCGCATCACGCCGGGCAAAAGCGTCCTCGTGGAGCCGACGTCGGGCAACACCGGCGTCGGTCTCGCTTACGTTGCGGCGGCGCGAGGCTACCGGTTGATCCTGACGATGCCGGAAACGATGTCGATCGAGCGGCGCAAGATTTTGGCCCAGCTCGGCGCTGAACTCGTGCTGACACCCGGTCCGGCCGGCATGGGCGGCGCAATCGCCAAGGCTGAAGAGATCGCCAAAGACACGGCTGAAGCGGTTCTTGTCGGGCAATTCGTCAACCCAGCGAACCCGCGCATTCACGAGCTGACGACGGCCGAAGAAATCTGGACGGACACGGGCGGCAATATCGACGCTCTCGTCGTCGGTGTCGGTACAGGCGGGACGATCACTGGCTGCGCGCGCGTGTTGAAGCAGCGCAATCCGGGCCTCAAAGTTTTCGCTGTCGAACCATCGACCTCGCCGGTGCTGTCTGGCGGTGAAAAGGGTCCGCACAAGATCCAGGGCATTGGCGCGGGTTTCGTGCCAGCGGTGCTTCAACGCGACCTGATCGACCATGTAATCACCGTCACATCCGACGCGGCGTTCGAGACATCGCGCATGCTGGCCAAGGTCGAGGGCATTCCGGGCGGCATCTCGACGGGGGCAAACCTCGCGGCTGCGCTCAACGTCGCTGCGCGGCCGGAGTTTGCCGGTAAGACGATCGTGACGTTCGCGCCGTCGTCGGCCGAGCGCTATTACTCGTCGGACTTGTTCTTGCCCGTCGAGCCACCGAAGGGCTGACCGACCAGCAGGCTTTGCTGCCCGTCTGACTGAGCTTCCCGTGCTTCGCCCATTGCGAGGCACGAACCTCAAGCGGCGAGCGCTGGTTTTGTGACAATCACTTGCCAAGCCCGCGCGATTTCGTAGCTGGACGACACGTCTTCTTCGAGCAAGTACGGTCCTGGTGTTCCGTAAGCATTGGCACCGGCTGTCTTAACCGGCGCGCCGTGACCCATCCCGGACATGATGTGCAGGGTCACGAGTGGCGTTCCTTCCAACGACTTCCATTCGGTCGTCCGCCGACCAGCCGACGTACTGACTGACGCATCGGACGCGTCGACGGCATGGACATCGGTCCATTGTAACGCCAGCGCATCGGCGAGTTTCGGGTTGACCACCTTGTCTTTGTCGCCATGCCAGATCGAAATGGGCGGCCGAGCCCCGATACACATGTGAGCGGCGCGAACCTTGTCACCCCAGTCTGATGCCGCTAGCCGACGGCCTGCGAACATCACCCAAAGCGCACCCGGTACGGTTGTCGCGGCGCCGTACGGCAATCCGGCGACCACCGCTCCACCGGCAAAGACTTCGGGATATGTGGCGAGCATGACCGCCGTCATCGCCCCACCCGACGACAGCCCCGTGACGAAAACGCGATCCGGGTCGAGCCGTTCGCCCGTCGTTACAGAATCGATTATCTGTTTGATGGAGGCTGGCTCGCCTGAATCCCGGTTGGTATCTTCGCGTCGGAACCAATTGAATGAAAGCGTCCCGTTATTTTCTTTTGTCTGTTCGGGACAGAGAATGAAAAGGCCGTGTTCGTCTGCGAGCTCGATCCATCCGGCACCGTTTGCATATTCGGCTGCTGTTTGAGTGGAGCCATGCAAGACGACGATCAAAGGCGCCCCTGGGACGCAGGTTTTGCCGCGGTAGGTCCACATTTTCAACGCGCCAGGATTGGCCCCAAACTCATCGACGGCGATCAAGTTGGAGTGCTTCGCTTGAGCCTCATGAATGGCTCGGCCGTCCATTGACGGGCTTTTCGCGACGCCGAACATGAGCTTCTGGACAAACAGAAGCCACATCCCGAACAGCCAAAAGACCGTGCTCCAAAACCCGATGACCATTCGAAAAAACCACGGCATCGCGCACGATCCTTTTCAATCTCCGGCAGGGTCGTTGGTTTGGGCAACGCCTTCCGGTGTAACTCGCTATGGCCTATTCCTTGGCTCAATCGGCAAACTTAATCAGAGATGCCAACGTCCAGGCTTAGGTTACGTTCCAGCCGGGATCGGGGTGCAACACCGCAACAGCCTGCAGGTCTGCCGCATGTGTCCGGCACAGCTTACCGGCTGGCGCGCCGGGCGAAGGCGTCCTATGCGGTCGTCAAATCTCCTCACACCGTGCTGGATCATGGCTGACACGAAACAACCGCCTCACAATTTTAACTCGACCCGTGCCGACGCGCCGTCCGCCGTCCGTGTCCCGCCCGAATGGGCACCTCAGGCGGCGATCTGGACCGCTTGGCCGGCCGACCCGGACGAATGGAACGGCGATCTGGCGGCCCCGCGACGCGACGTCGCCGCGTTGGTGGCCATTCTTGCCGCCCACGGCAATCGCGTGAAGCTTCTTGCCAACGGGGCAGAGGCCGTTGCGACTGCGCGGCATGCGGTCGGCCGGGCAGCCGAAATCGTCGAGGCGGCCTACGGCGATATCTGGCTCCGCGATACCGGGCCGATATTCGCCCGTACCGGGGCTGGGGTTGCAGCGCTGCGCTTTGCCACCAACAGCTGGGGCGGCAAGTATGACCTCCCCGCCGATGCCACCGTCGGCGACGACATTGCGCGCGTTTCCGGCGCGCCGATTGCTCGATTTCCGTTCGTGTTGGAAGGCGGCGCCATCGACCACGATGGCGAGGGCACGATCCTGACAACGCGCCAGACGCTGCTCAACCCAAACAGAAACGGCTGGACGCGGGAGCAAGCGGAGGACGCGCTACGGTCGGCGCTCGGGGCGCGGATGGTCATCTGGATCGACGAGGGCCTGGCCAACGACCACACCGACGGCCACATCGACAACATCGCGCGGTTTGTCGGACCCGGCCGCGTCGTCTGTCAGGCGCCTGCGGGAGCCGACGATCCCAACGCCGCCACGCTCAACGCAATCGCACAGACGCTGGCGCTGGCGCGCGATGCCAATGGACGGCAATTGGACGTGGTGCGCATTCCCGGTGCAGGTCTCTATCGCAACCAAATTGGTGAGATTTCACCGGCCTCGCACATGAATTTCATCATCGCCAACGGCGTCGTCGTCGTCCCGGTGTATGGCACACCGACCCAGGCGGCCGCGCTCGATGCGCTACAGGGGGTGTTTCCGGATCGTGCGGTCGTCGGTGTACCGTCCACCGGATTGCTTGGATCGGGAGACGCCGGTGGCGGATCGTTTCATTGCATCACCCAGCAACAACCGATGGCGGGCGATGTCGGGATGGGCCAGTGAGAACCTGCGATATGACCATGAGCAACCGGGCGCGCAAAACAACCGTCGCCGCCATCCAGACGTCCTACGGCCGCGACATGGTGGAGAATATCGCCAAGACTGGCCGTCTCGTGCGCGAGGCGACAAAGCGAGGCGCACAGGTGATCCTGCCACCGGAACTGTTCCAGGACATTTATTTCTGCACGCGGCAGGACCCGAAATGGTTTGCCACGGCGTTCCCTGCGGGCGAGCACCCCGCCGTCACAGCGTTGGCTCCGTTGGCAGCTGAGTTGAAGGTCGTCATTCCGATCTCCATATTCGAGAAGGATGGGCCGTGTTATTTCAATTCCGTGGTGATCGTCGATGCGACCGGCGACATCCTCGGCGTTTATCGCAAAAGCCATATCCCGGACGGTCCGGGTTATATGGAAAAGTATTACTTTCGCCCCGGCGACACCGGCTACAAAGCTTGGCCGACGCGCTACGGGACGATCGGCGTCGGCATCTGCTGGGACCAGTGGTTCCCAGAAACGGCGCGCGGCATGATGCTACGAGGCGCTGAATTGCTGTTCTATCCGACCGCCATCGGCAGCGAACCGTATGACGCCACGCTCGATACCGCCTCGCGCTGGCAGCGCGCGATGCAGGGCCATGCGGTATCGAACGCAGTGCCGGTGATTGCCGCCAACCGCTTCGGCATCGAAGACAACGACGGCACGAAGCAACAATTCTATGGCCACTCGTTCATTGTCGATCATACCGGGGAAAAGGTGGCTGAACTCGGCTCCAGCGAGGACGGCGTCATCCTCTACACGTTCGACCTCGACGAGATCGAAGCGTATCGCGCCGACTGGGGTTTCTTTCGCGATCGCCGCCCGGATTTGACGACGGACTGAGCGGATGCCGGGCTGTTTGAAGGCTGGGCTGAGACCACCGTTTTCCGTCCGTTGCGCTGCCGATTGATCGGGAATACCCTGGCTGGATGAACGAGCATGTCCGGCCACCGCTGACCGATCACACCCCGCACCAACCGGAAGGGTTGCCAGCCCATCCCCGGCCACGGGCGGCGACGCAGGCGGCCGAAGGTTTGCCGCGTTGGCGCTGGACCACGGACGAGCTGATCCGCATGGTCGAGGCTGGGCTGCTTCACCCCGATGAACGCATAGAATTGATCGGCGGGGAGATCGTTCCGATGTCACCGAAGGGGCGGCGGCATGAGGTCGTGCGCGACGGCCTCGTGCGGTTTTGGAGCCGAGGTCAGCCCGTCGACGTCTGGGTGAGCGTCGAGCCACAATTCAATCTGTCGGATACGACCTACACCGAACCGGACGTTCTGGTGCTGCCGTGGTCGATCAAGACCTACGATCTCACCGGACCTGAAGCACTATTGGTTGTCGAGGTCGCCGAGACGAGCCTCGCGTACGATACCGGTGGGAAAGCAAAGATCTACGCGTCGTTTGGTGTGCGCGAGTACTGGGTGGTCAACGCAGTCACGCTGGAAACACGTGTGCATCGCGATCCCACGTCGGAGGGTTACGCGTCGATCGTTGCGCAACCGGCAACCACGACGCTGACGCCGCATCTCGTTCCGGCTCTGGCCGTGCGGCTCGCCGAACTCGACGTCACCTGATCCGGCGATATCGCCGACGGCGGGCGACGTTGTGCAGCGGGCGTGCCGAGGGTACTGTTGCAATCATGAACGAGCATGTCCGGCCACCGCTGACCGATCACACCCCGCACCAACCGGAACCGGTGGGGCTGCCAGCCCATCCCCGGCCACGGGCGGCGACGCAGGCGGCTGAAGGTTTGCCGCGTTGGCGCTGGACCACGGACGAGCTCATCCGCATGGTCGAGGCTGGGCTGCTTCACCCCGACGAACGCATAGAATTGATCGGGGGGGAGATCGTTCCGATGTCACCGAAGGGGCGGCGTCATGAGCAGGTCGCCGAAGAACTCGCCCAGTACTGGATCGCTCGCGATGCTGCTGGGGTCAAAATCAGCACCGAACGCCAGTTCAACTTGGACGAGGCGACTTACCGGGTGCCCGACATTATCGTCAGGCCGTCGACCATCAAGACATATGATCTTACGGGTGTTGAAGCCTTGCTCGTCGTCGAGGTGGCCGAGACGAGCCTCGCGTACGATACCGGCGGGAAAGCAAAGATCTACGCGTCGTTTGGTGTGCGCGAGTACTGGGTGATCAACGCTGTCACGCTGGAAACCCGTGTGCATCGCGATCCCACGCCGGAGGGTTACGCCTCGATCGTCGTGCAGCCTGTAACCGCAACGCTGACGCCGCATCTCGTTCCGGCGCTGGCCGTGCAGCTCGCCGAACTCGATGTGGCTTGAGATTGCCCATGCTCAGCCCTGACGAAATTGAACGATACAAACGCCATCTGGTGTTGCGCGAAGTTGGCGGGGCGGGTCAGCAGCGGTTCAAGGCTGCCCGGGTGTTGGTGATTGGAGCGGGTGGGCTCGGCTCGCCGATCCTGCTTTATCTGGCGGCGGCTGGCGTCGGTACGCTCGGCGTCGTCGATGACGATACGGTTTCGCTGTCGAACCTCCAGCGGCAGATCGTGCACGACACCGCCAGCGTCGGATCGGCAAAGGTCGCCTCGGCCACCGCCACGCTCGCGCGGATCAATCCGCATGTGACCGTCGAAACGCACGCGTGCCGGATCACGGCGGCGAACGCGCTCGACCTGATCGGGCGCTATGACATCGTCGTCGACGGATCGGACAATTTCGCGACGCGCTATCTGGTTTCCGACGCCTGTTATCTCGCCCAGCGGACGCTCGTGTTTGCAGCGGTCGGGCCGTTCGACGGGCACCTGACGACCTTGAAGCCGCATCTTGATCGCCCCGATGGCACGTCTTGGCCGACCTACCGCTGCCTGTTCCCCGACGCGCCGCCGCCCGGCACGGTGGCGAACTGCTCCGAGGTCGGTGTGCTCGGTGCCACGGTCGGCGTTCTTGGAACGCTGGCCGCAGTCGAAGTGCTGAAGGAGATCGCTGGTATTGGCGAAAGCCTTGCTGGACGGCTGATGTTGTACGACGGCCTCGGCTGCCGGTTCGAAACCGTGCAGTTTGCCTGGGACCCGGCCAATCCGTTGAGCGGCCGCAATCGGACGATCACCGATCTATCGGAACACGCGAACTCCGATGGCGGGCTGGCGTGCGCGCCAGCGACCGAAGTGCCTCGCTGTGATTTGCCCAGCACCTTACCGGCAGCCTGAGCGGCCGATGCCCATTCTCGACCCATCGCCCGATGCGCTCGCTGCGGCAGCTAGGCTGATCCGAAGCGGCGGGCTCGTCGGACTGCCAACCGAGACGGTTTACGGGCTTGCAGCGGATGCGACCAACGGCGAGGCCGTCGCGGCGATCTATGCACTCAAAGGCCGGCCACGATTTAATCCGCTGATCGTCCACGTTGCGTGCGCCGAGGCGGCGTGGGAACGCGCGGCGCCGACGGCGATGGCCGAAATGCTCGCCGCCCGGTTTTGGCCAGGGCCGCTGACGATGGTTCTACCGGCGCGGTCTGATAATGGGATCGCCGACCTCGCGACCGCCGGGCTCGACACGATTGCCGTGCGGGTGCCCGACCATCCTGTCGCGCGCGCGCTGATCGCGGATTCGGGTCGGCCGCTTGCGGCGCCATCGGCCAACCGGTCGGGGCGTATCAGTCCGACGACGGCTGCCGACGTGATCGCCGAACTTGGCGACGATCTGCCGGTGCTGGATGGCGGGCTGTGCTTAAGGGGTCTCGAATCGACAATTGTCGCGTTCGGGCCGTCGGGAGTAGTCTTACTGCGGGCTGGCAGTATCCCCGCCGCCGAGATCGAAGAGGCGTGTGGCGCGCCCATAATCCGGATGGACGGCACGGCTGGCGCAGCATCGGCCCCCATCGCGCCCGGTCAGTTGCAGAGCCACTATGCGCCGCGTGCAAAAGTGCGGCTTCGGGTCAGCGATTGGCGGCCGGGCGAAGCCCTGTTGGCGTTTGGTCCGACGTGGCCCGCAGCAAAAGTATTCGGCCCGGCCTCCGATCTTTCGATGTTCAACCTGTCGCCGACTGGCGACGTCGCCGAGGCGGCGCGCAACCTGTTTGGCGCGTTGCGGCGGCTGGATGCGAGCGGCGCACACACGATTGCCGTCATGCCGATCCCCGACGTGGGCCTTGGCGAGGCGATCAACGACAGGCTCGAGCGGGCGGCGGCCGACCGGAGTTCGGGCGCGCCGTCATGGGGCTAGCCTGCGTGTGAAGCAATAAGGCCCCGTAAATACTGGGTGCAATTTCCTTCCCGCGTTTGGCGCGAGCTTGCTATCGTCGATGGCCGCCCGACCTTTCATGGTCGATCACCCCCGCCCGCCGCCTGGAACCCGACATGCCGACACTGCTCGTCACGCACCCCTCATTTGTCGACCACGACACCGGCCCGGGTCACCCCGAGCGGCCTGACCGGATGCGGGCGATCGACCGTGTTCTGACCCACGAGCTTTATGCCGGGCTCAAGCGCGTCCAGGCGCCACTGCGCGAGGACGCCTTGTCGGCGATCCTGCTGGCACACCCGGCCGAACACGTCGCCAACGTCGAGCGCGCGCGGGATGCGGCCACGCACCAATCCGTTTACGTCGACGGCGATACGCTGATGTCGCCCAAGACCTATGAGCCGGTGATGCGCGCGGTCGGCGCCGGGCTGCATGCCGTCGACCAAGTGATGGACCCGAACTCGGGCATCAAAAACGCGTTCTGTCAGGTGCGACCGCCAGGACATCATGCGGAAGCGAAACGGGCGATGGGCTTCTGCTTCTACAACAGCGTCGCCATCGCTGCGCATTATGCGCGCAAGGCACACGGTGTCGAACGCGTCGCGGTGGTCGATTTCGATGTCCACCATGGCAACGGCACACAAGACATCTTCTGGTCCGACAGAAACCTGATGTTTGCGTCGACCCACCAGATGCCGCTCTATCCGGGCTCTGGGGCGATGTCTGAAACCGGCGTCGGCAATATTTGGAACGCCCCGCTACGGTCCGGCGATGGCGGCGACCGGTTCAAAGAAGCCGTCAAAACCCGCATTATCCCAGCGCTCGACAACTTCCGGCCGGACCTGCTGCTGATCTCCGCCGGCTTCGACGCCCACCGCGACGACCCGCTGGCGAGCCTCGAATTGGTCGAGGCCGATTTCCTGTGGATGAGCGACACGCTTGCTGACGTTGCCGACCGCCATTGCAAAGGCCGAATCGTATCGATGCTAGAAGGAGGTTATGATCTCAACGGGCTCGCCCGATCCGTCGCTGTTCACGTCAAGTCGCTGATGAACGCGTCTTCGTGAAGCCGGCGCCGCAAGGACGGGACCCGTCGACACTGTGCGACCCGAGCTAGGAGCTTCGATGAAAACGCAGACGAAATCGTTCACCGACATCAAAGAAATGACGTTCGAAACCGGCTTGAAAGAGCTCGAGACGATCGTCACGCGTCTGGAGCGCGGGGACGTGGCGCTTGAGGAAAGCATCTCGATCTACGAGCGTGGCGAAGCGCTGAAGCTGCATTGCGACCAGTTGCTTCGCTTGGCCGAGGCACGGGTCGAAAAGCTGACTTTTAATGCTGACGCCAGCCCGCGCGGTGCCGAGCCGCTCGACTCCGATCGCGGACCGCCGTTCTGAAGTGGAGTAGCCCCATCGCCCCAAGCAGGCACCAGCGGTGTTGCGCCGCTTTATCGATGCTCAGCCAATCGACTGGCGGAACAACTTTTCCGCCGCACTCTGCGAATCGGCGGGGTAGATTGACATCAGGGAAAGGTTGTCTGGGTGGAGCCGCTGTAGCGTATCCACTGCCCAAGCAACTAGCGCGGGTATCCGCTCACCGAGACCCAACTCTGGCAACGTACGTTTGAGTTCCAAAAGATGAGCAATATCTGCTCCTAAGCCGGAAGCTAAGCTCTCGCCACCAGGCGCGTTTGCGGCGCTCGCCAACAATTCGCCAAGTTGCATGGGTGGCGGCTTCCCAACGTGCGCCACATGAACTAGCGAGAGTAGTGGGCGGATAAGGTAGAAATACTTCTTGAGCTTAACCTGCTCGCGGCCGTCGATCTCGCTGCGCCATTGAGTACGGGCGATTGACCAATAGTGCCGAGCAAGAGCAGACGGGCTGGCATGGCGCTCGAAAAGCATGGTGACGGCGGGCCGAAAGGTCCCGTCATCTGCATAGTTGATCGGCGAGACCAGCCACTCGTACAGCACAGGGTTCGATTTCAACAGCAATCGCAATGCTTTGCGGACATCCCAGCCATTCAGGTCTATCAATCTTTCGTCGATGCCTTTTTCGATCACGTCGCGGCCGTCGGCGAGACGCAAATACCAATCGACTGTGTGAGCATAAATGAATCGAACGTCGTAATCGCTGTCCGGGGATGCGAAGCCCCATGCCCTGCTGCCAGATTCCGCAGCATAGAGGATCCGCACATTGTGTTCTGTGGCCACGGCAGCAAGTTTTGACGCAATGTGTGCCCTCACGTCCGGTCGAATGGGATCGGCTGATTTGGGTTGGTCCATGTCGTCAGTGTCGTTGTTCTGCCGAGCGCGCTGCTGGGCTCATTGGGTTTTGACATCGTAATAAGCTGGTGAACGGCTTGAACTATCGCAGTTTCAGCGTCGAGAGACCGATCAGGGCGAGGATCACCGAGATGATCCAGAAGCGCACGACGACGGTCGATTCCGACCAGCCCTTTTGCTCGAAATGGTGATGTAGCGGCGCCATCCGGAACACGCGCTTGCCGGTCATTTTGAACGACGCGACCTGGATGATGACCGACAGGGTCTCCAACACGAACAGCCCGCCAATGATCGCCAGCACGATTTCGTGCTTGGTTGCAACCGCCACCGCGCCGAGCAACCCGCCGAGCGCGAGCGAACCCGTGTCGCCCATAAAGATCATTGCTGGCGGCGCGTTGAACCACAGGAAGCCGAGCCCGGCGCCGATCACCGCGCCACATAGGATGGCGAGTTCGCCGGTTCCCGGCACATGGTGGATCTGCAGGTAGGTTGCGAACTTGGCGTTGCCCGACAGGTAGGCGATCAGCCCGAAGCTTGCGGCGGCGATCATCACCGGGACGATGGCAAGGCCATCGAGGCCATCGGTAAAGTTGACCGCGTTGCCCGCGCCGACGATGACGAACGCCGACATCACGATGAACAAGAAGCCGAGCGGGATGACCACGTTCTTGAAAAACGGCACAGTCAGCGCATCGGCCAATTTCGGGTTGCCGATCGACATGATGGCCCAGCCAGCCAGCGCGGCGACGGCGACCTCGAGGAAGAGGCGGAAGCGCCCGCCAGACCCGTCGCTCGTGCGTTTGGTGACTTTCAGATAGTCGTCGTAGAAGCCGATTGCGCCAAACGCGACGGTCACAATCAACACGATCCAGACGTATGGGTTTTTGAGGTTTGCCCAAAACAGCGTCGCGACGATGATGCCAGCCAGGATCATCAGGCCGCCCATCGTCGGCGTGCCGCGCTTGGCGAGGTGGGTCTTGGGGCCGTCTTCGCGGATCGGCTGGCCCTTGCCCTGCTTGATGCGCAGCATGTCGATGATCGCGGGGCCAAACAGCATCACGAACAACAGCGACGTGAAGATCGCCCCGCCGGTGCGGAAGGTCTGGTAGCGGAACACGTTGAGCGCACCGATCTGGTCGCTGAAGTTCACCAATTCGTAGAGCATGCGTGTCCCGTCTCCTCAAACTTGACTATTCGGCGGGCGATCGCTCCAGCAGGATGATCGCGACGATGGTTACGCTGCCCTAGCGCGGCGGCGCCGCGAGATCGTGGCGGGATTTCAATGCGTCGACCAATGGCGCCATTCGCGATCCGTTCGATCCTTTGATCATGACGACATCGCCAGGCCTGACCACGTCGAGCAGCGCTCCAACTAAGCCTGCCGACGTCTCAGCCCACGTTCCCTGGCGCGACGTGGGCAAGGCGGCGTAAAGATGCTTCATGTTCGGTCCGCACGCCAGCACCAGATCGACGGCGGCAGCATCGAGATCGGCCGCGAGCCCAGCGTGCAACTGGGGTGCGTCGGCACCAAGCTCCAGCATGTCTCCCAGCACGGCGATCCGGCGCGGATAGCGGTCGCGCGGCACTTGAGCCAGCATAGCGAGTGCGGCCCGCATTGATGCGGGGTTCGCGTTGTAGCTCTCATCGATCAGCAGGATTTCTGCCGATTGGCCGAGCAGCGTGCGGGCACCGCGACCTGCTGCAGGTGTCCAGCCGGATAGAGATTGTCTCGCCTTCTGCCAGTTTTGGCTCCGTTCGGTTTCCTCGGGCGAAAAGTGTTCCGTCCATGGGCCCAACAGTTCGTTTACGGTGAGCGCGACGGCGGACATGTTTCTAGCCATGTGTGACCCATCAGCGTTCCACTCGACATTGAACATGCGATCGGTGCCGCTCCCGAGCTTGATGACGACGAGCCTTGGCCCCGCGCTGGCCACGTGAGCATCAGCCGGGCTGTCGTTTGGCCCGCCGCCGAAACAGAATGTTCGAATAGTACATCCAGGTGCGACAGCACCTGCGAGAAGCTCAAAGTACTGGCTTTCAATCGGTAGTATGGCCGTGCCACCTGGTTCAAGACCTGCAAAAATCTCGGCCTTGGCCCGCGCGATGCCTGCAACCCCGTCGGGGAAATGTTCGATATGCGCTTCGCCGACGGTCGTTATGATTGCGATGTGCGGACGGACCATCCGGCTCAGTGGCGTGATCTCGCAAGCGTGATTCATGCCGATCTCGAACACGCCGAAGCGGGTGCTGGCAGGCATTCGGGCGAGCGTGAGGGGCACGCCCCAGTGGTTGTTGTAACTTTTCTCCGAGGCGTGCGTCGGCCCGATGGCCGCCAACGCGGTGCGCAGCATCTCTTTCGTCGTCGTCTTTCCAGCGCTTCCCGTCACCGCGATAACGCGGGCGTCCGGCGACAGGCGGTTGCGGGCGGCGCGCCCGAGGGCTTCCAGCGCGACGAGCGGGTCGTCGACACGCAGCAGCAAGACGTCGTCGGGTTGGCGGCCGTAATGGCGCGCAACAAGTGCGGCTGCGGCACCTTTGTTGAATGCGGTGGCGACGAAGTCGTGGCCGTCGCGCGTATCTTTGAGTGCAACGAATAGGTCGCCGGGTTTAATCGTGCGGGTATCGATCGAAACGCCAGTGATGTCGCCCGGAGTGGTCCCATCGCTCACGGCATCGGTTGCAGCGATCAGATCCGGAACCGTCCAAAGCGATATCATCACGGTCGAGTTTGGGGCCGAATCCATCATGCTGCCTCCCGTGCGGCCAACGCGGACCGCAGAACCTCGTGGTCGGAGAACGGCAGGACGGCGGTGCCGACGATCTGGCCGGTCTCATGGCCCTTACCAGCGACGACGACGACGTCGCCCTCGCCCATCATCGCGACGGCAGCCTTGATGGCTTCCGTGCGGTCACCGATTTCGCGCGCTCCGGACGCGCCAGCCAGGACCTCGGAGCGAATGGCGGCTGCATCTTCTGTTCGCGGGTTATCGTCGGTGACGATGACCACGTCGGCTTTATCTGCTGCGATGCCGCCCATGATCGGGCGTTTGCCACGGTCGCGATCTCCGCCACAACCCATCACGCAAATGAGCCTGCCGGTGGCAAAAGGGCGGAGCGCATCGAGACAGGCAGCGAGTGCTTCAGGCTTGTGCGCGTAGTCGACGACGCCGAGGCCGCCCTTTGCGCTCCCGACGACCTCGATCCGGCCGGGCACGCCGGTCAACGCTTCGAGTGCCCCGGCAATCGCGCGCTCTGGCGCTCCACAGGCCACGACCAGTCCGGCGGCCGTCAATGCGTTCTCGACCTGATACGCGCCGAGCAGCGGCAGCGTGACCACCGTTTCGCGTCCCAGGATCGAGAGCGTCAGGCGTTGGCGGAACCCGTCGCGCACCACATCGAGCAAGCGGATTGTGTCGCCGGTCGTCGCTGCAGCTTTACCGACCTCGATCACCGCAAGGCCGCGCTTGCGCGCCACGGCGGCGGCATCGGCGGAGCGCGCGCCATCGGTATTGATCACGGCCGGCTGGCCGGGCTGCAGCAGGCGCTCGAACAGGCCGAGCTTGGCGGACAGGTAATCGTCAACGGTCGGATGATAGTCGAGGTGGTCGCGGCCGAGGTTGGTGAAGGCACCTGCCGCCAGCGCAACGCCATCGAGACGGCGCTGGTCGAGCCCGTGGGACGATGCCTCCATGGCAAGGTGCGTGACGCCCTCGGCCCGCAGCGCGGCGAGCGTGGCCGCAAGCGTCACCGGGTCCGGCGTCGTGAGCGACCCGTAGGATGCCCCCGACGGCGACACCACGCCAAGCGTGCCAAGCGAGGCCGAGGCAAGGCCGAGGTGGGCAAAAATTTGGCGAGTGAACTCGGCAACCGACGTCTTGCCGCTGGTACCCGTCACGGCGACGATCGTATCGGGGCCCGGGCCATAGAAACGGGCGGCAACGCGGGCCAGCGCCAGTCGCGGCTCGGCTGCTCGCAGCACGGGCACCGAGCCAACTGCGTTGTCTGGCAGCACGGCATCCTCGGAGACCAGGATCGCGGCGGCACCCTTTGAGATGGCATCGCTGATGAATGACGCGCCATCGGCCTTGGTGCCGGGCATAGCTGCGAACAGCGCGCCGGGCGTCACCTTGCGGCTGTCGGCCGTGATGGCGGTGATCACGATTGCAGCGGAGCTGCCGCCATAAGACTCGTCGTCGGACATGCCCGGATTTGGCGTGTCGCGCGCGACGTCGGGTCCGAGCAGGCTGTCGAGGCGGATGGCCATGGACGGGATCGGGTCCGTTCCTGGTTTTGGGACGTCGACCGCCCGGCAGGGCTCGACTGGCGGATGGTTAACCGCCGACGCGCGTCATAGGGAGACTAGCTGCCATCGTCAAACGAAGGTCGTTCAGCCTCGCTCGGGCTTGGCGGCGGTGCCCTTAGCGGTGCGCATCATGTTGGCGAAGCGCGTGAACAAGTAGTGGCTGTCCTGGGGACCCGGGCTCGCCTCGGGGTGGTGCTGGACGGAGAACACCGGTTTGCCCTCGACCTGCAACCCACAATTCGTGCCATCGAACAGCGAGACGTGCGTCTCCGCTACGCCGGCAGGAAGGGTCACGCGGTCCACGGCGAAACCGTGGTTCATCGACACGATCTCGACCTTACCGGTGGTGTGATCCTTCACCGGGTGATTGGCGCCATGGTGGCCCTGCTTCATTTTGATGGTGTTGGCGCCAAGCGCGAGGCCGAGCATCTGGTGGCCGAGGCAGATGCCAAACACCGGCTTGCCACTGTCGACGAGTTCCTTGATCACGGGGACCGCGTATTTCCCGGTTTCAGCCGGGTCTCCGGGGCCATTCGACAGGAAAATTCCGTCGGGCTCGCGGGACAGGACATCTTCGGCCGTTGCGGTTGCCGGTAGCACGGTGACGCGGGCACCGGCCGAGGCGAGGCAGCGCAAGATGTTTTTCTTCAAGCCATAATCGATGGCGACGACGTGGAATTCGGGTGCTGTGTTTGGCTTGTACCCTTGGCCCCAAGCCCAGCGCGTTTCTTGCCACGCGTATGTCTGACCGGTGGTGACCTCTGGCACGAGATCCATGCCAAGGAGCCCCGGCCAAGCCTTGGCATCGGCCTTCAACTGCTCGATGTCAAAATGCCCTGACGGATCGTGCGCGACCCCCGCGTTGGGCATGCCCTTGTCACGGATCAGCACGGTCAGGGCCCGCGTATCGATACCGCTGATGCCGATAATTCCGCGATCTGCAAGCCACGTGTCGAAGTGCGCCGTGTCGCGATAGTTCGATGGATTGGTGATCGGCGCGCGCACTACAACACCTCGGACACCAGAGCGAGCCGCAGGGTTCGACATCTCGCTGTCCTCGGCATTGGTGCCGACATTCCCGACGTGGGGGAACGTGAATGTCACGATTTGTCCGGTGTAGGACGGGTCCGTCAGGATCTCCTGGTAGCCCGTCATGGCCGTGTTGAAGCAAACCTCGCCGACGGCCGCACCGACTGCGCCGAGACCATAGCCCGCAATGACCGTGCCGTCGGCGAGTACGAGACGCGCGGTCTTTACGCGTTCAACCCACGGTGGCGGGTTGGTGAGCGAGGCGGGGATCGAGTTGGACAAGGCGCGGGCTCCAAGCGGCGGCGCGAGGCGCGCCGGCGGCGGGGCAGGCCTCGAGAAACAGCGATGATGTTCGGTGAGGTCAAGCGCTTAGGGGAGGATCGCCCGCGCGTCAACGCGAGTGGCGAACGGTGCAAGGGCGGCTGACGGTTGCCGTGGGGGTCGGACGTGCTTAGACGTGCCACTCGATACGATCGAAACAGGAGATACCGCGATGCTGCGCGACAAGATTATGGCCGACATGAAAGACGCGATGCGAGGCGGCGACAAGGCCAAGGTTTCGACCCTGCGTTTGATGAACAGCGCCATTAAATCGGCCGACATCGAAGCCCGGCCCAAGGGCGTCGACGCAATCACCGACGCAGAAATCCTGCAGGTCTTCGCCAAAATGATCAAGCAGCGCCGCGACTCGGTCGAGCAGTTCACCACTGGCGGCCGCCCGGAACTCGCCGCCAGCGAACAAGCTGAGATCGTCGTCATCGAAAGCTATATGCCGCAGCAGATGTCGGAAGACGACGTAAAGGCGGCCGCGACGGCCATCATCGCCGAAATCGGTGCTGCCGGAATGAAGGACATGGGGAAGGTGGTCGCGGCGATGAAGGAAAAGTTCGCGGGCCAAATGGATTTTGGCAAGGCCAGCGGCGTCGTCAAAGACTTGCTGAAGTAAGATCGCGGCGGGCACGACCAATTTTGCCGACGGCGCGGACTGGGTGCAAACGGGGCCGGTTGAAAATGGGCAGCATGGAAGCGCGAACCCTCACCGCGACACCGAACGCGGCGATATCCGGCGGGGCAAAATCTTTCGACGTGGCGATCGTCGGCGCTGGCATCGTCGGCCTCGCCCATGCGCTGGCCGCCGCACGGCGCGGAAAACGCGTCGTCGTCATCGATCGCGACGCCCAGGCCAATGGTGCCTCGATCCGCAATTTCGGCTTTGTCACCGTGACCGGCCAGCAGTCCGGCGACTGTTGGCACCGGGCGATGCGGTCGCGCGACGTGTGGGATGAGGTTGCCGCTGCGGCTGGCATCCAGGTCGAACACTCGGGATTGGTCGTGGCGACGCGCCGAGCCGAGGCGACGCGCGTAATCGAGGCGTTTGCTGCAACCGACATGGGCCGTGACTGCCGGCTGCTCACGCCAGCAGAAGCCCGCGAAATCGTACCGGTGCTCCGCCATGACCAGCTCGACGGCGCGCTGTTTTCCCCTCACGAGCGGCGCGTGGAAAGCCGGACGGCGATTGCCAAGCTCGCGGCGTGGCTAGCTGAAGCCCACGGCGTGACGTTCCTCCGCTCGACGCATGTCCGCCATGTCGACCCGCCGCGCCTCGAGACGACCGCTGGCACGATCTACGCCGAAGCGACGGTCGTGTGTGCAGGCGACGAGTTTCGCACGCTGTTTCCCGAGCGGATCGCTGCTTATGGATTGACGCGGTGCAAGCTGCAGATGCTGCGGCTAGCGCCAGCTCACGGCAAGCCGCGTCCGACGTTAGGGGCGGCGGTGATGACCGATCTGAGCCTCGTGCGATATCTCGGCTATGCCGAATTGCCCGAAGCGGCGGCCCTCAAATCGCGGCTGGTCCACGAGCAGGCCGCGCTTCTCGATAACGGCATCCATCTCATCGCCGTGCAATCGGCCGATGGCTCACTCGTCGTTGGCGACAGCCATCACTACGGCGAGACGCCCGATCCATTCGGCAGTGCCGCCGTCGACCGCCTGATCCTCGATGAATTCGATGCCTTGCTCGACATGCCCGGATATGCGCCCGTCGAGACCTGGACAGGCATTTATGCGTCCGCTGCCGACCGGCTGATGCTCGTTGACCGGCCGACAGACGCCGTACGCATCGTCATCGTCACCAGTGGGACAGGCGCCTCGACCGGGTTTGCCATCGGCGAAGAGGTGATCGGCGAGATCTTCGACAGTGCGGCTCGCGTTTCGAATTGATGCCGTAGGTCGGACGTAATCTGGTCAGCATCAAAGTCGTCATGGGGCAAGAGATAGGCAGGACAGCAATGGGTGCCGACGCATTAAAAGCGATCGTTTTCGACTGGGCCGGGACGATGGTCGACCACGGCTCGCGGGCTCCCATGGGGGCCTTTGTCGAGGTGTTTGGCCAGTTCGGCATCGAGCTCACGATTGCGGAGGCCCGTGGCCCTATGGGGCTACCGAAGTGGGACCATATCGCGACACTTCTGGCCGTGCCGGCGATTGCCGCGCGCTGGACGGCAAAGCATGGAGCTCCGCCGTCAAGGGCCGACATCGACCGCATTTATGAAGTGTTCGTTCCGTTGAACGCCCAAGTCGTGACCCAGTATGCCGATCTCATTCCCGGCGTCGTCGAAGCCATAGCGTCGTGCCGGGCGCGCGGCATGAAAATCGGCTCGACGACGGGATACACGCGCGAGATCATGGAACGCCTCCAACCAGCAACCACAGCCCAAGGGCTCGTGGTCGATAACCTCGTCTGCGCTGGCGACTTGGTCGGCGGGCGGCCAGGTCCGCTGATGATGTACCGCTGCTTCATCGACCTCGACGTTTGGCCCGCCCACCGAGTGATCAAGGTCGACGACACGACGGTCGGCATTCTCGAGGGGCGCCATGCCGGATGCTGGACGGTCGGGGTTTCCATGTCGGGCAACGCGTTGGGGCTGTCGCTGCCGGAACTTTCGGCCCTTCCGGAAACCGATCGCGACGCGGCGCGCGCGGCCGCCGTGCGGTCGCTGTCCGAGGCTGGGCCGGATTACGTCATCGACAGCGTGGCGGCGTTGATGCCTGTGATCGACGACATCGAGCGACGCATCGCGGATGGCGAGCGCCCACCGCCGGTTATGGGGTGAGGTCGGACGCTGACGACGGATGCCCGGGTCACGGGTGGCGGTGCGGGCAGGGCAGGGCAGGGCGGTCATTTCGACCGTTTGGCGATCGCAAGTCCGGATACGTCTTTCGCCGACAGCCCGCCCATCTTGCACACGATCGCCCACTCCTGGTGTGTCACCGGCTGCACCGACAATCGCATCGACGTGACGAGCGCCATTCCAGCAAGCTCGGGGTTGGCTTTGACGTCTCCAAGCGTTACCGGGCGCGGCAGATCACGCACGGCTTCAACGTCGACGCACTCCCACGTACCAGTCGTGTCATCAGGGTCGGGGTGCGCCAGCGCAATCACCCTTACGATCCCGACAATCTCTTTGCCGATGTTGGAGTGGTAGAAGTAGGCGAGATCGCCGATCTGCATCGCGCGCATGTTGTTGCGGGCGAGATAATTGCGAACGCCGGTCCAAGGTTCACCGGCCGCGCCGCGCTCTTTCTGGTCCGCCCACGAAAATACGTCGGGCTCCGACTTTAGCAGCCAGTAATTCGGACCTGATCCGGATCGAGCCGACTTGGTGCTCGACGAGACGGACGAATCCGGTCTTTTCTTATCCATATCAGTATATTAGCCTCAGCCATCTTGTCTCGATCCGGATCACAGCGTCCCATACCATGCCGCTTTTGCCGTGTGATCAGCGTGTGATCAAGATTCGAAGACGTGAGCACGATCACGGGCCTTCGCGCCTCGCGCATGTTCTTCTCGCACAGACTGCGTCGTTTCCGGGCTACTGCCGTTGCGCATCAGAGGGCGTTTCCTCGTCAGAAGTCGGCACGAGTTCGGACGCCGGTGTTGGAGGCGGTGTTGGCAGCGTTGTGGCGCTGCGTTCGCCTGCTAAAACTTCGATTTCGCGCGCGTCCGTCAGGCTGATCCTCGGTCCGTTGGCCGTACTTTCGATCCAGCCGCGCACGCGCACCTCGGCGTTGATCAGATGGCGCCAATTCTCGGTGGCTCGTTTGCGTTTCCATCGCCCGGCTGGCGCCTCGTCAGCGGGCGCGGCCGCCGTTGCCGGATGGGCAGAACTTGCGACGCCTTGCGGTATGACCACCGTCATCGTTCGGATTGGGTAAGGACGGGTTGCGGGACGGGTTGCATCAGGACGCCGCGCTGGAACTGGCGGAGCCTCGAAAGTCAGAAGCGTTGCACCGCGGTCGCTGCCAGTGCCAGTCGAGACCTCCGCGATCTTGCCCGTGATCGTCTGGAATGTATCGGCCAGCGCCAACAGATCGGTGATCCTGCTGGCATCACGGTCAACGAAAGCGCCGGTTGCCCAGTGCCCGAAGCTGCCAGCGCGTGCGGCTTGCTCAGCCAGGAGCAGATCGTCGAGGCATGCCGTGCTGCCGGGCAGCGCGTAGGCGCGCGCCCAGCCGTCCGAGACGAGGCGGCCTTGGACCCATGTCGAGGCGACGGTGGTTGCGGGTCCGCTGCCATCGCGCTGCGGCTCGCCGACCAGAAACACCTGGGCCAATAACCGGCCGTAGCGGTCGGTCCGGCGTCCCGACACTGCGATGTCGACGGGACGCCCGGCCGCGATGCCCGTGAGGGCGGACCGGGTTTGGGCTTCGGCGGGCGTCGACGGCGTTTCTCCCATCGCGTGCGGGGGCAACGCGCCGACGAGCTTGACCTCCTCACCGGTGTCGAGAGCGAGCGTGTCGCCGGCAACGATCTGCGAAACTGTGCGCCGCTGCTCATGATATAGCGTGCAGGCCCATGCGCCGTCTGTTGTGGTCAACGCCGCCGCAAGTGCCACCGCCCATGTAACGAATGCGGTCGCCGCATGTTTCCGGCTCTGCCAACAGCGATCCTCGGCAGCCTCAGCATGGCGATCACGCCGATATCGGCCTCGATGCCCCGTCACACCAGCACGTCGTCGGCGAGGTCGGCGATGCGTGTGTTTGCGACCGTGACGCTGTTGCCGCCGAAGGCGATAATGGCGTGGGAGCCCGACTGCGTGATGACCAACTCGCTGTAGGCGTCGAGGCCCGTCACGTTCGAGAAGTCGAGGGTGTCCACGTCGTTTTGGAAGTCCGCCACGCGGTCGGCGCCCCAGTTGTCGCCGAACATGAAGACGTCCGATCCGCCGCGGCCGCTCAGCACATCGTCGCCAGCCCCGCCGTCGAGCGTCTCGCTCCCAGTGTGGCCGGTCAGCGTGTTGGCCAGTTCATTGCCGGTCAGTCGGAGCCCCTCGACGCCGCGCGACGACAGCGTTTCAATCGATTGCCCGTTGGCGAGGGTGTAGTCGACCGTCGTCCACACGCGATCGTTGCCCTCTGCTGCGAATTCGAAAATGAGGTCGCCGGCGGCGTCGACATAAAATGTGTCGTCGCCAGTGCCGCCGATCATGATATCGACGCCGCTGCGGCCATCCAACCGGTCGTTGCCAGCCCCGCCATCGAGCGTTTCGCCGCCCTTATGGCCGATCAGCGTGTTGGCCAGTTCGTTGCCGGTCAGGTGGATGCCTTCGACGCCGTTCGCATAAAGCGTTTCGACTTCTTGGCCCGCCCTCAGGGCAAAGCTGACCTTGGCATAAACACGATAATTGACGCCGTCGCCGATGGCCTCGAACACGAGGTCGCCGGCGTTGTCGACGTAGTAACGATCGTCCCCCTCGCCGCCGGTGAGGCTGTCGGCTCCGCCGCGGCCATCGAGTGTGTCGTTACCCGCGCCACCGGAAAGTGTCTCGCTGCCGGTGTGGCCCACCAGAGTGTTGGCAAGCTCGTTGCCGGTAAGGCGAATACCCTCGACGGCGCGCGACGACAGTGTCTCGACCGATTGCCCGGCACCCAGGGCAAAGTCGACCGAAGCCCACACCCGGTCGCTGCCCTCGCCCGCCAATTCGATAACAAGGTCGTCCGTATTGTCGACGTAGAACGTATCGTCGCCCACCCCCCCGATCATTGTATCGGCTCCCGCCCGACCGTCGATAAGGTCGTTACCCGCTCCGGCGGATAAAACGTTGGTAGCGCCCGAGCCGATCAGCCGGTCATTCAAGCTGGAGCCAATTGCGTTTTGAATGCGCACGAGCGTGTCGGTCGACGCGACATCGGTGCTGCTATCGGGCGCCAACTCTTCGACAGAGTTTGCCGACAAGTCTATTCGTACTGCTCCAGCCGCACCAGTGTAGTCGATAGTATTGTTGCCGGCGCCACCGTCGACGATATCCTGACCGCCACCGGCGATAATGAGATCGTCTCCCGCTGTTCCGATCAAATTGTCGGCGCCTTCGGTTCCAGCGGTGACGAAGACCTCTGGCGCGATGTCGCGACCGGTGACGCTTACGCTGGCAAGCGCGGTCGAACGTTGGCCATTGACTGCCTCGAGCGTGTATTCGAAGCTGACGACGCCGACGTAACCGGCCGTCGCCGACAGCAATACGTCTCCATTTGCATCGAGCGTTACCGACCCGATGCTGGCTTGCCCGACCGAGATCAACCGCAGGCCTTCGCCAAGGTCGTTGTAGAGAAAGGCTTCGGCAGGGATTGCTACATTAGCGGCAAATACGTTGATGGCGTCATCGGCGATCGCGCGCGGCGGCGTATCGTCAAGAATTGGTGGCGACATCGCCAGAAGATCGGCGCGCGACAGCGGCGCTGCGTTTTGGAAGGTTATCGTTTCGATGCCCTCGCCACGCATGAAGCCTTTGATGGTGACGCGTCCGCCGGCAGGAAAATCAAGGACGACATCGTCGGGTGCAGCGGCGAGCCGGTAGACGCGCATGCCATCCGGTCCTTCCTCGCCGCCGAGAAGGAGGGTGTCCGTGTCGCTCGCGTCGCCGTTGTCTGCGATCGATATGTGACCGTCCTCGACAAAGTAGACGTAGGTATCGTTGCCCTCGCCACCGTCGAGCGCGTCCCGGCCGCCGCCCCCATACAGCGTGTCGTCACCGCGTTCGCCGAAGAGCACATTGTCGGCACTGTTGCCTTCGAGTGTGTTGTCGAGCGCGTTGCCAGTGCCAAAAACCGCAGAGTCGGTAAGGATCAGGTGCTCGACATTGGCCGACAACGCGAAGTCGATCGAGGCCTCGACCGTGTCGACCCCCTCGCCGGCGAATTCGATGACGACGTCACCAGCGTTGCCGACGATGAACGTGTCGTTGCCGGTTCCACCCGTCATGATGTCGTCGCCGGCACCGCCGTCGAGCGTGTCATCACCGGCGCGCCCGTCGAGCACGTCGTTCCCATCTTCGCCGTAAAGCGTGTCGTCTCCGCTGCTGCTGATGACCGTGTCGTCTCCGGCCTCAGCACGCACGACCTGCCGAATGGCGGAAGCGGTTTCGATCCGGTCGGACTCGGAGCCGCCGGATATCAGGAGTTCAGGGACTTCGGCGTTTTCATTCGGACGGCGGTCGGCGGTCGGTTGCTCTCCGAAGCCCTCGAACAGGCTCCCGCCGTTCACCAGATCATTGACGATTTCGTCCCAGTTCGACGATTCCGAAACGGCGCCCAACGCACCTATCAGTTGATCTTCACTGAACTCGACTGTCGGAAAGGTCAGGCCGAAATCACCATCCTTAAAATTCAGAATACGCACGTAAACAGTGGGCTGTCCCTCGACGCCGATGCCTTCGATGTCTTCGCCATTTGGACCTTGTTCGGGAAAGACCGCGGGAACCCGCGATCCGGGCGAGATCTCGATGACGAGGTCGTCGCCATCCTTTATGTAAGACACATTGCCGGCGAAAGTCAGAATTCCTTGTGTCAGGTCGGTGTTGTTGACCTGCTGGTGCTGGGTCTGATGAAATAGGCTGCCGAGGTAGACCTCGTTGGGCTCGAAGTTGAGGCCGCCCTTCAACTGGAACAAAGCGCTATTGTCGAATGCGCTCAACTTGCCGTCGAAGAAACCATAGGAGACGAATAGTTGGTCGGCCGCGTCGCCGCCGTCGATAATGACTTCTGTGACGAGTTCCTCGGTCGAGAAAGCCGAGATGACATAGTCATCGTCGCCAAGGCCGCCGGCGATGAACGAGCGCCCGCCGCCTGCAATGATGGTGTCGTTGCCGTCGCCACCCTCGATCTCGATGTCGTAACCGCGTGCTCCTGTCTTGCCGCCTGCCGTGACGTTGCGCGCGTCGATGAGGTCGGCGCCGGCACCGCCGTCAATCCGCAGCGTCTCCGACGGCAGATAGATAAAGTCATCGTAGGCAGAGCCGATGATGTCTTCGGCGTTGGCGATCCACCACGCGTCGGACGTTCCCGATAGGCCGATGTCGAGCTTGAATTCAAAAGGATCGACGGGTGTGATCATCACCCGCCCACCTGCTTGCGACAGGTCGAACTGGTCGCCATTGCCGCCGTCGTCGTCGCCCATGTCGAAGCGGATTTTGCGAAACGTGATCGCCACATTGGGGCCGATGACGATCTGGTCCGTCTTGTTGCTGACGATAAAGTCGTAAATCGACGACAGCCAGTCCTGGGAGCCGGAACGATCACCAAAGCCTTCTGAGGTGACGATCAGTTCGGGCAGCTGATGAAAGCCACGGCTGCCAGAACCGACATCGACAAACAGACGACCAGCCCCATTATAGACGATCGTGTCGGTGCCATCCTGTTCGAACTTCAAGCGGGGGTCGCCGCCATGATAAATGTTGAAACCGGACGACCAGACAAACTGATCGTCACCGTTGCCGCCGAAGAGTTTTTCGACTGAAAACCGCCCGCTGTCGGTTCCAAACAGAACGTCGTTGCCGTTGCCGCCCGACACCGTGCTGAAGTTGACAGTCGGCATCGTTATGCGATCATCGCCGCCGGTGCCGACGTAGGTCTGGAGACCGAACGTGACGCCCTTTCCGAACGATGGAAACGAATTTGCGTCGAGCCCGACCTGAACCATCATCGACGAAATGACCGATGATGAATTCTGTGTCGGGAAGTTCGTATAGTCGCCGTTGAACGCGTAATACTCGAACTTTCCGGTGTTGATGCCGTCAGCGTAGGCGGACATCGTGGCCCACGCCAACTCGGGGATCTCGACCGGGAGTATCGTGCTGTAACGCGACTCGGGCGAGCCGATCGCCTGGACGAGGGCGTCTCCGCGCAGGTTGCCATTCGCGCGCGCTAGCGTAGTTATTCCGTCCGCACCTTGGACCGATAATTTCGGCAGGCCGCCGGCACTCGACGTCAACACGCCCTCCATGACGTACCAAGTATCTTGGGGGATCGCGCCTGGATACGGCGACCGATCGAAGGTCAGCTGGAGATGGTCGAGGCCGAAAAAACCCAAAAAGAAGCGACCGATCGGCACGGCTTCCACGCGAACAGATGACATTTAACACCCCCAGAACACATACTCGAAACATCACGTACGGCTCGAACGGTCCTGGACCAAATCCCCGCTCAGGTTGTGCTTTACTGAACGCTGGTCGCCATTGAACGCCGTATTTTATGGGCATTAACCTCTCATTAAGCAGTATTTTTCAATTTATAGTTGTGCAACCGAAAAGCGTCTTGGCGAAGAACCTTTGCTTTTTCGACGAAATTGCTGGGTTGCGGGCCTGGCTCGGCCGCTGACGCGATTGACAGCGCGGGTGCGTTCGGGCAATTCCCAGGTTCAGCTCGGGTTGTCACAACAGCCCGCTCACGTTCGCCAGCGAGTTTTCGCTGCCGGGCGCAATTCGTTTTGGCCCGTCAACTTGCGAACTTTGCGAATTCAAGGGACATCGAGATGCTGAAGCTGTGGGGCCGGACAACGTCGGCCAACGTGCAGAAAGCGATGTGGGCGCTGGCCGAACTAGGCTTGGCTCACGAGCGCGTCGATGCGGGTGGAGCGTTCGGTGGCCTCGACGCGCTGGAGTATGCGGCGATGAACCCTAACCGGCTGATCCCCGTGTTAGCCGACGGCGACTTGGTGCTTTGGGAGAGTGAAGCGATTGTCCGCTATCTCGCTTCGACCTACGGCCGCGGCAGCCTTGGCCCCGTCGATCCGAAGGCTGCTGCGCTTGCCGACCAGTGGATGATGTTTTCGGCTACGACGTTGCAGCCCGAGATCATCGGCGTGTGCTTCACGCAGTTGGTGCGGACGCCGTCTGCCACCCGCAACATGGCAGCTGTCGATGCCGCTGCCTCGAAGGCTGGCGAAAAGCTTGCCATCCTCGACCGGCAGCTGTCTGGCCGGCCGTTTCTGCTCGGCGATACGCTGACCATGGCCGACATCTCTGCGGGCACATTGATGTATCGCTATTTCACGCTGCCGATTGCGCGGCCGAAGCTCGCGAACGTCGAGGCATGGTACTCGGGCCTTTGCACGCGACCGCCCTATCAGGGCTCCGCGATGACCGGCTATTCGAGCCTCCAGGTGGCATAACGCAAACATGTTCCAGTCGCTGTCCGATCGTCTGAATGGTGTCCTCGACAAGATCCGGGGCCGCGGCGCGCTGACCGAAAGCGATGTCGGCGAAGCGATGCGCGAGGTGCGCCGCGCGCTGCTCGAAGCCGACGTCGCGCTCGACGTGGTGCGCGGGTTCATCGACGCGGTGAAGGCCAAGGCGATCGGGCAAGAGGTTATCCGCTCCGTCAAACCGGGGCAGATGGTCGTCAAGATCGTCCACGACGAACTCGTCGCGGTGCTGGGATCGACGGCCGAACCCATTGACCTCGCTGCGACGCCGCCGGTCGGCATTCTGATGGTCGGGTTGCAGGGCTCTGGCAAAACGACGACGACGGCCAAGATCGCCTACCGGCTGACCAATCGCGATCGCCGTAAGGTGCTGATGGCCTCGCTCGATACGCGGCGGCCGGCAGCGCAGGAGCAGCTTCGCGTTCTCGGCGAGCAGACCGGTGTCGCCACGCTGCCAATCGTGGCGGGGCAGACGCCGGTGCAGATCGCAAAGCGCGCGCTCGATGCGGCCAAGCTCGGCGGCTACGACGTTGTCATCTACGACACCGCAGGGCGCGTCACCGTCGACGAAGAGCTGATGGACGAGGCGGCCGAGGTCAAGCGGATCGTTGCGCCGCATGAGGTGTTGCTGGTCGTCGACAGCTTGACCGGACAGGATGCGGTCAACACCGCAACGGCGTTCGACGGCCGCATAGGTATTACCGGTACGGTGCTGACGCGGGCCGACGGCGATGGCCGAGGTGGCGCGGCGCTATCCATGCGCGCGGTCACCGGCAAGCCGATTAAGCTGCTCGGCATCGGCGAGAAGTGGGACGCGCTCGAGGATTTCGACCCCAAGCGTGTCGCCGGTCGCATCCTCGGCATGGGCGACATGGTCGGCCTCGTCGAGAAGGCGCTGGAAACCGCCGATATCGAAAAAGCGCAGGGCATCGCGCAGAAGATGCAGAAGGGCATCTTCGACCTCGAAAGCATGGCCGCGCAGCTCGTGCAGATGCAGAAGATGGGCGGCATGGGCGGCCTGATGGGGATGATGCCGGGCGTGCGCGGCATGAAGGACCAGATGGCGGCAGCGGGCGTCGACGACCGCATGCTCAAGCGACAGCACGCGATCATCCAGTCGATGACGCCAAAGGAGCGGCGCAATCCGAAGGTGCTCGACGGCAAGCGCAAGCGGCGGATCGCGTCGGGCTCGGGCACCAAGGTCGAGGAGATCAACCGGCTGCTCAAACAACATCGCCAGATGGCCGACATGGTCAAGGAGATGGGCCGCAACCCGGGCATGATGAAGAAGATGATGGCCGGCATGGGCCTTGGCGGCGGGGCCGGTGGTATGGGCGGGTTTGGCGGGGCACCGGGTCCCGACGAAATGGCGCGCATGGAAGCCGAGTTGATGAAGCTCGACCCCAAGGCGATCGCGGCATTGCCGCCGGAAGTCCGCGCGCAGTTTCCAAAGCTCGGTGCGGGCAGCGGGACGGGGCCACTCAGTCCGGGGTCGCTGACTCCGGGGGGGGCTGCAACTGGCGCGCCAGGGCTGCCGGGCTTGAGCGGGATCGCCTCTCGCGGGCTTCCCGGGTTGCAAGGATTACCCGGCCTTGGCGGCAAGTTTCCGAGTTTTCCGGGGAAGAAGAAATGACCGGGACTTTCGCGGCAGGCATCTGCCAATCGGCGAACACCTGAAACAATTCGATCAATCGTCAACAATCGACGTCAACTGAAGGAAAGAACCACATGTCCGTCAAGATGCGCCTCGCCCGTGGCGGCGCCAAGAAGCGCCCGTATTACTACATCGTGATCGCCAACGGCACGGCACCGCGCGATGGCCGCTATATCGAGCAGATCGGCACGTTCAACCCGATGCTGAAGAAGGACGATCCGACCCGCGTGTCGCTCAACGTCGAACGCGCCGCCCACTGGCTCAAGTGTGGCGCGCAGCCGACCGATCGCGTCGCCCGCTTTCTCGATGCCGCTGGCTTGATGAAGCGCACGGCGTCGAACAGCCCCGAGAAGATGTTGCCGAAGAAGAAGGCACAAGAGCGCGCTGCGGCTAAAGCCAAGGCCGCCGAAGCCGCCGCGACGGCTGCTGCTGCCGCCGAGTAAGGCTGACGGCTTGCTTTCGATGGCCTGCACCTGACCCGGCATCGATGCTGGGCTGGGGCAGGTGGAATAAATTCGCGCGGCTTGTCGGCTTGTCTGGGTGGCCCGCCTCCGCGGGCCATGACGGTGGTTGGGGAACGGGCGTCGTGGAACGGGCGTTGCAACGATCCGCGAATCAACCGGGCTCTCCGAAGCGGACGTACTTTCTGGTGGCCGCCAAATTCAACCGCGCTCGTGTTCCGATGGCGTCATCGCCGTCAGAGCGAACGCATGAACCTGCTTGCCGACGACACCGTCCAGCAATCCGTTGACCATCCGGTGACGGTCGACCCGCGATTTGCCTTCGAATTTGGTTGACACGACAAGCACGCGGAAATGGCTTTCGCCGGTCCCGGGCGAGCCTCGGTGACCCGCGTGGAGTTCACTCTCGTTGATGATGTCGAGACGAGACGGCTCAAGCCCAACCAACAGTTTTTCGCGTATGGAAGCCTCGACAGTCACGTTGCGCCTCTCCATTGATGGGTTGCAAACCATTCATCCGTAACACTGCGACCACACAAGACTGCAGCGGCATTGCGACCCGCTCAAGCAGCCTTGTGCTCGCGCATCCGTTCTGGTCAAACTCGCCGGCCATGAAGCAACCATCGAAATACTTCGATAGCATCCGCATCAGCGGCAACAAGCGCGCGCGCCCCGCCGACTTGAAGCGTGAGGCGCCGTCGTCGCCTTGCGAGTGGAAGGGCTGCGGCAAACCTGGCGGGCACAAGGCTCCCAAAGGACGCGGCCGCGACGGAGAATACCACGTGTTCTGCGTCGACCACGTTCGCCAGTACAACGCGAGCTACAACTACTTCGACGGCATGAGCGACAGCGAGGTCGAGGACTTCCGCAAGGACGCGCTCACCGGCCATCGCCCGACCCGTCCGCTCGGCGCCAACGCCGCTGCTTCGAACGCGACCGCGCGCGGCGACCATATCAATGCCGGGCCCGATCCGTCGCTGACCGCCGACCGGCTCCGCGATCCGCACGCGTTTTTTGCCCAGCGCGCACGGGCTGCGCGCGAAGAGGCGAAAATGGCGCAGCGCAAGCTGAAGCCGCTGGAGAAGAAGTCGCTGGACGCGCTGAATTTGACGGCGGCGGCGGGCAAGGACGAGATCAAGGCGCGCTATAAGGAGCTGGTGAAACAGCACCACCCCGATGCCAACGGCGGTGATCCGCGTTCAGCCGACAAGTTGCGCGAGATCATCCAGGCCTACAACTTCCTGAAACAAGCCGGCATGGTCTGACCACCTTCCAGTAACGAGGCGCGCCAGCGCTTCGTCGCACTGTTTTGCTGGGACGCTGGTCCTGCTGGATGTTAGGTTCGTGACCATGCCGAGTTTTCCGGGCCGGATGCCACCTTGAACGCCGGTGCGTCGTTCCGCAGCACGGGCGCAAAGCGGTACGATTTGGCGCGACACTAAGTGGTCGACGGCCGCCACGACTAGCGGCATCATCTCATGGAATTCAATCCCGGGACGGCACTGTGCCAGCCCGGCCCTCAACTGGACCAAGCGAACCGAATGCGCGCTGATACGACATTGAAGCCCAACGGCACGTCGGCCATGCCCGATATGACCGTTTCTGTGCGGCAGCTGTTTGGCATCGACAGCGACATCGACGTGCCGGCCTACTCAAAAGCGGGCGAGAACGTGCCCGACCTCGATCCGGATTATCTGTTCAACCGGGAGGTCACCCTGGCGATCCTGGCGGGGTTCAAATACAATCGCCGCGTGATGGTCCAGGGCTATCACGGCACCGGCAAATCGACCCACATCGAACAGGTCGCCGCGCGGCTGAACTGGCCGTGCATTCGCGTCAACCTCGACAGCCACGTGTCGCGCATCGACCTCGTTGGCAAAGACGCGATCGTGCTCAAAGACGGCAAGCAGGTCACGGAGTTCCGCGAGGGCATCCTACCGTACGCGTTGCAGACCAACACCGCGCTGGTGTTCGACGAGTACGACGCTGGCCGACCGGACGTGATGTTCGTGATCCAACGCGTGCTCGAGACGTCTGGCAAATTGACACTGCTCGACCAGTCGAAGGTGATCCGCCCGCACGCCGCGTTCCGGCTGTTTGCGACGACCAACACCATCGGGCTCGGCGACACGTCGGGGCTCTATCACGGCACGCAGCAGATCAACCAGGGGCAGATGGACCGCTGGTCCGTCGTGGTGACGCTGAATTATCTACCGCACGACGACGAGGCGCGCATCGTGCTGCAGAAGGTCAAATCGTTCGGCAAGACAGACGCCAAGCGCAAGCAGGTTTCGGCCATGGTCCGCGTTGCCGATTTGACGCGGGCAGCCTTCGTCAACGGCGATCTGTCGACCGTGATGAGCCCGCGAACCGTTATCACCTGGGCGCAGAACGCGGAAATCTTCGGCGATATCGGCATGGCGTTCCGGCTGACGTTTCTCAACAAGTGCGACGAACTCGAGCGGCCGATGGTTGCTGAATTCTACCAGCGGTGTTTTGGCGAGGAGCTGCCGCAGAGTTCCGCCAACATCGCCATGGGGTGAGAGCCGACGTGAGCCACCCTTCAGCGATGATGCCCGGCATGACCCGCTCGGCCCACTACCGGTTCGACGCGGCGGCGATCAGCGTGTTCGCGATGGGCGCTGGCGATATGAACCCGCTTCACCACGACCCGGAGTTCGCGGCTACGACCCGCTTTGGCGGTATCATCGCGAGCGGTGCGCAAATGGCCGCCGTGCTGATGGGGTTTGGCGCGAAGTTCATTTCCGAGCACGGCGAGGCGGTCGGCCTCGAATTCACGTATCGGTTTATGAAAGCCGTCCCGGCCGGGACCGAGGCAATCTTGTCGTACACAATCCTGTCGGCCGAACCGCACGTCAAACTCGGTGGCACGCTGCTGACGTTCGAGGGCGCGATCACCGACGACGCTGGCACGCGTTATGTCACCAGCAGCGGCAAGGCCGTGATTTTCGACACGCCAACCGGGGCGGTGTAACCGATCAGATGGCCCAATCTCCAGCCCCGTCAAAGCGCAAAGAACCGCCGATCGAGCCGCTGAAGCGCGCGCTCGGCGCGACCTGCCGCGCGATGTCGGGCGATAAAGACATGGCGGTCAACTTTGGACCGGGTCCGCCGGATCTGGTCGGCCATACGATGCACTTGCCGGAAATGTCGCGCGTGCCGACCCGGCGCGAGATCGCCGTCGTGCGCGGATGGGCGGACGGGCTGGCGTTGCGGGCCGCGTTCCACAATCCCAAGCTGCACACGCGCAATTCACCGTCGCAGGGTCCAGCGCGCGCCGTCTACGATGCGATCGAGCGGACGCGCATCGAAGCCGTGGGGGCGGCGCGGATGGACGGCGTTGCGCAAAACCTCACGGCGCGATTGCAGGATTATTATGCGCAGCCGCGGTTCACGGAAGCTCGGACCGACAGGACGGCGCCGCTCGAAGAGGCCGTGGCGCTATTGTTGCGCGAGCATCTGACCGGGCAGGCGCCGCCATCGCCGACGGCAGCGGCCATCGCAGATGCGTGGCGCATGTCGGTCGAGCAGCGTGCCGGGACGACGCTTGGCCGGATGTCCGACCTTATCGAGGACCAGGACGCATTCGGACGCTTGGCGCGCGAACTGTTGCGCTCGCTCGATCTCACCAGCGAAGACGACATCGAGGCGTCGCAGGCCGAGACCGAGACCGAAGAGCCGCCGCCGTCGGAGGGCGGATCGGAGGAAGCCGAAGACAGCGAGACCGGCTCGCAAGGCCAAGACCAGACCGAGGAACAGCAGCACGAGGACGGCGAAGCGGGCGAGACGGAGGAGAGCACAGACGCTGCGCCGAGCGATCAGGACGAACGCGACAGCGACAGCGATGCTGAGGACGCCGAGGAGGCTCCGGCCCCGTGGCGGCCGAACACGACCGTGCTCGAAGACCCGGAGCGGTTCGGCTACAAGGTGTTTACACGCGCATTCGACGAGGAGGTCGACGCGGCCGATCTCGCCTCGCCTGACGAACTGGATCGTCTTCGCGGTTTTCTCGACAAGGAATTGCGGAATTTGTCATCGGCAGTCGCGCGCCTCGCCAACCGGCTGCAGCGCAAGCTGCTCGCACAGCAGAACCGCGCGTGGGATTTCGATCTCGAGGAAGGCACGCTAGATGCGGCACGGTTGACGCGCATCGTGATGGACCCGATGCACGCGCTGTCATTCAAAGCCGAACGCGACACGAGTTTCCGCGATACGGTGGTCACGATCCTGATCGACAATTCGGGATCGATGCGCGGCCGCCCGATCATGGTCGCGGCGTGCTGCGGGGACATTCTCGCGCGCACGCTGGAGCGGTGTGGCGTCAAGGTCGAGATCCTCGGCTTCACCACGCGGGCGTGGAAGGGCGGGCAGGCGCGCGAACGCTGGCTCGCCGACGGCAAGCCGGCGAACCCCGGGCGGCTCAACGATTTGCGCCACATCGTCTACAAACGGGCGGATGCCCCGTGGCGGCGGTCGAAGCGGTCGCTAGCGCTGATGATGCGCGAGGGGTTGCTCAAGGAAAATATCGACGGCGAGGCGCTGACATGGGCACACGCGCGGCTTCTGGCCAGACCCGAGCAGCGGCGCATTCTGATGACGATTTCAGATGGCGCGCCGGTCGACGACAGCACCACGTCGGTCAATTCGCAGACCTATCTCGAGAGCCATTTGCGACAGGTGATCGCCGAGATCGAGGGGCGGGGTGCCGTCGAACTGGTCGCGATCGGCATCGGCCACGACGTGACGCGGTACTACAAGCGCGCCGTTACGATCACCGACCCGTCCGAACTTGCCGGCGCCATGACCGACAAACTCGTCGAACTGTTCGACGAAGATGCGAGGTCTATACCGGCGCGCCGTTATTCGGCCCGGCCGTAAACAGGATCAACGCCACGCGATGCTGATCATCATCCTTGTCCTCGTGGCCGCTGTCGCGCTGATCGCGCTGCCGCAACTGTGGGTGCACCAGACGATCGAGAAGCACGCGAAGGAGCGCCCGGACTTACCGGGCACGGGCGGGGAATTCGCGCGCCATGTACTCGACGGGATGAAGCTTCACCACGTCAAGGTCGAGACCACCGAACTCGGCAACCATTACGATCCAGAAGCGCGCGCGGTGCGGCTGGAGCCGCGGTTCTTCTCCGGCCGGTCCGTTTCGGCGGTGGCGATCGCCGCGCACGAGGTCGGCCACGCCATGCAGCACGCCGTGGAGCTGCCGATGTTCGAGCGGCGGTTGCGGATCGCAAAGCAGGCGCAGGCTTTGACCTGGATCGCGCAGGCGTGCCTGTGGTCGGCGCCGATTTTCATCATTTTGAACAAGGGCGTTACGGCGCTGGTGCTCAACATCGCCGGGTTTGCGCTCGTCGGGCTGCTGTCGTTTGCCGTCCAGGCGCTGACCCTGCCGGTCGAGTTCGACGCCAGTTTTAAACGCGCGATGCCGTTGTTGAAAGACGGCCGGTTCCTCGCTCAACGCGATCTTGGGGCGGCTCACGAACTGTTGCGTGCGGCGGCATACACCTACGTCGCCGCTCTGATCCGCAGCCTGATCACGATCCCACTCGCCGGACGGGGCGTGAGGTTGTGATGTGGTGATTGCATTGTTTCATGGGGAGCCGCGTGCTGACACACAATCCGTCATGGCCCGCGCAGGCGGGCCACCCAGCCAGGCCGTGGGACAAGCGACGTAGAGCACGAGGTCGTCGCACCGACATTGCTGAAAATCACTTGAACAAGCCCTAACCGACCACGCCACCGCCGAAGCCTGTCTGGGTGGCCCGCCTGCGCGGGCCATGACGGAGGAGGGGGCGTTTCGCGTTGATCTGATCGAGATGTCCGGATCTCTGGAGAAGCCACCTTACACGGCGATTTTGAAGCTGTAGCCGTGGCGTTCGAAGCCGAGCGCGTCGTAGAACCTATGGGCTGCGTCGCGTTTCACGTTGGATGACAGCGCGAGCTTATAGCAGCCCTGCGCGCGGGCGACGTCCATCGCGTGGGCCATCAGAAGTCGTCCGAGGCCGGCGCCTTGCTGGTCCGGGGCGACCATCACCTGCTCGACGACGGCCGAGGGTGTGCCCATGTGGGCAAGGTTTTCCATCACCAGAAGCGTGTAGGTCGCAATGATGGGGGCGTCGCGCTGGTGGGCAACGTAGAGTTTGTAGAACGGGTATGTCGCCATCCGGGCAAGGATTGTGTGGGCGGCGTCAAGCGGGAGCCGTTCGCCATCGTCGACGCCGGGCTGGGCATAGAGGTCGAGGATCGCGGGGAGGTCGGCGGCCGTCGCCTCGCGGATGGTTACGGTGTTCGTCATGAAATATCCTCTCAGCCTCGGGCTTGGGCATGTTCGTGGCGGCGGCCGCGCTAGCATGATGGGAACGCTGTAGCCGCCCCTCACCTGCGACGTCGACACTCGCTGACGCTCGTTCGCCGTCTTTTTCCTCTCCCCGCATGCGGGGAGAGGGGTGAAACCACCCGAACTCGACATACGTCATCCCCAGAATATCATGGGGCGGGGAACGCCGGCAGTCAGCTGTATATCCGCGCAATCCAAGATGCGGGTAGGCCCGCGTAATACAGGCCGAGGCATATGACGTTTTTGGCACTGCGCCGCGTCCAACCTTCGCGGCGCCAGCGGTCTGCCGAGGTGATGGCGTCGGCGGCGAGCACCTCGAAGCGCGCGCGACCGATCCGCCGGATGATGTCGACGTCCTCCATCAACGGCATGGGTTTGTAGCCGCCTATCGCCTCGTAGAAGCGGCGGTTGATCAACAGCCCCTGGTCGCCGTAGGGCAGACCGAGATTGCGCACACGCCAATGGACCATGGCGGTCAGGCGACGTGCGGACGCGCTGTCGTCGTCGAGGGCGAAACGGAACACGGCGGCGCGGTGTCCGTCAGCGCGGGCGCGGTCTGGCGTGCTGTCGGTGCTTTGGCGGGCGATGAAGGCGTCGGCCGCCGTCCGCCAGCCCGGCGCGAGCGCGGTGTCGGCGTGGACGAACAGCAGCCACTCGCATTCGGGGTCCGTGTTGCTGTCGTGGTTCGTGTCGGAGACGAAGCGCGCGCCGGTGGCGAGTTGGACGCCCCGACCACGCGGACAAAGTACGACTTTCGCACCGAGTTCGCGGGCGACGGCTGCGGTGTCGTCGCTCGATCCTCCGTCGGCCACGACGATGTGAATGCCGTCACCCAAATGCGAAACGCAGCGCGGGAGATGCCGCGCTGCGTTCAAGGCTGGGATAACGGCGGTGATTTGGCTCACGCCGACCGCTATTTGGCTCACGCCGTCTTGGCTCCGAAGCGGCGGACCGCGATCGGCAACAGCGACAGCAATCCGAGACCGACAAGTGCAGCGATCAGCGTCGGTGACAGCACGCCTGCGAGCGTCGCTTGGCCGCCGCGGTCGAACACCTCACCGAGGCTTGCACCGAATGCGGTGAATACGCTGGTGCCGGGGATGATGCCGAGCGCCGTTGCAATTACGAACGGGCGAAGCTTCATGCCGACCAAGGCCGGAACGAGGTTGACGGCAAAGAACGGGAATGCCGGAACTAGGCGAAGGAACAGCAGATAGTTGAACGCGTCTTTCTTGAAACCGTCGGCCATCTTGGCGACAAACGGTCCGGCTTTTTCTCGCAGGGCATCGCCGAAGGCGGTGCGCGCCACGACAAACAGGATGGTGGCACCGAGCGTCGCGCCGATCACGGTCAACGTCGCGCCGAGCGGAACGCCGAACAGGAACCCGCCAGCAACCGTCAGCACGGCGGCGGCCGGGAGCGACAGCGCGGTAACGGTGGCGTAAGTTGCGACATGAAGAAATGCGGCGAGGACCGTGTTCTTCTCGACGAACGCCAGCAGGGCCGTGCGGTTATCCTTCAGCGCGTCGAGCGACAGATATTTGTAGGCGCCGGTGACATAGGCGGCACCGATGAGCGCTGCCAGAATGGCGAGCGGCAGATAGCGTTTCAGGACCGTCATGTGAACCTCAGCAAGTTGCGGACAATAAACCGTGTGCGGTCTGAAAACAGCGTCGGTGTGTAGTAGGCGCCGGCCGCTCGTTTGGAGATTTCCGAAAGGGTGGGGTAGGGCGCGATCATGGCGGTCATCGCCCCGATCTTCAGGCCGCTGGTGATGGCGAGGACCCACGGCAGGACGAGCTCGCCAGCGTTGAGGCCGACGATAGTGGCGCCGAGGATCTTGCCATTTTTGGCGACGACGGCTTTCAGGAAACCATCGGTTGCGCCCTCGGCGATGGCGCGGTCGTTGCCTTTGAACTCGGCGCGGACAATGCGGACTGTATCGCCGTACTTGGCTTTGGCGTCGGCTTCCGTCAGGCCGACCTGGGCCAGTTCCGGGTCGGTGTAGGTGACCCAGGGCATCGCTGCGGGCTGCGCCTTGGCTGGCACCCAGAACAGGATATTCCGGATGATGATGCCAGCGTGATAGCCGGCAAGGTGGGTGAACTGATAGCCGCCAGCGACGTCGCCAGCCGCGAAGATTTTCGTGTTCGAGCTGCGCAGCCGTGCATCGACGGTGATGCCTTTGGGGGTGTAGGCAACGCCAGCTTCATCCAGACCGAGATTCTCGATATTTGGCTTGCGTCCGGCCGCGACAAGAATGTGCGAGCCTGTCACGCGCTCATCGCTGCCACCTGGGGTCGACAGCACGACAGCGATGCCGCTTCCATCGGCTTCAACGCGGGCGATTTTGATAGCTTCCCGCAGCACGATGCCTTCGCTCGTCAGGCGGCGGCGGACGACGTCGACGGCCTCGGGATCGTCCTTAGGGAGAATACTACCAGCGTCAAGAATGGTGACGCGCGCGCCGAGCCGCCGGTGGGCTTGCGCCATCTCGCAGCCGATCGGGCCGCCGCCGATGATGACAAGGTGCTCGGGGAGGACGGTATTGTCGAAGATTGTTTCGTTGGTGAAGTGTGGAACGCCGGCAAGTCCGGGGATCGGCGGAACGGCGGCGCGGCTGCCGGTTGCGATGATGAAGCGGCGGGCGCGGATTGTCTTGCCGCCGGCCTCGACCGTGTCACGGCTGGTGAACTTGCCATGGGCCTGGATCACGGTGCAGCCGAGGCCCTCGAAGCGCTCGACCGAATCATGCGGGGCGATGGTCGCGATGACGCTGTGGACGTGGGCGTTGGCTTTGGCGAAGTCCACCGTGGGCTCGGTGCCGTTGACGCCGAACTTGCCGGAGGCGCGGGCGATCTTAGCAGCCTTGCCAGCGGCCAACAGCGACTTCGACGGGACGCAGCCGGTATTGAGGCAATCGCCGCCCATTTTGTGGCCTTCGATGAGCACGACTTTCGCGCCCATTTGAGCAGCGCCCGCTGCAATCGACAGCCCCGCTGATCCGGCCCCGATGATGCAGAGGTCAGTTTGTATCGTCTCGGTCATGTGAACTTTCTTCCGGGGTTAGCCGCTGCAGGATGCGCCGCCAAGGACGCAGAATTTCGAACAGTTGCGGTGGTTGAGCGAGACGGGCTGGCTGGCCTCTGCCAGCGTCGTGCCCATCTCGAACTGGGGGTCGTAGGGGATCAGCGTGCAGGCGACGTAGACTGGGGCCGCCGCGCCCTTGCGTTTCACGACCATGCGCTGCGACGCGCACATCATGCTGTCGGGGGACAATTTGAGGATGCCCCAACAGGCTTCGGTGATCTCCGGCACGTGTGCCTGAGCGGCCATTTCGGGAAACAGGACGAGGCGCGCAGGGTCGGCAGCATCGACGGATATGCCCATCTGGGTGAAAAATCGCTGATAGCCGGCGCGCAGGTCGGCTTCGCTTTCGTCCCACAACAGGCGGCCCGCGATCGCGAGATCGAAGCCGTTTTCGGCGAGCCAGTGGATGCCGTCGACGGCGGGTTGCCAGGTCCGTGGCCCGCGCACCTGTTCGTGCTTTGCGGTCTCGTAATGGTCGACGGAAACGCGGACGCGCAGCATGCCAGGATAGGCTCGCTGGAGCGCGAGCAGTGCCACTTGCTTGAGTTGCATCGGCTTCATAGCGTTGGTTAGCACGAGCGTATCGAAGCCGGCCGCCAGCACGTCGTCGAGGATGCCGATCATGTCGGGGTTCATGAACGGCTCGCCGCCGGTGAAGGCGATCTCGCGTGCCCGCTGGGGCGCGGCAGCTACCTGTCCGAGAATGTCGGCAACCTCAGCGCGGCTGATGTAGACGAGCGCGTCGTTCTTGGGGCTGCTCTCGATGTAGCAATCGACACAGGTGATGTTGCACAGCGTGCCGGTGTTGATCCAAAGCGTTTCGAGCCCGGTGAAGGCGACGCTTGCACGGCGCTCGCCCTTGGCGGTCCACACCGGATCGGTGAACGGCGCCAGCGTCGGCGTCACAGCGGCGATGTCGTAGCTCGAGGCCTTCATTGCGAATCTCCTGGCGGCGTTGCGTGGATCGCTGCCGGTCGCGTGGCTAGCGGGTCGTCAGCAAACGCCGTCGTTGTCTGTCAGGGTTGGCTACGTGGTGGCATATCCGGTTGTTTCATGTCCCGGGGCGCTTTTCTGTACGCGGTCTATCGGGCGCGCCGGAGCTGCCGGTAACGGCGCCGCTGTTGGCGTTGACGCGCGGTCCAAAAACCGCCTCTCGGCCAATAACATAGAGGATTTTGGTGCCGGCGCCAAAGACGCCGCGAATGGTGCCGGAGACTTTGGATTTGCCAATCCGTTTGCGATATCCGGCAGGCATCTCGGCCGTGCGCAATCCGGCACGGGCGGCCTTGACTTGCATCTCCACGGTCCAGCCGTAGTCGGTGTCGGCCATGGCGAGATCGCGCAGCGCACTGGCACGGATGGCGCGGAACGGGCCGAGGTCGGTAAAGCGTACCCCCCAGATGAGGCGGATCAGCGTGCAGGCCAGCCAGTTGCCGAAGACCTGCTGTGGGGTCAGCGATCCTGCTTCACGCTGACCCAGCGTGCGCGAGCCGATCACGAGGTCGGCGCTGCCGTCGGCGATGGGTGCGACGAGGCGGAGCATCTCGTCAGGGCGGTCGCTGGCATCGCCGTCGAGGAAAACGACGACATCGACGGCTGCATGCGTGCCGCTGGCAGCACCATTCTCCAGATGCGCGAGAGCGGCGAGGCAGGCGCGGCCATACCCGCGCAGCGGTTCGCGGACGACGACAGCCCCATGCTTGCGGGCGACATTGCCGGTGCCGTCGGTCGAGCCGTTGTCGGCGACAATGACCATTGCGACCCCGCTGGGGATCGCCGCCAATACGTGGGGTAATGCCGGCGCCTCGTTGAGCGCGGGGATGATGACGGCAACCCGGAGGCCGCCGAACGCATCAGTCGGCGACAGGGTAGCGTTGCCGGTCGAGGTTGCTTCGTAGGTTGGGGTTGCGTCGCGGGTCGGGTCAGCAGCTTGCGTCATATCGGGTGGCCCTCCGCCTTCGCCTGCCTCGCCACTGCACCGCGTCGGAGATCCGCCAGAAGCCATAGCCACACCGGCAGACAATGGAGGAACGCGGTGCCGTACTGGAACGCTGGTCCAAACGCGTAATAGGCGGCGAGTGTGGCGCTGGCAGCCAATAGCGGGAAACTGGGCACGGCCGCAGCGAGGCCGAAGAACCACAGCGCGTACCACGGGAACTGCGCGGGCGAGAGATAGAACACCGAAGCTGCCACGATGGTTGCGCGGATGACGAGATCGCGCGGGCTGTCGATTTTTGGGATCGCAACCGCGATGGCGATGACGGCTGCCGCGCCAGCAACGGCCATCCGCAGTGCGCGATTGGCGACGTCGCTCTCGCCGAACACCTGGGCGAGGCCGTAGCTGACCCAGGCGTAGGGCGCGTTATTGATGTGCCAGGACGCGGCATAGGCCGTGAGGCCCGACTGCGGGGCAAATACGCTCAATGCCAATGGTGCCGTGAGAACGGCTGTGGTGAGCGCACAAACCGCGAGTGCGGCGAGCGCATGAGCGGGGCTATGCGCCAACGTTTGCCGGACGAGGACGGGCGCGAGCAGGATGGGCCATAGCTTCACCCCGGCGGCGAGCCCGAGGACCGCACCGGCCGCAACCGGGCGTGCGGCGATCGACAGCACGAGTGCGAAAAGGAGGGCTGGCACCATGACGACGTCGGCGTGGATCAGCCCGATGCCGGTGTAGACGACCATCGGATTGAGCCAATAGAGCGCGATCAACCATGGCGGATGGCCGAGGCGCGACAAGAGTACTGCGAGTGCTAGTACCGCGGCGCCATCGGCAACCAGGAACACGGCGCGCAACCCGTCGATTTGGAATGGCGCAATCAGGTAGCCTGCGGCGAAGACCACTTGCGCCGTGCCGGGATAGATGGTCCGCAGGTCGGGGAAGTTGACGTTTGATAAAGTGGTGCCGGACGCGTCTGCCAACGATTGCAAGCGCCGGTCTGTCAGGCCCCCTGCCGCGACGTCCTTGGGTGCCACGGCATAGGGATCGCCGCCCGATGCGGTGACGGCGCCATCCCACAGGTAGCGGTAGTAGTCGTCCTCCATCGGCGGCGTGGCGCCAAACCAGACAAGCCGCATGGCGAGACCACCGGCGATGATCAACAGCAGGGCCGCACGCGTTGTCCGCGGGCGGAGACGCCAGGCGACGAGCGCTGCTGCCAGACCGATCGCGGCGGACCCGGCGAGGATCGCGATCAGCGGGATGACCTCTTCGAACGTCGTTGTCCGGCGACCGGTGAGGCCCGGCGACATCCACACCAACCCGACCTGTGCGGCAATAAGGACAATAACGACGAGGGTAGCGCCGAGCATGGTGAGGTGTGGTGTCCTTCGCTGCCGGCAGCGGGAAGTTTATGACTTGTCGAGTGTCCGTGACAGCAATTGCCCCCAATTGGCATCATAGGGGTGTACTTCGACCGGCGCGGTGCTTTGGGGTGCCGCCAAACGGCCGCCGGTCGCATGCCAGCGGAAAATGCCGCCGCGCAGGTTGACGACGGTGCTCGCTTCATTGTTGGCGGCCGCGATCCGCTGGGCGAGAATGCCGCTGCGCACGCCGACCGAGCAGTAGACGACGACGCGTTTGCCGACGATCTCGGCGCCGTAAGTTTTAAGGAATGCATCGCCCGACAGGCCGGGTGAGACGCGGCGCGCGCCTGGGATGTGGCTTTGGGCGTGTTCGTCGGCTTCGCGCACATCGAACACGACCGTGCCGGGATCGGCCAATGCGGCCGTCAACTCCGGCGCCGTGATCTCAGGCACCGGGAATTTGGCCGCGACCACCTGCTCGATGTCGGCCAACGTCACGCGCGGGTTCGTCGGGTCCAAGCCCGGCAGGCGGCTGGAGAATGTCGACGCGATGAGATAGCCGAAAGCCAGCACGGCGACCGAGAGGGTCGCAATGCCAGCAATGCGTCGGGGCGACAGCGTGCTGCGGACCATGATCGTGCTCAGCTACTTCGTTTTGGTGATGTCGTTGAGCGACCAGTCGTAGGCATGGCCACCGACGGCCTTGATGCCATCGAGTTTCGCACGCAGCGGCGGCTCAGCGTATTTCTTGAGGTGGTCGATGACGCCCGCGTCCGTGCCGCCGAAGTCGACTTTGAACCAATGGTAGATGCTCGACACCTGCAACGTGCCGTCGGGCTTTATCGTGGCACCGCGCGGATTGTTGACGAATGCGCGGGCGCCAGCGTCGAGATCCGCTTCGAGCGTCGCTGCCGCGAAAGCCTTGGGCGGCAGATTGGGGCAACCGAAGGAGGCGCAGTTGACCGAATAGTGGACGCGGGGATCCTTGAAGGTTTCGCGCATGATGCTGTGCTCGATTTCTTCGAGCGACAGCTCCTTGCCTTCAACGGTGACGCGCTTGGCAACCCACGGACCAGTGAAGGCTTTCGGGTCGAGCCACACACCGGCACTCTTGATGTCGCGGATCGATTTCACAGGATAGTTGTCGAGGATCACCTTCAACGTGATCGCGTTGTATAGGTTGGCCCAATAGGCGAATTGCTCGTTGCGGACCAGCTTCGACGGTGTGGCTTTGGCATGGTCGGCGATCACGGCATCCAGCGCCTTGCGATCGGCCGCGTTTGCGTGCCAGCGGGCGTAGTCGACGCGGTTGACACCGTCGGGCGAGGCCACGACGTAACGCGCGAGGAGGCCCGTGTAAGCCTCAGTGGCTGGCGGGGCCGCACTCACTGGTTGGGACATGAACATTGAGGTCGAAACCGCGACCACAGCCAGGGCTGCTCTGGAGGCAATCCTGGCAGCGAGTCTGGTGGCAACTCCGGCAGCGATCCGAGTGAGGTCGTCTTTTTGCGTCGCGAACGTGATCATCTCGGCACCTTGTTCCACTACGGGGTTGCCGGAATTACGGTCGACATGGCGATTTGTTACGCGGGTTCCAATGCTTCGCGGCGGCGGGCAAGATCTCAGCCCGACACAACCGGACGCAGCGTCTCGCCGATCAGACGCTGGCGGGTATTTTCATCGCCAATTTCAATGTGGGCGACGAACCAATCCTGGACCATCTGGCAGACCCGGGCAGGCTCGGTACGGGCGAGCGATTTCGGGTTGAGGAACACGGTCAGGTCCTCTTGGGTCCAGCCGAGTTTGCCTAACTCCGCCATCAGAGCGTCGTAGTCGGCCTGCTGCGGCTTTTCATATGTGACAGGCGTCTTGCGGCCTTCGGCAATGGCCTCGAAGATCGCGGCGACCTGGACCTGAATCCCCGGCGGCGGGCTTTCGGCGCCCTTGAGCTGCGACATCAGCGCGGGGGTCAGCTCACCTTGGGCGATGAAGTTGTAGCAAACCTGTGGGTTCGACTGCTTCAATTGCTTCAGGTTGGCGAGAAACGCGTTGGCGACTGCCATGAGGCGCGGTGCGCTGGCCGATAGCGCCTGGGGTGCGTTCTGGCGACGAAGCGTCACGATACGCTCGGTGAGCATTTTGCTGATTTCGTCCGGCGTTTTGTTCTCGGCAGACAGCTTAGCTGCCTCACGCAGACGTTCGCTGTACCAATCGGGGAACTCGCGTTTGATCACGGGCCAGTGGGCGGTGGCATCAAAACCGCTCTCGATGTCGGCGATCTGACCACTCGATCTCGTCATCATAGCCGTCACTGCGCCGGACAAAGACGCCAACGCGCGGTGCACGGGCTCCATTGCGCCGGACTTCGTGATTTGTGGCTCGGCCGCGACGTAGACCCCGCCAGTAATCGCGAGGAGCGTGATGACCAACGCGGCGATGGCCATGCGGTTGGTGCGCGGCTTGGGTAGGTCCCTGTCCGGCTCGCGGGCGGCTGTCATCGGCGCGACCGGACGCCCCGTCGTGGGTGTCTGCGGCAACGCCGATTGGAGGGGTCCGGGATGGCCGAGGCCGGTTGGCTGGCTGCTACCAAGCGTCGGGCCGGCGTACAAATCGTTGGGTTGGGTCGCCCCGTTTTGAGGCGCACCGGTTTGAAACGGGCTGCCGGTTTGCGGGCCGCCGGTTTGGCCCATGCGTTCGGCGAACGGTGGAGCCGGTGCTAGACGCCCGTCAGGTCGTCCGGTCGTGGGTCGCCCGGTTGTGGGCTGTGTGGTGGGCTGCGAAGTCTGTGAGATCGGGCCGGCCGAGCGCGGCGCGGCAACGGGCTGCGGGGCGGGAGCTGCTGTCGGCGGCGGTTGGGCAACCTGGTTGGCGGCTGCCGTCGGAGCCACAGGTGCGGGCGGAAATACCGCGAACGCCGACCGCCATTCGGGCATACCTGGGCGCCACACGAGATCTGTCTGGCGGAAATATCCGTGGGCCGCGATGGCCAGGATCTCTGCCTCGGAGATCGGGCCGGTCTGTTTGCCGTCGCGGGCGACGTACCAAAGCTTGGCAGCGTTCTCGGTGGTCATCGGCTTACCCCAACGCGACTTTTTACCAGACCGCGCGGACTGGTCATGCATGCGCGTGCGCCCCAAAGCGCTCCCGCACCCCAGCTGCGATCACAAGTCGCAGTGTGTATTTAGCAGATCACACCACAACGGGGCAATTTCGCGGCAGCGCGCAGGCTGGAAGCTGCGGCTGCGGCAAGACGGTTTGTCTCCGACCCGCCGCAATGCCGAGCCTTGTGTGGGCCGTGCGCCGGTCAAACGTCAGCCGTGACAACGGCGCGCGTGACGGGCCTGCGGGGGTGCGGCTATACGGCCCGAACGACGAATACTGCAAAAACCGCAACCGCCCGCAGCACCGAGACCCCCGACATGGCCATCGAGCGTACGTTTTCCATTCTCAAGCCCGACGCGACAAACCGCAACCTGACCGGCGCGATTAACGCCGTGATCGAAAAGGCCGGCCTGCGTATCGTCGCGCAAAAGCGCGTGCGCTGGACCAAGGCCGAGGCCGAAGCGTTCTACGCCGAGCACGCCGCCCGCCCGTTTTTCGGCGAGCTGGTGTCATTCATGACCTCGGGCCCGATCGTTCTCCAGGTGCTCGAAGGCGAGAACGCCATTGCCACCTACCGCGAAGTGATGGGCGCGACCGACCCGAAGGACGCCAAGGACGGCACCATCCGCAAATTGTTCGCGGTGTCGAAGGGCGAGAACTCGAGCCATGGCTCGGACAGCGCGGATGCGGCTGCCCGCGAGATCGCGATGAATTTCGCGCTGTCGGAAATCGTCGGCTGATCGACGGCCTGACCAATAAGCCTATGACTGGTCGAGCGGCGCTGGGGACACCCGGCGCCGTTTGTGTTTGTAGGTTTGAGGCCCGTCAGGTTCGAATGCGGCGATGCTGGAGCATGTCTCGCAGTTCCGTCAGTGCGGCCTTCTGCGGCTGATCGGTCGTGACAGTGATGTGCTGCGTCAGCTTCTGGGTCAGATCCTGGATATCCTGATCGGTCAGAACCAAGTGGTAGGCCGGCAACCCTTCGACGGCGGCCTTGATCAACGTCTGAATATCGGCCGAGGAATGAAGCCGCGTATCGGTCATGCCCTGCACGAGGCCCGCATAGAGCAGGCGGGCGCTCGTTTTGACCTGATCGAAGTAGGCGACGTGCACGTGATAGCGCTTGTCGTCTTTCAGGGTTGCGAGATAGCGCTCGCTGAGATCGAGTAACGCCGCCGAGATCTTGGATTCATAGACCATGAGCTTGGCGAGTTCGGCGGCATACGGTTTGCCACTTTTGATCTCGTTCCAATACAGAACGACGAGCTTATGGACGGCGGGCAGCGCACTGTCCAACCTCTGGAAGCGTATGGTCACCGAGAGATCGCGATTTAGGCCCATATGCAGCGGGATGTTATCGGCATTGACCATGCGCTCGAAGACCGGCTTCGTCGCAGCATCCGATAGCGACGGCAGCGCCAACCCATTGTCCTCGACGCGTTGAACCAGGGCACGATAGGAGGTGCCGTCCCATGGTTGGTCGGTGGGTGGGTACCGTGCACTTTGCGCGTTGGCAGACTGGGCAGCTAGGCTCGCCGACAGCAGAAGCCAGAGCAGCAGCCAGACTGGCACGCTGAAGACTGGCACCTTCACGATCTTGAACAGTTGTCCCATGAGGACTTCCCCTTCGCGGCGGACCGTTCGACACTCGGCTCGAGGCATGTTGAACCGAGATATGTGGCGACAGTCTGGTCGGGCGGTTGGGGGGGGGGGGCTCGTGTCTGCGGGCGGCGGTTGACGGAAGGTGTGACGCACGTGATGGACCCGCGGACGCTTACTGCCTTTCGCCGTGGTGGACGGGTTGAGGGGAGGGTGAGCTGAAGCGTTTGGAGGGGCAGGTGCCGGCGAGTTTCGTTGCGGGCTGACACACAAGTATTCGTCAGACAATCGTATGGCGGATCAAGCCTATTTGTCAGATTTGGCGTAGCGTCCCGCTCTGTCGCCAGATAAGATCGACCTTAGACAGCGGGGGCTTCGTTGGAGAAAATACGCGCATTTGTGAGCTCTGTTGAAAAAGAGCTGGCAGGCGAGCGGCGCTCGATCACGCGGCTCCTTACGCTCGACGCGTCGCTTGGCGAGTACTTTACGCCAATTCTCTACGAACATGAGCCTGCCTCGTCGGCAAAGGCGATTGCCCAGTGCGTAAAGCTCGTTGAAACCTGCCAACTCTTCATCCTCATCGTGGGTCAGAAGGCGGGCTTCATGGTGGGCGATTTGTCCATCACCCATAAGGAGTGCGAACGAGCTGCCGAACTTCACGCAGCGGGCACCATGAAGATCCTGGTGTTCATCAAGAAGGCGACCGAAAAGCGAGAGACCGGTGCCGAGGCGTTGCTGGAATCGGTTCGATCGACCGGCGTCAAATACAAGGAATTTGATGGCCTGGATTCGCTCGACGGTGCGGTGCAGAAGGCATTGAGGCAGGCGCTGCGCGAAAGCTGGGGAATTTCTGACCTGCCGGTAAGTTCGAGTCAGGCCAAGTCCGCCTTGGCTGCGGCTTCGGACGCAGAGAATAAAGTTGTGAAGGTCTCTGTCGACGACCTCGACCTCAACATCGCCCGCAAGATGATCACGAGATGGGATAAAGTAAACGCGTCACCTCTCAAGAAGCAAGCGGTTGTTCAGCGTCTGATCGAACTCGGTCATGTCGTCGAACTCCGAAACGGAGAGGCGCGGGCGACGCTCGCTGGGGCGATCGTTCTTGGCAAACGTCCGTCGGCGGCACAGGGCCTTCGAAGTTTTGGCATCAAAGCGGAAGCCTATTCCGGCGTGGATGTGTCCGGGCGCGTCAACGATCATGCGGTTGTTGAGGGATCGTCGCTCGATCTGGTCGGCGGGGCGCTTGCCTTTGTGTCGCGGAACACCCGTCATCGTACGCGCGTGGTGGGCGCGCGACGTATCGAACTTGATGAATATCCTGAGGAAGCCGTGCGTGAAGCGGTCGTGAACGCTATTGCGCACCGCAGCTACGAGGATACAGGTGCTCGAATCATTCTACGCGTGTTTAATGATAGGGTGACAGTCGCTAGCCCAGGTGCTCCACCGGGTTCTCTCACTCCAGCAAAGCTCATGGTCGGCGATGCCAACCCGGTAGCCCGCAATCCGCTGATCGCGCAGAGCCTCTTTCACCTCGACCAAATGGAACAACGAGGCACTGGATTTCGCCGGATTCTTGCGTTTGTCAGCGCGACCCGCTTACGCTCTTTTGATCTCGCGGTTGCGGGCGGTTTCTTGGTGCTGACGCTTACAGGCCCCGGCGAAGCTATTGACAGCATGGCGCTCCCGGCCTCCGTCATCGCTGACTTGCTACCCCCGTCGAAGCTTGATGGTCTCAATCAGCGACAGCGTGATATGGCCGAGCGGTTAGTGCGAGGTGAGACCTTGACCAGCCGAGAATGCGAAAAGCGCTACGAGATCACGCGAGATACCTCAGCGCGTGACTTCAAGGCTTTGCTCGACGGCGGCATCGCGGCACGAGTCGGCGGCGGGCGCTCTACCCGCTACGTGTTCGTCGATTTCGTAGCCGAACATTCGTCAGATTAACGTCAGTCTGGCGACGGCCATTCGTCAGATGCACGGTCTGCGGCAATCGTCAGATTTTCGTCAGGCTGGGGACGTGTATTCGTAAGATTTGACCCTGAAGAGCGGGCAACCCGTGCGCTGCAGGCCTGCCAACTCCAATGAACGACCGGGATGATCCCTGACACCACCTACCCCAACCGGTCCCTAAACGCTTCGTAGCCGAAGGTTTTGACGACGCGATAGGTGCCGTCGGGTTCGAGGACGGCGAGGTCGGGCAGGGGTTGGCCGTTGAACGTGTTATTCTTGACGAACGAGTACTGCATCATGTCGCCGAACACGATGCGGTCGCCGGGTCTCAGTGGTTTATCAAAGGCATAGGTGCCGATGATGTCGCCGGTCATGCAGGTGTTGCCGGCCAGGATGTAGCGGTTGGGCGCGCCGGGTGCTGGGCCTGCCGAACCTGCCACGGACGACTCGGACCCAGACGACTCGAACCCGGACGACCCTGCGCTGGCGTCCGGGATTGCGACCGCGCCATACACCGGCGGCGTGTAGGGCACCTCAAGCACGTCGGGCATGTGGCACGAGGCGGATGCATCGAGGATCGCGATGTTCTCGCCGTTGCGGTGCAGGTCGAGCACGGTCGAGACGAGATAGCCGGTATCGACGACGAGGCCGGCGCCGGGCTCGAGGATGACCTCGACGCCGAACTCGGCTTTGAATGCGTTGACCGCCGCAATCAACTTGTCGACGTTATACGGCGCGCGGTTGACGAAATGCCCGCCGCCGAAGTTCACAGCCTTGACGCGGCGGACATACGGGCCAAGTTCGCGCGCGACGTGGGCGATCAGCCCGGCCGAGCCGTCGGCGGTTGCTTCGCATAGGGCGTGGACGTGGAGAATGTCGATGTCGTCCCACGGCGCGGCGTCGAGCGTGTCGCGGGTTGCGCCGAACCGGGAACCGGGGGCGCAAGGGTCGTAGAGCGGACCACCGAGGGTGGCCATCGAGTAGCCGGGGTTGACGCGCAGGCCGACGTGGATGCCGGGCGTGCGGCGGACCAGCGGCAGGTAGCGCGCGAGTTGGGCTGGCGAGTTGAAGTAGATGTGCTTGGCGAAGCCGGTCAGCTCGGTCAGTTCGGCCTCGGTGTAGGCTGGGGCATAGACGTGCACCTGCTTGCCGAAATCGTCGCGGCCCATCCAAGCCTCGTAGAGGCCGCTTGCGGTGGACCCGTCGAGGACATCGCGCATGCGCGGGAACGCGGCGATGAATGCGAACGCCTTGGTGGCGAGCAGCAGCGTGCACCCGGTTTCGCGTTTGATCCGCGCGGCGGTTGCGAGATTGGCATCGAGGCGGGCGGCGTCGAGCACGTAGGCAGGCGTGCGGATACCGGCCGGGATGGCAGGGGCCGCGACTGTGCGGCTGCCCACTGCAGGGGCGGCGTGTGGTGTCGATCCGGTCATGTCGGCGCTCCAATTTCGCCGGCACGGCCGGGATCAATCGCGCCGATACATAATGGCTTCGCTCTCAGCCGCAAGCGGCGCGTGCGCACCGACCTTGTATGTTCGAGCCCGAAGCGATTTAGTTCGCGAAGAAGCCTGAGAAGATCGACTCGAGCGTCTCGGCCTCTTGCTTAGGCTTCTTGCTACGGTTGATTTGCTGGCTGACGGTCTGGGCGACGTCGGATTTTGTCTCGACCGGCTCGAGGCTGACCGGTTCGCCGGACATGGCGGCGGTCAGCTTTACGTCCTGGCCATAGAGATCGCTGAATGTCTCCAGTTTGCCGGTCGCCTCGTCGACGCGCGCGGTCAGATAAACCGTGTGGACCGGGAACGGCTTGTCGATCTTGATATCCTGGGTGCCTTTACCGGCAATCGCAGCGCCGACGCGCTCAGGCGTCCAACCAGGTGATTCGGCCTCGGCCAAAATGACCTCGGCGAGGCGGCGTGGATTGTTGACGCGCACGCAGCCGTGCGAGTAGGCCCGCACAGCGTTCTGGAACAGCGACCGTTCCGGCGTGTCGTGCATATAGACGTCGTGCCTGTTGGGGTACCGGAACTTGACGACGCCGAGCACGTTGCTCGAGCCGGCCGATTGGATGAACGAGTAGCGGCGCGGGTCGGCTGTCGACCAGTCGATCTTGCTGGCGTCGACCACTTGGCCGTTATACGCGACGCGCATGTTGTGGCGCTGGAGGATGCGCGTATCCGATCCGCCGAAGCCGAAAAAGTCGTCGCCCGACTTGCGGCGCAAGGACGGCCAGATCTCTTTGACCTTGATACTGTCGGGCACACCCCATTCTGGGTGGAAGATCACGAACTGCATGTTGGCCGAGAACACCGGCGTCGGCGTGTTGGTCTTGCCGACGATGATCCGTTCCTGGTGGATCGTCTGGCCATTCTTGACGACGCGGGTCGCGAATTCCGGCACGTTGTTGAGAATGTGGAACTGGCCAAGATCGCGCGGCATCCACCGCCACCGTTCCATGTTGATGGCGATGCGCTCGATGTCACGGGCGGGGTCAGCGGTGCGCTTGCGCGGCTCGGCGCCGGCCAAAGCCGCGCGGGTCTCTTTGTTGACGCTATCGGTCGACTTGAGGCCATTGGCGGCCTGGAACGCTTTGACGGCGGCGGCGACCGCGTCGTCGTATGTCTCGCTCGATGCATCGCCGGCAACCGCGAGGCGCGTGCGGATAACGGCGACGTCCTTATGGGCCGAACCGGCCTTCAGAACCGGCCCGTTGGCGGGGAAGGGCGCCACCACCGGCTGCGCGGCTTCGGGTGCGGGCGGGCCGCCATGGCGCAGCTTGACCAGCGCGAGGTGCAACTTTTGATATTGGACATGCTGAGGGTGCAGCGAGATCAGGAAGTCCGACGGCTTTCCGGCGGCTGCTAGCCCTGCGAGCACGTCTTGCGGCTCGGCGAAGGTGCCGCGCAGGTCGTTATACCGTGACAGTGTCGACGGGTCGACGCGTCCGCCGCTGGCATGCCGGGCATACTTGAGGGTGGCTGCCGCCAGCGCGATCTCGGCATCGGCGATTGCCTCGGGTCCCGCCGACGCTGGCTTCGTAGCGGCATAAGCCTTAGCCGAGAGGCCCCAATCGTCGGCGCGGGCAAGTTCGGCTGCAACCGCATCACCGGTCACGGTCCAGCCGTTTACCGCCGCGAGCAGGGGCGCCGAGCGGTTGGCATAGAATGCCGTAAGGGCGGCGACGTCGTCTTTGTCGAGGCCGGAGACGGGCTTTTTCAGCCTATTGACGATCGCGGTGACGATTGGATCGATCACCGGCGCGGCAGGCGTGACGCTGGCGGGCGGGACAGCCGCGGGGACAACCACGGGCGGCGCTGCCACGACGGCTGGCTCGACTGGTCGTGGCGCCGGCTCGGCGACGGCTTGCACTGGAACGGGGGCGGGTGGCGTCTCGGTCTTGGCTGGTTCGACATCACGGGCTGCCTCTACAGCGGCCGGCTCGGTCGCTGAGGCTCGGGCGGCTGGCTCGACGGCAGCAGGGGGCTGAGCGGCGGCTGGCTGATCGAGATTGGCGACCGCGCCCTGAGCGTAGACGGAAACGCTCGACAGCAGCGCCATCAGGCTCGTCGCAACACCAACCGAAAACGAACACCGCGCCATCAGTCAAACTCCCTCAACGCCAACCGCATCATCTGGCCACTTCGATCGCCATGGCCCACCCATCGCGAGCAGCCGGTAGACTGTCTTGCGATCATGGTAAAGAACTCGTTACTGCGGGTGCAGAGCGAATGCCGAGATCAATTGGCCAGCGGTTAGAAACGTAAGCACGCCAGCGATGCCTTGCCAGGGTGTCGCATCGCGACGCGTCACGAGCGGCGCTTTTTGGCAACAGCCCACACGCGCTGAACCGCTGCCGTTGGAGAGATGCCCGTTAAACCGCCAGTTCCAACGGCTGGGTCGCGAGGCCAGAGCGCTCGCACCCCACGGCAACCAGGCGGCCTGCCTTTGCGTCCGCCACCATCAACAATCGGGTTTTGGGGTTCATCACCGGGTACTGCGCCCAGGAGAAATCCGTTGTGAGATCGGCCGGCAGGCTTGGCATCAGGCGGGCGCGTCCTCGACTGTCGAGACCGCGTTCGTGTCCGCGCCATTCGGTGACGCCCGCATCGTCTGGCTGCCAATGATTGGCCGCGACCGCCTCGCCGTCAAACACGCGGGCTGCCGTTTCGGTCCGCTCGATGACGCAGGTCTCGTGCGGTTCGATGCCAGCGAGGCTGTAGATTGCGGGAAGCGCGATCGGTTGTGTTTCCAGGAAGCGTTTGGCCTCCGCGTAGGTCGCGCAGTCCTCGAAGGCGCGGCGGAGGATGTGGGCGGCCATCGGGTGCGGTGTGCGCCACAGCCGCCGCCGTGCGAGTACCCAGTCGAGCGGAGACAGGCCGACGGCGAACCGCATCGGCGCCTGATTGAGGGCTGCCGAGAAGCGCCCCGGCGCCATGGCCTGGATGACGCCTGAAAAGCCGGGCCACGTCAGCGCCACATAAAGCCCCGATGGTCCTGCGACGCGGGCGGCGACCACCTCGCGGCCAAGCCCCGGCGTCAGCCAGTCGAGCACCCGGACGAGGCGCGCGCTGTCACCATCCGGCGACGGTTTCACAGCGCAGGTGCAGGCCCACTCGTACATCACCGATAGAAAGTGGACGCCGGGCCGGTCGAGCCGGGCGGCAATCGCGTCGATCTCCGGCAGGTAGGCGTTGTCCCACTTCACGAGCCACTGGCGCGACACGGAGTCGAGCGCTTTGAGTGCCTGTTTCGGCACGTACTTTGTCGGTGCGTCGAGGAGGCGGTGGGCGCGGGCCGGGTCGGCGTCCAGCGTATCGAGCGCGAACCCCGGCCCGGTATCAAGAACGGGAATAGTCGGCAGGCCGGGGATCGGCTGCCCTGCGGGTCCGGCAGCTGTGGTCCTTGGGGCACCGCCACTCGTCGACGGCCTGGCCGACATGGCCGGCGGCACGATGATATCGCTCATAACCTATCCCCGAGCGTGTTTCATGCTTGCGTAGCTGGATACTCGAAGCCTGAACACCAAACGGCTAAATCCTAGCAAGCCTGAGTACGGCCCCCTGAGTCCGGCGGTTTCGCGTTGACAATGACATGGCGGCGGGCGATAGCGATCATAACGTGGCAAACCTTTCGTTTGCCGCGCCAAAAACGCTGTTTCAGGTTGGTTCGTTTCGGGCTTCGGAACTTGTTTCGAGGTTCAACACACCATCAAGTGCTCGCTGAAGCCCTCGGGTTTGCATGCAGCCACCGAAAAACGCGGCAACATTCGCCTGCGACGGTTCAAATTGACGCCCGATCGACTCACACCGAGTTGCTTAGGCGCCCGATTTGGCGGCGGCGCTAGAGGAAGGCCACATCATGTACGCTGTCATCAAGACAGGCGGCAAGCAATACCGCGTTGCGCCGAATGACGTTCTGGAAATCGAGCGGCTCCATACCGCTGAAGACGCTGGCGACACGCCCCGCCGCACGCTGATCGGTGCCGATGGCACGATCGAATTCGCCGAGGTCTTGATGGTTGGCGGCGAAGGTCGCGCCATCGCCATTGGTGCGCCATTCGTTGCTGGTGCCAAGGTGATCGCCGAATTGGTCGAACAGACCCGCGGACCCAAGGTCATCGCGTTCAAGAAGCGCCGCCGCAAGAATTCCCGCCGCAAGCGCGGCCACCGTCAGGATCTGACGCTGGTCAAAATCACATCGATCGTCGGCTGACGACACGAACCGCACCAAGGAGACATCGAGATGGCACAGAAAAAGGCCGGCGGTTCGACCAAGAACGGCCGCGACAGCGAAAGCAAACGCCTCGGCATCAAAAAGTACGGCGGTGAGGCTGTGATCCCCGGCAACATCATCTGCCGTCAGCGCGGCACCCAGTGGCACCCTGGAAAGGGCGTCGGCATGGGCACCGACCACACGATTTATGCCGTCGTCGAAGGCAACGTCGAGTTCCAACGCCGCTCTGGCGACAAGGTTTTCATCAACGTCAAAGCCAAAGCAGCCGACGTAAAGGCCGCCTGATACGGCTGGCCGACTTGCGAGTGCAGGGATTGCAGCGGGAGGATGGATCAGCCATCCTCCCGTTTTGTATTGTGGAGTTGCTGCGATGACCGCGAAACGCAATTTTGCCGATGCACCGATGACCGTCGATGAGTTCTTCGCCTGGGACGGCGGCGGGCACGTCGGCAAACTCGAACTGGTCAACGGCCGGGTCCGCGCGATGGCACCGGCCAGCGAGGCGCATAGCTCGATCCAACTCAACATCGGGACGGCGATTAAAAATCACCTCAGGGCCACCGGCAGCAAGTGCCGCGCGGGAACCGAAGCTCCGGTCATTCCGCCGATGTTGCAAAAGAAGAACGCCCGCGCGCCGGATCTGGCAGTCACCTGCGCGCCGCCGTCGGCCGACAAGGTGTTCGAAAACCCGATTCTGATCGTCGAAGTTATGTCACCTTCGAATGAAGACGACAGTTGGGAAACGATCAGCGCACTGGCTTCACTGACGTCTATGAAGGAAATCCTCGTCGTGCAGTCGACGTCTGTCGAGGCGAAAGTATTCACCCGCGATGCTACCGGCGCTTGGCCATCCGACCCGGTCACGGCGCTTGCAGGCGGTACCGTCCACCTCTCTTCGCTCGGCCTCGATATCCCCGTCGCGGACATCTACGAGGGTACGTTGCTCGAGGCGGAAGCCAAAACCGCTGCCTGAGCGTGGTTCACGCGATGATGCAAACGGCCCCGGTTCATTCGCGGCCCGGTTCATTCGCGGTAAGGGATGTTCCGCTAAGGTTATCGGCCCAGCCTCCGTTTTGGGAAAACCTTCCCAATGGTTCGGCACACTGTTTTTCCTCCAGACCTGTCGAGTTTGTTCACGTGCCGCAGCCGACCGACCCGTTCAAATCGCCCGACACGTCCGCCATCGACGGCCGGACGCTGATCGCTTGGGGCATTGAGCCGGGACCGCGGTTCAAGCTGGCGCTGGCGCGTGCGCACGAGCTTGCGGCACAGGGCGAGACACTCGACGCTATCCGCGTTGCGATTACGGCAGCGTTCCCGAAGCCCGCCATCCTGAAGCGCAAGGCATCTGGCACATTCGCGTCGGCAATCGCAGCCGAGACCGACGAGGACAAGGCCAACATCGCGGCCGTTGAACAGCATATGGCCGAGTTGATGCGCTGCCCGGTGCTCGAACATGGCGCGATCATGCCGGACGCCTGCCCCTCGGGTTCGGCGCCCGGAACGATCCCTGTCGGCGGCGCCGTCGTCAGTCGGGCGATCCACCCGGCGTTCCACTCCGCCGACATTTGTTGTTCGATGTATGCCAGCGTGTATCCGGTCGGCACCGAGACGCGCGTCTTCATCGACGCATTGAAAGCCTCGACGCGATTTGGCCCGGGTGGCCGCAAGCCCGAGGACCAGATTGCCGACCCGATCACCGACGAGATCGAGACCACGCAGAATCCGTTTCTGTCGCAACTAGCATCCCGCGCCAAAGCGCAGCTGTGCGACCAGGGCGACGGCAATCATTTTGCCTACCTCGGACGGATGTACGTGACGCCCCATCTCGTGGCCCGTTTGCTGGGAGCGGGGCAAGACGAACTTGCTCGCGCGCTCGATGGCCATACGGTCGTCGACGTTCTCGTGACGCACCACGGTAGCCGCGATCTCGGCGCTCAGGTTTACAAGCGCGGCTTGACGGCTGCCATGGCGCACGTGGCAAAAGTGGCCCCTTACACGCCGCCACACCAAGCCTGGCTCGACCCGGATAGCCCTTCCGGGGAGAGCTACTGGGAGGCGCTGCAGTACGTGGCGCGCTGGACCAAGCGGAACCACCAGCTTGTCCACGAGCGCACCGCTGCCCGCCTTGGCCTCACCGCGCTCACGAGCTTCGGTAACGAGCACAATTTCGTTTGGAAGCGTGGCGCGCACTATTATCACGGCAAGGGCGCAACCCCGGCGTGGACGGGGGCCGACGGCCATCCGCTGCTCGGCCTGATCCCGCTCAACATGGCCGCCCCGGTGCTGCTGACGCTTGGCCGTGACAACGCCACGTACGCCTCGTTCGCGCCGCACGGCGCTGGCCGAAACAAGAGCCGGACCGCAACGCTGCGCGAACATGGCTTGCTTGGTCTGCCTCTTGACCAATTCCAGGCCCGCTCGGTCGAGTTGCTCGACCGCCAAACCGAAGGCCTCGACGTGCGCTTCTTCTATGACCGCCCGGACGTGTCGGAAAGCCCGCTCGCCTACAAGTCGGCCGCGCTGGTGCGCGAACAGATCGAACGGTTCGGCCTTGCCGACGTCATCGCGACGATCGAGCCCAAGGGCTGCATCATGGCTGGCGAATACGACAAGCCTTGGGAAGCAGCCAGGGATGCCCGCCGCGCGAAGCGATCGGCGGCAGAGGGGAGCGGCTGATCATGCTACATCGCCGTACGACATCATCGTCTGATGCTCCGCTGGCCATTGCCACGCGGCGCCTCGTGTTGCGCCCGCTGGGCGAACCCGATGCGTTCGAATTCGCCGTTCTCGGCGGGGCGATCGAAGTTGCCAGCATGATCGGCCACATCCCCTATCCGCTGACGATCGCGAATGCCCGCGACTGGATTGCCGAACTGCCCCTCGATGGCCCGGAACGCTGCGTGATGGCCGTCCGGTGCCGCAATGAACTGGTCGGCGTTTGCGGATTTGCGCCGGAAAGTGATGGCCTGCATGCCATTGGCTATTTCATCGGCAAGCCGCATTGGGGACGCGGATTTGCGACGGAGGCCGCCCGCGCCATGGTCGCCCGATGTTTCGCTGTCACCGGTTCGCGCGGCATCACAGCCAACCATTTTATCGAGAACGTAGCGTCCGCGCGGGTGCTCAAGAAGCTCGGCTTTGCGCTGGCTGGCGGCGGCCGCAGTTGGTGCCCCGTGCATCAGTCCGACCGTGATACGCTGGTCTACCTGCTGACCCCGGCCGCGTTTCGCGCGTTGCCCGAGGTCGCATTCCGCGAGGCGAACCCGCAATGAAGTTTCTCGACCAAGCCAAGATCCACATCAAGGCCGGCAATGGCGGCAATGGCTGTGTTGCGTTCCGGCGCGAAAAGTACATCGAGTTCGGGGGTCCGTTCGGCGGCGATGGCGGCAAGGGCGGCGACGTGATCGTGGTCTGCGTCGACAACCTCAACACGCTGATCGACTATCGCTTCCAGCAGCATTTCAAGGGCAAGAACGGCACCAACGGAATGGGTAAGAACCGGACCGGGGCCCATGGCGAAGACTGCATTTTGAAGGTGCCGCCGGGGACTCAGGTTTTTGCCGAGGATGGCGAAACGCTGCTGGCCGATCTCGTCTCGGTTGGGGACCGGATGATGCTGCTCGAAGGCGGCAACGGCGGCTTTGGCAACGCGCGGTTCAAATCGTCGACCAACCAAGCCCCCTACCATGCCAATCCTGGCCAGCCTGGTCCGGAGATCACCATCTGGCTGCGGCTCAAGCTGATCGCCGACGCGGGCCTCGTCGGGCTGCCCAATGCGGGCAAGTCCACGTTCCTTGCCGCCGTCACTGCGGCCCGGCCAAAAATCGCCAACTATCCCTTCACGACGCTGCACCCCAACCTCGGGGTGGTGCTCGCCGGCGACCGCGAGTTCGTCCTGGCCGACATTCCCGGCCTGATCGAAGGTGCCAACGAGGGCGCGGGCCTCGGCACCCGTTTTCTCGGCCATATCGAGCGCTGCGGCGTGATCTTGCATCTGGTCGACGCAACAGAGCCCGACGTTGCGGAGGCCTACCGCACCGTCCGCCGCGAACTCAAAGCCTATGGCGCCGATATCGAGGGCAAGAAGGAAATCGTCGCTCTCTCCAAGATCGATGCGGTGCCAGCCGACGAGATCGAGGCCAAGTCCGAGGCTTTGCGGAAAGTGGCACGCAAGAAGCCATTGCTGCTGTCGGCTGTCTCGCGGGCTGGCATGGATGAGGCGATGCACGCGATCGCGCGCGAGGTCGGACGCCGCCAGGATGCGGCCGCCGACGACGAGCCAGCGCAGCCGTGGACGCCGTGACGCGGTCGCTGCCTATCTCGCTCCGCCGACCGGGCCGCCCTTGATCTCGACCTCATAGCCCTTGGCGCGTAGCCCCGCGAGCGTCAGGTCGAGGTGGGCGCGGTCGCGGGTTTCGATGACAAGGTGCAACTCGGTGCCCTTGGCTGGCAGGTCGGTGAACACGCGCTGGTGGTAGACCTCGATGATGTTTGCCCCGGCATCGCCAATCACGGCTGAGACTTTCGCGAGCTGGCCCGGTTGGTCGGGGATGTCGATCACGACCCGCGACAGGCGACCCTCGCGCGCCTGCTCTCGTGTCAGGACGCTCGCCAGCAATCGCGTGTCGATATTGCCGCCGCACAGGACGAGCCCGAGCTTGCGGCCTTTAAAGCGCTCCGGCGCCGACAGCACGGCCGCCAAGCCTGCCGCACCCGCGCCTTCGACGACGGTTTTCTCGATACCGATCAGCAGCGCCACGGCACGTTCGAGTGCGGCTTCCGACACGAGGTCGATGCGGTCGATCAACGCGCGGATGATCTGCTCGGTCATCACGCCGGGGGATTTGACCGCGATGCCTTCGGCCAGCGTGTCCCCACCGATGGCGCGCGTTTCGCCTCGGATCTGGTTGAACATCGACGGGTATAGAACGGCTTCGACGCCGACGATTTCGATTTTGGGGTTCCGCGCCTTGGCCGCGATCGCGATGCCCGAGATCAGGCCGCCGCCGCCAATCGGCACGACCAGCGTATCAAGATCGGGCTGGGCGTCGAGCATCTCGAGGCCGATGGTGCCCTGCCCGGCGATGACGGCCGCATCGTCATACGGGTGGACGAAATAGAGCCCGCGCGAGGCCGCCGTTTCGCGCGCAAAGTGCGCTGCGTCCTCGAGCGTGCGGCCGGTGACGATCACCTCCGCGCCGTGGTGGCGGGTATTCTCGACCTTCACCGTCGGCGTGCCCTCGGGCATGACGATCGTCGCTGGTATGTTGAGCCGTCGCGCGTGGTAAGCGACGCCTTGTGCGTGGTTGCCAGCCGACATGGCGATAACGCCGCGAGCTCGCTCGGTGGGTGACAGCAGAGCCAAGCGATTGAGCGCGCCGCGCTCCTTGAAACTCGCGGTGAACTGCAGGTTTTCGAACTTCAGCCAGACGTCGGCGCCGGTCATTTCCGACAGCGTGCGCGAGTGGTCGAAATCGGTATCGAGGACCGCGCCGCGGATACGCTCGCGCGCGGCCTCGACGTCGGCCAGCGAGACGGGGAGCGCGGCGGTTGGTGACGAAGCGGCCATCTGGAGCGTCGTTTTCTGCACGCGGTGCCCTCTGGCTATTTTAGGTTTCGCAAAAGCTGATCATACTCGGCATGCGTGCCGATCCAGAACCACTGGAATGTATCTTCACCCTCGGTGGCAAGTGCCCGATAGCCGAGGCTCACTCTCGCTGACCACAGGTCATCCCGTATCCTCTTAAAGCGAAGAGAGGGATGACGCGGGTCGCGGCGCAAGAGTTCGAACGACCGTATTGCAGCCGCTTGCACCTCTGCAGGAAGCTGTTCGAAGTAAGGGCGGAACCGCCGATCCTTGACATGACGCTTCACCGGTCAGAATTCTTCAAAATCAGCGGCTTTCTGCGAGGCCCGAACCTGGTCGAGAAGCTTATCCAGCTTGCCCGACTTAGCATCGCGCTCGATCTTCTCATCGAACAGGCGCTCTTCCAATTCGTCGAGCCAGGCGCGAAGCTCGGCGCGCTCGGCCTCGGAAAGTTCCTCGATCGCTGCCGTGATCGCGTCGATTTTGCCCATGGTCGCCTCGCTTGAGCCGTTCACCTTGATTTTCATCGGCACGCCGTTAGACAGCACGGCAGCTTCCTCACTGCATCATACAAGGATACGGCACCGATGGCCAACGTGGCTTTCCTCGGACTTGGCGTCATGGGCTACCCCATGGCCGGGCATCTCGCGACCAAAGGCGGCCACGCGCTGACCGTGTATAACCGGACCACCGCGAAGGCCGAAGCCTGGGTCGCCAAGCACGGCACGGGAACGTTTGCCACGACGCCAGCCGCCGCTGCCAAAGACGCCGATTTCGTGTTTGCCTGCGTTGGCAATGACGACGACCTTCGCGCCGTGACGATCGGCCAGCATGGCGCGTTCTCAACCATGCGCCCTGGCACCGTGTTCATCGACAACACCACGGCCTCGGCCGACGTCGCTCGGGAATTGGCCAAGGCTGCCGAGGCCAAGGGCTTCCACTTCCTCGATGCGCCGGTATCGGGTGGGCAGGCGGGCGCGGAGAACGGCCAGCTCACCGTGATGGTCGGCGGCGATGCGGCGGCGTTCGCCAAGGCCAAGCCGGTGATCGACAGCTTTGCCAAGATGGTCAACCTCATCGGCCCATCAGGCGCCGGGCAGCTGACCAAGATGGTCAACCAGATCGCGATCGCGGGCCTTGTCCAGGGGCTTGCCGAGGCCATCCACTTCGGCAAATCCGCCGGTCTCGATATGCAGGCCGTGATGGACACGATCTCGAAAGGCGCGGCGCAGTCGTGGCAGATGGAGAACCGCTGGAAGACGATGGATGCCGGCAAATTCGAGTTCGGCTTTGCTGTCGACTGGATGCGCAAAGATCTCGGCATCGTGCTCGACGAAGCCCGCCGCAATGGTGCCAGCCTGCCGATGACGGCAACCGTCGACCAGTTCTATTCCGACATCCAGAAAATGGGCGGCAACCGCTGGGACACGTCGAGCCTCATCGCCCGGCTGAAAGACAAAAGCGTCGCCTGACCCGCACGGCTCATCCAGCACCATGCTCGCGCTGATGCCAACTTTAGCGGGACCTTTTCCGTGACCAACGGCGCGCCGATGGGTCGGCGGCATCTAGTTATCTTTGCCCGTTTCCCGGTGGCGGGCGGTGGCAAGCGGCGGCTGGCGCGCGGCATTGGCGTGGCGCAGGCGGTCCGGTTCCAACGCGTGCGGGTTCAGCATCTCATCGCGGCGTTTGCCCACGACCCGCGCTGGTCGACGACGTTTGCCGTGACACCCGATTTCTCTGGACCGTGGTATCCGGGAAACCTCGGCCTCCGTGCCAGCGCCGTTCGCCACCTCTACCAGGGCCGAGGCGACCTCGGCAGCCGAATGGCGCGAGCCGCCGACCGCATGCCACCGGGCGACGTCGTCATCATCGGAAGCGACATCCCCGGCATCCGGCCGTGCGACGTTGCAGACGCATTCGACGCCTTGGGGCGGGCGGACGCGGTGTTCGGCCGCGCGCCCGATGGCGGCTATTGGCTGGTTGGCCTCACGGGCGCGCCGCGCCGCAGGTCGCCCTTCGACGGCGTGCGCTGGTCGAGCGCGCATACGCGCGAAGACACGATTGCCAACCTTGGCCGCGCGCGTATCACATTTCTTCGCACGATCCAGGACATCGACGAGCCAGCCGACCTCGCGACCGCGCCAGACTGGCCGCGATTGATCCGCTGAGGCGGCCTACGGCTCGAGCTCGGTATCCCAGTAGAGATAGTCGACCCAGCTTTCGTGCAGATAGTTGGGCGGGAACAACCGTCCGTTGCGATGCAGCTCGTACACGGTCGGTCGGTAGGGCGCCTGCATGGGATGCATGCCGCACACCGCCGGCATCGCGCCGCCCTTGGCGAGGTTGCACGGCGAACAAGCGGTGATGACGTTATCCCACCGGGTCATGCCACCACGCGACCGGGGGATGACGTGGTCAAACGTCAACTCGTCCTTGTCGCCGCAATACTGGCACGTGAAGCGGTCGCGCAGGAACACGTTGAAGCGCGTGAACGCCGGGTAGGTCGCCGGCTTCACATACGTCTTGAGAGACACGACGCTCGGCAGCCGCATCGTGAAGTTCACGCTGCGGACGTAGGTGTCGTACTCGGAGACGATGTTGACGCGGTCGAGAAACACAGCCTTAACCGTGTCCTGCCAGCTCCAGAGCGAAAGAGGGTAATAGCTCAGGGGCCGGAAGTCCGCGTTCAATACCAGGGCCGGACTGCCGTCCGGCGTAGCAGCATGCGTGTGCAAGGTCCTTATCCCTATACCGCCTCGGCTGCGACCGAAAACTCCACATGATCGATACTTACAACTCCGGAATACTAACCGTCCATGTCAGCTCTGTGAAGCCTTGTCACCGCGCTGCAAAATCGTGGTTGATAGCCGGATCGGCGTGCGCCTTGTCGCTTGCATTGTAGCTTATACGCCAGCGCGCGAGCGCCCGACCTTTCGCCGCTGGCATCTCGGCCCATAGTCGGCCCCGACGTTGTACCAGCTCAGGGTCCAACCCACAGTTCGCCTGCGAGATAGGCTGACGCAGCTTTTGAGCGTGGATTTGCAAAGAACGCCGCGGCCGGGCCGTATTCGGCAAGACGCCCGCGGTCGAGGAACGCGATGTCGCCGGCGAGCCGACGGGCTTGGCCTATGTCGTGGGTCACCAGCACGACCTTGGTCCCGTTGGCGACCGCTTGAGTCATCATGCTCTCGACGAAGGCCGTTGCTTGCGGGTCGAGGCTGGCCGTCGGCTCGTCGAGGAACAGCACTTCTGGCAGGCTCGCCAGCGCGCGAGCCATCGCGAGGCGCTGCTGCTCGCCGCCTGACAGTTGCCGCGCCGGTGTGTTGGCCAAATGGCCGAGACCAGCGTCGGCGAGCACATCGGCCGCCGTCCGGCGCAGGCTTGCCCGTGGGCGGTGGCGCAACACGAACACGATGTTTTCGAGCGCCGTCCGGCGCAACAACGTCGGCCGCTGGAACACCAAGGCCGACCGCCGCCCGGCGACATCGGCGCTTTTCCCACTGCCGCCGTTCGTGCCGTCGTCGTTCGCGCCGTCGCCGATACCCCAGGTCACCGCCCCGTCGTCGGGTTCGATCAATCCGTGCAAAACCCGCAGCAGCAGGCTTTTTCCCGCGCCGTTCGGCCCCATGATCACGGTTGGCTGACCATGCGCGATGGTCAGCGACAGTCCATCGATCAAGTTGCGACCCTGACGCGTGACGACGATGTCGCGTGCGGCTAGCGGCAGCAGACCACCTGGAATGGGCGCGAGTGCGGGATCGGCTGTGGCCGCGCTGAGGTCAGCCATGGCCGGCGGCCCCTTGTGTCCGTTGCCGCATGACCGACACCCCGGCGTTGATGGCCAACGCGATCGAAATCAGCACCAGGCCCAACGCCAGCGCCAGGGTCAATTCGCCCTTCGATGTTTCCAGCGCGATCGCCGTCGTCATCACCCGCGTCACCCGGTCGATATTGCCGCCGACGATGATCACCGCGCCGACCTCCGCGATCGCCCGGCCGAAGCCAGCCAGCGCCGCAGTCACCAGCGAAAAGCGGTCCTCCCACACCAGCGTCGCGATGGTTTCGGTCCGCGATAGCCTCATCGAGCGGAACCATTCGTCATACTCGCGGTGGCGCTCGGTCAGGCTGGCCTGCGCCAAGGCGGCGATCAGCGGTGTGACGATCACCGCCTGTGCGATGATCATCGCGGTTGGCGTGTAGAGCAGGCCGAGAACGCCGAGCGGGCCGGACCGCGACAGCAAGAGGTAGACGATCAGCCCGACGACGACGGGTGGTAGGCCCATCAGTGAATTGACCACAGTGATCAGCGCGTTCCGGCCGGGAAATCGCAATACGGCCAGGGCGGCACCGAGCGGGATGCCGACCACGCAGCCGATCACGACCGCCGTCAGGGACACCATCAGCGACAGGGCGATGATCTCGTATAACCGCGCGTCGCCCGAGACGACGAGACCGAGGGCGGTGGAAAACACAGTCGAGAAGTCGGTCATATGGCGGTTGCGGTATCCCGGCGGTGCGCGCCGGATGCTCCGACACTATGCTAGGCGAGACATAACGCACGGGTCGCGTAGGGGCAACAGGCCGAGGCGGCACCGGGCGTGCCAAAGCCGCATTCACCTGGACCCAGGCGCCGGATCACGCCGCCGAAGTCCGTCATGGCCCGCTCGGGCGGGCCACCCGTTGCTTCAGGATGAGGTAGGCCGGGCGTTACCCGAAAATTGGTCTCCGATGCCCTCACACTATAGCGCGGAGGGCGGACGATCGCTAACGTGAGAGATGTTTTGTTTATGCGTTGGGGGAAGCCATGCCGCGGGATGTTGTCGTGCTGTTCGTGCACGGAATAAATACGACCTGCCAAAACTACTATGAGCCGCTGCGTGATTTGATCGTCAAAAAGTTATCTCGTAATCGCAAAACCAAAGTTGCAGAGAACGTCATATTTCGAGCTGTCTTTTGGGCCGACATAGTTCGCGGTCGTCAGCAAGAATACATTCACTATGCCAAGCAGCTCGGGCAGTTGAAACCCCATGCACTGCATACAATGGTGCTTGAAGGGCTCGGCGACGCTGCAGCTTACCAAAAGACCGAGCGCCAACAGAACTCGGCATACCACGACATACAACGGCGCGTTCACACCGCGCTGGCAGATGTCACGACGCCAGGTGAGGACGCGCGACCACTTATCGTGATCGCCCACTCCCTCGGATGTCACGTCATCTCAAGCTTTGCGTGGGATCTGTTCAAGTTGAAAAACCATGAAGCATTCGAAGTGCTTGGTAAAATGAGTGACGATCAGGCCGATTTCGACCGCGCCACCGAAGAGCGCGGACCGAAGTCAGTGCAACTTGATGCGGTTACGCAGCGGTTCATAAAAAGTCTACCGAAGCGAACCGCCTTGCAAAGGCTAGACACATTGGCTGGAATTGTAACGGTTGGCAATAACATGCCGCTGTTTACGTTCGTCCATGGGCCGCAGCACGTCGTGCCGGTTTTCTGCGTGCCGAAAAAAGTCGCGTGTCAGCCTGCGTTTCCAGGAGTAGCACTAACGCCCGCGGTTAGTGCGCTTGCAAAGTGGATAAATATCTACAGCGAAAACGATCCGCTGGGTTACCCGTTGAAACCTCTCAATGACGCTTACGACAACGAGCCACGACTCCAGGACATCGTCACACGTTCGGAGTGGCATGCTCCGCGCAACTGGCGGGAGTGGTTGAAACTGCATGCCTTCAACTTGTTTTGTATTCGCGAGGGCTTCGCATTGTCGGCCCACGTCGGCTATTGGCACGATCCGAAGGTTGCAGCAGAGGCGGTAGTGTATCAGTTTGAAATTTGATGGACTTGACCACGGTAGCAGGATCGGGCTTGGTCTCCTATATGCTTAGCGACAAGCAGCAGGTGTCCACATGCAGTGCCCAACCATCAAAGGTGACATGAATGGTGATGGTGTTCAGACGATCAGCGATGTGTGGTTGATGTTGAGCGCCGCCTACCACTGGCCGGGTCGCTGGTCGGTTGAAGCCATGTCGCAGAATCCGCAAACCGCACTGTTCCTTGAGCTTAACGCAGCATCATGCGGAGGGTGGCTGTCCTTTGCGCTTTCGACAGCGGCGTGGGTGCTCGTTTTGCTTGCTCTGGCATCAATCCAGGTAGCCATCGATGAGTGGGGGAGACGATAGAATGCCTAAAGGCCCCAAGGGAGAGAAGCGGCCCGCTGATGTGATCGGCAACGCCGTCAAGGTCATGAGGATCGCCACTGGCGAGGAACATGAAGCCTTGAATGAGGACGGCAAGGATGCCGCAGCGGTCAGTCTTGGGAGGCGTGGTGGTAGGGCTCGTGCCGAGAAAGTGTCAGCGAAGAGACGCGCAGAGATTGCTAGAGAGGCTGCGGTTGCGCGGTGGACGCCTAAAAACGGCGAAGGCTAATCAATGTCATTCAAAGACGATATCAACTCGTGCCTTGCCGACATACGCGCGACTCATGAGGCAGACGTACTGCTTTATGCTGGCCTCATTAATCGCCGGGGAGCAGACGATGTTTTGCGCGCACTATCCGGGCGCGAGCATAAAAATCTGATTATGCTTCTATGCACAAACGCATGCAGCTGGTCAAGACGAGGCGCTGGTGCAGATGCTCAAACCTATCAAGGAAGATTCCAGCGATGAACAAGACAGCGCGGAGCCTATCGGTCCAACAGAAGATGATGAATCGAGTTTGGGAGCAACTGGACAAGGCGGACCGCAAGTTCAGTCAGGTCATGGAAGCGAAGCGCGCTCCGCGCCCAAGCGGAGCAAGCGACCTGACAAAGAAGCTTCTTGAAAACCATAAAAGCAAGAAGTGAACTCTTAGCTTGACGCCAAGCATATAAGTTCATATGTTATTGGTATGAACAAGCTGCCCTTAGCCAAGCGTGTCCAAATCCTCAGTATGCTCTGCGAGGGATCGTCAATGCGGTCGATCTCACGGGTTTGTGACGTCTCGATCAACACGGTTGCGAAGATGCTGGTCAATGCTGGCAAGGTCTGCGCGGCGTTCCACGATGAGCAGGTTCGTGGCGTGACCGCAAAGCGGGTTCAGGTTGATGAAATCTGGTCATTCACCTACGCCAAGCAAAAGAACGTCGCGACAGCCAAGGCGGCGCCTGCTGAGGCTGGCGACACGTGGACGTGGACGGCGTTAGATGCCGATAGCAAGCTGATTGTCGGCTGGTTGGTAGGTGGCCGCGATGCTGAATACGCTAACGCCTTTATGGCCGATGTCGCCGCACGCCTCGCAACTCGCGTCCAACTTACAAGTGACGGCCACAAGTCATACTTGGAGGCGGTCGAAGGCGCGTTCGGTGCTGACGTGGACTACGCCCAGCTCGTGAAGATGTTCGGCACTTCGCCAGAGAACCTGCGTGGCAAGTACAGCCCAGCCGAATGCACCGGCATCAAAAAGACGGTCATCGAAGGCGAGCCGGACGAAAAGCACATTAGCACGAGCTACGTTGAGCGCCAGAACCTCACAATGAGGATGCACATGCGCCGGTTCACGCGACTGACAAATGGCTTCTCAAAGAAGTTCGAGAGCCACGTCCACATGGTCGCGCTCTACACGGTCTTTTACAATTTCACGAAAATTCACAAGACGCTCAAGCTCACGCCTGCCATGGCTGCTGGCATCACCGACAAGCTGATGAGCATGGAAGACATCGCGAACCTAATCGACGCCGCCGCACCGGCGGTCGGGCGACCCAAGACCTACAAGAAGCGCCAACAGGATGAGTCAATTTGACTCACTTCTCGTTGTCTCCGAACAATGGCACCTGAAATGAAAGAAGCCGCCACCCGAAGGTGACGGCTTCCGCTTTAGGCAAGCTCTCCGCTACAGATTACTTGCCGCTTGGCTTCTTGATGGTCTCGACAACAGAGGTATTGGGCCTCTGGACCGCGACCTTGACAGGGATGAACTGGCCATTGCCAGCGTCCCAGCCAATCTTCGTCCCCTTCGCCATTAGATTTCTCCTTCGGCATCGGTGGCGGAAGAAGCCGCCGCTCCGGGATCAACCTTGCGCTGCCCCGCCGTTTCAGGGGCGCTCGGAGAATCGTTGCGGCGCGCAATAATTAACATGCTTAGCGCCAAGCGTAATACTAAATTTCAAACTGATACACTACCGCAGAGGCTGCCAAATTGATTACCTCGATTGTGACGTGCGATGACGGAGTTCCTGCGCAACTTCAAATCGTACGCGATTGAATTCGCGTTCGGCTGAGATCGGCACTTGTTCTTGATGTACGCCCGCTGGCCCGACTTCGAGAGCCTTCAAGATTCGTGACTTCAAATCCTGAAGCCACTGGGACACAAAAAATAAAAAGAAACAAAAGCCAACGAAGTGATACGCAGCCAGTAGCGGATTGTCGAAAAATTCTTGCTCCACTTTATCCTCGCACCACGGTTTGCTGTTCCCCGGCATCGTGACTTAGCCTTAGTCGGCCAACCTCACCCCTACCCCCTAATCGCCGTCTCGATCAGCCGCACCGCGTCCGGGCTGTCCCATTCGGCCGGCCCGGCGAGACGACCGATCTCTCGGCCTTCGCGGTCGATCAAAATCGTGGTCGGCAGGCCCGCCGCCTTCAGCGCGCCGAGCGATTTCGTCGTGGTCTCGACATAGAGCGCCAGCTTTTGCACCTTGATGTCGGTCAGAAATTTCTGCGACGCGACTGCGCCTTGCCGGTCGACGCTCAACGCCACAACTTCGAACGCTCCGCCATTCTCAGGCCCGCCAAGCTTCTTTTGCAGCCGGTCGAGCGAGGGCATCTCGTGGCGGCACGGTGCGCACCAGGTCGCCCACAGGTTGAGCAGCACGACTTTGCCTTTGAAGTCGGCGAGCGTCTTTTTCTGGCCCGCGCCGTCCTCGAACGTGAACGGCGCCAGTGCCTCGGGCTCCTTGCGAAACACGAACGTCAGCATCTCGCCGGTCGCCAGCTGGTTGCCAACCGCCGCTGGTTTCGCTGCAACCGCCGACGGTGGCGCGCCTGCCGTTCCGACGGCTTTTTCCGCAATGGATTTGTCAGCAGATGGCCGCATCGCGTATACGGCGGCAAAACCGAGGGCGGTGGCCACCATGGCGACGGCGATATAGGTCACTGGAGACGTTCTGCCGGGTTTGAGTTGCGGCGTCCGGCCTGGGCTCGTGCCGTTCGTCATTTCGAGACAATCTCCAACAGCCGTTCCGTCACCGTCCGCTCGTCACACCATATAACGCGAGAGAACACCGAAGCGATGAGCGACACGGGCAACGACGGTAAAACCGGCAAGACGGGCATCACCCCCAACACCGGTGGTACACCCGCCAACTCCATGTGGGGCGGCCGTTTCGAGGCCTCGCCCGCCGAGATCATGGAGGAGATAAACGCCTCCATCGGGTTCGACAAGCGGCTCGCCCCCCAGGACATCGCCGGCTCCAAGGCGCACGCCCGTATGCTTGCTCACAGCGGCATTCTGACGGCAGCCGACGCCGATGCCATCGTATCGGGCCTCGATGCGGTTCAAGCCGAGATCGACGCTGGCACGTTCGACTTCCAGCGCGCGCTCGAAGATGTGCACATGAATGTCGAGAGCCGCCTCAAAGCGCTGATCGGCGAACCGGCCGGCCGTCTGCATACCGCGCGCTCGCGCAATGACCAGGTCGCGACGGACTTCCGCCTCCATGTCCGCAATCGGATCGACGGGTTCGACGCCGCCCTCGTCAAGCTGATGCGCGCGCTGAGCCACAAAGCTGCGACCCATGCCGCGACCGTCATGCCGGGCTTCACCCACCTCCAGCCGGCCCAGCCCGTCACCTTCGGCCACCACATGCTGGCCTATGTCGAGATGTTCGCCCGCGACCGCGGCCGGTTCCGCGACGCACGGGCCCGCCTCAACGAGTGCCCGCTCGGCTCGGCCGCGCTGGCTGGCACCTCGTTCCCAATCGACCGCCACATGACGGCCGCCGCCCTCGGCTTCGACCGCCCGATGGCCAACTCGCTCGACGGCGTATCCGATCGCGACTTCGCGCTCGAAACGCTGGCGGCGTGCACCATCACGGCTGTCCACCTGTCGCGGCTGGCCGAAGAGATCGTGATCTGGATGACGCCGCAGTTCGGCTTCATCACCATGAGCGACCGCTTCACCACCGGCTCGTCGATCATGCCGCAGAAGCGCAATCCCGACGCTGCCGAATTGTCCCGCGCCAAGGTCGGACGGATCGCCGGTGCGTTCCAAAGCCTCGTCGTCGTCATGAAGGGCCTGCCGTTGGCCTATTCCAAGGATATGCAGGAAGACAAGGAAGTCGCCTTCGACGCTTTCGACAGCACGTCGCTAGCACTCGCGGCCATGGCGGGCATGGTCGAGGACCTCGAACCGGTACCAGCGGTCTTGGCCGCCGCTGCCGGGCGCGGCTTTTCGACCGCAACCGACCTTGCCGATTATCTCGTGCGCGAACTGCAGATGCCGTTCCGCGATGCCCACCACGTCACCGGCCGGGTGGTCAAGCTTGCCGAAACGGCCGGGATGACGCTCGATGCCTTGCCGCTTGCCGACCTCCAGACAATCGAACCGCGTCTCACCCAGGCCGTATTTTCAGTGCTTTCCGTCGACAGCTCGGTCCAAAGCCGCACCAGCTATGGTGGAACAGCGCCACAGAACGTGGCGAAAATGGCCGCGTTGTGGATCGAACGGCTGGAAACTCCGGTCAAGGCGGGCTAAGCGTACGGCAGCATAAGGACAGCTGGATGAGCGTTGCACTGCCATACCGAACTGCACGGGCTATACTCGCTGCCACAATCTTGGTTGGCGCAACGTCGGGCTGTGGCGTGCGCGGCAACCTCGAGGCGCCACCCGAGGCGAAAGCCTCCGGCCAAGCCACCAGGCCAGATGCTGCCGGCAGTTCGGCGGGTAAAGCCGAACAACAGGCCCACCGGCCGTTCATCCTCGACGGCCTCATCCGGTAGTATCCGCGTCGTAGCGTGCCGTCGTGGCCGGTTCACGCGATGCATCCACCCATCTATCCTCGTTTGCGGCGTCTTCCACGCGACTGAGGCACCTCCAAAACTCCCGGCAACTCGGCTTTTTTGCAAGATTGTTGCCGCAAACTTATCCCCGCGTGACGGTCCTCGTGTATAGTTCTGCTATAACGGACGAACCGCGCACAGAGCACACAGGTACTTAGCCTACGGGGCGGGCACAGCTGGCTACCGCGACACCCCACCCGGATCTGTAACCGGTCCCCCCTGCACTGTTGCCCACCGCCGCGCCCTGTGGCCGCACTTCGCCCACGACAACGGACCTCACACGACATGCCTGCCGACACGACCCCCCCGGCTTCCCGGAGGCCACCCGCTCGCCGGGAAAATGCCCTATCCGACACAACCAGAAAGACTGCGGTCAAAACACTCCCGCACGACATTCTGCCCGCCGCCCCATCCGCCGCCCCGCCCGCAGCTCCATCCGACATCGCCGCCGTCGGCACCGATTTCTGGGACCAAGTCCGCCTCGCTTACACCGATGGTCGCGAGCCGATCGCCCGTCTTTGCGACCGGTTCGACATCACGCCGGCCGAACTTCGCGACCGCCGCCTTGCCGAAGGCTGGCCAACCCGGCCCAGCCCTATTCGACCGCGCCGCCAGTCTGAACCGTCACCCGCCACCTCAACACAGTGCGCCGCCGCCCCCACCCCGGCTCCATCTGCCGATCCCGCAACCCAGTCTCCGCGCAAGCACCGCGCCGACCGCCTCCGCAGGTTCTACGCCACCATCGACGGTGACCTCGCCAAGCTCGAAGCGCTGCTCAAAGCCGACGACCTTACCCCGAGTGACGCCGAGCGCCTGATCCGCTCGCTTGCTTCCATCATTCAATCCTACGAGCGTGTCCTCGATCTTGACCCTGCCGCCCGATCCCGCGATCCCAGACCCAGCCGTTCCGGAGCAGCCAGCCCCTCTGGCAACTCCGGCCATTCCAAGTCTCACCGCGCCGCCGGTAGCAGCTCCAACGCCAACGCCTCTGATACCCCCGGGCCCGCCGATGCGGAGCGCCTTCGCAGCGAAATTGCGGACCGCATTGAACGCCTCATGGACAAGGGGAACGTTGCCCGAAATCCTGACGAGCCTGCCCCATGACGTCCTCGCCCGCGTGCTCGCCGACTGGGATATCTGGGCGCGTGACGACCAACTGCCGCCGATCGCAACCGGTGGCGGATTACCGTGGCGCGTCTGGCTGATCCTCGGCGGCCGTGGTTCGGGCAAAACCCGCGCCGGGGCCGAATGGATCCGCGCCAAAGCCCTCGGCATTCCGCCTATCGCGACCGAACCCGCCCGCCGCATCGCCCTTGTCGGCGAGACGCTGGGCGATGTCCGCCACGTCATGGTCGAGGGCATCTCTGGCATACTTTCGGTCCACACGGCAGCCGAACGACCCGTATTCGAGCCCTCCAAAATGCAGCTGACCTGGCCGAACGGCGCCATCGCTCAAATGTTTGGCGGCGACAACCCCGAATCCCTGCGCGGTCCGCAGTTCGACACCGCCTGGGTCGACGAACTCGCCAAATGGCACAACCCAGATCACGGCTTCGACATGCTCCAATTCGGCCTGCGCATCGGCCGCCATCCGCAGATGGTCGCGACGACAACGCCGAAGCCGATCCCGCTTCTGAAGCGCCTGCTCGAAGATCCCTCGACTGTCGTCACCCGCTCGCGCACCGCCGACAACGCTGCGAACCTGTCACCCTCGTTCATGACCGAAATCACCCGCCGCTATACCGGCACCGCACTCGCCCGCCAGGAACTCGACGGCGAGATCGTCGACAACCGCGCCGGCGCCCTGTGGCGTCGCGACTGGATCGAGGCCCACCGCATCGGCTCGACGCCCGACATGAAAGTCGTCGTCGTTGCCGTCGATCCACCCGTCACCGCAACCGCCTCATCGGACGCATGCGGGATCATGGTCGCCGGTCTCGGCCCCGACAACCGCGCTTACATCCTCTCGGACCGGACCATCCAGGGTCGCGAGCCGTCGGTGTGGGCCCGCGCCGCCGTTGCCGCCTACAAGGACTTCATGGCCGATCGCATCGTTGCCGAGGTCAACCAGGGCGGTGACCTCGTCACCCAGGTGTTGCGCCAGATCGACCCGACTGTGGCTGTCCAGAAAGTCCGCGCCACGCGTGGCAAGTGGCTGCGCGCCGAACCGGTTGCGGCGCTCGTCCAGGCGGCGACCGGCCTTGCCGGTACGATGCTTGCGATTTTCGGCCGCGTGCGCGCCGTCCGGCCGATTGCGCGCCGAGAGATCAAACTTCTGATTTAGTCTCGGCGTCCGATCCGCTGGTCACAAACGCGGTACCGGTCCAATGGCCCGGCTGAACGTCATACACCGTTCATGACACATTCAGTCCACCGGACTAGCGTGCGGCTTCTTTATCGGGGTTCACTCGACCTATGGGCCGCAGGCTGACCGCACTCTTTGCGTTCGTCGCTGTTTTCGCCACCGCCCCGCTAGCGGCGCGAGCAGAGGCACCGCTGTGTCTCAGCAATTGGTCAGAGGCGCGTGCGGTGGTCAAACGCGAAGGCCTCGTCACGGTCGAGCAACTCGTCAAGCTGGCCCCGGTCAAGTTTGGCGGCGACATCCTCCGGATCGCCCTCTGTCAATCGGATGACGCATTCACCTACCGCCTCGTGATCCGCGAACCGTCCGGCATCATCCGCCAGCTTACGGTCGACGCGCGTCAACCGTTCGTGCCCTGACGCATTCGCCTCTCGTCGGCCACTCCCCTCCACGACGCTTGCCGACAGCTTTTGGGGCGGGTACCACCACACAATGCACTACGGGACACGATTAATTTTTCTTTGCGCGTACCTTGCCGTCGGCGCCGAGGCTGTCGCTGGCACGTGTCAGCGTGCCGATTTCGAAGCGGTCGTTGACGAGGCGGCCGGTGTCCTGCGCGACCTCAACGCCGCCAACAAACCGAAGTTTCAAGACAAGTTACGCCAGTTGAAAGCAAAACGCGGCTGGAGCCAGGACCAGTTCCTGAAAGAGGCGGCCCCGTTGGTCGTCGACGACGCAATCCAAGGCTATGATCGCAAATCGAGCGAACTGCTCGAGAAGATCGCCACTGGCGGTCAGGTTGGCGCGTCCGCGGCGTCGCCGGACTGCACCATGCTTGACGGATTGCGGGTCAGCATGGCGTCGTTGGTCGAGGCCCAGACCGCAAAATGGGGCTACATGAACGCTCGCATCGACGCCGAACTGGCGAAGTAGCGCGCATTTCTTTGGGAGTGCCCGGCCGTGACCGGGCACTCTCAGCGTCACACCTTACAGAACCCGGAACGATGCGCCCGATACCGAGCGGGCGCGCTCGCGCACCTGTCCGCCATCGTTACCTGACAACACGATCCACTTGCCGTTGCCAGCCTGCCCCGTGATTTCGCCTACGTGACTGTTCCAAACAACGATCGCGCCGACCTGTGGACCGGACACCGGCGTCCCACGTTTGCGCCAATTTCGCGCGAGGTTGTACTCCGCACCACCGCCGTGTCGTGTGCGCATGTACCAGCCACACCAGCGGCCTGGACGTGGGCCAGCTCCATACCCGCCGGTATTCGTCACGCTCCGTGTCCGGCTGTAGCTGCGGCCGCTCCGGCGTGATGGCCGTGCCCCGTCGTCGCTGTCGTCGGCATGATAGCGCTGCTGCCTTGCCTGACGCACGCCGCGCCTTGGCCGTTCATTCTGCTCCCAGAACGGAGCATCTGCTGGCTCCGACCAAGCCGCGTCCGAACGGGGGCGGGCTTCTGCTTGCGACACGCCCGAAAGGAAAACAAATACGGCCGTAAACAGAGCCGCAATCGCTACTTTAATCATTCCACTCGCCTCATCGTTACTAAAGAATTGCGAGCGACGATTAAAATGTGGCAAAAACGTGTTTATTAATGCATCTTATCGCGATTACGCGGCAATCAGCCCAAGTAACCTTTCTGTCTGCGGCAATATCGCGCGATTTTTTCGCGCCAATGGACAATAGTTAATACTCGTATGTGGCTATCGAAGGCTCAGTTTTCGCTCGATGTTTCAGAATCGCTATTGCGAAAATAGGCTTCAACCTCACCTTTCAGCTTGACCGTCATCGGCCGTCCCATCCGGTCCTTGGCTTTACCGGCAGCAACCCGGATCCAACCCTCGCTCACGCAGTATTCTTCGACATCGCTTCGTTCGCGGCCGTTGAACCTGATCCCGACGTCGCGCTTCAGCGCGTCAGGGTTAAAAAACGGGCTTCCAGCATCGGCGGACAGCCGGTCCGGCGGGGCATTGTTCGACATGGAGGGTGCTTCTGGTTCGAGATCAGCGCGATTTCAGAGCGTCGGGACGCTCAACGGGTTAAAGCCTCAGCAGCCGTGCTGCCGGTGGTGAGTAGCGGATCGATTTCCGCCTGAAGGGACGGCCAGTCGAGCGACTTCTTGATCAGTTTGTTGCCGATGAAGAAGTTCGGCGTCCCGATGATGCCGAGCTTTCGGCCGCGATCCTTGATCAGCTTCAACCCATCGACGAGGCGCACATCCTGGCGGCAAGCGTCGAACGCGGCCCGTGATAGTCCGACTTGGCTGGCCACAGCAAAGATCGCATCGAGGCGAACCTCCTGGGCAACCCAGCTTGGCTGCTGGCCAAGGTAGCGACTGTACAGATCGAGATACTTTTCCGGGGCAGCGCAGCGTAGTGCCACTGTGGCCTGGCCGGACGTGCGCCCGATCGGGAACTCGCGCAGGATGAACCGCACTTTTCCCGTGTCGATGTAGTCGCGCTTCAGTTTTGGGTACACATCCGTATGGAAAGTCCGGCAGTGCGGGCATGTCAGTGACATGTACTTCACCAGCACGACGGGCGCGTCGGGCTTGCCCCAGGACATTTCCGGCAGGTGGGGCGTGGCTGGCTCGAGGACCTCGGCCAGCGTCGGGTTGGCGATTACTTCGCGGCCGCCAAGGGGCTGACCCGTAATATCGTTGAATGGGTTCAGCGGCTCGGAGGGTCCCTGGGCTGCGATTTCCTCAGGTGACAGGGCGATCATGTCAGCCGCGACCTTTGGCGCCGTCGCCCCTGCTGTCGCGCCGGTCGTCAACGACGGCCCGGTGCCCGAACACCCGGTGAGCGATGCGAGAACGATCGCGCCAATGAACATCATCGGGGCGATCGCGCGTGGTCGGGCGGCTTGCCTATCCCCCCTCATCTTCATTTTGCCCCGAGAAGCGGATCGATTGCCTTTTCAAAGTCGGCCAACTGGTAGCCACCCGTCAGGCGCTGCCCGTTGATGAAGAACGTCGGCGTCGCGGAAATCTGGAACTTTTCGCCGGCAGCCTTGCGCGCCGAGACAAGCTGATCGAGCAACTTCTGATCCTTGAGGCAAGTTTCGAAGCTTTCCTTGGTGAAGCCCGCCTGCTTGGCGACCTCCATCAGTTTCGGCAATGGCTCGTTGCCGAGCCATTTATCCTGCGTCGCGAACAGCGTTTCGGTCATGTCGAACGCCTTCGATTTATCGACGCAGCGCGTGAGCATCGATGCGGCGGCCGCCAAGTTATCCAGCGGGAACTCGCGCGACACGAAGCGAACCTTGCCCGTGTCGATGTATTTCTTTTTCAACTCAGGAAAAACGCCGGTGGCGAACCGTCCGCAGTGGCCGCACGTCATCGACGAATATTCTACGATCGTGACCTTGGCGTCGGCGCTGCCAACGGCAATGTCGGGAAGTTCGCCGGGCTTCATGAGTTCTTCGACCGAGACCGCCGCCTTCTGTGCCGGGGCAGGTGACCCGCCGAGCATCAGCGATGCGGCTGAAACCGCAGCGAGAACGCTGACGGCAAACACAGATGTTTTAGACATAAGCGTCACTGCGCAGCTCCAGTAAATATGGTGCGCCACCACGCGATGTCGCGATGGGTCCTTTGGCACCAAATGGTCGGCCGGGAACGAAGCCCGGCAATCGTGGCGGGCATTAGGCCAAATCGGCTGTGAATGCCACCTGAAAGGTAGCGCGCGTCAGCCCTGTCGGGCCTGGAGACCGGCCTGCATGCGCTGTAGGGCGGCTTTGAGACCTTCGTCCGTGATGCCATCGAGCGGCACCGCTGTGGATTGCCGCATCCGGCCTGCCGTCGGCCGAGGCGCTACCGCCGCCAATTCTCCCTGACGCGCGATGTGGCCCTGTACGATGCGCAGGTCTGATACTGCACGGTAGCCGAAATAGGCGTTGATCCGCTCGACGATCATTGCGGCCTTATACTGGACGTCGAGTGCCACGGCCGGTTCGACCCGGATCACGAGCGTTGCTCCACCGCGCGGCCCCGTTGCCGCACCATCGCCATCGACCTCGCCGGGCCGCTTCGGCCACCGCAGCTTGTCGGGCGCCGTGGTTGCCGCAAGCCGATCGCCGACGATCGCGCGCCAATCGCCGACCAACTGAGCGGTCGCAAACCCGAACTTCTGGAATGCGGTCTTCGTGACCTTTGGCGTCAGCGCGCCAATGGTGCGAGCGGAGATATAATTTCGGGCTCGGAATGGCGCGGCCGGGTTATGCCCTGTCTGTGAGTTACCGGCCTGCAGCGGCACATCCCGGCGGGCAGGCGCCGCGTATCGCACCGCGGCGGGTCTTGTTTCCGGCATAGAACTGTCTCCCCGCCACACGCGGCTCGGTCGAATCGAGCTACACATCTGGCGTGATTCGCACGCGATCGGACACCCGTGAGGCAACTGATGACCGCTGTGGCTCAAGTGCAACGTCCTCTGACTGGCCCGCCGGCGGGGCTCGCGATCTCTGAGCCTTTGCTTGCGTGGTACGACAGGGAGCGCCGGGAGTTGCCTTGGCGCTATGCGCCCGGAGTTGCCGCCGACCCCTACCGTGTGTGGTTGTCGGAGATCATGCTTCAGCAGACGACCGTGAAGGCGGTTGTTCCGTTCTTCAAGCGGTTCCTCGATCGCTGGCCGACGGTCGCCGATCTTGCTGCGGCGAGCGAAGACGACGTTCTCGCGCAATGGGCCGGCCTCGGGTACTATTCTCGCGCCCGCAACCTCCATGCCTGTGCCCGCGCCGTTGCAGCCCGCCCTGCTGCAGCCTTTCCCGATACCGAAGCCGAATTGCTCGAGCTACCCGGCATCGGCCCATATACAGCGGCAGCCATCGCAGCGATCGCGTTCGGCAAGCGTGCGGCCCCGGTCGATGGCAACATCGAGCGGATCACGGCGCGATTGTTCGCCCTCACGCAGCCACTTCCGGCCGCCAAGCCCGAAATTCGTCGCCTCGCCGCGACGCTGACACCTGCTGCCCGCGCGGGCGATTTTGCCCAGGCGCTTATGGACCTCGGGGCCCGCATCTGCACGCCGAAGCGACCATCGTGCCTGATGTGCCCGCTGAAACACGCCTGCGAGGCCCGTGCGCTCGGTATCGCCGAGGACTTGCCAAAACGCGCAGCCAAGCCGGAACGCCCGGTTCGCCGTGGCACAGCGTTTCTAGTGCTCAGCGAGGACAACCGCGTGCTGCTGCGGCGGCGGCCCGACCGTGGCCTTCTTGCCCGCATGATGGAGGTTCCCTCGACCGAGTGGAGCGAAGTCAAACCCAGCCGCCGCGTCTCAATCGAGGCCGCGCCGGTTGCGGCCGATTGGTATCCGGTCACCGGTCAGGTCGAGCACGCCTTCACTCACTTCAAGCTCGAGATCGATGTTTTGCGCGCGGTTGTGTCCGCCGACGCCTCACTGATGCTTTGGGCCGAGCCAGAGCGTTGCACCTGGGTTCCGCGTTCAAAGCTCAAGACCGAGGCGTTGCCATCCGTCATGCGCAAGATTATCGCCTACGGCCTCAAGGGGCACTAACGGACGTGCGTCGCACAACGTCGTGCGAGCATCCCACAGTCATAACCATCCATGCTCGCTCTGCTTCCTGCCGCCGTTGCGATGATTGCCGTGCTGGCCTTCCGGGCGAACGGGCTTATCGCTGCCGCTCTGGCGTGCCTCGCGGCGGTTGCGATGTGGCTTTGGCCGCCACTTACGGCGGGACTTAGCGGGTCAGCCGGTTCTGTTGTTTACGATGCGTCTTCCGTGCCACCCGCTGTTCAAGGTGCGCGCGCGCTCGCAGACGCTGCTTTATTGACGGCCATCGTCGCAGCGATGATCGTGCCTGGAATTTTGTTCGTCGAAGCGACGCGGCAGTTGGGGTCGCCTGACGCCATCACGGACGTATTGACCGCGTTGCGTTTGCCTCCCGCGCAAACTGCGATGCTGCTGGCCACAGGCTTCGGCGTGCTGCTCGAAAGCCTGACCGGGATGGGCGTGTCGCTACTCGTCACGACACCGATGCTGCTGGCTATCGTTCCGCGGCGCCAAGCCATCGGCCTTGCCCTCGTCTCGATGAGCCTCATGCCGTGGGGCGCTCTGGCGATCTCCGGCATCATCGGGGCGAAGCTGGCTGGTCTTCCCGTCGCAACGCTGGCCCATGCATCGAGCTTCATCAGTGGCGCGGTGGCCCTCATATTGCCGATGCTGTGCCTCGCCTTCGTTACTGCTCCGACCCCGGCCGATCGTGTGATCGCCGTCTTGACCGGGGTCATCCTGTTCCTTGCCATTGCCGCGTCGACGGCTACTCTTGGCATCGAGGTTGCGGGCGTCGCGGGCGGGCTCGCCGTGATCGTGATGTTCGGCTCGCTTGCCAAGCGAAACGGGCTTGCTACGGCTCTGGCGGCCCCCGCGCTTCGTCCTTACGCGGCGCTGTTCCTGCTCGTCGTCATCCAGAAAATTGCCATCACATGGCTTGCTTCCACTGGCCTTTCGCCGACGTTCGACACTGGCCGAACATCGTTCCCGATTCTTGCCTCGCCGGGCGTTGCGCTCACCGCTGCCGTGCTGCTGACCGCTCGGGCCGGTGTTACCGGCGCGTTGTGGCGCATCGTCACTGCTCGCGCTTGGCGGCCGGTGCTCACGGTTGCACTTTTCATGGTCGCTGCCCGCCTCATGGTCGAGACGGGTGCGGTCGAGGCTCTTGCGAATACAGTTTCAAGCCTCGGAGTGGGACCGGCCTTGGTGGCGACGGCTCTGCTTGGCGCGGCTAGCGGATTTGCAACCGGATCGGGCGTGACAGGCAACGCGTTGTTCATGCCTTCGGCGGCAGCAACGGGCCGGGCATTGGGCGAAGTCGAACTGTTCAGCGCCATTCAGCATGGCGCAGCCGGTCATGTGGCAATGGCATCGCTTCCGGTGGCAGCGATCCTACTCGCAGCCCTGCCCAATCGCTCGAGCACGGACGACCGCACCGTTCTCGTTCTTGGCCTGAGGTTGGCCGCGATCCATCTTGCGGTGATCGTCCTGGCAGGGTTCGCGTGGAGGGCGTTAAGCTGACTGCTGCAACCGTGCCAGCCGATAGGCACCGAGTGCCACGGCGGCACCAAGGAAGGTCCCGAAAATCAGGTCGCTGACCCAATGGTAGTTGCACCCGATCATGCCGATTGCGACCAATGCAATCGGGACCGGCACAATCCACGCGAACCAGCGGATATTCAGCGCCAGTGAGACCATGGCGACTGCAATGATCGTCATGTGGCCTGACGGGAACGCGTGGTATCCGCGCCCGACGTTCTCGGCGAACAGCGATTTTAGCGGGAAGAAACCGAAGACGCCGTCCTTGATGTAGGACGGGTTGTTGTTGGTCCAGGTCTCGGGCCATGTGCGGCCGGTCAACACCTTCAGTTGTTCCTTGATCGCGATGGCGACAAGGACGGCGAGCGCGATCTGCAATGCGATCCGCCCTCGCGGCCCGGGCTTTGCGCCAAACAGTAAGCCAATTGCGTACCAGGCCGTGATTAGCCCCGCGATGGCCGGGATCAGGTCGGGGATATCGGTCAGCATCCGATAAAACGGCTGCTCCTTGCCGCCAACGCGGAGCACGCTATGGGCAAAGTCGGCAACCGGCCGGTCGATGAATACGATCGCGAGGAGCGTCAGGCTGAAGCACAGCCCGATAAGCATCGCCATGCCGCGCGTGGTGATCTCACCGTTGGCGGGATCGACAATCCTCAGACGACGCGATGGAGACGTGGACACGGCCATGGCTGGTTCCCTGGTAGCAGACGTGGTCGTGTACGATCTGGCGATGACGCGCGGTTGACGCTTTGTCGACGGGCAGCGACGATTGTGAAAACGTAGCCGTTCGCGCCTTGGTCAGCGAGCCTGGCCTGCGGGCGCCGTTGCCTTGGCCGCCGGCAATCGCGGGATGGCCGCCACGATCGGTCCGACGGGCCATAGTTCGTCCTGGCGGCCGGCGCTCGGCGCCCACAGGCTCGAGATCGAGCCGTCGAGATAAAGCGCGTTGTTGCATTTGAGTTCGTCGCGGAATAGCCGCGCGAACGACCCGAAAGACACGCCGTCGTTAGAAATCGCGAACACCACTGTTTTGGCATCGCGCACGCCGACGCCGTTGCGGATTTTGAGCGACGGTCCGTCGGCGGAAAACCGCGGATGCAGTTTGCCGTCGATAACCAGCATGGGACCTGACTGGGTGGCGAACTGCGCGTTGGGCTTGGCCTTGATGTAGCGGCCTGTTTCGAGAACGCCTGCTTCGGCTCCCGTTACGTAGAACACGCCATTGGGCTTCATGTGGAAGTTTCCCGGTCCGCGCGTGGTGCTGATTTTTGTCAACTCGCGGCCGCCTTCGACATAAAGCCCGACCGGCCGACCGTCTGCGTGATACATCCCCGCGTTCATCGCGAACAGCGGCGTTGCGCCAGCCCGCGTCTGGGCACGCGCGAAGCTGCCGAGGTTGCCATAGGCTTCCCCATTCGGGGCCTTCCACGCGATTTGGATTTCATGCGTCGCGAGGTCGACCGTGCAAACCGTATATTGGACGGTCTCGAATGTGACGTCGCGGCAGGACTGCTCTTTGGGTTTTTGCTGGTCGGGCCGCTGCTGAGCGATCGCGCTGGCGGATGCCGTGGCCAGCAGGACGCAAGCAATTGCCATCCTGCGCGCCACTGTAAGCCACCGCTTCTCTGGCATCCCCCGTGTTATCCCCTGTCCCGCGCTATCCATCAGGTTACTTCTGTCGCTCATATTGTTGTTGTCCCAGCGTGCCGTTGAATACCATGGTCTGCGGCGGCATCAAAAATGGGGCGATTTCGACATGACGGCTGAGGTCCCTCGCGTTCGCGACGCCACACCTGCCCTTTCGTCGACCGTGCCGCCGATGCTGAGCTTCGTGTCCGGCTTTGTCGATACGATCGGATTCATCGGTCTGTTCGGGCTGCTGACTTCGCAGGTGACCGGATCTTTCGTCGCGGCAGGGTCCGGGTTGGTTCACTACGAACCCGGCCTCGTCGCCAAGCTGATGGCGATACCGGTGTTCATGGCTGGCGCGGTCGTGATGACCTTGCTTGTCGCCGTTCTCACCCGGTTCAAGGTCAATCCGCTGCCATGGGCGCTCGTCGTCGTCGGGTGCCTCATCTCCGGGTATCTGGCCGTTGCGCTCCAATCGCCGATCGCTTCGCTGGACTCGTCGGTTGGCTTAGCCGCCGCGTTTATGGCGTTCCTTGCGATGGGGGCCGAAAGCGCGCTCGTGCGCGTGCTGTTCAAGGGTTCAGTGCCGGCGAATTTCATGACGGGCAATGTCACCCAGGTTGCTGTCGAGACGACGGACATGGTGCTGGCGAAGTTCCGCCTGCTGTTTGATGGTGATGAGAATCAAAACGCAACCCGCGCGACGGCCGCCTACCGCCAGCTCGGCGTGCTGATCCCAATGATTTTCGGGTTCATCCTCGGATGCGTCGCGGCCGCCCATGCGTTCGTCGCGTTCGGATTTTGGTCGCTGGTGGTTGCGACCGCGATCGTCTTCCTGGCCGCTATCTTTGCGTATGTGCGCGGCTGACGAACGATCGCACATTGCAGCTCACAGATTTCAGATCGCGGCCGCGATCAGGCCTTGTTTTCCTTCACGCCTAGGACATCGGCAAGCCGCGCCGTCGCCGAGCCCGGTTGCAGTGGCTTTGGCTGGCTTTCGTGTGGGACCCAGGCCGTCAATGTTACGATTTCGAACGTCGCGGGGATGCGGCCATCGGCCAGGCCATAGCGCTCGACGTACACTTCAGCGGCCCGCATAAGAAGTGTTCGCGTGACCGGGACACGCCGCCGGTCAGCCAGCATGTTGCTCGCGCCCATACCTTTCAACTCGCGCATCAGGTGGAGCGGCGTTGCGTAGGTGACCGTCACCCGCTCGCTATCGGCCACGGGCAGCGCAAACCCCGCCCGCTGCAACAGCCCGCCGAGCGCCCTCACGTCGGCAAATGGCGCGACCCGTGGCGAGGCCCCGCCCGTGACTTCCTCCTCAGCCACCAGCCAGGACTGGCGCAATTCGTGAAGCGTTTCGCCACCAAGCACGGCAGCCAACAGCAGACCGTCGGGCGCCATCGCTTGCCGCAACAGCACCAGCGCGCCGGGTAGGTCGTCGACCATGTGGAGCGACAGGGCAGAGACGACCAGGTCGTAGGGAACGAGCGGTGCCAACGGCTCGCCGAGGCCGGAAGGCGATGCTTCATCGCCGCACATCGCACGCATCGCCGTCGATGGCTCGGCATCGGCAATGCTCGAGACGTTGGGGCAGCCGCGCAGCACGCGCGACACGCGCCCATCATATGCCTCGATCGACAATCCGTTGTCGAACTGGCGCTTCACCATCATCAGTCGCTCGGCCAGATCATCGGCTACGCGATCGAGCAGGAACGCGTGCTGGGCAAACTGCGCAGATGCCCTCGCGCGGCGCGACAGAAGCGTCGCCCGGTCGAAAATCTGCGGTACGCCGGCAGCCGTCACGGTGGTTGTATTAGGAGGGCTGGTCATCTCGGTCCGGGTCCGGCACTGTCGGGCTGGTAAGATCGTTGATGAGGTCGGGTCGCGCAATGGTCCACGCCACAAATGATAGCGCCGAGCCTACTGCGGCTGGGAATGCGGCGCACGACCAAGCGGGCAGCTCGACGCGCCTCCTGTCTGCCCGTATTAAACCCGACGCGCGTTTGGGCGCGACCCTCATCGGCGGTTTCATCGACGCGTTGTTCCCGCCGGTATGCCTTGCGTGCCGGACGCCCGTTGCCGACGCCGATGCGTTGTGCACGCAATGCTGGTGTCAGATCGACTTCATTCGTCAGCCGCTGTGTGACCGGTTGGGTATTCCGTTGCCCTACGACACCCGACCGTTCCAGGCCGGTCCTGCAACGTCTGCCGGACATCCAGCCGCTTTGCCGCCGATGGTATCGGCCGCTGCGGTGGCCAACCCACCTGCGTATGATCGGGCGCGGGCCGTTGCTGCCTATGGCCCAGCCCTGCAGCGCTTGATCCATGCTTTGAAATACCACGACCGGCACGACGGCCGCCGGCTGTTCGGGCGTTGGATGAGGCACGCCGGTGCCGAGCTTTTGGCCGATGCCGACGTCATCGTTCCAATCCCGCTGCATCGCTGGCGGTTGATGTCGCGGACGTTCAACCAAAGTGCCATTCTCGCAGGCGAGATCGCACGCCTGAGCGGCGTGACTTACGCACCCCTTGCGCTTCTGCGGACCAAGCCAACGCCGTCCCAGGTCGGCCTGACCGGCGAGGAACGCCGCCGCAACGTCGGCGGCGCCTTCAAGGTCGCGGCCATCCACCGCCACCGGATCGCTGGCAAGCGCGTGTTGCTGATCGACGATGTGATCACAACGGGTGCCACCTGCTCGGCTGCTGCCATCGCGCTCCGTCGCGCAAATGCCGCGCGCGTCGACGTGTTGGCGCTGGCAATTGCGACGCACACGGTCACATGAAGCGCGCGCTCGGAATGTCTCTGACAGACTTGGATTGGAACTTTTGGCCCGAAGTGGTTACATCTCAGGGCAGGGGCTGCATTCCGCATTATCGGCGGGGGGTCGGCAGTTCCGAACCGGAGGTCTCACGCCGACATGTCCAAAGTCGTCATCTACACCGCCTCGCTATGCCCCTACTGCCACATGGCCAAACAGCTGTTGCAGGACAGGCGCGTCGCCTTCGAGGAAATCGACGTCACCGGCAAGGCGCGCTTAAGGGCCGAAATGACGGCTAAGGCTGGAGGGGTCAACACCGTCCCGCAGATCTGGATCGGCGAGCGCCATGTCGGCGGGTGCACCGACCTTTACGAACTGGACCGCGCGGGCAAACTCGACGCTCTTCTTCAAGTTTGACAGATCACTCGCATCCGGTGGCACCTTACCCATGACAAACGAGACCCGTGCGCCATCGAGCGCCCGATTTCGCGCTTCCCTCGTGCAACTGCGATCCGGGCGGTCGGTCGATGCCAACGTCGCTGCGGCCGAGGCGCTCATTCGCGAGGCGGCGCGAACTGGTGCCGTCTATATCCAAACGCCCGAAGTGACGACCGTGATGGACACCGACCGGGCAAACCTGATTGCCAGCTCGTCGCCGGACGTCGCTGCGCGCGCAACGGCGTCGTTTCAGGCGCTCGCTGCCGAACTTGGCATCTGGCTGCATATCGGCTCGATGGGTGTGCGAGACAAAAGTTCCGACCGGATTGCCAACCGGTCGATCCTGATCGCGCCCACGGGTGAAATCGCCGCCACCTATGACAAAATCCATCTCTTCGACGTCGCGCTTGCCAACGGAGAGACCTATCGCGAGAGCGACAATTTTGCGGCCGGGGATAACGCTGTCGTCGCGGATTTGCCGTGGGGCCGGATCGGTCTGACGATATGCTACGACCTGCGCTTTCCCGAACTGCACCAGACGCTGGTTCGCGGCGGCGCGATCTTCCTGTCGATCCCGGCGGCGTTCACCCGGCCAACGGGCGAAGCGCATTGGCATACGCTCGTCCGCGCGCGAGCGATCGAGACCCAGTGTTTCGTATTTGCTGCAGCCCAGGGGGGGCGCCACGAGCACGGTCGGGAGACCTATGGTCATAGCCTCATCGTCTCGCCGTGGGGGGAAATCCTCGCCGAGGGTGGCATCGAGCCCGGCGTGATTTCAGCCGACATCGACACCGCCGAGATCGCCGCTGTACGCGGTCGCATTCCCTGCCTCATGCACCGTCGCCCGTTCGTACTCACCGAGCCGGCGTCAGCGGCGCACGGATCGCAAGCTCATGATTAAATACCGGCTTCGATGTGCGGCGGGCCACGAATACGATGCTTGGTTCGGCGGGAGCGCTGCGTTCGAGCAGCTCTCGGCTAGCGGCCATCTGATGTGCGAGGTTTGCGGCTCGGCCGAAATTTCCCGCGCGCCCATGGCGCCTGCCGTCGCGCGTAGCGATCGAAGCAAGCCTCGCCGCGGCGAGGCTGGTGGTCAGGTTGGCGGCGCGCCAATACCCACTGTCGCTGCACTTTCGGGCGAACTGCCCGACCCGCAGACTGGACCGCAGACTGGACCACCGACTGGCTCACGAACTGGCTCCTTGGCCGACCCGTCATCTGAACCGTCGTGGTCGAACCAGCGCGAAATCCGTGCCCGCCTCAAGGCCCTGCGTGAGGAGATCCTCGCGAAATCCGAGTATGTCGGTCCTCGCTTTGCCGAAGAGGCACGGGTCATTCACGAGCAGATCGGGGCCGGGGAGCCACCGCGCGCGATCCACGGCGAAGCCACACCCGACGAGGTCCGCAGCTTGGTCGAGGATGGTGTGCCCGTCGCGCCGATCCCGAAGCTGCCCGACGATGCCAATTGATAGGCTAGGCAGCCGAACCGGCTGGCGCCTTTAGCTGCGCGGCTTTGCGCTCCAACGACGCCATGATCACCGGCGCGAGATCGATGCCTGATAGCTGTAGGTATTCCCGGATCAGCGTTGGCGAGGTCACGTTGACCTCGTTCAGGTACCCATGGATCAGGTCGATCCCGGCAAAGACGATGCCTTCGCGATCGCAAAGCTCTGCCACAGCGGCACACACCGGCTCTTCGTCTGGCGTCAGTGCGTCCAGCTTGGCCGCGCCGCCGACGTGGATATTCGCGCGGAAATCGCCGGCATTCGGCACGCGCCGCAGGACGCCTGCCACCTTGCCGTCGATGACGAACACGCGCTTGTCGCCGTGCACGATCTCGGGAATGAAGCGCTGGACGATCAGCGGCTCGCGGCCGACCTCGGCCATCAGTTCGCCGACGATTTCGTCGAAGTCCGGGGCATCTGCCGACGTCTTGAGGACGCTTAATCCGCCGCCTAGAAACAGCGGCTTGACCACGACCTGCTCGAAGCGACTGGCGAACGCGCGCATCTGGGATGGCGAACTGCCAACGTAGGTCTCTGGCATGAACCGCGCGAGGTCCAATGTGCGGAGTTTTTCTGAGAAATTCCGGATGGCGCGCGGCGGGTTCATCATCACCACCCGGCCTTCGAGCAACTCGAGCAGAAACGTGTTGGCGAGATATGCCGTATCGAACGGCGGATCTTGGCGGATCAGGATGATGTCGAGGTCGACCAGCGGGATCGATCCGGCTGACGTCACGGCGAAGTGCGCTCCGGCTGTGTCGGCAACCGTCACCCATCTGACGTCGGCGCGAACCTCGCCGCTGTTGTAGGAAACATGCTTTGGCTCGAACACGGCGATGTCGTGCCCACGCTTTTGCGCTTCGAGCATCAGGGCGAACGACGTGTCTCCAGCAATCGTGATCCCCTCGATGGGATCCATCTGCACGCCGATTTTCATGTGATCCTCTGGTCTTGCCGAATGTTGGCTTGCCTGATGCCATCGGGTCTAAGCGGTGGAAGTCTACGGCACACACACTGATGTTGTTCGATAGTACCGAAAGATGGTAGCAGCTTGTCTGTGATTAAAACACAGGAGCGTTGCCGATGCTGAAGTTCTACTTCAATCTGTCGCCCAATCCATCGAAAGTGGCATTGTTTCTGGAGGAGGCCGGCCTCGCCTATGAGCCGGTGCCGATCGATACCCGTGCAGGCGACCAGCACGCGCCGGACTTCCTCGCCGTCAATCCCAACGGCAAGGTGCCCGTCATCGACGACGACGGTCAAATTGTCTTCGACAGCAACGCCATCCTACTTTATCTCGCAGAAAAGACAGGGAAATTTCTTCCCCCGCCTGAACTCAGAGGCGAAACGCTATCATGGCACATGTTCGTCGCGACCGGCGTCGGACCGTTCACGGGTCAAGCCGTCCACTTCCGGCATTTCGCGCCAGAGGACGTGCCCTATGCGAAGTCGCGCTACACCTACGAGGCCGAGCGCCATCTCGGCGTCCTCGACGCCCGGCTTGCCGATCGCCAGTACATGGTTGGCGACGCGTATTCGTTCGTCGACATGAATGTGTGGGGGTGGGCGCGTATGACGGCCTTCGTGCTCGGTCCGGATGCTCCGGCGCAGTATCCCAACGTCCAGCGCCTCGTGAGCGAAATTTCGGCGCGGCCGGCCGCTCAAACGGTGCTGGCCATGAAAGACCGTTTCACGTTCAAGGAAGCGATGGATGATGAAGCCCGCCGACACATGTTCAAGCACTTAGCGGCCTGATCAATTGCGCCGTCACAGTCCGCGCTTCTTGGCCGCCGACGATAAGAAGCCGCGGATGGTGTCGAAAAACACTGGCTCGTTCAGCAGGAAGGCGTCGTGGCCTTTGTTGCTGTCGATCTCGACGAACGAGACGTTGGCGGCCACGGCGTTCAACGCCCGCACGATCGCCTTCGACTCGCGCGTGGGATAGAGCCAGTCGGAGGTGAACGAGACCACGCAGAATCGTGTCCGCGTTCCCGTGAACGCTTCGGCTAGGACCTCGCCGTAGTCGGCGGCGAGGTCGAAATAGTCCATCGCGCGGGTGATGTAGAGATAGCTGTTGGCGTCGAAGCGATCGACGAACGTCGAACCTTGGTGGCGCAGGTAACTTTCGACCTGGAAGTCCGGGTCGAACGAAAACGTCTTGGCGCTGCGATCCTGCAGGTTGCGGCCGAATTTGGCTTGCAGGGCGTCCTCGGACAGATACGTGATGTGAGCGGCCATCCGCGCCACGCCAAGGCCTGCCGCTGGCAACTTGCCGGTTTTGTAATAGCGACCGCCGGCCCAATCCGGATCGGCCATCACCGCGCGGCGGCCGACCTCGTGGAACGCGATATTTTGCGCCGAATGGCGGGCCGCCGCTGCGATCGGCACTGCGGCAAAAACGCGATCCTTGTAGCGCGCGGCCCATTCGAGCACCTGCATGCCGCCCATCGATCCACCTACGACGGCGAATAGGTCGGGGATGCCGAGATGGTCGAGCAGACGCGCCTGGGCTTTGACCATGTCGCCGATCGTGATGACCGGGAACTCCAGGCCATAGGGCTCGCCGGTCGCCGGGTTGATCGATGCCGGACCGGTCGAGCCCATGCATCCGCCGAGGATGTTGGCGCAGATGATGAAAAACCGGTTCGTGTCGACCGGCTTCCCGGGGCCGACGAGGCTGACCCACCATCCTTGCTTGCCGGTGACGGGATGGTCGCCGATCACGTACTGGTCGCCGGTCAGGGCGTGGCAAATCAGGATCGCGTTGGTTTTTTCCGCGTTCAAGGTGCCGAACGTTGCATAGGCGATCTGGAACGGTCCGAGCTGCTTTTGACAGTCGAGCAGCAACGGCGCGTTGGCCTCGAACCGGACGACGTGGCTCGACGGATTATCGATCTCGGCCAACGCAGACCGGCGTGACGCGATCGCAGACGCCAGTTCGCTATCGGCGCCGTTCGCCTGTGCGAGAAGCCCTGGCGCAAGTGAACCATTAATGGACACACTCTCGCCCGCGAAGCCGACATCGGCCCGCTGCTCGCCCACCACGTTGCCCCGCACTGCCTGTGACATATGTTGCGCTTCCTGCCGACCTTTTGCGGTCCGGTGTGTTTAACCGCCGTAACGACACCAATCGAACTTTTCTTTACCCGACCCGGCCGATAGCCTTATCACCGCTGCTTCGAACCGACACGGACCTTCCGACACGGACCCAAACCGGGCGCGGCCAGCGGCCACCCTTGGACCCAATCTGATATGGCACAAACGTCTCAAACGATGGCCACCCAAATTCAGGCCACTACGCTCCCGGCTCTGCCAGTGCCAAAACCCGGCATCCTCGACATCGAGGCCTACGTGCCAGGTGAAAGCAAGCTGCCCGGCGGCGTCGTGCCCATCAAGCTGTCGTCGAACGAGACCCCGCTCGGCGCCAGCCCTGCGGCTATCGCGGCCTACCGCGAGGCGTGCGGCGCGCTCGAGCGCTATCCCGACGGGCAAGCGACACAGCTGCGCCAAGCGATCGGCCGCCGTTACGGCCTCGACCCAGCACGCATCGTGTGCGGCGCGGGCTCGGATGAATTGCTTGCGCTTCTCGCACACGCCTACCTCGGCCCTGGCGACGAGGCGATATACACCGAGCACGGCTTCCTCGTGTACCGCATCGCGATCCTGTCCAACGGCGCAACGCCGGTCGTCGCCCCCGAGCGCGATCTGACCACCGATGTCGACGCCATTCTCGCCCGCGTTACGCCGCGAACGAAAATGGTGTTCCTCGCCAACCCCAACAACCCGACCGGCACCTACGTCGGCATCGAGGCCGTGCGTCGGTTGCGGGCCAGCTTGCCCGGCCACGTTGTGCTGGTTCTCGACGGGGCTTATGCCGAATACGTCCGCGCCAACGATTACGAGGCCGGCATCGAACTCGTCGCGACCACGGGCAACACGGTGATGACGCGGACGTTTTCCAAAATCTACGGGCTGGCGGCCTTACGCCTCGGCTGGGCTTATGCCCCGCCGGCCATTGCCGACGTGTTGAACCGTATGCGCGGGCCGTTCAACGTGTCAGAGCCCGCCATCCGCGCAGGTATCGCCGCGATGGACGATATCGCCCATATCGACATGGCAGCTGCCCACAACGACCGTTGGCTACCGTGGCTGACGGACGAGATCGGCAAAATCGGCATCGCGGTGACGCCGTCGGTTGCCAACTTCCTGTTGATGCATTTTCCTCCAGCATCGGCGAGCGCTAACGGCGGTGGAGCGGATGCTGCGGAAGCGCACTTGAAGTCGCGCGGGTTCATCCTGCGGCGCGTCAAAGCCTACGGCTTGCCCGACGCGATCCGGCTCACGATCGGCACGGAGCTGGAAAACCGCGCCGTCGTTACCGCGCTCGCCGAGTTCATGGGTCGGCGGGCGGCATGAGGGCGCGCAGTCCACTCGAGACGCCGATGTTCGACCGCATCGCACTGATCGGCATCGGGCTCATCGGATCATCGATTTGTCATGCCTCAAAGCGGGGCAACTTGGCTCGCGAAATCGTCGGCACCGCGCGGACGCCGGCCACGGTCGAAACCGCGCTGCGTCTCGGCCTCATCAGCGAGGCGTTCGTCGGCGCGCGCGATGCGGTTACTGATGCCGACCTCGTGATCCTGTGCGTGCCGGTGGGCGCGTGCGGGGCGATTGCGCGCGATATCGGGCCTTATCTGAAGCCGGGCGCGATCGTCACCGACGTCGGCTCGGTCAAGGGCTCGGTGGTGCGCGACATGGCGCCGTTTCTGCCCAAACACGTGCATTTCGTTCCCGGCCACCCGATCGCTGGCACCGAGCAGTCGGGGCCGGAGTCGGGCTTTGCCGAATTGTTCGACAACCGCTGGTGCATCCTGACCCCGCCCGAGGGCACGGATCCTGCGGCGGTTGAAAAACTCGCGCAGTTCTGGCGCAACATGGGCGCGCACGACGAGATCATGACGCCCGAGCACCACGATCTGGTGCTCGCCGTGACCAGCCACTTGCCGCATCTGATCGCCTTCAACATCGTCAACACAGCCGCTCACCTGGAAAAAGTCACGGATAGTGAGGTGATCAAGTTTTCGGCGGGCGGCTTCCGCGATTTCACGCGTATCGCGGCGTCAGATCCGGTCATGTGGCGCGACATCTTCCTCAACAACAAGGAGGCGGCGCTCGAAATGCTCGGCCGCTTCCAGGAGGATCTCGTGATGCTGCAACGCGCGATCCGCTTTGGTGACGGCGACGCACTCGAAAAGACGTTCAGCGACGCCCGCGAAATCCGCCGCGGCGTCGTCCAAGCCGGACAAGACACCGCCGCGCCAGACTTCGGCCGCAAGGGGAAGCGGCGGCGGTAGGTGGGGATGGCGAGGGAGTATTTCTCCCTCGCCGCGCGCCGCCTTGTCGTTTCGTTGACTTTCGCTCCATGTCGGGCGCCAGCCCTTCTAACGCCTTCGTTAGTTGAACCGGGCGCGGCGCTTCAGGGCGGCGAGCTGGAGCTCGGCGTTGCGGATTTGCATACGCTCACCGAACGTGATGCGCCCGTCGCGCAACGCACTGCGCCTCACAAGCGCAACGCGGGTTTGGCTACGGGCAATGGCAACCCGTTCGCTCACGGTAACGCGACCGCCGTTGTAGCCGTTGCCATTGAAGCCGTACGACTTGCCCGGCGCAGCTAGGGCAACGCTAGAGCTGAGGGCGAGAAGCGCGACAACTCCCAGAATGATTTTCATGATCTATCTCCGCAGCAACCCTAGCCATCCACCGTTGGACGACCTCTCCGGGCTGTAGCGAATAGACGTTTGAACGGTGCCTCTTCCGTCTGCGAAAACGTCGTTATTTCAATATCTTAATGTGAATGTCTATTCATTCCCCGTTGCAACGAAGCTGCTGCAGAACGGCAGTCGGCAGGCGCATCTGACCCGCTGGCCTCACGTCTCGACAGGAGGCCTGAAATGGATGCGGTCAAACAAGGAGACCGATACGTCGACGTTCATGGAGCGATAGGCCGACGGGCGTCCGACAAAATGACCACTGAGCGGCGCTGCCAGCTTGTGGTCACGGGAAACAGCAACTGTGATCAGATCGCGATTACCGAAGATCCCGTTGGTCGGATCAATGTCGATCCAGCCGCAGCCGGGAAGATAGACTTGTACCCAGGCATGGGTTGCGCCGCCGCCGCGATGATGATCGCGATTTGGCGAATAGATATATCCGCTGACAAATCTGGCGGCGAACCCGAGCGTCCGCAATGCTTCGATCATCAGCAATGCGAAATCGCGGCAGCTTCCAGATTTCAGCGCTAGCGTCTTGACGGGGTCGTGCGTTCCTGACGCTTGTCGCGATTGATACTGAAATGTCGTGCGGATCGCGCGCTTCATTGCAGTCAGAATATCAAGCGTAACGCCATTGCCTTGCGTAACGAATTGGCGCGCCCAGTCGGCTAGGCGATTGTCCGGATCTGGCCGATTGAGCTGCATGAGCGGCGCAAGATCGGGAAGCTCGTGGTCGGGATAGTCGAACGGGAACACCGCTGCCATTGGCAGGAGCAGCGCTGTGGGTTGCGGCGTCTCGTAGTGATGAAGACTGATCTCGCTTTCAAACGTCAGGCTGCTCGACCGCACGTCGCCGAACTCGGCGAACGCAACCGAGTTTCCGAATGCGTCGAAGGCCCATAAAATCTGCAGCGGCTTCGGATTGATGACGAGCTTGGTATGGATCAAACGCAGCGAATGGCTGTCGCGAGGCCGAAACATCATGCGGTGTCGGCCGAACGAAACCGGCTCGCTGTAGGTGTATTCGGTTTTGTGGCGAACGACGAGGTGGCGAAGCATTTTACGGGGGATCAGCTCGAAACCGCCAGCGTTGTTCGTGTTGCATCGTGATCGGGAGACATCGCCCATACAATCGGAGGATCCGACTGCACTTCGCCTTGAGGCCAAGCAAACGCAACATCGGCTGCATCCCGGCCCGCTGCAATCCGTACGATATCGTCGACTGAACTCATCCGTGTCGGGTCGAACGAATACCACGCCCCACCAGTGGGTCCCTTCAAGTACGCCTGGAAAATGGCATGGAAATCGGGCGGGTAGAGCGCGACCGCGTAAACGCTGGCGTAGCGCGCCGGTATTCCCAAAGCCCGGCACAACGAAATTCCCAAGTGGGCAAAATCCCGACACACGCCTTTCTTGGTCTGGAAGACATCGACAGCGGTCGCATTCGGACCCGTACTCCCGATTTCGTATGTCAGGTTGTCGAAAATCCAGTTGCAGATGCCGGTCACCCGGCTGTGACCCTGCACCAGTGGGCTGAACGTTTGAAATGCGAACTCGGCGAACATGTCCGAGGGACAATATCGGCTGGGAGCAATATAGGACAGGTACTCCATCGGCAATTCGCTGAATGCGAACTCGTTCACTTGAATCGGATCGACGCTCGACGTGCCGAGTTCGATCGTTGCTGTATATACGATCTCCACAAGACCTGGCCCGACCAGAGTGCGGATGACGCGTGTGCCCGTCAAAGGATCTTCGTAACTGGCATAGACGGCGGAGCTGGCGCTCGCGGGCAATGACAGCGATTCTTCGAGGACGGTTTGCCCGTCAGCTTTGCTTGCCTCGATCTGGAAGACGAAGCCTGTTTCTGTTTCGAGCGTGTAGCGCAGTGTGCATCCGGCGGACACTTGCATAGGCCATGGCCTCACGGTTGCTGTTATTCACGATACTACGCCTGACGCGAACCAATCGTTCCGTACTGACCGGATGGCGACGCGACGGGGCGATCGTTCCGCGACCGAACGCGGCGGATTCTGGCTCTTCGGATTTCGGTCAGATCGTGGGCCGCAGGGTGGGAAGCAATGCGCACAACGCGGTCGAGCGTCGTGACGACGAGCTTGCCATCTCCCGACGAACCCGATCGGGCGGCGCGAACGATGGCTTCGATTGCAACATCCGCCTTTCGTGCCGGGACTATGACTTCGAGTAACAGGGTCGGCAGCAGATCCGGGGCATCCGGCCCGCCCCGGAAACTGGGGACCAGGACCGCGCTGCGACCATGACCACAACACGACGTGACCGTGATGTCCAAAATGTTGGCGGCCAGGAGTTCGCGGCTAATGCCGTCGAGCCGCGCGGGTTGTATGAAGGCAGTGATCAGCTTCATACGTCGTCTCCATGCAGAGCAAGTGTAATTGCTCAGCAAGGTTGGTGGCACCGAGGATGCAAACCGCAACGAAAGCCTGTTGGTTCTCATAGAAACGCCTGGCAGACATCGGTGCTTCGCCACTCGGTCGGTAAACAGGCTCTCGCATCCTAAATGGTGCGGACTGCCCGGTTCCCGTGAAGCGGATCGTGATCAAGACGCAAGGCATAGCCAATAGCGTCAAAGCTCAAAAACTGCGCGGGAACTGCGCAACAACTGGGCAGCCTTCGCCAGCTTCAGTTTGTCCGCACTGGATGAACGGTTCTGGGTGGTGCCATGCTTGCTTGATCTCCCGCAATGGCCGACATTCTGGCGTTGCTGTCCATCGGGCTCCAAGGCGCATCCATGAACATTCTCGTTTTGCAGCATGCTCGCGTCGAGCATCCCGGCGTGTTTCGCTATTTCTTTGCTGGCGATGGGCACACCCTCAAGACCGTGGAGCTCGACGAGGGCGAGACGATCCCCAACGACCTTTCCGCCTTCGACATGATGCTGGTGATGGGCGGCCCGCAGGACACGTGGCAGGAGGATCGCTATCCGTGGCTCGTGGCCGAAAAGGCTGCCATCCGGCGCTATGTCGCCGACATGGGGCGGCCGTACCTCGGGCTCTGCCTGGGCCACCAGTTGCTCGCCGATGCGCTTGGCGGACGGGTTGCCAAAGCAGCCGAGGCCGAGGTCGGCGTCATGACGGTGTCGCTGACCGCCGACGGCGCGGCCGATCCGCTGATGGCAGGTTTGCCGGACCCGTTGACCGTGTTGCAGTGGCACGGGGCAGAGGTGGCCGAGGTGCCGCCGGGTGCAACCGTACTGGCAACTTCGCCGCGGTGCGCGGTTCAAGCCTTTCGCTACGGGCGGCATGCCTACGGGCTGCAATGCCACGTCGAATGCGAGGCGACGACGGTGGCCGATTGGGCCGCCATTCCGGCTTATGCGCGGGCGTTGGAGACAGCCATGGGCGAGGGGGCTGTGGGGCGTTTGTCGGAGGAGGTCGCCGGCCGTCTGCCGGAATTCAACCGCAACGCCAGGCTGCTCTACGACAACCTGATGCGCGAAACGGGAACAAGCACCATATTCGGCTGATCAGGGTCCCGTGCTCATGCTTCCAGGTAGCGAACCGCATATGGTGCCTGTCCCCATTTCGCCCCCCATTTCGCCCCTATGGGTGTTCGCGTACGGCTCGCTGATGTGGCGGCCAGGCTTTGCTTTCGCCGAGCAGCGGCGGGCGACGCTGACCGGCTATCGCCGATGCTTCTGTATCTATTCGGTACACCATCGCGGCAGCCACAAGCGACCCGGCTTGGTCCTCGGTCTCGATCGAGGCGGGAGCTGCCACGGTGTCGTCTATCGGATTGACGCGGGCGCGGCGAGCGGCGTTCTCGCGTACCTGCAGGCCCGCGAGCAGATCAACGGCGTCTATCGGCAAGCGCAGGTCGTTGTCGATGTCGAACACAGCGGATTTGAAACAATTAGCGGATCGGCGGGTGCTGGGCCAGTGGCCGCTCCCCAGCGGATCGATGCGGTGGCATTTATCGCCGAACCCGCCCACCCCAGCTACGCGGGGCGATTGCCGATCGCGATCCAGGCCCGTCTCATTCGCGCGGCAGCGGGGCTTTCCGGCCCAAACCTCGATTATCTCGCAAGCACGTTGTGCCATCTTGCCGAACTCGGCATTCAGGAACGCGAATTGCTTCGGGTGGCGACCCTCGCCGGGCCGGCACTGGCACGCGGAAACGGCGCGGACCGCATGGCGCGCGTCTCGGGGCTGGCGCGGGTGCTGGCGGCAACGCCGGCCGCAGCGCCGGTCATGCCGCCGGTCCAGCGGCGGCGGTTCATATACCGAATTGGATAAGCCGGCGATGGGCCGCCCACGCGACGCTCAGTGATGACGGTCAACACGTCATTCGCTCACGCGATGACGATTACCACGTCATTCGCTCACGCGATGACGAGCGACCCGCGCAGGTCAGCTTCAATGCGACGGCTGTCGTCCTGGCCCTGAGCGAGCAAATGAACGTGGACCTCATTGGCGCCGAGCTGGCTGGCGCGCTGGCGGATCTCGGCGAGGTTCAGACTTGCAGCGACATTGGCCGCCCGGCCAATGGCGAGGACCGTGCGCTGGCCACCTTCGTGGCGCTTGACGAGAACATAGTTGGCGGCCTCGACCGGCGGGCATTCGAACAGGTGATAGACGGAATGCAGATACCGTGCGCCCGATACGCTGGTCCAAAATTGAAATGCCGACCCGGTGTCAGCAGCAGTCGCGGCGGTTTGGCGCGTGCCCCAAACAGCCGATTGTTGAGGCGAGAAGGCCGGCAAGCCGAGCGGCGCCGCGTGCGCATGCAAGCGCTGCGAACGTACCTTTACGAAATCGACGATCACCGCACTCATGGTACAACCCCGGACACGCAATTACAGAGCGCTGTGCGCCCCATGCTCGGACGCGATTAAACGCGAGCGTGATCAAGGATCGACGAGCGAAATAGCTAAAATTTGTCGGAACGGGGCCTGCACAATGGCATGGTTGACCAATCCTTTCCGTCCGTCGCGAGGTTGGGCAGGCCGTCACGGTTGCTGACGTTGATCAGGCGCATAGCGACCGTCCGCAATCGAGGCATACGCGGCAGGAACCATCTGGCTTTGTGCGCGGGGATTTGCAGATGGGGCAGTCGTCGGACCTCAGGGTCTCAAACTCGTCCCTTGTCGACCCAGCCGACCGGAGGGCCTGAGAGCAGGTGCTGGTGCCGGTTGTTTCTGATGTGCCCGCAGGGCCGTCGCCCGCGACCAGGACGGCCCCCGTCACAGAGTTGGGCCGAAATGTCGTGCAGCCTTTGAGGCCGAGATCGTAGGCGCGCATATACAGCGATCTGAACTCGACCGGATCGATATCCACCGGGCAGTTGATCGTCTTCGAAATGGCGCTGTCGACGTGGGGCTGGAGAGCGGCCTGCATGGCCAAATGCTGCTCTGGCGTCAGTTCGTGCGCCGTGACCCAGGCTGGTCCTGGAGGTGGCGACGCCCCCCCATGCTTTTGGCGATAGAGCGCGTGTGCATAGTCTTCCACCGTCTCGCTCCGGGTCGAGCCGTCGGCTGCACGCAGATTACGGCGGTAGGACATCTCGAACACCGGCTCGATGCCACTCGAGACGTTACCGGCAAGCAGCGAGATCGTCCCGGTTGGCGCGATCGACGTCAGGCAGCCGTTGCGCAGGCCGCTGGCTGCTATGGCTCCGCGCACCTCGGCGGGCAATCTTGCGATATTCGGGCAGGCCAGCATGGCCTCACGGTCGAAGAGTGGGAATGGCCCCTTCTCTTCGGCGAGACCCGCGCTGACGAGGTAAGCATGGGCCTGAATGGCCGCCATCGTGCCGGCAGCAAACTCGCGGCCATCGTTGGACCCATACGGCAAGCCGAGCATGATCAGGGCATCGGCGAGCCCGGTAATGCCAAGGCCGATCCGGCGTTTGGCCTTGGCCTCGCGCTCCTGGGCCGGAAGGGGATAGCGCGACACGTCGATGATGTTGTCGAGCAACCGCACCGCGTTGACGACGGCGTGGATCAAACGCGGTTGATCGATCCGTGCGTGCGGCTCGAAAGGGTCGATGACAAACGCTGCCAGATTGAGCGAGCCGAGAAGGCATGCTCCATAGGGCGGCAAAGGCTGTTCCCCGCACGGATTGGTCGATGCGATCGTTTCGCAGTAGGCGAGATTGTTCATCGCGTTGACGCGATCGATGAAAATCACGCCCGGTTCGGCGAAGGCATAGTTCGAGCGCGTGATTTGGGACCACAACGCACGGGCATCGACCGTTCGATAGACCTTACCTTCAAACACCAGCGGCCACGGGCCACCGGACTTGACGGCAGCAATAAACGGATCGGTTACCAGCACTGACAAGTTGAAATTGCGGAGCCTCGCGGCATCGGCCTTGGCGGCGATGAATTCCTCGATATCGGGATGGTCGCAGCGCAGCGTCGCCATCATGGCCCCGCGACGCTGCCCGGCCGACATGATGGTGCGGCACATGGCATCCCAGACGTCCATGAAGCTCGTCGGACCCGACGCATCGGCGCCGACCGAGCGAACTGGCGCGTGACGCGGGCGAAGGGTCGAGAAGTCATGGCCGATCCCGCCGCCAGCTTGCATCGTCAGCGCGGCTTCACGCACGCTATCGAAAATAGCCGCGAGGTCGTCGTCGATCCGCCCCAGCACGAAGCAATTGAACAGGGTGACATCACGCCCTGTCCCTGCGCCGGCGAGGATGCGGCCACCTGGAATGAAACCAAATCCGCCCATAATCTTGCGGAACTCATGCCCCCACCATGCTTTGGCGGCCGCACCTCCTTCTTCAACTGATGCGGCAGCGTCAGCGATTCGGCCGAGCGTGTCTGACATGCTGGTGTCGATCGGCACGCCGTCGCGGACGAGCCGGTATTTTCGCTCCCAGATCTCGCGAGAGATCGGTGCAAAGAATTCGGTGGCGGGCAGTTTGCTTTTCATTTTGTCAAGCATGGCTATAGCGGTAGCCGCACGACAAGGAGCTGTCAACTTTTTGTTCTATCAATGTTCGTCTAATGTCTGTCGTTATTGCACGGACGCGCGGGCAGCTGTGCCAGGTACCGCTTCTGCCGGTGCGATGATTGGCGCGACATGCCGAGCGACGGCGTACCGGGCGGCCACTGGCAAAAATTTGGCGTACTCGGTCGCAAGGGCGCGGACCAGCCCCGGTTGCAACCACCAGGCGCGCTCGCGAACGGATTTGGACACGACGGGCCATGGTATCAACTCGATGGTCGGCATCGCAAGGGTCAGTTCGGCGAGGCTCCGCGGCATGTGATAGCCCGACGTCACCACGATCAATCGGCGCGCGCCCAAGCCGGAGGCCCAAACCCGCGCCTCTTCTGCATTGCCGATGGTGTCTTGCGCGGCATAGCCAAGATCAACGCAGCATCTGAACAACGACGGTTTGAGACCGGACAATCTGACGATGTCGTCGCGCCGAGTTTGGGAATTAACCCCCGATATCAAAAGGCGCCGACCTGCCTTTGCCTTCAACAAGCGTGCCCCCTCGACGATCCGGTGATCGCCACCGGTGAGCACGATGATCCCATCTGCTGGCGTATCGCCGGCCGTTGGCAGGATCGGGTCCGCGATGCGCATCGCATTGGCGGCAAACAGTAAAAACCCGAAAAATACCGCTCCAGCACCAAGAGTTAGAACAACGCTCGCCACGCGCCACAAACCTGTTCGACGCGAGCGGCGCGTTTCGGGCCTGCCGGTATCCGACGGGCTCACGTCACAGCCCGGCGGTGGCTGGCTGGCGTTGCTCATGACACCAATTCAAACTCGCCTCGAAGGTTCGTACGCAATGATGCGCCGGTTGCCAAATCGTCCGATCGCCCGTCCGCGTAGAGAAACGCCCTTGGCGGGCAGAACTTCGTCGCCCACCACCAGCTGACGACGCGGTAGCGCCGAAATAGTGACACGTTCAAAACCGCAGGGAAAGCGTTTCGCCACAAAATGATGACTGCGATCCACCGGTCAACCCGAGCGGCGAGGGCCGTTGCGACAGGTCCAAACCCGCGCCGAGCATTGGCATCATACGCGCGTGTTGAGGATGCTGACCACGCCGAGACGCGACGTAATCATGCACAAGGCGGCAATGACGACGACGACGAGGCCGAGCAGTCCGTAGCCCATCAGGTCGAGGGAGCCAGTGCCAACGAGGCGTTGGATCTCGGCGGCGGTGACGCTTTGGCCGCCGATCAGATCGACCACGGTCGGGGCGCACAGAAACACCAGCGCGGCAGCGGTAGCGCCCGACAGACCAGCTTTGACGCCGAGTTTCAAAAAGTGCTTGTCGAACTCGCGGGCGATAAACCGGTCGGTGGCGCCGACAAAGTGCAGCACCTCGACGATGTCGCTGTTGGAAGCCATCGCGCTGCGGGTCGCGGAGACAATGATGGCGATGGTCGCGAGCGCGACGAGACCCAAAATCATGAAGCCGCCCAGGGCGAGGGATCGCGTTACCGTTCGGATCTGCGATTGCCAGTGACGGTGATCATCCAGTGTGACGCCTTTGAACGACCCGGCGAGCCGCTGCTTCATGGCTTCTAGATCGGGCGGCGAGCCTGAATCGAGTTCGATTGCGACAAGGCGCGGGACAGGGAGTTCCTTCAGAATGCCGGCCTGTCCGAGCCAGGGCTCGAGCAACGCGGAGGATTCCTGCAGGCTCAAGGCTCGCACATTGATCACGCCCGGCGTGCGATTGAGCAGCGCTGTTACGTCGGTAAGGGTCCGCTCGGTGTCGACGCCGTCGCGCGGCTCGACTTGCAGGGTCACCTCGGCAGCCATGTCTTTCAGCCAAACATCGGCTGAACGGTTGATCATGTAGACGGTGCCGGCCGTCAGGCAGGCGAGGAAGCACATGATGCCGACCACGACGCCGAGTGAGCGGCCGGTGACCGAGCCCGGCGGGACGATGGCTGCACCCGAACTTCGCTTCCCGCGTCGGGCCTCGGCGGCGAGGTCGCCAGCATGGGCGCCGAAACCATGGTTTGGCAAAGCTGCCGCCGGGGGCGCAAGCTCGTCAAAGCTGGGGGCCGCAGGATAGGGCGCTGTCATCCCAACCTGCCGATCGTGAGGCCCTGCCGAGCGGCTTGTCGGGGGCAACTCTGTGGCTGCCTCCTCGTAGAACGGTTCATAGGGCTGCGGATACGGTTCAGGTCTGGACGCAGGACCGGTGCGCTGTTGACCATAATCGTAGGTTGGCTCGCCGTAGCGCGCTTGGTCGCCATAGGGCGATAGCGGCTCAGCGGGCAACGGTGGCCTAGGTGGCGGGCGATCCCGCCTGTCAAACGATCCGGACATGGCCTTCGTGTAGCTCCAAACGAGGGGCCTTGTACTGACGCATCAGCTGATAATCGTGGGTAGCGATGACAACCGACGTACCGAGGCGGTTCAATTCCACAAACAACCGCAACAGGCGGCGGGCCATCTTAGGGTCGACGTTGCCCGTCGGCTCGTCGGCGAGCAACAATTCGGGCTTGCCGATCACAGCGCGGGCGATGGCGGCGCGCTGCTTTTCTCCACCAGACAGGATCGACGGGTAGGAATGCATGCGGTCACCGAGACCCACCCATTGGAGAAGGTCCGTCACGTCTTCCTTGTAGTCGGCGACCTGCTTGCCGACGACGCGCAATGGCAACGCGACGTTCTCCCAGGTGGTCAGGTGGTCGAGGAGCCGGAAGTCCTGGAACACGATCCCGATCCGGCGCCGCAACTCGGCCCGCTTGGCGGTTGGGATGCGGGTGATGTCTTGATTGAACATGAACAACTGGCCCCTCGTCGGCTGGAGGGACATGAAGAGCAGCTTCAGGAGCGATGTTTTCCCGGCACCCGACGGGCCTGTCAGGAAATGAAAGGATCCGGGTGAAAGGTCGAAGTTTACGTCGTGCAGGGTTTCCGGTGCGTTCCCATACTTGAGCGCGACGTTGTTCATTCTGATCACGGGCGCCGTATTCCGATCGGTGATTGTGCATGTTGCGATGCGGGCGAATGTCCCGCGCCGTCGCCGCTATCGAACAGCAGCCTTATCTCGAAGGTGGCATAGCGCGTGGACGCGGGTGCAATCAACCGCTGGAACCTGACGACCAAATGCCACGATGAATGTGGCACACTCAAGAGTGTGCCGTTGCAAGGGTGACGCAATCGGCCGATACCTGTGATCTCGGTTCAAGATCGCGCTCTCGCTTGCGCTCCGGTAGCGCTGCGGGATCGTCGACGCGAGAATTCTCGAGACTGGATACCTGAGGCATGGATACCTGTGACATGGGCGATAGTTCCAGCGGCAAGCGGGTCGAGGTTGTGTTCTCAGCCGAGGTGATCGAAGCCCGGCTGGCTGAACTTGCACGCGAAATCGCCGATCGCGACATCGAGCGGCCGCTGGTCATCGCCGTGCTGAAAGGTAGCTTCGTATTCGCCGCCGACTTGATCCGCGCGCTGTCGCGCCGTGGAATGACGCCAGAAATCGATTTTCTGACCCTATCGAGTTACCGCAAAGGGCAGCAATCTTCCGGCCAAGTGACGATACTTCGCGACCTCGATCTTGAGGTGCGCGGGCGCAACGTCATACTGATCGACGACATTCTCGAATCGGGTCGCACTCTTGCCTTTGCGAAGGATCTGTTGGCGGCGCGCGGCGCGCAACGCATCTACACGTGCGTGCTGCTCGAAAAAAAGGTCGAGCGGGCGGTCGACGTGACGGCGGATTTTTGCGCGTTCGAGTGTCCAAAAGTCTTCGTCGTCGGCTACGGCATGGATGTCGCGCACCGGTTCCGTGAACTGCCGTTCGTCGGGCATGTCGCGCAGTCCTGAACCTTGGGCCGGTCGGTAACTGAAAAGGGGTAGCACGTGGCGAGAATACTGGTTGCCGACGACGATGCCGCCATGCGCGAAATTGTTATGCGCACCCTTCAGACCTCTGGGCACACGGTCGATGCGGTCGGGGGCGGTGTCGAGGCGATCGAGGCGATGCAGGCGGCGCAGGAGCGCTACGCGTTTCTGGTGACCGATGTGCAGATGCCCGGCGTCGATGGTCTCGAGCTGGCGCGGCGGGTGTTGGCGTTCGACCCCAAGATCAAGGTCATTGTGATGTCCGGCTTTCTCGATCAGCTGGCGCGCGTGCAGGAGATTTCCGGTCCGCGTGTCGCCACGATCACAAAACCATTTTCGATCGAACAGATCCGCGCAGTCGTTGCATCGCTGGCATGAGGTCAACCCCGGCGCCTCAACCCGAACAGCGCGCCATGGCGCTGCCGCGAACTCGTTAGCAACGGTTGTGGTTTTCTGCTGGCAGCGCGCTGATCGGACTGGCATTCGGTCGCAAATTAAGCCAAATTTCACCGTGTTGGGGTACGTGGGGACATCGGCGCTATCTTGCTCTTGCCGGCTGGGACCGGTCTTGGGCGGTTCAACGGAGTTCTCGTATGTCCATTGCCTCCTGACTTTGCCGTAGCGCTGTTGCTGCGAGCACGCTCCTCACGGTGGCTTTCGCGCCTGCTGCGGCCCATGCCCAAGACCTGATTTCGTTCCTTTGGGGCGGTAGCGAAGAGTACGGCGGTGGCAGCCAGACGGTGCGCTTCAGCCCGCAATACAAGCCTGGCCAAATCATCGTGAGTTTCGGCGACCGGCGGCTCTACCTCATCAACGCCCCAGGTCAGGCCATCAGCTATCCGATCGCGGTGCCGCGCCAGCAAAGCCGTTGGGCCGGCACGACGATCGTGTCAGACAAGCGCGTCAATCCGGATTGGCGCCCGACCGCAGACATGCGCGCCGAAAACCCCAAATTGCCTGTGTTCGTTCCCGGCGGCCACCCGCAGAACCCGCTTGGCGTGCGTGCGCTCTATCTTGGGTCGAGCATGTACCGAATTCACGGTACCGATGCGCCGTGGACGATCGGCCAAGCCGTGTCGAAGGGCTGCATCCGACTGACAAACGCCGACGTGCTTGATCTCTACCCTCGAGTAGGCGTCGGCACGCGGGTCACCGTGACGTGGCAGCGCTTCACCACCGGCGCCGTTGCATCCTACGACGAGGAGCGTCCGCGGGCTAGCCAGCAGGTCTACCGCTACCGCGCCGCGCGCCGCCCGTCACAATCGATTTTCGAGTAGTGGAGCTGGCGGTGGGCAACACTTTTTGCCCCGGCCAAGTCAGTGCCTAGTAACCTAGAATTCGGGGCCCGTGCCAAGCGATTGGACGGGCCCTTTTTCTTGGCCGGATCGATTTTATTTTATGTCCAGTCGGTCTGTAAGCCGGGTTCTGTTTGGCGTTACCGCCGCGACGGCCATTCCTCTCGAACGGCCGTTACCGGCCGTCTCTAGCAACCAACCCGGGCGGCAGCCTGGAAACACACTTCGTGCCGGGATGTCGCCATCCCGCACGCGGCCGCCCCTATTCGGTCTTGCTCCCGGTGGGGTTTGCCCTGCCGCATCCGTTGCCGGACGCGCGGTGCGCTCTTACCGCACCTTTTCACCCTTACCAGCGGGCCGCGAGGCCCGTGCTGGCGGTTCGATCTCTGTGGCACTGTCCCTAGGGTCGCCCCCGGCGGCCGTTAGCCGCCACCGCGTTTCCATGGAGCCCGGACTTTCCTCTCCGTGTAACGGGAGCGGCCGCCCGACCGACTGGACACGCTTCCCATCTGCGGGATCAGCGCGATCGTCAAGGCCGACGATAACCCGGCCAAGCCAGCAATCACGATCTGTGCACGGCACTTTCCGGCGAGCTTGGTGAAATTCTCGAGCATACAGGTCTTGACTGCGGAAACGGTCGATCCGTCACGAATGCAATAACGGCGGGCATCAGCCTCGCACGCGGCGCGCAAAGCCGGCGTCACCTCCGGCGGAAGCTTCAAATCGTCGGCCCACGCCTGAGAAGCGGCGAACGCGATTGCAGCCGCAGCGGCGATGGTCGAAGTGCTCATTGGTCCCTCCAGTCCTTATATCGAGGAGGCGCGTTTGCCTTGCAGATGGGCGCGAAATCAAAGCCGTTCGTGCCACAGTATCGCCGCAGGCGGCTATATCAATCTCCGGGATGGTGAATTGGCATCACACCACGCCATAAACTCGCAGCAACGCTTCTTTCAGCCGCACGCTATCCACATCGTCTTTGTGGATAACTTCCGTGGCGCCGATGCCGATCAATTCGGCCTTACGCGACCGGGTGGCTTGACCACTTATCACGATCAAAGGACCGTCGTATTTCGCCCGACGGATGTAGGGAATAGAATTCACAGCCGTATCCGACGGTTTCAAGATGTCGTCGAGAAACACGAGATCGGGTATGTGGGCGAGCACCATATCGACGGCCGAACCCAACGTCTGAGCGCGCCGCATGGTAACTTCGTAACCGAGTGCGAGGCGCAGCGTGGCCCGAAGGCGGTCGGCATCGAAGGTCTCGTCCTCGACGATCAAAACGTTCGCAATGGCTGGCAGGCTCTTGCCGCGCCGTGTCACGTCGCTTTTTTTGGCGAGAAAGTCGCCACCCGAGCTCGAGGTTGTCATTGGTACGGTGCCGCGTTGCACGTGCTCGCCGGGCACCTGCCCGCACGATTACATTCGTTTAAAAGAAACTAATGTCTCATCAGACAATAGAACATGATCCGTGACGTGGGAAGCATCAGCGCGCCGCAGACGACCACATTCGTCAGTGCAGCCTCATTCACGCTAAAAGCACGCTGGTGTCCAAAACCCTCGGCCACCGGACTTCGAACGCTGTGCCACGTTCGGCACGGTCATTCGGCATCAAGCTGATCCGGCCACCAGCGCTTTCGACCGCGCGCTGGACCAGCGCTAAGCCGAGACCAAGCCCAGATGTTGGACTGCCCGATTGGCCAAGCGTCCGAAAGGGAAGGAACACGGCGGCGCGGTACTCGGGCGGGATCCCCGGCCCGTCGTCAGAAACTGTGATCACGAGGTCGGCTTCGGAGACCGCGCAACGCAATTCGATGCGGCCGAAATCGCGGTCGTGATGCTTGACGGCATTGTCGACGAGGTTGCGCAGGACGAGATCGAGCGGCGCACCAAGCGTTCTGATCTTGGGCCAGTCGCCCGACACGGCGGTTTGCATGCCGGTGCCAAAGGGGATCGAGAACGCGATCGCCTCGGCCAGGACGCGGGTATCGACCTCCTCGACCGCGATCGCTTTGCGGCCGACGCTAGAATATTCGAGCAACCCAGACAGCATCGACGACATGCGCTGCGCTTGTGCCCGGATCTGGGACAGGCGCTCGCGGATCTCGTCTGCATCGCCGACTTCGGCCGCAGCTTGCATGTCATCGGTGAGGAATTGAAGTGCGCGCATCGGCGCTTTTAGGTCGTGCGAAACGATGGCTGCGAACTGTTCGAGATCGCGGTTGGCGCGCGTGAGTTCGCGCGCTTTGAGGCTGGTGTCTGCTTCGGCAATCAGGCGCGCGCGTGCGTGGCGGACGATCTCGATCTCGAGTGTCGCGTCCAGCGTCGCGCGCGCGACGAGCAACATGTAGCAACTCTGCTCGGCGTCGTAGAACAGCGAAAGGTTGACCCGGTTCTTACTGTCGGCCGAATTGACGATTGTAACGCCGGGGAGTTCGAACGACTGACTGGGATCGTTCCTGAAGTTTGCGATATGGTCTTCGGAGCCGACAAAGGCGACGACGGTTTCGGTCAATGGGCGGTTGACGCCGACGAACACCGACAGGTGCCCGAAGGTCCGGCGGACAATCAGGTCATGGTCGATCCAGACCACGCCGAACACGCCGCGGCTGGCGAAAAAACGGGTTGCCGCTGGCAGAGCCTCGAAACGGTAGGGGTCAAGTGCCACGGCGCTCGATTGCCAGTGCGGTGTCGAGGAATGCTTGTTGGACGTTGGTGCCGTCCAAGGCGCTGGTTTGCGTCATCTGCGTGTGGGGTGCAAGGCGACTTACGAGGTCGTCGATGCCGTCGGCCGACTGGAGGTCGCTTTTGTTGACGATAAAATGTACGGCTCGACCGGGCATCAACTGGGCAAAACCTTCGCCGAGCCGGATCATGGTCGAGACGGTCTCCGGCCGGGTGCGGTCAGCAACGATCATCGCGGCTGACGCCTGCTTGACGTAAACATGACGGAGCACCGCATCTCCGAAATTCCCGTCCGTGTCCCAGAGGATCAACGTCACGCCAGCGCTGCCCACATCCGGCAGCCGGTGCTGATAAATCTCGACGCCGATGGTCGGCTTATATTCGGTGGTGAAACGATCGAATGCGAGCCGCCGAACAAGCGAAGACTTCCCGACACCAATATCTCCGAGCAGCATGACCTTATAGGCCGCGCCGCTCATCCCTCGTCGCCCTCACCAATAAATCCGACTTCAAACTCGACGCGGCGGTTCGAGCTGCCGGCTCCGGAAACCGGGCTGACGTTGTTTTCTGGCGATGTCCGGCGAAGGACGATCAACCGGGCCGGCGCAACACCACGACGGGTGAGTTCGGCAGCTACGGCTTCGCTGCGGCTTTGACCGAGGGCGGAGTTCGTCGCTGGCGAGCCGGCATCGTCGGTGTATCCGACAATGCGCAGGCGGGCCGTATCGCGCTGCATCAGGGCTGCAAGTTCGTCGAGCATGCGGCCTGTGTTTGCTGCGTTTCTAAGGGTGGTGCCCTCGTTGAAGAACACCGCATGGGACCTCGCGAATTGCACAAGCTGCTCGCGCGGGGTCAACCCGCGGGCTGACAAGGCTGCAATTTCAGCCTTCAGCACTGTGGCTTCGGTTTTGAGAGCCGTCGTTTCGCTTTTAAGAGCTGTGGTCTCGACGGCCAGACGACGCTTGACGGCACTGCGGTCGGTGAGGGCCTGCGCGGCTGCGGCCACGCGCTCGGCGCTGAGCAGGATATCGCCCCGGTTCTCAGCCGCACTATCCGCGCCGACATCGCCCCGAGCGCTTCCTGGGGCGCTTCCTGGGGCGCCTCCTCGGGCATCTCCGTCGGGGCTTGTGTCGAGGACGTCGCGGGCGGCCGCTGCAAGGCTAAGTTCTAGCGCCTGGACCCTCGATGCTGCCTCGGCCAACTGAGAGGTGGCGCGCTCGATGCTGGCAGAGAGCACGGCTGCTTCCTTGGAAAACCGGTTCAACAGGGCTGCGCTTTCGCCAACGGACACGGCGGCTTCGGCTTCGAGAACGCGGGCCGATCTGGCCAACATATTGGCGGCCCTGATACGCAATCGGCGGTCGGTCGCGGTGCGCACCTGGGATTCGAATGCCGACTGGTCCTGCTTGATTTCGGCAAGCAACGGCCTGACGTCGGTACCAGCTGGTAGCGCGTTCATGCGATCGACGACAGCGACATCGGGAAGGGCGGCCGAGATGCGCTTGACCAGCGACGATTGGACGTCAGCCGACGGCGTCAGCCCCAGGATCGTCAATGTGCGACCGCCAGGCTCGACTTTAAACTCCGCCGGGTAGCCCCCCATGCTCTCGGTGGCGTCGACGATGCCACGCGCCGTAGCGACCACACTGGTCTCGATCCACCGCGTATACGCAGCCCACGACAGCCACAGCGCCAGCGGTATGCCGATCAGCGCCGCCAGAAACGTCAATGGGCGCATGCCCTTTCGGGCGGTGGCGCGGACCGGCGCAATCCCGGCAAAGCGGGTCGAAAGGCGGCTGGATAGGTCCGACAGCATCGGCTGAAGTCGGCGGCCACTTTGGCCGGACGGGCGGGCTGGGCTGGCGGCGGCTGCATCAAGGTCGGCGCGGCACCGCTCAACGAGGCCTAGGAACTCCTCGTCGAGGATCTTCTCGGCCGCCGCGCTCTCACTGCCTTTACAGCGGGCTGCGAGCAAGTAGGACGGCGACACGCGCAAATAGACGCGGCTGTCGCCAAGGTCGATCTCGCGAAGGGAGGAACCCTCGGACTTGAACGCCTCGGCGGTAAAGTCGTTGATCGCGGTCAGCACGCCGCCCAACACGTTGTCTGAATTGCCAGGACCGTTCGCATCCGGCCACCGGGCCAACAGCTCACCCGTAGCGCGGCGGATGAGGAATACGTCCTCGACCCGTAATTGCTGAGCTTCGGCGAGGGCCAGTTCGGCTGCGGACTGGCCGGAGGTCCAAGCCGTGAGACGTACCATCAGAGCGTTTTCTTCGAACGCCGGTTTATGCTCTCCGTCATCTCGCGAATTTGCGCGGCGACATAGTCGCGGACCATGCGGCCCATCGAGGGGTAAAGGGCTTCTGCCAGTTCGTCGGTGCTGTTGGTGATCTCGGTTTTGACGGTCCGGACGACAAGCGGGGCGAGCGCGGTCGAGACGCTGTCATATTTGGTGGCTTCGGCGGCACGTAACGCCCCGTCGATCGACCGGGTGACGTGGGCTTCGAAGCGGGCATCGGTGCCGGCGCGGTCGTACACATCGTCGACGCGGCGCGCGAGCTTTTCGATGGCCTCGCTTTCCGGTTGGAAAAGCAGCTCTTTGAGTTTTGTGACTTGCGACATGGCTGGTACGCAGACTTTCAATGGGTACAGCAGCGCTTTCGCGCGCGTCGTTCTAGTCAGCGCGCAATAACGCGGATCTTGTCACCAAGATCGGCAACGCTGCGGGCGAGCTCCTCGAAGGCGGTCTGCCGATCAACGGTCGTATCGCTCGCAAGGGTCTCGATGCGCTGTTGGAGCACATTGAGGCGCTGCGCCAGCCCGGTTTCCAAATCGCGGATGCGCAGTTCGATGGCCGCGATCCTGGCTTCGTTGGCGCGAACATGGTCGCCGATCAACAGGTCCCGGACCTGGGACATCCTATCGTCGACGAAGTCGCGGGCTGGAACGGCGTTGCGCAAGTCGTTTATGGTCGGCGCGTTCATGGCAAAACTCACAACAAAAGCAAAACTCTAAGGTGTCCGACAACCCCGATTCGTCACCCGCCACCGACGGGCGTCGCACCGGATTTCGGGCCGCCGAAAATGCGGCCTACGGTTGGAGCGGCGGACATTGCGTCAAAGTCAGGGCGATTAGCCGTCCACAGTCTAACACACACTGTCGTCAGCTAAAAAGAGCGTGTGGAACAGTCCGTGTGACCATCCCTTCAAGGATAGCGCCAACGGGTAAAGGCACTATTTAAAATAGAAAATTTCCTGCCTTGCACAATCTGAGGTTTTAATCAGGCCAGTGCGCCGAGTTTTCCAAACTTATGCGCGAGCAGATAATAGAATGTGACTCGGCTCTTGTTCTTGTCGGCCTTCATGGTCTCGCAGATGCCCGCGATAGCGGCATCGAGGGCTTTGTCGTCGTCCGTGAGGGCGAGTTTCTTCTTCAGCCAGCTCTCGCGAACTGTGGCGAGTTCATCCTTGCTGGAGCACGATACGAACGATCCGTCCTTGCTGCGAAGGGCGATGCCACAGTGCTTTACGATGGCTTTGACGACTGCCTCGTCGGCATCGGGGGCATACCGTTTGACTTCAGCTGGAAAATCCATGTCGGCCATGGCGTCCTCTCGTTCGTTGAGCTTGGCGTTGGAGTGCGATCGTGCGCGTCGGACACAAGCCGCAACCGAGCGTTAACCTACAGACCTAAATTGGAAAGTCCATCGAGACGTGTAAGGTTTCACCAGCCCGTTGCTTGGCGCTTCGCAATTCATGGGGCACAGACGGGCGTTGGTTTACGGCCGGGCACGTTCCATCGGGATAGCGACGCTTTGCGCGTTATTCATCAGCCAGCGTGCCGCGAAAACAAAGCCATCGGGTCCCATGTAGCCACTTGCCCGGCCAACTTCCCGGCCCGCCTTGACCAGCAGAAGTGTTGGCACGACAGTCACTGGCCCCTCGGTCAGCTGCAGCGCATCGGCTTCAGGGGCGTTGAGATCGAGGAAGCGCAGCCCAACCTCGCGGGCCTCAGGCGTCGCCTCGAACGCCGGTACGGCATCGCGGCGCAAGACCGGGCAGTACGCACAGCCGTCGATTTCGACCACGATCAGTTCGTAGGGGCTCGCAACGGGCTCCACGATCGTGTCGTTGCGGGCCGCCGACAGCGGGTCACCGGGCGCGACGAGAACGGCCGCGATCACAACGATCGACATGGCAAAATGCTGGACGTCCGTAAGGGTAGGTAACATGACGCGGGTCGCCACCGGTGACACGCCGGTTAACACCACCTTAATCTCTGTCCGTCTCTGCGGTCACAACGTTCTTACCGGTTGGTAAACATCGGCTCCGGCGTGGGATAGGCAAGCCCCGATACGCCCAGCGCGATGACCAGCACGGCAGCCAGTATACCAACGCCGGTCGCCAGACGCTGACCCCAGCGGCTTTCGATGCCACCGGTCAGTCGCAATGCGAGATCTCGCGACGTAACTGCCATGACCGCAAGCAGCGAGACGGTGATCGCGGTGCCGAGCGACATCATGAAGGTTGCGAAGATGCCTGCCCACAACAACCCTTGGCTCAAGGCGAACACCATCAGCAATATGGCGCCGGTGCAGGGGCGCATACCGATCCCCAGCGCGATCGCAACGGCTCTGCGCCACGACCACGGCCCCTCGAGGTCCTGAGGGGCGGGCATATGCGCATGGCCGCAGTCCGGGCCGTGGACGTGGTTGGGCTCGTGGGCATGGTTGCAGGTCGAGCCGTCGGCATGGACATGCGGTTTGCCGCGCGGTGGCGGCGCCACGGCGACAGAAGCGTGACCGTGGTCATGGCTCCAGTGCACGAGGCCGTGGTCGTGGTGGCCGTGATCGTGGGTACAGAGCGAGCCGTCGGCGTGGCGATGGCTCTGAACTGGCGACGCGTGGGTGTGCGTGGCGACTGACCGGTTCGCTGCAAGTATCGGCTTGATTTGGCGCCACAGCAGCCAGCCGCCAATTGCGATCACGAAAAGCCAGCTCGCGCGTTCGATCCACGCTTCGGCGACCTTCATCTCGGTCGCGGTCGTGCGCAGGATCAGTGCCAATATTGCAACGAAAAGGATCGCGGAGCAGGCCTGGAAGAACGCGGCCAAAAACGACAGGGCAATCCCGCGGCGGGCCGTGTCGCGATTGGCAAGCACGTAGGACGAAATCACCGCTTTGCCATGCCCGGGACCGGCGGCGTGGAGCGCACCGTAGAGAAACGCTATGCTGGCCAGCGCCATCGCTGCAGCACCTGGATTGTCGGACTTCAATGCACGGATCTGTTTGGCCATATCACGGACGTAGGCCTGCTGCATGGCCAGCGCTTGTGCCCACCATGACTGCGGCGGAGCGGCTTGGGGAGACGTGCGCGGCGCACCGAGCAAGGGGGCACCCGGTGAGGGGCTCGGCTGTTGGGCTCCAGTTGCTGGGGCGATGCCGAGTGGAGATTTTTGCGGCGCGGGATCCACTTGTGCCGGGGGTAGTTGAGCCTGAACGACCTGCGCCGACGGTGCTTGAGCCGTCGCGACCGCGCTGAGCATGACCAGCGCGGCGCAGCCAACCATTGCTGCGACAAACGAGCGAGACCACTGCGCGGCGGGACAACAGACACGAGCACCGCTACGACGCATCAACGGCATCAAACGTGGCTTGCTCATGATTTTTTGCACTCGACCACGGCCCACTTGGTTGCGCTCGCAACCGACGCTCCACCGAACTGTTCACTGAACGCACCGGTCAGCGTGTCGTTTTGCGATGGATTACCGAGTGCGGGATTAGAGCCTGGGGTGACCGGTTCGTCGCGCAAGGCAATCTCGCAGGTCTGCGGGGCGCCAAACAACGTTGCACCGTCTTCCTTTGCCAGTTCGAACGCGATGAAAAACGTCGTGTCGTAGGTGGCGAAAGCGAAGCCCTCGAGTGCGGCCTGCGACTTCAACGGAAGCGTGAAAATCAACGACAGTATACCGCCAGTGTAATCCAGATGGGCGTTCGATGGCGGGGCAAACTCGATCGCGGCATCGCCAACCTTGGCGGCGGTGAAGTACGCGAACTCTTTCAGACCCTCCATGTTGATCTTTGCCAGCTCATCAAGTTCCTCGCGCGAGTATTGCCCGTCGTTGTTGGTGTCGAGCCCCTGAACTGCCATCGCCGAATAGAATTCGTCGAACACCCACGTCTGCTGGATCGCCGTGACGGTGTCTTTCTCGTAGACGACGCGTGATTTCGACTGAACCCAAACGTGCGGGTGAGCCGCGACGGGGTTAGCGGTTGCGATGAGCGCAGCGATGCATCCGCCCACTGTCGCGATTGCTGTCGACGAACGAAGCATTTTGGCAGGTCTCCTGTCCTGATCAGCTGCAGCTCGCCAATCGGTTCGCCGCGCATCCACCCACATAATGAGCAGAATCATCGAAAACTACAGCGACACAAAGGCCGCCGCGACAACCGTCATGCGCCGACGGGGTATCATGACGACGGTAACGGCGCGACCAAGACTGTTTCCGCGTTGCTATACCCGCCTTGGCGTGTAATGTTATACCATCAAAATTTCGAATTTCGAGGTCATCATGTTTGCGCTATTGTGCCTTGGGCATCGCACCTTCGCAGCACTCGTCCTCGCGATGGCGGTCGCCGCCGGCGTTCAGCCCGGAATTGCGTCCGACCTCAAGGTCGTTGCCACGTCGAAACCCATCCACAGTCTCGTGGCAGCGGTGATGGTCGGCGTAGGTTCGCCGACGCTGATCGTGGAAGGCAACGCATCTCCGCACAGCTTCACGCTGAAGCCGTCGGGGGCAAGGGCCATCGCCAACGCCGATGTGTTCTTTCGCATCTCGGAGAGCATCGAGCCGTTCACGACCAAGCTCGTCACAACCCTGCCGAAGTCGGTCAAAGTTGTGACACTGGCGGATACGCCGGGCCTAGCCACATTGCCGCGGCGTACAGGCGGCACGTTTGCGGGTGGGCACAACCACGGTCATGGTCACGATCACGACGATGAAGACAAGGCGGGCGGCGCCGACGGCCACGTTTGGCTCGACCCGGCCAATGCGCGCATCATGGTCGCGGCGATCGTGAACGCGATCGTCGTGAAGGCCCCGCAGCACACGGCTCGCATCGAGGCGAATGCCAAGGCGCTCGATGCCCGCATTGCCGCCGTGGCTCAGGACATCGCTGGACGGATGACGCCGCTTGCCGGACGGTCGTTCATCCTATTTCACGATGCGACACAGTATTTTGAAAAGCGCTTTGGAATAGCCGCAGGCGGATCGATCACTGTCAGCCCCGACGTGCAGCCAAGTGCAAAGCGGCTCAATGCGGTTCGCGCCAAGATCAAGTCGACAGGGGCCGTGTGCGTGTTCCGCGAGCCTGGCTATCAGGAGAAGCTGGTCACGGCCGTGACCGAGGGCACGTCGGCAAAAGCCGGCCTGATCGATCCGGAGGGCCTCAATCTCGAAGCAGGGCCGGGGCTTTACGAGGCGCTGATACGAGATCTCGCGGCTGGTTTCGCGGCTTGCCTCGGCGGGACCAATTAAGTTCGCGTCTGCGAACACGTGCAATTGACCGCGACCCTGGGCTCGGCCACCGTGCAGGTGCGGGTAAGCGTGGGGCAGACGCGTGGACGACGGGGCTTTGCAAGACGGGGCGCTGGACGACGGGGCGCTCAACGACGGGGCAGTGGGGTATTGCGACCAACTCGGCCGATTTGGCGCGCTTGCTGGTCGCATCGAACCTGTTGAACTGACAGGCGGAGCGCCACCGCGACACGAGCGTCCAGAGCGTTCGGAGCGTTCGGAGCGAACCGGCGGGGCCGACATTCCGGCTGGGAATGCAAGCTTCATCCACGACAATGTAGCGGATCGTGACACTGGATTTACGAGACTCGATCCTGCGCTGTCGGCACGATCGGGGCTAACCGGCGCTCAGCTCGCATTTATCGGCGTCGTGGCCGGAACCCTCGGGGTCTGCACGGCGAAGGCGCCGGATGCCACGGTCATTATGTTGGGCATGTTTGTGGCGATCGCGTTTGCAGCGCTGCTTTGCGTTCGGCTCTACGCGATCTACGTCATAGCGGGCGCGACACGGCACGACGTGTTGGTTTCCGCTGCACAGCCACGTATGATCGAGGCTCCCGTCGTTCCTGAGATTCCCGTCGTTGGCGACGTGCCCGAGGCCTCGCTACCATTCTACACGGTGCTCGTGACGCTTTACGACGAAGCCAACGTAGTGCAATCGCTTGTCGCAGCGCTCGATGCCCTCGAATATCCGCGCGACCGTCTGGAGATCGTATTCCTGCTCGAGGCCGACGACGGCACGACTAGGCGTGCACTCGAAGCAGCCCGTCTGAAAGGCCACATGCGGATCGTCGTGGTGCCCGACGGGCTGCCGCGCACCAAGCCGCGGGCGCTGTGCTACGGGCTCGCCCGAACGTCGGGCGACTACGTGGTGGTGTTTGACGCCGAAGACCGGCCCGAGCCGGGCCGATTACGCGAAGCCGTATCGGCCTTCAGGCGCGGGGGCCCGCAACTGGGCTGCCTGCAAGCGCGCCTCAACGTCTACAATCCGAGCCAGAGCCTGATCTCGGGTCAATTCGCTGTTGAATATACTGCGCTGTTCGACGGCATCCTTCCCGCGCTCGCTAAAGCCGGTGCTCCCGTGCCGCTGGGCGGCACATCGAACCATCTGCCAAGGCCGGTTTTAGAACACGTCGGCGGGTGGGACCCTTGGAACGTAACGGAGGACGCCGATCTCGGGCTACGGTTGGCGCGACACGGCTTTCGGGTCGAGGCGCTGCAGTCGACGACGTGGGAGGAAGCGCCGCCGACGTTGGACGTGTGGTTCCGTCAGCGCACACGTTGGCAAAAGGGCTGGATGCAGACCTACATGGTTCATATGCGCGACCCGGTCGGGCTGTGGCGGGATCTCGGCACGACACGTTTTCTGTGGTTCCAGGTGCTTTTCGGCGGTGGGCTGTTGGCTGCAGCAACTCATCCGTGGTTTGTCGCCGCGTTGATGTCGGCATTGATCACGCGCGGCTGGACGGCGCCGGAAGGTCCAAGTGTCGAGGAACTCGTGGGTGGCTATGGCCTGATGTGGTGGGCCGGTTTCGTTTGTCTCGTCGGAGCCGCCGCTGCAGCCATCGTGCTATCGTTGATCACAACTCGGCGTCGCGGTTTCACCGGGCTTGCTAGCCACGCGATCCTGTGCCCGTTGATTTGGCTTCCGGTTTCACTGGCTGCCTATTGCGCGGTTGTCGAGCTTTTGCGGCGGCCGTTTCATTGGGCCAAGACACCGCATGGAGCGGGTCAAGAGGCTGACACCGGCGAATGCGAGATAACGCGGGTCGTGCCCGCACGTCTGTGACGTTGCGCAACGGCCAGCGCCGAGTCATTGAGCGGCTTGCGAATTTGGAGCGGGCGAAGGGAATCGAACCCTCGTCAACAGCTTGGGAAGCTGCCGCATTACCATTATGCTACGCCCGCAAGCCCTTGAAATAGCGCGATAAAAAAATCGCCACAGCATTCTTCGGAGCAACATGACCGATGGTTTGCCAGCGGTCAAGGCTGTGTTGCATGTCGAGCGGTTGGCCTGTTTGTCTGGTCTCAATCAGCCCAGGCAAACAGGCCGGTCCCGCAAGGTCGGCCTCGATCGTTACTTCTTGACCAAAGCGTCGCGAATTTCCTTGAGGTAGAGCTCACTTGGCGGCGGTGGGGCAGCTTCAACGGCCGGCGCCGGCTTCTTTACGCTGTTCATCGCCTTGACGAGAAGGAAGATGGCGAACGCCGTTATCATGAACTTGATAACCGTGTTCAGGAACTGGCCGTAGCCGATCGCAACCTCGGCGACTTTTTTCGTCGCATCGCCCTGCTGGAGGACGAACTTCAAAGCTGAGAAGTCGAGGCCGGCCATCGCCAAGCCGATCGGCGGCATGATCACGTGGTCGACGAGCGAGCTGACGATCGGGGCGAATGCGGCGCCCATGATCACGCCCACCGCGAGATCGACGACGTTGCCCTTCATTGCGAAGTCTCTAAATTCCTGAATAACACCCACGATTTGCTCCTTCGATCCAAGCCGACTTTTTTGTTTTTTTCGCGTGCGAACCGGCTGCCCCTGCAACCGGTTCGGTTTGGACGTTATTGGATCATTGCGACCGTCACAAACCGGGATGGTGACACGTTTGCAACACAGAGGCGAACGACGGGGTGCATGGCGGCAGAACCGGCCGGTCGTAACGCCAGACCAGCAGGGGCTACAGTCGCGACCTGGACAACCGCATCTCGCGAAGCGCACAATCGCCAGAGCGACCAACACACGCTGGTGCCATGTTCGAAAGTCCGTTTCTCATCGGTATTGCCCTCGCCTATGTCTGCGGCCTGTTCGCCGTGGCGTGGCTTGGCGATCGCATGGCGTGGCGGCGAAGCGGGAGCGGCCGACCGCTGATCTACGCGCTGTCGATCTCGGTCTACTGCACGTCATGGACATTCTTCGGCAGTGTCGGCCTCGCGACAACAACGGGATACGATTTCCTACCCGTTTATCTCGGTCCGATCCTGCTGTTCGTATTCGGCGCGCCGCTCATCAACCGCATCATCGACCTGTCCAAGCGGCAGAACCTAACGTCTGCGGCTGACTTTATGGCTGCCCGCTACGGCAAAAGCCAAGCCGTGGCGGCCACGGTCACGATCGTGATGGTCATCGGCACGCTGCCGTATATCGCGCTGCAGCTGAAGGCGATCGCAGTTGCGGTTGCCACCCTGCTCGGCGAGCACGCTCTGTTGCCGAAGGACCTGCCGTTGCGGGGCGTCGACGAGGCGATCGTGATCACGCTGATCCTCGCGGCGTTTGCCATCCTGTTCGGCACCCGTCATGCCGACGCGACCGAGCACCAGGACGGGCTGATGCTGGCGATCGCGGTCGAGGGGCTTGTCAAGCTCGCCGCATTCTTAGCGGTCGGTGCGTTTGTCGTGTGGTGGATGTATTCGGGCCCGGCCCAATTCTTTGAACTGGCCGCGAACGATCCTCGGGTTCAGGCCGTATTTCAAACGACGCCGAGCGGCGGCAAGTGGCTGACCGTGACGTTCTTGAGCCTCGTGTGCGTGCTTCTGTTACCGCGCCAGTTCCATGTCACGGTTGTCGAAAACAACTCTCCGGCCGAGGTCCGGCGGGCGCGGTGGTTGTTCCCGCTCTATCTCGTGTTGATCAATCTGTTCGTCCTCCCCATCGCGATCGCGGGGCTGATGTTGCCGCCGGGTGTCGCGAGCGATCCCGACTTCTTCGTATTGGCACTGCCGCTAAGTGCCGAGGCCGGTACCATCTCGATGATCGCGTTCATCGGGGGGCTGTCGGCCGCTACGGCGATGGTGATTGTCGAGGCCGTGGCGCTGTCGATTATGGTCAGCAACGGTCTGGTGCTGCCGCTGCTTCTGCGGCGCGAGATCGACAGCAGCGAGGGTTCAGGCGGCGACCTCACCGGTCTGGTTCTTGCCGTTCGCCGAGGTGCCATTCTCGTTATTCTACTGCTGGCGTACTGCGTCTATGCAGCGCTCGCCAGCACCCAGAGCCTTGGCGCCATCGGTCTCATTTCGTTTGCGGCCATCGCCCAAGTCGCGCCTGCGTTCTTCGGCGGTCTGATCTGGCGGCAGGCGACGGCGCGGGGCGCGATTGCCGGGATGGCTGCGGGAACGGCAGTTTGGGCCTACACGCTGCTGCTGCCGTGGATCGCGCGGACGGGCTATCTGCCGCTGTCATTCGTTACGAATGGCCCGTTAGATCTCGCGGTACTGCGGCCCGAGGCGCTGTTCTTTCTCCAATTCGACCCGCTGGCGCACGCCGTGTTCTGGAGCCTTACCGGCAACATCACGGCGTATGTCGTCGTCTCGCTGTTGAAGGCCCCAGCTCCGATCGAACGCATGCAGGCGCTGATTTTCGTGTCGGACCACTCCGCCGACCGTGGCGGGTCGCGTCCGCCGATGCTGCGCTGGCGAACGTCGCTCACGATCGGCGACTTGGAAATGGCGGCGGCGCGTTATCTCGGCCACGAACGCGCGGCACGATCTTTCGCCGCCTTTCGTGCACGCCGCATCGTGACGCCCGGATCGGTGCCCGTTGGACCGCATTCGGAAGCCGACGTGCACGCAATCCGCTTTACCGAGCACTTGTTGTCCTCCGCCGTTGGCGCGGCGTCGGCGCGTCTCGTCCTGTCGCTTCTGCTGCGCAAAGGCGATGTCTCGGAACACACCGCGTTGAAGCTGCTCGACGATGCCAGCGAAGCGCTGCAGTTCAATCGCGATCTCCTGCAATCGGCTCTCGATCAGGTTCGGCACGGTCTTGCAGTTTTTGACCGCGACATGCGGCTGATGTGTTGGAATCGGCCGTTCCGCGAACTGTTGAACTTGCCAGATGAGGTCGTTCAGCTTGGCGCAGGGCTCGACTCGCTGCTGCGGGTCTCTGCGGGGCGGGCAGGGCTTGAAAACCCGGCGCTCGACATCGTCATCGGTGACCGCATGGTGAAACTCGCGCTCAACCAGGAGATCTATCACGAGCGTGAGCTGTCATCCGACCGCATCCTCGAGGTGCGCACGAGCCCGATGCCACAAGGCGGGATCGTGGTGACGTTTTCCGACATCACCCACCGTGTGCTGTCCGATGCAGCGCTGGCCCGCGCCAACGAAACATTGGAACGGCGGGTCCAGGAGCGCACGCTCGAGTTGACGGCGGTCAACTCGGAGCTGGCTGCAGCGAAATCGAAAGCGGAAGGCGCGAGCCAGGACAAGACGCGCTTCATTGCGGCCGCCAGCCACGACATTCTCCAGCCGCTGAATGCGGCACGCCTCTATACGGCAAGCCTCGTCGAGCGCGAGTTGGCGCCAGCCGACCGGCATCTCGTCAGCAAGCTCGATGCCTCGCTGGTCGCGGTCGAAGAGATTTTCTCGGCGCTGATCGAGGTTTCCCGAATCGACGCTGGCCGCCTCGAGCCCGAAATCACCGCGTTCCCGCTGGCGCCGATGCTCGACCAGTTGAAGCTCGAGTTCGAGCCGGTTGCGACGGCTCGGGGCCTGTCGCTCACGGTGATGCCAACCAAGGCTTGGGTGCGCTCCGACCGGCGGATGCTGAAGCGGGTTCTGCAGAACCTGATCCAGAACGCGATCAAATATACCTACGAAGGCCGTGTTCTCGTCGGCTTGAGGCGGCACGGCGAGCAGACCGCGATTTCGGTCTACGATACAGGGTCTGGAATTGCCGCCGAACACCAATCGATCATCTTCCAGGAATTCCAGCGGCTGGGTGATGGTGGCTTGGAGCGCGGAGCTGGTCTTGGTCTGTCGATCGTCGAGCGAATTTCGCGCATGCTCGGCGCGCGAATCTTGCTGAAATCTGCCGTCGACAAAGGAACGATGTTTGCGATCCAGGTGCCACTGGCCCCGGCAGGACGAGGAGAAACGACGCCAACGGCCGCGCCCGCCAACGCCGGCGGCAGCCTGCTCGGGCAGCGGATCGTGTGCCTCGACAACGAACCGGAGGTGCTCGCTGGCATGGAGGCGCTATTGCGGGAGTGGGGATCGTCGATCGAGACTGCGGGATCAGCCGATGCCATCACCAGTCGACGGATCGGCTTTCCGCGCTTGCGCCACATCTGGCCGGACGTCATTCTTGCCGACTACCATCTCGACAACGGGCAGACCGGCCTCGAAGCCATCGCGCGGATCCGAACGGCGTCGGGCTTCGAGATTCCAGCGATCATCATCACGGCCGACCATTCGACCGACATCCAGCGCGAAATCCGTAACGCTGGACTGGTCCAGTTGCGCAAACCGGTAAAGCCAGCGGCGCTTCGCGCGGTGCTGACGCAGGCGGCACTTACGCGGCGACGGGCGGCGGCAGAGTAGCAAGTTAAACTGACTTAAACCTGTTTGATGGACTTTGGTCGGCGCTGGATCGGCCCCTGGAGCGGACATGCTCGAAATTAACTTTGCGTCGGAAGAATTCCCGCCGGTCCTGCCCGACGAATGCCAGGGGAACCCTGGGACGTACGGCTTCGAGTTGCTCTTCTGGCTGGCGCAAGCCCTGATGGCAAAAGGCATCGTCACGTCCTATCCCGGTCAAGAGGACTGGGGCTGGTATATCGAGCAAAGCGGCGACAGCGAGTACATGATCGGGTGCAGCCCGGTCGATGAAAATTCAGACGGCCGACCACTGGAGTGGCGGCTGTTCGTTAAAAACATGGCGTGGGCGGGGTGGTTCAAATCGAAACGACCCGTGGCTTCTGACACGGGCGCTACGGCGCTGATGTCGGCAATTGTCGCCTGCCTTGCCGAACGCGGCATTCAGGCGACGTCAATCGACTAATCGATCCGCCACTTTAATCGAGCAGTTGCCTTGGCGTTCGCCAAACACGTAGCCGGCACCGCGGACGGTTCGGATCGGATCGCGCTCTTTGCCACGGATCAGCGCTTTGCGAAGGCGGCCGATGTGCACGTCGACCGTGCGCTCGTCGACGAACGCATCGCGGCCCCATACGCCGTCCAGCAGTTGTGTGCGCGACAGAACGCGGCCGGGGCTCTCCATCAGGAACTCCAGCAAGCGGAATTCGGTCGGCCCGAGGCGGACTTCGCGCAGTCCGCGCGTGACGCGGTGCGCGGCGCGATCGAGTTCGATCTCGCCCGACTTCAAAATGTCCGACATCCGGCCCGGAGACGCGCGGCGCAGGATCGCCTTAACGCGGGCCATCAATTCAGGAAGCGAGAACGGCTTAACCACATAGTCGTCGGCGCCGGTCGACAATCCACGGATGCGGTCGGCTTCTTCGCCGCGCGCCGTCAGCATGACGATCGGGATCGCGCGTGTTTCGGGTTTGGTGCGCAAGCGGCGGCACAACTCGATGCCCGACACCTGAGGTAGCATCCAATCGAGCAGCACGAGGTCCGGCCGTTCCTCTGCAACCAGGATTTCAGCCTCTTCGCCGGTCTCGGCGTGCGACACGCGAAACCCTTCGGCTTCGAGATTGTAGCGGAGCATTTCGGCCAGAGGCGCTTCGTCCTCGACGATCAGAACGCGTGCGGTCATTGGTCGGTTTTCCCCGCTCATGGTGTCATCCGGCCGTGTCAGGACGCAACCGGGAGCACTTGCTCCAGCTTGGGCCGATCGTCGGGCATGTTGGTGCCCTCGGTCATGTAGTGGATGTTCTCGGCGATGTTGGTCGTATGATCGCCGACGCGTTCGATGTTCTTGGCGCCGAACAGGAGGTGTGTCGACGGGCCGATATTGCGCGGGTCTTCCATCATGAAGGTCAGCAATTCGCGGAACAGCGAATTGTACATGGCGTCAATTTCGGTGTCCTGGTTCCAGACGACCGCCGCACGCTTGGGATCGCGGTCAGCGTAGGCGTCGAGAACGTCCTTGAGCTGGCGCAGCGCCAGTTCGACCATGTGGCGGAAGCCGGTGATCACGGGCTTGGGGTGGGCGTCGTGGGCGACGGCCAGCGCGCGCTTTGCGATATTCTTGGCGAGGTCGCCGATGCGCTCCAGGTCGCCGGCGATCCGTAGGGCGGCAATGACATGGCGCAGATCGTCGGCCATCGGCTGACGGCGCGCGATCATCGACACCACGAGTTCTTCGATCTCACGCTGAAGCGCATCGATCGTCCGATCCGAGCGGATAACGCCCTCGGCAAGCCGGGGGTCGCGGCGCTGAAGCGCGTCGAACGATTGGCCGAGGTTATGCTCGGCTAAGCCGCCCATGTGGGCGATCTTTTTATCGAGCAGGGCGAGTTCTTCTTCGTAGGTCTTGACGATGTGGTCGGGCATGGCTCGTTTCTCGGATGGCTGGATGCACCTTTGGCATACAGCTGGCGATCGGGATCTCCCGATGCTTTAGACTACGGTGAGCGCACTCGACTGGTTGTCAGACTTGACGCATGCGCCCGCAACTTAACCCGTGCGGCCTGTGATGTAGTCCTGGGTCCGCTTGTCCTTCGGATTGGTGAAGATTTCCGTGGTCGGGCCTTCTTCGACCAACGTGCCGAGGTGGAAGAACGCCGTGCGCTGCGAGACGCGCGCGGCTTGCTGCATCGAGTGGGTGACGATGATGATGCAGAAGTTTTCGCGCAGTTCGTCGATCAACTCTTCCACCTTCGCGGTGGCGATCGGGTCGAGTGCCGAACACGGCTCGTCCATCAGGATGACTTCTGGCGACACGGCAATCGCGCGGGCGATGCACAGGCGCTGCTGCTGACCGCCGGAGAGACCGGTCCCGGGCTCCTGTAAGCGATCTTTGACCTCTTTGATCAGGCCAGCCTTTTCAAGGCTTGCCATCACGATCTGCTCAAGTTCGTCTTTGCTCTTGGCCATTCCATGGATGCGGGGGCCGTAGGCGATATTTTCAAAGATCGACTTCGGGAACGGGTTTGGCTTTTGGAACACCATACCAACGCGAGCGCGAAGCTGGACCACGTCGAGGGAGGGGTCATAGATATCTTGGCTGTCGATATTGATCTTACCGGTGACGCGGCAGATCGAAATCGTGTCATTCATGCGGTTGATGCAGCGCAAGAACGTCGACTTTCCGCAACCCGATGGGCCGATGAAGCTCATCACGCTGCGATCAGGGATGTCGACCGAGACGTTCTTCAGCGCATGCTTGTCGCCGTAGTAGACGTTGACGTCGCGGCCCATCACCTTCGAGGCGCCTGCCGCTGGGGCATGCATGGAGCTGGCCGCAGGTTGCGTTGCCGTCGTTGTGTTCATCGCGTCCATGACAGTCCTCGTCCCCAAAAACAATACCAGATTTTTCGTAACGGTTCGGCGCGAGCCGAGAGCGGGTGATCGTGACCAGCAGCTCTTACCAGCGGCGCTCGAACCTCTTGCGGAGCCAGATCGCGAGACCGTTCATGACGAACAGGAACGCGAGGAGCACCATGATGGCACCGGCTGTCTTCGACTTGAAGGCAGGCTCCGGCAGATCGGCCCATAGGAAGATCTGGACCGGCAAAACGGTCGCGGCATCAACCAAGCTGCCAGGAACGTCGACGATGAATGCGATCATGCCGATCATCAGCAGCGGTGCCGTTTCGCCAAGTGCGTGGGCCATACCGATGATCGTACCGGTCATGATGCCAGGCATCGCGACGGGCAGAACGTGGTGGAAGATCGCCTGTTGCTTCGAAGCGCCAACGCCGAGGGCGGCCTCTTTGATCGACGGCGGCACCGAGCGAAGAGCAGCGCGCGAGGCGATGATAATCGTCGGCAGCACGAGCAGGGCCAACACGAGACCACCGACGAGCGCGGTCGATCTCGGGAAGCCGAAGTAGTTGAGGAACACCGCCAAACCAAGCAGACCGAACACGATCGAAGGTACGGCGGCTAGATTGTTGATGTTGACTTCGATGAGGTCGGTCAGGCGATTTTTTGGAGCGAACTCTTCGAGGTAAATCGCCGCCGCAACGCCGATCGGCAAACACAAGATGAGGGTCACGAACATCGTCAGCGCGGAGCCGATAAGCGCGCCGCGGATGCCTGCGAGTTCTGGTTCGCGGCTGTCGCCGACGGAAAAGAAGCGCCAGTTGAAGACGTTCTCGATCACACCTTGGCTCTTCAAACGCTCGAGGTATGCGACGGTCAGGTCGTCAACTTTACGGCTCGATTCTGCGGTCGTGTAAGTCACCACGTTCCACTTCGCGGGCTGAGCATCGGCAACGGACGACAACGGTAGCAATACGTCGCCGGTGATCCCGGTAGCCGACAGTTTGGTCGCCTTGACGAGGCCGCCGTTGATTTCGACGAGGACGCTCGGCAGCTTCGCGGTCAACACCTCTTGACCGCCGGGCTGATCGGCGCGCTTTCTGAGATCGGCGATCTCGGCTTCCAGCTCGGCGATGCGGGGCGCGTTCCCTTTGTCGCCCGACCGCTTCAGACGCCCCAACTCCAACTCCGAGCTGCGAGCCAAGTCGAGAAGCGAACGGTTGATGACCGCGAGCTCATCGGCAAAGTCGTTCGACGACGTCAGAACAGTGACCTCACCCGTGGTGCCGCTCGGTGTCGCAATGCCGCGTGGCACGTCCTTCGTGATCGCCGTGCCCTCACCCTTCAAGTAGAGGTCTGCGTCGGCGCCGAGAAGCAGCGGCGCTTTGAACGTCGTGCCGATCAACTTCGGGTCTGCCACGATCTTTTCGCGCAGGATGTCGGCCGTACCAGACGACAGGAGGCGCGTCAGGGCCCGCTCGCCCGACCTGCTCTCGATACCGGGAATGGCCGTTTGGAGGGCCGCTTTGGTGATCGGGAAGTAGTCGGCGCCTTTGATGCCGGCAGCGTCGCCCGCACCGAACGCTTCCTTCGGCAACGAAACGCTGAGGACAGCGTTGTGCTGGAAGAATGCCGGGACACCGCGGCGGACGATGTCGGACAGGAGCAGCACGACGAAGGTCGTGGTGATTACAAGTGCCATGATGCCGTAAGCGCGGAACCGGTATTCCGAGCGATAGCGGGCGCGAATGCGGGCCTGAGCCGCAGACGACGTGGTGTCGAGGCGGCGGGGCTTGAAGCCGGCAGCCGACGGGGCGGACATGTCAGTCATATTGCTCTTTGTACCTACGAACGATGATCAGGGCGATGATGTTGAGCACGAGCGTAACGAAGAATAGCACGAAGCCGAGGGCGAAAGCCGCGAGCGTCTTAGCGCTGTCGAATTCCTGGTCGCCGACGAGGATCGTCTTGATTTGAACCGTGATGGTCGTCACCGCTTCGAGCGGGTTGGCCGTCAAATTCGCGGCAAGGCCTGCGGCCATCACGACGATCATCGTTTCGCCGATCGCGCGGCTGATGGCCAACATGAAGGCCGAGACAATGCCCGGCAGTGCGGCTGGCAGAATGACCTGGCGGATCGTCTCAGATTTGGTCGCACCGAGCGCATAAGCTCCGTCGCGCATCGACTGCGGCACCGCGTTGATGACGTCGTCAGACAGCGACGAGATGAACGGGATGATCATCATCCCCATAACGAGGCCAGCGGCGAGCGCACTTTCGGAGGCCACGTCGAGGCCTATCGACTCGCCCCAACCGCGGATCAGCGGGGCGACGGTCAAGGCGCCGAAGAAGCCAAGAACAACGGTCGGGATGCCGGCCAAAACCTCAAGGATCGGTTTCGCCCAAGCCCGGATACGCGGCGAAGCGTATTCGGCGAGGTAAATCGCAGACATCAGGCCGAGCGGTCCAGCGACGCACATTGCGATAAATGTAATCAGCAAGGTACCGGTCAGCAGCGGAAGGAACCCAAAGGCGGTTTTAATCTCGCCTTGGTCGGCACGCATGGCGGCTTGTGGATTCCACTCCGTGCCGAACAGGAAGTCGGTGACGGTCGGCCGCCCCTTCAACGCCGGATCAAAAAAGAACCTCAGCGTTTCATAAAGAACGGACGCGACGATGCCGATCGTGGTCAGCACGGCGACAGTCGCGCAGGCAGCGAGGAATATGAATACAAATCGCTCGAACGTATTGCGCGCCCGGAAACTCGGATTGACGCGCGACCACGAGAACGCAAGGCCGGCGAGTGCGGCTACAATGCCGAGCGCGAGAATTGCGTAATTACCCAGCGTCTTCGCCTGCTGATACGCCTCAGCGGCGGCGCTGATGGCCGGCGGCGGCGTCTTGAAGGTACCCGAGGCTGTATTTTGAATATCGCGGAACGTGGCACCGGCAGTCAACGGATCAACTTTGAACTCGGCCGGAACGGACGACATGGCGACCGAGTGCGCATAGTTAGAAAGCAGAGGTGCGCCAATCGCGTAGATCGCGAGCATCGAAACGAGCACCAGCGTCGATGCGAGGAGGCCGTGATAGAGCGGCAACGAATGGACCTGCATGCGTTGAGCAGGAGCGGCATTCGCCATTGCGGTCGCTCTGGACCGGACTGCGTAGAATCCGGTCAGCACCAGGAGGGCCAACGCAAGAAAGTAAATACCCACCATCGTCTTCCCCGTTTTCGTCTCACGTCCGTTCGTCAAACAGTAGAGGAGCCGCAGGTTACCCTGCGGCTCCAACTTGCTTACTTCACCATTTCGGCAGTCATCGTCTTCATTTCCTTGGATGCAGCGGCGACCTTGCCGGCTTCATCCTTCGGAAGAGCAACGAGGCCCTTGCGTGCGAGGTAGCCGTCCTTCGACATCGCCTTGTCCGAGACGTACTCGGCGACGAACTTGTCGAGGCCAGGGATCACGCCGACGTGCTGCTTCTTGACGTAGATGAACAGCGGACGGGCGCCCTTGAACTTGCCACTTGAGATCGTGTCGTAATCTGGCTCGACGCCTTCGACCTTGGCGCCGCGCAGCTTCGCGGTGTTCTCTTCGAGGAACGAGTAACCGAAGATGCCGACAGCGTTCTTGTTGGCTTCCAACTTCTGGACGATCACGTTGTCGTTCTCGCCAGCTTCGACGTAGGCGCCGTCCTTACGGATCGACTTCCAGACCTTGTCGAATGCCTTGGCGTCAGCGGTCTTGAGGGCCTTGAGCGAGTCGAAGCCTTCGGCGCCCTTTTCCATGTAGAGTTCATGGAACGAATCGCGCGTGCCCGAGGTTGGCGGTGGGCCGAGGATTTCGATCTTCACGTTCGGCAGCGAAGCGTCGATGTCCGACCAGTTCTTGTAGGGGTTGGCAACGAGCTTGCCATCCTTGTCAGGAACCATTTCGGCGAGGGCCTGGAACACGTGCTTGCGCGTCAGGTTGAGCGCGCCGCCGGCCTTCGACTGAGCGAGGACGAGGCCGTCGATGCCGACCTTGATTTCGACGATGTCCTTGACGCCGTTCTTCTGGCAATCTTCAAACTCGCCCTTCTTGATGGCGCGCGAAGCGTTCGTCACGTCGGGGTGCGTCACGCCAACGCCAGCGCAGAACAGCTTGAAGCCGCCGCCGGTGCCGGTCGATTCGACCACTGGGGTCTTGCCGCCGCCCGACTTACCGAACTGTTCGGCGACGGCGGTGGTGAAGGGGTAAACCGTCGAAGAGCCGACGACGCGGATTTGGTCGCGGGCTGCTGCGACGTCGACAACGGCAAGCGAGCCAACAACGGCAACAACCGCCGCAAATGCTGCAACTTTATTCGTCACGATGTTCTCCTGGGTCTCAGACATACGTTGAGAGGCCAAGCGCTCGACGGAATTGGAGCGCCCTCTTTATAGCCGATTAACTCTCAGTGTTCGGCGTTGCAGCCATACCTCAGGTTAGTCATCATTTTGTGACAGTATTAGACGTTGATATCAAACGCTTTTCTGCCCTTATGTCGAATGCTGCAGAAAGGTCCGTACCAAGGGCATCGAAGGTCACGGAAAACGTCGAACCTGCGCCGACACGCGACTGGATTTTGAGGTCACCGCGGTGGCGATTAACGATATGTTTAACAATGGCTAAGCCCAGACCGGTGCCGCCTTTCTCGCGGCTCGACACGGCGCTCACTCGGTAGAACCGTTCGGTCAGACGGGGCAGATGTTCCGGCGCGATACCCGGGCCGTCATCTTCGATCGAAATCGTAATTCGCTCGCGGCCGTGCCCAATCGGCGGGTCGCGGACGATCCGTAGGGTGGCGCTACCGCCCTCGCGGCCGTACTTGATGGCGTTCTGCAGCAGGTTCTGAAGCACCTGCACGATTTCCTCGCGTTCGCCGCGGATCAGTGCCGGTGCGGCGAGCTTGTGGAGGGTGACTTTAACCTCGGCGCTCTCGGCGAGCGGCTCGAGCGTTTGGACGACGAACGCGCTCGTCTCGTTGATCTCGACGACGCCGCGCGGCGGCAAGTGAACGCGCATCTCGGCGCGCGACAGCGACAGCAGGTCGTCGATCAGGCGCGTCATGCGCGTCGCTTGCGTCGCCATGATGCTCAAGAAGCGATCGCGCGCGTCGGGGTCGAAACGCGCTGGCCCCTGCAGAGTTTCGACGAAGCCGCGTAACGAGGCGAGCGGCGTGCGCAATTCATGGCTGGCGTTCGCGATGAAGTCGGCGCGCATCTGCGCGAGTTTGTCTTGCTCGGAGTAATCGCGAAGGGTGATCAGGACACGAGGAAAACCCGGCAACACGAGTTTTGGTTCGATCCGAGACAAGGTCGCAAAAAACCGTCGCTCGACGGGAACGCGCTCCTGCAGTTCGACCGAAATGGCATCGGCCGCGTTCCAGATCCGCTCGATGGCGCCCATGAATTCGGGGTTGCGCGACACATGGCTGATAGGCTGACCGGCTTTGATGTTCGGGAAGAAGTCGGCCGCCTGTTGATTGTGGTGGACGACATTGCCGGCCGCGTCGAGAGCGACGGCCGCGCTCGGTAGGGCATCGACCATGGCGCGCCAGGATGCGGCGAGCATGCGGTCGGTTTGCACACGCTTGGTGGCCGCCTCGGGGGCAGCCGATGGCTCATGCGCCAGACGTCCGGCCAAGGGCGCGATCCACGTCCGGTGCAGGCTGCGCACGGACTCCATCAAACCGGTGCGGGTCGCGCCTCGTTGGGTCTTATCGCTGGTTGCATCAAATCCAGGAACATCGCTGCGGGTCGTACCGCTGCGATGCGCATCAGTGTCGTCAGAAGCCACAGGGGTGCCTCTTGGTCAAACGTCGAGTTTCAGCCGCCACACCCATCCATCGGCCACGGTAGACGCTATGTATGACACATTGTGCCTCGTCTCGGCGCTTTCTCAGGATTTCGCCGGTAAAGTTCCAGACACGCTTCCAGCAGCTCTCAATGCGTCAGGAAAACCGGCCTCGCCAGCGCCGCCAGGACGCGGGGAAGGGCCTGATGCGGCGCGGTCAATCCACCATTGCGGGTGACGACGAGGCGTGGGCTGCACGACGCCAGAATGTGGGGCAACAGATCGGCTACGCCTTCGACACTCACCGGCTGCATCACGGTGACATCATCATTGCCGGTGGATGCCAGCCGCACTTCGGCGTCGAGCCAATCGCGGGCGATGTCGTCGGCGGCGATGGCAACGACGGCGATCTGGTCTTTTTCAATCTGCGCCAAGCCCCGGGCCACGCGAAGCTGGCCGGCGAAACGGTCCATGTCTTCGGCGGCGACTAGGATTGGTCCAGGCTGCCATATCGCGCGGCGGCCGGCGACGATGTAACCCGTCGCGCCGTAGACATTCGACAGCGCGTCGACGACGAGATCGGCAGCTTCGGCGGTGTCGATCGGCTCGCCGAAGCCGATGATATTCCAAGGTCCGCGTTCTCCGCAGGCGCGTGCAAGTGCTGCAACGACGCCATGGCGGATCGATCGTGCCTTGAACGGAATGCGATGGCGGGCGGCGATCTGGGAAAGTTCGCGCTGCACGGCGACGGCGAAGTGGGCAGTGTCACCGGTAACAAGTTCGTTCGAAAGCGGGCGTGGACGGCCGGCGAAATGACCGACCTCACGGACAAAGCCGTGTGCGGCGGCCTCGAACAGGTCGGGGTCTTCGATGAAAATGCCTTCGATCTCGGATTGAAACGCGCGAGCGATATGGACTGCGGCTTCGAGTGCGGCGGTGTTGGACAGGGCCAGGCTGCCAAGCCGGACAACCACGCGACCGCGATCCTCGCCGGCCTCGGCGGCATGGGCGATCACGTAAGAGCCCCGGCACGACCCTCGGACGGCGCGCTCCCTAATCCGCCAAGCCGGGTGCGGGTCGCCATGGCGGTCGCGACATCATCCGACAAGACCATCATGCGGCCAGACGCAGACGCTTCGGCACTGGCGAGGCCCATGAGGTCTCGAACGGCGGTCAGATCGGTCATGAGGCAGGCAAAGCCATCGCGGTTTACCCGCAGCATCGAGAGGATCGCTGCGAGTGCCGGGCCGTCGAACGGCAGCAAACCATCATCGCGCACGAAACCCGACAGATAACAGGCGATCGTCCGCTCGCTGCTGTCGGAGGCTGGCAAGACCGAGGCGAAGGCCTCGATCGTGCGAAACGTCCGGGCGACGTCGGGATCGAGGCGGCACCACGAGCGATAGTCGTCGGCCTCGCCGAGGACGACGAGGCGGACTTCGACGGGGAGGTCGATCGGGGCAGCGCGCGCGTCGGCACCGTCGCCGGTCGCAAGGGGCGCGCCGCGGGCCGATTTCAGAGCGTGTTTGATCAGCGGCCAGGATGCGTAGCTCGCCATCAGGTCGCGAACATCGACGACCACGACGCCACCTCCCGGACGCGTCAACGCTCCAGGGCTAACGCCACCAGGCATGACCGCACCATCGGCGGCACTCCGGGCGAGGCCAAGCATTTCGGCGCGATCGAGCGTTTCTGGAAACTCCAAGCCGGCCGACCCTCGGGCACCGCGCGACAGAACACCAACGCGGTAGCGCTGCAGGCTCGGGTCATGGGCGATCTCGCACGGCGCCCGCGGCGCACCATTCGACACGCGCGCGGCGGCGACGAACACCTGGGCATTGGCGACGAGGTCGTCGCCGAGCCGTACGAGCCAGCGGGCGACGTCATCACGGCCTGAGAAGGCCTTTTTCAGAGAGCCGACGGCGGCATCGACAGCGAGGCTTGCGGCATCGCGCTCGAGCGCCTTGGCGCGGGCATAATGGTCTTGCTGCAAGACGGCGCGATTGCGCAGGACATCGGCGAGTTCGGCTTCGAAGATGGCAAGCTTGGCCTCGACGTCCGACTTGAGGCTGCCAGGCAGAGCGCCATAGATTTCGCCGCGAACGACGCGACCGTCGTGCATCGGGACCACGGCGTAGCCATTGGTGGTGCGCAACAGGCCGATGTTCTGGGTCAGCGCCTTGCGGCGCAGGGCATCGAGCGCGCTGTCGTGGCCCGAGCGAAGTTCCTCATCGAGGGCAATACGGGCAACGCGATAACTGTCGCTGTCGAAAGCAGCAGGAATTGTCGCGCTCAACATTTCGATGACATCGGCAACGCCTTCGGCAAGCGACGCGGCATCACCTGCGGGCAGGCGCAGCACCTCGAGGCTCTCGCCGCCGGGCGACGCAAAGCGCGAGACGACGGCAACGGCGTCGCGGATCGGGATCGCAGCAGCGTGTTCGGAGAGCAGGGTGCGGAGGGCTTCGGCATGGACCGACGTGCGGGGCGAGACGACGAACACGGCGGCGCGAGGTTCCAGGCGGCGAAGAAGGCCCAGGGCCTCGCGGGCGTGGTCGGCGCCGATGACGCCGCGCATCGGCTCGAAGCTGGCCGAAGTTACGCCGTTGAGAACGCTGCGGGCGGGCGTCAACGACGATGCGGTCTTGGCCACGGACGTGTTTGCTGCTGGCGGATTTTCAATTTTTGGCGATGCAGGTTGCGCGTCCGATACGGCGGGTATCGTTGCGGCGGGTATCGCTACCGGGGCTGCCGCCGAGGACACGGCGGCACTCGCGGCTTCAACCGGTACGGCTGCCGCGCTCGGGTGCGCAACCGCATCTGCGACGGCTCCCTGGCTAGATCCCTGGCCCGATGTTTGACCTGCCGCTTGGTCGGCTGGACGATCGCGCTTGAATATTTTTAGCATCAGTTGAGACCTGCCCCTTGTTGGCCCCACGTCGGCCCCGCGTTTGCCCCTGGCCGCCGCAGCGGCAACCGCTCGCCACCCATTGCCCGCATGTTCCCGTGCGAACTCTCATCGCACTGTCTCGTCACCGCTCTCCGGTGCCCAAATTCCGGTGCGTACTCTCCGATGCCTAGGCGAACCCCGTAAGCTCACGCTATAGCACGGTCATCCCGCTCGGTGTCACCGGGACATGGCGACAGGATGACGACCGTGGCAAATCCAACAACCGGCGAGCTTCAGGCTGCTGATCGACAGCAGGACCTCGACGCACGCGACCGTTCGGGGCCGGCTATCGTTTCCCGCCGGGACGACAGCATTGCGCGCGACATCGAGCGTGGCGTGATGCGGCTCCTTCGCGACCATGCCATGGCGAGCCTTTGCCAGCTGATGTTGCCAGATGGACGGAGGGCTGATGTCGTCGGGCTTGGTGCGGACGGCCGGATTGCCATCATCGAGATCAAATCCGGGCTGGCCGACTTTCAGGCGGACCTCAAGTGGCACCATTATCGGGAGTATGCCAACGCGCTTTATTTCGCGGTTCAGCCGTCGTTCCCGGTCGATGTCCTGCCGACCGAAGCTGGTCTTATTCTAGCCGACCGGTTTGGCGGCGTCTTCGAACGTGCGGCGGCCGAGCACCCGCTCACGGCAGCGCGGAGAAAAGCGATGATCGTTCGGTTCGCCAGGGCGGCTGCCGGGCGGCTACATGGGTTGGCCGATCCCGATGCTGGCGCTGGTTTTTCCGCATAGATGACCATGACGGTCACGGCCGCCGTCACTCGAAACCAGCGGCCTCTTTGAGGCGCCAGTCGGCGGCGGCTTTTTCGCCAGCCCTGCGGTCGTCTCGCGACAGCTTAGCCAATTCGGCGTCGATCGCCGGGTCGTCGACCTGCGGCTTGGCGATCAGCCGCCACTTCAAGGCTTCGACCGGGTTGGGATCAACGGCGACGCCGTCCTTGTACATATGCGCGAGACGGTTTTGAGCACCAGGCACGCCCTTTTCGGCGGCGGCGCGCATGTAGATCACAGCTTTGCCTTTGTCGCGCTCGAGACCCAGGCCACGCAGCAACATCACCGCATAATCGTATTGCGCCGGCGTGTGACCCGCGACGGCAGCGCGGTTCATCCAGCGCGACGCCTCGACGCCGTCATTGGGCAGACCACCCGCGCCGTTCTGGTACATCACCGCAATATCGTATTGCGCGGCCGCGATGCCTTTCTCGGCGGCGTACAGAATGTGCTGGGCCGCGCGATAGGGGTTCTCCGGCTTGCCGTCGCCGCGCAGAAACAACAAACCAAGATTGTAGTTGGCGAGTGCGTGGCCCGAGAGGGCGGCAAGTTCGAGCATGTGGCCAGCTGCGAGCCGGTCTTTGCCAACGCCGCGGCCCTCGGCCAGCATCAGGCCGTAGGTGAATATGGCTGGCACATCGCACAACTGGGCCGCGCGGGCATACCAGCGGGCGGCGGTAATCGTATCTTTTGTGATGCCGAAGCCCTCGTCATAGATGCGGGCAACCAGGGTGTGGGCCTGCGGATCGCCCTTGGCGGCGGCGGCTTCGGCGAGCGTCAACGCCGTGGTGTAGCGACCCTGGTCATAAGCGAGGTAGGCGGCCGCGTGCGCTGGTGCATCCGCCGACGTCGGCTCGAGCCTGGGATCGGACCGGGCGGCGACGATTTTCGGCGTGCAGGGGTCGGATGCCAACGTGTCGGCGGCGGTGTCGGCCGTGTTCGGCGACGTTGAAGGCGCGGCGGCCGGCGCTGGTGACGCTGTCTTTCCGGGGGTCGGCGCTTGGGCCGGGGAGGGGGTTCCTTTTACAGGCGCTGCCGCTGGCTTCGATGGCGCTGGCTTGGCAGCAGGTGCAGCTGCGGCTGGTGCCTTCGCTGCGGGAGGGGGCGTATTTTGGGGCGGGGACGCGATCTGGGCAGACGCGCTGACGGCCGCAATCAGACTAGCGAACGCGGCCGCAACTGGCCCAACGTAACGGGTTGCCACGGGTGAGCCCGAAGCGGGCGCAATTTGGTCAAAAGGCCAGCGGCTCAACTCCAGCGTCTCCTCTTTGTCCAACGCGGACGTCGCGCATCGCAAGCGCGTCCTGGTGCGTTGCTAGCGCCTACGCCTGATCTCGACGGACGAGTGCGGCGGCGACCGCACGCATCGCGGTCTGGATATCTGCCGGGGTTTGTGCCCCGTTCAAGGCAACGGCGATAAAATCCGCGCCGGCTTGGCCAAGATCGTCGGCCGCGTGCGGATCGGCCACACCCATTCCGGATGATCCCAGCGCAACGCACGGCAGCTCGAACAGCTCAGCCCACCAGGCAATCAACGCGTCGTGGTCGGGACCTGAAAATGCGATGTAGTCGGCGCCGGATTCGCCAGCAACCATCGCGTCGTGGCGCAACCCGCTCGCAATCTCGACACCGACGATCTGGCCCCTACCGACGGCAGACCGAGCCGTCTTGACGACCGTTGCCGGGTCAGGGCCGCCAGCTGCCAACACAAGGTGGACTCCATCGGCACCTGTCGCGCGGGCGAGCGCGATGTCACTGTGGATCAAGGCTGCCACCCCGCGCGCTTGCAACAGGGCAACGAGTGGCTTGACCGTTGCTGCGTCCGCTGCGGGTTGGCCACTTCCCGGCTGGGGCGTGCGGATCACGGCGCTGGCAATCGGCACGGCATCGAGCGCGGCACGCACGCGTTCCAACGCGGCGTCACCGCTGCGGGCGTCCAGCACGAGCAGGAGTTGGGGGGCGGTCATATTTTTTCCTGAAGTCCCCTCGCGCTTCGTCGATCAAGCCGCCTTAGCGGCTGCAAACGTGGGATCGAGCTCGCCTTTGGCGTAGCGCTTGGCCATTTCGGCCGATGTCAACACGCGCTTGATCTTACTGGCTTGGCCGACGGTGTTGAACTCCTGGAGCCGCTGCTTGCACAGCTTCGACATGGCATCCATGGCGGGCTTCAAATACTTGCGCGGATCGAATTCACCGGGCTGCTCGGACAGGATCTTGCGGATCTGGCCAGTCATCGCCATGCGGTTGTCGGTGTCGATGTTGATCTTGCGGACGCCATGCTTGATGCCGCGCTGGATCTCCTCGACCGGCACGCCCCAGGTCGGCTTCATCTGCCCGCCGTACTGGTTGATGATGTCCTGCAGGTCCTGGGGCACCGAGGACGAACCGTGCATCACGAGATGCATGTTCGGCAGCTTGGCGTGGATTTCCTCAATGACGTGCATCGCGAGGATCGCGCCATCGGGCTTGCGCGAGAACTTGTAGGCGCCGTGCGAGGTCCCCATGGCGATCGCCAGCGCGTCAACCTTGGTAGCTGCGACGAACTTCACGGCTTCGTCCGGGTTGGTCAGCAACTGGTCGTGGCTGAGCTTGCCCTCGGCGCCGTGGCCGTCTTCCTGCTCGCCTTCGCCGTGCTCGAGCGAACCGAGCACGCCGAGTTCGCCCTCGACCGAGATGCCACCGAGGTGCGCCATCTCTGTGACGCGGCGCGTGACTTCGACGTTGTAGTCCCAGTCTGCGGGCGTTTTACCGTCCGCTTTCAAGCTGCCGTCCATCATCACCGAGGTGAAGCCGGCCTGGATCGCGGTCATACAGGTGGCGGCTTCGTTGCCATGATCGAGGTGAACGCAGACAGGAATATGGGGATAGATCTCGGTCACGGCGTCCATCATGTGCTTCAGCATGATGTCGTTGGCGTAACTGCGCGCGCCACGGCTGGCCTGAATTATAACCGGCGCATCGGTGGCGTTGGCCGCCTCCATGATCGCGAGCGCCTGCTCCATGTTGTTGATGTTAAACGCCGGCACGCCGTACTGGTGCTCGGCGGCATGGTCGAGGAGCTGGCGGAGGGTGATGCGGGCCATGGGCGATCTTTCGCGTGTTGATGCAGTATCAGTGCATCTAGCGCGACATAGCCGACCGGGAAAGGCCTAGAGAAGGACCATCACCAATGCGCCGACAGAAACAACCGCATTGAGAACGCCTGCGGCCGTGCGGGTGACGCGCGGCAGCACCACAAATCGCCAGCGCAGATTGGCAATGTCGCGGCGGATCGATCGCCAGCCTGCGGCAGCAGGCGAGCGCGACAATTCTTTGTCGAGGTATTCGAGGCGCGAGCCGACGCCGTAAATTTCATACGTTATGCCGTCAATCCGGCGCTCAATTTGATCAACACGCTGATCCACACGCTCGAACACGGCCCACCCCCCCAACACACTCGCACCGCCTTATTCGTGCGACACTTGCGTGAACGGCGCAACGGTGTTCAATTTCGCGGCGCCAAATCGTTGGGAGCGTGTGGCCGGATTGCGGCGACACCCGTGATTACAGCAGCTTTCCCATCACCACAGCGGTGTCGAGCATGCGGTTGGAGAAGCCCCACTCATTATCGTACCATGTCAGGACGCGTACGAGGCGCCCATCCACGATCTGCGTCTGCGTCGCATCGAAGTTCGACGAGTACGGCGAGTGGTTGAAGTCGATAGAAACCAGTTCCTCGGTGACATAGTCGAGGATGCCCTTCATCGGCCCTTCACTGGCGTGCTTCATGGCCGCGTTGATCTCGTCGACCGTGGTTTCGCGGCTCGGAATGAACTTCAAGTCCACGACCGAGACGTTGGGCGTCGGCACGCGGATAGATGTTCCATCGAGCTTGCCCTTCAGTTCTGGCAGCACGAGACCGACGGCGGCGGCAGCGCCGGTCGTCGTCGGGATCATGGATTGGCCAGCGGCACGGGCGCGGCGCCGGTCTTTGTGGACTTGGTCGAGGATTTTCTGGTCGTTTGTGTAGGCGTGTATCGTCGTCATGAAGCCAGCCTCGATGCCGACGAGATCGTTCAGAATTTTGGCCACCGGAGCGAGGCAGTTCGTCGTGCACGATGCGTTCGAGACAACGATATGGTCTGCGGTCAGCTTGTCGTGGTTGACGCCGTACACGACGGTCAAGTCAGCGCCCTTGGATGGGGCCGACACCAGCACGCGTTTTGCACCGGCATCGAGGTGGACTTTGGCCTTGTCCTTGTCGGTAAAAATGCCGGTACATTCCATCACGATATCGCAGCCGAGCTGAGCCCATGGCAATTTGGACGGGTCCTTCTCAGCCAGCACCTTGATCTTGTAGCCGAGGCCGATGTCCATCTCGTCGCCAGCCACTGTCACCGGGCCGGGGTACGTCCCGTGAACACTGTCATACTTGAACAGGTGCGCGTTATCGGCGGCAGATGCGAGATCATTAATGGCGACGACCTTGACGTCGGTGCGCTTCGATTCCGCCAGCGCACGGAGCACGTTGCGGCCGATGCGCCCGAAACCCGAAATCGCGACGTTGACGGTCATCTTGCTGTTCTCCGGTCGTTTTTGTGGGATGGTTGCGGCTGCCGATAGCATGGCGGGGCCGTTCGCGGCGCATTAACCGGACGGGGTCTGCCCGTGTCAATGCGGCGTCGCTAGCCTACGTCGGGTGCGGTTAAGCCGGGGAGACGGGCTGGGCGGCAAGCGGGTAGGACGCCGGGCAACACCCCGATCCGGTTGGACATATTCAAGTTGACGCGGCAACGCCAGACCGTTACCCGCGTTGAGGAACTTCGTGTTTGTGCGGTGCAATTGGTGCGGTTCCGATGGATGATGCCAGCGGATCGTGGTCGGCCTGATTGCCTGTCCGGCCGTTTCGTCGCCGCTAAGACGTTTTGAGCAACGACATTTCGAGCTGCGACATGGCTGAGCCGAGGGCAGACAAATCGCGGCGGAACAAGCCTCCGGCCAAATCCTCGACTGGGACATCAAAGCCTGCGGCCGCAGGAAAGCCAGGTTCGGCCAACCGTTCAAAGACGCCAGCTGCCGGGAAACGGCAAGCCGTCAAGCTTCAGCCCGGCAAGCAAAGCACGCCTCGACCCCCACAAACGCTGGCGCAACCCGGAAAAATCCAACGACCGGGGAAAGCGCAAGCGGGCACGACCGTTGCGCAAAAGGCTGCTCCGAAAACGCCCGACGCCAAACGACCCAACCAAACGGCCCCGAAGTCGGATGCGATCGGCATGGCCGCCGAGTTGCGCACGCTGCGAGCGGAACGGGCGCGCCTCGGCGCCGAACTCGAAGCGGCACAGACCAGGATCGCCGAACTCGAAGCGGCTCGGGTCGATGCCATCAACCGAATTGATTGGGTGATCGATTCACTCCAGAGTTTGGCTGGCAAAAACGCAGGATAGTCGAGGTCGGGGATCACCATGGCACAGGTCGCCGTTACGCTGAACGGCCGCACCTACCGCTTCGTCTGCGGGGACGGCGAAGAAGACCGGATCACGGCGCTCGCCAACTACGTCGGCACCAAGCTCGAAGCCCTCGGGCAGGATCACACGCGGGTCGGGGACGATCGGCTATTGGTGATGGCAGCGTTACACATCACCGATGAACTGTTCGAGGCTCAAGCAAAGCTGGGGGAACCGCCGGTGGCTAATATCCAAGCGATAAAGCCGCGCAAATAGGCCAAAATCCAGTCCGTTAGGTGCGTTTACGCACCCCGCCAACATCCATCTCAGTTGAAAAGTGCCGCGAAGGCCGTCGGAACCATGATCCCGCGAAGTCCCTACTGGTGTAGGTGGGCACCGTGTATCCGGAGCCACGGCTCCGGTCAGGGACAGCACCCATGCGGTGATTATCGGCCCCCGGGTCATAACGTTCCAAACGCACCCCGCAGCCCTATCTACGTATGCGTTCCTCGCCCTGATTCCAAGCCGTGCGACGGTCATGGCTGCGAATTGTCGAGGAAGACGGCGTGGGAGGGCGGGCTGCAGGAACGTGATCCGCATCGAAGGGCGGTCGCTTGACCTGGGATTGGGGCCATGCGAGGCGCGTCGATAAAGGACCCGTCACGCCGCGCTAGGGGGATAGACCTATGAAACTTGTCCGTTACGGCGCCACTGGCGCGGAAAAGCCCGGCCTCATCGACGCGAGCGGCAACATCCGCGATCTTTCCGCACATGTTGCCGATATCACCGGCGAGACCCTGGCTCCGGCCTCGCTCGATCGACTGCGCGCGCTCGACCCGGCGTCGCTGCCAGTCGTCCCGGCCGGAACGCGGCTTGGTGCGCCCATTGCGCGGGTGTGGAACTTCATCGCCATCGGGCTCAACTTCGTCGACCATGCCAAGGAAACCGGGGCGCAAATACCGCCCGAGCCGATCCTGTTCAACAAGGCCGGCAATTGCATCATCGGCGCCCATGACGACGTGATGGTGCCCCGGGACAGCAAGCAACTCGATTACGAATGCGAGATCGCGTTCGTCATCGGCACCCGCGCCCGCTACGTGGCGGAAGCCGATGCGCTCGCCCACATCGCCGGTTACACGATCTGCAACGACGTGTCCGAGCGGCATTGGCAAAAGGACCGCAAGGGCCAATGGGTCAAGGGTAAGGCGTTCGAGACATCGGGTCCGCTCGGACCGTGGCTGGTGACGCCGGACGAGATTTCCGATCCGCACGCACTGGCGATGCGGACCATCGTCGATGGCGAGGTCCGCCAAAACGGGACGACGGCGGATATGATCTTCAAGATCCCGTTCCTGCTGTCGTATGTCTCGCAGTTCATGGTGCTCGAGGCTGGCGACGTAATCACAACGGGCACACCTGCTGGCGTCGCGCTCGGCATGAAGGAGCCGAAGTGGCTCCAGGCCGGGCAAACCGTGACGCTGTCGATCGACCAACTCGGCGAGCAGCGCCAGCGAATCGTCCCGTTCGTAATGTGAGGTCGGTATTGGGTCGGCATAACGGGGAGCGGAGCTGGTTCAGATGCCGCCGTATCTGCTGGATAGGCTTGGCTCTCCTCTGAACCAGGCCGCTCAAATGCTCATCACGCGCCGAACCTTGGGCCTTTCCGCAGCAAGCTTGGCGGCTTGCGCAATGGTGGCGCCAACCACCCGCTTGGCGTCGGCAAGGCGTGAAACGATCATCGAACGCACCGACCTCGCTCAGGTTTTCCATGACGCGGGTGCGATGGGGTGCTTCGCCGCGTTCGATGGAGCGAGCGACACGTTCACGCTGGTTGGTGCGGAACGGGCCGTACGGCGCTTTGTCCCGGCCTCGACGTTCAAGATCACAAACGCGCTGATCGCGCTCGAAACTGGCGTGATTGCCGACGCGCGCGAGGTGATCCCTTATGGTGGCAAGCCTCAGCCGTTCAAGGCCTGGGAAAAGGACATGACGATTGCCGAGGCCATTCCGGCGTCCAACGTTCCAGTTTTTCAGGAGATCGCGCGTCGCGTCGGAATCGAGCGGTATCGCACGTGGCTCGACAAACTGGATTATGGCAACGGCGAAACCGGCGAGGTCGTCGATCGCTTCTGGCTCGATGGGCCGCTGCAGATTTCGGCAATGGAGCAGGCCGTGTTTCTCGACCGGCTCGCACGGCGGGAATTGCCGGTGTCGCGGCGCGTGCAAGATGTGACGGCGGCGATTATCCGTCTTGAAGAGAGCAACGGCCGCATCTTGTTTGGCAAGACCGGGTGGAAAACCCCCGGTCAACCCGGCGTCGGAGCGGCTATCGGGTCGGGTACCGCGTCGGACGTCGGATCGGTTAGCGGGTCGGGCATCGGATGGTGGGCCGGGTGGGTTGTTCGCGCAGATCGGGCGGGGATACTTGCGTTCGCGCTCAACATCGACATGGCTGACCTGGTGGATGCTCCCAAACGGCTGACGATCGGCAAGGCGCTGCTATCGAAGCTCGGCGCTTGGGATTGACGGCCATATTCGCCAAGTTGCAGCGGCCGCACGCGCAATATCTGGCTCGCCGGAAACTTCCCGCATTTTGCGATAACTGATTTTCCTGCCGCCACAGTTCGGACATTGCCTGTTGGTGGCCTTGCGGATGACGTGCGGATTGGCCCCATACTGGCCCATCGCGGCGCGCACTGCGTCCTGTCGCATGCCGCCGCCCTACCGCAACCGTGCCTGCCGCTGCCAAGCCGAACCCAACTGGTCCGCATTCTCGAGGATTTATCATGTATCCCTGCGCAACCCGCACAACCGACAGCCGCAAAGGTTGCGGTCTGTTTGCTGCAGCCGTTGTCGTTCTGCTCGCTACGGTCGGGCCGCTGCCGGCCCAGGAGCGGGCCGTCCCACCTGCGACCAGTGCCGAAGCAGGTGCCGTCAAGCCCGCCGAAAAGACATTCGCCCATAAGGGCGTGGCGGCCGATGCTGATCGCTATGAGGGTTACGTCAAACGCGAATGGCTCGCCGTTGCACCCAAGCCGACCGATCCGGGTCAGTTGCGCAAGACGGCGGCTGACCTCCGGCTGATCGGCGACAAAACGTTGGGCGCTGACCCGCGCGCTGCCTCACGGTCGTTCGCGTCGGCCGTGGCGGCCGATCCGGAGGATGCCCGCGCGTGGCTTGGGCTTGCCAAGGCCTTGTTGGCGATCAAGCCCGATGGCAACAAACCGTCCGAGCGCTACGATTTGCCTGTGAACGCCAGCGCGTCGGCCTATCGCGCCTATCAGCGGGCGAGCACGGCTCCGACCAAGGCTGCCGCTCTTGCCACGCTCGGAGAAGCGCTTGCGCGGCGCTCTTACTGGCGGCCGGCGATCGAAGCCTATGGCGCGTCGCTGTCGCTCGCCAACGCGCAAGTCGTACGCGAGGCTTACGACAAGCTCCGCACCGAGCACGGCTTCCGCATGGCCGACTATAAAATCGACAGCGAAACGGGAACGGCGCGCCTCTGCCTCCAATTTTCCGAAGGACTGTCGCGGGCAGCCAAGCTCGATTTTTCGAAGTTCGTCGCGGTTGACGGCAAAGACCCGAAATCGTTGACCGCGGAAGGTAAGCAGCTGTGCGTCGAGGGCCTGACCTACGGCCAACGCTACGAGGTGACGGTCCGGTCGGGCTTGCCGTCCGATACCAGCGATATCCTCGAAAAGCCCGTGACGGTCGCCGTTTACGTGCCGGACCGCAATCCGGAGGCGCGGTTCAGCGGGCGCGGCTACGTGCTGCCGAGCCGTGGGCAGCAGGGCATCCCAATCGTGACGGTCAACGCGAAGGCGGTCGACGTCGAGGTCTACCGGATCGGCGACCGCTCGCTGGCGGCGAGCCTGCGCGATGGCGACCTGCAACGGCAGATCGCAAGCTACGAACTCGACGACATCCGCAACCGTTCTGGTGAAAAAGTCTACAAAGGGACGCTCGACGTCACTGATAAACCCAACGCCGAAGTGACGACCGCGTTTCCGGTGTCGGATGCCGTCGGCACGTTGAAGCCGGGGCTCTATTTGTTGACGGCGATTGCCACCGGAAAATCGAAATCGTCGTCCGAGCGCGGACCGGCCACGCAGTGGTTCGTCGTGTCTGATCTCGCGGTGACCGCGTTGACCGGGCCGGACGGCATTCACGGTTTTGTCCGCTCGCTCGAAACGGCGTCGGCCGTTGCTGGAGCCGATGTCCGGCTTATCGCGCGCAACAGCGAAGTGCTCGGCACGGCCAAGTCCGACGCGCGCGGTTATGTCCGGTTTGACGGCGGGCTTGCGAAGGGCGAAGGCGGATCGCAGGCAGCGCTGCTGGTAGCCGAAAAAGATGGCGGTGATTACGCGTTCCTCGACCTTGCGACGGCCGGTTTCGACCTGTCCGACCGCGGCGTCAAAGGCCGCGATGTGGCTGGCCCGATCGACGCCTACGTGTTCTCCGAGCGTGGCGTCTATCGCCCGGGCGAAGAGGTGCATCTGACGGCGCTCGTCCGCGATAAGGCGGGTGCTGCGGCGACGCTGCCAACGACGCTCGTCCTGTCGCGGCCCGACGGCGTCGAGCATCGCCGGTTGGTGCTGACCGACGGCGGACTTGGCGGGCGCTCGGCGTCGATCATGCTCGGGCGCGGCGTGCAGACCGGAACATGGCGGGCAAAGCTCTACGCCGACCCGAAGGCGGACCCGATCGGGCAGGTCGCGTTTCTCGTCGAGGACTTCGTGCCCGAGCGGGTCGAATTGAAGCTCGAGCCTGTAGGCAAGGCCATCGCCATCGAGGAAACGGCGCTGATCAACGCCACCGGCCGCTATCTTTATGGGCCGCCAGCGAGCGGTCTCGCGATCGAAGGGGATATTGTCGTAAAGGCCGCCAAGGGTCTCGACGGATGGCCCGGCTACAAATTCGGTCTCGCGGATGAGAAGATCGAGCCGGTGCGCCAGCCAATCGACGCGCTGCCGTCGACGGGTGCCGATGGCAAAGCCGTTCTGTCGGTCGGGTTACCGGCGATCCCAAAGACTGCAAAGCCGCTCGAAGCCGACGTGATCGTCCGGTTGAAAGAGCCCGGCGGGCGATCGATCGAGCGCACGGTCAAGCTGGCGGTCGATGCCAAGCAGGCACGAGTTGGGGTCAAACCGTTGTTTGGCGCGGTTGGTGTCGGCGAGGGCGAAGCAGCCGCATTCGACGTCGTGGTCCTGGATACGTCCGGCAAACAAGCCGCCGCAAAATCCGTAGCGTGGACGCTGACGCGGCTCGACACATCTTGGCAATGGTATAGCCGCGATGGCTCGTGGACATTCGATGCGGTTACGGTTGGCCGCAAGATCAACAGCGGCACGGTCGATATTGCCACCGACACACCTGCCCGCCTGCAAGTGCAGCCCGAGTATGGCCGCTATCGGCTCGAGGTCGTCGACCCGGCGACCGGTGCCGCGACCAGCACGGTGTTCGGTGCTGGCTGGGTCAACAGCGGGGAGACTGTCGAGAGCCCCGAAGCGCTAGAGACCGCGCTGGATAAGCCGAGCTACCGGCCGGGCGAGACCGCTAAGCTCAGGATCGCGACCAAGCACGCCGGCAAGGCGTTGGTCACGGTGTTGCAGAACGGCCTGCTGTCGGCCCAGGAGGTCGACGTGCCGAAAGGTGGGGCCGACGTCGCCATTTCCGTGTCGGCCGATTGGGGTCCGGGGGCTTATGCCACCGCGCTGTTCTACCGGGCGATGGATGCCTCTGCAGGCGCCAAGCGGATGCCGGCGCGGGCGATTGGCGTGCGCTGGCTCGCCATCGACCGCACGGCGGAGACGCTCAAGGTTGCGATGACGCCAGCCGCCAAGGTCAAGTCGGCGGCAAACTTGATCGTACCGGTCAAGGTTACGGGGCTTACGAGCGGCGAAGAGGCGCGCATCACGGTCGCGGCGGTGGATGCCGGCGTACTCAGCCTGACGCGGTTCGAGACGCCCAATCCGGAAGGTCATTTCTACGCGCAACGTAAGCTTGGCCTCGAGATCCGCGACTATTACGGTCGGCTGATCGACGGCATGCGGGCTGAGCGCGGCAAACTGAGATCTGGCGGCGACGGCGGCACCGGCGACGCGCGGCTTGCCGGCGCGCCGCCAACGGTCGAGACGATTTTGGCGCAGTATTCGGGCATTGTCCGGGTGGCTGCCGACGGCTCGGCGTCGGTCGAATTCCAACTGCCGGAATTCAACGGCACCGTCCGGCTGATGGCCGTGGCTTGGTCGAAGGACAAGGTCGGCCACAGCAGCGCCGAGGTGATCGTGCGCGATGCGGTTGCGTTGACGGCATCTGCGCCTCGGTTCTTGACGCTTGGCGACGAGGCGCGTCTCGATGTGTCGCTGCATAACGTCGAAGGGCCAGCCAGGGCTTACAATATAGCGGTGACGACCTCGGGCCAGACTGCGGCGGTGGAGAGCGCGGCGGGCCAAGGTCAGCCACAGCTGAGCGTTGCCGGCCGTGACGTTCAGCTTGGCGCTGGTGAGCGCCGCTCGGAGACCGTCAAGCTCAAGCCAACCGGCACGGGTCCCATAGTCTACGACATCGTCGTAAGTGGCCCCGCTGTGGCTAACGGTGATCCGATCGCTGTCAAACGCAAGCTGACGTTCAATGTGCTTCCTCCGTCGGGCGACATCAAGAGGACCACCCTCAGCAAACTGGCGCCTAAGGGCAAACTCGCGCTGTCGTCCGATCTGATCACAGACATGATCGCGGGCAGGACGACGGTCGATGTGTCCGTCGGACCGCAAGCTGGCCTCGACGTGGCGGGCCTCCTGACAGCGCTGGACCGCTACCCTTACGGCTGCGCTGAGCAGACCGTGTCGCGGGCGTTACCGCTCGTATATGCCAACGCGATTGCCTCGCGGTTCGGCCTTGCGGTCGACGCCAAGGTGCGCGAGCGGGTGCAAGGCGCGGTCGACCGCGTGCTCGACATGCAGGACCGCTCCGGCGCGTTCGGCGTGTGGGGGCCGTCGAATGCCGATATGTGGCTCACGGCCTATGTGGCCGACTTCCTGACTCGAGCGAAAGAGGGCGGCTATGCGGTCAACCCGAGAGCGCTGAGCCAAGCGCTCGACCGGCTCCAGAACTTCGTCGCCTACGCTCGCGATCTCGACCGGGGCGGCGAGGACCGTGCGTACGCGCTCTACGTGCTGGCACGAAACAGCAGAGCTCCGATCGGCGAACTGCGCTACTACGCCGATGCAAAACTCGACCGGTTCGGCAGCCCGCTCGCCATGGCGCAAATCGGTGCTGCGTTGCAGATGATGGGCGACAAGCCCCGGGCAGAAGCGACGTTTGCTTCGGCACTGACGGCACTCGATGCCAAGTCGACGGTCATCCTGCGCAGCGATTTCGGCTCGGACCTGCGTGACCGTGCCGCCGTGTTGACGTTGGCCTCCGAAACGGGAATGGCCAAACCCGAAGCGCCGAAACTCGCCGCGTTGCTGGCCAAGGCCTACGCCTCGCGCACGTTCACGTCGACGCAAGAGCAAGCGTGGATGGTGCTGGCCGCCAACGCACTCGCGGACGAGGGGAAGTCGTTATCGCTCACCGTCGACGGCGCGGCCCATACCGGCCAGCTGTCGAAGCGCTATACGGCTGCCGACCTCGCCAAAGGCGTGACGATCGTCAACGCGGGCGATGCTGAAACCGACGTGCTGATCACAGTGACGGGTGCAAGCCTCACGCCGGAACCGGCAGCGTCCAAAGGGTTCAAGCTCGATCGGTCGTTCTACACGCTCGACGGCAAGAAGATCGATCTCAAAAGCGCGACTGGCGGCACGGCCGAGGTCAAGCAGAACGATCGCATGGTGGTGGTCGTCTCGATGACCGGCCAGGACAAGGGCGGCCGTGTTCTGCTGGTCGACCGCCTCCCGGCTGGGCTCGAGATCGAGAACCCACGCCTCGTCGACGGCGGCGATACCAAAGCCTTGGCTTGGCTCAAGGCCCTGACGGCGAACACGCCACGGCCGGAGCATACCGAGTTCCGCGACGACCGGTTTGTTGCCGCGTTCAACTATCTGCCGAAGTCGCTGCAGAACCGCGGTGCCGATACCGACGGGAACGGCGACGGCGAGGACAGCGAAACGGCAGCAGACGGGGACGGCGAAGGCGCAGCAGGCGGCGAGGGCGAAGCTGCCACTGTTGCTGGTCCGGCTCCTGCTTTGACGAAGCCTACCGACGGTAACCCAGCTGCGACCGTGGCTTACATCGTCCGCGCCGTGACGCCTGGGACGTACGTTCATCCTGCGGCGACGGTGGAGGACATGTACCGGCCCGAGCGCCATGCCAGGACGTCCTCTGGCCAGTTGACGGTGAAATAAATGGCGTGGGCGGCTGTAAAATGGCTGCGGCCCAGTGTGCGGGTGTGGCCCAGTGTGCGGGTGGCGTTCCACACCGGGCTCGCCGTCAGCGCGGTAGGCGCCGTCGCGCTCCATGCGGCGGTGACGCTCGGACCGCCGCTACCCATGGAACGGGCGGGAGAAGTGTCCGTCACGGTCCTCGACCGCAAGGACGCGTTGCTGCGCGCGTTCACGACGGCATCGGGCCATTGGCGGTTGCCGGTCGAGCCCGAAGACGTGGACACGCGATACCTTAGGATGCTGACGGCGTTCGAGGATCGGCGATTTTGGCAACACGGGGGGGCCGACCCGATGGCATTCGCCCGCGCCGGGGTGCAGCTCGCCCGCCATGGCCGGATGGTATCAGGTGGGTCGACGCTGACGATGCAGACCGCGCGGCTCCTGCGTGGGCCGACGGCGAAGTCGATGGCTGGCAAGCTGCAACAGACGATCGACGCGCTGGCTCTCGAACGGGTCATGCCGAAGCGCGCCATTCTCGCTCACTATCTGCGCCTCGCGCCGTACGGCGGCAATATGGAGGGCGTGCGGGCGGCCTCGATCGCCTACTTTGGCAAAGAGCCAAGGCGGCTGTCGCCGGGCGAAGCTGCGCTGCTGGTTGCCATTCCGCAGTCACCCGAAGCGCGCCGCCCGGACCGTTTTCCAGACGCGGCACGGCGGGCGCGGGACCGGGTCCTCGATACGGCGCTGAGCGCTGGTATAATATCGGCGGCCGAACATGCCCGCGCAAAGTCCGAGGCGGTGCCGCGCGTGCGCCGCGAGTTTCCCAAGCTTGCGCCGCATCTCGCAGAAGCCGAGATCGCTCAGGCTCCGCTGGCTGGTGTCCACCGGACGTCACTTGATCGCGACCTGCAAGCTTCGCTCGAAATTCTGGCCCGCGAACACGCCAAGGCGCTCGGCGAGAAACTGTCGGCGGCAATCGTGGTCGCCGATCACCGCACGGGCGAGATTCTGGCCCGCGTTGGGTCGGCTGGCTATCTGGATGGCAGCCGGTGGGGCGCGGTCGATATGGCCGCGGCCGTCCGGTCACCCGGCTCGACTCTCAAGCCCCTGATCTACGGGCTCGGCTTCGATGCTGGCGTTATTCATCCAGAATCTCTCATCGAGGACCGGCCGGTTCGTTTCGGCAGCTATGCGCCGAAGAACTTCGACGAGGACTTCCACGGCACCGTGACCATCCGCGATGCACTGGCCCAATCGCTCAACATCCCGGCGGTGAAAGTGCTGTCTGCGGTCGGGCCGGGGCGGCTCTTTTCGCGGCTGAAGCGGGCCGGAGCAGAACCGGTGCTGCCGGCTGCTACCGAGCCGACGGTTGCAATCGCGCTCGGTGGCATCGGGCTCAAGCTCGACGAACTGGCCGCGATCTACGCTGGCCTCGCCCGAGGCGGGGAGCCGATCGCGCTCAGCCACCACCGTGCGACCAGCCCTCGTGGGCCACGATTGCACCATCTGGCAACCGACCGCGCCCGGTTTGCTCGCCGCATCCTGTCGCCGGTGGCCGCGTGGTACGTCACGGATATTCTCAAAGACGCGCCGCCGCCCGAACACGCTATCGCCGGGCGCATCGCCTACAAAACCGGTACGTCTTACGGCTACCGCGATGCTTACGCGATCGGATACGACGGCGCGCATGTGATCGCGGTTTGGATCGGCCGCCCGGACAGCGCGGCGACAGCAGGACTGTCGGGCCGGATCGCTGCTGCACCGTTGCTATTCGACGCATTCGGCCGCCTCGGCTCGAACCGCGTGCCTCTCGGAGGATCGCCCGCTGGCGCGATCGTGGTCTCGTCCGGGGTGAACTTGCCACCGCCGTTGAAGCGCTTTCGCGAGCCGGGCCAGGATATGGTCCAGGACGGCGCAAATACCGCCGGGTCGGCCGGTGCTGCCGCATTTGTGGCGACAGCCCCGGTGATCGCCTTCCCGCCCGATCGCAGCGAACTCGAGATCGCGGACGTTTCCGAAGATGCGATCGTGCTCAAGGCCGATGGCGGTGCGCTGCCGCTGACGTGGCTCGTCGACAACCAGCCGATCGCATCCGAGCCGCATCGCCGCGATGTCGAATGGCGACCGAACGGGCAGGGCTTTGCCAATGTTTCGGTGATCGATGCGGCTGGCAAAGGCGACCGAGTGATGGTCCGGGTCCGTTAGACCGGTCTGCTGCTGGACCCGCTATAACCTGTCGTTCACCAGCCGGTTGGCCACGAGGTGCCACCGCGTATTCCCTCTGTTCAACGCGATCTCTCGCGACTACATCTCCGCTCTTGCCCTGCGATGCCGGGCTATCGGGAGACATGACATGGTTGCGACAAGCGAATGGCGAGATGCCTATGCCCCGGACATCGCAACGTTCGAGACGCTTGCGCGCCAGGCTTGGCAGCGGCTGCCGGGGAGCTTCCGGGAGCTGTGCGAAGACGTCGTCATCCGCGTCGAAGATTTTGCCGAGGACGATGTTCTCGACGAGCTCGAGTTGGAGAGCCCGTATGATCTGATGGGTCTCTACCAGGGTGTCTCGCGACCTGAGAAAAGCGTCTCCGACGGCGCTCCTCGTGGTCCCGATCTCGTCGTGCTCTATCGCAGGGCGATCCTCGACGAGTGGGCCAACGGCGATGACTCGCTCGGCGAGATTATCGCCCATGTGTTGATCCACGAAGTCGGCCACCATTTCGGTTTCTCCGACGAGGATATGGAGCGCATCGAGACCAATGGGCGCCGGTGACGGTGACTTTTCCGTAACCCAACGGCCACACTGGGGTTCCGGTGTCGCGGTTGCGGGTACGCCGTAGTTGCTGGCAGCGACTGGCGAGCCGATAACCATTTGCAACGCGATCAGAACGCGAGCGCACTGCACCGACGCGTGAGACGTTTTCGCCTTGGCCCTCGGGCCGACGTTCGGCGAGCACTGGTGTTGTGGGAGCCGACATGCGTCCTTGGAACTTTGGCCTTCGCCGTTTGTCCTGTGCAATTGCGGGCCTTGCGGCCGCGCTCCCCGCGCTGATCCTTACACCTACAGCGCGCGCCGACGATTTCGGCTTCGACCAGCTTGCCAAGGTGATCTTTGCCTCGACCAGCGGGGCGCCGGCGATGATCCCGTTCATCGAGCGGCCCACGATTCCGGAACTCGGCTTCGACGGGCCGCCGAACGCGTTCGGTTATCTTGGGTCGGTATCCAACCCCAGAATCTCCTACGCCAAAAACGGCAGCACGAGTTTTTTTCGGGCCGAGACCGACAACAAGTGCAACCCCGATAGTTTCGCATTCCCGCCTGGGCAGGGCGGTTTGCAGAAGATCTCCTACTCGACGCTGTTCAAGTTCGAAGTCAACGCGGGTGAAGTGACGTTCAAGAACATTGCAAAGGGCGACACGGTCTTCTCGCTCAACGCCCTCCAAGCGCGCATCTTGCGCCGCGTCGCCGTGACGATCACCGACCTGCGCGAATACACGCTCGACTACCGGCTCTTGAAGCGGCGCATTGCGCAGGTCGCAGCCGAGCCCGAGTGCAAAGACTTCCGCTGGGCGTTGACCAAGGTGTTCGAGGGCAAAGTCGCCGTCACCTACTATTTCGAGGCGGGCGCCAGCGCCTCGGCCCAACTCGATATCGCCAATACGATCAACGCTAAGCTGGGCCTCGCCGTTCTGGGGCAAAGTGGAACCGAGGTTGAACCCAACACGCTTCAATTCGTGAGCGAGCCGCGCATGTTCGCCGCGCGGTTCCGTCCAGTCTCGGACTTCGTCGGCGCATCGCGGATGGCGCGTCGATAACGGTGTCAGCCGATGGACGTTGCCAGCTTGCGCAACTGCCGGGGCGAACGTGGTAGGGGAGTGAACGCGTGGCGAGGATGTTCGGGCCAGCACGATTAGCGGGCCGCGTCCTCGCCACGGGTCACCGCAAGAATATTGCGGTGGCGGCGATTGCACTCGTGACGGCATTGTCGGGCTGCGCTTCGCCGCGAGGTCCGACGCTCGGCGACGCGATCAGCCGGGGCTACCCTGGTCACGCCGAGCTGCAACCGAAGCTTACCGTCGGCGAGGATGCTTTCGGCTTTCCCTATACGCCGGGCTCACTCATATTTGCCGTCGCAGGCGACGGGGCCGGCGGTAGTCAATCGGTGTTGTGGACGGCAGAAACGGATTTCCGCTGTGGGCACGCGACGCCTATCGGACGTCTGCGGTCGGTAAGTTTGCGACCATACGTGATCGGCACTGGCGCGGGCGCGTCGATCTCGGCGCGTGACAGGGCACAGTCGTGGTTGTCTGACAGCACCGGGGTGTCGCGCGGGTCGCTGTCGGGCGTATCGTCGGTACGGATCGCGCTGACCAACGTGCGCCGCGTCGCGCCTGGCGCCAAGGACCTCGCGAGGTTGACCCGGCAAGCGGCAGCCGACTGTCCTCTGGCAGCCATCGGCGGATGGAAGCCGGTCAAGTCGGTGCTGATCGGCGATGTAAGGGTGGAAATCCGCTTCGAGCGATCGTTCTCTCTCGGCGCCCGCCTCGCGTTGCTCGAGCAACTGCAGTTGTCGTTCGGCGTCGGCTATCAGCGCATTTCCGACCGCGCTATTCTTGGCCGTCAGGTCGCATTCGGCGTCCAGTGGCAATAGTCGCAATGGATTGATTGAAATTGTCACTGCGAGTTCACGGTTCTTTTGAACGTATCGACTACTTTGCCGACATGTCAAAAGGTTACGACTTGCCATTGCACGTCGCGGAGGCCGTCAAGCGCGAGGCTGGCGACGACGCTGTGTTGTGGGTGGGACGGCCCGACGCCCGACGCATTTTCCGGACGACCGCCCTGATCTGGCTGTTCGGTGTGCCGTGGACCGGGTTTGTCTTGATTTGGGAGGGGATCGCCCTCGCGCCGTTGCTATCGCCTTGGCTGATCTCGGCCCAAGGACTGCCCAAGACTGTTGGCGCGGGTTCGGTGTTCATGGCCCTGTGGGGTGTTCCGTTCCTCCTGGTCGGACTTCTCATCATGTCGGCGCCGTGGTGGGCGCGCAGTGAGGCGGTAAATTCGGCTTACGTCGTCACTGAGCGGTATCTGATGGCGGTCAACGCCAGCCGTTCGGGTACTAGCACGGTCGAGAAGACGGACATCTCTCGGATCGTCACGATCGTGCGGACGGAATGGCCCAGCGGCTTCGGCGTTCTCAAAATCAGCCGCGGACGCAAGCGGGATTCCGACGGCGACCTCGTCTCGGACGAAGCGACCTGGACCGGCATCCCTGACGTGCGCCGCGTCGAAGGGATCATCTCGGCGCTGATGGACAAGCGGCACGCGAACGCATAGCCGATCATCTTGCCGGATCGGTCCAATGAACTATCACCGGCGCAGCGCGCTAACGCACGTCCTTTGCGCTCTGTCCGAACAGGACCGCGCGGCTGTCCTCGGTGACCGTGGCCGACTTATTGACGTCATCGGCAATCGCGTAGGCGCGCACGGTCGCTGGACGGGCGCGGATCGCTTCGAACCAGCGACGGAGATTTGGGAACTCATCGAGGTTTTGGTTCTGCCGCTTCCACGGTACGATCCAGGGGTAGGCCGCCATGTCTGCTATCGAATAGGCGCCGGCGACAAACTCCCGGTCGGCGAGCCGCTTGTTCAAGACGCCGTACAGGCGGTTGGTCTCTTTGACATAGCGATCGATGGCGTAGGGATCTGCTCTGGCGCATACTGCACGAAATGGTGGTTTTGACCGGCCATCGGGCCGAGCCCACCCATCTGCCACATCAGCCACTGCGTGACCTCGGCTTTGCCGCGCGCATCGTTGGGCATGAACTGGCCCGACTTCTCGGCGAGATAGAGCAGGATCGCGCCGCTTTCGAATACCGAGATCGGCGCGCCGCCCCCGGTCGGCTCGTGGTCGACAATCGCCGGTATCCGGTTATTCGGCGCGATGGCCAGGAACTCGGGGCGGAACTGATCGCCTTTGGAAATATTGACTGGTACGATCCGATAGGGCAGGCTCGTTTCCTCGAGAAACATCGTGATCTTATGGCCGTTGGGCGTCGTCCAATAGCTGAGTTCGATCATGGCTTCCCCTACAGTTCTATATTTCTGATCAAGCGATCATATAGGGCGAGATGTCAGTGCGGCAAGGGTCGCGCGACGGTAGGCCCTGGTCCGTGTCGCGAGTTGCGTGATCCATCCGGCAAGTCAACCCCGATAGTGCGAGAACTGCCCGCGCGGCCGGAAGCGTTCTAGGTAGAGCGGGACCTCGGCTTCGACCGGGGTCGGGGTCGCTACCCCCAACGCTGCAAGCGTCCGGCCATCTGCCAGTGCTGCCGCGCTGACCACGTTGTCACCGGCTTGCAGCATGCGCACCTGATCAACGGTGATAGGACGCAAGCTGGTCGGCAATGGCTTGGTCAAAACCGCCTGAAGTTTCGCTGCCCAGAACGGCAGCGGCAGATAGAAGCGCTTGCGGCCAGCCCACTCCTGGGTCCGGTCGAGCAGTTCGCGGAACGAGAGAACGGCCGGTCCGCCGAGTTCATAGATCGCTCCCCGGTTGCCGACGCCCTCGGCTGCAGCACCGATCGCATCGGCGAGATCGCCGACGAACACCGGCTGGAACTTGGTCTTGCCGCCACCGATCAGCGGCAGAAACGGCGCGCTCACCGCGAGACCGGCGAAGCGATTGAAGAATTGATCTTCACGGCCGAACACGATCGACGGCCGCAGGATAATGGCGCCGGGGAACTCTTCCAGAACCGCGCGCTCACCTTCGCCTTTGGTTCGGGCGTACTGCGCGCTCGACGCCGCATCGGCGCCGATTGCAGACACGTGAACGAAGGTTTCAGCACCGGCTTCCCGTGCCGCCCTGGCGACAGCGCGAGCGCCTTCGACGTGGAGCTTGTCGAACGTCTGCTGACCGACCGGCGCCAGAACGCCCACCGCGTTGACGACCGTTGTCGCCCCATCAACGGCCGCGCGAACGCTATCTGCGAAACGCAAGTTGGCTTGCACGGCGTGAACCTGTCCGACCACGCCGGCTGGCTGCAGGTGCCCTGCCAGATCGGGTCGCCGAACGGCAGCGCGGACACGCCAGCCGCGTTTGGCAAAAGCGCGGACGGCGTATCGCCCGACGAAACCCGATCCGCCGAACACCACTGCCAACCGATCGCCTGCGCGCGCTGCCATCTGCTGTGTGCCTTGTGACTTATGACGTGGGAGTTGTGACGTGTGACGTGTGACGCGGTCGGCATCTGTCCGAAGTTATCTGTGCGCGATGCTTCATGCCGTTTGGCAGAGCGATACACAGCTGCAGGCGACGTGTGAAGCTGCGGTTCGACGCGCGCTGCCCGTGCCGCAGCACGCGCGCGTTGCGGCACGGGAGGCGTTGCCACCGTGGCGTTAGTGGCGCAGATCCGTCGGCCCGCCGGTCGGGTGCCCCGCGGCGATGGTTCTGTCACCCGTTCGCCGTCGGGTATTGGACCGGACCCGGTCTGAACGGCCTGCTTTTTGGGTTGCACCGGACGCCGCGAGCGGCTAGTTAGCGCGCTTCCGTGATGACCGGCGTCCCCGGCCCACGGCGGCACGCACCCGTAGCTCAGCTGGATAGAGCACCAGACTACGAATCTGGGGGTCAGAGGTTCGAATCCTTTCGGGTGCGCCAATTTTTTCAAGTCGCGTCGACAGTGCCACCTCACCCGCGAACGTGTGCGCAAAATTCATTGGCGAGGATCGGCAGCGGCTCGCTGAACAGCGCTAACTACAGTGTCCGCGAACGGCGAAGCACAGTAAGACCGTTGAGCGCGACAAGACACCATTTAAAATGGATGATGAGCGCCGCGCGGATCTTGGTGCGGCTCGCGAAGGCTCGGCAAAAACCATAAGAGCCGCGGCGGACCAGAATACACACCCGAAGCCACCTCGGCGGAGACTTAATATTTGACAGACCGATTGAAAACCTGGGCACGGTCCATCAAGCGCGACGTCCATGCCCTCTATTTCGCCAGCCGCGACCCGCGAGTCCCTTGGTATGCCAAGGCGTTGGCTTTGCTTGTCGCGAGCTACGCGCTTTCGCCCATCGACCTGATCCCGGACTTCATTCCAGTCCTCGGCTACTTGGACGATGTGATCATCGTGCCGCTCGGCATCATGCTCGTTGTCCGATTGATTCCGGCACAGCTCATGACGGAGCATAGGGAATTAGCGGCAGCGGCCCAGGAGCGTCCGATCAGCACCGTCGCTGCCGCCGTATTTGTGGGCGTCTGGGTGGCGAGCGCCGCTGTGGTACTTTGGGTTTGCTACAGGTATTTTGTGGGCTGACATCGACCTGGTACAAAGAAGCCGCCAGCGGTAAACGCTGGAATTCCAACGGTGGTTTCATCCTGACCGGTGCGCCATTTGCTGGCAAGCAGCTGGCGAGACTACCCGCTCGCCACAGCCGTCGTCATTTGAAGCCGCCGTCTTTAATGTTGCGGCTGATTGCGTCCGCCAACACATCAAATACCAATCGAACCCGTCGGCTTGTGTGCAACTCGCGGTGACTGACGAGCCAGACCGGCACGCGCGTCCCTGGCAGTTCTGGCAGCACGCGGACAACATTGGGCATCTGTGCCGCGATCTCTTCGAGCATCATGCAGATCCCGATACCGTGCTGCACCATCTCCCACAGCACGACAGAGTTGCCGGAAACGATACGAAACCTGTCTGCTGGGATGGGAATGCCGGCTGCCGATAGGTGCTCGGAATACTGGTCGACCGGCGCAAACCCCAGCAATTCGGCTTCGCAGAGTTCTGCCACGGATCGCGGCATGCCATTTTTCGCTATCCAGCTTTCCGCCGCATAGAAATGGGCTGTCATTTCGCCCACCAGCTTTGCGATCAGCTCAGGCTCGGTCGGACGGACATGGCGGATTGCGATGTCGGCCTCCCGCTTTCTCAAGTCGCTGATCGAGTCCGTGGCAACCACGACGAGCGTGATTTGCGGCGCCTTCTCGCGAATTTGCTTAACGAGGCCCGGCAGCACGTAGGCGGAGACCGCATCCGTCGCCGTTATGGTCACGCGTCCGGCGATGTCCTGCGATGAGCCGGCCGCGGCCAAGGCCATGGCATCTGCAGCCATCGACATGGCGCGGGCATGCTCGACAAGGCTCATGCCAGCTTGCGTCAGCTCAAGCCGTTTGCCGATCCGTTCGAACAGCGCAACGCCAAGCGCTGCCTCCAGCGCAGCGACTTGGCGCGACAATGTCGGCTGCGTCAGGCCGAGCTTGCGGGCTGCGGCCGAGAGCGAGCCAGACGCTGCCGTCGCAGAGAAGGCACGCGCCTGATTCCAGTCCATCTGATGCATGCAAACTTGTATATCGGATCTTCGGTTTTCGGCAATTTCGTATATTTCGGCGTCTGCTAGTGAGGTGCCCAGAGGAGACCACAATGCTTCACGCCGCCAACGACGCCCGTTTCTGGGATCAGGTCGCAAGAAAATATGCGACCGACACGATCAAGGATGTGGTTGGCTACGAGCGAACGGTCGAGCGCACACGGGACCTTCTCGAGATTACCGACAGGGTGCTGGAAATTGGCTGTGGCACCGGCACCACCGCCTTGAAGCTGGCCCCCTCCGTCGCGGGCATCGTGGCATGTGATGTCTCGAGCGAAATGATCGCTATCGCGCGGGAGAAGGCGACCGAGCAGTCCTGTCGGAACGCCGCGTTCTTTGTCGAGGATGCTAAAGGCCCTCAGGGTCATGACGGTGCCTACGACGCAATACTCGCGTTCAACCTGCTGCATCTCATTGCCGACCAAGGGCCGATGCTTCGCAGCGTCCACCGTCGGCTGAGACCGGGTGGGCTTTTCATCTCGAAGACACCTTGCTTGGGAGAGATGAATCCGTTGCTTCGGGTCGCTGTCCCCGTCGCAACGGCGATCGGCAAAGCGCCGTTTGTCTCGTTCTTTTCAGCGCTTGATCTCGAGGCCGCAATTGCAACTGCAGGCTTCACCATCGGCGCGCGGGAGCGACACGGATCGGGTGGCAAGGACGCCCGGATTTTCATCGTCGCCAAAAAGCCGGACGTCAAAAATTCGTGACGGTCGCAATGTCGAACGGATAGGATTTCGGTCGGCGCCGGTCGCCTCGACTTTTTCGTGTCACGGCTGAAAACGCCGGTGCGGCTTGGTATTGCGGCAGATCGGCAAAATACCGGGGTTTTTGCTTGTGCGCTGGTGGCCGCTTGACGACGCGCGGACTTTGACCACATGGTCCCGTTTTGTGCACAATAATTGGTCGCATCGCGGGAAAAAATTTCTCGTCGGTTGTCCAAAGCCTCAGGGAAACTGAACATGTCTAAGCCGTCGCGTCGGGCTGGCCGCCACTTCTTGCAAATTCCCGGCCCAACGCCGGTCCCCGATCGAATCATCGCTTCGATGTCGAAGCAGATCCTCGATCATCGCGGCCCGGAGTTCCAGAAGCTCGGCCACCGCGTGCTGGCGAACGTCAAGCCGTTGTTCAAGACCGAGCAGCCGGTAATCATCTTCCCGGCGTCTGGCACGGGTGCGTGGGAAGCGGCCCTGTCGAACACGATGTCGCCGGGCGACCACGTACTGATGGTCGAGACCGGGCAGTTCGCGCACCTGTGGCGCGTGATGGCTGACCGCCTGGGCCTCGTGCCGGTGGTGATCCAGACCGACTGGCGGACCGGGCCGGAAGCGCATCTGATCGAGGCGCGTCTCGCCGAAGACAAGACCCATGCTATCAAGGCCGTGTGCGTCGTGCATAACGAGACGTCGACTGGCGCACGTGCTCACATCGACGAAATCCGCAAGGCGATGGATGCCGTGCACCATCCCGCGCTGCTGATGGTCGATACGATTTCGTCGCTGGGCGTGATGGACTTGCGCCATGACGAATGGGGCATCGACGTTACGGTATCAGGCTCGCAAAAGGGCATGATGCTGCCGCCAGGATTGTCGTTCACGGCGGTCAGCCCGAAGGCAATTGCCGCGTCGAAGACGGCGAAGCTGCCGCGTGCTTTCTTCCAGTGGGACGATATGCTGGCTGCCAACGCGAACGGGTTCTTCCCGTATACGCCGGCGACGGGCTTGCTTTACGGCCTCGATACCGCACTCGATATGTTGTTCGAGGAAGGCCTCGACAACGTGTTCGATCGGCATGAACGGCTGGCGGAAGCCACGCGACGCGCCGTTACGGCGTGGGGCCTCGAAATCTGGTGCCGCGATCCGAAATATTACTCTTCGGCGGTGACCACAGTTGCGCTGCCCGAGGGCATCAATGCCGATGCTTATCGCAAAACCGTGCTCGACACGTTCGATATGTCGCTCGGGACTGGCCTGAGCAAGCTGGCCGGCAAGGCTTTCCGGATCGGCCACCTCGGCGATACCAACGAACTGACGATCATCGGGGCGCTGGCTGGCGTCGAGATGGGTCTGGAGATCGCCGGTGTCCCGCATCGCAAAGGCGGCACGCAGGCCGCGATGGACTATTTTGCTGCGGCGCTAAAGCCGGCCGTTAAGCTTGCGGCAGAGTAAGCGCGCTCTAAGTCGAGTCGTATAGCTGGGGCCGGGCGACCGTACCGGCGGTGGCCCGGCCTCTTGCATTTCAGGGCCAGTGTCGGCCATGACTGAGGACCTGGACCTTCAAAGGCTGCCATGACCTCACCGATCTTCGTGTTCGACGCCTACGGGACGCTGTTCGACGTGCATTCGGCCGTCAGTCGCTACAAGGACGAGGTGGGGCCAAAATCCGACCTGCTGTCGGCGATCTGGCGGGCCAAGCAGCTCGAGTACACGTGGATCCACGCGCGGCTGGAAAAAACCGTCACGTTTGCCAGCGTCACCGAGCAGGGCCTCGATTACGCGATTGCCGCGATCGGCGGGCTGCAGCCCGGGCTGCGCGAAGAACTGTTGTCGTCGTACCGGTCGCTGAAGCCGTACGACGAAGTGCCCGACGTGCTCGATGATCTCAAAGGGGCTGGCGCACGGCTCGCGATTCTTTCGAATGGCGATCCCGAGATGCTCGATGCGGCGGTCTATGCGGCCGGTTTCGAGGGCTTGTTCGATGCGGTGTTGTCTGTTGCCGAGGCTGGCGTGTTCAAGCCGGCGATGCCGGTTTATGCGCTAGCGACGCGGTTTTTCGACTGCGAGCCAAGCGCCATATCGTTTCAGTCATCAAACCGGTGGGACATTGCCGGCGCGCATGTCGCGGGCTTCCGAACGGTGTGGGTCAACCGCACGGGCGTGCCGGACGAATATCCCGATATGCCGGCCGGGCGGACGATCGATGACTTGACGGAGCTTGTCGACGATCTCGAAGCGCTTGCCGAGGCGGCGAACGAAAACTGACGTTTCGCCGTTACGCTTTCGCGCGGCACCCGCGATCGGAACCATCGCGATCTGGTTGTCGGCATTGTACTTGTTCATCGCTCCAGATACCGCATCGACGCCTAGTCCAACGACACCGCCAACGAGCACGTTTCCGGCTGTCATCGTTTCGGTGGTGGACGCGATGATACCGGTGCCGTCCTGATAACATTCTTTTTTGCAGGTGACGGTTATACTGTGCGTACTCTTGTCGAGGACGAGCGTGGCTGGTGTTTGCACGACTTTGGTGCCGATGCCTTCGGAGGCGAGCGTGCATTCCGCGCCAGTGACGCCCGGCGTTGTCAACGTGATCGGCTGGGTCGTCCCTTTAGTGATCGTTGCGCACGCGGCAAGGCAACAGGCAGCAATGGCCAGCAAGCTGGCGGAACCAACACAGCGCATTTTTGCAACCCCCGCCTCAACCCAACGCCGGATGGGATTAGGAAGGACAGCTCGGCTGGTCAAGCGGTGCTGTGGCACATCACCCTTGCGCCGATGCCGAATAGTATCTCAGCGCCAAACTTCCGGTGGCTGAAACGGCTACAACAGCTGCACTGCCAAGTTGACGGCCGACGCGAGCACCATTGTGTTGAAGAAGAACGCCACGATCGCGTGAACTGTCACGAGTCGGCGCAGACGGGCCGTCTGGATCGCGACATCCGACGTTTGCGAGGTCGCGCCGATGGATGTCGAAAAATAGAGGAAGTCCCAATAATCGGGCTCGGCGCTCCCTGGAAATACCAAACGCGGGTGCGCGCGGTCCCCCGACTTCGAAGGCGCATAATGGCGGTGGGCGTAGTGGATCGCGAACACGACTTGCATCACGAGCCAAGCGGTCACCAGTGTGGATGCCGCGAGGCCGAGATAGAGCAACTTGACCGTTCTCGACGCCGTGCGGCCTTCACCCGCTAGCCCCGTTGTGGCCGCCAAGCTGGCGACGATCGCAATCACGACGAACGCCAAGATCACGGTGCCGCCTTCATCCGTGCGAGCCGCGCGGGACTTCAACGTTTCATCGGTTGCGCCTCGCATCAGGTGAAACGCCAGCGCGAGATAGACGACGCCGCCGATGTTCCAGGAGAGCGACGACCGGACGGCTGTCGGTAGCCAGCCGGGAAGCAGCACGAGCGCTGCGGCTCCGGCTGCTATGCCAAAAATGACCCGGGGATGGGCGAGCGAACGGGTGAACCAGCCGCGTGATTTCTGGCCCGATGTTCCTGGTGTCGGCCTTTTGGTCATCGGTCAGCCTCGCACATGGCGATGCGTTGCCGGGCCCGCTCGCGGTGCAGCGTGTAGAGCCCGGCGCCGCAGACGATCGCCGTCCCGAGCAGGGCTAGGCCGTCGGGCGTGTCGCCCCAAACGACATAGCCCGCGATCAACGCGAACACGATCACCGTATAGCGAAACGGCGAGACAATGCTGACGTCGCCGGTGCGCAGTCCGACGACCAACAGGGCGAAGGCGAGCGCCAGGAATATGCCAGATAACGCCGTGACCGCCAGCTGACCCGCGGTCGGGATCAGCCAGATTTCGAACGGCAGCAGCAGAATGCCAGCAGCGATGCCAGACACGGTCGACGTCAGGCCGATGAAGCCGGTCGACACGTCGGGCGGGATCAAGCGCGTGGCGAGGTCGCGGACCACGACGAACAGCACCGAAAGCAGCACCATGGCCCCGGCGACGGAGAAAGCGGCCGAGCCCGGCCGGACAATCAGGGCGACGCCGAGGAAGCCGACAACCGTTGCCGTCCAGCGGCGCCAGCCAACACGTTCACCCAGAAACAGTGCTGCGGCGGCTGTCATGCCGAGCGGGGCAACCTGCGCAATGGCCGTGACATCGCCAATCGACAGCGCGACGAGACCTGCGAGGAACAGGATTGTTGCGACGATCTCGCCGAAAACGCGGAGCGCGATGAGCCGTCCCGGAAGACGCCTTGGCCATGAGAGCGGGCCGATGATGCCGGGCAGTGCGAACATGACGACGGTGAGGGCGAGCGTGGAAAAGAGGTTGCGGAGCGCGATGATTTCGCCAAGCGGCAGGGCGTCCGACGCGATCTTCACCGCGACATCGTTCACGACGAACGCCGCCATCGAGCCGAGCATGGCGAGCACGCCGATCGCGTTTTGGCGCGGCGTTTGAACAATACCGATCACCCTCTGATCACCCGCCGGTCACGCTCATATGACGGGCGACCGCTGGCGTCTTGGTACGACGGTCGATGATGAAGTCGTGGCCCTTGGGCTTGCGCGATATGGCTTCGTCGATGGCAGCCTGGAGCGCGCGATTGTCATCTGGGTTGGCGCGGAGCACGGCGCGAAGGTCGCTCGCGTCTTCCTGGCCGAGGCACATGTAAAGTGTGCCGGTGCAGGTGAGGCGGACGCGGTTACAGCTTTCGCAGAAGTTGTGCGTCAGCGGCGTGATGAAGCCGAGGCGGCCACCGGTCTCCTTGATCGACACATACCGGGCCGGTCCACCCGTCCGGAAGGGGATGTCCTCGAGCGTGAACTGGTCCATCAGGCGCGCGCGCACCACCGACAGCGGCAGATACTGATCGGTGCGGTCGCCGTCGATGTCGCCGAGCGGCATGGTCTCGATCAGCGTCAGGTCCGCGCCGCGACCGTGGGCAAAGCGGATGAGGTCCTCGATCTCGTGCTCGTTGACGCCCTTGAGCGCAACCGCGTTCAACTTGATCTTGAGGCCCGCTTTTTCGGCGGCCTCGATGCCAGCCAAGACTTTCGACAGTTCGCCCCAGCGGGTGATGGCGCGGAACTTCTGCTCGTCGAGGGTGTCGATCGAGACGTTGATCCGCTTGACCCCGCATGCGGCAAGGCCGGCGGCATGCTCGGCGAGCTGGCTGCCGTTGGTCGTGACAGTCAATTCGTCGAGTGCGCCACTGTCGAGGTGGCGCGAGAGGGATTGGAACAACCACATGATATTCTTGCGGACCAGCGGTTCACCGCCGGTGATGCGGAGTTTGCGCACGCCACGGGCGACGAAAGCGGTGCACAGCCGATCGAGCTCCTCGAGCGAGAGCAGGTCCTTCTTGGGGAGGAACGTCATGTGCTCGGACATGCAATACACGCAGCGGAAGTCGCAGCGGTCGGTTACCGACACGCGCAGATAAGTGACGTGACGACCGTAGGGGTCGACCATTGGCGGTTGGCTTCGTGGGTCAGCGGTGGTCATGGTCGGGTGGTGCCGTCACAGGAGTTTTACACGGAGTTGCACGGGCTTGGAGTTGCACGTGCTTGATTTTTCTAGCTGCGGTCGTCTTGTGCGACGGGACGCCGCGTGGTGTAGTTCATATAGGACTTCTTGCGCCAATGCGATGCTTGGCCAAGCATTAAGACAAGCACCGGAAACAACGACCAGACCACAACGACCAAATAGATGGGCCGATGTTCCGGCCGTCATGCTGTCTGAGTACCGGGGCAGCGAAAACGCTCTTGGACCGTCAACATGCTGTCATTCTGGCCCATTCTGTCGCTGATCGTCATGGCCGTTATGGTTTTCACGATGCGCCCGCTCAAGGGAATGCCCACGGCCAGGGGAGCGTCGCCGCGGCGAGCTGGACCCAGGCCGGACACTCGATTTGGGGGGCGTGAAGCGGACAACCGAAAGCGATCCGAACCCCGGATGCGGCCCGAGGGCAAGGTGTCCTACCGATTGATAGACGAGCACCTTCCAACCCGTGGTCAGCGCATGTGGCGCGGCATCACGCGCATTTTGAAGCGCCCGGCGTCGATCAAAGGGCAGACGGGTGCCGAGCTGCGAGATCAGCCGCCGGGCACGCGAACCGATGGTCAGCCGTCAGCTGAGCTCCAGAGTTTTCTCGACGCCCGCCGCCGCGATCTCGAGCGCCGCAAGCGCGGGCCTGAAGACACCCTGCATTAGTGCAGCTTCAGGCGGCGCCAGACTGGGATTCACTTCATGTCGGGCGGGTCGTCTCGAAGGCTGGCACTGCGGCTGCAAACGTGTCGAGCCACGTGACAAGGTTCGGGAAATCGGCACGCCAGGAGCCGGCAAACCGCAAGTCGAAATAGCCGAGCGCACAGGCGACCGCGACGTGATCGTAGGACGGGTGTTCGGTCCAGCCGAGGCTGCCGCTCGCTGCATCCAATTCCAATGCCGCAAACCCGGACGAGGCCTTGCCCAACTGGCGCGCAACCCAGCTCGTCGAGCGCTCGGCTGGTTCACGGAAGCGCTCCTCGTAAACGGCGAGGACGCCCGCCTCCATGATGCCGTCGGCCAGTGCCGCGCGGGTCAGCGCGACATAGCGTTCGATGCCAGCTTTCGGAAACAGGACGGGGGATGGCGTCAGGCTATCGAGATATTCGCAAATGACATGGCTGTCGTAGAGCGTGGTAGCGGCTGTGGCCGCGCCGTCCTGCGTCGTGCCGTCATCAAGGATCAGAACCGGGATCTTTCCAAGCGGATTGGACTGCCGCAGCGTCAGGTTTGTCGGGTCGCGGGTATCGGCGGTTTCGACCGTGATCTGATCCATCACGCCCTTGATGTGGGCGACGATCTTGACCTTGCGGCCGAACGGCGACGGTGGAGCGGACAGCAAGCGCATGGTGGGGGGTTCCAAAAGGCAGGTAGACGTTAATGCGTCGAACTCAGCCAAGCTGGCCCTGGTGTCGCCGGGCTCAATCCTCGGCTTTGATCGGACGTGCGAGTAAACCGGCTATGGCGGCGTCAACGGATAGGTTGCTGTCGAGTATGGCATGGACTGCGCTGCTGATCGGCATCTCCACGGTATGCTGCGTGCTCAACCGGGCCACCGCTGCGGCAGTATACACGCCCTCGGTCACCGCGCTGCGGCCAGCAAGAATATCAATCAGCGCTTCTCCGCGACCTAACGCTTGGCCAAGCGAGAAGTTGCGTGAGCGGGCACTGCCGCACGTCAAAATGAGATCGCCGAGGCCGGACAGCCCCTGCATCGTCTCTGGCCGGGCGCCTACGGCGTCGGCAAGCCGGCGCATTTCTGCAAACCCCCGGGTGACGAGAGCGGCGTGGGCACTGCCGCCGAGGCCTTTGCCGTCGAGGATGCCGGCTGCGATGGCGAGCACATTCTTGACTGCGCCGCCGAGCTCGACCCCGCGTGAGTCTGCTGTCCAATAGAGGCGTAGGCCGGGATGCGACAGTCGCTCGGCCAAGGCGAGCCCCAGCGTTTCATCGCGGCATCCCAGCGTCAAGGCAGCGGGGAGACCGCGGGCGAGGTCGTCGGCGAAGCCGGGGCCAGATAGCGTGGCAATCCGGATCGCGGGCAGCTCCTCGGCAAGGACGTCGCCGACGAGTTGGCCGGTCGATTGTTCGAGGCCCTTGGCGCAGTTGATGACGACGTGACGGGAACCGAGCAGCGGTGCCATGCGCCGGGCGATCGTGCGTGCCTGCTGGGCGGGCGTCGCGAGTAGGATGACGTTGGCTGAAAGCGCCGTTTCGAGTTCCGTGGTGGCCGTAACGTTCGGGGCGATCGCGATTCCAGCGAGACGACGGGCATTGGTCCGGCGCGTGTTGATCTCGTCGACTACGTCCGGGCTACGGGCCCAGAGCCATACTGGCCTGTCGGCATGCGACGGGGGCCGGGCGCTTGCAAAGGATTGGGCGCGTGCATGGGATTGGGCGAGCGCACATCCCCATGCACCAGCCCCGATGATCGTAATCGCCTCGGATTTATCGACCACCCGCGACGCTTACTGCTCGCTCGGGCGGCGCGCTTTGATCGAGCGCGGGGCCGGGCGGCAGTAGCCAGGGACTTCCGCGCCGCCAGCGACTTTGAAGCCGGGCAGCCACGAGCAGCCGGCCTTTGCGGCGCAATCGGCTTCCGGGAGCTTGGCGCAGACATCGGCTTCGGCTGGCTTGTCGGACGTGCGGCCCCCGGACGGCGGTGTCTGGGCGATGGCGGCGGAGGCGGTGGCAGCGAACGCTGCCACGATGGCGATCAAGGTGGGCGACTTCGTCACTTCGGCCTCCGTTGGCGCAATGAAAAATGCTTGCTTTGTCTTGGTTTAGTCGCGCCCGCTTGAACGCAACTTGAACGACGTCAGTTGTTGGTCGTCTCTTTGGTATAGGACAAATACGAAAGGTCGCGCGGGCCGAAGTAGGGTACAAAACCCAGAGCCGTGAGATCTTTCAACGCGCGCTCGATCAAGTCCGGCTGTTTGACATACTCCACGACCATCACGAGCTTGCCGTCCTTTTTCAACTTCGACAGCAGATCGGTGCTCCCTTTTATGGCGGCGCTCGAGAGCCGTTTTGGCGTGTTGGCGGGTTTTGTCGGGTCATCGAACTCGGTGGTGTAGAACAGCCCCTCCATGCCGACCCCACCGATCGACGCGCGATAGCCGTCATCGTTGAGCAGGCCCACGGCGTTCTGCGGGATGATAAGGAACTGCGGGTTACGCCGCTTCGTGACGATCGACATTTTGCGAATGAACTGGATCATCAGGTCACTCGCCTCGGTGCCGGCAGGCGTTTTGCCTTTCAGATCGTCGACAATATCAACCTTGTCCAAATAGATGCCGTCGAACCCGGCGTCGATAATGCGGTTGATGTAGCTGTCGCGGTCGAACAGGATAAGATTCTGCCATTCCTGCTCCCAGAATTGAACGGTGTAGTTGCCCTTCCACTCCGGGTTTTCTGCGGCGACCGGGGGCAATCGGTTGCGCTTGTCCTGCCAAGCGCGGTCGCCCCAGTAATAGCGATAGTCTTCAGCTTCGCCGATAGAGATGTAGCTGATGACCAGCCGTCGCGAGCCGTCCGGCTTCTTTTTCATCGCCGTGACTTCAGCAGCCGTAATCGGCTTGTTCTGCTTGGCGTAATCAATCACGATGACGTCATAGGGCGAATTGACGAGCGGCGCGATGCTGTCGTTTTGTAGCTGATAACCCCCCGAGCGGATCGTGACGCCGTTGACGACAGTGTCAGCTGCCGCCGTCGTTCCCGCGCATGCGGTCAGCATGGCCAGGACGACAGCGCGAAACGTCTGATGCCAGTACCCGTGCAACGCCAGCATGATCCACCCGATAAATCTGGAAGCAAAACTAGACCGATATCAGCTGAACGTTTTATAGCGGCAGCGCGGTTGGCGGGAGGCAAAAAACGCAACAGGACTTGCGAATTGTTAGTCAGCGTGACTGGAACACGGCTTCCGAGTGTTCCGTTCCCGGTCTATTATAGTGTTAAGTTGTGTCCGTCGGCCCCATGTGTTGAAGGAGTGCCTCAGATGTCTGATCACTTGCGTCCGATCCGCCCAAGTTCATCCCGCCGGACATTTGTCGCCGGGGCTGCCGCAACTGGTCTTGCCGCCACGGCCGGGCTGGGCCTTGGGCTTGCTGGCGTGCCGGCAAATGCTATTGCGCAGTTGGTCAAGGTCGAGGATTGGCAGCAGCTCGCGCAGATGGTCGATGAGGCGCGCAAACTCGGCATCAATACACCGCTGGTGACCGCTCCGCCCAAGGGCGACGCGCGGTTCGACGAGATCCTGCCGGCGGCGGTCGATCTCATCGACGATATCGACGAGGCCCCCGATGCTCTGAAGGCGAAAGCCCAGCCGATCAAGGCGCGGGCCAAAAAACTACTCGAGGATCTCAGCCGCCGTGAGCGCGTGCCGCGTCGGGCCGAAGCCGAGCCATATGGCTGGCTTGCCGCTTTCATCACGGCCGCCAACGCACAGGACCGCGAGACCGAGGAACGGTATCTCAAATACAAGGACAGCTATCCCAAGCTGTTTGAAACCTGCAAAGTGCGGCCCGACCGCGCGAACCAGATCGAGTGGTACGTCAACAAGATCACGAGCGCGAAATATCGGACCCAATACGAAAAGCTCGAAGACGACATCTGCGTGCCGTGGTGGGTTATCGGGGTGCTGCATGCCCTGGAAGCGACGTTCAACTTCGATACGCACCTACACAACGGCGACCCGCTGACGGCACGAACCTACCATGTGCCCGCCGGCTACCCAAAGACCGGCTCACCGCCGTTCACATGGGCGGAGAGCGCCAAGGACGCGCTCGACATCAAGAAGTGGAACAACCGGACCGACTGGCATCTCGCCAGCACCCTTTACCGCATCGAGCGGTTCAACGGTTTCAGGTCTCGCGAAATCTACGGCATCAACTCGCCCTATCTGTGGAGCTTCTCCAACCACTACACCAAGGGCAAATTCGTTGCCGATAACGTCTGGGACGGCAACGCCGTGTCGAACCAGTGCGGTGCAGCCGTGATCCTACGGGTGCTCACCGACCGCAAGCTGATCCAGATGGTGGCTTAAGCGAGAGCGGCCCGTTGCTATCTCGGTTCGAGGTCGGGGTGGCTGGGCGTTAGACGAGCCCGATGGCCATCGCGTATGGCGTCGAGCAAACTTTGCTGCAATGCCGAGGCGAGAAGACGTTGCACTGTCGGCATGCACCAACCCGAGCTGCCCGAGGGGCGGTAACGGGTGCTTGACCAGCGCGTGCAGAACGGAACCGGCAGCGATTGAAGCAAGGCCGAGCGCGATGATCACGCTTCACCGGCATCACGCGGTAACCGACCCGAGCCTGCCGGAACTCGCATGTGGGTATTGTGCCGTGTTCGGCCAGAAAGGCTGGTATCCAGCGCCTCGGCCAATGTCGATGATTGTTTACTAACGCGACCAATATTTTAGCCTGTTTGCGCGGTTTACGATCGGCATTAGCCAGGACGGTCTATACACAGGTACCAGCCTCCTCATCGTCGATAAGGATCGCGCGCCATGCCGCTGACGCCGGGCAAACTGCTGGTACTTTTTGTGCTGTTGTTCGTCGTGTTCCGCGGGCTGGAGTGGCTACGTCCGTGCCACAAGCGAACGCCGCTGTTCCGCCGGGGTTTGACAACCGACCTGTCCTATTGGGCGTTGGGGCCGACTATCATCGATGCCGTGATCGGGATACTCGCGCTGGTCGTGATGGGGCTTTGCGCGCTCGTGCTCTATGGGCAGGTCGAAAGGGCTGAAATTCTGCGCGGATTTGGACCGCTTAGCGAGCTGCCCGTGCTGGTCCAAGCTGCGATGATGCTCGTGATCGCTGACTTCATCGGATATTGGACGCATCGCGGGTTACACGGGCGTCGGTTGTGGCGGTTTCACGCGATCCACCATTCCGCGACGACGCTCGATTGGCTTTCGGCGGTCCGCAACCATCCCGTGGCCGAACTCATCGGACGGATCGCCATCATGGTCCCGTTGCTGGCCTTTGGGTTTCAACCCGAGGCGGTGATTGGATTGGCTCCGTTCCTCGGCCTTTATGCGCTGTTACTTCACGCCAACCTCGACTGGGATTACGGGCCGATGCGCACCGTGATCGTGTCACCGCGGTACCATCGCTGGCATCATGCAATCGACATCGAGAGGGACGGGGAGACGGGGGCAGCGGTGAGCGCGCGAACTCAAGGGTGCAACTTCGCGCCGCTGTTTCCGGTTTGGGACATCGCTTTCGGGACCTACTTCATGCCGCACGCGCGAGTACCAGAGGCTTTCGGCACAACCACGCCCGTGCCCGACGGGTTGTTCGCGCAGTTGGCATTTCCATTCCGACGCAGTGCCGAGCAGCACGGGCCGGCTGCCAATTCGGGCCCGGTTCGATAACCGAGCCTGAAGGCAACGAGCGGGGGGCAGAACGCCCCTCAAGCGTCGTAGGTTCGAATATCGACGAAGTGGCCTTCCAACGCGGCAGCGGCCGCCATGATCGGCGACAGGAGATGGGTGCGGCCCTGGCGGCCCTGGCGGCCCTCGAAGTTGCGGTTCGAGGTCGAGGCGCAGCGCTGACCGGGCTTCAACTGATCCGGGTTCATACCGAGACACATCGAGCAGCCGGGCTCGCGCCACTGGAAGCCGCTGGCGAGGAATATTTTGTCAAGACCCTCGGCTTCAGCCTGGGCCTTCACGAGGCCGGACCCCGGCACGATCATCGCGTAGGCTAGGCGCTCGGACACCGTCTTGCCCTCGACGACCTTCGCGACCGCGCGCAGATCTTCGATGCGGCCATTGGTGCACGAACCGATCCAGACCACGTCAAGGCCGATGTCGGTAATTCTGGTGCCCGGAGCGAGACCCATATAGGCCAACGCACGCTCCATCGAGGCGCGCTTGTTTTCATCTGCGACGCTGGCTGGATCGGGAACGGCCCCAGTGATCGACACGACATCTTCGGGGCTGGTGCCCCAGGTGATGATCGGCGGCAGACTGGCGGCGTCGAGGCGAACCTCGCGGTCGAAGTGGGCGCCGTCGTCGGTGTGCAGCGTCGCCCAGTAGCCCAGCGCCCTGTCCCAGGCGTCGCCCTTCGGCGCTTTGGGGCGATCCTTCAGGAACTCGTAGGCCTTGTCATCGGGCGCGATCATGCCAGCGCGGGCGCCGCCCTCGATCGACATATTGCAGACCGTCATGCGGCCTTCCATCGACAGCGAGCGGATCGCTTCGCCCGCGTATTCGATCACCGAGCCGGTGCCACCAGCGGTCCCGATCTCGCCGATGATCGCGAGAATAACGTCCTTGGCGCCGACGCCGGCGGGCAGCGCGCCGTCAACCGTGACGCGCATATTCTTGGCCTTCGACTGGATCAGCGTCTGCGTGGCAAGCACATGCTCGACCTCGCTGGTGCCGATGCCGTGGGCCAACGCGCCAAATGCGCCGTGCGTCGACGTATGGCTGTCGCCGCAAACGATCGTCGTGCCGGGCAAGGTAAAGCCCTGTTCGGGACCGACGACGTGGACGATACCCTGGCGACGGTCACGCTCGTTGAAGTATTCGATGCCAAAGTCGGCGGCGTTCTTGGCCAGTGTCTCGACTTGGATGCGGCTGTCGTCGTCGGCGATGCCTTGGCTGCGGTCGGACGTCGGCACGTTATGATCGACGACCGCGAGCGTTTTGCCAGGCGCGCGGACTTTGCGGCCCGACATGCGTAGGCCTTCGAAAGCCTGGGGGCTCGTGACCTCGTGGATCAGGTGGCGATCGATATAGAGCAGGCACGTACCGTCCGGCTGGCGGTCGACGACGTGGTCGTCGAATATTTTGTCGTAGAGGGTCTTGGGGGTGCCGGCAGCGGACATCGGTCAGCGTCTTTCTAGGGTTTCGCGGGGATTGTTGGCGGCTTCGACTGGAGCTCGCAGCACGGATCGATCTGGCGGTTCCGTGCGCACAGATAGCGCCACTACGATGCGTCGGCAATGCAACGAAAAAAGGCCAGCCTGCTTGCGCAGTGCTGGCCCTAAGTCAAAGGTCTTGTCCTAACCGGCGAAGTCCGGTGGGTGATGGCAAAAGAACCCAGCGCCCCTCGCTGTCGGGATGCGGCTTTATACGAAAGTCGTTACTCGCAGACCAGCCCTTCACAGAAAAAATTTCACGCACCTGTGAACACTGCGTGATGACGGCGGCGGCAATCTCGCTTTTCACCACAATTTTCCAACAGTTTCAGTCACTTCAGTACTTCCACTGTCGCGCCTGGGCGACGAGAAAGTCGCGGAGAACCTGGACGCGCTTCGACGATTTGAGCTCTTCGGGATAAACGAACAGGATCGGCAGCGTCGGCTGCACGGCGTCGGCCAAGACGCTCACCAGCTCGGAAGCCTCTTCGGTCATGTAGTCGGGGATCATGCCAATACCGATGCCGGTCTGGACAGCATACTTGAGCGCCACAACGCTGTTGGCCTTGAACGCGGGAGTTCGCGGCGGTTGGCCCTGTCGGCCGACCGTCTCGAGCCAGCCGAGGTTGGAATAGAGCTGGGGGTTACCGCTGTAAGAAATCAGGCGATGTTTATCGAGGTCTTCGACCGAGGTCGGAACGCCATAGCGGCGGACATAGGACGTCGACGCATACGCTTTGACGTTCAGTGTCGCCAGCGGCTTGCGGATCAGATCGGTTTGAGTCGGCTCGTGGAGCCAGATGCCGACGTCGGCTGCGCGCATCGTCAGATCGACCTGATCGTCATTCAAGATCAAGTCGATGCGAATGTCGGGGTACAAATCCATGAACTCGCGCAGTCGTTGCGTAACCCAGACCGTACCAAGGCCGACGGGGGCCGATATCCGGATCTCGCCCTGCGGTTTCGACGTGGCATCAGTGAGCAGCATCTCGGCGGTCTGCAATTTGGCGAGAACGTCGGCCGCGGTCTGGTAGAGCATCTCGCCTTGCTCGGTCAGTTGCAGCCCGCGGGCGTGGCGGTGGAACAGCGGAACTTTAAGCTCGCGCTCGAGCGCCGAGACCTGACGGCTTACCGCCGATTGGCTCATGTGGAGCGTGTCGCCGGCATGGGTGAAACTGCCGGCTTCGGCGGCAGCGTGGAATATGCGTAGCTTGTCCCAATCCATCGGCGGTCCCTATCCACGCGGCGGTCAACGCGGCTGCGCGCGTTTTCCTAGCATGTAGTCTGCCATGCAAAAAATGCAATGCTCGTTACGCGCGCCAGATTTGGTGAGACAGCCTCATGTTTTCGCCATGGGTCGGGGTCGCTTTAGTTCGGCTTTGACAACGGGTGGCCTTGCGCGCACCCGTTGGCTGGGTGCCGTAATCCGGGCGCGTGCGATTCTCGTGAAACAGGGACGGCCGAATGTCGGGCATCGCGGCGGCAATCGGCGGAGGGCGTCAGACAATGCGCGGATGGCCTGCTGGCATCAAACCAACGGCTGAGTATCAGGCCGCGCGCCGGTTCCTTGCTGAAAGCGACGGGCACCTCTTCGTCACCGGGCGGGCTGGCACCGGAAAATCGACGCTGCTCAGGGCGCTAGCCGGCATGATCACAGACGATCTGGTGGTCGTTGCCCCAACCGGACTGGCTGCGGTCAGTGTTGGGGGGCAGACGATCCACTCGTTTTTCGGGCTGCCGCCGCGGTTGATCGGGCCGCAGGACATCAAGCGGATCCGCAACGGCGCGCTGATGCGGCGGCTCAAGGTGTTGATCATCGACGAGGTGTCGATGGTGCGCTCGGACCTGATGTGGGGCATCGATCAGATGTTGCGGGTCAACCGCGGGCGCTTACGCGAACCGTTCGGAGGCGTCCGGCTGGTGATGTTCGGTGATCTCCATCAGCTTCCGCCAGTGGTGCCGGAAGGCGATATCGCGAGCCACCTCGAGGCGGCGCATGGCGGACCGTTTTTCTTCACCATCGAGGCACTGGTCGAGGGGGCCGGTACGCACCTTCTGGAACTGACGGAGGTGTTCCGCCAGACCGACCCGGAACTGATCGAAATACTGAATACCATCCGCGATGGCCTCGCCACGACGGACGGCCTCAAGCTGTTGAACCAGCGCGTCAATCCGCTGCGCACGCTGCGCGAGGGCGACCCCTATGTGATCCTGACGCCAACCAATGCGGCCGCCCAGCGCATCAATATCGCTTACCTCAACGCGCTGGAGGGGACGCCGTTCACCTACGCGGCCGGTGTGACCGGCGAGTTTTCGGATTCAGCGCATCCGACCGACGCGGCACTGACGCTCAAAGCTGGCGCCAAGGTCATTCTTTTGCGCAACGACAGCGAGCGGCGGTGGGTCAATGGCACGATCGCCCGCGTTTCGCGGCTCGAAGAAAAGCGGGTGTATCTCGACATCGACGGGGATGAACACGAGATCGAGCCTGTCGCGTGGGAGAACCGCCGCTATGCGTTCGACGAAACAGAAGGCAAAATCGTCGAAAGGATCGCAGGAACGTTCAAACAGTATCCTGTCCGGCTGGCTTGGGCCCTGACGATCCACAAAGCGCAGGGGCTGACGCTCGACAAAGTTTACCTGAACCTTGGACGGGGAACGTTCGCTCACGGGCAAGCTTATGTCGCGCTGTCGCGGTCTCGCACGCTCGAAGGCCTTGTACTCGATCGCGCGTTGATGCCACGCGACATCATCTTCGACCCCGCCGCTCTTGGCTATCGCGAGCGATTCCCACTGTTGGCGTAAGAGGTTGGACTGCCCTCGACGATCTGGATCAGTCATTACTGATGGGCATTGCGGCGGAAACTGCCGGTTTTTCAGGCACTTGACGATCGTCTAATGCCGCAGTGCAAAAACATGTTGCGCTGCAATAATACCTGCACTATGGTGCGGGCAAGTGAGTTGAGTACTCGATTCACTCGAAGCCGGATCAATACGGTCCGAGCCCAGTTTCACGACCGCCACCCCAACTTAAGGAGTCTATCATGTCGATCCAAGACGATTTCACCCGCCAGGCCCAGGACATGTTCGCCGCTGCCAAGGATGCGCGCATCCCTGAGAACATGCAGCACATGGCCGAAGAATCGGTCACGAAGTCGCGCGAAGCCTTCCAAAAGTTCAGCGTCGCCGCCAAGGACAACGTCAAGGTCGCCGAAGACCTGATCCTTGCTTCGACCGCCGGCAACAAGGCGATCAGCGAGAAGCTGCTCCAGAACACGATCACCAACACCGAAGCTGCATTCGACGCAGCTCAGGCGATGGCCCGCGCCAAGACGCTTCCAGAAGCGTTCCAGATCCAAGCCAAGTTCATGCAGCAGCAGATGGCTCTCGCCAGCGCCCAGACGAAGGAGCTGTTCGAGCTGTCGACCAAGGTCACGAAGCAGAACTTCGAGATGATGAACCAGGCTGCGACGCGCTCGTTCGAGCAGGTCCGCAAGTAAGACGCGTCTCCGGCCTTTCGGTCGGTAGACAAAGCGCGGTACCCACCAGGGTGCCGCGCTTTTTTGTTGCCCGCTTTGGTCGCCTGCAATGCTGCGCAACTCGAACTTGCTGTGGCCATCAAAGCGTCACGCGCCTAGGCTTCGCTTTGTCCGAACTCACCGTAGTTTCGGGGTTACCCGGACCGGCTGAGATAAGGCAGGAGGGAGCCATGATCAGCTCGAGGTCTGGGGTCGTCGTTCGTACTGCGAAGCTACGGGATGCCACCCGTCTCGCGGCCGTGTGCCGAGAAAGCTGGCACCACGCCTATGCGGGGGTCATCCCGCACAGCGACCTCATCAATGTCCTCGCCCGACGCGACAGCTTATGGTGGCGCTCACGCGTCAAGGCTGGCGAGCAGGTTCTGGTGGTCGAAGTCGGCGGCACGATCGGCGGCTACGCGACGGCTGGCCCTGCGCGGTCGCGCGGCGCTTATCAAGGCGAGATCTACGAGCTCTATCTGGTCCCGTCGTTTCAGGGGTTGGGGCTCGGTGAATATTTGTTCGAAGCGGCCCGTTACCGCCTCGACCAGCGGCGACTGCCGGGCCTCATCGTGTGGGCCTTGGCGGCCAACGAAGCAGCGCTCGATTTTTATGCGCGGAGGGGTGGCCGTCAGGTTGGCCGTAATAGCGAGCGGTTCGGCAGCGCTAAGCTCGACAAAATCGCGCTCGGCTGGGCCTAGGCGGCGCGGCGCGGCTTTTCGCTGGCGGCTTAGGGCGAAGGTTGGCCGCGCCCTCCATAGACAACTGGGGCAGTTTTGCAGTCAAAGCCAGCGGCGCGCTCGTCTGCGATCTGACGGGCCAGCACGATGGCGTCGACCGTCGCGACCGCATCGATGTGCGCGACATGACAGGCCACTCCGCCAGCGACTTTGATGACAACCAGAACTTGACTGCCACCGTCGTAGCCGCGCGTGTAATACTTGACGATCGCCGCATACGGCACCGGCTTGGCATCGCGAATAGCGATCCGCCACTCGACGGGAAAACGGGCCGTGTTGGTCTTGAACGGTGTGTTGAACGGGCCCAATGTCTGTTCCGCCGCGCGGGTTTTCAGCGGGGATGCACCGAACCCTATGAACGCGCGCTGGCCAGTCTCAATGACCGACACGCCGTGACCCGGCAGCCCTTTGCAGACATACTGGCTGCTGGCGCCAACTTCGGTTTTTTTGCAATCCTTGAGGTCTACCGTGGTGTAGGCGCTGCGCTGGAACACCGTAACGCCTTGGCCGCTTGCCCCGCCAAGTCCTTCGCCGTGGACAGGATCACGAGCCGGACTGATTGCCCAAGCCGCCGACAACAGGACCGCTGTCAGCGATGCGGCCACCGTGCGGCTGGCGACCAGATGGCGTGCCGTTGGCTGGATTCGATAATCATGGGCCGGTAGATCACGGGTCGGAATCTGTGTCCGCATGAATACTCCTCAGCGATGCACGCCCAATTGTGTAACGGTACGCCAAGGTATTGGCCATGCCGTGCCGTACCGGCAAAAGTACCAAAGATCATCGAGCACTCATGCGATACGCATCAAAAACCGAGCCGACCGCCGCTTGGTAAGTCCGAGGCTCCCTTTGGGCCGCCCCTTTGGTCGCAGTAGCAAAGGTTGATTGCGTCGGATACTACCCGTCGTCACCGCCTGCCCGAGACTTTGGAGCCCAATATGCGCCTCGACGCTATCCCAATCGGCAATAATCCGCCGCACGAGCTCAATGTGATCATCGAGGTTCCGGTTGGCGGCGAACCGATCAAATATGAGATGGACAAGGCGTCGGGCACGCTGTTCGTCGACCGCTTTCTTTATACGGCCATGCGGTACCCGGGAAACTACGGGTTCGTGCCGCATACGTTGGCTGACGACGGCGACCCGCTCGACGTTCTGGTTTGCAACACGCGCGCGATCGTCCCTGGCGCTGTCATCAGCTGCCGTCCGGTCGGTGTGCTGATCATGGAAGACGATGGCGGCGGCGACGAGAAGGTGCTGGCGGTTCCGTCGACCAAGCTGACCAAGCGCTACGAGCACATCAAGACGACAACCGACCTGCCAAAGATCACGCTTGAGCAGATTGAGCATTTCTTCGCCCACTACAAGGATCTTGAACCCGGCAAGTGGGTCAAGATCAAGGGATGGGGCGATGTCGCTTACGCCGAAAAGATCGTGATGGAATCGATCAAAGCCTACGCCGCCGCACAAAAGGCGTGAGCTCAGCCATGGCAGACGCAGCCGTCCCGTCTCCGAACTCACCGTCCAAGGGCTCGTCGTCAGTTGGCGGGGCGCCGACGGGACTGAGGGTCGCTGTGATGGGCGCTGGCGGGCGCATGGGTGGCGAACTCATACGCGCTGCAATTGCTGGCGGGTGCAGCTTGGCGGGCGCGATCGAGCGGCCTGGCTCGCCACTCCTCGGCCGGGATGCTGCGATGGCTGCCGGCCTGGAGCCGATCGGCGTGCCGATCACGGACGATGCGCTCGAATTGATCGCCCGGTGCGACGCCATCCTCGATTTCACGATGCCGTCTGCAACGGTCGACTTCGCCGCGCTGGCCGCCAACGCGCGGATCGTTCACGTCATCGGCACGACCGGGTTTTCTCCAGACGACGAGGCGGCGATCCTGGCCGCCGGGCGTCACGCGGTGATCGTCAAAGCCGGCAATATGAGCCTCGGCGTCAACTTGCTGACGGCGATCACACGGCAAGTTGCAGCGGCCCTCGACCCGGATTTCGATATCGAGATCGTCGAGATGCATCACCGGCACAAGGTCGATGCGCCATCGGGAACTGCGCTGATGCTGGGCCAAGCCGCAGCGGACGGCCGTGGCGTCCGGCTCAGTACGGCGAGCGTGCGGTCGCGTGACGGGCACACCGGAGCGCGGCGGCGCGGCGATATCGGGTTTCAGTCGCTGCGCGGCGGGTCGGTCGTCGGCGAGCATACGGTGATGTTTGCCGCCGATGGTGAACGGATCGAACTGACCCATGTGGCGACAGACCGGGGTATATTCGCGCGAGGCGCGGTCAAAGCGGCGCTTTGGGGCCGAAACAAGCCGCCAGGCGTTTACTCGATGCTCGATGTGCTCGGCATGGCGCAAACTCGGACGGCGGAGTAGCGGTAGTGAACGCCATGGCGAAAACGACACCCATCCTGGAGATCGACCCCGAGCGGGCGGCCGATGTTCTGCCGGGCGTCCTGGTGCTGTTGCGCCACGGTCAGAGCGAGTGGAACAAGCTCAACCTGTTCACCGGATGGCGCGACCCGGACCTTACCGAGCGCGGATTGATCGAGGCGCGGTGGGCTGGCCGGTTGCTGCGAACGCAAGGGATCCGGTTCGGAGCTGGCTTTACCAGCGGCTTGAAGCGGGCGCAGAACACCCTCGACATCGTGTTGTCGGAACTCGACCAGCAAGGCATTCCGGTGGTCCGGGACATTGCGCTGAACGAGCGCGATTACGGCGACTTGTCGGGGCTGAACAAGGACGAAGCCCGGACCCGTTGGGGCGACGAACAGATCATGATCTGGCGGCGATCGTTCGACACGCCACCACCAGGCGGTGAAAGCCTCAAGGATACCGCATCGCGCGTGCTGCCGTACTACGAGGCCAACATCTGGCCGATGGTGCGAGACGGTGGCAGCGTCATCGTCGCGGCGCACGGAAACTCCCTGCGGGCACTGATCATGCGGCTCGAACAATTGACCGGTGAGCAAATTCTGGCCCGCGAATTGGCGACGGCTGCGCCGATCGTCTACCGGCTTTATACCGATGGTACGGCTGCGGAACGGCGCAATCTGCTGCACGGAAGCGCCGAGCCGCGGGCCGAGGAGGCTCGGTAGTCGTTGAGGCATCGGTATTGTGACGCTATCCAGTCATTCTGGCATAGTCGGGTCATGGACCCGCTGCTTCACCGCGTTTCGATAAATCCTGATATTTGTTTCGGGAAACCTTGCATTAAGGGGACTCGGAATTGGGTGTCCCTGATCCTCGACTTTCTCGCGAGCGGTGAGACCGAAGCCGATATCCTGGCTGCCTATCCTGCCCTCCAGGCCGAAGATATCCGTGCGGCAATTGCGTATGCTGCTGAGATCGCACGCGAACGGATCGTGCCCGTCCCGCTGCCAGCGGCCGAGTGAAGTTTAAGCTCGACGAGAACCTGGGGGACATCGGTTGCGACCTGCTTGCAGCCGAGGGATACGACCGCAAGGCAGCGCGGGCATCGTGATTCTCGAATGCAAGGGGCGAGCAACGCCGAACGCAATAAGAGCAAGAATCGCCGAATTGGTCGTCGTCTTGCGAGCGAACCCGATTGCGGGTCAGTTGTGGATCGTGGAACCCGGGCGGGTGCGTATCCGAGGATAGCTACTGTGTGAATCCGGCCTGAGGTCTGCCGGTAGTCGAGCCAGCCGCCTCAGGCCGCGCGCTTCTGATCGGCTGCTTGTGGCATCAGTTCGCGAGCCAGGGCGCGCCAGCGATCCATGCTGTTTTCCAGATGGCGGTGCGTGGAAGCGCGGGCGGCAATCCCCATCGCCGTGAGGTCGGCATCAGAGGCTGCCACGATGGCAGCCGAGATCGCGCCGATGTCATCGCAATGGACGCTCCAGCCCCAGGCCGGGTCAGTCTGGTCGATCAGTCCGTCGCACGACGAGGCGATCAACGGCCTGCCAGCGGCGCGGCCTTCGAGCGCGACCTGGCCGAAACTCTCCCAACGCGACGGCATGGCGACGACATCGATCGACGACAAGAAGCCCGGAACATCGGTTGTCGGACCTTCGATGGCGACGTTGGTCATACCGTTGGCCATGGCGCGCAACATCTCGTCATATGGTCCAAGGCCGGCAAGGCGCAGCGTTGCGAGGCCTTCGGGCAGATTGCCGACGGCGCGAATCAGGTGCGCGTAGCCCTTCTGCTCATGGTAGCGGCCAAGGCTGCCGACGCGCAGCGGAGTCCCTGGCTCACGCGGCGACGGCGGGGCGAGGTTGTGGAACCGGGTGAGTTCGGTCGAAGACTGGATAACGTAGACCCGGCTACGCTCGACGACACCGATGTTAACCAGCCAATCAGCCTGGCGTTCGGACACCGCGACCACGCGATCGGCGATGCTATAGATCAGCTTCAGCATGGTGCGGAAGCGGTCGACGTTTGGAACACAGAATCGCTCGTAGTTTTCCATATAGCTATGCTCAACAATCACGATCGGGGCGCGGCCGCGCATGGCCCGCAGCGCGAACAGGAACGGCATTTTCGACCACGACGCTGTGAAGTGTATGACGGCCAGGCGGTCGGCGGGGACCACCGGCGGAAGGCTCCGGCGCGGGGCGACATCGAAACGCGAGTGCTCGACGTCGGGCATGTGCGCCATCAGCGTCTCGAGATTGCGCAAGACGCCGCCGAGTTCGATGGTCTCGATCAGATGTGCGATCTTCATCACTGTACCGTTGCCCTCGTTCCAGTCAGGGCGTCGGCAACCTCTTGGCCAGAACCCTTTGCTTTTGGATATTGCACGCCGAACCATTTACGGATCGCCACTGCGGCTGCGAATTGTGCGACCATCACGGTCGCCATATAGGTCACGACGCCGGCGGCGAGCCCGAATTGCAGACCACCGGCCAGCGCGATCAACGCGAGCGCGGTCAGCGTTGCCGAGGCGTAGACCTCAAGGCGCGGGCGTCCGAAGGCGCGCAACAGCTGGCAGGCGCTATCGAACACCGGCTTTGCCACGGCGGAAAAACACAGGCAGGCGACGAGTACCGCGTACGGCTGCCAGCGTTCACCGAAAACGACCGGCACATACCAGACGGCAAGACAGCCCTGGATTGTTATGACGGCGGCCACCGGGATCGCGGCCCGGATCATCAACTGGTCGTAGCGGGCCAGCATGGCGCGCGGCTTTGCGGCGAGTTCGGCCAGATGGGGATAGACGGAGGCGGCGAGTGAGTTTGTCAATGAGAGGCTGAAGCCGATGCCGGCGTTGAAGATGAAATAGTAGATGCCGAGCGCTTCGAGGCCGAGGATCGCACCGACCAGCACCTTGTCGAGGTTGAAGCGGGCGGCGACGAGCAATTCGCTGGCGATGACGGCTGACGAGAAGCGGGCGAGTGGCCGCCACGGGGCAAAGCCTGCCGACCGGTCGGGCTTCCAGGATTGCGCGCGGCGCATGCCTATGACCCAGATCGGCGCCGTCAAAAGCTTGGGCAGGACGATGGCCCAGGCGCCAAATCCGGAAAAAGCGAAAATTGCCGTCAGGATATTATCGGCGGCGACCTGCACGACGGCAATGCCGGCGAGTACGTGAAGGCGATTGGCGCGGACGATCAGGTGTGCGTGCATCTGTCCGAAGGGAAGTGTCAGATAGACGAGCCCGAGACAGAAAATCATCCAGAACACGTCGGGCCGACCAACGGCCCAGGCCGCGACAAGGCCGATGACAGACTGGAGCACGAAAGCGCCAAGGCATACGGCCCAGCTGGCGCGTCGCGCCGTGTTCAACACAGCTGGCAACTCGTCATCGCGGGCGCGGACGACCGCCTGCCCGATACCGGTCATGCACAACACGCTGACGATTTCGAACGTGGTGATCGCGATTGCCGCGATGCCGAATTCTTCGGGCATCAAGGCGCGCGCAAGGACGATCGCGGTGATGAGCCTCGTGATGCGGTTGGCGGCTTCTGCGAGGGAATACCAGCCGACATTGCGCATCAGCCGGTCGCCGAGAAGTTGGCGCCACCGGTCTGGCAGCCAAGCCGGGCCGGCCATGGTCGCTGAGGACGTCGCGCGAATCGATGCGTCGGCTGGTGTGTCCATGCTTCAAGTCCGGACCGGGCTGCCGGGCGCCGGAACGGGCGCGGCGTTGGCAGCGTTTGCAACCGAGGGGCGAGCTGCGCGGCCGATCGCCAACGCCTCGATCGTCGCAAACAGTCGGGCGGGCAGCACGGCTTGAAGCGCGGCTGCGGCGATTGTGGTGACGGTCCGGGCGGGTTCTTCAACGAGGATGCGCGGCGACAGCGCAACGGCTTGCAGCGACATTCGAAAAGCGGCGGCACCCGATTGCCCGCGAACGGCCCGGCGGGCGAGATAACGGAGCTGGTAGGCTTCGGCGAGGTTGCCGTGGCGCGCTTCGAGGTCTGGTGCGTAGGCGCGGAACCGTCGCCATGTTTCGAGCTGGCGGCCGGTGTGGGCAGACAGGCCGGTGCTGTTGACGCGATACTCGGTCAACGCCTCATCGACATAGACAAACCGCCACGGCGTCAGTGCCGCGATCCGCGTCCAGCACTCGATGTCTTCCGACTGTCGGAAGCTTTCGTCGAACCAGCACGTGCGGCCATAACGGTCGTCGTCGAATGCGATCGCGTCGAGGGTCTCGCGGCGGATGATCGGCGACGACCCGTTGCCGACGGGATTTCGGCAGAACACGTCGGCAGGTGTGTAGCTCGTCCGCTGGGGCTTCTGGACGAGTCCAAGTGGAGCGCCGTCGTCATCAACAAAGTTGGAGGCCGCGAAGACGACGCCAGCCCCGCGGTCACGCTCCAACACGGCGACGAGCTTTTCAAGTTTTGTCGGATGCCAGGCATCGTCGGCATCCAGCAGGGCGATGTACCGGCCGTGGGCCTCGCGAATTCCGGTGTTGCGCGCGCCAGCCAGACCGCGGTTGGCCTGCGAGACGACACGGACGCGGGGGTCTTCGAAACTGCGAGCGATGGCGGGGCCGTTATCCTTCGAGCCATCGTCGACAACGATAACTTCGAAATCCGTATAGGTCTGCGCCAGTACCGAACGGATCGCATGCGCGATATAGCGCTCGGTTTCATACAGCGGGATGACAACGCTTACGCACGCCATTGGCGCTAACCTTTGCTCTAAAGACTAGCCGCGCCCGGATTTCACCGAACCGGGCCTCCAACGATAGGGGGACCCCCAAAGCGTCTGGCGACTGCACATGAAGAGCTAACCGACAATCGTTGCGGGAAGGCTAAGAGGCGGTAAAATCTACGTTTGATTTATCGCAAATCTGATTTCTCGATTTTTATCGAGGAGAAGCGGCGCATCGATCAAATGCGGGGAATTCTTTAAAGCCGGCGTTGAGCGCAGCCGCGCAAATGATGCTTCCGGGAGTAGTTTTTGCGTAGGACACTATGGGTCAGACACCTGGGATCGCTGCCGAGGTCGCGGTGGGCAGCGCGGCGCCTGCCGCGACGTTGGCAAAAAGCCCGTCGGGCGACCGTGTTGGCAGTCGGGTTGGCAATCGCGCCGCCAATGACGTTTTGGCGCGCAGCCTACTGGGCGCAGCTCGGCCATCGGGGACATTGTGGCCGGGCATCGCTGGTGCGCCGCGCCGAATTTCTCTGTTCGGGCTTGCGATCGAGAACACGAGCCTTGACCTTGCGGCTGGCGACTTGACGGAAGCGGCGCGTGAGGGCCGACGCCTGCGCGTCGTGTTTGCCAATGCGCACGCCATCAACACACTCCACGAGGACGACGACTACCGCCGGACCGTGGCGCGGGCCGACCGCATATTCGCCGATGGCAGCGGAATGGCGCTGGCTGCGCGGATTTCCGGCACGCCGCTCGCTGACAAAGTCAACGGGACCGACTTGTTTCCGCTGCTTTGCCGCAAGGCAATCGCCAACGGCGTCACGATTTTTCTGATCGGCGGTAGGCCCGGCGTCGCGGCTGCGGCTGCGCGAACGATCGCCGATTTCGGCATGGGCGCGGCGATCGCTGGCACGCATCATGGCTATTTCAAACGCGGCTCCGACGAGGAGGACCGCGTGATCGGCGCCATCAACGCAAGTGGCGCTGCGATCGTTCTCGTCGGGTTCGGCGTGCCTTTGCAGGACCAATGGGCGGAGCGGGTCGCGCCACGCCTCGACGCCAGCGTCGTTGCGGGTGTCGGCGGGCTGTTCGACTTTTTCTCCGGCGCTGTGTCGCGCTCGCCCAAAATCTTGCGCTCGCTCGGTTGCGAGTGGGCGTGGCGGCTGGCGATGGAACCGCGTCGGATGGCGCATCGCTATCTCGTCGGCAATGCTGTGTTCATCGGCCATGCGCGGCGGGCTGCGCGTGCGGCGACGCCAAACGATGTACCGGCGCACATCGGCGTGCCCGTCATGGTTCCAGCGCGTGTGCCCCGTCTTACTCGCGGCCAGCGATAAGCATCGCTGGTTCACGCCGCTTAGCTGTGCAACCCCGGTGCTTCCTGACCGGTGCGGGCAACGTACTCAGTATAGCCGCCGCCGTACTCGTGGATACCGTCTGGCGTCAGTTCGAGCACGCGATTTGAAAGTGCGGCCAGAAAATGTCGGTCGTGGCTGACGAATAGCATCGAGCCCTCGTACTGCGCCAACGCCGTGATCAGCATCTCCTTGGTCATCAGATCGAGGTGGTTGGTCGGCTCATCGAGCACCAGGAAGTTCGGTGGATCGAACAGCATCTTGGCCATCACCAGCCGGGCCTTCTCGCCGCCCGATAATACTCGGCATAGCTTTTCGACATCGTCGCCGGAAAATCCGAAGCAGCCAGCGAGTGCCCGCAACGAACCCTGTCCGGCTTGCGGGAACTGGTCTTCGAGGGCTTGGAACACCGTGCGCTCGCCTTCGAGCAGGTCCATGGCGTGCTGAGCGAAATAGCCCATCTTGACGCTGGCGCCGACGGCAACCGTGCCATCGTCAGGCCGGGTCGAGCCTGTGATCAGCTTTAACAGCGTTGATTTACCCGCGCCGTTGACGCCCATCACGCACCAGCGCTCCTTGCGGCGGATCTGGAAGTTGAGCCCCTCGTATATCGTACGGCTGCCGTAGCGTTTGTGGACGTTCTTGAGGCTCGCCACATCCTCGCCCGAACGCGGCGCGGGCGGGAACTCGAACACGACCGTCTGGCGGCGCTTGGGCGGTTCGACCCGCTCGATTTTTTCCAAGGTCTTGACGCGGCTTTGGACCTGGGCGGCGTGGGACGCGCGGGCCTTGAAGCGTTCGATGAACTTCATTTCCTTGGCGAGCATCGCCTGCTGGCGTTCGAACTGGGCCTGCTGCTGCTTTTCGGATTGCGCGCGTTGGGCGACATAGAACTCGTAGCCGCCGCCATAGGTCGTCAGCGTGCCGCCGTCGATTTCGACAATTTTCTTGACGATGCGGTCCATGAATTCGCGGTCGTGCGAGGTCAGCATCAACGCGCCCTCGTAGTCCTTGAGGAACTGCTCCAGCCAGATCAGGCTTTCAAGATCGAGGTGGTTGCTCGGCTCGTCGAGCAGCATCACGTCCGGCCGCATCAGAAGAATGCGGGCCAGCGCGACGCGCATTTTCCAGCCACCGGAAAGGGCGCCGACGTCGCCGTCCATCATCTCCTGGCTGAACGACAGGCCGGACAGCACCTCGCGGGCGCGGCCATCGAGCGCGTAGCCGCCGAGTTCCTCGTAGCGGCCCTGGACCTCGCCGTAGCGCTCGATGAGGCTTTCCATGTCGCCGGCTTGGTCCGGATCGCCCATCGCGGCTTCGAGTTCGGCCAGTTCTGCTGCGACCTCGCTGACGGGGCCGGCGCCGTCCATCACCTCGGCCACCGCGCTGCGGCCGCTCATCTCGCCGACATCCTGGCTGAAATAGCCAATGGTAATGCCGCGGTCGGTCGAGACCTGACCCTCGTCGGGCTGATCTTCGCCGGTGATGAGGCGGAACAGCGTCGTCTTGCCGGAGCCGTTCGGGCCGACGAGGCCGACCTTCTCGCCGCGATTGAGTACGGCGGAGGCCTCGATGAAGACGATCTGGTGGCCGTTCTGCTTGCTGATGTTGTCGAGCCGGATCATGCAGTCTCATCCCATATCGCGAGCGGTCGGGCGGCCCGGGGCCGCGTATCGTCATGGGGAGTAGGTCAGTTGTCCGGGCTGTCCAAGCTGTCCGAACCGATTTCTGCCAGGGCGCGGTGTCACGGCGTGTCAGATGACGTGGAACTGGGAGGCCGTGCTTGCGCGCTGCGTTCGCGCTGTTAAACAAAAACGTCGCCACCCCAATTGGACCACGGCCGCTATGTCGAGGCTCTTCCACCGCGTTTCCAGCCAGCAATCTCGCTTGCGTGATGCGTCATGACGTATGATGCCTTGGCGAGCTTTCTCCTGGCGTTTTCGGCGCTGTTCTCGATCGTCAATCCGCTTGGCGGTGCGATCATCTACAGCCAAGTGACGGCCAACAGGACGCACGACGAGCGCGTCGCGCTGGCGTGGCGCGTCGCGTTGTATTCCGCAATGGTCATGCTGGTTGCGCTATGGGCTGGCGCGCCGATCCTCGGGTTCTTCGGTATCTCGCTGGCGGCGTTGCGGATCGCGGGCGGCTTGGTCGTGGCGGCACGGGCGTGGGAACTGTTGCTGGGTCCGCAGCAGCAAGAGGACCGTAAGCAGGAACAGGCGGCGCCTGCCAGCACCAAGGAAGATGTCGCGTTTTTTCCGCTGACGCTGCCGTTCACCACGGGGCCGGGCACAATTGCGGTTGCCATCGCGTTGAGCGCGAACGGGCCGACGGCGGGCGGCTCCAGTGCGTCTTTCCTGATCGGGGCGTCGGTTGCCGCGCTCGCCGTCGCCGTTATTGTCGGGGCTTGTTACGCGCAGGCCGACCGGCTGGTTGCGTTGCTCGGCCAATCGCGGTCGCGGGTGGTGTCGCGATTGGCCGCGTTCATCCTGCTTTGCGTCGGTGTGCAGATCCTGCTGCTCGGCGTCGAGGATGCGGTGCGGTCGATGATGGCTGCTCGTGTTCGATAACGTTGCTTGGCGGCTACGATTTGGGACGTGCAGGCCGCGTGGGTTCCGGGCCGTAGGGCGCAAGGTCGCCCATGTTTTTGAGTTCCGGGTCGTCCTGATCGAGACCTAGCCTTGGGGCGCCCCACCGCGTGATGCGGTTCAAGGCCGGGTTGACGGCGCGGACGTAGAGCCACGACCGGTGGAACGCGCAGTTGAGACGTTGCTTGGTCAGATAAGTGGTCGGCCCGGTTTCGATATGGCTCATGCCGCGCAGGCGCGCATCGTCGAGGTGTTCCATCCAATTGCGGAAGAACAGGCCGTTCTCGGGGCCAGCCGGATAGTGCATGCCGGTGAAGTTTTCGATGATCTCCATTCCGTCGGCCAGCATGAGTGCGAAGCCGATTGGTGCTCCATTGAGCCGATACAGCCGGATGAACGAGCGGCCCGGCATCTGCTCCAGCACCGTGCGGAAATAAGTCGGCGGCACGGAAGAGAACAAATCAAAGTCGACATGGGCGCGAGCGGCCATTTCCTTTTTCATGCCCACGATTTCCGCCTCGATGCCGTCGAGCGAGGTGAGCGTCTCGATGGTAAGGCCAGCCGCTTTCTTGAGTTTGCGGCGCATGTTGCTGCGCATGTTAGCCGACAGGCTGTCTATATAGTCCGCGTTGGTGGGCGGCACAGCCAACGTCGTTTGCGGGAGAACCGCGATTTTCGAGAACCGGCGGGCCGTGAAGGCTGAGCCGAATGCGTCGACCTCAACGTCGGAGACGTCTTTCACGATGGTGAACAGGAAGCGGTTTTGCCGGGCGTGGTCTTCCAGCGCTTCGAGCATCGCTTGCACGCACGCGGCGCGGGAGGCCGGTTCGAGGTCGGGGGCGAACGCGATGCCAGAACGGTTCCAGTAGGGCTGGCCGAGCGCGATCAATCGCAGCGAGGTCAGTTTCGGGTAGCGCTGGGAGACCGACACGGCGAGCGATTTCAGCGGGCCGGACAGGATGATTTCCAGCGGTAGCGCGGTGGTGAACGTCGGCGCAATGGCGACGGGGCGACCGCCTTGCTCGACGACGACGCCGCCATGTTGGCAGGCCGAGGGCGTGATCGCCTCGCAGGCGCAGAAGTAGGCGAACGCGAGATCGCCGTTCGGCCAAGCTCCGCTGTCACGCAAGGTGGTCAGGCCGGGGACCAAGCGGGCGGTGAAACGGGGGGCGTCAGCGGGATGCGAGGCCCGGGGCCGGGTGTCCCATAGTCCACCGTGTTCCGCTTTCCGTTGCGGCCGCCAACCCGACAACCCGCGTGATCGCACATCGCGTTGCACGCGCACCATCCTCCACAGCCTCTATGCTTTACAGAGGCTTATACCGTCATACCGCGAGCGGGTCGATTTCGGAGTGGCTTCGTGGGGTTATGGTAAGCGGGGCGGGGCTCGTGCTTGGTGTGGCCGTACAACGACGCTATTGACCCTTACCAGTAGTGGCTCCGCTTCAAAGCCATGATCTGAAGCGGACGCATGAAGAGGGCATGACCTTTGTGGTCGCTGACTGATCCCAGGTTGAGACAGCTGGGCAAAGCTATTGACCGGGGCCGGCCCTACGCCATCCGCAGATGCGAGCGCAGGAACCCGACTAGCCGGTCCACGTCGCGATGGAAATCGGGATCGGCGCGGACGTTGATTGCCTGTCGATAAGCGATGCCTTGCAGCGATTTCGGGAGCTGCGTGACGTCCGGCATGGGCGCGCCGTCGATCAGTATCGGAATGACCGGGATGCTGCGCCGCAAGGCCGTCTCGACCTCGATGCGAATGAGGTCGTCGGGATCATCGATGCGAGATTTGGATGCGCTGACGCCTTGCCAATTCTTGCCCATCACCAGCAGGAAAACCCGGCAGCTCTTCAAGCTATCGTCGATGTGGTGGCGGAAGTCCGCACCGAGCGGGATTGAGTCGATGTCCTTGAAAACGGCAGATTTGCCAAGGTCCGACGTTAGCCGGTCGTGCAGCCGCCCGGCGACGTGGATCGAGTCGGCGCGGCGGTAGGAGACGAAGACGGCGTTTTGGGTGGAGCCAACAGACGCGGTAGCCGAATATGGCTGCCTGTAGGTTTTTAATTTCTTTGCCGCCAGCACAAATACCCAGGCAAGCAGAGATATAATGGCAACAAGCAATGCACCGTTAAAAAACGTCTCGGCGGCAGTGACTTGGCCGCTGGATTGCGCATAGGCCGCTGAAATAAACATGTCGCACCTCTGCTTGGTCGGCACCCCTCTTGTTCCACCGGCACGTCGGTTGCGTCAAGCAAGCTGGGCAACCGAGGCGCGGAAGGTGGCCTTCTTCCGCAGGCAAATTGCAGCAGGTTCGGCAAACGTTCGTCGTCCGCTCCTGCGAACGAGTTTTGCGGCCGACACCGGTCTGTTTTGGCCCAAAGCAGTAAATCATTGAACGCGTTATCGCCCCTCATCCCGACCTTCTCCCCGTAAGGACGGGGAGAAGGGGACGCACCTGCGCCGCTATGTCGGATGGGTTGGATGGGTCGCTTCGGGACCGGTCATCGGGCCCCGAGCCTACCCACCATCGACCCATTGCCACCATCGCCCCATTGCCACCGTCCCACCGCTCACCTACATGAACGCGCTTGATCAACGCGCGGAACTTGCCCCCCATGTCCACCCCGACTGCCACCTCCACCACCCACCACCTGCTCCTTCTTCCCGGCGACGGCATTGGCGTCGAGACCATGGCCGAGGTCGAGCGGCTGATCGGCGTGCTCGACGCGGCCGGTGCCAAGGGTGGCAGCCAAGCTGGCCGGTTTACGACCGAGAGCGATCTCGTCGGCGGGGCGGCAATCGACGCGCACAACGTGGCGATCACGGACGCGGCGATGGCGAAAGCGACCAAGGCCGACGCGATCATTTTTGGCGCGGTCGGCGGCCCGCAGTGGGACAATGTTCCCTACGACATCCGCCCCGAGGCCGGTTTGCTGCGCCTGCGCAAGGACCTCGACCTCTACGCCAACCTGCGGCCCGCGCTGTGTTATCCAGCGCTCGCGGACGCGTCGTCGCTGAAGCGCGAGCTGGTCGAAGGGCTCGATATTCTGATCGTTCGCGAGCTGACTGGTGGCACGTATTTCGGCTCACCCAAGGAGATCGTGACGCTCGAAGACGGCCAGACGCGCGGCGTCGATACGACGACATACACGACATCCGAGATCGAGCGGATCGCCAAGATGGCGTTCGACGTGGCGCGTGTGCGCGGCAAAAAGGTCCACATGGCGGCGAAGTGGAACGTGATGAAAACCGGCGTCGTGTGGCGCGATGTAACGGCGGCTGTCCACAAGTCTTATGCGCCCGAGATCGAGTATCACCCGATATTGGCGGATAACTGCGCGATGCAATTGGTGCGCAACCCGAAGCAATTCGACGTCGTCGTGACCGACAATCTGTTTGGCGACATCCTTTCGGATGCAGCCGCGATGCTGACGGGCTCGCTGGGCATGTTGCCGTCGGCGTCGCTCGGTGCCGAGAACGCGTCTACCGGCAAACGCAAGGCGCTGTACGAGCCGGTGCACGGGTCGGCGCCGGATATTGCGGGCAAGGGGCTGGCCAACCCGATCGCGACGATCGCCAGCTTCGGCATGGCGCTGCGGTATTCGTGCGGGATGGCGAAGGCGGCCGACGTGCTCGATGCGGCGATCGCGGCCGTGCTCGCCAAGGGCCTCCGCACCGGCGACATCATGCAGCCCGGGATGACGAAGGCCGGCACCAGCGAGATGGGCCGCGCGATCGAGGCCGAGTTCAAGGCGCTTCTGGCGGCGGCGTGAGGGGGAGTTCACGGCAGTCGATCGATCTCGCCGAGAGAGGCATCGATCGCTTTGCGCCAAGCGGGGCCTCTGCGGCGGGCATCGGCCATTGCTTCGTCGAGCGAAATCGCATCGCCTATGCGCAGAGCCGCCATCAGATCTCGCGATTGGATCAGGTCTTTACCTCGCTTTGCCAGGAACCGGCCGCGGCGTTCTTGAGCGACCAATAATTTGTGAACGGCAAAGCGAGCTGGCGGCGGCACTCTGACGAGTACGCCCGCGCCGTAGAGCACCACGGCTTCCATGCTGTCTGAAGCAAGATACTCCATATATGTCAGTGCTTCTGCCGAGCAGGCGAGACTGGGTATCTGGACCGGACTGACCCTGCCTCGGCCGAACTTCGTCACCACGTCGACGGACAGGCCGTTTGCAGCCCGGTACAACTTGGGTAGCCGATCGTCGCGGGCATATTCCGCCGCAAAAGTCGGGTCAGCCCGCCGCAATACCATTTCGAGGTCGATGGGCGAACCGCTCAAGATAAGCGATGCCGCCAGTATGTCGGCATCACTTGTCATGGCTGCGGCGGCGGGCAGGTAAACGCCGACCAGCGGCGCATAGACTTGGAAGGCCGCCGTGCCGATCAAAACGATCCCGCGTTCGAACAGCCCCGCGTTGGCTATGACTTCGATGGCGCGACCGAGTGGTAGCGACGGGGCAGGGATGCGCGCACGCTTCAACAGCGAGACGGCCGTTCGGTTTGAGCGCGCCTGTTGCGCTGCGCTGCGGATTTGCTGGGCCTCGCTCATGGCCGTGGGGTCATCAGCCGGACCGATGTAGCGCTCGCCACGGACGTTGCCGTCTTTTGAAACGACGTAGAGATACCGCTGTCGGCCGCGAGTACGAGTTACAACGGAGCCATATGCCGCCGCATCGGCGCGTACGTTTTGCACGAGATCAGCGTAAAGCGTCACCAGATTCAAAGGTACCGGCCGCAGCGCCATGGCACTCTTGCCCACGAATAAGCATTTTAGTTGGCAATAGCATGGGCGCGTGTTCTTGCCCACGATTTTGCGTAATCGTTGGCAAGAATTTGTGAACGCGGTCGATCAATCCCGTCGCGCTGCCGAAATCCGCGATGAGGGCCTGGCCGCTTATTGGATCAGCTGAAGGGTGAGCGTGGTGGCGGGCAAGGGCAAAAGCGCGGGCGGTGGTGATGCGGCGTTGGCACTGATCGGGCCGATTTGGGCCGGGTCGGCAGTGGTTGGAGGTGCCCCGACGTCGGCGGGTTTGGCGGGATCAGCCGCAACGGCCTTGGTGTAGAGCGAGCATCGCAGCGGGTGGCTTGTTGTGCGCGCCTCAGATGCCCCGTCATGTGCCCTGGGCGGGCTATGGGGCAAGCTCGATGCGGGGTTGGCGGCGAAAGAGGGTCGCGGCTCTCTGGCCAGCCAGGCGAGCAATTTCTCGGTGCCGAATGCGGAGTTGAGCGACCGGCGGCCGGGCTGCTCGGCGAACTCGATGCCAACGCTGCGGCCGAACGCATGGCGCAGGTTACACGGCACGACGAGGTTGATGTCGTCGAAGCACAAGTCGAATTGGGCGGGCAGTTTGACGGACGTATCCAGCTCGATCCGGGCGCCGCCATCGGAATAATCGAGCACTATGCAGGGCACGGGCTCGAGCCGCGCGGCCTTGATCATTGCTTTGGCCCGGCAAGGCTTGCGCCCGAACCGGCGGCGATCGGCGACTGTTGTTGGGTGTACCATGCGCTGCTTTCCCGGTCTCCCGGCACTTGTTCCGCCAGCAGATTGAATGGTTGGCTTGAAAACGAAGTTAACGCCGGACTTGCCGGTCGAACCAAGCCGGCCGGGGTAGCGCGGTGCCCCTTGCAGCAGCGCCACTTTGCAAGCGTAGACCCCGGCCTTTAGAGGCCCAGTTAGACCGCAGGGCGCTCGTCGCAGGTGCTGCTGCGGTCGGAAACGGCGGCGCGTGCTGTCCAGGATGGGGGGATCGTCAGGGCGTTGGCGGCGTCATATTCGGTGCGGGCGACAAAATAGAATTTGTAGCAATTCTCGCCAACCTGAGTGACGCGATAGCAGCCGCCGGTTCCATCCAGGTGGTAGATCGTGCAGAACGCGTCGCCCTGGAGCGACCAGTGACCGATGAATTGGCGCGTTCGCTCGACGTAGTCGATGCCGCCCTCGGCGTGGTAGGTTTCGGTGAACGCCGTGCCGCTGGCATAGTGGCCTTGGATCGTCTTGCCGGCGAATGTGGTTTTGATGTCGGTACTGGTCATCCAGGCGGGCTTGGCAGGCGGGCCGGGAGCGGCAAAGGCTGAGACAACTGGCGCACTCAGGGCTGGGGCCAGTAGCATGGTTGCCAAGACCGCAGTCCAACGCGACGATTTCGGCCCACACATCGTTTTCTCCCCGGCGCATCAAGGAACAATTCAGGCAACATCGACTTCAAACAATCGCGGAGGCGCAGAACCCAAATGCTAATCAATCGAGAAACCTGGGCGGCGCGATGGCTGCTGGCTGTGCTGGCCGGATCGGTGGCGATACCCTGCAGCGCGATGGCTGGCTCGACGCGGCCGCTCTATATCTTCGCGCCGACGAGCAACGATGCGCGTCTCGTTCGGCAACGCGAGATCAACGCGGCGGCGAGCAGCGGTTTCCGCGAGGGCGACATGGTGGTCACGATTGTCGCGGGACCGGGCGGGGCGAGAAAGCGGTTCGGCGTGTCGCTGGGGAAGTTTCGTGTCATTCTCGTCGGCAAGGATGGCGGCGTGAAGCTGTCGTCGGCGGCTCCGGTGTCGGCGGCCAAGCTATTCGGGTTGATCGACAGCATGCCAATGCGCCGCCTGGAGATGCGCTCTGGGCGGCGATGAGGGGGCGATGAGGCTCGTAGTCGCTTGCCGCCGTTGGGGGCGCTTGAACTCTTGCGGTGATGGGCCTAAGCGTGCCGCCTTGTGATGTTGGGCTGCCGGTATCCGGCTGCCGACCCGATTTCGAAAAATCAAGGACTTCGACATATGGGCTACAGGGTTGCTGTTGTCGGCGCGACGGGCAACGTCGGGCGCGAGATCATGAACGTGCTTTCCGAGCGCGAATTTCCAGCCGACGAGGTGTTCGCGATCGCGTCGCGCCGCTCGCTCGGAACGGAGGTCTCGTATGGCGACAAGACGCTGAAGTGCCTCGACCTCGAGCAGTTCGATTTCGCTCGCGCCGATATTTGCCTGATGTCGGCCGGATCTGCCGTGTCGAAGGACTGGTCGCTGAAAATCGCCGCCAAGGGCTGCGTCGTGATCGATAATTCGTCGTACTGGCGGATGGACATGGACGTGCCGCTGGTGGTGCCCGAGGTCAACCCGGAGGCGGTCCGCGGCTTCACCAAGAAGGGCATCATCGCCAACCCCAATTGCTCCACGGCACAGATGGTCGTCGTGCTGAAGCCGCTGCATGATCGCGCCAAGATCAAGCGCGTGGTCGTTGCGACGTATCAGTCGGTATCGGGCGCGGGCAAAGACGCGATGGACGAACTTTGGCACCAGACCAAAGGCAAGTATGTGCCGGGCCAGGAGGTCGTAGCGCGGAAGTTTCCCAAGGAGATCGCCTTCAACTGTATCCCCCAGATCGATGTGTTCATGGAGGACGGGTACACGAAGGAAGAGTGGAAGATGCTGGTCGAGACGAAAAAGATTCTCGACCCCAAAATTCAGGTGACGGCGACGTGTGTGCGGGTGCCGGTTTTCGTTGGCCATTCGGAAGTGATCAACATCGAGTTCGAGGACCCGATCTCGGCCGAAGAAGCGCGCGAAATCTTGCGCGAATCACCGGGCGTGATGGTCGTCGACAAGCGCGAGACCGGTGGCTACGTGACGCCGATCGAGGCTGCTGGCGAGTTCGCGACTTATGTCAGCCGAATTCGCGAGGACGCGACGGTCGAGAATGGTCTCGTGCTGTGGTGCGTATCGGACAACCTGCTCAAGGGTGCGGCGCTCAACGCGGTGCAGATCGCCGAAACGCTGATCAACCGCGGGCTGCTCAAGAAGGCAGCGGCGTAAAATCCAGCACGGTGCGCGACGCGTGACCGTCGCCAGCGGCCCGATCGGAAACCGCCCTACGCCGACCGCTGTCGCGCGACGGCTGGCTGCGTCACGAGCACACGGACTGCTTTACAACTCGTGAAGTCTTGTTACCGCGAGCACAGTTGCGAACGGCAGTCACCATTCCAACCTCCGATGGAACGGCGCGGATGATCGCCGCGTGAGCAAACCAAAGGGAGGACGCATGCCACGTTTTGCTGGGTCTCTGACGCTTGCCGGTCTTGCGATTGCGACGGCCGCTTCTGTCGCTGCCACTGCGGCGGCCAACGCTCAAGGAGTGCCGTCTGTGACGGTTTTCGACCAAGCGGCCGCCGGTAACGCGATCAAAGTGCATTACGTCAACTTGCCCGCCAAAGGTTATGTCGCCGTGCACGCTGCCGACGGTAATGGCAAGCCGATCGCGGCCCCTGTCGGGACAGCAGAACTCGCTGCTGGTGACCATCGCGATGTCAAGATAACGCTCAAGGAAGCGCCCAAGCCCGGTCAGCGGATGTGGATCTCACTGCATCAGGACAGCGACAACAAACCGGGCTTCGACCCGGCCGTCGATAAGGCCGTGTGGGGACAAGCCCTGCCCGAGGAGAACGCTTTCACCGTTAGATGACGTTGCGCGTCAGCGCGCTACCCACCATCAGGGGCCGTGGTACGTCAGGTGCCACGGCCCTGTTTTGTATTCAGTGGCATTGCGGCACGTTTCGGTGGTGCGATCGCTTCCAGCTCCAGTTGAACTGAGCGCATTCAGCGGCCTGACTTCGTTTTGGCCACCTTGGTACCGGATGGTTTGATGCTGGATGGCTTCATGCCGAATTCCTTTTGACGCGACACTGCAGGCGGCGGCGAAGCCTCAGGTGCTGTCACGCCGAGCGCGTTGACAATCGTGTTGAGATCCGCCACGAACTGTTCGCGCTGCTGCCCTGGGAGCGCCTCGAGGATGCGTTCGTCGACGCGGCGCGCCAATGGCTCGAGTTGTTTCAACATTCGCACGCCAGCATCGGTGAGCCGAACTGCATAAGCGCGGGCGTCTTCCTTTGTCCGGCGACGCTGGATCAGACCCTTTTTCAGAAGCCGCCGCACGATATCTGCCAGGGTCGACCGGTCGATGCCGGTACGCTCGACGAGGCTCGTTTGGCTGAGGCCTTCGTGCTGCGCTACCGCGATCAAGATGGCATACTGGCGGGGTGTCAATTCCTCGACGCCGATTTCGGCCTGGAACACGTCAACCGCACATTGTCCTGCCCGGTGGAGCAGATGTATCGGGGAACTGTCAAGTTTGATCGGGATCGTTTCGCGCGCCATTCCGTCTGGTTTCCGTTGGCTGTGCGCCGCCAAGGCTCCAGAATGAGAGCCAAGCCGATTGCGCATTAAAGCACCGTTCGAGGTACCTCCGCACTTCCCAACGTTTCACGACTGCCATAGCCCCAGATCGGCACGTTAGGTCCTGCCACAAGTAACGTTCGACTACGGAACTTAGTTCCAAGCCGCCGCGTAAAAGGTACGAACGATGTTCAGTTCGCAGTTACTTCGTACTTTTTCAAGAGGCCAACTTGAGAAATGGCAAAAATAATCGTAAGCGGCATTATTCCCAACAGTTTAAAGCTCACCCAAAAATCCGTCGACGTGGTGCGCCAAACGATTTCGTTGAGCACGGCAAGCAGCACGAAGAAGCTGGCCCAGCGGAATGTCAACTTACGCCAACCTTCGTCGGTCAAACGGAATGCGTCGTCGAACAGATACTTTAGCCACGACTTTCCGTAAGCCAAACCGCCAAATAATATCGTGGCAAACAATGTATTTACAATTGTCGGCTTCATTTTAATGAAGAGTTCATCTGCCAAATAGACCGTCAGCCCGCCGAATACGACGACAAACACGCCCGATACCAATGGCATCGTGGCGATCTTCCCGAGCACAATGCGCGACACTGAAAGCGAAATTATGGTCGCAATCACAAACACTTGAGTGCCGATCAATATGCCGAACTGGGAATTGGCAACAAAGAACAGAACCAATGGACCAAGTTCGACGAGCAGCTTCAGCAGTTGCTTCGCACCGAGTTCGGGTGCCCCTTCAGCCGCTTTGACGTCTTCGGTCGATTGGGACATTCGGTGAACTCCGGCTTGTGTTCAGACGGAACAGGGTATGCGACGATAAAATGTCGCATACTCGCCAGCGTCGTCAAACTGAATATCGATCAGTGAGCGCGAACCGGCTTGGTCGCACCTGCGGATTTGGCGCCCTTGGCTCCGCCCGAGGCAACGGGTGGTGGCACTTCGTACTTCGACATCAACGTCGTCAGGAACCACGCATAGAGACCCGAGATCGGCATGATGAAGACGATCTTGAACAGGATCCAAACACTCGTCCCGTTCATCACCCCGAACGCGGGGATCGTGTACATCTGGTCGCTGATGAACAGCTGGCGGACGGCTTCGTTAAGCACGGCCGTCAGGACGAAGAACCAGGCGAAACTATACGTGAAGCGGTCCCAACCTTCCTGACTGTAATGGAAGGTGCCCTCGAACACGTGGCCGAAGAAGTTTTCCTTGAATACCAGCCCGCCCAAAAGAAAGCCGACGACCATCGAACCGAGGCAGATCAGGTTTGTCGTCAACGGGTTCGTCTCATCGCCCAATGCCGGAAAGCCGGTAGCGAGCTGCCCAGCATAGGGATACTGCGCTAAAGTAACGAGCACTGTCAGACCAACCACAGTGTACAGCGACTGGCGGCCCATGATCGGGCTTGTCGCCCACAGACCGCCAAACAGGAAGCCAGCGAACATTGCATTGAAGATCGAGACCTTGATCTTGATCCACATCGAATCGCCAGTGACGATCGTCAGCAGGCCGAACACGATGGTGACGCCCGACGCGATGATCGGGAAGATCGGCAACCGCCCGAGGACGGCACGCATCACGACCATTGCGACGACCGTCGAGACCAATAGGGCCCAAGTGCCGGCGTTGATCCCGCCGACCGCATTGACGATAAACATCGCCACGAGCGGTCCGAACTCGGACAAAATGTTGACTGTCTGTTCCGGTGTGAACGGATACCAGCTCTTCTTCTTGTCCATCATCGGGCTATCGACCTTTCTCGGCGGTGGGCAACGCGCCCTGATGTTTTTAGAATGCGTCATGTCACGTCACGTCGTCGAAAAAACGTCGTCAGATTTGCGCGATCGTGTCGGCGAAGTCGCGAGGTGCGAAGGGGCTCAAGTCGTCGACGCCTTCGCCCACACCAATGGCGTGAACGGGCAATCCGTGGCGAGCGGCGATTGCGACGAGAATGCCCCCCTTGGCGGTACCGTCGAGTTTCGTCATGACGAGGCCTGTAACCCCAGCCCGCTGACGAAACACCTCTACCTGATTTAGCGCGTTTTGGCCTGTGGTCGCATCCAGGACAAGCAGACAATCGTGCGGCGCAGTAGGATCAAGCTTCTTGATCACGCGGATGACCTTCTCCAACTCGTCCATGAGGACCTGCTTGTTCTGCAGGCGTCCTGCTGTGTCGATGATAAGTACATCTTTGGTGTCTGCCGTGGCCTGCTTCAAGGCGTCATAGGCGAGACCCGAGCTGTCGGAGCCGACGTCGCGGGCCAAAACCGGGCTTCCCGTGCGTTCGCCCCAGACTTTGAGCTGATCGATCGCAGCAGCGCGGAAGGTGTCGCCAGCGGCCAACATGACCGAGCGGCCCTCGCGCCGGAACTGGGCGGCTAGCTTGCCGATGGTCGTCGTTTTGCCTGAGCCATTGACGCCGACGACGAGAATTACGTGTGGTTTTTTCGCCGCATCGATGACGAGTGGCTTGGCCACGGGTTCGAGCACGCGTGTCACTTCGTCGGCGAGGATGCGACGGACATCGTCCGGCGTGATGCCCTTTTCGAAGCGGCCCTTCGAGATTGCCTCGATGATCCGCGACGACGTTTCGATCCCGAGGTCGGCGCCGATCAGCAGGTCCTCGAGGTCTTCGAGTGTGTCGCCGTCCAGCTTCCGCTTGGTAAAGATGCCGGTGATGCCGTCGGCGAGTTTCGATGACGTCTTGGCAAGGCCCGCCGTCAGCCGCGACAGCCAACCTTTTTTGGGGGCCGGTTCACTTGTCGATGTCTCGGTGGTCGCACGCGATGCGGGCGTCTCGAGGGCTGCGGTAGTCGTTTCCGTCACAGTCGAGGGCTGCGCGTCGCTCGCGACCGCTTGCCGAATATCGACGCCGCTAACGCCATCAGCGGCCATTTCGTCAGCGGTTTCACGCGGAGGAGCTGGCGGTGCGGCGTCTTCCGATTTGCGGCCGAATAGGCGGCCGAACAGGCCCGGCTTCTTTGTTTCGGTCTCGCTCATACTGCCCCCCCGGCCAGTGGCGTTCCAGCGAGTGGTATTCGGGCCAGTACCGTTCGGGCAAGGGGTGTTTTGGCAAGTGCTATTCCGGCAAGCGCGCGACCGGTTACGTTGACGATGCGAACGTCGAGCATGCTGCCGTAGGCCGGCTGGTGGCCGCTTACCGACTCGGTGTCGAATTTGACCTCGGCGTACTGCGGTGTCCGGCCCGTGTTGTTGGCTTCGACGACGATCGATTGGCGGGTTCCGACGAGGCTTTCGAGATGGGCCGCCACGCGCGCGTCCCCAACGGCCCGCAGACGGGCTGCTCTCGCCTTACCGGCACTGCGGCCGACCTGCGGCATGCGAGCGGCTGGCGTGCCGGTGCGGGGCGAAAATGGGAATGCGTGGACGTAGGTGATGCCGCACGCGTCGATGAGGTCGAGCGAGTTTTGAAACTGCGCCTCGGTTTCTGTCGGGAAGCCGGCGATTATGTCTGCGCCGAACACGACATCGGGCCGTAGGCGGCGGACACGCTCGCAGAAGGCGATCGCGTCGGCCCGCTGGTGGCGGCGCTTCATGCGCTTCAAGATCAGGTCGTCGCCGGATTGTAGCGATAGATGCAGGTGGGGCATCAGCCGCTCGTCCGTGGCGATGGCGTCGATCAGCGCGTCGTCGGTCTCGATTTGGTCGATCGACGATAGCCTGAGCCGCGCGAGTTCCGGCACCTCAGCGAGAATGCGCCGAACGAGCTGTCCTAAGGTGACGGAAGCGCCGTGTGTCGGGGGTGCCCCGTCATACGACGTAATGTCGACGCCGGTCAGGACGACCTCGTTGTAGCCTTGCGCGACGTGGTCGCGAACACGGGCGACGATGTCGCCAGGCGGAACCGATCGGGACGGCCCGCGTGCGAACGGTATGATGCAGAACGTGCATCGGTGATCACAGCCGTTTTGGATTTCGACGGTGGCCCGCGCGCGTCCTTTGAAGCCGTCGATCAGATGCAGCGCGGTTTGGCGCACCTGCATGATGTCGGAGACCGTGATTTTGGCAGCGTTTTCGGCGGCCGTTTCGGTCCGGTCGTCTGTGCGGGATGGCCTTCGGGCGAGTTCGGCAAACGTCGACGCGCGCATTTTTTCAGCGTTGCCGATGACATGGTCGACGTCCGGCATCGCCGCAAACCGGGCCGGATCCAATTGGGCGGCACAGCCCGTCACGATAATCCGCGCGTCCGGCCGCTCGCGCTTCAAGCGGCGGATGGTTTGTGCGGCTTGGCGGACGGCTTCGGTGGTCACGGCGCATGTGTTGACGATGATGGCGCCATCGAGCCCAGCTTGACGGGCATAGGTCCGCATAACCTCGGCCTCGTGGGCGTTGAGCCGACAGCCCATCGACACGATGTCCAGCGTCGATGTGGCAGCATCTGATATCGTGATGGTGGGGGCACCGCTGGCTGCAACGGTATCGGTTTGCGAACCGGCCTGCTCGGGCGGCGCGGTCACGCGGCCACCTGGATGATGTCGAGGTCGAGGACGCCACTGTGCTCATGGGCGACCGGACCGGTCATCACGATCCGGTCGTCGGGCAGCCAGGATATGAACAGCACGCCGCCGGGTAACGTGACTTCGACATCGCGGCCGGTGTGGTTCAACCGGTTGGCACAAACGACGGCGGCGCAAGCGGCCGATCCGCAGGCCTGGGTGAGCCCGACGCCGCGCTCCCAAGTGCGGAGCTTCAACGAGGTTTCCGATGTGATCTGGGCAATCGAGATGTTGGCGCGCTCGGGAAATATCGGGTGGTTTTCGAGAAGCGGACCGGCGCGGCCAAGGTCGTGGGCGTCGACGTCGTCGACCCAGAATACCGCGTGCGGATTGCCGACGTTGACGACGGCAGGCGAATGCAGAACTGGCGCGTCGATCGGGCCGATCTGGAGCTCGATATAGCGGGTATCGCGAAATTCTTCGGCCAGCGGAATATCGGTCCAGTCGAATTTCGGCTGACCCATCCCGACGCTGATGCGGTCGATGCTGTCGACCTCGGCGGGAAGCAGACCGGCTGCCGTTTCGAAAAGAAACTGCGTCTTTCCGGTGCGCTCGTGTTCGGCAAAGGCGACGCAGCGCATGCCATTGCCACAAGCGCCCGACAGCGACCCGTCATTGTTGTAGATGCGGATCGTCGCGTCGGTACCGGGAACGCCTGGCTTCATCAGCAACATCAATTGGTCGAACGCCAACCCCGGTAGGCCAGCGATCGCAACGGCTTCGGCGGCGGACAGTGTTCGGTTTGACGCACGCACGTCGACCACGAGGATCTCGTTGCCGAGCCCGTTCATCTTGCGAAATGGGACGTGATTCGTGGTCATGATCTCCTATATGGCGAAGCGCGCTGCGAATAACAAACCGCCGTTTCGCGACATTGTGTGCCGCGATGTGTGCTGCGACGGCCGGACCGGCGGCCGTATTGGAGAAGATGCGATGGGGCTGAGCACGTCGTGCGATTGCAATGCGTCCCACGCTGGGATGGATCGACCATCGCCGTGGGTCGCGGCGCATCTGCCGGTTGCCGAGGCCGGGCAGCGGCTGCTCGACGTAGCGTGCGGCGGAGGGCGGCATACCCGGTTGGCGCTGGCGCGCGGCTACCTCGTGACGGCCGTTGATCGGGATGTGGCGCAGATGGCGGACTTGGCGGGTCAGCCGATGGTCGAGCTTGTGGCGGCTGATCTCGAAACGGACCGGGGGGCCACGACGACGGCTCCGCCGTTTGCGGGCAAAACATATGACGTTGTGATCGTGACCAATTATTTGTGGCGGCCGCTGTTTCCGGCGATCCTAGCCGCTGTCGCTCCGGGTGGGCTGCTGATCTACGAAACCTTTGCCCGTGGGCAAGAGGCGTTCGGCAAGCCATCCAACCCGGCCTTTCTGCTGGAACCCGGCGAACTGTTGGCGCGTACTTGCCCCGAGCTCATCCCCATCGCGTTCGAGCAGGGGCTGCTTAGAGGGCCGGACCGGCTTGTACAGCGACTGGCGGCCGCGGGGCGCGAACGGTCGATGCACCATCCGCTGCCATCGATCCGCCCGGAAACGGCGCTGTGACTGTGTGGAAATAGATTTCAGAGGGTTCAAATGGTTTATCGATCTCTGCACCGGACTGTGGCGTTGGTCACGGCGGGATTGTTGATGGGAGCATCCGCCGGGATGGCTTGGACGACCCACGAGGCCAAGGCGCGGACCCTCACGAAAGCTCCGGCGCAGCCAGCGACGAAGCTCAAAGTCGAGACGCTCACAAGCGGCCTCGAATACCCTTGGGGGCTGCAGTTTATGCCCGACGGCCGGATGCTGGTGACCGAGCGCCCGGGGCGGCTGCGGATCGTTACCAAGGACGGCAAGCTGTCGGCCCCGATTGCTGGCGTGCCGCAAGTGGTTGCGCGGCAGCAGGGCGGCCTCCTCGATATTGCGTTGGCGACCGATTTCGCGACGAGCGGAACGATTTTCCTCGGATATTCCGAGCCACGCGAGGGTGGCCGTAACGGGACCGCCGTCATGCGGGCCAAACTCGAACTCGCAGCCGACGGCACGGGAAAGCTGACCGGCGGCACGGTGATATTCCGCCAGAAGCCCGACAGCACCGGCGGTTATCATTTCGGGTGCCGGATCGTCGTCAACGCCGATGGGTCGCTGTTCATCACGCTTGGCGATCGCTATTCGCTCCGGGACGAGGCGCAGAATGCCAGCAACCATATCGGCAAGGTCGTGCGCATCACAGCCGACGGTAAGCCGTTCCCCGGCAATCCGAAATTCAACGGCGGTGGACGAGACGGTTGGGCACCCGAGGTGTGGTCGATCGGCCATCGCAATGTCCAAGGCGCAACGCTTGACGGCAACGGCGTGTTGTGGACGACCGAGCACGGAGCCAAGGGCGGCGACGAATTGAACCGCACAGAGGTCGGCCTGAACTATGGCTGGCCGATCATCACCCATGGCGTCGATTACAGCGGGGCCAAGATTGGCATCGGCACGGCCAAGGACGGCCTGGAGCAGCCCGTCTATTTCTGGAACCCGTCGATCGCGACGAGTGGACTTGCCTTTTATTCAGGCAGTTTGTTTCCGTCCTGGACGGGCAACTTTCTGGCCGGTGGCCTCGCGGGCACCCATATCGCGCGGCTGGTGATGAAAGACGGCGCGGTCGTTGGCGAGGAAAAATTGCTGCTCGATCAGGGCTGGAGAATCCGCGACGTGCGGGCCGGGCCCGATGGTGCGGTCTACGTGCTGACCGATGACGACAAGGGGCGGCTCGTTCGGCTAACGCCTGGTTAATCGGCGGCGGGCGGGTAAGTGCGGCTGGCACCTCCGGGGTCTGCGCCAGTGGCAGGCGAACTGCCAACGATCAGCCCGGGTTGCGCATCCGGGCGATCATGCGCCGCTGCAACCACGGCCGAATAGGCAAAAAGGCCCGATAAGTGAGTTCCAGAGCGTGGACGATGCCGGGTAGCGACGCGATCTGGCCGACGGTGCGAAATGCGGGCAACGCTGTCCACAACAGGGCGAACGCGGCGGCGCCGCTGACCAAGGTCCCGTCGGGGCGCCGGACGTGAAAGCGGGCCATGGCGTCGGATTTCGACAGGTCTGCTTCGACCATGCTTCCCGGTGACAGCGCGCTTATATCGACCCAGTCGATGCCATCAGCGCCACGACGAGCCTGATAATAGCAAATTTCCGACGTACACATCGGGCAGCTGCCGTCGAAATAGACGGCCAGCCGTGGGGTGAGCTGCGCAGAAGGTGCGCCAAGCGACGTCGCTGGTCTTGTGATCATGCGTGTTAATACGCGCGACGCCGCAGGCCGATCATTAGCCTGCGGCAATGCCTACGGATTACTCGACCGCAGTCTTGGCGCTACGCTGTTGTAGCATCCGCTCGGCAGCAGCGGCGGCACGCTCGGCGGCGTCTGCGGCCCGATTGGCCGCAGCTTCTGCGCGGGCTGCTATTTCTGCTGGATCGGTGGCGGAAATTGCGACGAGCTGTGGGCTTGCTTCAGACGCGACAGAGCCGGTTTCGATTGGCGATGTCTTGCGCGACTTGCTGGCCGATTTGTCGTCGCCCTTTCGTGCAGCATTGCGAGCAGGCTTTGCAGGCGCCACTGCGGTTTGCGCGACCGCGTCGCCAGTGCCGTTTTCTGCGCCGTTTTCTGCGGCGGTCGGCAGGACAGAAGCAGACACTGCCGTCTCTTCTTTCGCTGCTACAGCGGCGCGAGCTTTGGGCTTACGGTCAACGCGCTGCTTGTCGGATTTGCGAGCAGCCGGTTCGGTTGCTGTGTCGTTGGCCGCTGCCTGTGGCTGCTCGTCGAAGTCAGAAAACAGCGATGTGGCTGCGGAATTGGCGGACGCATACGACTGAGGTCCGCTCGCCGATTTTGATTTGCTGGCGGTGTCGTCGCCGCCGGTCGAGGACGGCTTAGTTGCGATCTCGTTACCCTTCCCGCCGCCAAAGCTCTTCCAGGTCACGGTGACTTTCGCGCCCATCTTGACGCGCGGGTACAGGTCGGCGACGTCCTTATTGAACAACCGAACGCAGCCCTTCGACGCGGCCGTGCCGATGGTCCAGGGGGCATCGGTGCCGTGAATGCGGTAGGCACTTGAGCCGAGATACAGCGCGCGATTGCCGAGCGGGTTCATAGGGTGGCCGCCCGGGACCCAACGCGGCAATCGGGGATTTTCGGCAAGCATGGTCGGCGTTGGTGTCCAGGCCGGGTTCTCCCGCTTCTGCGACACGCTGGTCACGCCTTCCCAGCGGCTTTGCTCACGCGGGATGGCGATCGGGTAGGTGTCGGCAATGCCCGGGGCCGTGATGAAATAGAGCTTGCGGTCGGAGAACGATACGATGATGTCGCCGGGGCGGGCGGGATGATTGAACTTCACGGTCTGCTTGCCGCTGTCGGACATCGTGTCGCCGCCCCAGTCGAACGCGACTTGCGCCTGAGCCGATGTCGCTGCAGCCAAAGCGCCAGCTGCAACTGCGAGGGATGCCAGATATCGAAGCATGCCGTTAAATCCTCAGGTTCGCCGCCGAAGTCTCGCTCAGCCTGGTTTTCCGAGCCCTCTGCGATGGCTTCTCAAAACGTCGCAAAATCCGATGTCCGCATTTCGCGCGCATCAGGGCGGTCGCTGCAGATGTAACCATTGTTGCGCTGCACCGCCACGCTAACCCTCGGTGTTCAATAACAGGCGGGCCGCTCTGTGACGGACGTGCAACGGTGCGTCCGTGCCGCGTGGCCAGCCGATCCTGCCCCCATTATTTACAGCCACGGCACGGAACCCGCCAACCGTAGCAATTCAGGGAGGCCGATGACTGAATTGCCATGCGGTATGCCATCTACTTCACACCTGACGTGACGACGCCGCTCCACGCGTTTGGCTGCGCCGTGCTCGGCTATGATGCAACCCGGGGCGTGCGCGTTCCGTTCCATCCGGCTCTCGTCGCCACGTTTCCAGATTGGGAGGAGATGTCGGAGGCCGCCCGCCAATATGGATTCCATGCGACGCTGAAGGCGCCATTCGAACTTGCAGAAGGCTTCGACGAAGCAGCCCTCTGTGCAGCCGCCGCCGAACTGGCGGCTCGGCTGCGGCCGGTCGATGCTCAACGGTTCGAGATTACGGCAGGCGACCACTTCGTGTCATTGCGCCCGGTTCCTCGCGATCATGCCGGGCTCGGCGCGCTGGCCCAGACTTGCGTCGAAACACTCGACCGATTTCGAGCGCCGCTGACGGCGGCCGATCGGGCCCGCCGCCGACCGGACGCGCTGACGGCTCGCCAACGCGAAAATCTCGATCGCTGGGGTTATCCATTCGTCGCCAGCGACTTCGCGTTTCATATGACGTTGACCGGCCCGTTGTCGCCTTCACGTGTGACGGCTAGCGCGCGAACGCTTGCGGATCTTTACGGGTCGTTCGATGGGGGGGCCGTCGTCGACCGGATCAGTGTGTGCCGCCAGGAATCGCGGACGGCGTGCTTTCGCGTCATCGCGACACACGGCATCGCCAGCGGGCGTTCGTTAAATCTGCAACCATCATAGGGACTACTGGTGCCGAGCCTGTGGATAAGCTGTTGGGCCACTTCGTGGATGGCTACAGACAGTATGATGGTTACAATTTGAGTGACAATATGAAGACAACAAAAACACCATTCAGTTTATGGTGTTAAGGTTAGTGGCACGCATTCAAAATTGCGGGGTATAGGCAAACCGGTGCGCTTCCGTGAAGCCATGTGCATAAAGTTACGAGTCGGGGCGGGAGAGCGTAGTGCTGAAGGTCGGGCATACACAACGCTGGCAGAGGATCGCAGCCGTCCTTTCGGTTGGCGCGGCGCTGTCGGGCTGTGCGGCTGGCCACATCCCGCTCAACAACCCGCCTGAACTTTACGGCCGCGAACGCACCGAGGGCAGCTCCGTCGGCGATGGTGGTCCGTTGGCGGGTGCCCACCGCGTCAGGGATGATGGGTCGCGAAGCACGAGCGGTTCGCCGTTCGGGAACTCGCTCAAGGACAGCCCTTCGTTCGTTACCGATCCTTGTCCGCCGGCAGGAACCGCCGACTTCATCCAGCCAGGGCCACGCGGCAAGCTCAACACCGTCAGCCACCGCGCGCTGACCATGCGCTATTCGATTGGTGACCGCTTCAACGTGCAGGTCCCAGGCGCGCCAGAATTTTCCGGCGATTTCGTCGTCAATGCCGATGGTCGTGTCATCTTGCCGTTCGCTGGCGAGTTGGCGGTCAAGGGCGTCACCAACGACCAACTGACAGCCATGATCGAGCAGGCGCTGATCAAGGCCAAATTGTTCGAGGCGCAGGGTTTCAAGATTTCGGTCCGCCCGGTGCGTTATGCCCCGATCAACGTCAGTGTCTCGGGCGCTGTGTTTCTGAAGGGCCGGGTCACCATCAACGCCAGCCGCGACGAGACCAAAGAAGCGAGCCTCGGCAAGACAGGGGATAGCCCGCTCGACCGTTTCGTCGGAGCTGCCATCCGTGGTGCCAACGGCGTTCGGCCTGATGCCGATGTCTCGCGCATCGAGCTGCGGCGCGGCGCGCAACTCTACCGGCTCAACTGGCGCGGCGCGGTCACCGGCGAACCGGTCGACGACATCCCGCTGATCGACGGGGACCACGTGCATGTACCCGAGGCGACGTGTTTCCAATCGGCGCTGGTGCGTCCGTCGCAAATCACGATTGGCGGTATCCGCGTGTTCATGTCGAACCTCACCGTGCCGGCGCTGACCAATGCCAATGCGAGCGTGACGAACGATTCTACCCGTTTGCCTTATGGCGCGCGACTTCTGCAGGGCCTCGTTTCCGCCAACTGCGTCGGTGGGTCACTTGCCAGCAACGCGCGGCGGTACGCGGTTTTGATCACGCGTAATCCGAAGACGATGGAGACCGAGGTCATCCAGCGGTCGATCGAAGATCTCGTGCTGTCGCCCGATCGCGACAAGATCAATCCGTTCCTGATGCCCGACGACGCCATCGCCTATTACGACAGCGCGATTACTGATGTCCGCGAGGCAGCGACGACGTTACAGACGATCCTGGCGCCGTTCCAGACGTTCCAATTCGGACGGTTCGCTGGAAAGCAGAACTAACCGCGCGGTTCGGCCTTCACACCGCGGCGGCAAAAAAGCGGCGATGAAGCGTTCGTAGATCTGGGTCAGCGCCTCCAGGTCAGCGACCGGCACGCACTCGTCGACCTTGTGGATCGTCGCATTGACGAGGCCGAATTCTACGACGGGACAGTGGCTGTGGATGAACCGGGCGTCCGATGTTCCGCCACCCGTTGTCAGCGCCGGCGTCCGGCCAGTGACCGCATGGACGGCTGCTCGGAGGGTGCCGACGAGATCGGCCGACGGCGTACCGGGCACGGGTGCGGTGCGGAACACTTCACCGGTGCCTGAGAATGCGAGGTCATAGGCGACGCCTGGGGTCTCAGCCTCACCTTTCAGGTTTTTGGCGGCCGCAGCGCATTGCGTATGCACCCAATCTTCGATCAATGCCCGGGAATGAAGGTCATTGTAGCGAACGTTGAACTTGGCCCGCGCCACTGCCGGAATGACATTGGTCGCCGTGTTCGGCACGTCGATCACCGTAACTTCGAGGTTCGACGCCTGAAAATGCGGCGTGCCGCTGTCGAGCGGTGTCCGCGACAGGCGGTCGAGCATGTGGACCAGCTGCGGGACGGGGTTGCGGGCTTTTTCGGGGTAAGCCGCGTGACCCTGGATGCCATGCACGGTGAGCTCGACGTTCAGCGAACCACGGCGGCCGATTTTGATTTCGTCGCCGAGTGCATGCGGATTCGATGGTTCGCCGACGAGGCAGGCATCGAGCCGTTCGCCGCGCGCCTTCAAGGCGTCGAGCATTTTGACGGTGCCGTTGATCGAGGGGCCTTCCTCGTCACCGGTGATCAGGAACGCGATCGACCCAGATGCATCGGGGCGCTTGCCCAGATGGCGGGCGGTGGCGGCAATGAAACAGGCGATCGCGCCCTTCATGTCGACGGCGCCTCGGCCGAACAGCACGCCGTCGCGGATGGCGGCGTCGAACGGTGGCGATGACCAGGCGGCGGGGTCTCCGGGAGGCACCACGTCGGTGTGACCGGCAAAGCAAAGGGTTGGACCTGAGGACCCGCGCCGGGCGTAGAGGTTATCGATGTCTGGCGTGGCTGGCTGGCCAGATACCGGCGCTTCCGAAAACGGCATGCGTTCGGTTGTAAAGCCGAGTGCGGCAAGCGCCGTTTCGACGACGCCGAGCGCGCCATCGTCGGCGGGCGTCACGGACCGGCAACGGACCAGCGCTTGAGTCAGCGCCACGGGATCGGCCGGGTCGATCGAGGCCGGTGTCATCGAAGTCGGCGCGAGCGCTGTCATGCGGTTGGCCGTCTGGTGAGCCCGACCGGCTCGTGCGTGTTCGAGGCGGCCTGCACGAGTGTGATTTTCTGCCAGATTTTGGACGACAGGTTCGTCGTCAACGTCGAGAGGTCGCTGGCGGCCTCGATGACGACATCGTCCGACGTCGATTGCGCATAGAGCGCGGCGATCTTCGCCAGCAGGGACAGCATCTCGGAACAATAGTCGAGATAGCGCGTCAGCTCGAAGGCGGTCATCGTCCGGGCAGGCGAGGCCGCCGTTGCAGGGCCAGCGATCATCATCGGGTCTTTGGTCAACTGATGCATGTCGATGACGTGGACAATCGAGCGCAATTCATTGAGCGCGGCCAACGCCCGCCTACGCTTCACCCGTTCCTCGATGCGAACCAGAAAGAAGATTGCTGCGGCAATCAAGATGAGGACGTTGAACGTCGCATCGATAGCCTGGATGGTCGAGAACAGGTCGTCGTTGCTTTTTTTGTCTTGGAACAACGCGACGCCAATATAAGCGAGCGTAGCTAGGCCGCCTACGATCACGGCCGCTGTCACGGCCCGCAAGGCGTAGGCCGGGCGGGCGATCGACTTGACGCGCATGTCGGCTTGGCGGGCGACCTCGACCAGCTCGGCGCAGACCTTCACGAGGCCGGCGCTCGGAAACCGCGCGGCGATCCGCTCACGCAGCTTTTCGAGCGTGCTGACGATTTTTCCACTGTCGAGCGTGCGGTACATGGCGCCGGTTTGGGCGAGGCGCCCGGCCGCGTCAAGCGGGGATACGCCGACCGTTATTCCCGGCTGCGGCGGCCGAAACCCGAGGGGGCGGCGGCGCGTGGCTCGGGTTGCACCACGCTGCGGTTGGTAGCGCGGACACGGCGTTCGGGCTCGGGCGGCATCTGGCCGACGCTGGCGGGCGGGTGGTCGAAGGCTGTTGCGGCAGCAGCCTCGGGTTCGGCGCGCCGCTCCGGTGCCAGTGTGGGCGGCGGTACGGGCTTTGGCATCGGCTGCCGCGCCGGCTGGGCGACCGGGGGCATTTGTTGCGCCACTTCGGGTTGCGTGGACGGCGGGCGACCCTGTTTTGGAACCTTGATGTCATTCGGTGCGGGTGTTTGCAGATCGGGCATCCGGCGATCGGACTGTCCTGGCGGGGGACCGGCGTTGCGCGCACGGCGGTTTGGGCCGGCGTACGGCTGGCGGTCCGCACGGTCCGCACGGGGGTTTGCCGCCACGCGGACGATTACGCGGTTGCGACGTTCGGGTTGGCCGGGCGAGGGGCCGGCATCGCGTGCGCGACGGTCTGGGCCGGTATAGGATTGGAGGCCGGTAGCGGGTTGCGATACTGGCCCGACTGTCGCGACGTGCTCAGCCGGTGTAACGGGGTGGGTCCGTGCGGGGCCGATGATCGATGGTTTGCGCTCCCGGCGGTCGGACTGGCCCGGCGGGGGACCAGCATTCCGTTCGCGGCGCTCTGGCCCGAGATAAGATGGCTCGACCGCCACATCGCGTTCATGGTCGCGCGCCGCGAACGTGGCCGACGCGGTGCCTGGCTCGGCGGCGACGAAGCGCAGGCGCGCAACGGGTTGCTCGCGCGTCGCAGCCTCGCGTGTGGCCATCTTTCCGGCCGATGGATCTTTCTCGCGGCCGAACTGCAACCACCGACCAAACATGACGGCTCCCGCGCACGTTACGTAAACAAGCAAGCCTAGCAGGACAGTGTTTACCAAATCATTTTGCGGCTGCCGCAGCGTTTATCTAATCCCGCAGCAGTTCGTTGATGCTGGTCTTGGAGCGGGTTTTTTCGTCGACCCGCTTGACGATGACCGCGCAGTAGAGGTTCGGCCCCGGCGCGCCGTCGGGCAGCGGTTTGCCGGGCATGGTGCCCGAAACGACCACGGAATACGGCGGGACCCGGCCCATGAACTTCTCGCCGGTTGCGCGATCGATGATCGTGGTCGACGCACCGAGGTAGACGCCCATCGACAGCACCGCGCCTTCGCCGACGTGAACGCCCTCGGCGACCTCCGCGCGGGCGCCGATGAAGCAGTTGTCCTCGATGATGACAGGCTCGGCTTGCAGGGGCTCCAACACGCCGCCGATCCCGGCTCCGCCGGAGATGTGGCAATTTTTGCCGATCTGCGCGCAGCTACCAACGGTTGCCCAGGTGTCGACCATGGTGCCGCTATCAACGTAGGCGCCGAGGTTGACGAACGAGGGCATCAAGATGACGCCCGGCGCGATGAAGGCTGAGCGGCGCACGATGGCGCCTGGAACCGCGCGGAACCCGGCCGATTTGAACTGCTCGGGCGTCCAATCGGCAAACTTCAACGGCACCTTGTCGTAGCCGTGCGCGCGGCTTGGGTAAGACCCGCTTTTCTGGAATGGATTGATGTGGTTGTCGTTCAGGCGGAACGACAGCAGCACGGCCTTCTTCAGCCACTGGTTCACCGTCCAGCCGCCGGCGCCCCGCTCGGCAACGCGGGCCTTTCCGGTATCGAGCAAGTCGAGCGCGGTCTCGACGGCTTCGCGGACGGGGCCTTTTGTATCGAACCGCAGCGTATCGCGCGTCTCGAAGGCGGCTTCGATGGTGGCGGCGAGATCGGTGTGGTTCATTGTTTACGGTTCCTGTGGATCGGCGCGATTATCGACCAAAGCCGCGTGTTTGTGACGTGCCTGCAACGCTTGTGTCAATTCCGAATCAGTTAGTTCCGATGACGCGTGCTTCGCGTGTGCGTGGCGTTCCAACGGAACCAACACCGGACAAAAATCAGATGGCAAAATCAGAATCAACCGGCAAAGCGGCCGCCGCTTCGGCTTCGAAAGTGATGAAGAGCAAGACCGCCAGCCCGGCCGAGAAGTCCGTGGCGGCTTCGGCTCTCGGCCAGACAAAGAGCAAGGGCGTCACCAGCGCGACGGTCGCGGCCAAACTGCTCTCCGACCCGAAAGCCAGCAAGGCCGCCAAGAGCGCGGCGGCGTCTGCGCTGACGCAGGCCGCCAACAAAAAGCCTGCCGCAAAGAAGGCCGGCGCGAAGAAGTAACGTGTCGCTCGTTGGATGTGTCGCGTGAAAATAGGGACAGACACAATAATCGGGAGGCTAGCGGTCAGCTTGGAACGCAAGCTCAAAGCCCCGATTATTATGTCTGTCCCTATTTTCCTGCTTAGATCGCGAGAGTAGCATGAATTAAGCTCATCGTGGTTTTCCTTCAACTTGATTTCCGTTGATTAGGCTTGTTTGGGTATCGTAACCGAAGATGTCACTGCCTTGGACCTTGCGTATGCCAACCAGCCACGTGTGTAAGACTGGGAACTCTAGGGAACCTCTGAATAGCGCGATATTCGAGCGGGTTTTGACGATATCGAGCTGATTTCCCATTTCGTTCGCAGTATCAGGCACCTTCGGCGTCGCCGCGCGGGGCTTTCGCCCCGCATAGGCCTC